>Ga0160505_100002_pt1 | contig 632516 bp, 576 predicted proteins | sample DIDeMG_FD_108225 | JGI IMG/M metagenome (GOLD analysis project Ga0160505, IMG submission 108225) | Enriched chicken feces microbial communities from UW Madison campus, WI, USA - DID2874_E49_Stillage MG | ecosystem: Host-associated > Birds > Digestive system > Large intestine > Fecal ... | reverse complement strand
CACCCGTGAGACCTTCCCGGACCTGACATTCGACCTCAACAAGCAAGCCGGTGCCGACGACTGGTCGGCGTGCACCGACGAGAACTACGTCAACGGTGGGCAACCCGAGGTGTACCAGTGGGGAGCGAGTCGATACATGACGATCAGGCCCGCCGACCCACCCGGCACCGTCCAGTTGATCGAACCGATCGCGCACGCCTACATCGACGCAGGCTGGACGATTCGCCGGGACAACCGGGACCAGGCCACCTCGCCGTGGTTCGACCTCACGAAGGACGGCACGCTGATCAGCTTCGCCGCCCGATCCCTCGACGCTCCCCCAGAATGGAACAACACCCTCAACATCCACGTGTACGGCCCCTGCCTGGACTCCCCGAACGACCTCGGCGAATTCGACCGCAACGACCCCGATGCCTACTTCGACGCCCACTGAGGCAGGCGCCGACCGCGTGACCAGCCGCTCATCGCCGCCCCTGCACGGTCAGTGCTGTCAGCGCCCCGCCCACCAGGCCAGCAGCGCCTCGCGCGCCGCGTCCTCCCCCATCGGCCCGTTCTCCATCCGCAGCTCCAGCAGGTGCCGGTATGCCTCGCCGACCTCGCGCCCCGGCCCGATGCCGAGGATCGCCATGATCTGCGTCCCGTCCAGGTCGGGCCGGATCGCCGCGAGCTCCTCCTGCTCCCGCAGCTCGGCGATCCGCTGCTCCAGGTCGTCGTAGGCCTCGGACAGCCGACGGGCCTTGCGCTGGTTGCGGGTGGTGCAGTCCGAGCGGGTCAGCCGGTGCAGCCGTTCCAGCAGCGGGCCGGCGTCGGTGACGTAGCGGCGCACCGCGGAGTCGGTCCAGGCACCGTCGCCGTAGCCGTGGAACCGCAGGTGCAGTTCGACCAGTCGGGACACCTGCTTGATCGTGTTCTTGTCGAAGTGCAGCGCCCGCAGCCGCTTCGCGGTCATCTTGGCGCCGACCACCTCGTGGTGGTGGAAGCTGACGCCGCCGCCGTCCTCGAACCGGCGGGTGGGCGGCTTGCCGATGTCGTGCAGCAGCGCGGCGAGCCGGAGCACCAGGTCGGGGCCGGGCACCGGTCCGTCGGGGCCGGTCTCCAGGGCGATCGCCTTGTCCAGGACGGTCAGCGAGTGCTCGTAGACGTCCTTGTGGCGGTGGTGCTCGTCGATCTCCAGGCGCAGCGCGGGCAGTTCGGGCAGCACCCGGTCGGCCAGTCCGGTGTCGACCAGCACCCGCAGCCCGGCGCGGGGGTCGGCGGACAGCAGGAGCTTGACCAGTTCGTCCCGCACCCGCTCGGCGGAGACGATGCTGATCCGGTCGGCCATGTCGGTGGCGGCGGTGAAGGCGTCGTCGTCGACGGTGAACCCGAGCTGTGCGGCGAACCGGGCGGCCCGCATCATCCGCAGCGGGTCGTCGTCGAATGACTGCCGGGGGTCGACCGGGGTGCGCAGCACGCCACGGGCCAGGTCGCTCAGGCCGTCGAAGGGGTCCACGAAGGTGAGGTCGGGCAGCCGGATCGCCATCGAGTTCACGGTGAAGTCGCGCCGGGACAGGTCGCCGTCCAATGTGTCGCCGAAGGCCACCTCGGGCTTGCGGGAGGTCGGGTCGTAGGCGTCGGTGCGGTAGGTGGTCACCTCGACCACCACGTCCTCGCTCTGGTCCCCGCGGCGGCTGCGCTTCTGGGCGCCGATCGTGCCGAACTCGCGGCCGATGTCCCAGTGCGCGTCGCCCCAGCGGGCGAGGATCCGCTCCGACTCGTCGGGGGTGGCGGAGGTGGTGAAGTCCAGGTCGGCGCTGGCCCGGCCCAGGAACGCGTCGCGCACCGGACCGCCGACCAGGGCCAGCTCGTGTCCGGCGGCGCGGAACAGCTCCCCGAGCTCCAGGGCAGCGGGTGCGAGCTCGGCGATCACCGTCAGGGCGCGCTGGCGCAGGACGGCAAGGTTCTGGGATGACTCCGACACGGTGTCCAAGCCTGCCAGATCGATGGTCCGGGGCTGTCGCCGGGGTGGCTTGGCTACAGTGGCCGCATGTCCGAGCCGACCCCCGCCATGCCCCCGGCCGGCATTCCCGCGCCTCCGGGCGGTCACGCGCTGCGGATCGACCCGCGCGGCGCCCGCCCCCGCACGACGTTGCCGGTGGTCGAGGAGACCTCGGCCGGTGGTCTGGTGGTCCGGGTCAGTGGTGGGGTGCACGTCGCCGCGGTGATCGCGCGACGCAACCGGGCCGGTCGGCTCGAATGGTGCCTGCCGAAGGGTCATCTGGAGGGCACCGAGACCGCCGAGGAGGCGGCCGTGCGGGAGATCGCCGAGGAGACCGGGATCATCGGCACCATCGTGCGTCGGCTCGGGGTGATCGACTACTGGTTCACCGGGGACGACCGCCGGGTGCACAAGATGGTGCATCACTACCTGTTGGGCGCCGTGGGTGGCGAGCTCACCGTCGAGGACGACCCGGACGGCGAGGCCGAGGACGCGGCGTGGGTGCCGGTGTCCGAGCTGTCGTCCCGGCTGGCCTATCCCAACGAGCGTCGACTGGCCGAGACCGCTTCCCTGGTGCTGGCCGACGGGGCATGAGGCACGCTGCCCCGAAGCGCCGATGGGCGGCGCTGCTGACCGTGCTGGTCGCCCTCGGGCTGACCGGCCTGGTCGCCGTCCCCGCCGGTGCCGCGCCGTCCAGTGAGGACCTGCCGGTGGCGGTGAGCCTGGCGGCGATGACGCCGCAGGTGCTCACACCGGGCGAGGACCTGAACGTGACGGTGAGCCTGCGCAACAACGGGGACGAGGAGATCACCTCGCCGCGCGCCTCGGTCCGGATCTACCGCTACCGGATGTCCACCCGGGACCAGCTCGACCAGTGGGCGAACCGGACCGACACCGGGCCCTACGGCGATGTCGCCGCCACCCAGTCGTTGGACGCGCCGATCCCGCCCGGCGGCTCGGCGACGGTGACGATCACGGTCCAGGCGCGATCGATCGGTCTGTCCCGTACCTCCGACGCCTGGGGGCCGCGCGGTCTGACGGTGGACGTCGGCGACGGGAGCTCCCGGGTCGGGATCGAGCGCAGCTTCCTGCTGTGGAACTCCGACGACGACCTGACGCCGACGCAGGTCGGTGTGCTCACCCCGGTCACCGGACCGGCTGTCGCCCCGACCGTGGACGACGATCAGACCGAGGAGCAGGAACCGCAGCCCACGCCGACGTCGTCGTCGGCACCGACCGCGAGCGCCGACCCGGAGCCCTCGTCCGCCGACGCCCCGGAGCAGCAGCCCAGCGGCGACCCGACCGCCCACGGCGACAGCGCCGAGGTAGGCTTGGACGCGCTGACCGCGTCGGGCGGTCGCCTCAGCCGGCTGCTGCAGGCCACGGCCGGCCACCCCTCGGTGTCCTGGGCGGTCGACCCGGCCCTGCTGCGCCAGGTGGCCGACGGCAGCCGTGCCGACCGCGCGTGGGCCGAGGCGCTCACCGCCGCCGGTGCCGACCGCGAGGTGCTGCGTCTGCCGTGGGCCGATCCGGATCTGGCGGCGCTGGCGCACTCCGGCCGGTCCAGCAGCACCGACCTGCTGAGTCAGGCGCTGACGTCCTCGGCCGCCGCCGGCGACGAGCTGTTGACCGATGCCCCCACCCTGCTGTGGGGGTCGAACCCGGTGCTGGACGAGTCGACAGCGGAGCTGGCAGCCGCCCACGGTGACGGCGCCGCCCTGGTCACCGGCACCGCGTCGATGCCCGCCCGCTCCGACACCGACACACCCTCCGCTCCGACCAGCGTGCAGACCGACGGTGGTCAGGTGACGGCCCTGGTCCCTGACGCCACCCTGTCCGAGCTGCTCACCGACCCGAACGCGGTACAGGCGGGCAGCAGTCCGGCGATCGCCGCCCAGCGCATGCTGGCCGAGACCGCGGTGATCGCCCGGGGCGACGACTCCGGTGGCAGCTACGTGCTGATCACCACCCCGCGGGACTGGAGCCCGCAGAGCAGTGCCGCCGACGCCCAGCTGACCGCGCTGGAGTCCGCTCCGTGGGTCCGCACCACCTCGGTCGCCGACATGCTCGCCGCGCAGGACGCCGGGCGGGTGACCAGCAGCGACCGCGCCGACCCGCCCAGCACCGAGCGTGACCCGGCCGAGCTGACCCCGGCCTGGGTGAACGCGTTGGCCACCCAGTGGGAGTCGGCGGAGGACTTCGCCAGCGTGGTCGCCGACCCGGCCGGCCTGCTGCGGGGGCTCGACACCGACGTGCTCGCCCCGCTGTCGGTCGCCTGGCGCGCCGACCCAGACGGCCGCGCCGGTGCGGTCGAGGCGGCCATCGCTCAGGCCACCGCCCGGCAGAGCGGACTGTCGGTGCTGCTGAACGAACAGTTCACCGTCATCAGCTCCTCCTCGCAGATCACCGTGAACGTGCGCAACGAGCTGGATCAGGACGCCACCGTGCGGGTCGAGCTGCGGCCGCAGAAGGGCTGCCTGGAGACCACGCGCTCGCCGCTGGTGTCGGTGAGCGCGAACTCCGAGACCCCGGTCCCCCTCACCCTGCGCGCGACCGCCAACTGCGACGTGGACGTGGACGTGTCGCTGATCGCGGAGAACGGCCGCGAACTGTCCATGCCGCAGACCATCTCGCTGCGGCTGGCCCCCACCATCGAGAGCGTCGGCACCATCGTGGTCGGGGCGCTGCTGTTCGCCGGACTCCTGTTCGGCATCTGGCGGACGGTGCGCCGGGGTCAGACCAACCGCCGCGGAGCACGCGTGCTGGCCGAGGGGTCGGCGCAGGACACGAAGGACGACTGATGACCGCACCCGCTCCCGATCCGGAGAGCGAATCCACCGAGCAGGCTGCCGCGTCGGTCCGGCTCGGCCGCGCCTCGGCGATCATGGCCTCCGGCACCGCGGTGTCCCGGGTGTTCGGCGTCATCAACATCACCCTGCTCGGTTGGGCGATCGGCACCACCACCAACATCGCCGACGCGTTCTCGGTGGCGAACAAGGTGCCGAACACGCTGTATCTGCTGATCGTCGGCGGCGTACTGAACGCGGTGCTGGTGCCGCAGGTGGTGCGCGCGTACCGGCGTCCCGACGGGCAGACCTACGTCGACAAGCTGCTGACCGTCGGCTTCGTGTTCCTCGGTGGCCTCACACTGGTGCTCACCGTCGCCGCGCCGCTGTGGGTCCGGCTGTACTCCGACTACCCCGATCCGCGCACCACCGCGATCGCCACCGCGCTGGCCTTCTGGTCGATCCCGCAGGTGTTCTTCTACGGGGTCTACTCCCTGCTCGGGCAGGTGCTGAACGCGCGCGGGTCCTTCGGGCCGTACATGTGGGCACCGGTGGTCAACAACCTGGTGTTCATCGCCGGGATCCTGGTGTTCTCCCGGATGTTCGGCAGCATCGAGCAGGCCACCGACCTCGACTCCTGGTCGACCGCGCAGACCGTGGTGCTCGGCGGTTCGGCCACCCTCGGCATCGTCGCGCAGGCGCTGATCCTCCTGGTCCCGCTGTACCGCAGCGGCTTCCGCTACCGCCCGCGCTGGGGCCTGCGGGGCTCCGGACTCGGTTCGGCGGGACGGGTCGCGACCTGGACCTTCGCCGGGCTGCTGGTCGGGCAGATCGGTGTACTGGCGGTGAGCGTGGTCGCCAGCGCGGTGCCGAAGGACCTGAACCTGGCCGGGAACGCGATCTACGACCGGGCGTTCCTGATCTTCATGCTCCCGCACTCGCTGGTGACCGTGTCACTGGCCACCGCGCTGTTCACCCGGCTCTCGGCCAAGGCGGCGGCCGAGGACACCGCTGCCGTCCGCGCGGACTTCTCCCTCGGTCTGCGCACCGTCGGGCTCTTCACCGTGCTGGGTACCACCGGGATCGCGGTGCTGGCGTACCCGCTCAGCCGCCTGCTGATCGTCGGTCAGCCGGATGCCGCGGTCCACGCACTGGCTCAGGTCGTGGTGCCGATGGTGCTCGGGCTGACCGGCTTCGGTGTCTGGTCGCTGTGCCAGCGGGTGTACTACGCCTACCAGGACGCCCGATCGATGTTCCCGATCCAGGTGGTGATGGCGGCGATCGTGATCGTCGGCACCCTGGTCGGACGCCTCGTCCTGGACCCCGCCTACTGGGTGGCGACCGCCGCCGCGTCGATGGCGCTGTCCTACTGGGTCGGCGCCGGGATCGCGATGCTGGCGCTGCGGCGCCGGCTGCACGGCATCGACGGCCGTCGGGTGCTGCAGGTGCACCTCAAGGCCCTGATCGCCGCCGTGCTCGCGGGCGGTGCCGGGCTCGGCCTGCTGGCGGCGCTCGGCCCGGTGCGTGGTTTCGGGGACGCCATGCTCGCCTGCGTGCTGGGCGGGATCCTGATGGCGGGGATCTACCTCGCGGTGCTCCTGCTGCTCCGGGTCACCGAACTGCGCTCGGCCGTCGCGCCGGTGCTGCGCCGACTCAAGCGCTGACGGCCCCGCCACCGCACCGCGCACGGGTGCGCTGGCTAGCATGGCCCGCAACGACGACCCGGCGATCATCGAGGAGGACCCCGCGTGGCACAGCAGCGCCCCGGCACCTCCCCCGGTGGCGCCCGACGCGGCTCGATCGGTGCGACCGTCGGGGGTCGCTACCGGCTCGACCGTCCCCTGGTGCCCGAACTGCCCGGCGCCGAACCGTGGTCGGCCACCGACACGATCCTCGACCGTCCGGTCCGGGTCGACCTGATCTCGGGCCCCCGGACCGCCTCCGCCCTCGACGCCGCGCGCCGCGCCGCCCTGGTCACCGAGCCGCGTCTGGCCCGGATTCTCCAGGTGGCCCAGGACGGCGAGCTGGGCGTCATCGTCAGCAACCAGGTCGACGGTCGGTCGCTCGCCGACCTGGCAGCCGCAGGCCCGCTGGTCCCGGAGCAGGCACGCGCCATCGTCGGGGAGGTCGCCGCCGCCCTGGAGGAGGCGCGACGCCGAGGCCTGCACCACCTCGCCCTGCGCCCCGGCGCCGTCGTCGTCACCCCCGCCGGTCGGGTCATCGTGCGTGGCCTCGCCGTCGACGGTGCCCTGATCGGACTGGCCGACACCCGGGCGCACGCCGCCAGCCGCCGGGACGCGATCGATCTGATCCGCCTGCTCTACTCCGCGCTCACCGGATACTGGTCCGCCCCGCCGACCAGCACGGGTGCCGTGCCCACCTTCGCCGAATGGTCGGGTTCGGACGCCGCGGCCCCGCAGGCCGAACCGGAGACCGGGCTCCCCGACGCGCCCACCACCGGCACCGGTTCCACCCCACCCGCCGAGCTGGTCCCCCAGGTCCCGGCCGACCTGGACACCCTGTGCGCCGTCACCCTCGGGCCGCACGAGGACGGGCCGCACAGCCCCGGCGAGGTGGTGCGCGAGCTGGAGCCGTGGCGCGCGGTGCACGCCGAGGAGCTGTTCCGTGCGGCCGACTCCGGACGGTGGCCATCGGTCGGGTCCTCCACGGGCTCGACGACGGCAGCCGGGTCCACGGCCTTCGCACCGGTGAAGCCCGCCGGTGCGGCTGGCGTGGGTGACACTGGGATGGTCGGCGGCGGTGCTGGTGCCGCCGCTGGCTCGGCCTCTGTCGTCGGGTCGACCGCTGTTGCTGGCTCGACCGCCTCCGTTGCGGACAGCGGGGACGCCCGGGCGAGGGAGGCCACGGCACAGGCCGACGCCGACGTGGCCGAGGACGAGTCCCCTGCCTCGACGCCCTCATCCGGTGAGGACGCCACGACGACGACAGCCACCTCCCTGGCCTCCGACGACGACACCGGGCTGAGCTGGATCCTCCCTGCGCCGGACGACGCCTCCGCCGCGACCTCGGCGAGCGCCGCCCCGACGCCGGTCTGGCCGACGATGCGCCCGGACGACGAGCCGTTCACCGCTGCGGTCACGGCGGCCGAATCCGCCCCAGCGCCGGTCGCCCCCCAGTCCGCCCCGGCCCCCGCAGTGGCGGACCCCGAGCCAGCCCCGGAGCCCGCCCGTCCCGCCGCGGCGCGCCCCACCGCGGCACCCGAGCGCACACCGGACCCGCCGAACAGCGCCCCCGCCTCGACCCCGGCCGCACCCGATCCGGACCCGGCCACCGGCGACGACGCCCCGGGCTCGGCATCCGTCGACCCGGAACCCGCCCCCTCCGACGCCGCATCGCCGACTCCTCTCGAGCCCGGCCCCCCGACTGCCGAGACGCCGACCCCGGCCTCCGCCCCTCCGACGGGAAGCTCCACGATGACCGACCAGCAGAAGCCCACCCCGGACGACGGCACCGACGCCGAGTCGACCACCCCTGCCCGGGGCACCGCCCCCGCCCCGGGCGGCTCACCCGCACGGCAGTCGATCCGCGCCTCCTTCGGCTCGGGTGAGGGTGCCGGTGCACGACGCCCGGGCACCCCGCCGCCCGCGATCCCGCCGCGCACGCCGGGCCGTCAGGCCTCCAGCGCCGCTGCGGGCACGACCGGTGGAGCCACGGCCTCTGCCGCACCGGCTTCCGCCGGGCCCGGGGCCACCGGCACCACGGCAACGGGCGCTGCGAGCGGAACCACCGCCGCACGGCCGGTCGACACGTCCGCCCCGGCCGCGACCTCCGCCTTCCCCGCAACCAGCAGCGGCACCGCCCCCTCGGCCCGCGGTGCCGGTTCCGGCGGCGACACCCCCGACTGGGGTCTGCCGTTCGACCCCGAGTCCCGGCAGCCCCGCCAGCCCCGGCACCAGTTCGACCCCACCCGGTGGGTCCTCGGACTGGTCGGCGTCGGCATCGTCGTCGCCCTGGTGATCGCCATCGGCAACGTCACCCGGCCCTGGGGCGAGGGCGGTGGCAGCAACGACGCGGCCGCCACCCCGAGCGCGCAGGCCACCGCCGCACCGACCGAGGCACCCGCCGCACCCGCCGAGGAACCGGCACCGGCAGCGCCCGCGGTGGTCCCGACCATCGCGGGGGTCACCACCATCGACCCGTCGGACGGCGACGGGGAGAAGGAGGAGCTGATCCCGCGGATCTGGGACGGCGACCCGAACACCGCCTGGTACACGCACACCTACAACCGGCCCGACTTCGCCGGGTTCAAGAACGCGGTGGGCATCGCCATCACCCTGGCCGAGCCCGCCACGGTCACCTCCGTCACCTTGGAGGTGAACGGTTCCGGCGGCAATGTCGAGGTCCGTGCCACCGACGCCGCCAACCCCACCGCGGGGGACGTGCTGACGGCGGGCCCGTTGAACGGCCACACGGTGCTGACCCTGAGCCAGCCGACCGAGACCCAGAGCCTGGTGCTGTGGTTCACCTCGCTGGCGCAGACCCCGGACGGCAAGAACCGGATCGAGATCTCCGAGCTGTCGGTCCAGTAGGTCCGGGAACACCCGGCACCCGCGCACTGTTCTTCCCCACGTCTTCGCAGCAGTCCCTCGAGAGGTAGTCCCGTGACCGAGACCCCCATCCGCGACATCGTCATCGTCGGCTCCGGCCCCGCCGGTTACACCGCCGCCGTGTACGCCGCCCGCGCCGGCCTGGCCCCGCTGGTGATCGCCGGATCGGTGACCGCCGGTGGCGCGCTGATGAACACCACCGAGGTGGAGAACTTCCCCGGTTTCCCGGCCGGGATCATGGGGCCGGACCTGATGGAGGCCATGCAGCAGCAGGCCGAGAAGTTCGGCGCCGAGGTGGTCTGGGACGACGCCACCGAGCTGCAGCTGGACGGTCCGGTCAAGACCGTGACCACCGCCGGGGGCGACGTGGTGCAGGCACGCGCGGTCATCCTGGCCACCGGGTCGGCGTACCGGCAGCTCGGCCTGGACGACGAGTCCCGGCTGTCCGGCCGTGGCGTGTCCTGGTGCGCGACCTGCGACGGGTTCTTCTTCCGTGACCAGGACATCCTGGTGATCGGCGGCGGCGACTCGGCGGTCGAGGAGGCGACGTTCCTGACCCGGTTCGGCAAGTCGGTGACCATCGTGCACCGCCGCGACGAGCTGCGGGCGTCGAAGATCATGGCCGACCGGGCCAAGAACGACCCCAAGATCCGCTTCGCCTGGAACTCCGAGGTCGCGGCGATCCACGGCGAGGACAAGGTGACCAGCGTGACCCTGCGCGACACGGTCACCGGCGCCGAGCGCGAGGTGGGCGCGACCGGTGTGTTCGTCGCGATCGGCCACGTGCCGCGCACCGAGCTGCTGCACGGCCAGGTGGACCTGGACGAGAACGGCTACATCCTGGTCGAGGGCCGCTCCACCCGCACCAACCTGCCGGGTGTCTTCGCCTGCGGCGACGCGGTGGACCACATCTACCGGCAGGCCATCACCGCCGCCGGGTCCGGTTGCTCGGCGGCTCTGGACGCCCAGCACTACCTGGCGGCACTGGCCGACGCCGACCCGCTGTCCCCGGAGCAGATCCCGGCGGCGGTCGACGAGCTCGGCGCCGACGAGGTGACCGAGGACGACGCCCGTCGTGCCGAGGTCGCCGGCGCCGTCGCCATCGCCGAGGGCTGAGTGCCATGACGCTGCCGGCGGTCTCGGAGTCCACCTTCGACACGGAGGTGCTCGGCTCCGAGCTGCCGGTGGCCGTCGACTTCGGCGCGGACTGGTGCGCCCCGTGCCGCGCCGTTCGGCCGGTGCTGGACGAGCTCGCCACCCGTTACGAGGGTCGGCTCCGGATCGTCACCGTCGACACCGAGGCGGAGCAGGAACTGGCCGCGCGCTACGGCATCGTGTCCATCCCGACGCTGTACGTCTTCCACCAGGGCGAGTTGCTGCGCACCATCCCCGGTGCCCGGACCAAACTCGAGTACACCGCCGAGTTCGACGCCGCGCTGGCCGAGGCCGCCACGTTCTGACCCGCGTCGGAACCGTGAACGTCCGGCGCGCCGACCGTGGACGCCCCGCCGCTCACTGGACTCGGCGTGCCACACTCGGGGAATGACCGCAGAATCGCGGCCCGGCGAGCAGACGTCGGGCCCCCTCCCGACCTCAGCAGCCAACGGCACGCGACTCGACCGGTGGATCGGCTCCTACGCCGACCGCACGCACGGGATGCGCGCCTCCGAGATCCGCGCCCTCTTCGCCGTCGCGAACCGGCCCGAGGTGGTGTCCCTCGCCGGTGGCATGCCCTGCCTGGACGTCCTGCCGATGGACGACCTCGCCGACCTGGCCCAGCGGGTGGTCGCCACCCGCGGCACCGTGGCCCTGCAGTACGGCTCCGGCCAGGGCGACGAGGGCCTGCGCGAGCAGATCCTCGACGTCATGCGCCTCGAGGGCATCCAGGCGCACCCGGACGACGTCGTGGTCACCACCGGCTCGCAGCAGGCGCTCGACCTCGTGACCAGGCTGTTCATCAACCCGGGCGATGTCGTCGTCGCGGAGGCACCGTCCTACGTCGGCGCGCTCGGCGTGTTCCGGGCCTACCAGGCCGACGTGGTGCACGTCCCGCTGGACGCCGACGGGCTGATCCCCGAGGCGCTCGAGACCACCCTCGCCGACCTCGAACGCCAGGGTCGCCGGGTCAAGTTCCTGTACACGGTGCCGAACTTCCACAACCCGGCCGGTGTCACCCTCTCGCTGGAGCGTCGACCGCGGGTCCTGGAGATCTGCGCCCGCTACGGCGTGCTGGTCCTGGAGGACAACCCCTACGGGCTGCTCGGCTTCGAGAACGACCCGCTGCCCGCGATGCGCTCGATGGACGAGGACGGGGTGATCTACCTCGGGTCGTTCTCCAAGACCTTCGCCCCCGGCTACCGGGTCGGATGGGCGGTCGCGCCGCACGCCGTGCGCGAGAAGCTGGTGCTGGCCAGCGAATCGGCGATCCTCAGCCCGTCCAACGCCTCGCAGCTCGCGATCAGCGCCTACCTGTCCACCCACGACTGGGTCGGCCAGATCAAGCAGTTCCGCGAGCTGTACCGCGAGCGACGGGACGCGATGATCGGGGCGCTCGCCGAGCACCTGCCCGACGCCACCTGGACGGTGCCGGACGGCGGGTTCTACACCTGGGTCAAGCTCCCGGACGGCCTGGACGCCAAGGCGATGCTGCCGCGGGCCGTCACTGCACGGGTCGCCTACGTGCCCGGCACTGCCTTCTACTTCGATGGGCAGGGCACCGACCACATGCGCCTGTCGTTCTGCTACCCGACCCCGGAGCGCATCCGGGAGGGTGTCCGGCGGCTGGCCGGCGTCGTCCAGGGTGAGAGCGAGCTGGTGTCGCTGTTCGGCACCGGTGGCGGCACCCGCGGTGACAGCGTGCAGTTCCCCGGCCCCGACCTCGCCTGAGTTCCGGTCGGCCCTTTTCGATCTCGGAGGAGTTCCGTGCCCCCCGCACTTCCCGCCAGTCCTCGTGTCGTCGTCCTCGCCGGGGGCCTGTCCCACGAGCGTGACGTGTCGATCCGCTCCGGACGCCGGGTCGCCGACGCGCTGCGCACCGCGGGCGTCGACGTCACCGTGCACGATGTGGACGCCGATCTGGTCCCCGCCCTCGCCGACACCCGCCCGGACCTGGTCTGGCCGCTGCTGCACGGCGCATCCGGCGAGGACGGGTCGGTGCGCGATGTCCTGGAGCTGCTCAACCTGCCCAGCGTCGGCACCGGGCCGCGGGCCAGCCGGATCGCCTGGTCGAAGCCGATCGCCAAGACCTCGGTGACCCGCGCCGGTCTGGCGACCCCGGAATTCGTCACGCTGCCGCAGTCGCTGTTCCGGGAGCTGGGCGCCAACCGGATCCTGGACGCCGTGGTGGCGAAGCTCGGGCTGCCGCTGGTGGTCAAGCCGTCCCGCGGTGGCTCGGCGCTCGGTGTGACCCTGATGCAGTCGCCGGAGGACCTGCCCCGCGCCATGGTCGCCTGCTTCGCCTACTCGGACACCGCACTGATCGAACGCGCGGTGCAGGGCACCGAGGTCGCGGTCAGCGTGGTGGAGCTGGATGGCGAGCCCGTCGCTCTGCCCGCCGTCGAGGTCGTCACCGAGGGCCCCTACGACTATGACGCCCGGTACAACCCGGGTCGCACCGAGTACTTCGCACCCGCCCGGCTGTCCCCGGAGCTGGCGGACAAGGCCGCCGAGGTCGCGGTGGCCGCGCACCGAGCTCTGGGGCTGCGCCACCTGTCCCGTACCGACCTGATCATCGACGGCGACGGGCAGCCCTGGTTCCTGGAGGTCAACGTCGCCCCGGGCATGACGGAGACGTCGCTCTTCCCGCAGGCCGCTGAGGCGGGTGGGCACGACCTGCCCACGCTCTACCGGCGCATCGTCGAGGACGCGCTCGGCACACGCTGAACTGCTGACAGCAGGAGGCCCCCACGGCTCACCGTGGGGGCCTCCTGCTGTCTCGGTTCGGGCGCACGCACATTCCGCCGCGACGCGTGCCGCAGCGCACACCGCTCCGGCCGTCAGCTCTTCAGGATGCCCGGATCGTCCGGCGCCAGGCTGGCCAGGATGCGGTTGAGGTCCTGCACCGAGGCGAACTCGACGGTCAGCTTGCCGCGGCTCTTACCCAGATCCACCTTCACCCGGGTCTCGAACCGGTCGGACAGCCGTCCGGCGAGGTCGTCCAGCGCCTCGTTCCGGATGCCGGCCCGCGGCGCGCGCTTGCGCTTCACCACGCCATCCTCGGAGCCGAGGGCGACGATCTCCTCGACCGCCCGGACCGACAGCCCCTCGGCGACGATCCGCTGCGCCAGCCGCTCGATCGCGGCACCGTCACTCAGACCCAGCAACGCACGGGCGTGCCCCGCGGACAGGACACCCGCGGCGACCCGACGCTGCACCAACGGGGGCAGGCGCAACAGGCGCAGGGTGTTGGAGATCTGCGGCCGAGAACGATGGATCCGGGCAGCCAACTCCTCGTGCGTGCACCCGAAGTCGTCCAGCAGCTGCTGGTACGCGGCGGCTTCCTCCAGTGCGTTCAGCTGGGAGCGGTGCAGGTTCTCCAGCAGCGCGTCCCGCAGCAGGTCCCCGTCCTCGGTGTCCCGGATGATCGCGGGGATCGTGTCCAGCCCGGCCTCCTGGGTCGCCCGCCACCGGCGCTCCCCCATGATCAACTCGTAGCCGTCACCGACCGGTCGCACCACGACCGGCTGCAGCACCCCGACCTCCTGGATGGACCCGACCAGCTCGGCCAGCGCCTCCTCGTCGAAGACCGTGCGCGGCTGCTGCGGATTCGGTCGGATCGACGCGACCGGCAGCGCCGCGAAACTCGCTCCCGGCACCGGAACAAGGCTCTGACCAGCAGCTTCGCTCGAATCTGAGACGGTGGCGGTGGCCTTCGCCGCCGCATCGGCCTGGGCGGTGCCCTCGTCGGTCGAACGGTCCGGGAAGAACACGTCCACCGGGCGTGCCGCACCGTCCGGCCGGATGTCTGCGGTGGGGATCAGGGCACCCAGCCCTCGGCCCAACCCGCGTCGCTTCTCGCTCACTCGCCCTCCTCCTGTGCCGTGCCGGACACACCCCGGTCGGCGAGTTCTCGTGCCGCTTCCAAGTACGCCAGCGCGCCACTCGACGACGGATCGTAGGTCATCACGGTCTGCCCGTAGGAGGGCGCCTCCGACACGCGGACCGAGCGCGGGATCGTCGTGTTCAACGTCAACGCCGGGAAGTGCTCCCGCACCTCCTGCGCGACCTGCTGCGCGAGATTGGTACGACCGTCGTACATGGTGAGCAGGATCGTCGACACGTGCAGGCCCTTGTTCAGGTGTGCCTGGATCAGTTCGATGGACTTGAGCAGCTGGCTCAGGCCCTCCAGCGCGTAGTACTCGCACTGGATCGGGATCAGCACCTCATCGGCCACGACGAACGCGTTGACGGTCAGGAGTCCCAGGCTTGGTGGGCAGTCCACCAGCACGTAGTCGATCCGCGACTCGCCGCGCTCCACCCGCTGCTGCAGGTAGGCGTGCAGCGCATTGCGTAGCCGTGTCTCCCGTGCCACCAGCGAGACCAGCTCGATCTCCGCGCCCGACAGGTCGATCGTCGCCGGCACGCACCACAGGTTGTCCAGCCCCGCGGCCGGCGCGACCGCGGTCTCCAGCGCGGCACCGTCGACCAGCACGTCGTACACGGACGGAACGCCTGCGTGGTGGTCCACTCCGAGCGCTGTCGACGCGTTGCCCTGCGGGTCGTTGTCGATCACCAGAACGTTGAGCCCGGACTTCGCCAGTGCCACAGCCAGATTGACGGTGGTCGTGGTCTTGCCGACGCCGCCCTTCTGGTTCGCCACCGTGATCACCCGGGTGTGATCCGGGCGCGGGAACGCGCGGCCGGTCAGTTGGATCCGGCGGCTGGCGTCGACCCGCAGTTCGGCGAGCAGCGGGGTGTCATCGTCCGCAGGCGGCAAGGAGGCCACGATCGCCGCACGACGGCGCTCGTCGTCCATGGTCGCGCCCGCGCCCGGCCAGCTCAATTCGTCGCTCACCGGCGTGACCCCTTCTTCGTTCGACGGCCCGGTGTTTCCCGTGAAACGACCGGCTTGCCCGCACTCTCCTTGGACGCCACGACGACGGTGGTCGGCTCCAGACCGTCCAGGGTCGGCGCGGTCTCGATCCGCACCGCTCCCCCGCCGTACCTGGCCAGCACATCAGCGCCCTCAGTGACTTCCTCCCCCGCGCGGCCGCCCTTCAACGCGACCAGCTCACCGCCCACGCGAAGCAAGGGCATCGTCCACGGGTACAGCTTGGCAAGCGCCGCCACCGCACGGGCCGTCACGGCGTCCGCCTGCAACGTGCCCACCTGTTCCTCGGCCCGACCGCGCACCACTCGCGCATTCGAGAGGTCCAGCTCCGCGATGACCTCGGAGAGCCAATCGGTGCGACGCTCCATCGGCTCCAGCAACACGACCTCGGCGTCCGGCCGCATCGCCGCGATCACCACCCCCGGCAAGCCCGCACCCGAGCCCACGTCCACGATCAGCCCTGTGCTGGGCAGGAACGGGACGACAGCCGCCGAGTTCACCAGGTGCCGCTCCCACAGCCGGCTGACCTCGCGCGGACCCACCAGGCCCCGGAGAACCCCCTGGTCAGCCAGCAGATCGTGGAAACCCGACACCGCGCCCCAGGAGTCGCCGAACAGCTCCGGGAGGCGCGGGTCGCCGTCCAGCGGGTCGGGCACGACCACCTCAGCCGAGCCGTCCACCCGAGCCGCCGACGTCGCCTCTCCCTGCATCTCCCCGCCATCCCGCGGCGGTCTGCCAGGCGTGGTGTTCGGACGCACAGAGGACTCCTGCTCTCGTTGCTGCGACGGTGTGCGCCGCGGATCGCTGTGCGACCCGGACCGGCTCACTGGCTCGGGACAACGGTACCCCGGTGCACTGACGGGATGGCGCCGCGTGGGTCGCGTGCGGTGGGTCGTCGCAGGATCGCACGCATGGGTCGCCACGTCGTCGGACGCGGGCCTCACGAGGTTGTTTCCCGTGAAACGCGTCGCCCTGGTCGGCGTCTGGCGGCAGGGCGAGGCGCACACTCCGCTGGGCAAGGGTGCGCATCGCCGCCAGGACGTGGCCGGGCTGTTCGGTGGCGGAGTGCGCGCCGAACCGGAGGCGACCGCGAACCCGGTAAGCCCAGATACTCACGGCGTGCGCTCGACGGCAGCACATGATGTGCGCCGAGAGGCTCCGCGCGGGAGATGCGCCCAGCTCGGCGCAACATCGCGTCGACACCCACGCCGCGTCGATGTGCCGCGCCCTACAGACTCCCGCACCATGGCCCCAGCCGCGGGTGGCGTACGCCTCGTGGAGTGGTGCCGATCGCACCGACACCGCTCGAGGGCCTCCGCGCTGTGGGGCGCCGATTCTCCCGGACTGCGCCACTCGGTCGGCCGTCATGGACGAGCGCGCGGTCTATGACGCAATGCCCGCACCGTCGCCACGTCCACCGGCGCAGCTCCCCCTGCGGCTACGCGCATGTTTCCCGTGAAACTGCGCCGCATCCCTGACACCAGCCCGGCCCTCCGGTTTCCCGTGAAACATCAGCTCTCGGCCAGTGCCTCGTAGCGCAAGACTGGCATGCCAGGTCGCAACCCGAGCGAGGCGCATCATGCCCACCAGCGCGACGGTGCCCGCCTGACCCGCCTGGCCGTCGCCGCGGGCAATCGGGGTGTCCGCTCGCCTCCCGCTGCGGGGCCCGAGCAACACCGAGCGTGTCTTGCCCACTAAGACAGTCGCGGTCGTCCGTCTGGTGGAGCGCGCAATCCGCATCCCGAGTCGGCCCCGCGTGCAGGTCCTTGCGGTCCGGCCTTGGCCTGAACGGGCGGTCGAGTGGGCCGACACCCCGCCCATCAGCCGGTCCTCGGCACGAGCGAGTCTTACGGTCGCAGAAGCGGCGGTGGGTTCTGAGAACAGCGGTACCCAAAACGAGACGGCGCCCACTCCACACACGGCTTGGCCCGACGACGCCCGGCCGCAAACCACCATAGAAGCTCTGCGGGGCGGCGACAATGACCCCTCCGCTCCCCTGGTTCAGCGCCCACGACCGGTCTCACCATCCCCGCGTACCCCATGGACCCACCACCCGCGGCGTACGGCTGCGATTCAAGCCTCACGTCCCGCGCCCCCGTCCACGTTCACGTTCACGCTCACCCCGACGGTCCACGGTCCACGCTCCACGGCTCTGAGCTCGGCACGCAGAGCTCGGCGTCTGGCCCTCAGAGCTCGGGGCTTGGCACTCAGGGCTCGGAACTCGGAGCCCGGCACGCTGAGCTCGGCACGCAGAGCTCGGGGCTCGGCGCTCGGGGCTCGGCGCTCGGCGCTCGGCGCTCGGCGCTCGGCGCTCGGCGCTCACTATCCACGGTGGCGGCGGAGTTCGAACTCATCATCAGCCGACTCAGACGAGCGACCGCCCGCAGCCCACGCGTTGCATCAGGCCTCGCCTGGTGCCGGGGGTCACCGCCATCCCGCCTCTACGCCTGGCCGCCCCCCCCACAACCCTCGCATGGGCGAGGCGGCCCCAACTCCCTGGCTAGCCGCCCGTGACCGCCTGGCGGGGACGGCGACTGCGGGGCATCGCGTGACGCCTGTTTCCCGTGAAACACGCGACCGCCTCACTCCCGTGTTGTTTCCCGTGAAACACGCGCCCCTCGCCCCCACCTTCGTCTCCCGTGAGCACCCAACCTACTCGTCGCCGCCGACCGGAAGCCTGTCGATGGCCTACCGGAGACGAGCTTGCCACTCGGTGCTGGCCTGGTTGCGATCGCCGCCATTGCGACCGCCGCCGCCCACTCCAACTCCCAGCCCTGGCACCACCCTCCCGACTCTCACAGCCTGTCGCCCCAGGCCGGTGAGCCGCCCGAGCCGCCAACGACTGGCGCCGAACACGGAGCGAACCGGGGTTCATGTGCAGTTGATGGTGACGACCGGCGATCAGAACCCCACCGGACACCGACCTCTAACGCGCCGCACCCAACGGTCCGTAGCCGCATACCGACACTGGTTGCCCGACCCAGCGGCGCCCCGGCCACCACCACCGCACGACCGCACCCCTGCGCCGTGTCACCGCCACCGGCACCGCCACCGCCACCGCCACCGCCACCGCCACCGCCACCGCCACCGCCACGATGCTGCAACACGCCGACGCGTCTCGTGCGCACGACCGTCGCCCTTCATCAACCACCAGCGGGCCCCGCGCCCACCGGCACCCGGTCCCTCTCCTACACGGCTGCCTGCCCCCGGGCCCTCCTCCCGCACACGACGACCAGTCTCATGGACCGCACCCAGCACGATCGCAGTATCCGACTGACGCTCCTCATCAGACCGCCGCCGACGGGGACACCCACGCCCTGGAGAGTCGCGCGCTGAGGACAGCGCTCCGGGTCACCGCTCGACGCTCCGACGGCGGGCCCGAACACAGTTGCTCGCACGTGCGACTAATTCACCAGGAGCCATCCTCCGGGCCTCGCCGACAACACGAGAGGCCGTCCCGAATCCGGAACGGCCTCTCGTCAACTCCACCGGAACGCCTCTCAGCGTCCCCTCCCCCGCCTCACGGGGTCACTTCGCGCGGATCACCACATACCGCGACGGCTCCACGCCCTCCGAGTCGGAGCTCAACCCGGCAGCGGCGACCGCGTCGTGCACGACCTTGCGCTCGAACGGGTTCATCGGCTCCAGCGACTCGTCGGCGCCGGACTCCTTGACCCGAGCGATTGCGGCCTCGGCGAGCGACACCAACTCGGCCTTGCGCTCTCCGCGGTACCCGGCGACGTCCAGCATGAGCCGCGACCGGTCACCCGTCTTCGCCTGGACGGTGAGTCGGGTCAGCTCCTGCAGAGCGTCGAGCACCTCGCCGTCCTTGCCGACCAGACGCCGCAGCGCCCGCTCGGCACCCTCGTCCGCCACGATCTCCACGGAGGCCCGGCCGTTGTCGACGTCGATGTCGATGTCACCGTCCAGGTCCGCGATGTCGAGCAGCTCCTCGAGGTAGTCGGCGGCGATCTCGCCCTCCTCCTCCAGCCGGGAGGTGGCGGCGCTGACGTCGGGTGCCTCACTCGGTGTGGTCATCTCAACTCCTGTGTCGTGTCGCGCCCGACCGGCGCGGAGGTGATGGGCGGGCGAACCCGCGGGAACTGCCGAGGGTCAGGAACCCTTGCGCTTCTTCGCTGCTCGAGGTGCCGGGGTGGAGCCGTCGGCGTTCGGGTCGAACTCGTCCGGCTCGGCGTCGGACACCGGCGCGGCGGCGGACTTCGGCGCGGCACCGGACTTCGTCGTGCTCGTCTTGCCGGAGGTCGACGCTCCGGAGTCGTCGACGGCCGTCGGGGTCACGGGCGGCAGCTCCGGCACACCGGCCGGACCCTTCTTCTTGGCCCGGGCCTTGCCCACCGGCTGCTGACGCTGTCCACTGACCGGCCGCGCCTCCTCGATGCCGGGGACGCCACCCTCGTCGGTCAGCACGTCGCCACGGGCGGCAGCCTTCTTCGCCTTGCGTGCCTTGAGCGCGAGCTCGGCCTGCGAGCCGGGGGCCGGCATCCGGCGGATCGTGTAGAACTGCTGGCCCATGGTCCACAGGTTGGTGGTGGTCCAGTAGATCAGCACACCGATCGGGAAGTTCACGCCGGAGAAGGCGAAGATCAGCGGGAAGACGTACATCAGCATCTTCTGCTGCTGCGCCATCGGGCCTTCGAGAGCGGCCGGCGGCATGTTCTTCATCGTCAGCTGACGCTGGGTGGTGAAGGTGGTCACCGACATCGCGACGATCAGGATGACCGTGACGATCCGGATGTGCAGCGCCTGCGACCCGTCGCCGAAGGCGGCGGCGTTCATGAAGGTGCCGGACAGCGGCGCGCCGAACACCGAGGCGGACTCTGCCTGGCCGGCGACGCTCTGCGTGATCGGGCCGACGGAGTCACGGCTCCAGGTGCCCGCGGCGATCTGCGGCAGCGAGTTCAGCACCCGGAACAGGGCGAAGAAGATCGGGGACTGCGCCAGGATCGGCAGGCAGGAGGCGAAGGGGTTGGTGCCGTGCTTGCGGTACAGCTCCATCGTCTCGCGGCTCATCGCCTCGCGAGACGCGGGGTCGGTCTTCCCCTTGTACTTTTTCTGGATCTTCTGCATCTCCGGCTGGACCAGCTGCAGGCCGCGCTGGGCCTTGATCTGCCGGAAGAACAGCGGGATCAGGATGATCCGCATGACGATCACGAGGCCGACGATCGACAGCCCCCAGGCAGCACCGCCCGCCGGGTCGAGGCCGAGGAACTCGAACGCCTTGTGGAAGGCGTACATGATCCAGGCGACCACGACCATGATCGGGTACAGCAGGCCGTCGAACCAGCTCATGACAGGGCTTCTCCAGGGATCAGTGCGCGGCGGTGGCCGCGTCGTGCGAGTGTCGTCGGTGACCGACAGGTGGAACGTCGTCGACGCCGCCCGGGTTCCAGGGGTTGCACCGCAGCAACCGCCAGGCGGCCATCGCACCGCCCCGGAACACCCCGTGCCGCTCGATCGCGGTCACGGCGTAGGACGAACAGGACGGGTAGAACCGGCAGGTCGGCGGCGTCATCGGGGAGATGAACCGCTGGTAGCCGCGGACCAGGAGCACCAGGAGGCGCCGCGGTGCGCGCAGCACGCTGGTCACGCCGCACCCCGTTCGACCAGGCGGCGGCCGGCGGTGCGCAGCGCACCGTCCAGGTCACGACCCAGTCCGGCGTAGTCGGCGTCGGCCGCCGGCCCGAGCGCGCGGATCACCAGGTCACTGCCCTGGCCGACGGCGTCCATCCGTTCGGCCATCAGTGCCCGCAGCCGGCGCTTGACCCGGTTGCGGACCACCGCGTTGCCGACCGCCTTGGACACGACGAAACCGACCGCCGGACCAGGTCCGGGGTCGGTTCGCGTCACGAGGTGCACCACGAGCGTGTTCCGCCCGGCGCGTGCACCAGTGCGGACGGTCCGCTCGAACTGAGCGGACTGGCGCATCCGGTGCTCGGCAGGCAGCACCGCAGCTGTGGTGTCAGGCCGACAGCTCGGAGCGGCCCTTACGGCGCCGCGCCGCGAGGATCGCGCGACCCGCACGGGTCCGCATCCGCAGACGGAAGCCGTGGGTCTTCGCCCGGCGCCGGTTGTTCGGCTGGAAGGTGCGCTTGCTCACGATGGTCTCCAGTTACTTCGCTGCATCGGCCGCGATCACGGCCAAGTTTCTCGGGTGCCTCGGACTCGACTGCTCCGCTCCGCATCTGCGAAATCACCGGCGTACGGGCGCGCCAGCAGGAGCCATCAGAAGGCTGGTCAACGCTACGTCCTCCACGCGCGCGGGTCAAACCCGTGCTATCCGCGCAGGTCCCACGATCACGCGGGACTTCAGCCCTTCCGTCTCGCTCGGGAGGAGATTACCGTCGCCTCCACAACCGTGGACAGCGCCGCTCACGGTTGTGGACAACTCCGGATCAATCACGGGCGCCACCCCGGAAGAACCGGCCCGCAGCGTCGCCCACAGGTGTGGACAACTCTGTGGATACGGGTCGGCCGTGCGACACTCGACCACCGCGGAACCAGCCGCTCAGCGATCGACAGCGACGAGGACTCAGGTGCCATCCCAGGACGACCAGCTCCACCAGGTATGGGCGACCGCGGTCGCCCAACTCGAGGTCAGCCCGGACATCACCCCTCGTCAGCTCGCCTTCGTGCGGCTCGCGACGCCGCTCGGTCTGCTGGACGGCACCATGCTGCTGGCGGTCGGCAACGACCTGACCAAGGACTACCTGGAGACCCGGGTCCGCGCGGAGGTCACCGAGGCACTGGGTTCGGCGCTGGGCCGGGAGGCCCGGTTCGCGATCACCGTCGACCCCGCGCTGGAGACCGGCAAGGGCGACCACCTCACCTCCTCCACCGGAGCGGCACCCGCGACCGAGCAGCAGGACACCGAACCGGAACCGACTCCCGAGCCGGAGCCGGTCGAGGTCGTCCAGCAGCCCTACCGTCGCCAACCCGCCGGTCCGACCCCCAGTGCCGAGCCGGCCCGGCTGAACCCCAAGTACCTGTTCGAGACCTTCGTCATCGGCTCGTCCAACCGCTTCGCGCACGCCGCGGCGGTGGCGGTCGCCGAGGCGCCGGCCAAGGCCTACAACCCGCTGTTCATCTACGGCGACTCGGGTCTGGGCAAGACCCACCTGCTGCACGCGATCGGGCACTACGCCCGGAACCTGTACCCGTCGATCCGGGTGCGGTACGTGAACTCGGAGGAGTTCACCAACGACTTCATCAACTCGATCTCCGAGGGCAAGGCCGGCGCCTTCCAGCGCCGCTACCGCGAGGTCGACGTCCTCCTCATCGACGACATCCAGTTCCTGCAGGGCAAGGAACAGACGATGGAGGAGTTCTTCCACACCTTCAACACCCTGCACAACGCGAACAAGCAGGTCGTGATCACCTCCGACCTGCCGCCGAAGCAGCTGAACGGCTTCGAGGACCGGATGCGGTCGCGGTTCGAGTGGGGCCTGATCACGGATGTCCAGCCGCCGGACCTCGAGACCCGGATCGCGATCCTGAGGAAGAAGTCCGCGAACGACAACCTGTCGGCGCCGGACGACGTGCTGGAGTACATCGCGTCCAAGATCTCGACCAACATCCGCGAACTGGAGGGTGCCCTGATCCGGGTGACCGCCTTCGCGAACCTGAACCGGCAGCAGGTCGACATGTCGCTGGCCGAGATCGTGCTCAAGGACCTGATCACCGACGAGGACCAGGCGGACATCACCGCCACCGCCGTGATCGGGCAGACCGCCGCGTACTTCGGTCTGAGCATCGAGGACCTGTGCGGCTCCTCCCGTTCCCGGGTGCTGGTCACCGCTCGGCAGATCGCGATGTACCTGTGCCGCGAGCTGACCGACCTGTCACTGCCGAAGATCGGCCAGGCATTCGGCGGCCGGGACCACACCACGGTGATGCACGCGAACCGCAAGATCCGTGAGCTGATGGCCGAGCGGCGCTCGATCTTCAACCAGGTCACCGAACTCACGAACCGGATCAAGCAGGAATCGCGGTCCTGAATCCCGCCGATGGGACGATTCCCACACCTGTGGACGGACCTGTGGATACCGGTGGATGACCCCCAGCGTTCGTGTGGACGGATCCTGCGCGATCGGTGGACGGAGAATCACGCTCTCCGCGCCGTGCACGGCGCTCGGCGTTGTCCACCGATCCGTCCCCAGGCTCCGAGCACAGGCCGCCGAACCCGGTGACCTGCGGAAACAGTGGTTCTCCACAGCTTCCACAGACGCGATGACCACGACGACAGATTCCTCTAGAAGAAGATCCACAGACCGTCCAAGCCCTGCCGGGCCGATCCGGGACCCCCGGCGACCGGAGAATCGATCCAGGCCAAGGAATTCGTGGCCTGTTCGCCGTCCACAGGTCACCCCACCAGCGCGCTCTCGCGTAGTCTTCGGCCAGGAATCACACGCCTGGGATCACTCCGGTCCCACGACTGAGAGGGTGGGGCATGAAGTTCCGCGTCGAACGTGACGTCCTCGCTGAAGCCGTCACCTGGATCGCTCGCAGCCTGCCCACCCGTCCGCCGGTCCCGGTGCTCGCCGGGGTGCGGATCGAGGCCGAGGCGGATGGCGTGCTCCGGTTGGCCTCCTTCGACTACGAGGTGTCGGCGCGGTCCGAGATCCCCGCGGAGGTGAGCGAGCCGGGCAGCGTCCTGGTCTCCGGCCGTCTGCTCGCTGAGATCTCCCGTGCACTGCCCGCCAAGCCGGTCGACGTCGTCCTGGACGGCACGAAGGTGTCGGTCACCTGCGGCGCCAGCCGGTTCACCCTGCTCACGATGCCGGTCGAGGACTATCCGACACTGCCCGTGATGCCGAGCCTGTCCGGCACGGTGGACGGCGACGAACTGACCAAGGCCGTCGCGCAGGTCACCGTGGCCGCGAGCCGCGACGACACCCTGCCGCTGCTGACCGGCGTCCGGGTGGAGATCGAGGGCGAGAAGGTCACGCTGCTCGCCACCGACCGGTACCGTCTGGCGCTGCGCGAGCTGGTGTGGACCCCCTCCGACCCGTCGATCTCCGAGGTCGCCCTGGTGCGCGCCCGCACCCTGAACGACGCGGCGAAGTCCCTCGGTGCCTCCGGTTCGGTGAACGTCGGTCTGTCCACCGGCCAGGGCGTCGACCTGATCGGCTTCGAGGCCGGCGGCCGGCACACCACCTCGCTGCTGGTCGACGGTGACTACCCGCCGGTGCGTCGGCTGTTCCCGGACGAGTCGCCGATCCACGCCGTGGTGAACACCCAGCTGCTGATCGACGCCGCCAAGCGCGTCGCCCTGGTCGCCGAGCGCAACACCGCGATCCGGCTCACGTTCTCCGAGGGCCAGGTCGTGCTGAACGCGGGACAGGGTGACGACGCCCAGGCCTCCGAGGCGCTGGAGGCGACGCTGGTCGGCGGTGACATCGCGGTCGCGTTCAACCCGCAGTTCCTGCTGGACGGACTCGGCGCGCTGAACACCCCGTTCGTCCGGATGGCCTTCACCCACCCGAACAAGCCGGTGGAGTTCACCGGTCAGGAGTCGCTGGAGGGCGAGGACATCAAGGCGTACCGGTACCTGCTGGTGCCGATCCGCTTCGCTTCCTGACGGGTTCGACCGGACCGGCGGCGCGACCGGATGTGACCGGACAGACGGTCGCTCCGGTCGTCAGCACCGGGTGGTCGGCAGCAGAATGGCGCAGACAGTGCCACCACGGGGTCGGCCCGTGTGCTGTCGGGCGAGAGAGGTGGAGACATGCGGATCGGCCTGGTGGGTCTGGGCAGGATGGGCGCGAACATGCGGGAGCGCATGCGTCGAGCGGACATCGAGGTCACCGGTTACGACCGCAATCCGGAGGTCTCCGACGTCGCCTCCCTCGCGGAGCTGGTGGAGGCACTGCCCGCCGGTGAGCGGATCGTCTGGGTGATGGTCCCGGCCGGTGAGGTGACCCACGCCGTGATCGAGGAGCTGTCCGGGCTGCTGGCCGCGGGCGACCTGGTGATCGACGGCGGCAACTCGTACTACGGCGACGACCGCACCCACGCCGACACCCTGGCCGCCAAGGACGTGCACTACCTGGACGTGGGCGTCTCCGGTGGTGTCTGGGGCCTGGAGAACGGCTACGGCCTGATGGTCGGCGGCGACGCGGCGGACGTCGAGCGCGCGCTGCCGATCTTCGACGCCCTGCGGCCGGAGGGCCCCCGCGAGGAGGGCTTCGTGCACGCGGGCAAGGTCGGTGCCGGGCACTACGCCAAGATGGTGCACAACGGCATCGAGTACGGCCTGATGCAGGCCTACGCCGAGGGCTACGAGCTGCTCGAGGCCAAGGACATCGTCGAGGACATCGCCGGCACCATGAAGGCCTGGCAGCGCGGCACCGTCGTGCGGTCCTGGCTGCTCGAGCTGCTGGTCAAGGCGCTCGAGGAGGACAAGGAGTTCCACGAGATCGACGGTTGGGTCGCGGACTCCGGCGAGGGCCGGTGGACCGTGGACGAGGCGATCGAGGCCGCTGTCCCGCTGCCGGTCATCACCGCCGCGCTGTTCGCCCGCTTCCAGTCGCGCCAGGACACCTCCCCCGCGATGAAGGCCGTCGCCGCCCTGCGTCAGCAGTTCGGTGGGCACGCCGTGAAATCTGCCGGCGGCGACATCGCCGGTGAGACGCCGTCCGGCGTGCGCTCGGAGGGCTGACGCCCCACGCGCATGTACGTCTCCCACCTGTCGCTGACGGACTTCCGGTCGTACCACCAGGTCGATCTGACCTTCGGACCGGGGATCACCGCGTTCGTCGGACCGAACGGACAGGGGAAGACGAATCTGGTCGAGGCGATCGGCTACGTGTCGACCTTCGCCAGCCACCGCGTGCCGTCCGACGCCCCGCTCGTGCGAGCCGGGGCGTCGGCGGCGGTGGTGCGGTCCCGGATCGTGCGCGCTCAGGACGATGGCTCCGAGCGTTCCCTGGTGTTGGACATCCAGCTCGGCTCCGGGAAGCAGAACCGGGTCAAGCTCAACGGGTCGCCGTCGCGCTCCCGGGACGTGATCGGCGCGTTGCGCTCGGTGCTGTTCGCCCCGGAGGACCTGTCGCTGGTCAAGGGCGATCCCGATGGTCGGCGCCGGTTCGTCGACGCGCTGTGCGTGCAGATCACGCCGCGGCTGGCCGGGGTGTTCGCCGAGTACGACCGGGTGGTCCGGCAGCGCACCGCACTGCTGAAGTCGGCGGCCGGGATGCGCGGCGCACGCCTGGACCTCAGCACGTTGGACATCTGGGACGCCAAGCTGGCCGAGCTGGCGGCGCGGGTGATCGTGGCCCGGCACGCCGTGGTCGCGGCCCTGGCACCGTATGTGGCGGCCGCGTACCGCGAGGTCAGCGATGACCAGGGCACCGCCGAGCTGACCTACAAGTCGTCGGTCGAGCCGCTGGCGGCCCCCGGTGACCCGGTCGCCGTCGAGGCCGACGTGCTGCGCGCGCTGGAGCAGGTCCGGCGCAAGGAGCTCGACCGCGGGCTGTGCCTGGTCGGACCGCACCGGGACGATCTGGTGCTCACCCTCGGCGGACTGCCGGCCAAGGGGTACGCCAGCCACGGCGAGTCGTGGTCCTTCGCCCTGGCCCTGCGTCTGGCGTCGTACCAGCTGCTCAGCCACGGACCGCAGCAGGGCACCATCGACGGCGAGACCGACCTTTGGGTCGCGGACTCCGGACCGGACGGCGAACCGGTGCTGATGCTGGATGACGTCTTCGCCGAGCTGGACGCCAAGCGGCGCACCCGGCTGGCCACGATGGTCGCCGATGCTCGCCAGGTGTTCGTCACCGCGGCCGTCCCGGGCGACGTGCCGCCGCAGCTGGCCGGTGATCGCTTCGACGTGCTGGCATCGGAGGTCACCCGTGGCGGGTGACCTGGACCCCACGATCCCGGTCTGCGAGCAGGTCGAGGGTCTGACCCCGGCGCCGCAGATGGCCCGTCTGGCCCTCGGGCGGTTCAAGGCGGTGGCCCGGTCCAAGGGCTACCGCCCGGGCCAGCAGTCGACGCCCCGCTCGCCGCTGAGCCCGGCTGACCGGGGTGCGCCGGGTGTGCATCCCCGTGATCCGCAGACCGTCTCGGCAACCATGTCCCGGTTGTTCCGCGACCGTGGGTGGGTGCCGGAGATCTCGGTCGGCGGCGTGATCGGCCGCTGGCGGGACGTGGTCGGCGACCAGATCGCCGATCACTGCACCCCGGAGAGCTTCACGGACGGGATCCTGCTGGTCCGCACCGATTCCACCGCGTGGGCGCAGCAGTTGAAGCTGCTCGCTCCGCAGCTGGTCAGCCGGATGGCGGAGGACGTGGGGCAGGGTGTGGTGAAGGACGTGCGGGTGCTCGGGCCGGCCGGTCCGGGCTTCGGCCGCGGGAAGCGGTCGGTCAAGGGACGCGGCCCCCGGGACACCTGGGGCTGAGACGCGTCGACCCCCCTTCCCGGGGTGGGGTACGCGGAACGGCCCTCCGAGCCGCCAGCGGGCCGTCTGACGCCGATTACGCGCGGGTCGACCACCGAATCGGCACGTTCACAGGGTAGAATCGGGTGGTCATGCCCATGGCAGCAGAGCCACGGGCTGCGCAGGACTGAGGAGCACCACCGACCGTGGCCGATCAGACACCCAAGCCGAACGGCGGCGACTACGGCGCCTCCGCCATCACCGTCCTCGAGGGACTGGAGGCGGTGCGCAAGCGTCCGGGCATGTACATCGGCTCCACCGGTGCGCGCGGTCTGCACCACCTGGTGTACGAGGTGGTCGACAACTCGGTCGACGAGGCACTGGCCGGGTACTGCGACACGATCGGTGTGACGCTGCTGGCGGACGGCGGGGTGCGGGTTTCCGACAACGGCCGTGGCATCCCGGTCGAGATGCACCCCACCGAGGGCAAGCCGACCCTCGAGGTCGTCATGACGATCCTGCACGCCGGTGGCAAGTTCGGCGGCGGCGGCTACGCGGTCTCCGGTGGTCTGCACGGCGTCGGCATCTCCGTGGTGAACGCCCTGTCCAGCCGGGTCGAGTCGCAGGTCAAGCGGGACGGCTACGCCTGGGAGATGGACTTCGCCGACGGCGGCCACCCGCAGGGCACCATCCGTCAGGGCGAGGCCACCGACGAGACCGGCACCACCCAGACGTTCTGGGCCGACCCGGCGATCTTCGAGACCACGGTCTACGACTTCGAGACGCTGCGCTCCCGGTTCCAGCAGATGGCGTTCCTGAACAAGGGTCTGAGGATCACCCTCACGGACGAGCGCCCGCAGGGCCAGGACGTCGACGACGAGGTCACCGGTGCCGAGTCCGGCTCCGACCCGGCGCAGGCGTCGCACCGCACGGTCAGCTACAAGTACGACGGCGGTCTGGTCGACTACGTGAAGCACCTGAACTCGACCAAGAAGGTCGACCTGGTGCACCCCGAGGTGATCGACTTCGAGGCCGAGGACACCGAGCGCAAGATCTCCCTGGAGATCGCGATGCAGTGGACCAGCGCCTACTCCGAGTCGGTGTTCACCTACGCGAACACCATCGCCACCACCGAGGGCGGCACCCACGAGGAGGGCTTCCGGGCGGCGATGACCTCGCTGGTCAACCGGTACGCCCGGGACAAGGGCATCCTCAAGGAGAAGGACGACAACCTCACCGGCGACGACATCCGTGAGGGACTCACCGCCGTCATCTCGGTCAAGCTCGGCGAGCCGCAGTTCGAGGGCCAGACCAAGACCAAGCTCGGCAACACCGAGGCCAAGACCTTCGTGCAGCGGGTGGTGAACGAGCAGCTCGGCGACTGGCTGGACTCGCACCCGAACGAGGCCAAGGACGTGATCCGCAAGGCGATCCAGGCGTCCCAGGCGCGGATGGCCGCCCGCAAGGCGCGCGAGGCGACCCGGCGCAAGGGCCTGCTGGAGTCGAACTCGATGCCCGGCAAGCTGAAGGACTGCCAGTCCAACAACGCCGCCGAGTGCGAGATCTTCATCGTGGAGGGTGACTCGGCCGGTGGTTCCGCGGTCCGCGGCCGCAACCCGCGCACCCAGGCGATCCTCCCGCTGCGCGGCAAGATCCTGAACGTCGAGCGTGCCCGCCTGGACAAGGCGCTGGGCAACGCCGAGGTCCAGGCGCTGATCACCGCCTTCGGTACCGGCATCGCCGAGGACTTCGACCTGAGCAAGCTGCGCTATCACAAGATCGTCCTGATGGCGGACGCCGACGTCGACGGCCAGCACATCCGCACCCTGCTGCTCACCCTGCTCTACCGGTACATGCCGGAGCTGATCCTGCAGGGCCACGTCTACATGGCCCAGCCGCCGCTGTACCGGATCAAGTGGTCCAACTCCCCGCACGACTACGTCTACTCGGACCGGGAGCGGGACGCCGTGCTGGCCGACGGCCAGGCGAACGGCAAGCGGATCCCCAAGGAGAACGGCATCCAGCGCTACAAGGGTCTGGGTGAGATGGACTACTCCGAGCTGTGGGACACCACGATGGACCCGGAGCACCGCACCCTGCTGCAGGTGACCCTCGAGGAGGCCGCCGCCGTGGATAGCGTGTTCTCCGTGCTGATGGGCGAGGACGTCGAGTCGCGCCGCAGCTTCATCCAGCAGAACGCGCGCGACGTGCGCTTCCTGGACATCTGAGCCTCCCGTAGCTGAAAAAGGACTGAGTTCGTGACCGAACTGACCGGCGACAACATCCAGCACGGCAACATCGAGCAGGTCGATCTCCAGCTGGAGATGCAGCAGTCGTACCTCGACTACGCGATGGCCGTGATCGTGGGCCGTGCCCTGCCCGAGGTGCGCGACGGCCTCAAGCCCGTGCACCGTCGCGTGCTCTACGCCATGTACGACGGCGGCTACCGACCCGACCGCCAGTTCTCCAAGTGCTCGCGCGTCGTCGGCGACGTGATGGGCAAGTACCACCCGCACGGTGACACCGCGATCTACGACGCTCTGGTCCGCCTGGTCCAGGACTGGTCGCTGCGCTACCCGCTGGTCGCCGGCCAGGGGAACTTCGGCTCCCCCGGTGACGATCCGGCCGCCGCACCGCGGTACACCGAGTGCAAGATGGCGCCGCTGGCCATGGAGATGGTCCGGGACATCGACGAGGACACCGTCGACTTCCAGGACAACTACGACGGCCGCACCCAGGAGCCGGCGGTCCTGCCGTCGCGCTTCCCGAACCTGCTGGTCAACGGCTCGGCCGGCATCGCGGTCGGCATGGCGACCAACATTCCGCCGCACAACCTGCGCGAGGTCGCCGAGGGCGTCCGCTGGCACCTGGACCACCCGGAGGCCAGCCACGAGGAACTGCTCGCGGCGCTGCTGACCCGGATCAAGGGCCCGGACTTCCCCACCGGCGCGACCATCCTGGGTCACAAGGGGATCGAGGAGGCCTACCGCACCGGCCGTGGCTCGATCACGATGCGCGCGGTGGTCGAGGTCGAGGAGATCCAGGGCCGGATCTGCCTGGTCGTCACCGAGCTGCCGTACCAGGTCAACCCGGACACCCTGGCCAAGAAGATCGCCGACCTGGTGCGGGACAACCGGGTGCAGGGCATCGCGGACATCCGCGACGAGACCTCGGGCCGTACCGGCCAGCGCCTGGTGATCGTGCTCAAGCGCGACGCGGTCGCCAAGGTGGTGCTGAACAACCTCTACAAGCACACCCAGCTGCAGGAGACCTTCGGCGCGAACATGCTCGCCCTGGTCGACGGGGTGCCGCGCACGCTGAGCGTGGACGCCTTCATCCGGCACTGGACCGCGCACCAGATCGACGTCATCCAGCGTCGGACCAGCTTCCGGCTGCGCAAGGCCGAGGAAGCGATCCACATCTTCCGCGGCTACCTCAAGGCGCTGGACGCGCTGGACGAGGTCATCGCGCTGATCCGTCGCTCCCCTGACGTCGAGGAGGCACGCGCCGGGCTGATGGCGCTGCTGGACATCGACGAGGTGCAGGCCAACGCGATCCTGACCCTGCAGCTGCGCCGCCTGGCAGCGCTGGAGCGGCAGAAGATCCTGGACGACTACGCCAAGCTCGAGGCCGAGATCACCGAGTACCGGGCGATCCTCGGTTCCGGCGAGCGGCAGCGGTCGATCGTCCGCGAGGAGCTGGACGAGATCGTCGACCGCTACGGCGATGAGCGGCGCACGACGATCCTGCCCTACGACGGTGAGGTCTCGGTCGAGGACCTGATCGCCGAGGAGGACATCGTCGTCACGATCACCCGCAGTGGCTACGCCAAGCGAACCCGGACCGACGCGTACCGGGCGCAGAAGCGCGGCGGCAAGGGCGTGCGCGGCGCGACCCTGCGCGAGGACGACATCGTCGACCACTTCTCGGTGACCACGACCCACAACTGGCTGCTGTTCTTCACGAACTTCGGTCGGGTGTACCGGGCCAAGGCCTACGAGCTGCCCGAGGGCGGCCGCGACGCCAAGGGTCAGCACGTGGCGAACCTGCTGGCCTTCCAGCCCGGGGAGAAGATCGCCCAGGTGCTGGACATCCGCACCTACGACGCGGCGGAGTACCTGGTGCTCGCCACCCGGTCCGGTCTGGTGAAGAAGACCCGGCTGACCGAGTACGACACCAACCGCACCGGCGGCGTGATCGCGATCAACCTGCGCGAGGACGACAACGGCGTGGCGGACGAGCTGGTCTCGGCCCGCGCGGTGAACTCCGACCAGGACCTGATCCTGGTGTCCCGCAAGGGCCAGTCGGTGCGGTTCACCGCCTCGGACGACACCCTGCGTCCGATGGGCCGGGCGACCTCCGGTGTCACCGGCATGAAGTTCCGCGGCGACGACGACCTGCTGTCGATGGACGTCGTGCGCGAGGACGCCTTCCTGTTCACCGTGACCGAGGGCGGCATCGCCAAGCGCACCGCCCTCACGGTGGAGAACTACCGGCAGCAGGGCCGTGGCGGGCTGGGCATCAAGGTCGCGAACCTGCCCGAGTCCAACGGCGACCTGGTCGGTGCCCTCGTGGTCGACACCGACGACGAGGTGATGGTCATCATGGAGCGCGGCAAGATCGTCCGCTCCGCGGTCAGCGAGGTCAACGCGACCGGCCGGACCACCCAGGGCGTCATCTTCGCCAAGCCCGACAAGAACGACCGGATCATCGCCGTGGCGCGCAACAGTGAGCGTCAGGTCGAGGAGGATGCCGGTACCGTGGACGAGGATTCCAGCACAGCGACGGACGTCCCGGTCGCTGACGACACCACCCCCGAGGAGGCCGGCGAGTGAGCGATCAGAAGCCGCCGTCGATTCCGCCGCGCAAGAAGTCGGGCAAGGACGACACCGCTGCCACCCCCAGCACCGCACCGCGTTCCGGTGCCGCAGCCCGGGGTGCCGCGGTCAAGACCGGTGGATCGACCACCACCAAGGCCACCGAGTCGGTGAAGCCGGAGACCGCCACCGCGCCTCCCGCCAAGCCGGAGACGGCCAAGCCCGCGGCCCCTGCGCCGACGACGGAGACCCCGGCCGTCACCCTGACGCCGGTGGACCGCCCGGCCGCTGACCGTCCCAGCATCGACCGCCCGGCCAAGGACCGTCCGAGCAAGGACCGCCCGAGCAAGCCGGCCCCGTCCGCCGCCAGCGAGTCCGGTCCGCGCCGGGTGCGGCTCGCGGTGTCCCGCATCGACCCGTGGTCGGTGATGAAGCTGTCGTTCCTGGTATCCTTCGCGATCGGCATCATGCTGGTCGTCGCGGTCTCCGCGGTCTGGCTGGCCCTGAACGGGATGCACGTCTTCGCCAGCATCAACGACCTGGTCACCGAGATCCTCGCGGACTCCAACTTCGACCTGCTCGACTACGTGTCCTACGACCGGGTGATCTCCGCGACCGCGCTGATCTCGATCGTGAACGTCTTCCTGATCACCGCGCTGAGCACCATCGGGGCGTTCATCTACAACATCTCGGCGGCTCTGGTGGGCGGCGTACACCTCACCATGACCGACGACTGATCACCCCGCACCGTGGCCGGTCGCAGCGTCGACCGGCCACGGTTTGGGACCTGGGCCGATGATCGGGTAACCTCATCCGGTCCGCACAGCGTGACATCGGGCCTATAGCTCAGACGGTTAGAGCGCTTCCCTGATAAGGAAGAGGTCAGAGGTTCAAGTCCTCTTAGGCCCACTCCCGACCCACCTGGAGAATCCCGTGAAGAAGCTCCTGCTGCTCGCGGCGGTCGCCGCCGTCGGTTACGTCGCCTACACGCGGTACACCGCCGAGCGGGACGACCGGGACCTGTGGGCCGAGGTCACCGACACGGTCGACTGACCACACGGGGCACCACCCCGGGGCCATGGCGCAATTGGTAGCGCACCTGCTTTGCAAGCAGGGGGTTAGGGGTTCGAGTCCCCTTGGCTCCACCACCGAACGCCACTGATCCGCACCGGGTCGGTGGCTTTCGTCGTTGGCAGGCGTGATGTGCTCAGCATGCTTAGCATTGCCGGGTGCGATCCCGACTTCTGCTTCTGCTGCGCGGCTTGATCGGCGTCGCGCTGATCGTCGCTCCCTCCTGGACCTTGCTGAGCACCGGCGACACCGTCCGGCACCAGCACGTGTCGTTGGCGGTCCTGCTGGGGATTTCCGCGCTGGCAGGCGTGCTGGTGCTCGCCTTCGCCGTGCGCTCAGTGGTCGCTCGCTCCCGCCCGCGGCCCGAACGGACGTCCGCCAACGCCGCCGAGCGTGGAGAAGGGGACGCGACGACGGAAGCGAGCACGTCTCACCACTCGACCCGACCCCGCCGGGTGGTGCGCGGTATCGGGACCGCACTCGGGCTGGTGCTCCTGGCCGTCCTGGCGGGGGCGAGCGCATGGCTGAGGCCATTCCCTGCGACCGACGCCGCACGGGCCGCACTGGTCTCCGACTCCACCGTGACGATCACCGAGTCCGGCGGCTGGTACACCTTCGCACCGAGCAGTCAGGCCACCACCGGCCTGGTCTACTCCCCCGGCGCCCGGGTCGATGTCCGCGCCACCGCGGCCGTCCTGCGCCCGCTCGCCGAGGCGGGCTACTTGGTGGTCGTGCTCAAGGAACCGCTCGGCATCGCGCTCACCGACCTGGGCCAGTCGGCCGGGCCGATCGCGGCACACCCGGAGATCACGCACTGGGCGGTCGGCGGCCATTCACTCGGTGGCGTGGCCGCCGCCCGCTTCGCCGAGGACCACCCGGAGCGGGTGGACGGTCTCCTGCTGCACGCGTCGTACCCGCTGGACGACATGAGCGGCGCCGACCTGGCGGTCACATCGATCTCCGGCTCCGAGGACGGCCTGAGCACCCCGGCCAAGGTCGACGCCTCGCAGGCGAAGCTGCCCGCGGACACCACGTACGTCCAGGTGTCCGGCGCGGTGCACGCCTTCTTCGCCGATTACGGTGCTCAGCCGGGTGACGGCACGCCGACCACCTCGCGCGCCGACGCCCAGGACCAGATCGTCACCGCGAGCCGGGAGCTGCTGGACGGGATTAGCCTCGGCGGATGAGCCGGATCTTCAGCCAGAGCTTCGCGTCGGTGTATCCGGCGTACCTCGCCAAGGCCGAGCGCAAGGGGAGCACGGCGGCCGAGGTCGATCAGATCATCCTCTGGCTGACCGGGTTCACCGACGACGAGTTCCGCGCGCACCTGCACCGGGAGTCGACGTTCACCGAGTTCTTCGCGGCCGCCCCGATGAACCCGCACACCGACCTGATCACCGGCGTGGTGTGCGGCATCCGGGTCGAGGAGGTCGAGGACCCCCTGATGCAGCAGATCCGTTGGCTGGACAAGCTGATCGACGAACTCGCCAAGGGGAAGGCAATGGACAAGATCCTGCGCGCCTGACATGCGGAACGGCCCGCCCCCACGTGGAGGACGGGCCGTTCGACGGTCGGCTCAGGCGTTCTCGCCCGAACCGTCCGGCTGCTTGGTGGAGCTGCGGCGCGGAGCCGCCTTCTTCGCGGCGTCCTGCACCTTCTCAGTCGCCTCGGACACCTTCTCCTGCACGTCCTGGGCGCGCTCGGTGGCGGCGTCCCGGACCTCGGCAGCCTTCTCCGCGACCTTCTTGCCGGCCTCACGGCCCTTGGCCACGGCCTCACCGGCTGCCTCACCGACCGCCTCAGCTGCCTCGCCGAGCTGGTCGTTCAGGTCCTCGCGAGCGGCGTGTGCGCGGGCGCGGATCTGGTCGCCGGTCGGTGCCTCCGGCTCCCACGGCTCGGCCCACGGGTCGTTCTGGCTGCGGGACCGGCTCCACGCGAACACCGCGGCACCGGCACCGACCACCGTGGCGACGATCAGGAACCGCTTGCCCGCCTTGCCCTTGGGCTTCTGGGCGTCCTCGATCGCCTTCGCGGCCTTCTTGGACGCCTTGGTCAGCTTCTCCGGGGCGGCCTGTGCACTGTCGGCGGCCTTGGAGACCGCGGCGCCGGCACGGTCGGCGGCGTCGTTCACCGCGGCGACCAGCTTCGGCAGCAGCTCGTCCACCAGCTTGTCGTGCGCGGTGTCGATCACCGGGCCGGCCTTCTCGGCGGCCTTCTCCACCCGGGGGGCGGCGGCCTTCACGCTCTCCTTGTAGGCGTGGTCGAGCCGGGGGAGCAGCCACTCGATGGCGGCCTCCACCCGGGGCTGGCTCCACTCCACGGCGTGACCGGCCGCCTCCTTGGCGCTACCGGCCTTCTCCACCGCCTGTTCCTTGGCGACGACGGCGAGCTTGCCCGCCTGTCCGGCCGCCTTCGACCGGGCCTCGGCCAGGGCCGCGCCCACGTCGGCCGCCTGGTCCTTGAGGCGCTCGGCCTGCAACTTGTCGGCGACGCGATCGAGCTTGCTCCGTCGGGTCAGAAAGGGCATATCCACTCACTCCCGCTCCACGCTGGTCTCAATGGCCTCCCACTCTGCCACTGAGTCGGCTTTCGCGCAGGTGGCAGCGCGAGACGCACCGGATCCACCCAGCCGATCGTCAGACCCCCGTGCGAGGATGACGGCATGTACGCGACTCTGCACACCAACCGTGGCGACATCCGCCTGGAGCTGTTCCCCAACCACGCCCCGGTCACCGTGGAGAACTTCCGCGGCCTGGCCACCGGCGACAAGACCTGGACCGACCCGGCGACCGGCGAGCAGAAGAACACCCCGCTGTACGACGGTGTGGTCTTCCACCGCGTGATCGACGGCTTCATGATCCAGGGCGGCGACCCGCTCGGCCGTGGCACCGGCGGCCCCGGCTACACCTTCGACGACGAGATCCACCCCGAGCTGCGGTTCTCCGAGCCGTACCTGCTCGCGATGGCGAACGCCGGTCAGCGCCGGGACCCGATCTCCGGCAAGGTCGGCGGGACCAACGGTTCGCAGTTCTTCATCACCGTGACCGAGACCCCGCACCTGAACGGCAAGCACACCATCTTCGGCAAGGTGGCCGACGAGGACAGCAAGAAGGTCGTGGACGAGATCGCCACCACCCGCACCGGCCCGGGCGACCGGCCGTCGCAGGACGTGGTGATCGAGTCGGTGACCATCGAGTCCTGACCCACCCATGAGCTACCCGCAGCCGGGCGCTGCCCCCACTCCACCGCCGCCGGTCTGTCCGCGGCACCCCGACCGCGTGTCCTACGTGCGCTGTCAGCGGTGCGGCCGACCGACCTGCCCGGAGTGCCAGCGCCCGGCCGCGGTCGGCATCCAGTGCGTCGACTGCGTGCGGGAGGCGGCGGCGCGCACCCCGAGCAACCGCACCATCTTCGGCGGCGTGGTGCGCCAGGGCCGCCCGGTGGTCACGCTGACCCTGATCGGCCTGTGCGTGCTCAGCTACGTGCTGCAGCAGGTCAGCGGCACCTGGACCCGTGACCTGCTGTTCGCCCCGGTGGTCGGCGCGCAGGAGCCGTGGCGGTTCCTCACTTCGGCCTTCCTGCATGCGCCCAACCAGCCGTTCCACCTGTTGTTCAACATGGTGGCGCTCTGGTCGGTCGGGCCCTTCCTGGAGCAGGCCTTCGGCCGGTGGCGGTTCGCGGTGCTCTACCTGCTGAGCGCCCTGGGCGGCTCGGTCATGTTCCTGGTCCTCGCGCCGTTCCCCGAGGGCTGGGTCACCGGCCTGTACGGCGCCTCCGGTGCGGTCTTCGGCCTGTTCGGTGCCGTGCTGGTCGTGCTGCGCCGGGTCGGCCGGTCGGCGGGCACCATCGTCGGGATCATCGCGATCAACGCGGTGCTCGGCTTCGTCCTGCCCGGAGTGGCGTGGCAGGCGCACCTCGGCGGTCTGGTGATCGGTGCCGCCCTCGGCGCGATCTTCGCCTATACCCCCCGCGAGCGGCAGCAGGTCGCCGCGATCGGCGCCAGTGTCGGCGCGCTGATCCTCCTGGTCGCGGTGCCGGTCGTGCTCTACAGCCAGCACGGCTTCCTCTGATCCGCTGACCGATGGGGCACTCCTGGAGCAACCCGGGGCCCCCGGGAGGACCGTCCCCAGAGTTACTCACAGCTGTGGAATTACACCGGTGTAGTTATCCACAGGGATGTCCACCGCTGGGGACAGTGCACCGTCAACACGCCGAAGACGCGGGGTTTCCCGGCGTGTCGCCCTGGGGATCGGGTGTGGATCGCGGGGAAGCGCCTGGGGACAACGTCTGCGGGTGCTGGCGCGGGATGAGCGGTCGCGTCACCACTACGGCTCGAGGCGGCTGGCCTGGCGAAGGGTTCCGGCTTTGGGGGGCGTGCGCTCTGAGGTGCGTACGCCGGAGGTGCCCGGGGGCCGGGTCGCGGGGCCGGATACGACACACCCCGCCCACCCGGTGCACGGGCGGACGGGGCGAGGGTCAGCGGATCACTGCCAGCGGGTGAGCATCCCCAGCCCGACCAGCGCGAAGCCGAAGCCCACCGCGAGGTTCCAGGCACCGATCGACGGGATCGGGAAGGCGAAGCTGGTCAGGTACGCCACCACGATCCAGATCAGCGCGACCACCAGCAGGCCGATCACCACCGGGACGAACCAGGTCGGGTTGCCGACCTTGGCGACCGACTTCTCCTGCGGGGCGATGTACTGCGCCTTCTTCCGCGTCCTCGACTTCGGCACGGGGATGCTCCTGACTTCTGTGGCGGCGACCGGAACCGACCCTGCAGGCCGGAGAATGTGACCTAGCGTAGTGGCGTCGACCCGGGAGGAGGGTGCGTGTCCGAGCAGCACGAGGTGTCAGCAGCGCGCACCGAGCATCATCAGCACCGGGCCAAGCGCCGGAACGGTCTGCGTGGCGCGGTCAGCGTGGCGCTGGTGACGGCGCTGGCCGGTGCGCTGTTCACCGCGAACGCCCGGCTGTCCCACGGCACCAATGAGCGGCAGGCCGTCGACCTGCCCGGGTTGCAGGCGAACGAGGACTCCCGCCGGGAACGCCTCGCGAACCAGGTCGATCAGTTGCGCAGCGAGGTGGACGCGCTGACCGCTCAGCAGAACGCGCAGTCGGGGATCGACTGGTCCTCGGCCGGGATCGCCGCCGACGTCGCCGCCGGTCAGGTGCCGGTGACGGGCGAGGGGCTGGTGGTGAAGCTGGACGACGCGGATCCGAACGGTCCACGGCCGGCCGGCGTGGGGGTGGACGACCTGGTGGTGCACCAGCAGGACCTGCAGGCGGTGATCAACGCGCTGTGGGCCGGTGGTGCCGAGGCGATGATGCTGATGGACCAGCGGGTGATCTCCACCAGTGCCTTCCAGTGCATCGGGAACGTGCTGTCGTTGCAGGGTCGGCGGTACTCCCCGGCCTACGTCGTGACGGCCGTCGGCGACCCGGACAAGCTGCTGGCCGCCCTGAACGCGGACCCGGCGATCCGGGCGTACAAGAGCTGGGTGACCGCGGTGGGTCTGGGCTGGTCGGTGGAGGAACGGTCCGATCTCAGCTTGCCCGCTTACGATGGCCCGGCCGATCTGACCTATGCCAGCGTGCCGGAGGGGACCGAGATCCTGCCGGGCCTGGTCGCCGCCGCAGCTGGATCGGGTGATGCCGACCAGGAGGACTCCGCAGGATGAGCGGCACCCACGCTCCGGTGCCCGGCTTCGACGACGTGTTCGCCGACCCCGGTACCCCGTCCCGACGTGCCCGCCACCATCGGTCCGACGACCGCGGGACCCGGCCGAGCCGCCGCGGGTTCGGCGGCTTCGTGCTCGGCTTCGTGGGGGTGGTCGGAGAGCTGCTGATCACCTGCGGGGTGCTGCTGCTGGCGTTCCTGGGCTGGCAACTGTGGTGGACCGACGTCGAGGGCAACCGTGAGCAGGCAGCGGTGGTCGAAGCGGGTGGCTGGAACGATCCGATCGAGCAGGGCCAGGAGACCGGCGGCATCGTGACGCCCCGGTACGACGACCCGCCGGTGATCGAGCAGCCCGAGTACCTGACCACCTTCGCGTCCATGCGGGTGCCGCGCTGGGACGGCGAACCGACCCGGACCATCACCCAGGGCACCGACCGGCCGAATGTGCTGAACCCGCTGGGTGTGGGGCACTACGACGGGGTCGCGATGCCGGGCGGTCTGGGCAACTTCGCCCTCGCCGCGCACCGCACCACCTACGGCAAGCCCTTCAACCGGGTCGCGGAGCTGCAGGAGGGCGACCCGATCGTGGTCTGGACCCAGGACTCCTGGTACGTCTACCGGGTGATCGGGTCGGACATCGTCTACCCCAAGGACGTCTGGACCATCCAGCCCGATCCGTGGGACGAGACGGTCACGAACGAGACGGCCACCCGGCGCCTGATCACCCTGACCTCGTGCCACCCGATGTACTCCGCGCGCGAGCGGTACATCGTCTGGGGCGAGCTCGACTACTGGGCGCCGACCTCCGAGGGAATCCCGGCCGAGCTGGAAGGTGTTGAGCTCTGATGTACGGCTGGCTCTGGCGTCATCTGCCCGGACCCGCCGTGGTGCGGGCCCTGATCCTGCTGATCCTGGCAGCGGCCGTGCTCGCCGCCTGCTTCCTGTGGGTGTTCCCCGAGATCGCCCCGTTCATGCCGTTCAACGACGCCACCGTCGGTGAGGAGTAACCCGTGGGCAGCCGCATCCTGGTCGTGGACAACTACGACTCGTTCGTCTACACCATCGTCGGATACCTCGATCAGCTCGGTGCGGAGACGGTCGTGGTCCGTAACGACGCCGTGCCGTCCCTGGCGGAGCGCTCCGGCTTCGACGGGGTGCTGATCTCGCCCGGACCGGGGACCCCGGCCGAAGCGGGTGACTCGATCCAGGTGATCCGGGACTGCGCCGCCACCGGCACCCCGATGCTCGGCGTCTGCCTCGGTCACCAGGCGCTCGGCGAGGTCTTCGGCGGCACCGTGACCCACGCGCCCGAGCTGATGCACGGGAAGACCAGTCAGGTCGAGCACGAGGGCCACGGGGTGTTCGCCGGTCTGCCGACCCCGTTCACCGCGACCCGCTATCACTCGCTCGCGGTCGTGGACGACACCGTCTCGGACGAGCTGGTGGTCACCGCCCGGGCGAACGGCATCATCATGGGCCTGCAGCACCGCGAGCTGCCGCTGCACGGGGTCCAGTTCCACCCGGAGTCGGTGTTGACCGAGGGCGGCCACCGGCTGTTGGCCAACTGGCTCGCGGTCACCGGTGACGACCAGGCGGTGGCCCGGTCCGCCGAGCTGCGTCCGCTGGTCCGCCAGGACTGACGCTGCTGGTCCGCGGGCGACGGAGCCGCGCGACCACCACGGCTCACCGGGGCCGCGCCTGAACCCGGACGCCGGGTTCGACTCCGTGACGACACGAAGGCCCCGGCACTCATCGCGAGTGTCGGGGCCTTCGTCATGTCGTACGGCTCAGGGGTTCGCGGTACCGCCGCCGTTCCCGGCGCCGTTCCCGCCGCCGCTGTTCCCGCCCCCGTTGCCGCCGCCGTTGTTCGACTGCGGAGCGCCCTCGGACACGGTCAGCGTCACCGTGCTGCCCACCTTCACCGAGGTGCCGGGGCTCGGGTTGCTGGACATCACGTTGCCCTCGGCGACGTCGTTGGACTGCGCGCCCTGGGTGGTCACGGTCAGCCCGAGCTGCTGCAGCGCGGAGGTCGCGGACTCGGAGTCCATCCCGACGATGCTGTCCGGGATCGTGACCGTGGTGGGTGCGGTGGCGATCGACAGGGTGATCGTCGTGCCCTGCGGCACCGGACCGGCCGCCCGGTCCTGACCGATGACCCGACCGGCCTCGACCGTGTCGGACTCCTGGGTCTTGATCACCGCCGACAGCTTGAGCTTGCCCAGTTCGGCCTGCGCCTCGTCCTGGGTCTTGCCGGTCAGGTCCGGGAGGTCGACCTGGCCGGAGGCCACGACGATCGTGATCTCGGCGCCCGCGGCGACCGCCTGGCCCGCCGCCGGGTCGGTGCGCAGCACCCGGTCCTCGGCCTGGTCGGGGCTGTTCTCCTGCGTCACGTTGCCGACGGTGAATCCGGCGGCCTCCAACTGGTCGCGTGCCTGCTGCTGGCTCATCCCGCTGACGTCGGGCACCGAGGCGGTGTCCGGGCCGGTGGAGACGTACAGGGTGACGGTGGAGCCCTCGTCGACGGAGGTGCCTTCGGTGGGGTCGGATCGGGTGACCATCCCGGCCGCCACGGTCGCCGATGTCTCCTCGACCCGCTTGGACTCCAGTTTGGCGTCGGTCAGCGCGGCGGTCGCGTCCGCCTCGGCCAGACCCACCACCGTGGGCACCTCGACCTGCGGCGTCGGATCGGGCTTGTTGCCCTGGAGCAGCACCCAGATCAGACCGGCGACCGCGAGGACGCCGATGATGCTCAGGGTGATCCAGAGCCACTTCTTGGACTTCTCCGGCTCTGCCTCGTCCAGATCGGTCGAGGTGCCGACCGGCTCGACGGCGGTCGGGGCCCAGGCGGGCGCGACCGAACCGTCCATCACCTGGGTGGCCTCGGCTGCCTGCGGGGAGATCACCTGCGTGGCACCCAGACCGGCTGCGGCCAGCGCCGGGGCGGCGACATGTCCACCGCGGGCGGCCGATTCCAGGTCGGCGCGGAACTCGGCGGCCGATGAGTACCGGTGGTCGCGCTCCTTGGCCAGTGCCTTCGCACAGATCCGGTCCAGCACCTCCGGGACGTCGGAGGCGAGGGAGCTCGGCGCCGGGGCCTGCTCGCGGACGTGCTGGTAGGCGACCGCGACCGGCGAGTCACCGATGAACGGCGGGCGACCGGTGAGCAGCTCGAACAGCAGGCAGCCGGCCGAGTACAGGTCCGAGCGCGCGTCGACGGTCTCGCCGCGCGCCTGCTCCGGGGACAGGTACTGCGCGGTGCCGATCACCGCCTGGGTCTGGGTCATGGTGGCGGCGGAGTCCGCGACCGCGCGGGCGATGCCGAAGTCCATCACCTTGACCGCCCCGGTGGGGGTCAGCATGACGTTCGCGGGCTTGATGTCCCGGTGCACGATCCCGGCGTGGTGCGAGTACTCCAGCGCCGATAGCACACCGGTGGTGATCTCGATCGCCTCGTCGATCGGCACCGCCTGGCCGTCGCGCAGGATGTCGCGGACGGTGTGCCCCTCGACGTACTCCATCACGATGAACGGCACGTGCTGGACGGCACCGGTCGCGAAGTCGGTGATGGTGTCCTCGCCGGTGTCGTAGACAGCGACGATCGCCGGGTGGTTCAGTGCCGCGGCCGCCTGCGCCTCCCGACGGAACCGCGCCAGGAACGACGGGTCGCGTGCCAGGTCCGAGCGCAGGATCTTGATCGCCACGGTGCGACCCAGCCGGGTGTCGTGCCCGATGTGCACCTCGGCCATGCCACCACGGCCGATGAGCTCGCCGACCTCGTACCGTCCGGCGAGGATCCGGGATCCGTCGTCCACCACTAGGCGTCCTTCACTGTCGTCGTCTGGGCGTCCGGGCCGAACCCGGACACGCGCTCGCGCATCATGTCATTGTCCCCTGCGGCCAGGACTCGGCCCACACTGGTCGTGCTCAGATCGTGATCGAGCGGGAACCGGTCCGCGGAACCGACGATCTTGTCGGCCAGCGCGGCCCCGAGCAGTGCCACGACCAGGACGGCGAGTGCCAGCAGCGGCCAGCGCACCTGCATCCGATCCAGCCGGCTGCGCGGGATGCGGGCGTGCGGGCGGTTGACCGGTCCGCTGCCCCGTGGCGGCGTGTGCTGGCCCAGCGGCCGGCCGGTGCGCGGGTCGAAGGCCGGTGGCAGCGGCTGGTCGGCGGTCATCGGGTTCGACGTCGCCGCCTGCCCGCGCACCCGGGTTGCCCCGTCGGCGGACGGCCGACCGCGCTCGCTCCGGGGCCGGCCGCCCACCGGGATCGCCGCCGGACGCGGTGCGTCGCTGCCGGGCAGCGACGGCATCCCGGCGGCCGGGGTGCGGGGCACCAGGGCGTCCAGCAGGTCGGCGAGTTCCTCGGCGGTCGCCGGGCGCTCGACGGGGTCCTTGGCCAGCAACCGCATGATGAGCCGGGCCAGCGCCGGGTCGACCTGCGCGGGCAGTGGCGGCACCGCTTGGTTCACGTGCGCCACGGCGATGTCCACCGCGGTCGCGCCGGTGAAGGGCCGCTTCCCGGCGGTGGCCTCGTAGGCGATGATCCCGAGCGCGTACATGTCGGAGGCGGCGCTGGCCGGGCCGCCGACCGCCTGCTCGGGGGACAGGTACTGCGCCGTCCCCATCACCATGCCGGTCGCCGTCATCGGCACCTGGTTGCTGGCCATCGAGACACCGAAGTCGGTCAGCTTCACCTTGCCGGTGGGCGTGATCATGATGTTGCCCGGCTTCACGTCCCGGTGCACCACCCCCGCCTGGTGCGCGACGTGCAGCGCCCGGGCCGCCTGGGACAGGATCGGCAGCAGGGTGCGCGGCGGCATCACCGGGTCCTTGTCCAGGATGTCGCTCATCGGGTCGCCGATGATCAGCTCCATCGCCAGGAACGCGGAGCCCTGCTGCTCGCCGTAGTCGTAGAGCGCGGCGATGCCGGGGTGGGACAGCGAGCCGGCGTTGCGGGCCTCGGTACGGAACCGGGCCAGGAATCCGGCGTCACCGGCGAACTCCTCGCGCAGCACCTTGACCGCGACGTCCCGCTCCAGCGACTGGTCGTGGGCCACCCAGACCTCACCCATGCCGCCGACGGCGATCCGCCGGGTCAGGCGGTAGCGACCGCCGAGCACCACTCCCGCGTCCGGCCTCACTTGTCGATCACCGCCTGGATCACCGCGCGGGCGATCGGTGCTGCCACCCGGCCACCGGTCGCCTCGGAACCGGAGTCGCCGCCGTTCAGGACGATGGCTGCCACGGCCACCTGCGGGTTGTCGGCGGGGGCGAAGGCGGTGAACCACGCGTGCGGGTTCGCCCCGTCGACGCCGGTCTGCGCCGTGCCGCTCTTGCCGGCGACCTGCACACCGCTGATCTGGGCGGCGGTGCCGGAGCCGGACTGCACCACGCCGAGCATCATGTCGGTGAGCTGCTGGGCGGTGTCCGCGGAGACCGCCTGGGAGTAGGTGCTGGGCTCGGTCTGGCTGATCACGTCCAGGTCCGCGGTGCGGACGGTGTCGATCAGGTAGGGGCGCATCAGCTCACCACCGTTCGCGATCGCGGCGGCGACCATCGCCATCTGCAGCGGGGTCGAGCGCACCGACTCCTGACCGATCGCGGTGAGGGCGGTCTGCGCGGCGTTCGGGTCCGCCGGGTAGGTGGAGGTCGCCACCGGCATCGGGATGTCCAGCGAGTCGTCGCCGAAGCCGAACTTCTCCGCCTGATCCCGGATCGCGTCGTCGCCGAGGGTCGCGCCCAGGTCGGCGAAGGCGGTGTTGCAGCTGATCCGGAGGGCGTTCGCCAGCGTGGTCTCGTCGTTGGCGCCGCAGGAGCCGCCGCCGAAGTTCGGCAGCGTGGTGCTGGTTCCGGGCAGCGTGTAGAGCGTCGGCGCAGGCAGCACCGACTCCGGGGTGTAGTTCCCCGACTCCAGGGCGGCGGCCGCCGTGACCAGCTTGAACGTCGACCCCGGCGGGTAGTTCTCCTGGATGGTCTTGTTGCGCAGCGGGTTGCCGTCGGCGTTGAGCAGGTCCTGGTAGGCGGTGTTCGCGGCCGCGGTGTCGTGGGTGGACAGCGCGTTCGGGTCGTAGCCGGGCGTGGAGACCATCGCCAGGATCTTCCCGGTGGACGGCTCGATGGCGACCACCGCGCCCTGCTGGCCGCCGAGTGCGTCCACCGCCGCCTGCTGGGCTGCCGGGTCCAGGGTCAGCTCCACCGACGATCCCTGCGGCTGCGCGCCGGTGACCAGGTCCTGCACCCGCTGCCAGAACAGCGAGTCGGCGGAACCGGTGAGCAGGTCGTTCGCCGACTTCTCCAGGCCCCAACCGCCGTTGACGATGGAGTAGAAGCCGGTGACGGTCGAGTACAGGCCGGGCTGCAGGTAGCTGCGCTGGAAGCCGTAGGGGTCGTCGACCGGCGTCGACTGCGCGACGACCTCCCCGCCGACGATGATCGGCCCACGTGGCTTGCCGTACTCGCGGTAGAGCGTGCGGACGTTACGGGTGTCGTTGTTCAGCGACGACGCCTGCACGAACTGGACGTAGGTGGTGCCGACCAGCAGGACCAGGAACATCACCATCGTGATGCTGGCCAGACGGCGCAGGGCGGTGTTCACAGGTCACCTCCGTCGGAGCGGCGCAGGGCCTGGGTGGGCTGGTCGTCGGTCGGCGCGACCTTCGGGGTGGCGTCCGCCAGCGCGCGGGCCGGTGCCATCCCGATGCTCAGTCCACCGGCGGGCGTTTGCACGATGTCGCCGGTGAGCACCGGGGCCGGTCGGCGTGCGTCGTCGGAGATGCGGAGCAGCAGCGCGACCACCACCCAGTTCGCCAGCAGCGACGAGCCGCCGTAGGCGAGGAACGGGGTGGTCAGACCGGTCAGCGGGATGATCCGGGTGATGCCGCCCACCACCACGAAGCACTGGAAGGCGATCACGAAGGCGAGACCGGCGGCGAGCAGCTTGCCGAAGCCGTCCCGGACCCCGATCGCGGTCCGCATGCCGCGCTGGCAGAGCACCAGGTACAGCGCCAGCAGCGCCATCAGACCGGTCAGCCCGAGTTCCTCGCCGAGGGAGGCCACGATGAAGTCCGACTCGGCGAAGGGCACCAGATCCGGTCGGCCCTGGCCCCAGCCGGTGCCGAACAGTCCGCCGCTGGCCAGGCCGAACAGTCCGCGCACCAGCTGACCGGAGCCACCGGGGGAACGGTCGAAGACCTCGGGGTCGAGCGCGTGCAGCCAGACGTCGAACCGGGCGGCCACGTGCCCGAAGGTCGAGGCGGCCAGCACCACGCCAGCGGCGAACAGCAGCAGACCGATCACGATCCAGCTCAGCCGCTCGGTGGCGACGTAGAGCATCGCGACGAACAGCCCGAACAGCAGCAGCGACGTGCCGAGGTCCCGCTCGAAGACCAGCACCGCGATCGAGGCGCCCCAGACCACCAGGATCGGGCCGAGGTCGCGCAGCCGGGGCAGCTGGAGGCCGAGGATCTTCGGGCCGGCCAGCGCCAGGGTGTCCCGGTGCGTGACCAGGTACCCGGCGAAGAAGATGGCCAGCGCGATCTTGGCCAGCTCGGCGGGTTGCAGCGAGAACCCGAGGGCGCGCACCCAGATCCGGGCGCCGTTGATCGTGGTGCCGAGTCCGGGCACCAGCGGCAGGGCGACCAGCACCAGACCGGCGACCATCGCGGTGTAGGTGTAGCGCCGCAGCGTGCGGTGATCGCGCAGCAGGATCAGCACCAGACAGGCCAGCACCACGGAGATCGCCGACCACGCCAACTGCTTGCCGGCGAACATCTGGGTCATGCCCCGGGCCTCACGGGCCAGGTCGATCCGGTAGATCATCGCCAGGCCGACGCCGTTCAGCGCCACCACCACCGGCACGATCACCGGGTCGGCGTAGGGCGCCCGCCACCGGACCACCAGGTGCACCAGCAACGCGAGACCGGTCATCCCGGCGCCGTAACCCAGCACGTCGGCGGGCAGCTCCTCGGTCGCCCCCAGCCCCACCAGGGCATAGGACGCGATGCCGATCACCAGGGCGAGCAGGAGCAGACCGAGTTCGGTGCCCCGCCCGGCGCGCACCCGGTGCGCCTGGACGGTCGCCATCACGGAGCGTCCGTCGGCTGCGGATCGAGGGAGTCGGTGGCGCTCCGGGTCACCGACGGCGAGGGCGTCGGCTCGGGCTCCGGCGTCGCGTCCTCGGCCAGTGCGTCGACCCGCTCCCGGGCGCGGGCCAACGAATCGGTGTGGATCGTCTGCTCCACCCGCTGCTGGACGTACGGCGGGAGGTCGTCCAGGGCGAGGTCGGTCACCTCGACCACCTCGGAGAAGGTCACCGGGCCGAGGGTCTGCGGGATGCCCCGGTAGATCGTGACCTGGCCGTCGGACTCCCCGACGTAGAACTGGGTCTGCGTCCAGCGGTAGAAGCCGAAGGCGGCGCCGCCCACGACCAGGAGCGCGAGCACCGTGAACAGCCAGCCGCGGATCCGGCGGCGGCGACGGGCACGACGCTCGTCGTCATCGGCGTCGTCGTCCTCCGACGGCTCGGCGACGACCGGAACCCCACCGGCCGGGGTGTTCGCCTGCCGGGACAGCTCGGCGGCCCGGGCCGCCGGACCGTCCGAGGCGGCAGTCGGGGTGTTCCGCGTGGTGGCGGCCGACCCGACGATCACGGCGTTCGTGTTCGGTCCGGCGCCGTCCGGCAGGGTGTCCAGCTCGACCACGTCCGCGACGATCACCGTCACGTTGTCGCCGCCACCGGCACGCAGGGCCAGCTGGACCAGTCGCTCGGCGCAGGTGTCGACGTCCTGGATCTCGTGCAGGGTGCGGGCGATGGTGTCGCCGCTGACGAAGCCGGACAGTCCGTCCGAGCACAGCAGCCACCGGTCGCCGGACCGTGCCTCGCGCACCGACAGGTCCGGGGCGATGTCCGCGTCGAAGTCGCCGAGCACCCGCATGACCACCGACCGCTGGGGGTGGTGCTCGGCCTCCTCCGGCGTGATCTTGCCGGTGTTGACCAGGTGCTGGACGAAGGTGTGGTCGGTGGTGACCTGAGTCAGCACCCCGTCGCGCAGCAGGTAGCCGCGGGAGTCACCGAGGTGCACCATCGCGAGCTTGTTGCCGGAGCGCAGGATCGCGGTCACCGTGGTGCCCATCCCGGCCAGTTCCGGCTGCTCCTGGGACAGCGAGATGATCTCGTCCCGGGCGCCGTCCAGGGCGCGTTCCAGCTCATCCAGTGCGTCGTCCGGACCGTGCGACTCGCCGTCCAGCGGTGCCAGGGCCGCGATCGCCACCGAGGAGGCGACGTCGCCTCCGGCGTGCCCGCCCATCCCGTCGGCGACCACCAGCAGGTGCGGACCGGCGTAGGCGGAGTCCTGGTTGTTCGACCGGACCAGGCCGACGTCGGAGCGGGCGGCGTACCGCAGTGCGATGCTCACGCCGGTTACCCCTGCAACTCGATGACGCTCTGGCCGATCCGGATCGGCGTGCCCGGCCGGACCTCGACGGTGCCGGTGATCCGACGGTCGTCGACGAACGTGCCGTTGGTCGACCCGAGGTCCTCGACGTACCAGAGGCCGTCCTGCTGGAACACCCGGGCGTGCTGGGAGGAGGAGTAGTCGTCGTCCAGCACCAGGGTGCAGGACGGGGCGCGGCCGATCAGCACCGCCGAGCCGCCGAGCGGCAACGTGGTGCCGCGCAACGGCCCCTCGGTCAGCACCAACCGGGTCGGGCCGGAGCGACGGGGCTTGGCAGCGGCGGGTGCGGGAGCGGCGACGTTCGCGTTCACCGGGGCAGCCGCCTTCTGACGACGGTTGGTGATCCGGGTGCCGTACAGATCACGACGCAGCACGCCGATCGCCGACAGCACCAGTGCCCACAGCAGCACCAGGTAGCCCAACCGGAGCAGGGTGACCGTCAGCTCACTCATGTCTGCCGTTCACTCGTCGACCTCGCCGTCGCCATCGCCGGTCCAGAACATGATGCGGGTGCGCCCGATGGTCAGCGTGTTGCCGTCCAGCAGCGTCGCGGCCGGCACCTGGTGCCCCTCCACGTACAGCCCGTTGGTCGATCCGAGATCCGAGGCGACCACACCCTGCGGGGACACCCGGATCTCCAGGTGACGACGCGAGACACCCGGGTCGTCCACCACAATGTCCGCCTCCGAGCCGCGGCCGATCACCGTCACCGGCCCGGTCAGCAGGTACCGCTGCCCGTCGATGTCGATCAGCGGGTGCCGGGGACTCGGCGCGGCAGCGGTCGCCGGAGCGGCAGCGCCCCGAACGGTCGCCGACTTCACCCGGAACCGACCGACCTCCAGGTCCTCGTACTCGTGGAAGGCCACCGTCACCGGGCCGACGAACGCGTAGCGCTGACCGGTGGCGTGGTCGGTCACATTGGCCGCCAGCTCGTCCGCCAGCGCCTCCGCACCCCACGCCTCGACCTGGTCGTAGTCGCCGGGGGACAGCTCGATGATGAACTCGTTCGGGACCACGGTCCGGTCCCGGCCCACCACTGCGGCGCGGTCGTCGACCTCACGCCGCAGCGCGCTCGCCAGCTCCACCGGCTTGACCTCACTGCGGAACGCCTTGGCGAAGGCCGTGTTCACGACGCGCTCGACCCCGTGCTCGAACCGGTCGAGGATGCCCATGTCCACCACCTCTCTGGCCGTCGTCCTCATCGGGCCGCACACCAGAGCGGCGGCGACAGTCTCGGTAGATGGTAGCGATGCGATGCCCACTGACGCGTCATCGGAGTGACGGCGCGCGGGGGCGATTCTGTGCGCACACGTGGCGGTGACGTGCCGATGTGCAGACCACCCCCCAAGCCGTGCTAACTTTCTCTCAGCGCGCGAGTGGCGGAACGGCAGACGCGCTGGCTTCAGGTGCCAGTGTCCGAAAGGGCGTGGGGGTTCAAATCCCCCCTCGCGCACGCTAGTGATAACGGGAAACCCCCGGTCGGAGAGACTCCGGCCGGGGGTTTTCTGCGTGCGGGTCCCGGTGGGTCCGCGCGCCGGCGATCCCGGCCGACCTGCACGATCCGGGCCCGCGGGGACAGAACTCCCCTATGCTCAAGGCAGTGACACGGGGTGCCGCCTGCGGCTGAGATCACACCCGTCGAACCTGATCCAGATCATGCTGGCGAAGGGAATGTCCGTGGCTGACAGCGCGCGCTCGACGCTCGACCGGGTCCGACGGTCGAGGCGACGTCCGGGCTGCCCCTGGCCGACCTTCGTCGTCGACCGGAAGGCCCCAGATGAGTGCCATGACCTCCTCGCATCCCCTGACCGACCCGGCTACGCGAAGGGGTGCGCCGGGCCTCGTTGACCAGGTGGTCCTGGTGACCGGCGCCGGGCGCGGGCTCGGTCGGGCGATCGCGCACGCCTTCCTGCGCCAGGGTGCGCGAGTGATCGTCGACTTCCGCGTCAGCCGGGACGGCGCGCAGGAACTCGCCGACCGGTTCCCCGGTCGGGCGCTGCCGGTGCAGGCCGACGTGCGGGAGCGCGAGCAGGTGGACGCGCTGTTCGAGGCGGCCCACCGTGCGTTCGGCGATCCGGTCGCCACGGTGGTCAACAACGCGCTGGTCGACTTCTCCTTCAACGGTGACGCGCGGGCCACGGCCGACGCAATCGACTTCGGATCGTTCTCGGCGCAGTTCAGCGGGGCGGTGCAGGGCGCACTGAACACGACCCAGGCGGCGCTGCCCGGCTTCGATCGGCTCGGGTCGGGACGGGTGATCACCATCGGCACGAACCTGTTCCAGCACCCGGTGGTGCCGTACCACGACTACACAGCGGCGAAGGCGGCCCTGCTGTCGCTGACCCGGACGTTCGCCGAGGACCTCGGCCCGCGTGGCGTCACGGTGAACATGGTCAGCGGTGGTCTGTTGCGCACCACCGATGCCAGTGCGGCCACCCCGGAACCGGTGTTCGAGGCGATCGCCGCCGGCACGCCGCTGCGGTCGGTCACCACACCGGCCGAGTTCGCGGACGCGGTGCTGTTCTTCGCCTCGCCCTGGGCACGGGCGGTGACCGGCCAGAACCTGGTCGTCGACGGCGGGTTGGTGAAGGGATGACCCGGCGGACGAGCGGCCAGATCCGTGCCGAACAGCTCGCCGACACCTGTGGAGCGCTGCTGGCGGCGGTCCGCGACCGGGCCCCGTTGGTGCAGTGCGTGACCAACACGGTCGTCACCGGGTTCACCGCCAACGTGCTGCTGGCACTGGGTGCGGTTCCCGCGATGGTCGACATCCCGGAGGAGGCCGGAGCGTTCGCCGGCGTGGCTGACGGGGTGCTGCTCAACCTGGGCACCCCCTCCGCGGAACAGCGCGCGGCGATGCGGGAAGCGGCTGCTTCCGCGCGGGGTGCCGGCACGCCGTGGGTGCTCGATCCGGTGGCGATCGGTTCGCTGCCGGTGCGCACGGCGCTCGCGCACGACCTGGCGGCGATGGCGCCGACGGTGGTCCGAGCGAACGCTTCCGAGACCCTGGCGCTGACCAGTGGGAGTGGTGGTGGTCGGGGGGTGGAGGCGATCGACGGCCCGGAGGCGGCGTTGATCGCGGCCCGGCCCTTCGCGCGGGACCGGGGGATCGTGGTCGCGGTCTCGGGACCCACCGATCTGGTCACCGACGGCGAGCGGACGATCGCGGTCGCGAACGGGCACCCGCTGCTCACCCGGGTGACCGGTGCCGGGTGCGCGCTCGGAGCGGTGGTTGCCGCGTTCTGCGCGAGCGCCGGGGACCGGTCCGCACTGGAGGCGGCGACAGCGGCGCATGTGGTCGTCGGGATCGCGGCGGAACGCGCGGCGGCACGGTCTGCCGGGCCGGGGAGCTTCGCCGTCCAGTTGCTCGACGCCCTCGACGCGGTGGACCAGCAGGAGGTCGCCGACCGGGCCCGGGTCAGCGTGCTCTCCGGAACGGAGGCGGCATGATGCCCGACCTGTCGGTGTACCTGGTGACCGATGTCGCGCAGTCGGCTGCTGCGGGGCGTGACCTGGTCGACACCGTCCTGGCCGCCGTCCGGGGTGGCGTGACGACCGTGCAGCTCCGCGCGAAAGACGCGGAGGCCGCAGACATGCTCCAGCTGGCGGAGGAGCTCGCCCGCCGGTTGCCGACGCACGTGGACGTGCTCGTCAACGACCGGGTGGATGTCTATCTGGCGGCCCGTGCGCGCGGGGCGCGTGTGGCGGGGGTGCACGTCGGGCAGCGCGACCTCCCGCCGGTCGCGGTCAGGGAGATGGTCGGTCCGGACGCCGTGATCGGGCTGAGCGCGAGCAGCAGCGCCCAGATCGCCGAGGCGGCCAGCGGTGCGGGCCGGGTCACCTATCTCGGCATCGGGGCGGTGCATCAGACCTCCTCGAAGCCGGACGCGCCGCCGGTCCTCGGGATCGCCGCTGCGGGGCACCTCGCATCGGTGTCGTCCCTGCCCGCGGTGGCGATCGGCGGCGTCACACCGGAGGACGTGCCCGCCCTGCGCGCGGCGGGGTTCGCCGGAGCCGCCGTCGTGTCCTGGATCTGTGCTGCACCCGACGCCAGGGCCGCCGCTGCCGAGCTCGCACGGGCCTGGGCCACGCCGGAGCACCGATGACCGGGACGACGCGGCTTCCACCGCGCCCGACCCGCATCCCCCGGGTGCTCAGCATCGCGGGGACGGACCCCTCGGGCGGAGCGGGCATCCAGGCGGACCTCAAGAGCATCGCCGCGAACGGTGGCTACGGCATGGCGGTGGTCACCGCACTGGTCGCCCAGAACACTCGGGGGGTCCGCAGCGTCCACGTCCCACCCGTGGCGTTCCTGGCGGAGCAGCTCGACGCGGTGAGCGACGACGTCGAGATCGATGCGGTGAAGATCGGCATGCTGTTCGACGCCTCGATCATCGAGGTGGTCGATGCCTGGCTGCGCCGCGTCCGCCCGCCGGTGGTCGTCCTCGACCCGGTCATGGTCTCGACGAGTGGTCATCGGCTGTTGCAGCCGGAGGCCGAAGAACGGATGCGTGCCCTGGTCGGTCTGACCGGTCTGGTGACGCCCAACCTGGCCGAGCTGGCGGTGCTGGTGCACGAGGACCTGGCAGCGACCTGGCGCGACGCACTCGACCAGGCCCACCGATTGTCCGCCGCGTACGGGGTGCCGGTGCTGGCGAAGGGGGGCCATCTCGCCGGTCCGGACGCCCCCGACGCGCTGGTGGATGCCGAGACCGGCACCGTCGACGAGTTCCCGGGGGATCGGATCGCGACCACCCACACCCACGGGACCGGGTGCTCGCTCTCCTCGGCCGTGGCCACGCGGCGCGTGCAGGTGCCCACCTGGTCGGAGGCGATCCGCCCGGCGAAGGCATGGCTGCTGCAGAGCATCGCCGCGGCCGACGACCTGCGGGTCGGGCGCGGGAACGGCCCGATCTCGCACTTCGCCGGACTGTGGGCCGCCGGGTGAGGCCGGGACGCGGCGGACAGCCGGTCGTGCGACAGTCTGCGCATGAGCGAGACGCGGTGGCGGGTGGCCGGGTGGTTGCTGCTGCTGGGGGCGATCGCCTACACCGGGGTGCCGTGGGAGGCGATGCTGGGGTTCCCGTTGGACCCGGCGGTGGCGTTCCAATCGGAGCTGGCGGCCAGCGATCAACCGACGCGGGTGGTGTTCGCGCTGAGCGACGGGTTCGCCGGGGTGGCGGCGGTGGTCGCGGCGGGGCTGCTGTGGTGGGGGCGGCCGCGAGTGGACACGTGGTGGGCGCGGTTGGCGCCGATCCCGGTGCTGCTGTTCGGGATCGGGACCATCGCGGATGTGCTCAGCCCGTTGCCGTGCGCGCCGTCGGTGGACGCCGGGTGTGCGGAGGCCGACGGGGTGGCCAGCGCGGGGACCGCGCACTCGGTGACCAGCCTGATCGCGACCACGGCCCTGATCGCGCTGGCGGTGCTGCTGGCCGGGTTGTTGATCGGGTGGCGTCGTCGTGGCGGGCGGGTGTCCGTCGGTTGGTGGCTGCCGGTGCTGCTGTACGCGGCGACCAGTCTGGTGACGGCAGGACTGTCGATCGCTGACAACCTGGGTGCCGACCCGACCGGACTCGGCTGGTGGCAGCGGGCACAGACCGCCTCGGCGAGTCTGTGCTTGGCGGTGTTGCTCCCGGTGCTGCGGCGGCACCACCGGTCGGGGCGCACGGACACCGCGGGCTGACCTGCGCCGCCGCGGGCCGAGCGGCGCGAGGTGACCTCAGTCGCGCAGCTCGGCGACGTCGACCGCCACCCCGATCACGTCGTCCACCGGCATGTCGGCTGCCTCGGGCACCGTCAGCATGGCGCCGGTCGCCACGACGGTGACGGTTCCCCTCGGGTAGAGCACCTGCACCGAACCGACCTCGCCGAGGGTCTCGCCCTCGCCCAAGATCAGGATCCGACCACCCAGGGTGGCGGCACGGGGGTCGTCACTGACGCCGGGCACGGTGGCCAGTTCGTCGGCGGACCAGGTGGTGCCGTCCACGGTGACGCTCAGGGTGGCGTAGGCGGTGAGGTCGGTGGAGGCGGAAGCCACGGCGTCGTTCACCCAGACGCAGCTCGTGCTGGTGGCGTCCTCCGAGGAGTCGTCGGGGGAGAGGGCGAAACCTGCGGTGATCGGTGCTGCCAGAGGCTCGATCTCGGCGCAGGTGATCACAGCACCGGCGGAGTCGGTGTCGGCGTCGGTCTCCGCGGCGGTGGGGGCGTCCTCGGCGGCGGTGGCCTCAGCGGCAGCCGGTGCGGCAGGGGCGGGATCGGCGGCGGGTGCGTCCTCGGCGGAGCACGCGGTCAGGGCGAGGACACCGACGACGCCGACGGTGAGGAGCAGGCTGCTGCGGCTGGTCATGGGCACAAGCTACGCACAGGAGTGCGCGGCCGAACACCCTCGTCTCATCGCTGGGACCTGCACGGTTGATCGTTCGGCTCCATGCCGTCCTAAGCTCCGCCGGTGGACGAGGACAGTGCAGCCACTCGGCTCGCCGAGGCACGACGCGAGACCCTGCTCGACGCCGCGGTCCAGGTGATGCGCTCCGGCGGGGTGCGAGCAGCGACCACTCGGACCGTGACCGGGACCGCGGGGCTGCCGCTGGGTGCCTTCCACTACTACTTCACCGCGCAGGACGACCTCTACGCGGCGCTGCTGGAGCGGGAGATCCGACGGGCGTTGATCTCGGCGTGGATCGCGGTGGGGGAGCAGGGGCGATCCGCGGAGCTGATGCGACCGGACGCCGGACTGGAGGCGGCGTTCCTCGGGTATGCGGCCCACCTGCGCCGGGACCCCGGCTATCAACTGCTGATCCACGAGCTGATCGCGGTGGTCGCCCGCCGCAGCCCGGCCACGGCGAGCAGCACCCGCCTGATGGTGCTGACCAGCGTGCAGGACATGATCGGTCAATGGAGCCAGAGCCGGGGGTTGTCCTGGTCGGTGCCGCTGGACGCGGTCGCCGGGCTCGTGGTCGCCACCGCCACCGGGATCGCGCTCGGCTGGCTGAGCACACGGGACGACGCCCAGGCCGACGCCACCGGACGCGCGGCGGCGCAGGCGCTGGCGTCCCTGTGTCAGGGGCATCGGGGGAGCTGATCCCGGCGGCGCGGCGGTCGACCCACCGCGCCACCGGGTCGGGAGCGTCATCGAGCGAGGTGACCCCGATCAGACCTTGAAGATCGACGCCTGTTCGCGCATCGACTCCGCCATCCGCGCCAGCTCGTTCACCGCCGAGTCGACCTGCACCAGCGCCTGGGTCGAGGCGTCGGCCGAGTCGGCCACCGAGGCGATGGTGGCGGCGATGCCACCCGATCCGGTCGCCGCCTCGGTCACCGAGCGGGAGATCTCCGCGGTGGTCGCCGTCTGCTCCTCCACCGCCCCGGCGATGGTGGTCTGGTAGGAGTTGATCGAGTCGACCGTGCGGGTGATCTCCTCGATGGCCGCCACCGCCGCATGGGTGTCGTTCTGGATCGCCTCGACGCGCCGGGCGATGTCGTCGGTGGCCTTGGCGGTCTCCTGGGCCAGCTCCTTGACCTCCCCGGCGACCACGGCGAAGCCCTTGCCCGCTTCACCGGCCCGGGCTGCCTCGATGGTGGCGTTGAGGGCGAGCAGGTTGGTCTGCTCGGCGATGGAGGTGATCACCTTGACGATGTTGCCGATCTCCTGGCTGGAGGTGCCGAGCTGCTTGACCTGGTTGTCGGCGGTGGCGGCGGTCGCGGTCGCGGCGGTGGCGACCTTCGCCGCCTCCGTGGCGTTCTGCGCGATCTCCCGGATGCTGGCACCCATCTGCTCGGCCCCGGCGGCGACGGTCTGCACGCTGCGGGACACCTGCTCGGCGGAGGCCGCGACCGACCCGGCCTGGGTCGCCGTCTCCCGGGAGCTCGATGCCACCTGGGTGGAGGACGCGGACAGCTGCTCGGTCGCCGACGCGACGGTCTGGGATGCCTCGACCACACCGGCGATGGTGCCCCGGAGTCGGTTCAGCGCGGAGCCCAGGGCGCGGGCCATCCGGCCGATCTCGTCCGCGCCGCGCACCGACGGCGGGGAGGTCAGGTCACCGGCGGCGACCGCGTCCAGGGACTGCTCGACGGCGCGCACCCCGGTGAGCACCTGACGGATGACGGCGACGGCGATGCCGCCGACCACCAGCAGGGCGACCACCAGTGCCACCCACACCGCGATGACCGACTGCCGGGCCAGCGCGGTGCCCTGATCGGCGATCTCGTCCGCGCGGGCACCCGCCTCGTCCGACGCCTGGTCCAGCAGCTTGTCCGCGTCCTGACCGGCCTTGAGCAGATCGGAGTTGGCCACATCGGCAGCGGTCGGGTCGTTCGCCTCGATCAAGGGCAGGTAGGTGTCCTCGGCGACAGAGCGGTACGCGTCGATGGAGGCAGCGATCTGGTCGTCGACGTCGCTGAGTTCCCACTCCGCGTCCAGGGTGCCGATCAGATCGTCGATCGTGCCCTCACGGTCGGCGATGGTGGCGAGATTCTGCTGGATCTGCTCGGCATCGCTGGAGGCCATCCGCACGTAGGCGAGTCGCTGTGCCGTGAAGGCCTGCTGCAGATCGGCGACCGCGACCAGCGGCCGGACGCCCTCGGCGTACATCGCGTCCTGCTGGCTGGACATCGACAGCAGCCGCGAGGTCGCGACCCCGGCGATGGTCGCCGCGACCAGCGCCAACAGTCCGATCGTGCCGCCGAGTTTCACCACCAATGAACGGTCGGCGAACCAGTGTCTCGGCTGGACTGTCTCGGACTCGGGGTGGGACATGCCGTCTCCTCGGTGGGGCCGCTTGGTCATCCGACCTGATCGGCGAAAACCCGAAGGGTGGTCGGAATAGTCGGTGTGAGGCGGATCACATCACCGCTATGACGAGGAGAAACGGCAGTTTCGAGGGTGAAAGTACCCGGGGCGGGTGGGAAGTCGGTGGCACACGGGTGAACGACCGATCACCTGTTCGGGCGACAGTGTTGGGCCAGGCGTAGCGTCGGGTGCATCGCATCCGCATCACGGAAGGACTCTCATGCGCGCAGCTCGGTACCACCAGTACGGCGACCCCTCGGTGCTCCGGGTGGAGGACGCCCCCGAGCCGCACGCCGGCCCGGGCACGGTGCGGATCCGGACCCTCACCGTGAGCGTGAACCCCATCGACTGGAAGCTGCGCCAGGGGCTGGCGGCGCAGATGATCCCGCTGGAGTTCCCGGTGATCCCCGGGCGGGACGCAGCCGGTGTGGTGGACGAGGTCGGGGACGGCGTCGACGGGGTGGCGGTCGGTGACCTGGTGTTCGGGATGGGCGGGGTCAGCGACACCACCGCGGAGTTCTCGGTGCTGTCGGCCTGGGCCCCGGTGCCGGAGGGCTGGTCGGTGGAGCAGGCGGCCTCGGCCGGACTGGCGTCCACCACGGCGATCCCGGCGCTCGCGGCCCTCGGCGACCTGTCCGGCAAGACCCTGGTCGTGAACGGGGCCTCCGGTGCTGTCGGGTCGGCGGCGGCGATCTTCGCGATCGACGCCGGTGCCCGGGTGATCGGCACCGCCTCGGAGCGCAACCACGCGTTCCTGTCCGAGCTCGGGGTCACACCGGTGCGCTACGGCGCCGGGCTGGCCGAGCGGATCGGGTCGGCGGATGCCGCCCTCGACGCGGCGGGGCACGGAGCACTGCCCGAGTTGATCGCCATCACCGGGTCGCCGGACCGCGTGGTCACCGTGGCCGACAACCATGCGGCGGGGGAGCTGGGCGTGCGGGCGATCAGCGCCTCCAACGACTCCGAGTCGCTGCGCACCGCCGCCCGACTCGGCGCCGCCGGGGCGTACCTGCCGCGGGTGGACACCGTGCTGCCGCTGGAGCAGATCGCCGAGGCGCACCGGGTGGCCGAGTCGGGGGAGACCGCCGGGAAGATCGTCATCCGGATCACCGACTGACGGCACGCCGCGCCCGACGTCGCCGGTTCGCGCCCGAGGTCGGCACTAGGCGCCCGAGGTCGACACTTCGCGCCCGAGGTCGGCACTTCGCCAGGGTCATCCGGGCGCGAAGTGCCGACCTCGGCGTGGTGGGGGTGGGAGTGGCGCCGTGCGCCTGGGCCGGTGCTGGGGCCGGAGCGCTGCAGGCCTCGGCCGAGGTCGGCAGTCCGCGCCTGAGGTCGGCAGTTCGCGCCTGAGGTCGGCAGTCCGCGCCGAAGGTCGGCACTTCGCGCCCGAGGTCGGCAGTCCGCGCCCGAGGTCGGCAGTCCGCGCCCGAGGTCGGCACTTCGCCGGGGTTGTCCCGGTGTGAAGTGCCGACCTCGGCGCTGGTCCGCGTTAGGCGGCGACCGGGAAGAGGCGGGCGAGGACGTCGGCCAGGGTGAGGACGCCGACGGTGGTGCCGCCGTCGTGCACCAGGGCCAGGTGCTGACGACCCTCCCGCATCCGGGTCAGCGCGTCGGCGACCGGCGTCTCGGCCGCCAGCCGCAGCACCGGTCGGACCAGCGGTGTGACCGGTGCGTCATCGGGGTGCGCCAGGGTGTCCCGGACGTGCACCACCCCGGCGTCGCCGACCAGGATCCGCAGGTGACCGGAGGACCTGACCGCCGACCGGACATCGGCCATCGTGGACCCGGGTGCCACCGCGGTGGGTGCGCCGGTCGGCCGGACCAGATCGCGGACGGTGAGGTCCTGCAGCTCCAGCGCGCCGGTGATCTGCGCGGAGTAGGCCGAGTCGAGGGCACCGACATTCGCCGAGTGCTCGACCAGGTGCCGCAGGTCGTCCGGGTTCTGGCCGGTGGCCACCTGGTCGGCGGGCTGCACGCCCACCCGGCGCAGACACCAGTTCGCCGCCTCGTTCAACGCGCGCAGCAGCGGCCGGGTCAGCCACATGAACGCCCGCATCGGTGTGGCCAGCATGATCGCCGAGGTCTCCGGGTGCGCGATCGCCCAGGACTTCGGTGCCATCTCCCCGACCACCAGGTGCAGGAAGGTGACGATGATCAGCGCCAGGACGAACCCGGCGACGTCCGCCAGCCACAGCGCCACACCCCAGCCCTCGAACAGCGGGGTGAGCCAGTGGTGCACGGCGGGCTTGGTGATCGCACCCAGGGCCAGGGTGCAGGCGGTGATCCCGAGCTGCGATCCGGCCAGCAGCACCGTCAGCTCGGTGGAGCTGCGCAGCGCGGCCCGGGCGGAACGACTGCGCGGCGCTGCCTCCTCCAACCGGTAACGCTTGGCGGCGAGGGCCGCGAACTCCACCGCGACGAAGAACGCGCTCAGCGCGATCAGGGCGATGGTGATGACCACGACGGTCAGGGCGCTCATCGGGCGGCCTCCCACTCGGTGCGCTCGGCGTCGGTCGGTGGCGGATCGGCCGGGACGGTCACCCGGACCCGGGCCGGGACGTGCCGCTCCAGCTCCAGAACGTCCACCCGCATCCACACCGGATCCGGGGTCTCGGTCAGTGCCAGGTCGCCCGGGTCACCGGGGAGCAGGACGACGACGCTGGTGCCGACCTCGGGCAGTGACCCGTGCTCGGCGATCACCAGGCCGGCGATCGTCTCGTAGTCGCCGGCGGGCAGGTCACGGCCGACGGCACGCTCCACCTCGTCGACGTGGACGTCGCCGGGCATGGTCCACGACCCGTCCTCGTCCACCGGCGACTGCACCGTCTCGGTGTCGTGCTCGTCGGTGATCTCCCCGACCAGCTCCTCGGCGAGGTCCTCGAAGGTGAGCACCCCGGCGAGTCCGCCGTACTCGTCCAGCACGCAGGCGAGCTGGTTGCGGGTGGTGGCCAGTCGACGCAGGGCGTCGGGCAGGGACATCGAGGTCGGGATCAGCTCGGGGCGGCGCATCATCCGCTCCACCGGCTCGGACGCGTCGGTGGCGACCAGCACGTCCTGCAGGTGCACCACGCCGATCACCTCGTCCTGGTCGGTGAGCACCGGGTAGCGCGAGTGGCCCTCGCTCATCAGCTCGCGGACCTCGGCCAGCGTGGTCCCGGGGCGCACCGTGCCCACCCGGGAGCGCGGGATCATCGCGTGCTCCACGTCCTGATCGGGGAAGTCCAGGATCCGGTCGAGCAGCACGGACAGCTCGTGCGGCAGGTCACCGCTGCGGGCCGACTCCTCGACGATGTGCTCCAGGTCGCGGGCGGTCGCCGAGTGCTCGACGTCGTGCACCGGTTCGATCCGCAACAACCGCAGCAGCGCGTTCGACGCCGAGTCGAAGACCCGGATCAGCCAGCCGAAGACCGTCAGGTACGCGGTGGTCGACCCGGCGAGCCGCACCGCCACCGGCTCGGGACGGGCGATGGCGAGGTTCTTCGGGAACAGCTCACCGAAGAGCATCTGGATCACGGTGGACAGCAGGAGCGCGAGCACGGTGCCGACGGCGATGCCGACCCCGGTCGGGACCCCGACACCGCCCAGCGCCTCACCCAGGGCACCACCGATCAACGGCTCGGCGACGTACCCGACCAGCAGGCCGGTCACCGTGATGCCGAGCTGGGCACCGGACAGCATGAAGGACGTCCGGCGGGTCACCGACAACGCCCGGCGCGCACCGGCGTCACCATCGGCGGCGCGGGCGTTCAACCGCGACCTGTCCACCGCCATGTAGGCGAACTCCTGGGCCACGAAGTACCCGGTCGCCACCGTGATCGCCAGCACGACCAGCAGGCCGAGCAGCAAGGACAACACCCACATCAGATCTCACCCCCCGTCACCGGCTCGCCCCAGCGCGGGGGGTGGCTACTCGGGGGGTGACTACTGTCGCTGTCCATCTCTCTCCTGATCGAGGTACTGGGTCGACGCGTCAACGCGTGACGTTGGTCCTGGGTTCCCGGGGAGGGGCGACCGATCACTACCGTGACGGCCAGGGGGGACGATGAGCAACGACACCGAGAAGACCATGCGGTTGCGCTACGCCGGGCGATGCCGACTGTGCGCGGCGGAACTCACCGCCGGGACCACCGCCGTGTACGACCGGGCATCCAAGACGGTGCGCTGCGTCGCGTGCTGCCAGGGCGAGGCGACGACGGTCGCACCCGTGGACACCGGTATCGCGGGCGCATCCGCGGCTCGCGAGTACCAGCGCCGATCAGAGCGTCGCGAGCAGCGGATCCGGGCGGCCCACCCCCGACTCGGCGGGTTGATCCTCGCGGTGAGCGACGAACCGCAGAGCACGCGGGCCTGGGCGATCGGGGCAGAAGGTGAGCGACGGCTCGCGGCAACGTTCGAGGGACTCTCGGACCGCGGCGTCCGACTCCTGCACGACCGACGGATTCCCGGGACCCGGGCGAACATCGATCATCTCGTCGTGTCGTCCGCGGGGGTGTTCGTGGTGGATGCCAAGCACTACCGGGGCCGCCCGACGCTTCGGGTCACCGGTGGCCTGATCCGACCGCGGGTGACGACACTGCGGGTCGGGGGTCGGGACTGCACCCGGTTGGTCTCCGGCGTCCACAAGCAGATCGACCTGGTGCGGACCGCGCTCGCCCACGCCGGCGAGGAGGTGCCCGTGCACGGGATGCTCTGCTTCGTCGCCGCCGACTGGCCCCTGATCGGTGGGTCCTTCACCATCGACGGAGTGCGGGTGCTGTGGCCGAAGAAGGCGATCCGGGGATTCACCGCCGGTGGCGACCTGGCAGACGACCACGTCGAGCGACTGCACCGGACCCTGGCGACCGCCTTTCCGGCAGCCTGATCCGGTGCGGCCTACCGTGGCCCCATGTCCGCTCTCCACGACCGCACCGCCGTCGACCTGGTCATCGCCCTGCGTGACGGGTCGGTCACCCCGAGTCAGCTGACCGAGCACTACCTGGGTCGGATCGACGCGCTGAATGCCCGGGTCGGTGCCCTGGCGACGGTCACCCCGGAGCTGGCCCGGGAGCGGGCGGCCGGGTTGACCGAGCCGCACGGGGTGCTGTGGGGTCTGCCCACGGCCGACAAGGATCTGAGCAACCGGGCCGGGGTGCCCACCGGGTACGGGTCGCGGGTGTTCGCGGGGGAGCGGCGGTTCGTGCCGGAGGTCAGTGACGACATCGTGCGGACGCTGGACGAGGCCGGGATCGTGTCGCTGGGCAAGACCGCGGCACCGGAGTTCGGGTTCCCGTCGTACACCGAGACGCTGGTCGGGCCGCCGGCCCGGAACCCGTGGGACCTGGACCGGGGCGCGGGGGGTTCGAGCGGTGGTGCGGCGGCGGCGGTGGCGAGCGGGATGCTGCCGGTCGCGCCCGGGTCGGACGGCGGCGGGTCGGTCCGGATCCCGGCGGCTGCCTGCGGTCTGGTCGGGCTGAAGACCACGCGCGGGCTGTTGCCCGGCGGTGGTGGCGTGGAGTCGTTGGGCGGGCTGGTCACGCACGGGCCGATCGCCCGGACCACGGCCGATGCGGCATTGCTGCTGGAGGGCATGCTGCCGCGTGCCGCCGATGGGACCGTGCCGCACCCGCGCGCCCTGCGCACCACGGCCGCGCCGGCCGGTGCCTACCTCGCGGCTGCCCAGTCCCCCGACCCGCGACGGCTGCGGATCGGGGTCAGCACGTTCAGCGCGTGGGAGGGCGCCTACGACATCCGGCTCGGTGACGACGCCCGGGCGGCGCTGGACCTCGCGGCCAGCACGCTGAGCGACCTGGGGCACGAGGTGGTCGAGGCCCCGCGCTGGGAACCGGATCCCTCGTACTCCCCGGCGTTCCGGACGCTGTGGATGGCCGGTGCGTCGGCGGTGCCGATCGACGACCCGGAGTCGTTGGCGTTGCTGGAGCCGTTGACCCGGTGGCTGGTCGGGGTCGGCCGGGAGGTGACCGCGCGGCAGGTGGTCGAGGCGGTGTCGGCGCTCGCCGCCTTCGAACGCACCCTGGTCGGTCGGGTCGGCGGGTACGACGCCGTGCTGCTGCCCGGGATGGCGATGACGCCGCGCCCGATCGGCTGGTACGACGCCGCGGACCCGGAGCGGAACTTCGCTCAGCAGTGCGAGTACACGCCGTACACCTCGATGATCAACGTCGCCGGACTGCCGGCGCTGGCGGCTCCGGTGCACTGGACGGCACCCACGGCGTCGGCGCCGGGTGGGCTGCCGATGGGGGTGCAGCTGGTCGGGTCGCCGGGGGCGGAGCGGGTGCTGCTCGGGCTGTCGGCGGAGCTGGAGGACGTGCTGCGGTGGGGGGAGCGGCGGCCGCCGGTGTGGTGAGCGGGCGCGTCGCGTGTCACCGCGACAGATCCGCCACCGCCCCCAGGTCGTCCCCCGCCGCGGCACCCAGGAACCGGTACGGCCTCGGCGCGTCGTCCACCTCGCCGATCACCACGTCGGCCACCGCCAGGCTGATGTTGTCCCGGGAGTCGGCGGCGAGTGCGGCGGCGAGCAGGGCGTCGGCGGCTGCCTCGCGGTCGGGGGTGTCGGCCAGGATCGCCAGGATCCGGTCCTCCTCGACGTAGTCGGTCAGGCCGTCGGAGGTGACCAGCCAGCGGTCGCCGTCCTGCGCCGGGACGTCGAGCACCGGGAGGTCGGCGGTGTCCTCCACATGGCCGGAGAGCGAGCGCATGATCACGTTGCGCAACGGGTGGGTGCGGGCATCCGCCGGGTCCACCGCGCCGGAGTCGACCAGCATCTGCACGTAGGAGTCGTCACGGGTGACCCGGTAGCCCGCGCCGTCGCGCACCAGGTAGGCGCGGGAGTCGCCGAGGTGGCCGACCCGCACGGAGTCATCGCCGCCGAAGACCGCGGTGACCGTGGTCGACATGCCGTCGAGCTCCGGTTCGCGGCGGATCCGGTGGCCGATCTCCGCGTTGGCGGTGGCGATCAGCTCGGCGAGGTCGTCGGTGGTGAAGCGGTGGGCGGGCCGGTTCGCCAGTGCTGACATGACGCGGTGGGTGAAGGTCCAGGAGGCGATGTCGCCGCCGACGTTCCCGCCGACCCCGTCCGCGACCAGCGCGTAGTCGACCGAGGCGCCGACCGAGTCCTGGTTCTGGGCGCGATGGGGACCCGTCTCGGAGCGGAGCGCGGTGTGGAGGGTGACCGGCATTGGTCGATCGTGCGGGTGGGAGCGGGGGCGGGGCAAGTGGGGCGCGCGGATGGGGCGGCGGGGTCAGCTCCCGAGCAGCCGATCGGCGAGCTGCCGCCAGGCGGTGGGCAGGTCGACGCCCTCCTGGTCGCGCAGCCAGCGCAGCTGAATCCCGTCCATCGCGGCGAGGACCTCTCGGGCCAGTTCGACGGGGTCGTCGACGTCGGGTCCGGCGGCGGTGGCGAACAGGTCCAGCGCCCAGCGTTCGCGGGTGACGAAGTAATCGTGGGCGGGGTGGCTGGGTTCCAGGGACTCGGCGTTCAGCACCGAGTAGAGCCGGACGATCTCCGGTTGGCGGGAGTTGCGCTGGACCAGCGCGTCGCAGAGCGCGCGGAGCGGGATGTCGGCATCGGTGCCGCTGTCGAATACCTCGGGCTCGACGCCGAGCAGGTCGGCGAGCTGGGCCAGGTCCTGGGCGTCGCGGTACTCCAGGACGGCGACCAGCAGTTGATCCTTGGAGCCGACGTGGTGCAGGACGCCGCCCTCGGTGATCCCGCAGGCCAGGGCGACGTCGCGCAGGGTGAGACCCCAGAATCCGCGCTCGGCGATCAGGCCGGAGGACACGGTGAGGATCTGGGTGAGCCGGTCCGATGCGCTCATCCGTGAGCGGGTGGCACGCGGCGAGTAGCGGCTGATGGGGGGCTGCGACACCGGATCTCCTGAACTGGACTCTGCTGCTGGTCATTGTGGCAGAGGCACCTTCGGCGCTACCTTACTGAACACTGAACGAGCACTCAGTAAAACCCTCGACGATGAGCGGAGACCGAGTCATATGAGCACCACCGGCGCCACGGCATTCGACCGGGCGGTCAGCGCGGTCAGGAACGGCGCACCGGCTGCCACCCAGGCGGCCCACCTCTACGAGCAGCTCACCGACGCGGAGCGGCTCGACCTGTTGGACGGCGACCTGCCGTTCTGGCAGGGCATGCACTCCTTCGTCACCGACGGCTACAACGTCGACCCCTACCCGATGGGCGCGGTGCCCCGACTGGGGGTGCCCGGGATCCAGTTCGTCGACGGGCCGCGCGGCAGCGTGGTCGGACAGGCGACGGCGTTCCCGGTGTCGATGGCCCGCGGCGCGACCTGGGACACCGACCTGGAGGAGCGGATCGGCGCCGCCATCGGCGCGGAACTGCGCGCGGCCGGCGGCAACTTCTTCGGCGGGGTGTGCATCAACCTGCCCCGGCACCCGGCGTGGGGCCGCGCGCAGGAGACCTACTCCGACCAGCCGACCCTGCTGGGCGAGATGGGCGCCGCCCTGACCCGCGGCGTCCAGCGGCATGCGATGGCCTGCGTGAAGCACTTCGCGCTGAACTCGATGGAGAACGCCCGCTTCCAGGTGGACGTCCGCATCGACGACGCCACCTTGCACGAGGACTTCCTGCCGCACTTCCGCCGGGTGATCGACGAGGGCGCGGCCGCGGTGATGAGCTCCTACAACGCGATCAACGGCGAGTGGGCCGGGCAGAACCCGCACACCCTGACCACGGTGCTCCGCGAGGAGTGGGGCTTCGAGGGCACGGTGATCACCGACTTCATCTGGGGCATGCGGGACGGCACGGCGGCGCTGCGCGCCGGACTGGACGTCGAGGCACCGTTCCGGCAGCAACGCGGTGCGCACCTCGCCGCGGCGCTCGCGGACGGCACCGCCGACTGGGCGGACGTGCGTCGGGCGGCGCTGCGCATCCTGGCGACCCAGCTCCGGCACTACGCCGGGCGGGAGCAGGTCGAGCCGGACCGCGAGGTGATCCTGAGCGACGCGCACACCGAGCTGGCCCGCGATGCCGCCCGCCGGGCGATGGTGCTGCTGCGCAACGAGCCGGTGGCCGGGGCACCGGTGCTCCCGCTGCCCGCCACGCTGGGTTCCCTGGCGGTGCTGGGCCGGCTCGCCGACCGGGCGAACACCGGCGACCACGGCTCCTCGGATGTCCGCTCGCCGGAGGTGACCTCCGCCCTCGCCGGGCTGACCGCCGCGCTGCCGGACGCTCGGATCTGCCACGACGACGGAGCCGATCTGCGCCGGGCCGCCCAGCTCGCCGCCGACTCCGAGGTCGCCGTCGTGGTGGTGGGCTACACCGCGGAGGACGAGGGCGAGTTCGTGGACGGGTCGGTGGCGACCCGGGAGGAGCTGCTCGCGATCTATCCCGAACCCGAGGATGACCAGCAGGCCGCGTGGCGGGACGAGGTGCTGTCCACGATGGGTGCCGGGGTCAGCGTCGTCGGGGCCGGATCGGCGGGTGGTGACCGGCGTGACCTGCACCTGCGCCCGGAGGACGTGCAGCTGGTGCACGCGGTGGCCGCCGCCAACCCGCGCACCGTGGTCGTCCTGGTCACGGCGGGGGCGGTGCTGATGGAGGAGTGGCACCGCGAGGTCCCCGGCATCCTGGTGTCCTGGTACTGCGGGATGGCCGGTGGGCACGCGCTGGCCGACGTGCTGCTCGGCGCGCACAACCCCTCCGGCCGACTGCCCTACGCGATCCCGGCCGACGCCGCCGACCTGCCCGAGCTGGACATCGACGCCACGGCGATCACCTACGACCGGTGGTACGGCCAGCGGCTGCTCGCCCAGCGGGGTGCGCAGGCGCTGTACCCGCTGGGGTGGGGCCTGTCCTACACCGGGTGGTCGGTCTCCGGACTGACCATCGTGCGGGACGGCGAGCGGCTGCGCGGCGAGGTGACCGTGGCGAACACCGGTGACGTGGATGGTCGGCACGTGGTGCAGGTGTACGGCACCCGTACCGACGGCGACCGCGCCGGTGAGCGCGAGCTGCTCGGCTTCGCGACGGTCACGGTGCCCGCCGGGTTGAGTGCGGTGGTCCCGCTGGACGTCAGCCTCGACCGCCTGACCCGCTGGGACGCCACCGGCGCCCGGTACGTCCTGCCCGGCGGTCCGGTGCGGATCGAGGCCGGCTCGTTCTGGGGCGACCCGGACGCGGCGGTCGGCACCGTCCAGCTCTGAACCCTGCGGGGCGGCGCTTCCCCCGGCGCCGCCCCGCACTCCCCTCATTTCCTCAATGACGAGAGAGAACCATGTCCGCAACCACCTCCCCGTCCCCGGTCCCCACCGACGACGACCAGGCCTCGGTGCCGGTCAGGGTCGGTGTCGCCCTCGCCCTCGGCTGCTTCCTCTGGCTCGGCCCCTACCTCGGGGTGAACGCCGTGCTGCTGCCCGCCCGGGTGGCCGAGATCGCCCCGCAGGAGAAGACCGGCGTCATCGCCCTGCTCGCCACCGTCGCGATGATCGTCGCCACCCTCGCCAACGTCCTGATCGGCGCCTTCTCCGACCTGACCCGTTCCCGGTGGGGGCGACGCAGCCCGTGGCTGATCGTCGGGTCGATCGGCTCGGCGGCGATGCTGCTGGCGGTCGGTCGGGCCAGCACCGTCGGGCAACTGGTGCTGCTCTGGGCGATCTACCAGGTGTTCCTGAACGCGATCGTGGCGCCGCTGCTCGCGGTCATCTCGGACCGGATCGCGCCCCGGCACCGCGGCACGATCTCCTCCATCTACGCCTTCGGGTACTCCGCCGGGCTGTACGGCGGGCAGATCATCGGCGCGCAGTTCCTCGGCGGCCTTTGGGCCGGGTTCGTGGTGCTGGCCGCCCTGACCCTGCTGTCCGGTCCGGTGGCGGTGCTGCTGCTGCGTGAGCCGTCCAGCCGCGACCTGCCGCGCCGCGGCCTGAGCAAGGCCATGCTGCTCGACTCGTTCAGCCTGCCGCGCACGGACTGTCGGGACTACTACCTGGCGCTGTTCGGGAAGTTCCTGATCATCTCGGCCACCTTCGCGATCTCCGGCTACCAGCTCTACATCCTGACCGACTACATGCGCCTCGGTGATGGCTCCACCGCCGGGTACATCTCCAGCATCGCGACCATCCTGATGATCACCGCGCTGGTGATGTCCGCGATCTCCGGCCCGGTGTCCGACCGGATCGGCCGTCGCAAGCTCCCGGTGGTGGTCGCCGGGGTGCTGGTCGCGGTCGGGGTGCTGGTGCCCGCCGTCTCCGACAGCCCGTGGACGATGCTGGTCTACGCGGTGATCGCCGGCGTCGGGATGGGTGCCTTCAACGCCGTCGACCAGGCGCTGAACGTCGAGGTGCTGCCGAACCAGGACACCGCCGCCAAGGACCTGGGGGTGCTGAACCTGGCGAACACCGGCGGGCAGATCGTGGGACCGATCGTCGCGGCCGCGGCGATCTCCGCCATCGGGTACCGGGCGATGTTCCCGCTGGCGGCGGCGCTCGCACTGGTGGGCTGCGTGCTGATCCTGATGATCCGCCGGGTGCGCTGAGCCGGACCCGGCCCCGCTGCCTCGGATTGCTGAGTCCTCAGGTGCTCCATAGCCTGGGCCGGCCACATGACCCCGAGAACCAGGAGTGACGATGCTCAAGCGGTTGATCAGCGTCTCAGTTGCGATGACGGCTTTCGCGGGGGTGGGTCTGGCCACGGCCGGAGCGGCCTCGGCCTACAACGGCGGCACGGTGATCATGCCGAGCGCCTCCTCCTGCCGGGCCGAGGAGAAGCTGTTCCGCGACGAGGGCTACGTCATCACCCACGGCTGCATGCAGTTCTCCAACGGGTGGGCCTTCCACTGGTACGACCCGCGGCCCTGAGGCCTCGCGGTGCCTGACTGACGCGTCCGACCCGGGAGGGTCGGGCGCGTCAGTGCTGTCCGGAGGGGGCGGGCCGGCTCAGACCCCCGCGTCCTCCCCGACCACCGCCCGCACCAGCGCCTCGATCGCGAACGCCGACGTCTCGGCCAGCTCGACGTTCGCCGGGTCGAGCAGCCACTGCACCTGCAGCCCGTCCATCACCGCCAGGATCGCAGCGGCCGCGCGGTCGACGGTGGCGGGCTCCTCGATGCCCCGCTCGGTGCAGATCCGGTCGAAGGCCTCGCGGATCTCCCGGCGCAGCGTCGTGTAGCGGTCCTGGAAGTACTCGCGCGCCGGGTGCTCGTCGGTGACCGACTCGGCGGAGAGGACGGCGTACGCCTGGACGATGCCGGGGCGCTGCTCGTTGGTGAAGGCGGTCCGGATCAGGTGCCGGAACAGCTCGATGCCGTCCGGGATGCGCTGCCCGGCGAAGTCCTCGACGTCGGAGCTGTCGCGGTATTTCAGCACTTCGAGCAGCAGCTGATCCTTGGACCCGAAGTGGTGCAGGATCCCGGCGTGGGTCATGTCGACCTGCTCGGCGATCTCGGTCAGCGGGCCGTTCTTGTAGCCCTTCGACCCGAAGGTGGTCATCGCCGCGCGCAGGATCTCCCTGCGCCGTTCCAGGGTCTCCGGGCGCGCCTTCGGCGTGCGCTTGGGCGCGCTCATCTGCCTGCCTTCTTCGCTGCGGTGGGGCGTCGGAATCGAGTGTAGGTGCACTCTGGACACGACTTACTGACAGTGTAGTAACCTCCCGGCATCACGTCATCGAGGACGGGGCTCTCCCTCCGGACGTGCACCCCGTTGCTGTTTCAAAGGAGAAACCGATGAAGGTCAAGATCCCCCTGGTCGCACTGGGTCTGGCGGCGGCCCTGACGCTGGCGGCCTGCGGCACGGGCGAGAGCGGCTCCGACGGTGGCGGCGGTTCGGGTGCGGCGGGTGCGGCGCTCACCATCGCCAAGCCGGACGGCGCGATCGCCACCGAGTCGAACAACCCGTTCGTCGGCGACGCCTCGGCGATGAAGCTGGGGTACATCAACGCGATGCTGGAGCCGGTCGGCTTCGAGAACCTGGTCGACCCGACCCAGGAGACCAAGCCGTGGCTGGCGTCCCAGATCACCTGGAACGACGACTACACCCAGCTGGAGCTGGTGGCACGGGACGGGGTGACCTGGTCCGACGGCGAGGACTTCACCGCCGACGACATCGCCTTCACCTACCAGCTGCTCAAGGACAAGCCGGAGCTGGACAACGCGGCGCTGGGCATCAAGGACGTCACCACGGCGGAGAACACCGTCACGATCACCTTCGAGAACTCGATGTACGCCAAGCGGGACAAGGTGATCCACAAGCTGGTCATCCCGCAGCACATCTGGGAGTCGGTCGAGGACCCGGCCACCTACGAGAACCTCGACCCGGTGGGCACCGGCCCCTACACGCTGACCACCTTCAGCACCCAGAGCGTCGAGCTCTCCGCCCGGGACGACTACTGGGGCGGCGACCTGGCGGTGCCGACGCTGTACTACGTGTCCTACAACGACAACACCGCGCTCACCACGGCGCTGGCCAGCGGTGACGCCGACTGGGCGCAGGCATTCATCCCGAACGTCGACTCGGCCTACCTGTCCAAGGACGAGGCGAATGTCTACTGGGCGGCCGCCGGGCTGGGCATCGACGCGATGTTCATGAACACCACGGCCAAGCCCTTCGACGACGTGGCGTTCCGCCAGGCGATGAACCTGGTGGTCGACCGCTCCAAGCACCAGCAGATCGCCCGGGAGGGTGGGGTGCCGGAGCTGACGTCGGTCACCGGTCTGCCCACCCCGGCCGGTGACGCCTTCATCTCCGACGAGTACCAGGGCGAGGACCTGACGGTCGACGTGGACGGAGCGAAGGAGATCCTGGAGGACGCCGGGTACACCTGGAAGTCGGACAAGCTGGTCGACCCGGACGGGCAGAACGTCAGCTTCGAGCTGTCGGTGCCGCAGGGCTGGAGCGACTACGTGACCGGGATCAGCCTGATCGGCGACGCCGCGTCCGAGCTGGGCGTGGACACCACGATCAACACCCCGGACTCGGACACCTGGTGGGACATGAAGACCACGGGTGACTTCCAGGCGATCCTGCACTGGACCGACACCGGCCTGACGCCCTACGACCTGTACAGCGACATCATGGACGGTCGCTGGCTGGTCGCCGAGGGTGAGGCGGCCGACTACAACTTCGGCCGCTTCGACTCGCCGGAGGCCACCGCGGCGCTGAACGCGTACGCCACCGCCACCACCGACGAGGACCGGTCCGCGGCGCTGGCCACCGCGCAGCAGATCTTCGTGGAGCAGGTGCCCGCGCTGCCGATCGGCACCCGGCCGTTCATCGCCGAGTACAACACCCGCAACTACGTGGGCTGGCCGTCCGAGGACGACCCGTACACCAACCCGGACCCGACGCAGCCGACGGCCTCGCTGATCCTCACCTCGCTGAAGCCGGCCAACTGATCCCTGCGCGGGTGGTGGTCGTCCGGCCACCACCCGCGCACCGTCCGACAGGAATGATGCAGTGACCAGCGAGAACGTGGTGACGATCGACGGCTTCAGCGTCGTCTACGAGGTGGAGCCGCCGGTCCGAGCGGTGCAGGACGTCTCCCTGACCATCCGGCGCGGGGAGATCCTCGGGCTGGCCGGGGAGTCCGGCTGCGGCAAGACCACCCTGGCCTACGGGGTGCAGCGGTTGCTCAAGCCGCCGGCGGTGATCAGCTCCGGCTCCGCCACCTTCCATGACGCGGAGACCGGCGAGGACGTCGACCTGTTCGCGCTGGACGCCGAGCAGATGCGGGCGTTCCGCTGGGACAAGGTGTCGATGGTCTTCCAGGGGGCGATGAACGCGCTGAACCCGGTGACCGCGATCGGCAAGCAGCTCGACGACGTGTTCCTCACCCACCGGCCCGGGATGTCCGCCGCCGAGCGGCGCACCGAGTGCGGGGAACTGCTGGAGATCGTCGGCGTCGGCAAGGAGCGGCTGCGGTCGTTCCCGCACGAGCTCTCCGGCGGGATGCGGCAGCGGGTGATGATCGCGATGGCGCTCGCCCTCAAGCCGCAGCTGATGATCATGGACGAGCCGACCACCGCGTTGGACGTGCTGGTGCAGCGGGAGATCCTGCAGCAGATCAGCGACCTGCGGACCCGGTTCGGTTTCTCGGTCGTCTTCATCACCCACGACCTGCCGCTGCTGCTGGAGATCAGCGACCGGATCGCGGTGATGCGCGAGGGCCGGATCGTCGAGCTGGACACCGCCGAGAACATCTACCGCCACGCCCGGCACCCGTACACCCGGCAGCTGCTCAGCTCCTTCCCGAGCCTGACCGGCGAGCGCGGCGACTTCGTGCGGACCGGGGCAGAAGGGGCCGCCCGATGAGCACCCTCGCATTCGAGCACGTCAGCAAGAGGTACCGGGTCCGCGGCGCCGGCGAGATGCTCGCGCTGGACGACGTCAGCTTCGACCTCAGCTCCGGTGAGACGGTGGCGCTGGTCGGGCAGTCCGGCTCCGGCAAGTCGACCATCGCCAAGATCATCACCCAGCTGGAGAAGGCGACCAGCGGGCGGGTGCTGCTGGACGGTCGGCCGATCCCCACCCGGGGCCGTGGTCTGCGCCGCTACCGGCAGACCGTGCGGATGGTCTTCCAGGACCCGTTCGCCTCGCTGAATCCGTACCACACCATCCGGCACCACATCGAGCGCCCGCTCCGGCTGGACCACGTGGTGCCGAGCGACCAGGTCGAGGCGGAGACGCACCGGCTGCTGGAACGGGTGCGGCTGGAACCGGCCGCGGTGATCGACCGTCGTCCGCACGAGCTCTCCGGCGGGCAGCGCCAGCGGGTGGCGATCGCCCGGGCGCTGGCATCCCGGCCGCAGCTGCTGGTCGCGGACGAGCCGGTGTCGATGCTCGACGTGTCGATCCGGCTCGGGGTGCTCAACCTGCTGGCCGAGCTGCAACGCGAGTCGAACCTGGGTGTCCTCTACATCACGCACGATCTGGCCACCGCCCGGCATTTCAGCGACCGGATCATGGTGCTGCACCACGGTGTCGTGGTGGAGCAGGGCCCGGCCGACGACGTGATCCTGCGTCCGCAGCACGACTACACCCGCTCGCTGCGCAACGCCTCCCCCGACCCGGACCGGCACTTCGCCACCGGCGCGACGATCACCCAGGAGGGCTGAGCGATGCGGTTCTTCCTGCGCCGAGCGGCGTTCTACCTGTTCACCGCCTGGGCGGCGATCACGATCAACTTCTTCCTGCCCCGGATGCTCAAGGGCGACCCGGTGTCGGCGTACCTGGCCAAGAACCAGGGCCGGATCAGTCCGGAGGCCGCCGACTCGCTGCGCACCCTGTTCGGGCTGGACGACGGCAAGTCGGTGATCCAGCAGTACATCGACTACTGGGGGCTGCTGTTCAGCGGTGACCTCGGCCGGTCGTTCTCCAAGGGGCTGGCGCCGGTCACCGACGTGATCGCCAGCGCCCTGCCGTGGACCGTCGGCCTGGTCGGCATCGCCACGATCCTGAGCTTCTTCCTCGGCACGTCGATCGGCGCGTTCATCGGCTGGCGGCGGGGGTCGAAGGCGGATCTGGTGGTGCCGGTGGCGACGTTCTTCTCCACCGTGCCGTACTTCTGGATGGGCCTGATCGCCATCGCGGTCTTCTCCACCGCGCTGGGCTGGTTCCCCGCGTCGCACGCCTACGACAAGGGATCCTCGCCCACGCTGAGCTTCGACTTCATCGCGCAGGTGATCCAGCACGGCACCCTCCCGGCGCTGACCATCGTGCTGGCGTCGCTGGGCGGCTGGATCCTCGGGATGCGCAACATGATGATGACGGTCCTGGACGAGGACTACGTCACCGTGGCGCAGGCCAAGGGGCTGTCCCAGCGCCGGGTGCTGGTGCACTACGCCGCCCGGAACGCGGTGCTGCCGCAGCTGTCCAGCTTCGCGCTGTCCCTCGGCTTCATCGTCGGCGGGACGCTGGTGATGGAGCTGGTGTTCAGCTATCCCGGCGTCGGCAAGCTGCTGCTGGACGCCACCACGGCCAAGGACTACCCCCTGATGCAGGGACTGTTCCTGATCATCACGCTCACCGTCCTGGTGGCGAACATCCTGGCCGACGTCGCCTACGCGATCCTCGACCCGCGTACCCGTCAGACGGAGGCCTGAGATGACTGTCCCCACCTCGACCGCCGAGGGCGTCGCCGCCGAGCCGCAGCTGCCCGCCGGCGACCGGACCTCCGCCCTGGGCAAGCTCGGCCGCGGCTTCGCGATGTTCCGGAACGGCAAGTCGATCACCGGCCTGTGCATCCTGGGCTTCTTCGTGCTGCTGGCGGTCTTCGGCGACTGGATCGCGCCCTACGGCCCGCTGGAGAAGGACTTCGAGGCGCTGCGCCAGCCGCCGTCCGCCGCGCACTGGCTCGGCACCACGCACATGGGCGAGGACGTGTTCAGTCAGATCGTCTACGGCACCCGTGGCGTGCTGGTCGTCGGCTTCACCGCCGGGATCATCGGCACCCTGATCGCGGTGATCATCGGCGTGACCGCCGGGTACATCGCCGGGTGGCGCTCGGAGTCGCTGTCGGCGCTGACCAATGTGTTCCTGGTGCTGCCCGCGCTGCCGCTGATGATCATCGTGGCCTCCCAGTACGAGAACCCCTCGCTGCTGCTGATCGCCGCGGTGCTGGCGATCACCGGCTGGGCCTGGGGCGCGCGGGTGCTGCGGGCGCAGACCATGTCGCTGCGCAACCGCGACTTCGTGCAGGCGGCCCGGGCGAACGGCGAGCCGCTGCACCGGATCATCGCGGTGGAGATGCTGCCGAACCTGACGGCGATCATCGCGTCCTCCTTCGTGGGGACGGTCACCGCCGCGGTGCTCGGCCTGACCACACTGGCGTTCATCGGCGTCATCCCGATCACCAACCTGAACTGGGGCACGATCCTGTACTGGGCCCAGCAGAACGGGGCGTTCCCGGACTTCTGGTGGTGGTACGTCCCGGCCGGTCTGTGCATCGCGCTGCTGGGCATGGCGCTGTCGCTGATCAACTTCGGCATCGACGAGTACGTGAACCCGCGGCTGCGGTCGGCGGGGGAGCGAGCGCGGGCGATGCGGAAGAAGGGGCTGAGCCCGAGCAGCGGGGTGACGGTGGTGCGGGCCGACGCCGACACCGAGGCCGACCCGGGGGCTGCGCCCGCCCCGCACGTCGATCCGCCGACATCCGGCGAACCGGCGGCCCGCGCGGAGCCGGACCCGGACGCCGTGACACCGGCACCGCATCGCGCGACCGACTGAGGCGGCGCCGGGGCGGTGTCAGCCGCCCGCCCCGGCCCGCCCAGGACTCCCGACCATCCGCCGGGGCCTATCCGCCCCTCGACCACCCACCCGCACGACCTAGGGTGGTCACGCTCCCACACCGCCGAACCGCGGGCCGGAGCCCGCCGAACCGACCGTGGCAACGCCGCCGACGAAGGACTCATCGTGACCGTCACCAGCACCACCACCGACGCCGCCCCCTACCAGGACCCGACGCGCCCGATCGCGGAGCGTGTCGCCGATCTGCTCGCCCGGATGACCCCGGAGGAGAAGGTCGGCCAGATGATGCAGCTGGACGCCCGGGGGGACTACGCGCACGACATCCTGGACGTCCACGTCGGGTCGATCCTGCACACCTCGCCGGAGCGGCTGCTGGACGCGCACCGCCTCACCGAGCAGACCCGGCTGCGCATCCCGCTGCTGGTCGGCGAGGACTGCATCCACGGGCACAGCTTCTTCGTCGGGGCGACGATCTTCCCGACCCAGCTCGGGATGGCCGCCTCGTGGGATGCGGAGCTGACCGAGCAGGTCGCCCGGGCCACCGCCGTCGAGGTCGCCGCGACCGGGGTGCACTGGACGTTCTCCCCGGTGCTCTGCATCGCCCGCGACCTGCGCTGGGGTCGGGTGGACGAGACCTTCGGCGAGGACCCGTTCCTGATCGGCGAGCTGGCCTCGGCGATGGTGCGCGGCTACCAGGGTGCGGGTCTGGACGACCCGACCGCGATCCTGGCCACCGCCAAGCACTTCGCCGGGTACTCGGAGACCCAGGGTGGCCGCGACGCCTCGGAGGCCGACATCTCCCGGCGCAAGCTGCGCTCGTGGTTCCTGCCGCCCTTCGAGCGGGTGGCACGGGAGGGCTGCGGCACCTTCATGCTCGGCTACCAGACCACCGACGGGGTGCCGATCACCGTCAATGACTGGCTGCTGAACGACGTGCTGCGCGGCGAGTGGGACTACCCGGGCATGCTCATCACCGACTGGGACAACGTGGGCCGGATGGTCTGGGAGCAGAAGGTCCAGCCGGACTACGCCCACGCCGCGGCCGCCGCCGTGAAGGCCGGCAACGACATGGTGATGACCACCCCGGGCTTCTTCCAGGGGGCGCTGGACGCCATCGAGCAGGGACTGCTGGCCGAGGCCGACCTGGACGCCGCCGTCTCCCGCATCCTGACCCTGAAGTTCCGGCTGGGCTTGTTCGAGGACCCGCGCCGACCGGATGCCGCTGCCCAGGAGGCGGTCGTCGGCTCGCGCGCGCACGCCGAGCTGAACCTGGCGGTGGCCCGGCGCTCGCTGGTGCTCCTGCGCAACGACGGGGTGCTGCCGCTGGCCGGTGGACTGACCGCCGACGCCGCGACCGGGGCGGCCGGTGCCCTGCGCGCCACCCCGACCGACAGCCCGAAGCGGATCGCCGTGGTCGGGCCCCTGGCCGACGACGCGCAGACCCAGCTCGGCGACTGGGCGGGCAACTCCGGGCAGGCCGACTGGCTGCCGGAGGGCCAGCCGGTGGAGATGATCACCACCGTGCTGGACGGACTGCGCGGCAGCGTGCCCGGCGACTGGACCGTCACCCACAGCCGCGGGGCGGACATCCTCACCCTGGAGCCGGACCCGGAGGGCGCGTTCTTCCCCGACGGTCAGCCGCGGCCCTCGGTGGTGGTCCCGGTGCAGCCCGACCAGGCGATGATCGACCAGGCGGTGGCCGCCGCACGGGACGCCGACTACGTGGTCGCGGTGGTCGGCGACCGGATCGAGCTGGTCGGCGAGGGCCGGTCCACCGCCACCCTGGAGCTGATCGGCGGGCAGAAGGCGCTGCTGGACGCGCTGGCCGCGACCGGGACGCCGATGATCGTGGTGCTGCTCGCCTCCAAGCCGCTGGTGCTGCCCGACTCGGCGCTGGACGCGGCGGCGCTGCTCTGGGTCGCCAACCCGGGGATGCAGGGCGGTCAGGCGATCGCGGAGCTGCTGCTGGGTCTGATCGAGCCGTCGGGTCGCCTGCCGATCTCCTTCGCCCGGCACGCCGGCCAGCAGCCGACCTACTACAACCAGATCCGGGGCCAGCACGGCGACCGCTACGCCGACCTGACCCAGCGCCCGGCCTTCGTCTTCGGGCAGGGGCTGTCCTACACCACCGTGGAGTACGGCGACCTGGTGCTGGACACCACCGAGCTGGGCCGCGAGGACGTGGTGCGCGGCCGGGTGACCCTGACCAACACCGGGCGGCGTCCGGCCCGGGAGACGGTGCAGGTCTACGTCAGCGACACGGTGACCTCGGTGTCCTGGGCGGACAAGGAGCTGAAGACCTTCCGGCAGGCCGACGTCGCCCCGGGGGAGTCGGTGACGGTGGAGTTCGAGCTGCCGGTGGCCGACTGCACCATCGTGGACGCCGCCGGGGTCCGGGTGGTCGAGGCCGGGGCCTTCGAGCTGCTGGTCGGTCGGTCGTCCCGGGACGAGGACCTGCTGCGCGCGGGGTTCGTCGTCGCCTGAGCGCGGTGACGGGGCCGCTCGATCCGGGCGGCCCCGTCAGGCTTATCAGCCCCGTCGGCCTCGTCCGTCCGGGTGGTCGGTCAGTTCCGGTCAGTTCCGGTCAGTTCCGGCGCCAGCTGGAGTCGTCGTTGACCCAGGCGTAGTAGAAGCCGATCAGCGCGCCGCCGCCGAGGAAGTTCCCGGTCAGCGCGATCCCGATGTTGCCCAGTGCCGCCCCCAGGTCCAACCCCTCGCGCAGCCCGACGATGCCGAACAGCACGCTGTTCGCCACCGAGTGCTCCAGGCCGAGGAAGGCGAAGATGAACACCGCCGTGATCATCACCAGGCACTTGACCAGGTCGGAGTCGATCAGCCCGTTGTAGACCAGCAGCATCGCCAGGTTGATGCAGAAGTTGCACAGCACCGCGCGGATCAGCAGGTCCAGCCACCCGCCGGGGCCGTCCGCCAGGTAGGCCAGCTTGTGGTCCACCGCCGCCGACATCTCGGTGATCGCGCCGCCGTCGATGATGGTGGAGAACCGCAGGAACACCGCCACCAGCAACCCGCCGAGCAGGTTGCCGACCAGACACAGGCTCAGCAGGCGCAGTGCCCGGCCCAGGCTGGTGCGGCGGTGGTACGCACCCACGCAGACGATCATCATGTTGCTGGTCAGCAGCTCGGAGCGCGAGTAGTAGATGAAGATCAGCGCCCAGCCGAAGACCACCGCGCCGATCAGCCGTCCGGGCGTGCCGAGGGCGGCGATGATCGCGTAGTTGGTGGCGTACAACAGGCCGATGATGATGCCCGCCATCGCCGCCCGTTGCAGGTAGCGGCGGGTGAGGGCACCGGACATCGTGGTCTTGGCCTCGAGGACCTCGAGCGTGGTGGTGATGAACTGCTTGCCGGGGAACAGCGGATCAGCGGCGGTGGTGGTCACGGGGCACACGGTGGCACAGGTCGCCGCCCGCGGCGACGAGCCGCGCGTGACCGAGCGGGTGGGGCCGCCGTGGCACGCCCACCGGGAGCGCCGAACCCGGGAGCACGACGCGCCCGGCTCTGCCACGCTGGGGTGGGGGTGCTCACGACACTGCCCAGGAAGCGCGAGGGGCGGATGAGCACGCAGGAACTGCCACCGATCGAGCCGGTGCCCGAGGGCGATGCACCGCCGCGCGACCCCGTGACCGGCGGGATCATGGCCGCCGGGCTGGGGATGCGCGCCGCCGGAGGATGGGTCTACCGGCATGTGGACATCGAGGCGACGGCCGGTGAGGTGGTCGAGCTGGCGGGCAGCGGTGGCACCGGACGGTCCATGCTGCTGCTCACGCTCGCCGGTCGGGCGCGCCCCACCACCGGGACGCTCCGGGTGTGCGGCGTGGATCGGCCGGCGCGGATCCGGCCCTGGGTGGCACTGGCCCGGGTGCACGACGTGATCGGACCGGAGCCGGAGCAGACCGTCGGACAAGCGCTGGTCGAACGCGCGCGCTGGGACCGGGTGCATCCCGCCGGATCGGACGGGCTGGGCTACCGCCGGGACGAGGTCCGGGAGCTGACCGGTCTGGCGGTGCCGGACCGGGAGCGGATCGCCGCGCTTGCCCGGGTGGAGCAGACGCTGCTGGCGGTGGCGCTCGCCCTGCTGGCCCGACCGCGGGTGGTGTTGCTGGACGACCTGGACGTCGGGCTGTCGGCCACCGACCAGCACCGGGTGTGGTCGGTGCTGCACACCGTCGCCGAGGCCGAGCGGGCGGTGGCGGTGGCCAGCACGTCCGGCGCCGTCCCGGCACAGACCGCCCGGCAGATCGTCGACCTGCACCCCAGTCACGTGGAGGAGTCGTGATCCCGCTCGCGCTGTCCGAGCTGCGCCGATACCGCCTGCCGTTGCAGCGGATCGCCCTGGCGTTCCTCATCCTGCTGCCGTCGCTGTACGGCGGGTTGTACCTGTGGTCGAACTGGGACCCGTACGGCAACCTCGCCGACATCAAGGTCGCGGTGGTGAACCAGGACCAGGCGGTGTCCGTCGAGGGACAGGACGCGCCGGTGCGTGCCGGTGACCAGGTGGTCAGCGAACTGCGGGCCGATCCGATCGTCGACTGGACCACCACCGACGCCCGCGACGCCGCCAGCGGTCTGGCCGACGGCACCTACCTGATGAGCATCACGATCCCGTCGGACTTCACCGCCCGCCTGGCATCGATCCAGACCGGCGACCCGCAGACGGCCGAGGTCGTCCTGCGCCGGGACGGGGCGAACGGGTTCATCGTCGGCGTCGCCGCCCGCGGCCTGTCCATCGAGTTGCAGGAGCGGATCAACGCCGCCACGACCGCCGCGTACTTCACCGTGGTCTTCGAGCAGCTCGGCGAGCTGAGATCGGGCCTGACCACCGCCGCCGACGGGGCGCACCAACTGGAGGACGGGCTGGTCACCGCGCACGACGGGGCGGGCACGTTGGCGTCCGGGCTGGTGACCGCGCGGGGTGCGGTCACCGAGCTGACCGACGGTGCCGGACAGGTCGCCGACGGGAATCAGCAGATCGCCGACATCGTGGACCCGGTCGCGGACCGGCTGTTGCCGGCGATCGGCCCGGTGGCCGACGCGGCGGCCGACCTCAGCGCGAGCGCTGCCCAGCTCACCAGCACGGTGGCCGACGCGCAGGACGGCATCGGCGCGCGCACCTCCAGCGTGCTGGATCAGCTGAACGCCCTGGTCGCCGCCGATCCCGACAATGCGGCGCTGGTCGCCGCCCGGGACACGGCGGCGCTCGCGGCCGACCGGGCGGGGCAGGTCACCAGCATCACGACCACCGTGAACGACGCCGCGCAGGACCTGGCCGGGCGCTCGGCGGCGGTGGACGCACAGGTACCGGCGATCCAGCGGGACATCCGCCAGGGCCGCGACGACATCGACCGGCTGGCCTCCGGATCGCGGCGGGTCGCGGACGGGCTGGCCGAACTCGGCACCGGACTGGACACGGCCGTCGACGGGGCGAACCGGTTGACCGACGGGACCGGCGAGCTGCTCTCCGGCGCGACGACCCTGGCGGACGGCCTGGACTCCGCGGTGCAGCAGATCCCCGATCTCGGCCAGGACGACCCGGAGGGCACCGCGAACCGGGTGGCCAGCCCGACGACGATCCGCACCGAGGCGGTGCACGACGCGAGGTTCTACGGCGAGGGACTGGCCCCGTTCTTCTTCGGCATCGCGCTGTGCGTGTTCGGGGTGGCGGCCTTCACCGTGCTGCGGCCGATCAACCCGCGCGGGCTGGCCTCCCGCGCCCGGCCGGTCACGGTCGCCCTGGCCGGGTACCTGCCGGTGGCCCTGATCGGGGTGGCCGGCGGTTGGGTGCTGACCGGGGTGGTCGGCCTCGGGCTCGGCCTGGACGCCCGGTCGTGGCCCGCGACCCTGGGACTGGTGACGGTGGGGTCGTTGACGTTCACCGCCATCGCGCACGCTCTGCGGACGGCATTCGGGGTGGTCGGGTCGTCGGTGGCGCTGGTGCTGTTGATGGTCCAGCTGACCAGCTGCGCCGGGATCTACCCGGTGCAGACCCTTCCCGCGCCGTTCCAGGCCGTGCACCCGCTCCTGCCGATGACCTACGTGGTGGACGGCCTGCGGATCGCGATGACCGGCGGCCCCGGCGACCGGTTGCTGCGGGACTTCCTGGTGGTGGCCGGGATCGGGCTGCTCGGCGTGGCGGCCGGGATAGCGGCGGCTGCCTGGCGGCGACGGTGGACGGTCACCCAGCTCAAGCCGGTGCTGGGGGAGTGACGCAGAACGGCCCCCCGGTGGTCTGCACCACCGAGGGGCCGTTCCTCGACCACGGGCCGGGGGATCGGCCGCTCACCGATCCCCCGCCTGTGGCGACGCGTGCGCTGCCCCCTCTCAGGCCGCGCCGCGCACCGTCCGCACCCGGCGGACGACGATCATCAGACCGGCACCGACCGCGAGCAGCAGCCAGGCGCCCAGCAGGCCGGAACCAGCACCGGAACCGGTGGTGGCGAGCACCTGGTTCGACGCGACGGTGGTCGAGGGACCGGTCGGCGTGGCACCGGGCACCGCGAGGTCGATCGTCAGCTCGGCCCACCGGCCCGAGGTGCCACCGGTGGCCACCACGGTGTGCGAGCCCACCGGCAGATCGGCCGGGATGACCGCCATCAGCCGGGCGATGCCGTCGCTTCCCGCGACGGCGGTGCCCAGGAACACCGGGTCGGAGTGCACGAAGAACGCCACCGTCTCCCCGGGCTGGAACCCGTCGGCGACCAGCTCCATCGCCTGACCCGGGACCGTGGCGGCCTTCGGGGTGGCGAGCTTGGCGGTCGGGGTCGACCCGGTGCGGTCGGGCTCACCGGCCACGGTGACGACGATGGTCCGGGTGACCTGCGCGCTGGTCGCGGTCTCCGGCAGCACCAGGGTCAGCGTGTGCGTGCCCGGCGCCAGCACCGGGATGGTGATGGTGGTCGCGCCGATCGCGTTCACCGCACCGCGGGTCAGCTCGGTGTCACCGGAGCGCAGCACGTACTCGCTCGGCCGGGCGTCGCCGGTGACCGTCAGGCTCAGGGTGGCCGGCTTCGCGACCGGGGTCTGCACGGTGCCCGGGACGGTGATCGCCGGGACCGGCTTGGTGACGATGACGCCGCCGGTGCCCGATGCCTTCCGGTACGGGTTGGCGTCCCCGCCCACGGAGGCGACCGAGGTCGACGCCGCGGAGATCCCGTAGGAAGTCGGGAGGTAGGCGGCGGTGACGGTGTAGCGACCGGCGGCCAGCCCCGACGCCCGGACGGAGGCCTTGCCGGAACCATCCAGCGCGACGGCAGCACCCAACGACACCGGAGCGCCACCGGCGGCCGGGGTCAGGGTGACCGCGACGTCGCCGGTCGGCACCGGGCCACCCTGCGGACCGGCGACCGTGACCGGCACCGTGGCGGTGGCGCCCAGCGTGATGGTGGACGAGCCCACGGTGACCGTCGGGTCGGTCAGCACGTTCCAGACGTAGACATCCGCGGAACGGGTCGCCTGACCGGGATCGGTGGCGGTGGCCCGCACCCGGATGGTCTTGCCCAGGTCGGCGACGGTGGGGGTGTAGGTCGAGGCGGTCGACACCTCCTGGCCGTTCACCCACCAGACGTAGGACAGCGTCGCGGTGGGCGACCAGCCCTGCGGCTGCGGGACCAGCGGGGTGCCAAGGGTGGCGTCGTGGCCGTCCGACCCGCCCAGGGTCAACGAGCCCTGGACGCCGTCGCCGGCGCCGACCGGCAGGGTGATCGACATCGGCAGCGAACCGAGCTGCGGGTGGCTGGCCGTGACGGTCAGGGTGAGCTGCTTGCCGTAGTCGGCGCCGACCGGGGTGTAGGACTTCTCGCGGGAGACGACGGTGGGGCCGACCTTCCACTCGTAGCTCTCGGTGGTGCCCTCGGCGATGCTCGGGGTCCAGTCCCCGATGACGGTGGCGACCGACGGCTTGCCGACTGTGGGCAGACCGCCCATCCCGAAGCCTTCCGGCCCGGCGATCTCGGTGATCACCCCGACGGTGACGCCGGAGGCCGACGTCGACCCCAGGTAACCGGTGCCGCCGGAGTACACGGCGGTCACGGTGGTCTCGGCGGTCACCGGCACGGCGATCGTCGCCCGTCCGCCGGTCAGTGACGCGACGCCCAGCGAGCTGCCCCCGGCCCGGAAGTCGACCGACCCGTCGACCGCACCGGGGATGGTGGCGGTGAAGGTGACCTGCTGACCGGACACGACCCGGTCGGCGGAGGCGGTGATCGTCGTCGTGCTGGCCACGGCACCGGCCCGGATCTGGAAGTCGCCGCTGGCGTTCGGGTGGGGCTGGTACCCGTTGTACTGCAGCTTGCACTCCACCCGGACGTAGTAGGTGCCGGGCACCTGGTTCGTCAGGTCGAAGGTGGCCTTGCCGGTGTAGATGTCGTTCTCGGCCCCGCCCGCGGTCATCATCGGCGTCTGGGTCTGCACGATGCTGTTGCTGCGCATCAGGCGGACCGTGGCGCCCTGGCTGTTCGGGATGCCACCGCAGGTGATGTCGAAGGTGGCGGTCTTGCCGACCACCAGCTCACCGCCGGAGAAGGTCGCGGTGCCGACCAGCTCGGACGCGGTCGCCGGAACGGCCGGCAGGATCACGGCCAGCAGCGTCGCCGCCGCGGCCCAGGCCACGGGTCGGCGCAGCCGCCCGGTGGTGCGCACTCGGTGCACGGTCTACCCCCGTCTGCGCGGGGGTCATCCCGGCATCGTCTGTCTGAACGCGTCCCTGATCGACCGGCGATGAGCATTCGGGAGAGATCGACACCGGGAGACAGGTGCTAGCACCCGGCGTGGTCCACTGGGGCCATGCGCACCCGACCCGCCCTGCTCGGCCCCGTCCTGCTCGGTGCCGTGGCGCTGGGTCTGGCCGGGTGTTCCTCGGGCCCGTTGCCGACCGGCGGCGTGATCGACTACCAGCTCGGCGGCGGCTACGACCCGGCGGACGGGGTGGTCGGGGTGGTGCGCGACGCGACCGACGACCCCGCGGACGGGCTGTGGTCCGGCTGCTACGTGAACGGCTTCCAGACCCAGCCCACCGAAAGCCAGGACTGGCTCGACCAGCACCCCGACCTGGTGCTGCGGGCGCAGGACGGCACACCGGTGATCGACCCGGGGTGGCCGGACGAGCTGCTGCTGGACATCTCCACCGACGAGCGGCGCGCCGGGATCGCCGCGGTGCTCGGCCCGGTGATCGCCCAGTGCGCCGACCGGGGCTTCGACGCGGTGGAGCTGGACAACCTGGACACCTGGACCCGGTCGGACGGTCGATTGACCGAGGACGACGCGGTCGCGATGGCGACCCTGCTGGTCGCGGCCGGACACGAGGCCGGGCTGACGGTCGGGCAGAAGAACGCCCCCGGACTGGGCACCCGGGGCCGGGACGAGGCGGGCTTCGACTTCGTGGTGGCCGAGGAGTGCCAGCGCTACGACGAGTGCGGCCGGTACACCGATGTCTACGGCGACGCGGTGATCGACATCGAGTACGCCGACGACCTCGCCGGCAGCTGGCAGCAGGTGTGCGCCGACCCCGCCCTGCCGCCGAGGACGGTGCTGCGCGACCGGGCCCTGAGCACGCCGGACGACGGGGAGTACGTCTTCGACCGCTGCTGATGCCGCCTCCGGCGCACCGACCTACCGTTCGAGGATGCCCGCGCTGCTGGTGGACCTCGCCGCCCGGCGGGTGCACGTCCGGGGCCGGGAGGTGCACCTGACCCGCAGCGAGTTCGACCTGCTCGCCGCCCTCGGTCGACGGCCCAGCGCGGTGGTGTCGAAGGACGATCTGGCCCGCGCCGTGGGAGCCGAACCGGGGCGTGCCGGGCACCGTGCGGTGGAGGTGCACATCGCCAATCTGCGCCGGAAACTCGGCGACGGCCGCGACCACCCACCGACGATCAGGACCGTGCGCGGACGCGGCTACCTGCTGGAACGCGAGGCGGCCGAATTCGTCCGGTAAAACCCTTGGCACCCCGATCCGGGCGGACGTACCGTCGTCGCACACCGGAAGGAGGTGATCCGAGAAATGAAGTCTTCTTGGACGCGTGAGGTGACTGTCCGCTAGTCGCCCGAGTACCTCGGACGGATTGTCCCGATCCGCTGGTCCCCGCATCGGGCGGGCAGCTGGCGAATCCCAGGCAGTCACCGCAGCCCGTGGGAGCCGCGAAGTCGTCCCTCGCGGCAGGACCCCCTGATCAAGGGTCCGGCCCACGGGCTGTTGCCTGCCCGGATGTGCGAGGGTGGTCCGCGTGGCAGCACTGAAGACCCCGGCCGAGATCGACCAGATGCGCGCGGCCGGGCGGTTCGTCGCCGCGGTGCTCACCAGCCTCCGCGAGGTCGCCGAGGTCGGGATGACCCTCCGGGACCTGGACACCCACGCGCACGCGATGATCGACCAGGCGGGCGCGCACTCGGTCTACCTGGGGTACCACCCTTCCTTCGGCGCGATGCCCTATCCCGGGGTGCTGTGCAGCAGCGTGAACGACGCCGCCCTGCACGGCCTGCCGTCGGACCAGGTGCTGGCCGACGGGGACGTGCTGAGCATCGACTTCGCCGCCGAGGTCGACGGGTGGGTCGCCGACTCCGCGCTCACCTTCCAGCTCGGCACCCCCGACCCGGAGGCACAGCGCCTGATCGCGGTCACCGACGAGGCGCTCGCGGCCGGGATCGCCCAGGCCCGACCCGGCAACCGGATGGGTGACATCTCCGCGGCGATCGGGGAGATCGGCCGGGCGGCGGGCTTCGGGATCAACACCGACTTCGGTGGGCACGGTGTCGGTCGCAGCATGCACGAGGAGCCGCACGTGCCGAACGTCGGGCGGCGCGGCACCGGCCTGAAACTGCGCCCCGGTCTGGTGATCGCCATCGAGCCGTGGTTCATGGCGGGCGGCGACGGCTACACGGTGGACCCGGACGGCTGGACGATCCGCACCGCCGACGGGGCGAACGCCGCCCACGCCGAGCACACCGTCGCGATCACCCTCGACGGTCCGGTGGTGCTGACCGCCCGGGAGTGACCCGGACGACCCGGCTCAACGGCGCAGGTGCGCCCAGTCGCCGGGGTTCAGGTCCAGCCATTCGGCGAACGACTGGGCCGGACGGGCGGTCAACCGCTTCACGGTCGGCGACGGCGTGGCCAGCTCCCCGGCGGCGATCGCCGCATAGGACGACACCCACCCGTCGACCTCCCACTGCGGTGCCCCGTACCCGGCCCGGGAGGCATACGCCTCCTCCAGGGTCTCCGGCTGGTAGTGGATGGTCCGACCGGTGGCCCGGCTGAGCACCTGCGCGGCCTCCGCGAGGGAGAACGCCGTCGGTCCGGTCACGTCGAAGGTCTGACCGTCGAAGGCGTGCCGGTCCTCGGCGAGCAGCGCCACCGTCGCCACATCCGCGACGTCGTCGTGCGACACGGCCGCGACCACCCCGTCACCGGCCGGGCCGCGCAGCACGTCGTCCGCACCGACGAAGTGCGCGATCGCGTCGTGGTACAGGCAGTCCCGCAGGAAGGTGAAGTGCAGGCCGGAGGCGCGGATGTGCTCCTCGGTGGCCCAGTGGTCGCGGGCGAAGGTAAACGTCGCATCCGGCGCCGCACCCATGAACGACAGGTAGACGATCCGCTCGATCCCGGCATCGACGGCGGTGTCGATCGCCGCCCGGTGCTGGGTCACCCGATCGGCGTCCTCCCGGCCGGAGACCAGGAACAGCGTGCGCGCCCCGGTCATCGCGGCCCGCATCGAGTCGACGTCGGCGTACCCCGGGCTGATCGCCACCTCGGTCTCGGTGCCGGGCAGGCGCGGGGCGCGGTCCGCCGACCGCACCACCAGGCGCTGATGCGCGCCCTCCGCCGCGAGTCGCACCGCCAGTCGTCGCCCCACTCTGCCGGAGGCGCCGGTCACCACGATCAGGTCGTCCATGCCGGTGACGGTAGTCGCCTTGGCTGGGCGTCGCCCGTACGCGAGCGATGACGGATCGTCGAGAGGACACGGGTCGACTGGCACCGGCAGCATGGGGAGGGTGGCCGACAGCCATGCGACATGAGGAGAGGAACAGCGTGACCGAGCCGTACCGGATCATGACCGTCTGCACCGGGAACATCTGCCGGTCCCCGATGGCCGAGGTGGTGCTCCGCGACCGCCTGGAACGTGCCGGGCTGGCGGACCGCGTGGTGGTCGACTCCACCGGGATCAGCGACGAGGAGCACGGCAACCCGATCGACCGCCGCGCCCGGACCGCACTCGCCGCCCGGGGCTACCCGGTGCCGCAGCGGTCCGCACGGCAGGTGGCGGCGGGCGATCTGGCGCAGCGGGACCTGGTGCTGGCGATGACGTCGCAGCACGCCCGGGCGCTGCGCCGCCTGGACCCGGACGCCCCGGTGGTGATGTACCGCTCCTTCGACCCGGCGGCGCCGCGGGTGGTGCCCGGCGAGGCGGATCACCTGCTGGACGTGGACGACCCCTGGTACGGCGGGCCGGAGAACTTCGAGCACTGCCTGGACGAGATCGAGGCGGCCGCGGACGGGGTGGTCGATCACGTGCGGCGGGCGCTGAGCGCCTGACGGACACCCAGGTCGCGGCCGGGTTAGCCTGAGTCGCGGACCTGCGCAGAGGGGGCACGGTGAAGCGTCGGATCGGCTGGACCGTCTCGGTGGCGGTGATCGCGGGTGTCTGGATGGTGATCATGTTCGCCCCGCAGCTGATGCAGTGGGTCGGACTGGTCTGGGCCATCGGGCTACCGGTCGCGGGCATCGTGACCTTCGTGCGGGCCCGAGGCCGGGGAAAGCGGCTCGCTGAGACCCTGCGACCGTACGGTCCGGACTTCATCACCCTGCAGGATGACCTGCTCGGGCGCCCGCACACCGCGGGTGCGGCGTGGTCCCACGAACGGTCGGTGCCCGCACTCGTGGAGTGGGGCCGCGAGGAGGCCGAGCCGACCAGGGAGCGCCGACCAGAGACGAGTCCCTGAGGGGCCGACCGGTCCTCAGGGAGGGCGTCAGTCCCCTTCGCTGGGTAGCGGCTCGTCGCGGTCGATGTCGAGGACCTCGAATCCTTCGGCACGGAGGGCGTCCAGGAGCGCGGTGTCCGATGAGATGTAGATCGAGTCGTGGTAGATCGGGCAGCCGAGCAGGAACCTGCGGTCTGCGGGCACGGTGAACACCGGCATCAGGTTGCGGTGCCACCACGGATCGGGGCGCATCCGCTCACTCAGCCAGGTCAGCGGGCCGGTATGCAGCACTTGCCCTGCGAAAGGGCCGGCAAGCGCTTCGAGTGAGGGCGGGTAGCTCTCCTGCTCAACACCTTCGCTGGCGTACTGGTTCTGAAACCACAGCGAGAAGAAGCACGAATCGGGGGTGGTGGTCGCGGCGGTGAGTGTTCCGACCAGGACGGCGGTCATCGCGGGAGCCAACCACCCGTGGGGCAGGTCGAGACGTTCCGACAGAGCGGGCGGTAGGGCTCTGCGGATCTCGGACCATCGGGTGGTCGGAGTCAGCGGTAGGTCGGCGCGCTCGCAGAGACTGGACCAGGACGAGGTCGAGTGGTCGTCCGGCCCCAGGATCGGGAGGAGCAGCCGAGCGCTGGTGTCGTGTGTGCTGGTGGTGAATCTGGCGACTGTCCTCGAGTCATCGCCCAGCGCCACGGGAGCGCGGTCTTCGGGTGTCATGGGCGCCTCACATGCAGGCCGTAGCTGATCAGGTCGTCCATCTAGCCCGGATCACCGACACCTCGATTGTGTCGCACGCTGGTCCGTCGCCCTCAGCGCACCTCCACCGAGTACAGCGAGTACCCGTACGCCCCCGACCGCTGCACGCCGCGCACCCGCAGCTCGCGCACCGTGCCGTCGACGGCGAGGACGTCGGTGCCGCCGTCACCGTCGGCGACCGTCGCCAGCGGTGCCCAGTCGGTCGACCCGGCCGGGCGGCCCTCGACCACGTAGGCGGCCGCGTAGGCGTCCTCCCAGGCGATGGTGACCTGGCGGACGCGCTCGGTGCGGCCCAGATCGACCGCGAGCCAGGCGTCGTCGGTCCAGGCGCTGGCCCACCGGGTGCCGGGGTCGCCGTCGACGGCGTTGGCCGGTCCGAAGCCGGACCACTCGTCGGCGGAGGAGGTGGCGGTCGCGCCCCGGGCCAGGTCGGGGGTCGGTCGGCCCTGCGCGGAGCACACCTGGAAGGCGTGCAACGAGACGCCGTACTGGGTGGTCCGGCTGTCGGCGACCACCCGCACGTACCGGGCGCTGACGCCGTCCATGGGGTGTTCGGCGTGGCCCTCGCCGCCGTCGGTCACCTCCGTGACGGTCCGCCACGGGGCATCGTCGGTGGTGCGGGTCTGGACTCGGTAGGTCGCGGCCGCGGCCCGTTCCCAGTCCAGTGCGACGTGGTCCACCGGGACGACCTCGCCCAGGTCGACGGCGAGCCACTCACCGTCGGCGGCGGCGCTGGACCACCGGGTGGCCGGGTCGGCGTCCACCGCGTTCCCGGCGCGCAGCCCGGCGTTCTCCACCGAGGAGGCGGTGACCGGCTTGCCGACCGCGATGTCCCGGACGGTGCCTGGCTCGGCGGATCCCGGATCGGCCACCGGCTGGCCGTTGTCCAGCACGGTGACCGTGGTGGTGGCGGTGAGCCCGGCGGTCGTGGCCGTGACGGTCGCGGTGCCGGGGGCGTCGCCCGCGGTGAACCGGCCGTCGGTGTCGACGGTGCCCGACCCGGTGGCCGACCACACGGCGTCGACCGGGCCACCGGCACCGGTGTCGTCGAAGGCGTAGGCGGTCAGCCCGACCTCGGAGCCGGCGCGCACCGCGGTGCCGTCCGGGGCGAGCAGCAGCCGGGTCGGGGTGATCTCCGCCGCGGCGCCGGTGCCGGTCAGCTCGACCTCCCACAGCGAGTAGCCGTAGGCGGTGAGGCGACCGAGCCCGTGGATCCGCAGGAACCGGGTGGTGGTGTCCAGGGTGAGGTCGTCGGCGGAGGCGTCCTTCTTGGTGATGGTGCTGACCGTGGTCCACGGTCCGTCGGCCGCGTCGGCGGTCTGCACGGCGTAGGACGAGGCGGCTGCCCCCTCCCACAGCAGGCGCGCGCCGGTCAGGTCGTAGCTGCCGCCGAGGTCCAGCACCAGGTCGACGTCGTCGATCCCGTGCTGGCTCTCCCACCGGGTGCTCGGGTCGCCGTCGACGGCCCGGTCGGCGGTGTTGCCACCGAGGGAGGACGAGGCGGTGGCGGTGACCGGGACCCGACGGTCGGCGGCCGGGCCGACCACGGCGACGACCGCCGTGCCCCGGGCGTCCCCGACCGCGGCGGTCACGGCGGCGGAACCGGCGGCGGGCACGGTGAGGGTGCCGCCGTCGATGGTGCCGTCGGTGGTCGACCAGGCGATCTCCCCGTCGATCGGGGTGGGGTCGCCGTACTGGTCGAGGCCGGTGGCGGTGAAGGTGGTCGGGGTGCCCGCCTCGACCCGGGTGAAGCCCGGCGCCAGGGCGAGGGTGGTCAGGCGCGGGGGGGTGTCCACCCGGACCGTCGCGGTGGCGCTGACCTCGCCGTTGCGGGCGGTGACGGTGACCCGGTCGGTGGGGGTGGTGGCGGTGAACCCGCCGTCGGCGTCGATGCTGCCGCCCCCGTCGACCGACCAGGTCAGCTCCGGCATCGGCACCACGGCGCCGTACTGGTCGTAGCCGGTGGCGGTGAAGCGGGTGGTCGCTCCCGGCGCGACGGTGGTCACCTCCTGGCCGACGACGATCCGGGTCAGCACGGCGTCACCGCGGTGGGCGAGCTGGGTGTGCGCCGGGACGTCCAGGGTGCCGATCAGCTCGGTGCCCTGGTAGACGGGGTACGCCTGCTGCTGGTCGGTCGGGTTCGTGACCACGTAGGTGTAGGTCCCGTCGGCGTCCCGGTACACCTGCCCGAGCGGGGCGTCGACGTGCCGGTCCAGCGCCTCGGCGCCGAGCACGAGGTTCGTGGCCCCGGTGGCGTACACCAGCCCGGCCATCGACACCGACGTGGCGACCGCGTCACCCCGGGCGCGCAGCTCGGCGAAGACGTCGGCATACACGTCCGGGTGTGACTGGGCCAGCATGCCCAGCACCACGTTGCCCAGCGCGTCCCCCATCGCGGAGAAGACGTCGGCGGCGCGGTCGGTGTCGCGGCCGGGCTGGTAGTCGGCGACCGAGAAGGCGTACAGCGCGTCGTTCGCGGCCGGGTCGACGGTGAAGTCGGTGGACAGGTAGGGCAGCAGCGGCGAGGCGGGGTCCCAGTCGGCGGGCTGCCGGTCGACCATCTGCTCGGAGTACTGCGCGGGCACCAGGGCGGCCGGGAAGGTGTCCGGGGTCCAGAACGACTCCGGGAACACCAACCCGCCGTCGGCACCGGGCTGGACGTAGAGGGTGTCGGTCGCGGCGTCGTAGAACGGGTTGGCCGGGACCCGGGCGGTGGCGTAGCCGGGGTGGTGCTTCTCCACCTCGCGCAGCGCCGCCTTCAGTTCCTCCAGGGCGGCGGGGCGGTCCTGGTCGATGTCGACGTCGCCGTAGGTGCCGATGCCCCACCACTTCTTGGCGAACATCTGCACCCGACCGGCGTTGCCACCCCGGGTACCCTCCTCGCCGACGACCCGTGGCCGGTCGGCCAGCATCTCGTCCAGCAGGGTGGTCGCGTGCTCGCGGTCCCAGCCCAGGTAGTTCAGCCACGGACCGGTGGGCATCCACTGGATGCCGTAGATCCAGGCCGGGTCACCGGAGAAGTAGGTGGCGTAGGCCTGGCCGCTGTCGTAGAGGATGCCGGTGGTGGCGTGGCCGTACGCCGCGTCGAAGACGGTGCCGGTGACGTCCAGCCAGTACTCCCGGACCGCCGCGCGCTCGGTGACGTAGCCCATCGCGCCGGTGGCCTGCATCTCCTGGTCGCCCAGGGCGACGCCCAGCAGGTACAGGCCCGCCCAGGACTGGATCGCCTCGCTGCTCGACTCCTGGTTGTTGCCGCCGGGGGAGGAGAAGCCACCGGCGTAGGAGTGCCCGGCCCAGATGTCGAAGGTGCGCAGGTACGGGAAGTCCGGGTTGCTCCGGTCGCCGTTGCCGTACTGGTCGGCCACCAGCCCGGCGATCTCGCCGTACCCGGCCGCCCACTCCGGGTCCTCCATCGCCAGCATCGCGGCGGCCGCGGTGAAGTAGCCGTAGTGGAAGTGGTTGTCGGTGAACTGCGAGGAGCCGTAGGACTCGGCGAAGCCGATCAGCGCGCGCCAGGTGTCGTACCGGGCGAAGAAGTGCTCGGACTCCCCGGCGGTGTAGGTGAACCAGTCGGTGAGCGCGGTGCGCAGCGACGCCTTGAGCGCCTGGTAGGGCTCGGTGGCGCCGATCTGCTTGGCGACCAGCATGTACTCGGCGAGCTGGAGCACGTCCTTGCCGCCCCAGTAGGTGTCGCCGCCGTAACCGGTCTTGGCCGCGTAGTCGGTGACGAAGTCGGTCATGGTCGCCAGCACCTCGGGGTCGACCGCCGCGGCTGCCACGCCGGGGACCGGGGTCAGCCCGGTGAAGGCGTAGGTGGTGGTCCAGTCGCCGTGCCCGATGGTGGTCCGCAGGGTGCCCCGGGGCACCCGGTACTCGGCGCCGGTGAACGCGAGGTCGTGGTCGGCCTGGCGGTACTGGTGCGGCAGCCAGCCCTGCACGGTGTCGCGGCCGGTGCCCTCCAACGGCTCGGTGTCCAGGCTCCAGGTCTCGGTGACGGTGCCGGCGGCGGTGTCCAGCGCGTAGTCCATCCGGGTGTCGCGCGGCACCGCGAAGGCGGTGGTCTGCATCGTGTCCAGGTCGGCACCCTCGGTCAGGGCGCTGAGCACCAGGTGCGGGGTCCCAGCGGAGGCGACCACCACATCGCCTGCGCGCTCGAAGGTGGTGCCGGCGGGGGCGTGCACCCCGAACCGTCGACCGCCCTGTTCGACCACGAACCTGTCGGTGGTGGCCGGGAAGGTCAGCTGCTCGCCCGCCGCGTCGGTCAGCTGCGCGCCGGCTTCCAGGGTGAGCGTCGGGGTGACCCCCTCGTACTCGAACCACAGGTAGGGCACGCCCCGGGCGGCGGTGACGTCGATGTGCGGGGCGGTGGCATCGGCCTCGGTGCCGAGCCGCCAGCTCACGTTCCAGTCGCCCCAGCCGGTGACCACGGTGCTGTCGGCGGCGAACACCGGGTCGAACCGGTCGCCGACCCCGTCGGGCACGTCGGTCAGCACGATGTGGTCGACGAGCACGTGCGCCCACCCGGCGGTCAGGGAGTCGACCACCTCCAGGTGCGCGGTGCGGCCCTGCCACGGGGTCAGGTCCCAGGTGACCCAGCGCAGGGTCTCGGAGTCCTCGCCGGTGGCGCTGAGCACGACCTCCCCGTCGACGACCAGCCGCAGTTCCTCCTGGCCAGGCCGGTTGCCACCGCCGACCATCGCGGCCAGCGCGGCGCGGTCCACGGTGAACTCCGGGGAGGTCAGCGTTCCGGTCGCACCGTCACCGGCGGCCGGGGTGAAGGAGTTGAGCAGGCCCCGGCCCAGGAAGCCGGAGACCGGCGACTGCCCGGGCGAGGTTCCCTCGGAGACGGCGGTGAAGGCGTCACCGGTCGCGGTCCACCTATCGGGCAGACCGTCCTCGAAGTCGGCAAGCACCAGGTCGCTCGCGTCCGGCCGCGGCACGGCCAATCCGCCCGCGACGACCGGGTGGTCCAGGACCATCGCGGTGCCGTCGGCGTTGAAGTCGGTCGGGTAGCGCACGATCGCGCCCCGGCTGTCGTTCGCGACCACCAGCGGGTCGGCCCACAGGTCGCCGGAGTACCGGCTGACCAGCAGGTCCGTCCACCAGGAGTTGGTCGGCACCGGCTGACCCGCGAGGGAGGCATCGAGGTAGAGGTGCTGGTTCAGCGTGTCCTGCACGCCCTGGCCGACCTCCGGGGGCGGGGTGGCGGCGACGGAGCCGGCACCGACCGGCACGCCGTCCCGCGTGGGGCCCGGCTCGGGTGCAGCGGGCGCGGCCGGGGCGGGGGCCGCAGCCATGACGGGGGTGACACCCGCGCCCAGCGCCAGACCGGCCAGGACGGCCGTCACCACGGCCCCACGCACTCGCCGGTGCACCGTGCGGCGCTCCGCTGTCTGCTCGCCCATGTCGCTCCCCCTCGTCGGCGGGGGCGACACGCACACCCGCGTCGTCGCAGGCCGCCCCGCGTCCGTGCGTGGGACGGGACGGGTCCCGTCGAGCGGCCCGGCGAGTATGTCCGTGGGGTCGGGCGCAGGGAACCCCTGGGACATGCCGGACCCGCGCCGTCAACAGGTGCGGCGGGTGAAATTCACCCGTCTGGCGCACAGCGGGCGTACGGGTCGGTCACAGCCGGGCCCGGGAGTGGTCACGCCAGGAATGCCGCTGCCCGCTCGCCCCAGCCGTGGATCGCGGTCAGGTCCGCCGCCACCTCCAGCCGCGCGTGCGGCAGCACCCGGGCCAGCGCCCCGGCGGTCGACACCGGGTGCCCCGGGTCGGTGGTCCAGGGCAGCAGCAGCACCGGATGGTCGAGCCGGGCCAACAGGCTGGGGTCGGGGAGGTCGCTGGCCCCCGCGCCGCGGAGCACGCTCGGCAGCAGCTCGGCCGGGATCGACGGCTCGGGGTCGAAGTTCAGGTCGCCCAGCACCGCGGGGCCCGGTGCTGCCGCGGCGGCCCGCACCCAGGGCTCGATGCCGTGCGTCTCCACCGATCGGGCCTCCTCCTGGTAGGCGGCGGCCTGTGCCGCCCGGGTGTCCCAGGCGGTCGGCGGGATGCTCAGCACCAAGCGACGGAACCGGTCCGGCCGCAGCACCGCCGCCCACAGGACCGTGGCGGTGCCCATCGACGCGCCGATCGCGTCCACCGGTGCGTCCGGGCTGACCAGGTCCACCAGCGCCAGCAGGTCGCCGGCCAGCGCCGACCAGGTGTAGTCGGCGGGCACCGGCTCCCCGGTGGACCGGCCGTGCCCGCGCGCGTCGTACTCCACGAGGTCGCCTCCGGCACTGGTCGCCGACCAGTCGAACAGGCCCTCCCGAGCCGCCATCTCCCGGCTGGAGGTCAGGCCGTGGGCCGACACCACCACCGGACCCGGACCACCCGGGCGCACGGAGTAGTCGAGGACGGCACGGGGGCGCTGGAGGGTGGGCATGGCGGTGACCATAGCCCTGACCACCGACAACGCCGGCCGGGCGCCCAGGGGCCTCACCGGGAGCGCGTGACCTCGGCCCGCTCCGCCACCTCGACCGGGTCCGGCACCGGGACGACGGGCTGCCCTCCGAGGCGACGGTGCGCACGCAGCCAGCTCACGACCAGCAGGACCGCCGCGCCCGCCCACGCCAGCGGGGTGCCCCACACGACACCGAGGTAACCGAACAGGCCGCCGAACACGATGGCACTGCCCAACCGCATCGCCAGCTCGATCCCCCCGGTGATCATCGGGATGCCGGTACGGCCCAGACCCTGGAGGGCGCCACGGAGCACGTACAGCGTGCCGAGCATGGCGTAGAACACCGCGTCGAGCCGCAGCCCGTACGCGGCGAGCCGCACCACCTGTTCCTGGTCCGCGCCGACGAACACCCGGATCAGCGCGCCGGCGGCCGGGACGACGACCGCGGCGAGCAGCACCGCGACGCCCACCGCGAGACCCCATGCCTGCGTCACGCCCTGACGGATGCGGTCGGGTCGGCCACCGCCGTTGTTCTGGGCGACGAACACCGACACCGCCAGGCCGAGCGAGTTCAGCAGGGTGAGCGCGAGGTTGTCGACCCGCGCGGCCGTCGTGTACGCCGCCACCGCGTCCGGACCGAGCGAGTTCAGCCGGATCTGCACCGCGATGGACCCGATGGCGATGATCGACGACTGCAGACCCATCGGGACGCCGATCCGCAGGTGCTCCGCCAGCTCCGCCCGAGTGACCCGGAAGTCGCCGCCCCGCACCCGCAGCACCGGGATCCGCCGCCGGATCCACCCCACGCAGAGCGCCACCGCCCCGCCCTGCGCGATCACCGTCGCCAGCGCCGCACCGGCCACCCCGAGGTCGGTGCCACCGACCAGCGCCACGACCAACGCGATGTTCACCAGGCAGGACAGCGCCAGGAAGACCAGCGGGGTGCGCGAGTCGCCGATCGCCCGGATCACGGCGGTCAGGTAGTTGAAGAACATCATCGTGCCGGTGCCCAGGAACGTGACCCGGATGTAGGTCACCGCCTCCGGCATCAGCGACTCCGGGGTACGCAGCAGGTCCAGCGCCGGACCCGCCAGCAGCGGTGCGGCCACCGTCAGCGCGACGCTGACCGCCCCGGTCAGGATCACCCCGCAGGCCACCGAGCGGCGCACACCTTCCAGGTCACGGGCACCGAAGGCACGGGCGGTGGGGATCGCGAAACCGATGGTCATCCCCCAGGCGCAGCCGATGGCGAGGAAGATCAGGCTGGTCGTCGCCCCCACGGCTGCCAGCGAGGTCACGCCCAGGTGCCGGCCGACCACGGCGGCGTCCGATGCCTGATAGAGCTGCTGCACCAGGTTGCCGACCAGCAGCGGGACGGCGAAGACGCTGATCACCTGCCACGGTCGCCCGGTCGTCAGCACTGTCGCCATGCTCAGCAGTCTGTCGCTCCGGCGCTGGTGGGAGCAGCCGAATAAGCTGGTCGGCTCCGCCATCTCAGTGACAGGAGGGTCGATTGGTGCCGCCCCCTTCCCCGCCGTGGTGCCTGATCGAGCAGTGGCTGCCGGGTGCCACGCTGATCGAGGACCTGAGCTGGCCCGAGGCGCTCACCCGGGTGCTGCACCTGCGGTCGGCGACCGTGGACGCCGTGGTGAAGATCGGCGGCGCGGTGACCGGGCACCACATCGCCCGGGAGCTGACCGCCGGGCGCGAGGTGAGCGGCGAGGGACTGCCGGTGCTGATCGACGGATCGGCGGAGCACCGCGTCCTGGCGCTGCACTACCAGCCGGGGGCCCTCGTGCAGGACAGCCCCGCCGAGGACGATCCCGGGGTGTTCCACGCGGCGGGTCGCTTACTCGCCCGGGTGCACGCCACGGCGGCGCCCCGGCTCACCGCCGACTACCCGGAGGACCGACTGGCCCGGCTGCGCCGGCTGCTACCCCGGGTGACCCCGTTGCTGGACCCCGCGCTGGCCGCACAGGTGGCCGCGGCCGTGGACCGGGTGCGGCCGGACCCCGAACCGGTGGTGCCGACCCACGGGGACATGCAGCCCCGGAACTGGCTGGTCGGCGACGGGCGGCCCGCGGTCCGGCTGATCGACTTCGGGCGGTACGGCAGGCGTCCGGCCTACACCGATCTGGTCCGGGTGCTGCACCGGTACCCGCCCGGCGACCCACGGCCGGAGGCGATGCTGGCCGGGCTCGGCGCGCCCGAGCCGTGGGGCCTGCCGGGGTGGTGGGCGGAGAACCTGTACCAGGGGGTGGCGACCGTGGTGTGGGCGACCGATGTCGGGGCACCGGAGTTCGCCGAGGACGGCCGCCGGATGCTGCGCCGCACGCTGCGCGACGGCACGATGGTCCGATGAAGGTCTCCCAGCGTTCGCACGTCCCCCCGTTCGCCGTGATGGACATCCTGGCGGCGGCCAATGCCCGGCGGGCAGCCGGGGCGTCGGTGCTGAACCTGTGTGCCGGTGAGCCGTCGACCGGCGCGTCCGAGGTGGTGCGGCAGCGCGCGGCCGAACTGCTTGCGGGCGGCGACCTGGGCTACACCGAGTCGATGGGCTCGCCCGCGCTGCGGGAGGCGATCGCCGGGCACTACCGCCGCTGGTACGACGTGGAGGTCGACCCGGCGCGGGTGGCGGTGACCACCGGCTCCTCGGGTGGCTTCATGCTCGCGTTCCTGGCGGCCTTCGACGTCGGCGACCGGGTCGCGCTGGCCCGGCCGGGGTATCCGGCCTACGCGAACATCCTGGCCGCGCTGGGCTGCGAGGTCGTCGACCTGGACTGTGGTCCCCAGACCCGGTACCAGCCGACGGTGGAGATGCTGGCGGCGCTCGACCCCCCGGTGGACGGCCTGATCGTGGCGGGACCGGCGAATCCCACCGGCACCCTGATCGACCCGACGGCGCTCGCGGAGCTGACGGCCTGGTGCTCCGAGCACGGGGTGCGGCTGATCTCCGACGAGATCTACCACGGCATCACCTACCCGGCGACGGACGGTCCGGGCGCGGCGACCGTGGCGGCCTCACCGGACGCGGTGGTGGTGAACTCGTTCAGCAAGTACTGGGCGATGACCGGCTGGCGGCTGGGATGGTTGCTGCTGCCGGAGGATCTGGCGGCGCCGGTGGACGCGCTCGCCGGGAACGTCGCCCTGTGTCCGCCCGCCCTCGCCCAGCACGCCGGGGTGGCGGCGTTCAGCCCCGAGGGTTACGCCGCGGCGCGGGCGAACGTCGCGCAGTACGCCCAGAGTCGTCGCCTGGTGCTGGACCGCCTGCCGGAGCTCGGCTGGTCGCGGGTGGCACCGGCCGACGGGGCGTTCTACGTGTACGCGGACGTCTCGGCCACCGGCCTGCGGTCGCCCGACTGGTGTGCCCGGGCGCTGGACGAGGCGGGGGTCGCCCTGACCCCGGGGACCGACTTCGACCCGGCGCACGGGGCGGACTGGGTGCGGCTGTCCTTCGCGTCCTCGCCGTCGGTGGTCGCGGAGGCGGTGGACCGGATCGTGGCCTGGCAGCAGACGCTGTGACGCTGGAACCGGGCCCCACCGCCGGTCGTTGACCACGCACAGCCCGAGCAGAGGAGCGCGACATGAGGTGTCCCACCGACGGGGCCGAGCTGGTGATGTCCGAGCGCCAGGGCGTGGAGATCGACTACTGCCCGTCCTGCCGGGGCATCTGGCTGGACCGCGGTGAGCTGGACAAGATCCTGGAACGGGTCGCCAGCACGCCGGTCTCACCGCTCGATCCGCCGATGCCCGCCGCCGACCCCCGCCTGGCCGATCCGCGGTACGCGCCGGACCCGGGCTACGCCGCCGATCCGCGCCGGGCACCGGACCCCCGTGCCGGCTACGACACCGGCTACCGCGAGCCGCAGTACCGCGACGACCGGGGCTACCCGGACCCGCGCTACGGCGACCCCCGCGCCGCCGACCCCCGGTACGGGGACCCACGCCAGCCCTACGGCAAGAAGCGCAAGCGCCGCGAGTCGTGGCTGGAGGACCTCTTCGACTTCGACTGAGCCGACCCGACACGCGCCGGACACATCGGTGGCCTAGCCTGCTGCGTCGTGGACGTGGCGGTGCTGGGTGCGACAGGTGATGTGGGGCGGCAGGTCTGCGCCCAGTTGATCGAACGGCGGGTGCTGCCGACGACCTCCCGGTTGCAGCTGGTCGGTCGACCCGGTGGATCCTCCGGTCGGGCGTCCTTCGGGCTGCGCGCCGACCTGATCGACGCCTACGACGAGCACGCGCCGCTGATCGACGTGGCCCTGGACCCGGCGGACGTGGTCGCCGATGTGATCGTGCTGGCCGCCGGTCGGACGGCGCCCGCCCGCGCCGGGGCGGTGGCCGACCGGTCGGGTCTGGCGGCGGAGAACCACGAGGTCTTCGCCTCCTACGCCCGGGCGATCGCCGAACACGGTTCCGGCCACGAGGTCGTGATCGTGGTGTCGAACCCGGTCGAGCTGGCCGTGGCCACCGTGGCCGCGGAGCTGGGTCGGCACCGGGTGATCGGGATGGGTGCCTGGTTGGACACCCTCCGGTTCCGGCGCGAGATCGCGGTCGCCCTCGGCCTGCGGCGGCACCGGGTCGGCGGATTCGTGACCGGGCAGCACGGGGACGACCTGGTGCCGCTGTGGTCGACGGTGCGGATCAGCGGGCTGGACGCGGAGGAACGCGCCCGGGCGGTGGCCGGACTGCGGGGCGGTCGCACCCTGGACGACTTCGGTGCGGAGATCGTCGCGGCCCAGGCGCAGGTCGCCGGGCTGATGGCCGATCACCCGGAGCGGGCCTTTGACCTGGTCGAGAGCTGGCCGCCGGATCTGCGTGCCGCCGCGCGGCCGTGGCTGACCCACCAGTCGGGTGCCAAGACCGCCTCCGGCACCGCCGCGGCGACGGTCGACCTGGTGGACACGGTGCTGGACGGGCGGGAGATCGTGGTCGCCGGTCAGGTGGCGCTGGACGGCGAGGTCGAGGTGGCCGGACAACCGCTGCGCGGGGTGCTCGGGGTGCCGCTGGTGCTCGGTCCGGAGGGCTGGACCCGGGTGATCCTGGACGAACCGGCGCCGGACGAGGCGCGCCGCCTGCTGGCCACCGCCGACCGGATCGACGGGCTGCTCACCCCGTGGGGGCTGGGTCGGGACGGCGGGGTGCCCGGTGGCGGCGCCGTGGACCGCTGGGACGCCGGGAGTCCGCGGGCGACCACCGGCCTGCCGGCCCACGGTCCCGAGCGGCGCTGGATCATGGAGCTGACCGGCGACGACCGGACGGGCACCCTGATGGCCTTGGCCAGTGTGTTCGCCAGCCGCGGGGTGTCCTTCGATTCGCTGAACACCGCCGAGGCGCACGACGGGGCGGGCGACGTGGCGGTCACCTTCTCCGCCACCGAGCGCCGCCAGCGCCTGCTCACCCGCACGGTGCAGCGGTTGCAGGCGGTCCGCACGGTGCGGGTGCGCGAGGTGGCGGCATGACCGGCGACCTGACCATCGAGGTCGACGACCTGACCCGGCCCGCGGTGCACGTCCTGCTGGCCGAGCACCTGTCCGACATGCGGGCGGGCAGCCCGCCGGAGTCGGTGCACGCCCTGGACGTCGACCAGCTCCGCCACCCCTCGGTCACGATGGTGACCGCCTGGGTGGGCACGCTGCTGCTCGGCTGCGGGGCCTTGAAGGACCTGGGCGACGGTCACGGTGAGCTGAAGTCCATGCGGACCACGGTGGCGGCCCGTGGCCGGGGGATCGGGGCGGCGGTGCTCACCCACCTGATCGGGCTGGCCGACGCCCGCGGAATGCGGCGGCTCAGCTTGGAGACCGGTGCCGAGGACCAGTTCGCCCCGGCCCGGCGGCTGTACGCCCGGCACGGATTCGTCGAGTGCGCGCCCTTCGCCGACTACCGACCGGACCCGCTCAGCGTGTTCATGACCCGAGAGGTCTGACGCTTCCCGCCGGGGCCGGTTAGGCTGTGCCGCAGTTCACAACTTCACACGCTGCTCGAACCGTGGCGGGAGAGATCACCCGCTGGTGGCGCCGAAGGAGCAAACCCTCCCCGGGAATCTCTCAGGCACCCGTACCGCCACGGCCAGGCAACTCTGGAAAGCGACCGGTCACCGACCGGTCCACCGACGGTGCAAGTCGGCGCGCCCCGGGCCCTCGCGGGCCACGGCGGACCGGCAAAACTCTCAGGTCGTGCCCGCGGGCGCGGATGACAGAGCGGGGAGGACGCCACCCGCCCGTCCCTCCCTGGAGCAGCCGCGTGACCTTCCCTCTGGACGACTTCGCCGACCGGCACATCGGTCCCCGTCGCACCGACGCCGCGGCACTGCTCGCGGCACTGTCATCGACCGGCACCTACGCCGACCTGGACGCGCTCACCGACGCCGCGGTGCCCGCCTCGATCCGGACCGCCCGGCCGCTGGACCTGCCGGCGGCACGCACCGAGTCCGAGGTGCTGGCCGACCTGCGGGCGCTCGCGGCCAAGAACACCGTGCGCACCCAGATGATCGGGTTGGGCTACTCGGACACCGTGACGCCGCCGGTGATCCGGCGGAACGTGCTGGAGTCCCCGGCCTGGTACACCGCCTACACGCCGTACCAGCCGGAGATCAGTCAGGGCCGGTTGGAGGCGCTGCTGAACTTCCAGACCGTGGTCGCCGATCTGACCGCGCTGCCGGTGGCGAACGCGTCGCTGCTGGACGAGGCCACCGCCGTCGCCGAGTCGATGGCGCTGATGCACCGCGCGGCGAAGGGTCGCACCGGGGTCGTGGTGCTGGACGCCGACTGCCTGCCGCAGACCCGCGCGGTGACCGAGGGCCGGGCGCTGGCGGCCGGTCTGGGCCTGGTGGTCGCCGACCTGACCGACGGACTGCCGGAGCTGGACGAGGACCTGATCGGCGTCGTGATCCAGGCGCCGGGCGCCTCGGGTGCCGTCCGGGACATCGCCCCGCTGATCGCCGCCGCCAAGGAGCGGAACGCGCTGGTCACGGTGGCCGCCGATCTGCTGTCGCTCACCCTGCTGACCCCGCCCGGCGAACTGGGCGCCGACATCGCGGTCGGGTCGTCGCAGCGCTTCGGGGTGCCGCTGTTCTACGGCGGGCCGCACGCCGCGTACATGGCGGTGCGCACCGGGTTGGAGCGGATGCTGCCGGGCCGACTGGTCGGGGTGTCCATCGACGCCGACGGCGCCGTCGCCTACCGGCTGGCGTTGCAGACCCGCGAGCAGCACATCCGCCGGGAGAAGGCGACCAGCAACATCTGCACCGCGCAGGCCCTGCTGGCGATCGTAGCCTCGATGTACGCGGTCTATCACGGCCCGGACGGGCTGCGGGCGATCGCCGAGCGGGTGCACGGCCACGCGGTGTCGGTCGCCGAGGGCCTGCGTGCCGCCGGGGTCGAGGTGGAGCACGCGACCTTCTTCGACACCGTGCGGGCCGTGGTGCCGGGGCGGTCGGCCGCGGTGCTGGCGGCGGCGCTGGAGCGGGGGATCAACCTCTACGCCCCCGACGCCGACCACGTGCAGATCGCCTGCGACGAGGTCACCACCGCGGCCCACGTCGACGCGGTGCTGGCCGCCTTCGACGCCACGCGGGTCGAGTCGTCGGCCTCGGTGATCCCGGCCGCGCTGGCCCGCACGTCGTCGTACCTGACCCACCCGGTGTTCCACACCCACCGCAGCGAGACCGCCATGCTGCGCTACCTGCGGTCGCTGTCCGACAAGGACCTGGCGCTGGACCGCACGATGATCCCGCTCGGCTCCTGCACGATGAAGCTGAACGCGACGGTGGAGATGGAGTCGATCAGCTGGCCGGAGTTCGCCGGGCTGCACCCCTTCGTCCCCGCCGACCAGGCAGCCGGGTACGCCGAACTGATCGACGACCTCTCCGGCTGGCTGGCCGAGATCACCGGCTACGCGGCGGTGTCGGTGCAGCCGAACTCCGGCGCGCAGGGCGAGTTCGCCGGGCTGTTGGCGATCCGCGGCTTCCACGAGGCCAACCGGGCCGAGGGTGCCCCGGTGCGGGACATCTGCCTGATCCCCGCGTCGGCGCACGGCACGAATGCCGCCTCCGCCGCCCTGGCCGGGATGCGGGTGGTCGTGGTCGCCACCGCCGAGGACGGCGCGATCCTGCTCGACGACCTGCGGGCCAAGTTGGACCAGCACGGTCAGGAGGTCGCGGCGATCATGATCACCTATCCCTCCACCCACGGCGTCTACGAGCAGGACGTCCGCACCGTCTGCGACCTGGTGCACGCCGCCGGCGGGCAGGTGTACATCGACGGCGCGAACCTGAACGCGCTGGTCGGCCTGGCCCGGCCGGGGGAATTCGGCGGCGACGTCTCGCACCTGAACCTGCACAAGACCTTCTGCATCCCGCACGGGGGTGGCGGTCCGGGCGCCGGGCCGATCGGGGTCGCCGAGCACCTGATCCCGCACCTGCCCTCGCTTGACCTCGGCGTGACCGGCGCACCGGCGGTGTCCGCGGCACCGTTCGGGTCGGCGGGCATCCTGCCGATCAGCTGGGCCTACGTCGCGCTGATGGGTGCCGACGGTCTGCGCCGGGCCACCCAGACCGCGGTCGCCTCGGCCAACTACCTGGCGGCCCGCCTCACCGACCACTTCCCGGTGCTCTACACCGGCCCGGCCGGGCTGGTCGCGCACGAGTGCATCCTCGACCTGCGCGGCATCACCAAGGAGACCGGCGTGACCGCCGAGGACGTGGCGAAGCGGCTGATGGACTACGGCTTCCACGCGCCGACCCTGTCCTTCCCGGTCGCCGGGACCCTGATGGTGGAGCCGACCGAGAGCGAGGACCTGGCCGAGCTGGACCGGTTCGTCGACGCGATGGTGGCGATCCGGGGCGAGATCGACGCGGTGGCCGCCGGGCGTTGGCCGCTCGCGGACTCGCCGCTGCGGAACGCCCCGCACACCGCCGCCTCGGTGACCGCCGACGTCTGGGAGCACCCCTACGGTCGTGAGCTGGCGGCCTTCCCGGTGGCGGCGCTCCGGGGCGGGAAGTACTGGCCGCCGGTGCGTCGGATCGACGGTGCGCGCGGTGACCGCAACCTGATCTGTGCCTGCCCGCCGATCGAGGCCTACGCCGAAGGAGCCACCCTGTGAACGACGACGCCCCGACCATCGAGTCACCGCTGCACGCCGAGCACGTCGCGCTCGGCGCCACCCTGGTGCCGTTCGCCGGGTGGTCGATGCCGCTGCGGTACAGCTCCGATCTGGCCGAACACCAGGCGGTGCGCTCGGCGGCCGGCCTGTTCGACCTGTCGCACATGGGCGAGCTGCACCTGGACGGTCCGGGTGCCGGTGCCGCCCTCGACCACGCCCTGGTCGGCAACCTGACCGCGCTGGCCGTGGGGCGGGCGCGGTACACGATGATCGTGGCCGAGGACGGCGGGATCATCGACGACCTGATCGTCTACCGGCTCGGCGACGAGTCGTACCTGGTGGTCGCCAACGCCTCGAACGTCGCCGTGGTCGCGCAGGAGCTCGCCGCCCGGTCGGCCGGGTTCGACGCGGTGCTGACCGACCGTTCGCTGGACACCGCGCTGATCGCGGTCCAGGGCCCGGCCGCCGCGGAGATCGTGGTCGGCCTGACCGATCCCGCCGCCGCCGACGCGGTCCGCGAGCTGAAGTACTACGCCTCGACCTCCGCGACCGTGGGTGGGGTCGCGGCGCTGGTGGCCCGGACCGGGTACACCGGTGAGGACGGCTTCGAGCTGTTCGTCCCGGCCGCCGAGGCCCCCGGGCTGTGGCGGACGATCCTGGCCGCCGGTCAGCCGCACGGCCTGGTGCCCGCCGGTCTGGCAGCGCGGGACAGCCTCCGCCTGGAGGCCGGGATGCCGCTGTACGGCAACGAGCTGGACCGCACCACCGCACCGCACGACGCCGGGCTCGGCCGGGTGGTGAAGCTGGACAAGCCGGGGCCGTTCGTCGGTCGCGAGGCGTTGGCGTCCCGCGCGCACGCCACGCCGTCCCGGGTGCTGGTCGGTCTGGTCGGTTCCGGCCGCCGCGCCGCCCGGCACGGGTACCCGGTGGTCACCTCCACCGCCGACGACGCGCCGGTCATCGGCTCCGTCACCTCCGGTGCCCCGTCGCCCACCCTGGGCGTGCCGGTCGCGATGGCCTACGTCAGCCCCGAGGTGTCCGCGCCGGACACCGAACTCGCCGTCGACATCCGCGGCCGCCGCGAGCCGGTCCGCGTGGTCGCCCTGCCCTTCTACCGCCGATCCCACTGAGGAGCACCACCATGAGCGACACCCCCAGCCACCTGCAGTACACCGCCGAGCACGAGTGGATCGAGGCAGGCAGCCCGGCGACAGTCGGCATCACCGCCACCGCCGCCGAGGCCCTCGGCGACATCGTCTACCTGGAGCTGCCCGAGGTCGGTGCCGCGATCACCGCCGGTGCCGTGATCGGGGAGGTCGAGTCCACCAAGTCGGTCTCCGAGCTGTTCTCCCCGGTGACCGGCACCGTGGTGGAGGTCAACACCGCCGCGGTGGACGAGCCGTCCGTGGTGAACGCCGAGCCCTACGGCGCCGGGTGGCTGCTCAAGGTCGAGGTGGAGTCGACCGGCCCGCTGCTCACCCCGGAGGAGTACGCCGCGCTCGCGGCCGGGTGACCTTATCGGGTCCGCGGGCTGATCAGCGGGTGAGACGACCAACTTCACCCGCTGCGCCGAACGGGTGTTTCTCACCCGCGGACCCGGCAAGCGTTTCCCGGTGAATGACCTGGGACTTCGGGCCCAGAATCCTGGGTGTTTTGGGCGTTTTGTCCCCCATCCGGTCGGAGCGAGTTCTACCCGGAATCCGTGGCTGGCGCGCACTATTGCCGATCACAACCGGTAGACGGCCGCTGGACCCCCGGCAGCCGCGCCTCGCCACCCACCGGAGGAACCGATGAGCACCATGGAGATCGCCCCCACCACCCGGAGCGAGATCTTCGGCGAGCCCCTCACCACACGTGAGCGGATCGTGCTGGCCGAACTGACCGAGGACGTCACGCTCGAGGACATCGCGCGTCGACTGTTCGTCACCCGCAACACCGTCAAGTCCCAGGTGCGCAGCGTCTATCGCAAGATCGGCGCCTCCACCCGGTCCGAGGCGGTCGCCTGGGCCAAGGCCGCGGGCATTCGCTAATCCGTCGTCGCGCCACAGCCCCCTGCTGGCACGACGACCACACCGCTGACGGGCCGAGGTGCGCGGCCCGTCCCCGGTGGGCGATCGACGACCCGTCACCGGTCGCATCCCAGTGACTTGTCGGTCGGTGACGCCTCAGCGGCCCGTCGCGGAGATCACGTCGGCCGCGAGCTGCCGGGCGGCGGCCGACGGTTCCCGTCCCGACGACCAGACCATGCGCAGTCGGCGCCGCAGGTCCACCGCGGTCGGCACCGCGACCAGGGCGCCACGGGCGATCTCGTCCGCCACGGTGAGCTGGGACAGCACCGCGGCGATCCGCCCGGTGCGCACCATCGTCTTCACCGCTGACGTGGAGCCCAGCTGGTGCACCGCCCGGCCGAGCGCTGTCCCGGCCGCGAGCAACGCCTCCTCCAGCACCTCGCGGGTGCCCGAACCCTGCTCGCGCACCGCCAGCGGCCCGGCTGCCAGAGTCGCCGGGTCCAACGGGGTGCGCAGCCGCGCCCACGGGTGATCCGGGGCGACGACCAGCAGCAGCTCGTCGTCGCCCACCACCCGCTGCCGCAGGCCGTCCACCACCCGGGGGCCTTCCACGAAGCCGAGATCGGCGCGGCCGTCCAGCACCTCGGCCATCACCTCGCGCGAGTTCGCCACGGTCAGCTCGACCGCCGCGGCCTCCGGCGACCGGCCGGACAGCCACAGCGGCACCAGGTACTCGGCGATGCTCAGGCTGGCGGCGACCCGGACCCGCTCGCCCTGGCGCAGGGCGACGATCTCGCGTTCCAGCGCGTCCGAGGCGGCGAGCAGCGCACGGCCACGGTCGAGCACCGTCCTGCCCGCCGCGGTCAGGCGGGTGCCGGTGGCGGAGCGGCTGACCAGGGTCAGGCCGGTGCGTCGTTCGAGCCGCCGCAGGCCGGCGCTCACCGACGGCTGTGCGATCCCCAGGGCCGCGGCGGCTGCGGTCAGCGAGCCGTGCGCGGCCACGGCGTCCAGCAGCTCCACCGCACCCACCGAGATCCGCTCGCCCATAGCCCCAGACTATGCCCCGCCACGAGCTTGTTCGTTCCGCCAGGGGCCGGGCCTCGCGCACCCTGATCCCGTGCCTCCTTCCGTCGTAGCAGCTCCTCCGACCGCCATGCATCGCGTCCGGCAGGTGGTGCCCGGCGCCGTGGTCGCGGTCGTCGTGTCCGCTCTGTGCGTGGCGGTGACCCGGCTGGCACCGGCGGCGCCGGCGCTGCTGCTCGCGATCCTCCTGGGGGCGGTGGCCCGGGGGGCGGGGTGGTTGCCCCCGGTGCTGGAGCCGGGGCTGGCCTGGACCGCGCGCTACGTGCTCCGGGCTGGCGTGGTGCTGCTCGGCCTGCAGCTGTCCGTCGGCGACCTGACCCGGCTCGGAGTGGGCGAGCTGGTGGTGCTGGTGATCACCGTGGCGACCACCTTCGCGGTGACCCTGTGGCTCGGCCGGGTGCTGCGGGTGCGCCGCGCGCTGACCCTGCTGGTGGCGACCGGGTTCTCCATCTGCGGGGCGGCCGCGATCGCCGGGATGAGCCCGGTCGCGGACGCCGAGGAGGAGGACGTCGCCACCGCCGTCGCCCTGGTCACCGTCTACGGGTCGCTGGCGATCGTCGCGCTGCCGGTGCTCAGCCGGGTGATCGGGCTCGACGACCGGACCGCCGGGCTGTGGGCCGGGATGTCGGTGCACGAGGTGGCCCAGGTGGTCGCGGCGGCCGGGACGATCTCGGCGGCGGCGCTGACCGTGGCGATCGTGGCGAAGCTGGCCCGGGTGCTGCTGCTCGCCCCGCTGGTCGCCGGGGCGGGGGTGCTGCGGCGCCGACGGCACGACGCGGTGGGGCAGCGGACGGCGCCGTGGGTGCCGGTGTTCGTGATCGGCTTCGTGGTCGCGGTGCTGCTGCGCACCGTGGGTGCGGTGCCCGACCCGCTGATCGACGTGGTGAAGCCGGTGACCACGCTCGCGCTGGGGGCGGCGATGGTGGCGCTCGGCAGCCAGATCCACCTGGGGCGGCTGATCCGGACAGGCGGGCGACCGCTGGTGCTGGGTGCGCTCGCCACCCTGGTCGCGGGGGGCGTGAGCCTGCTGGGTCTGAGTCTGGTCTAGGCATTCCCGGTTCCGCTGAGCGCTGACCAGCACCGGGCCGCGACCGGTCGGCTGGCAGACTGCGACCGTGCCCGACTCTCCTCGCCTCGTGGTGGCCGCTGCCATCGTCGACGACCTCGACGCCCCCCGGTCGCTGCTCGCCGCTCGCCGATCCGGCCCGGTGTCGCTCGCCGGTCGGTGGGAGTTCCCCGGCGGCAAGGTCGAGCCGGGCGAGACGCCGGTGGACGGTGTGCACCGCGAACTGCGCGAGGAACTGGGCGTCGACCTGCGGCTCGGCGCGGAGCTGGTCGGACCGGACGGTGGTGCTTGGCGCCTGTCGGACGCGTACGAGATGCGGCTCTGGCTGGCGGTGGTCGTCGGCGGCGAACCGCGACCCCTGGTCGAGCACGACGAGCTGCGCTGGCTGCCCGCGGGCGACTGGCACCAGGTGCCGTGGTTGGACGCCGATGTGCGGATCGTGGACGCGTTGGCGCAGTACGCGGAGCAGCTCGCCCGGGACTAGCACTCGACGGGTGAGAGTGCTAAAACATCTCCTGTAGCCCATCCGGTGGGACACCGGATCAGCTTTCCGGCCCCGGGCGGTCCGGGGCTCGGCATCGAAGGAGGTGACGGGCTGTGGCTACTCGTTTCGACCCGTTCCAGGAGATGGACCGGCTGATGACGCAGGTGCTCGGCGCCGACCGGGCGGCGGCCCAGATGCCGCTGGACCTGTACCGCTCCGGCGACCACTACGTCGCGCACGTCGACCTGCCGGGCGCCGACCCGGGCTCGATCGACGTGAACGTCGACGACCGCACCCTCACGATCCGCGCCCAGCGCACGCCGCGGTCCGAGGAGGGTGTGCAGTACCTGGCCAAGGAGCGTCCGACCGGCACCTACGCCCGGCAGCTCACCGTCGGCCGGGGTCTGAACCTGGACGCGATCAGTGCCTCGTACACCGACGGCGTACTCACCCTCACCATCCCGGTGGCGGAGGAGGCCAAGCCGCGCCGGATCGAGGTGCAGACCGGCTCCGCGCCGACCAGCATCGAGGCATCGGCCTGAGCTGACGACGAACGGCCGGACCGGAGCGGGATGCTCCGACCCGGCCGTTCGGCTGTCCAGACCCAGCAGGATCCAACAGGACCCAGCAGGGCTCAGCAGGGCTCAGGCGGTCGGCACCGCCAGGCCCGCGCGCACGGTGCCGGTGGCGGCGACCATGTGCTCCAGCGACGGGGTGACTTCGGCGTAGCGGCGGGTCTTGAGGCCGCAGTCCGGGTTGACCCACAGCTGCGCCGGGTCGATGGCGCCGACCGCGGTGCTCAGCAGCCCGGTGACCTCGGCCTCGGAGGGCACCCGCGGGGAGTGGATGTCCCAGACGCCGGGGCCGATCTGACGCGGGTACCCGGCAGCGGCGATGTCGGCCAGGATCTCCATCTTGGAGCGCGCGGCCTCGATGGAGGTCACGTCGGCGTCCAGGCCGTCGATCGCGCCCATGATCTCGCCGAACTCCGAGTAGCAGAGGTGGGTGTGGATCTGGGTGTCCGGGCGCACCCCGGCGGTCGCCAGCCGGAACGAGCGCACCGACCAGTCCAGGTAGGCGGCGTGGTCCTCGGCGCGCAGCGGCAGCAGCTCGCGCAGGGCCGGCTCGTCCACCTGCACGATGGCGATCCCGGCGGCCTCCAGGTCGACGATCTCGTCCCGGAGGGCGAGCGCCACCTGGTTCGCGGTGTCGGCGAGCGGCTGGTCGTCGCGGACGAAGCTCCAGGCCAGGATCGTCACCGGGCCGGTGAGCATGCCCTTGACCGGCTTGCTGGTCAACGACTGGGTGTACCGGGTCCAGTCGACGGTGATCGGCTTCGGCCGGGAGACGTCGCCCCACAGGATCGACGGACGGGTGCAGCGCGAGCCGTAGGACTGGACCCAGCCGTTACGGGTGACGGCGAAACCGTCCAGGTTCTCCGCGAAGTACTGCACCATGTCGTTGCGTTCCGGCTCGCCGTGCACCAGCACGTCCAGCCCGATCTGCTCCTGCAGCTCGACCACGCCGCGGATCTCCGCCTTCATCGCGTCGTCGTACTGCTCGGCGGTCAGCTCACCGGCGACGAAGGCGGCGCGGGCCTTGCGGATCTCCGGGGTCTGCGGGAACGACCCGATGGTGGTGGTCGGCAGCGGCGGCAGGTTCAGTCGGGCCTGCTGGGCGTCCCGGCGCTCGGTGTAGGCAGCGCGGCCGAAGGCCGACTCCTCCAGACCGGCGGCGCGCTCGCGCACCTCGGGGCGGACCACCCCGGCGGCCTCGGCCCGGGACCGACGGGCGTCGGCGGCGGCCAGCAGCTCGGCGTGCACCGCCTCGCGGCCCTCGGTCAGACCGGTGGCGAGGGTGACGACCTCGACCACCTTCTGGTCGGCGAAGGCCAGCCACGACTTCAGGGTGTCGGCCAGGTCCGGCTCGTCCTGCACGTCGTGCGGCACGTGGAACAGGGAGGTGGAGGTGCCGACGGCGGTCTGCTCGGCGCCGAGCCCCTCCAGCAGCTCCAGGGTGGTCAGTGCCGCGTCCAGGTCGGCGCGCCAGATGTTGTGGCCGTCGATCACGCCGCCGACCAGCACCTTGTCCGCCAGGGCCGCCCGGGTCGCGTCGGAGACGGTGGGCAGCGAGCCGCGCACCAGGTCCAGGGCGATGCCCTCGATCGGTGCCTCGGCCAGCACGTCCAGTGCCTCGCGCAGCTCGCCGTAGGGTGCGGCCACCAGCAGAGCCGGGCGCTCGTCCACGGCCAGCTCGGCGCCGAGCACCTGGTAGGCGCGCTCGGTCGCGGCCAACAGCCGGTCGGCGTCGACGCCGGTGGAGTCGGAGACCAGCGCGGGCTCGTCGATCTGCACCCAGGTGGCACCGGCGGCCTTGAGCGCCTGGAGCAGCTCGACGTAGACCGGGAGCACGTCGTCGAGGCGGTCGATCGGGGCGGTGCCGTCGGTGCTCTTGGCCAGGGCCAGGAAGGTCACCGGTCCGACGATCACGGGCCGGGTCAGCACGCCGTCGGCCAGCGCCTCGGCGAACTCCCGCACCGGTCGGTCCGAGGAGTAGGCGAAGGTGGTGTCGGCACCGATCTCCGGCACCAGGTAGTGGTAGTTGGAGTCGAACCACTTGGTCATCTCCAGCGGCAGGTCGTCCCCGCGGCCGCGGGCCACCGTGGAGTACCCGGCCAGGTCCAGCCCGCCGTCGGCGTCGCGCAGGTCGGCGAACCGCTCCGGCACCGCACCCAGCACGACAGCGGCGTCCAGCACCTGGTCGTAGAAGGAGAAGGCGCTGGGGATCGCCGGCAGCGTGGTGCTCAGACCCAGCTCGGCGAGCCGGGTGCGGGTGCGGCGGCGCAGGTCGGCGGCGGTGGCCTCGACCTCGTCGGCGGTGGAACGTCCGGCCCAGAACGACTCGATGGCCTTCTTGAGCTCACGCCGGGGTCCGATGCGCGGGTAGCCCAGGACGATGCCGGCGGGGAACGGGTGGGTGTGGGTCATCTTCGCCTCAGCTGGTCGGGACAGGAGTGGGTGACACGCTCACCCGGGCGGCCCTCGGTGCGCCGTCGCCGCCGAGCCCGGCGCCGTCGAGCAGGTCGAGAGCAGGTCCTGCGTTGTTGAAGGTGTAGAGGTGGACACCGGGGGCGCCACCGTCGAGCACCGCATTCACCAGGTCGATGCCCAGCCGGGTGCCCACCCGGTGCCGGGCTGCCGCCTCGGTCTCCGGGTCGAAGGCGTCCAGCCGGGACAGCACCGACTCGGGCACCTCGACGCCGGTGAGCTGCTGCACCCGGCGCAGCCGCGCCGGGTCGGTCATCGGGATGATGCCGGGCACGATCGGGATGGTCACCCCGGCGTCCCGGGCCAACGCCACCAGCTCCAGATAGGAGGGGGCGTCGTAGAACAGCTGCGTGATCGCGAAGTCGGCACCGGCTGCCTGCTTGGCCAGCAGCGCGGCGATGTCCTGCTCCCGGGTGCTGCCCGCCCCGGCGTTGCCGCGCGGGAATGCGGCCACCGCCACCGACAGCGGTCGCACCGTGGCCCGGACCGCCTGCGCCGGGCTGGAGGCACAGCGCCGCGCCTCGATCTCCCGCAGCAGTTCGACCAGGGCGCTCGCGGTGGGCAGACCGTCCGGGTGCGCCTGCCAGGAGCCGTCGGTCGGCGGGTCACCGCGCAGGGCCAGGAATGCCCGCACCCCCTCGTCCAGGAACTCTTCGACGGTCGCCGCCAGCTCGGCCCGCGACGTCCCCACGCAGGTGAGGTGGGCGATCGGGGTCAGGGAGGTCTCGCGCAACAGTCGGCGGACCAGGGTCCGGGTGGTGTCCCGGGTGGAACCGCTCGCCCCGTAGGTCACCGACACGAAGTCGGGCCGCACGTCGGCCAGTGCCCGGACGGTGGACCAGAGCTTGGGTGCGGCGTTCGGATTGCGCGGCGGGTACAGCTCGAAGGACACCGTGGGTCGCTCGATCGCGCCCAGACCGTCGGGGTACTCACCTGCACTCATGCCTGCTCCATCGGTCCTGGCGGAAGCACCCGCACCCGCTCTCGCGGGGGGTTGCTGCGACGTCGACGAGCCAGGTCTCTCGGTCGCTCTGGATGGGTGGCGCAACGCTAGGTCGCCGGGGCGGAGGCTGGCAAGCATTCCTGTCATGTCAGGCCGGAGCCGTTGACACCCGGTGCCGCGCGGCCATAGCTTCGGCGCCATTCGCCCGGCCGTCCGCCCAGCCCGCGCCCGGTCATCCGAACGCCCGGCACCTCCGTGTGGAGCTCATCCACCGATCCAGGAGGTTGTCATGCGTCTGCACCGCTCCGACCCGACCGAGTCCGTCACCGTCGACGACCCGGCTCCGGCCACCCCAGCCCGTCGCAGCCTGCTCCGCCTCGGCGGGGTCTCGGTGCTCGGGGCCGCCGCCGTGCTCGGCACCGCGTCCACCGCGCAGGCGGGCGGAGGTGCTGGTGCCGGATCCGCGCGCAGCGTGCCCACGGTCGCCGACCTGCGCGCCCTCAATCCGAAGAAGGACGACGTGGTGCTGGTCACCGGCTACGCCGCTGCCGGTGACGGTGGTGCCCTGCTGATGCGCTGGGACGCTGCCTCCACCGCCGAGCCGAACGGGGGCACGGTCATCGCCCGGGCCACCTCCCCGGCGACCGGCCGCTGGCACCTGGTGCACGAGGGCACCGTCGACTTCCGGCAGTTCGGCGTGCTCGGCCCGGACACCCCGGCCGACGACGCGCTGGATGCCCTGGTCGCCGACCCGACGGTGCGGCGGATCGAGGCGCACACCGACCTGAACTTCGTCCGGCGGCACCGGTTCAGCCGCTCCGACCTGGTGCTCGACTTCGGCAACCACCTGGTCACCACCGAGGGGATCGAGCCCGCGGCGGCCAACGACCCGTTCGCCGCCGTGCTGTTCTTCCAGGGCGCCGTCACCGATCAGGTCGTCACCGGTGCGCTGCCCGCGGACCTGCCCGAGCAGGTCGACATCCTGCCGGTGCCCGACTCCGCGGCCTTCACCGTCGGGCAGTGGTGGGCGGTGCAGACCAACCCCCGGCCCGGTGGCGGCAGCGCCGAACGGGAGCTGATGTACCTGCTGCAGATCACCCAGATCGTCGACGGCACGCATGTCCGGGTCGGTTACAAGACCGGCTGGGCGCTCACGGCCGGTCGCACCCTCACCTGGACCCGGGTGGACCCGGTGCAGCGGGTCACCGTGCAGCGGATGCGGTTCCTGGGCACCGGGTCGGACCAGATCACCGGCTCGCACCCGGTCGCCTTCGAGTACGCCACGCACTGTGACGTGCACCAGATCGACGCCGAGCGCACGTTCTGGCCGGTGATCATGCGGCGCTGGAACACCACCTACGTCACCTCCCAGTGCTCGCTGCGCAATCCGGTCAGCGTGACCCTGGGTGGTGCGGGGTACCTGACCCAGCAGATCAGCTGCCTGTACGCGCAGGTCCGGGACTGCCGCACCTCGAACGCCCGGCACCTGAACGACTTCACCTGCGCCGCGTACTCGATGGTGCAGAACTGTCACGGCGACGGGGACGTGCAGGGCCCGTTCGTCACCCACGGCCAGTACGAGCACGACCTGACCTACATCGGGAACAGCGGGCTGATGACCTTCGCCAACTCCGGGGCGACCTGGGGTGGTCGCGCGAAGCGGGTGACCGTCCGGCAGCAGGTCACGGCGCTGTTCTTCGCCCGGGTCGGGGTCATCGACCTCACCCTGGAGGACTGCCAGGTGGTCAAGGATCCGAGCATGCCGGACTACCCGAGCTGGATGTGGGTCAACGCCGACGGTCTGCAGATGCGCGGCTGCCGGGTGGACGCCCGGTTCCAGCTGTCCCAGGCCACCGCGGTGTCGGCCCGCCCGACGGTGATCGAGGACTGCGTGATCGGGTTGACCGCGGCGGATGCCACCCTGCCGTTCATCGCGGCGAACGTGACCACGCCGGTGCATCTGGTGCGCACCACGATCACCGGCCTGGACGGTGCCACGACCTCCTGGCAGGGCACCGGGCCGCTCACCCTCACCGGGTGCACGCTGCGCGGGAAGGGTGCGGACGGTGCGTCGGCCCCGGTGCCGGTGGCCGCCGGCCGGCTGACTCTGGACGGCACGGTGCTGGAGAACACCGGCCTGGTGCTGAGCGGGGCTGCCGACCAGGAATTCGCGGCGGTGGGCACCCGGGCGTCCGGTGGGCCGTCGACCGGTGCGGTGTTCGGGCGGTCGACCGGTGGCGGCCGGGTGGTGAGCTGGAGCTTCGAGGGTCACACCGGTACGGCGGGACGGGCCGATCTGGGGCACATCCGGGTCACCGAGGGGGTCAACCACTACCGCACGACCGGGTCGACCTTCGTCGGCGGAGCCTTGCAGCTCGGTGGGTTCGCCACTGGGTCGACGCTGCTGCACACGGGTTGCGTCGAACGGGGCGTCACGCGGGAGTCGATGCCCCCGACCGGGCCCGGTGTGCTCACCGACGGGAACCTCATCGTGTGACTATTCGGCCCTACCGAACAACGCCAGGCTTTACAGAACCGTAACGCTGAGCTGTTGCCCTGGGGTCGGCCGCTTGCTTGAATGCACTATCCGTTCGGTCGTGCCGAATGGCGTTTGGAAAGCTCTTGGCGGAGCAGCAGGACCCCGGGGATGACGGTCGGGCTGGACCCCACCCCACACAAGAGGCGGCACCTCGGTGCCGCCTCTTGTGCGTCCGGGCCGGGAGACGCCGGACTCACCCGCAGGCCTCCGCCAGCACGCCCGCCGGGAGACGCCGGACTCATCCGCACACCTCGGCCAGCACCCGCGCCGTGTCCACCAACTCGGTGCCGGTCAGCGGCCAAGCGCCCTGTCCGGCCGCCACCGCGTGGACGAAGCCCAGCAGCCCGGGTCGCAGGTACTCGTCGTCCAACGGCAGCGCCGCGTCCACCCCGGGGCCACTGATCCGCCAGCCGTCGAACGGCCCGAGCTCGATCACCGCGCGGTCCGCCCCCACCGCGATCTCCGCGACCCGGCAGTCACCGCGATCCGACACCCGCAGCACCCGAGGGGCCTCGGCCGACGCGCGCGGTGCCAGCGCCGCCAGCGCCGCCTCGACGGCATGCACCCCGAGGAATTCGCGGCCACCGTGCGGGGAGTCCGGATCGGCCGGCCCACAGACGCGCACCGTGATGCCCTCGGCCGAGTCGACGGCGGACCGCGCCCACCGGTGGCTCGCCTGCTGCACCGAGGGATGCCAGCGCAGCGCAGAGGACGAGGTCAGCAGCGCGCCGCTGGGCTCCGCCACCGCGACCAGGGCCTCCGCATCCGCGGGGTCCGCGACGAAGGGCTTGTCCACGAACACCGGCAACCCGGCGGCCAACAGCGGTGCGGCCAGCGTGCGATGGCTCCGCGGGTCCCGGGTCGCCACGATGGCGGCATCGCAGCCGTGGGCGAGGGCCGCCCGCACCGGGTCGGGCGTCCCGTGGTCGGCCGAACGCGGCTCGTGATCGTCGGGAGGGCCGGCGGCGCGCGGTTCGTGGTGGTCGGACGAACGCGGCCCGTGATGGTCGGGCAGACCGGCCGCGCGCCGGAGCTGGGTGAGCCGGTCGGCCGGGACCGGCTCGACCGCCGGGGCCCAGAGCGCGCCGATCCGGGCGGGTCCCAGCCGTCCGGTGCTCGCCAGCCGGACGATCTGGTCCACGTGGGAGGACGCCAGGCCGATGACGGCGAGGCGCATGGAATTCCTCCAGGGCAGCGGCGGCAGTGGACCTGAGTGATCGTAAGCGCTTCCGGCGGGCGCGTGACCAGGTGCTTGAGTGCGAATGCACCCGGAGTTGAGTAGTGCATGCCCTGGATGCGGGGCGGGGGAGGTCGTAGGCTGGTGCGTGTTCCGGGCAGTAGCCCGGGAAAGTGGACCCGAGACCCTTCCGGACGGTTGTGGCACTCGGGTTTCGCGCTGTCTAGGCCCGGATCGTTCGATCGACGAGCGGCGTCAACGCGCGGCGCGCGACCGCATCGCGTGCCCAGGCCCATGCGATCGCGTCCGGGACACAGAGCAGCAGTTCCTCGTGCGAGCGGGCATGGCGATACTCCGGCCGCCGCTCCGGACGCACGTCACTGAGTCGTCGATAGATGACCTGACGATCCCGGTCCTCGGAACTGTCCTCGCGCTCGAGGGTGAGGCGGACAGCGCCACGTGCCACCACGTCGGCGACGAGGAGGTCGAGGCAGGCTGCCCGTCGTCGAGCGTCCGACCGGCCGTCGCTCACCGCCCGGTACACGGTCACCGCCGGCCCCACCTCCCGCAGCACCCCGACGATCTGCCGCTGCCGGGAGGGTGACTCCTTGACCATGTGCAGTCGCCGCTGACCGGGTCGCAGGAGTGCGCGCAGCGCTCGCCGGGCGTCGGCCAGCGCTGCCTCGGGCAGGGCGGCGGCGACCAGCAGGTAGTCGCGCTTCTTGCTCTCGTCGACGAAGACGTGGTCGGGCATGGTGCATCGTGACCTGCGAGGACACTGCTGTCGGGGTTATCCACAGGCCAGTTCCGGCGCGGTGGCGGTTCAGGCGATTCGCACCCCGTGCGCCGGGTCCGAACCCGGTGACGGTGACCCGAGGCGGGGGTATCGGCGCCGCGCCGGCAACTGGAGTCGCCGCTCGGGCCGCTTCGCCTAACCCTGGTCGGCGATGCCGAACAGCGGTTAGCCTGACGGCCCGACCACGACCAGGGGGACACCGATGGCGAGCAGCACGATCAGACCCGAGGCCGAGGAGGACTCCCGGTACTGGGTGAAGTCGGTGTCGCGGGCGGTGGACGTCCTGGAACTCCTGGCGGCGCAACCGCCGGGTGAGCCGATGTCGGTGACGGACATCGGCGCGGCCCTCGGCCTGTCCAAGAGCGCGGTCTTCGCGACCCTGCACACGCTGACCCGGCGCGGCCTGGTGGCGGACGAGGGCAGCGGGATGACCCGCCGCTACCGACTCGGGATGGCGCTGGCCCGGTTGGGGTCGCAGGCGCTGGCGCAGACGTCGCTGCGGGATGTGGCTCGGCCGCACCTGGTGGCCCTGGCCCGCGGCACCCGGTCGACGGCGCGGTTGGCGACCCTGGTGCAGGACCAGGCGGTGGTGATCGACCAGGTCGGTGGCAACGAGCGGGTGCGGCTCGACCTGCGCATGGGCTCGCACGAGCTGCCGCACTCGACCGGTCTGGGCAAGGCGATCCTGAGCTGCCTGCCGCCGGAGGAGATCCGCGCGATCGTGGACCGGGTGGGTCTGGTGCGCCGGACCGCCCGGACGATCGTGGACCCGGACAGCCTGGTCGCCCACCTGGCCGAGGCCCGGATCGCCGGGTACGCCTTCGACGACGAGGAGGACGCCGACGGGGTGTTCTGCATCGGGTCGCCGTTGTTCGGTCACGACGGGGCCTGCCTGGGCGCGATCTCGATCACCGGCCTGAAGCTGGATCAGCCGTCCTGGCACTACCAGGAGCTCGGCCGCGAGGTCCGGGACACCGCCCAGCGCATCAGCCGTGACCTGGGCTACGACCCCGAGGCCGAGGTGATCACGGTGGTCGGGGTGGTTGACGACCCCGAGCAGCAGGACTAGCGTCCTCGCAATCGCGGAACAGTCCCCAGCCCGGGACGATCCGTGCGCAGGCCAGCCCCCTGCGCTCCGCCGCTCGGTCGGCCCTCGATGGGGAGGGACGACCGGGACGCTTCCTCCCGACGCCACGACGCACGACCGCCCGACGATTCAGAGGCGGTCGGCAGCATGGCAGCACGTCCCGAGAGCGACATGTCGCCCCGGCAGATGCCGGTGGGCTCGCTGGCGCGTGCCGTCGCGGCGGGCGAGGTGCAGGTGGTCGCGCCCGCCACCGACGGCACCCCAGCAGCGCACCGGGCCGCCGCGGAGGCCGCCCAAGCCGCGGACGGCGCGCAGCCGGCCACCCCGGTCTCCCCGACCGCCCCCGCCACTCCCTCGCCGATCCCGTGGCAGCACACCCCAGCCCCCCGGCCCGCCGACGCGGTGCGTGGCCTGCCGCCGGTGACCATCGCCCTGGTCGGCGCGGGCAACCGCGGTCAGTCGTACCTGTCCTGGGCGCAGGCCAACCCGGACCGTGCCCGCCTGGTGGCGGTGGCCGACCCGCTGGCCGAGCGGCGGGCGGCGGTGAGCAGCGGGGACGCGTCGGTGCGGCAGTTCGACGACTGGCGGGAGCTGGCGGCGCAGGGCCGGATCGCCGACATGGTGATCGTCTCCACCCAGGACCGGCAGCACGCTGAGCCGGCGAAGGCGTTCGCGGCGCTGGGCTACGCGGTGCTGCTGGAGAAGCCGATCGCGCCCACCGAGGCCGAGGTGCGGGAGATCGTCGCCGCGATCCAGGACACCGGCGTGCTGTTCGGCGTCTGCGACGTGCTGCGGTACACGCCCTACACCGACCTGGTGAAGGAGGTCGTCGACTCCGGGGTGCTCGGTCGGCTGATCGACGTGCAGCACCTGGAGCCGGTCGGCTGGTGGCACATGGCGCACTCCTACGTGCGCGGGCCGTGGCGGCAGGAGTCGACGTCGGCGCCGATGCTGCTGGCCAAGAGCTGCCACGACCTGGACTGGCTGCGCTACGTCACCGGGCTGCGGATCGAGCAGGTGTCGAGCTTCGGGTCATTGACCGAGTTCCGCCCGGAGAACCGCCCGGCCGAGGCGGCCGACCGCTGCCTGGACTGCGTGCTGGAACCGACCTGCCCGTACTCCGCTCCCCGGCTGTACCTGGGCACGCTGCGCGCCGACGGCCCGGTGTGGCCGGTCAGCGTGATCACCTCCCGCACCGACGAGGCCGGGGTGATCGAGGCGCTGCGCGACGGTCAGTACGGGCGGTGCGTGTGGGATTCCGACAACGACGTGGTCGACCACCAGGTGGTCGCCATGCGGCTGGAGGGTGGGGCGGCGGCGACGTTCACCATGACCGCCTTCTCCGAGCAGACCCACCGGCAGACCAGGATCTTCGGCTCGCACGGCTTCGCCGAGGGCGACGGCGAACGGGTCCGGGTCGTCGACTTCCGCACCAACACCACGCACGTCCTCGACTCCGGGGTGCTGGGCGGCTCGAACGCCGCCGGTGACCACGGCGGCGGCGACAGCGGGTTGATGGACCACTTCACCGCGGCGGTCGCCACCGGTGATCGCGGCTGGGTCCGTTCGGGCCCGGTCGAGTCGTTGGACAGCCACCTCGCCGTGTTCGCCGCGGAGGATGCGCGGCACTCCGGCGCGGTGCGCACGGTGGGCCAGGTCGACGACCCGGTCCCCACGCACTGAACACCCAGCACCATCCACCGAACCCTCCCCCTGGGTTCTGATGAAGGAGATGCGATGAGACTCGTGACGAAGTCGCTGGTGGCCACCGGAGCCGCCTGCACCGTCCTGCTGGCGGGCTGTTCGTCCTCGGGCGGCGGCGGTGGCAGCACGACGGCCGACGGCGAACTGTCCGGTGAGGTCACCATGTGGACCTACCCGGTGATCGCGGACGAGGCGGCGCACCAGGCGTTCTGGGACAAGCAGGTCGAGGCGTTCACCGCCGAGCACCCGGATGTCACGGTGAAGGTCGAGATCTACCCGTGGGCCGGGCGGGACGAGTCGCTGACCACCGCGATTGCCTCCCAGACTGCGCCGGACGCCGTGTACCTGATCCCGGACCAGCTCGCCGTCTACTCCTCGTCCATCGAGCCGATCGACGACTACCTCTCCGACGAGCACAAGGACGATCTGCTCGCCAACGTCAAGGACTCGATCACCGTCGACGGGCAGATGCTCGGCTCGCCGATCCTGACCAGCGCCAACCCGCTGGTCTGCGACAAGGCGGCCTTCGATGCGATCGGCGCCACCGAGTACCCGACCACCTGGGACGACCTGATGGACGTCGCGCCGGATCTGAAGGCGCAGGGCATCTACGCCACCAACTACTGGGGCTCGCCCGAGGTCACCCTGAACATGACGTTCTACCCGCTGCTGTGGCAGGCGGGCGGTGACGTGTTCAGCGAGGACGGCAGCGAGGTGGCCTTCGACTCGAAGGAGGGCGAGCAGGCGTTGCAGTACCTGGTCGACCTGAACGAGGGCGGCTACCTGGAGCCGGACCTGATCACCACCACCCCCAGCATCGAGCAGACGGCGCTGGCCCAGAACAAGGTGGCCTGCACCTGGCAGTCCGGCCCGGCGGACGTCGAGCCGTACTGGGGCACGGAGAACATCGTGATCCAGCCGCCGCTGACCGAGTCGGAGACCATCGGCTACGGCACCGTCGGCTCGCTGTCGATGCTCAAGGGCTCGGACGCCAAGGACGCCACCGGCGCCTGGATCGACTTCGTGACCAGCGCCGAGCCGGTGACGGAGTTCGTCACCACCGCGAAGATGTTCTCCCCGCTGACCTCCACCGGTGAGCTCTACGCCGACGACCCGGTCTACGGCGCGATCGAGAAGACCATCCCGGACACCACCGTCGGCCCGGTGAACGAGCACGCCCGTGAGGTGATGGGCGTCCTCGCACCGGAGATCCAGGCGGCGCTGCTCGGCAAGAAGTCGGCCGAGCAGGCACTGAAGGACGCCGCCAGCTCCGCCGACGCGATGCTCGGCTGATCCATGACAGCTGCGACCGTCGAGAAGACGACGCCCCGGGGTCGCCGGGGCCGAGGCACCATGTCCCGCTGGGACGCCCGGATCGGACTGCTGTTCGCTCTGCCGGTGTTCCTGCTGTTCCTGGCGTTCCGCTTCGGCCCCGCGATCGCGGGTGTCGGCCTGAGCCTGTTCGACTACGACATCTCCGGCTCACTGGAGTGGGAGGGTCTGGCGAACTTCGACCGGATGATCCACGACCCGGTGTTCTGGCAGTCCCTGCGGATCACGGTGCTGTACTCCGTGCTGGCGGTACCGCTGTCGGTCGGGATGTCGCTGGTGATGGCCCTGGCGGTGCGGCGACGGTTCCGCGGCGTCGGCTTCTTCCGGTCGGTGTTCTTCCTGCCGGTGATCACCTCGCTGGTGCTGGCCGGGACCGTGTTCGTCTGGGTGTTCTCCACCGGCGGCCCGGTGTCGTCGATCTCCAGCGCGCTCGGTGGCAGCGGCCAGTCCTGGCTGTCGTCGACCACGCTGGTGATCCCGGCGCTGGTGCTGGTCGGGGTCTGGTCGCGGTTCGGCTACGGGATGTTGATCCTGCTGGCCGGGCTGCAGGACGTGCCCCGTGAGCTGGAGGAGGCGGCGCTCACCGACGGCGCGAACGCCTGGGCGCGGTTCCGGTACATCGTCCTGCCGCACCTGAAGCCGTCGCTGTTCTTCCTCGCGGTGATCGAGACGACCGCCAGCTTCCAGGTGTTCGACCTGATCTTCGTGATGACCCAGGGCGGTCCGGCACGGGGCTCCTACACCCTCGTCTATCTGCTCTACGACCAGGGCTTCAAGTACGTCGACTACGGCTATGCCGCCGCGATCGGGGTGGCGCTGTTCGCGATGACCCTGGTGGTGGCGCTGATCCAGCGCCGATTCCTCGGGAGGGAACCGAAGTGAGTGCTCCGACGATGCCCCCGCCCGTGGTGGACGCGCCCGCGCCGCCGACCGCCCGTCGTCGCCCGTACCGGGCCCTGGAACCGACCCGGGGCGGGAAGATCCTGCGCGGCATCCTGCTCAGCCTGGGTGCGGTGGTGACGCTGTTCCCGTTCTACGCGATGGTGATCATCGCGCTGAAACCGGAGACGGCTGTGCAGTTCCCCGGGTCGTTGCTGCCGTGGAACCTGGACACCTCCTCCTTCGGTGAGGTGCTGGCCGGCAAGGACATGGTGCGGTGGTTCCTGAACACCGTCATCTACTCCGTGGTGTCGGTGGTCCTGGTGCTGCTGTTGGCGTCGATGGCCGGGTACGCCTTCGCCAAGAAGCGGTTCCCGGGGCGGGAGGCGATGTTCTGGTCGTTCCTGGCGATGGTGATGGTGCCGTACCACGTCACCCTGATCCCGACGTTCATCGTGCTGGCCCGGATGGGCGGGGTGAACACCTACTGGGGTCTGATCCTGCCGACCCTGGCGAATGCCCAGGCGGTGTTCCTGATGCGGCAGTTCATCAAGGGCCTGCCGGACGAATTGTTCGAGGCGGCCAAGATCGACGGCGCCGGGGAATGGCGCACCTTCGTCCAGATCGTGCTGCCGCTGTGCAAGCCGGTGCTGGCCACCCTGGGCACCTTCGTCTTCCTCTGGCACTGGAACGACTTCCTGTGGCCGCTGATCATCGGCAAGAGCGCCGACATGTGGACGCTGACCGTGGGCATCGCGTCCCTGCGGCAGCAGCAGGTGCCGCTGTCGGTGGTGCTGGCCGGATCGGTGGTCGCGCTGGTGCCGATCTTCGCCGCCTACGCGGTCGCGCAGCGGTCATTCCAAGAAGGTGTCGCGCACACCGGGATCAAGGGTTGAAACCGATGTTCACTTCGCAGAACGAGCTGGAGGACCGGCTCACCACTCCGTCACCGGCCCTGGTCGCCGACCTGTCCCGGTCCGCCGGCGACCTGGTGATCCTGGGTGCCGGCGGCAAGATGGGGCCGACGCTGGCGGTGCTGGCCCGACGGGCGCTGGACGCGGCGGGCAGGACCGGCGACGCGGTGCACGCCGTCTCGCGCTGGTCCGATGCCGCCCAGGCCGACCACCTGCGCGATCAGGGGGTGTCGGTGCACGCCGCCGACCTGCTCGCGGACGACGAGCCGGACCTGCCGGACGGTGCCGACGTGCTGTTCATGGTCGGCGCGAAGTTCGGCTCCGCCTCCGCCCCGTCCTGGGCGTGGGCGGTCAATGCGGCGCTGCCGGACCGGATCGCCCGTCGGTACGCCGGATCGCGGATCACCGCCTTCTCCACCGGGAACGTCTACCCCCTCGTGCCGGTCACCTCGCAGGGTGCGGCCGAGAGCCACCCGGTCGGTCCGGTCGGCGAGTACGCGATGTCCTGCCTGGGGCGGGAGCGGGTGTTCTCGCACGGGGCGCTCACCCGCGGCACGCCGGTCAGCCTGATCCGGCTGAACTATGCGGTCGACCTGCGCTACGGCGTCCTGGCGGACATCGGGAACACCCTGCTCGCCGGGGACCCGGTCGACCTGACCACCGGACATGTCAACGTGGTCTGGCAGGGCTACGCCAACGAGGTCACCCTCCGGGCGATGGCGCACGCGTCGCCCGAGGTGTTCACGCTCAACCTCACCGGGCCGGAGGTGCTGCCGGTGGAACGGGTGGCCCGACGCCTGGCCGCCGGGCTGGGCGTGGAGCCGAGCTTCGTCGGGGAACCGTCGCCGACCGCGCTGCTGAACGACGCCACCCGGTGCTTCGACCTGTTCGGCTACCCGGATGTCACCGCAGGTCAGCTGATCGACTGGCAGGCCGCCTGGCTCGCCGCCGGGCTGCCGACCAGTGGCAAGCCGACCAAGTTCGCGGTGCGGGACGGAGCGTTCTGATGCTCGACCCGGCCCTGCACCAACTGCTGCACGACGGCGCGGTGATCCCGGCTCATCCACTGGCCCTGACCGCCGAGCGTCGGTTCGACGAGCGGCATCAGCGTGCCCTGACCCGGTACTACGCCGCCTCCGGCGCCGGGGGCGTGGCGGTGGGCGTGCACACCACCCAGTTCGAGATCCGCGAGCCGGGGATCGACCTGTACGAACCGGTGCTCGCCCTGACCGCCGACGTGCTGGACCGGGAGGTCGACCGGCCGTTCCTCCGGGTCGCCGGGGTGGCCGGTCCCACGGCGCAGGCGGTGGCCGAGGCCGAGATCGCCGCCGGACTGGGCTACCACGCGGTGCTGCTCAGCCCGCCCCGTCCGGCGATCGGCGCACCGGAGCCGACCGAGGACGCGATGATCGAGCGCGCCGCGGCCGTCGGTGAGGTGCTGCCGGTGATCGGCTTCTACCTCCAGGCGGCGATCCGTGGTCCCCGCCTCGGGCTGTCGTTCTGGCGCCGATTCGCGGAGCTGGAGTCGGTGGTCGCGGTGAAGGCGGCACCCTTCGACCGGTACCGCACCCTGGATGTGGTCCGGGCGGTCGCCGGATCCTCGCGCGGTGCCGACATCGCGCTCTACACCGGGAACGACGACGCCATCGTCGCCGACCTGCTCTCCGACCTGACCTTCGACGGGCCGGACGGCTCCCCGGTGACCCGCCGGGTGTCCGGTGGTCTGCTCGGGCACTGGTCGGTGTGGACCCGGCGTGCTGTCGAGCTGCTGGACCTGGTCCGGGACGCCCGCGCCGGTGACGGGGCGGCCGTGGTCGAGCTGATGTCCCGGGCCGCCGCGATCACCGACGCGAATGCGGCGCTGTTCGACCCCTCGCACGACTTCGCGGGCTGCATCGCGGGGGTGCACGAGGTGCTGCGCCGCCAGGGGTTGCTGGCCGGGACCTGGTGCCTGGACCCGGCCGAGGGGCTGTCGCCCGGGCAGTCGGCGGAGATCGACCGCGTGCTGCGCCTGCACCCCTGGCTGTCCGACGACGAGTTCGTGGCCGAGCACCTGGACGGGTGGCTGCGGTGAGCGCGCCCGGAGTCCCCCTCGGCGCGCCGAGTTCGGCACCTGCGCACCCGGATCGGTCGTCGGAGTGCCGAACTCGGGGCGGAACTGCCGACCTCGCCGCGGCGTCGGTGGTGGTCGCGGTGCCGGAGGCGTTGCGGGGGGAGTTCTTCGACGCGGAGGGGCTGGACCGGCTTGCGGCTGTGGCGGGGCAGCTCGGGGGCGGGGTGGCGTGGCTGGATGGCGGATTCGCGCAGGACGGTGGGGGCGCGCTGGGGGCGGTCGCATCGTCCGACCCCGCGCCGTCCTGGCCCGCCGTGCGCGCGCTGGTGACCAGCTGGGGCCAACCCCCGCTCACCGCCGCCGTGCTCGACCGCCTGCCGTCGCTGGAGGTGGTCGCCCACGTCGGTGCCACCGTGCGTCCCTTCGTCACCCCCGAGCTGTACGCCCGCGGGATCACGGTCACCCAGGCGGGCCAGGCGATGGCCCGGCCGGTGGCCGAGGTCGCGCTCACCTTCACCCTGGCGCTGCTGCACCAGGTCCCCCGGTTCGACCACGCCCTGACCGCCGGTGCCCCGTGGCAGCGCGCGGAGGACGCCCCGCCCCGGCACGAGCTGCTGGACAGCACCATCGGCGTGGTCGGCGCCTCCCGGACCGGCCGGGCGTTCATCGCCCTGCTCACCGCCCTGGGTGCCCGGGTGCTGGTCGCCGACCCGTATCTCACCGACGCCGAGGCGCTCGGCGTGGAGGCGGTCGAGCTGGACGAGCTGTTCCGGCGCAGTCGGGTCGTCGTGCTGCACGCCCCGTCCCTGCCCGAGACGCACCATCTGGTCGACGCCCGCCGCCTGGCCCTGATGCCGGACGGCGCCGGGCTGGTGAACACCGCCCGGTCCTGGCTGGTCGACGAGGACGCCCTGGTCGCCGAACTGCGCACCGGCCGCATCGACGCCGCCCTGGACGTCTTCGACGCCGAGCCGTTGCCCGTGGACCACCCGCTGCGGGCCCTGCCGAACGTCCTGCTCACCCCGCACCACGCGGCCGGGACGGTGGAGGGCCGGCTGCGGCAGGGCCGGATCGTGCTGGACGAGCTCGCCCGGTCGGCACGGGGCGAGCCCCTGGAACACACCGTCACCCCGAGCGACCTGGAGCGTGTGGCATGAGCCGACTCGGTGTCTGGAGCACCCTGACCGACCCGGTGGTCGCCGAACTGCTCGGCCGCTCCGGGTACGACTACGTGTGCGTCGACCTGCAGCACGGCCTGACCGGACCCGGCAGCGTGGTCCCGGTCCTGCAGGCCCTGCGGCACACCCCGGCGACCACGCTGGTCCGGGTGCCCGACCACCGGCCGGACGGCCTGATGCGTGCCCTGGACCTGGGCGCGGACGGGGTTGTGGTGCCGATGGTCGACTCGCCGGAGCAGGCGGCCGCCGCGGTCGCCGCCTGCACCTACCCGCCGCACGGCTTCCGGTCCTGGGGACCGATGTGGGGCGATGTCGACGGTGCGGCCGCCGGTCCCGAGCAGGCCGACGCCGACCGCCAGGTGATCGTGATGGTGGAGACCGCCGCCGGGTTCGCCGCGGTGCGCGAGATCGCCGCGGTGCCCGGCGTGGCAGCCGTCTACGTCGGGCCGAACGACCTGGCGCTCACCCTCGGCCTCGGCCGGGAGACCTACGCGACCTCGACCGCCGTGCACGAGGCGCTGGACACCGTGCTGGCCGCCACCGAGGCCGCCGGGATCGTGATGGGCCTGCACTGCGCCACCGCGGAGATGGCGTCGTACTGGCGCGAGCGCGGGGTGGGGATGCTGACCGTGGCCACGGACAGCACGCTGCTGCGCACCGCCTCGGCGGCCGCACTGTCGACCACCCGGGGTGGGGACGGGGCGACCCGGTGAGCGCCACCCCGACCGGCACCGCCCCCGTCCTGCGCGACGTCCTGCCCGCCGTCACCACCTGGACGCCGCGCGAGTCGGCGCTGACCGCCGGGGTCGCCCGCACCGACATCACCCCGCCCCCCGGCATCCGGGCGCACAACTGGGGCGCCGCCCGCACCGAGCTGGCCACCGGTGTGCACCGCCCGCTCACCGCCACCGCGCTCGCCTTCCATGACCGAGGCACCGACCGCTGGCGCTACCTGCTCACCCTGGACCTCGGCTGGTGGCGGGACACCACCTCCTTCCACCGCCTGCGCGACCCGATCCTGACCGCCCTGGACGCCGCGCCCGACGACCTGCTGCTGCATCTGGTGCACACCCACGCCGGGCCGTCGATCAGCGACCTCGGTCTGGACCTGCCCGGCGCCGAGCTGCTGCCCGCCTACCAGGAGCAGCTCACCGCCGCCGCGATCACCGCCTGCCGGACGGCCCGGGAGTCGGCCGCCGCCACCGTCCTCACCTGGGCGCAGGGTCGCTGCGACCTGGCGGTGACCAGGAACCTGCCCTGTGGCGACCGGGACGTGGTGGCCTTCGACCCGGGGACGCCTGCCGACGACACCCTGCTGGTCGGCCGGATCACCGTGGACGGGGCCACGATCGCCACGCTGGTCAACTACGCCTGCCACCCGACCACGCTCGCCCACCACAACAGCCTGCTGTCGCCCGATCTGGTCGGCGCCACCCGGGAGGTGGTCGAGTCGGTCACCGCCGCCCCGTGCCTGTTCCTGCAGGGTGCCTCCGGCGAGCTGTCGCCCCGCGAGCAGTACGTCCCCGGCACCGAGCAGACCGACCGCAACGGCCGGGTGCTCGGCCACGCCACCCTCGCCGTGCTGGAACGGATGGGCGCCCCCGGCACCCGCCTGCGGTTCGACGGGGTGGTCGAATCCGGTGCGCCGCTCGGGCTGTGGCAGCGTGAGCCCGCATCGGTGCCCGACACGGTCGACTGCCTGTCCACCGTCGTCCCGCTCCCGGCCCGCCCGGCGGCGACCGCCGAACAGATCACCGCCCAGTGGTCGGACATCGACCCGGTCGCCGCCGCCGAACGCCTGCGCCGCGCCACCCGGCTCGCCGACGGCTACCTGGACGGCGACACCGCCCAGCACCCGCTCTGGGTGTGGCGGCTCGGCGACGCGGTGATCGTGGCGCACCCCGGGGAGGCGTTCTCCGCCCTGCAGACCGAACTGCGTCGCCGCCACCCGGACCGCGCGGTGCTGGTGCTCAACCTGACCAACGGACCCGGCTTCGTCTACCTGCCGGATGTGGCGTCCTACCGGCGCGACCGCTACCAGGTGTGGCAGACCCTGCTCGCCCCCGGCGGCCTGGAATCACAGATCGACACCGCCGACCAGCTGATCGCCGGGCTCGCCCCGGCCCGTGAGGAGACCGCATGAATCCCCGCTCCGTGGTGGTCACCGGATCGTCCTCCGGGATCGGCCGTGCCATCGCCACCCGACTCGCCGCCGACGGCTGGGCGGTCGTCGTCACTGGCCGGGACACCGCCCGCACCACGGCGGTCGCCGAGCAGCTGCGCGGCACCGGTGCACTCGCGGACGCCGTCGCCGGTGATGTCGCCGACCGGTCCCTGCACCCCCGGCTGCTCGCCGCCGCCACCGCCCTCGCGCCGCTGGGCGCCTGGGTGAACTGCGCCGGGATCACGATCCGCAACGGCCTGACCGACCTGTCCGAGCCGGACACGCTCGCGATGATCCACGGCAACCAGCTCGGGTCGCTGTGGGGCTGCGAGACCGCGGTGCGGGAGTTCCTGGCCACCGGGACGCCGGGCGGCATCGTGAACATGTCATCGGTGCACGGGTCGCGGGCCTACCCCGAACACACCGTGTACGAGATGACGAAGGCGGCGGTCGAGGCGCTCACCCGCTCGGTGGCGGTCACCTACGCGGCGCACGGGATCCGGGCTAACGCGGTCGCCCCCGGGGCGGTCAGGTCACCGGCGCTCGACGACTCCTTCCGCCGCGCACCGGACCCGGCGGCCGCCGAGCGGTTCCTCGCCGACCGGTCGCCCGCCCGGCGGATCGCCGAACCGGAGGAGGTGGCCGGGGTGGTGTCGTTCCTGCTGTCCACCGACGCGTCGTACGTCTCCGGGCAGACGGTGGCCATCGACGGCGGCTGGTTGGCGGCGCTCGCGGACGACCCGGACGACCCGGAGGCGCGCCGTGCGGGGGTGCGGGCATGACGCTCCGTTCCGCCGCCTGGTTCGCCGGGACCGATGAGGTCGCGGTGCTGCACCGGGTCGCACTCCGGCTCGGACCCGACGACCTGGGCAAGCCGGTGATCGGGATCGCCGACACCGCCAGCGACCTCAATCCGTGCAACGCGGGCTTCACGGCCCTGGCGGAGCAGGTCGCCGAGGGGGTGCGCGCGGCCGGTGGCATCCCGGTCCGGTTCCCGGTGATGTCCCTCGGCGAGGACCTGATGAAGCCCTCCGCCATGCTGTACCGCAACCTGGTCGCGATGGAGCTGGAGGAGACCGTCCGCGCCTACCCGCTGGACGGCGTGGTCCACCTGGCCAACTGCGACAAGACGGTCCCGGCCGCGCTGATGGCCGCCGCGTCCGCCGATCTGCCGTCGCTGCTGCTGCTCGGCGGCGCACGGTCGGCCCCCGAGTTCCGCGGCAAGCCGCTGGGCGCGGGCACCGATCTGTGGCGCGCCCTCGACGACCGTCGGGCCGGGACCCTGGACGACCGGGGCTGGGCCGACCTGGAACGCTGCCTGTCCTGCGCCGGACCGGGTGCATGCAACGTGATGGGCACCGCCTCCACCCTGGCGATGCTGACCGAGGCCCTCGGCATGGCCCTGCCCGGCACCGCCCTGCTGGACGCCGTCGGTCCGCGGATCGAGCAGGCGGCCCGGGACACCGGGGCCCGGGTGGTCGCGATGGTGGCGGCCGACCGCCGGCCCTCCACCGTGATGACCCAGACCGCGCTGGACACCGCGATCCAGGTGCTGGCGGCGATCGGCGGTTCGACCAATGCGGTGATCCACCTGGCGGCGGTCGCCGGGCGACTGGGCTTGGACGCGAGCCTGAGCCGGATGGACGCGCTGTGGCGGGAGGTGCCGCTGCTCGCGGACGTCGAACCCTGCGGCAGCGGACTGGTGCACCAGCTGCGCCGGGACGGGGGACTGCCCACGCTGCTGGCCGCGTTGTGCGGCACCGACCCGCTCGGCGCCCCCGATCCCGCACCTGGGCCCGGCCGCGTTGTCGACCCCGAGCGCGACCCTGGGTCCGACCACGGCCCCGGCCCCCGCTCCGGCAGCGACGGTGACCCGCTGGCCCAGTCCTGCGGGGACGGCCGACCGTGGCGGGAGGTGCTCGACGACTATCCCGCCCCCGGCGCCCCCGGGTCACTGATCCGCACGAGGTCCGCCCCGGTTCTCCCGGCCCCCACTCTCGCGGCGGTGCACGGCACCCTCGCCCCGTCCGGCGCCGTCATCAAGGTCGCCGCCGCCACCCCCGACCTGCTCAGCCACACCGGCCGGGCCGTGGTCTTCGACTCCTACGACCACATGCGCACCCGCCTCGACGACGCGGACTTGGACGTCAGCGAGGACGACGTGCTGGTGGTGCGCGGCTGCGGCCCGGTCGGCGTGCCCGGCATGCCCGAGTGGGGGATGGCGCCGATCCCGCAGCGCCTGGTCGAACGCGGAGTCCGGGACCTGGTCCGGATCAGCGACGGCCGGATGAGCGGCACCTCCTTCGGCACCGTCGTCCTGCACGTCGCCCCGGAGGCCGCGGTCGGCGGCCCGCTCGCCCTGGTCCGGGACGGCGACCCGATCCGGCTGGACGTGCCGAACCGGCGCCTCGATCTGGACGTCGACCCCGCCGAACTCGACCGCCGCCGCGGCACCCTCGCGCCCCCGGCCTCCGCGGTCCACCTGCGCGGCTGGCCCCGGTTGTACGCCGACCACGTCCTGCAGGCCGACCAGGGCGCCGACCTCGACTTCCTGATCGCACCGACCCCGGCACACCGCCGATTCGTCGACCCCGTGGTCGGCCGGTCCTGATGACCACCGACCTCACCACGCACCACGAAGGAGACACCATGACCGCTCCACGGCCCCTCGCGGGCGTCCTGCCGGTCGTCCAGACCCCGTTCACCGCCGACGGGTCCATCGACGCGGCAGTCCTCGGCCAGGAGATCGACTGGGTGCTCGACCAGGGCGCCCACGGCATCACCACCGGCATGGTCAGCGAGATCCTGCGGATGTCCGCACTCGAACGCGACCAGCTCGCCGCCCTGGTCTGCGAGCGCACCACCGCCCGGGGCGCGCAGAGCGTGATCAGCGTCGGCGCCGAGTCGACCTACGGGGCGGTCGCCGCCGCCCGCCACGCCCAGTCGGTGGGCGCCGACGGCCTGATGGCCATCCCGCCGATCACCGTGCAGCTCGACGACGACGCGCTGTTCGGCTACTACTCGGCGATCATCGAGGCCACCGACATCGGGGTCGTGGTCCAGGACGCCTCCGGGTACGTCGGCCGGTCGCTGTCGATCGACCTGCAGATGCGTCTGCTGGACAGCTACGGCGAGCGGGTGTTCTTCAAGCCGGAGGCCGCCCCGATCGGCCAGCGCCTGACCCTGCTGCGCGAGGCCACGGACGGTCGGGCACGGGTGTTCGAGGGCACCGGCGGCGCGGCGCTGATCGACTCCTACCGGCGCGGCATCGTCGGCACCATGCCCGGCTCCGAGGTGGTGTGGGCGATCGTCCGGCTGTGGGACCTGGTCAGCACCGGCCGCTGGGATGCCGCCTACGAGATCAGCGGACCGCTGTCGTCACTGGTCGCGCTGCAGACCTCCATCGACGTGTTCGTCGCGATCGAGAAGCACCTGCTGGTCCGCCAGGGCGTGCTGCCCACCGCCCACACCCGGCCGCCGCACGGCTTCGTGCTGGACCCGGAGACCCGGGCCGAGGTCGACCGGCTGTTCGACCTGCTGCGTGAGCGCACGGTGATCGCCGCTAGCGTCTGAGACATGGCCCCGTTCGACCTCCGGGACGCCGCCGTCCCCGCCGTCCGCCACGACCTGCACCGGCTGCTCGCCGCCCTGCCCACCGTCGACGTCGACCCGGTTCCGCTGGGCTCGGTGCGCGCGCGGCTCGGCGAGCGCCCGGTGCGGGACCCGGCCACCGGGACGCTGCTCTGGGTCGACGTCGAGGCCGGTCGGGTGCACCGCTGGCCGCGGGCCGACCCGGCGCTGGCGCTCGACCCGTGGCAGGTGGACTCGCCGGTCGGGATCGCCTGGCCGACCGAGTCCGGTGGTGTCCTGGTCGCGGCGGCGTCCGGGCTGCGGGTGCTCGGCGACGGTCGGGATGCGGGGTCCGTCGGCACGGACACCGGTGAACCGCACGCCGGGCACACCCCCACGCGGTCCGTCTGGCAGCATGCGGCACCCGCTCCTGGCCACCGCTGGAACGACGGCGCGACCGACCCGGCGGGCCGACTCTGGCTGGTTGCCATGCCCATCGATGACGCCACCGCCCCCGGCACCGTGCACCGGATCACCGCGACCGCCGACGATGTGGTCCTCACCCAGGTGACCTGCGGCAATGGCATCCAGTTCAGCCCCGACGGCCGCTGGCTGTACCTCACCGACTCGGTGCGCCGGGTCCTGTACCGCCTGCCCTTCGATCCGGAGACCGGCGAACCCGGCGCCCCCGAACCGTTTTTCGCCACCGCCCAGGACGGCCCGATCCCGGACGGCACCACCGTCGACGCCGCCGGCGCGCTCTGGGTCCCGTACTGGGCGGCGGGCGCGGTGCTGCGCCTGGACCCCGCCGGGCACCCGGTCGACGTGTTCAGGATGCCGGTGCCGCTCGTCACCTGCCTGGGCATCGGCCCGGACGGCGACGGGTGGGTCAGCACCGCCGGGAACCCCCATCCGCGCCTCGGCGACCCGGGGGCGGCAGCGGACGGGGGAGCGGTGTTCCGGGTCCGGCTGCCCGACGGGGTACGGGCGGGGGCGACCCGGCCGGTGCGCGGCCTCTGACCGGACCGGCTCAGCGCAGCACGACCCCCAGCTCGTCGACCTCGCCCTCCGGCGACACCGGCCCGGCCGCCCGGCCCGACAGCCAGATCACCGCCGCCCCCGACGCCACCACCAGCACGATCCCGCCCAGCATCCACCCGGTCAGCCGGTCACCGAGCAGCGTCGCCCCGACCAGCGCCCCCATCACCGGATCGATCGCGAACAGCGTCCCGGCCACCCGCGGCGACGTCAGCCGCACCGCCAGGAAGTCCAGGCTGAACGCCATCGCCACCCCGAGCAGCCCCGAGGCGACCAGCGGCAGCACGTCCCCGCCCTCGATCAGCGGCACCGACGGCACCGAGAACGGGGCCAGCAGCACCGCACCCACCGCCACCGACAGCGCGAGCCCGCCCAGCCCCGAGTCGTCGTCGCCGACCCGCCCCGCCAGCACCGTGTACCCGCCGAACGCCGCCGCAGCACCCAGCCCCGCCAGCACGCCCACCGGGTCCAGGTCGCCCTGCGGCCCCGCGACCAGTGCCACCCCGACCAGCGTGAGCACCGGCAGCAGCCGCTGCGCCCCCCGCGCCCCGACCGCCGCCACCGCCAGCGGTCCGCAGAACTCCAGCGTCACCGCCACCCCCAGCGGGATGCGCTGCACCGCGTGGTAGAACAGCACGTTCATCGCGGCCATCGCCACGCCGTAGAGCACGATGCCCAGCCACGCCGAGCGTGACCTGCCGCGCAGTCGCGGCCGGGTCAGCAGGAGCAGCACCACCGCCGCCACCGCCATCCGGAACCCGGAGACCGCCGGGATCGGCAACCTCCCGAACAGGCCGTCGGCCAGGGCGGCGGACACCTGGATGCCGGCGGAGCCGAACAGCACGCAGACGGTGGCGATCAGGGCAGAACGATGCGAGCGCATGGGGATTTCCTCACGATGAGCGAGCGGCTGGGTCTGAGGGCAGCACTCGGACCCCGCACCAGGTGCGGGTCGGGAGTGCGGCGGTCAGACCGCCGACGGGCCGCGGCGTGCCGCGCAGCCGAGGAAGCTCATCGGATCCATGGGCGCGACTGTAGACACCCCGCCGACCGGCGCGGACCGGCGTCTCACGCTTCGAGGTACACCAAGGTGACCGGAGTGTCCTGCCCGGGCCAGGTGCCGGTCAGCGCCCCGGTCGACCGCTGCTCGGTCCCCGGACGCCGCACCACGACGACCGTCGACCCCGCACCGTCACCACTGCCCCGCACCAGCAGCCACGGCTCGCGCTCCACCACGCCGTCCGCCGTCTCGACCATCACCCGCGCCTGGGAGTCGGCCTCCCGGATCACCCGGCTCACCTCCGCGCGGTACACCGGGTCGCCGACCGCGTCGTACGCCCACCGCGTCCCCAGCACCGAGTGCTCCATCGTCCCGAGCAGCCACGGCTCGGCCTCAGGCAGCGGAGCACCCCGGTAGGTGAGCGGCACGTGCACCAGCTCACCGTCCACCTCGAACAGGTGCGACTCGATCCCCACCTCGCCCGCCGGGTCGTCGAACCGGTACGCGGCGATCGGCTTCAGCTCGGTCACAGCGCGGTCGAACCAGGGTTGAGCGGGCAACCAGGCGGCGACCAGTTCGGCCTTGGTGGGGGACAGGGTCGCGCGGTGGATGAGGGCCATGCAGGCAATGTACCCGCCCTGGTGGGACCTTCGTCTTCACCCGTTCGGTCGCTATTCATGACTATCACTGAGGACCTATTTTCCTCACAGATCGCGCACAGCCGACATTGTGCTAGCTGGCCGCGATTTCGGCACGGCATTCGCCGCGTCGTTGTCGCACCCGCCAGCCGGGTCTTCCAGGGGGAGCCGCACGTCGTGCCCAGTCGTGCCCGGAATCGTCGATCCGCGATCATCGCCGCCGTCGTGAGCAGCGGATTGTTGCTACCGACCTCGGCCGCCATGGCCACCGACCCGGACCCGGCTGCCGCGGCGAGCGCCCCCGATCCGGCCGCCGTCAGCTGCGTCGACGAGACCGCCGACAGCGCCACCGCGAGCACCGTCGCCGTGGCCTGCGACCAGGACGTCGAGGTGGTCGGCGAGCGCACCGAGTGGAACACCGTGTACGCGCAGGCCGACGGCACCATGCGACTCGACGTGTCCGCACTGGCCGTCCGCACCCAGGTCGACGGCGACTGGGGCGCGGTCGACGCCACCGTGGTCGCGGCCCCGGAGGGCATCGCCGTGGCCGCTCCGGTCCGACCGATGACCTTCAGCGACGGATCCGACGGCATGCCGCTGGCCCGGATCGAACGCGAGGGACACGAGCTGACCTTCGACGTCCCCTTCGACCTCCCGGCACCCCGGCTGGACGGCGACCAGTTGACCTACGACCAGGTCCTGCCCGGCGTGGACCTGGTGGTGTCGGTGAACGACGACGCGACCGGCTTCTCCGAGGTGTTCCGGGTGGACAGCCCCGAGGCGGCGGCGAACCCGCAGCTCAGCCAGCTGACGTTCCCGGTGCAGACCACCGAGGGCCTGGAGCTGCAGGCCGACCAGGGCGGCTTCGTCGCGGTGGACGACGCGGGCACCGAGATCTTCACCAGCCCGACGCCGGCGATGTGGGACTCCCGCGAGGCGACCCCGATGCCCCAGGTCCGTGCCCGCAGCAGCCTGCTCGGCCAGGCCGACCCGGCGGTGCCGGCCGCTGAGGCCTTCGGCGATGAGGTGGTGGACCTGGAGCGTTCGCCGTCGCTGGCGAGCACCGTCGCCGACATGCCGGCCTCGGTCGTCGACGATCAGGTCAGCATCACCCCGGACCCGGCGATGATCGAGGACGACGCGACGGTGTGGCCGATCTACATCGACCCGGCGATCAGCGGGTCCTTGAACGACTGGACGGCCGTCCGCGACGCCTTCGGTCAGTCCTACCGGTTCAACCCGGACGAGGGCGTCGGCCTGTGCAACCGGGCCACGTCCAGCACGTGCTCGGCGACCTTCCGCAGCCGCATCCTGTGGAAGTTCGGCGGCTTGGAGGCCATCGGCGCGATGAACGGCGCCGACATCAACGGGACCACCTTCGCCGTGGTCGGCACGCATTCCTACGATTGCACGCCGCGGCCGATCAACCTCTACCGGGTGGACAACTGGAACTCGGCGACCGCCTGGCCCGCGAACAACTACTACTTCCAGAGTTCGCTCACGGTCGCGCACAAGTCGAGCTGCGCCGGTCAGCCGGTGCGGTGGCTGGAATTCCCCGCGCTCGAGGCGGGTCAAGCGGTCGCGGTCGCGAATTCCAACCAGCTGACAATGGGTCTGGCCACGGACGAGTCGAGCATGGCCTACTGGAAGCGGTACCGGAACGACGCCGGGCTGTCGATCTCCTACAACCGGGCGCCGACCATCCCCACCGGCGTGAAGTTCAGCAACCCGGCCGCAGCCTGCGTCACCGGTGCCGGACGCCCGGTGCTGCGGACCACCACCCCCGTGCTCTACGCCGTGCTCAGCGACCCCGACGGCCAGGCGGTGCAGGCCAACGTGGACGTGTACGCGGTGAACACCAACACGCCGATCCTGTGGCACGCCCGACCGGCCGCCCAGGCATCGGGCGTCGGCCAGACGGTCCAGCTCGGCGGGATGAGCGGCGGCAAGATCTACCGGGTCCAGATCAACGGCGTCGATCCCAACGTGGTCGGTGGGCCAGCGGTCGCCTGTGAGATGGAGATCGACCTGACGCCCCCGGCGCCCCCCACCGTCGCGCCAGCACCGGTCACCGGGCAGCCGCTGTACACCAGCGCCTCCCCGGCCGGCGGGATCGGGCAGACCGGGTCGTTCCGGTTCGGCAACGGCGGATCGACCGACGTGGTCTCGTACAAGTACTCCTTCGGCAGTTCGGCGCTGAACCAGACCACCACCGCCGCGGCCCCGACCATCACGTTCGCACCGAAGCAGGCGGGCTTCCAGACGCTCTACTACCAGTCGGTGGACCGGGCGGGCTGGACCAGCCCGATGCAGACCTACACCTTCTCGGTCGCTTTCCCGGAGACCACCGTCTGGCGGCTGGACGAGACGACCGGCGCCACGGCCGCCAGCTCCGGGGACCCGGCCAACGGTCTGCCGATCACCTGGACGGGTCCGGTGACCCGGGTCGACGGCCCGTTCGCCGAGGCCGGGATCGACCCGGCCGACCGCGCCGTGCTGATCGGCCCGAATGCCGCCAGCGGTGCCACAGCTGTACCGGTGATGCGCACCTCGGACAGCTTCGCGGTGCAGGCGATCGTCCGGGCGGATGCGGTGGACGGCACCGCGGCGGTGGCCTACCAGAGCGGCACCTACCGCGCGGGCTACACCCTGGGCTACCGGCCGTGCGCCGACGGGCAGAGCAGTTGCTGGTCCTTCGCGATGCCGGGCACCGACGCCTACGAGACCTCGATGGACGAGGCGATCTCGCCGATCAAGGTCGAGCCGGGGCAGTGGACGCTGATCAGCGGCGTGCACGACGCAGGCCAGGACCGGATCTCGATCTGGGTCTGCACCATCGGGGACGAGCCCGGCGACTTGGAGCCCACCGGCAACGTGACGGTGCCGCACGCCAATGCCTGGTCGGCGACCGGACCGCTCCGGCTCGGTCTGACGCCCTTCGTCGGGGCCGTCAGTGAGCTGCGCACCCTGACCGGCGCCATCGACGACACCACCGTCAACCGGGCCTGCAACCAGCCCGCCGCCTGACCCGCACAGCATCAGGGAGCAACAGATGAACGCATGGGGTCCGGGCGTCAGGGCCGTGGGGTTGGTGGTCACGACCGCCCTCGCCGTGACACTGTCCGTCACGACGTCTGAGGTGGCGGCGGCGATCGACCAGCGCCCGATCCCGGACGCCGAGCGGGTGGCGCACGGAGCCGAGGTGGCGCCCGACCTCCCGGAGACGGCACCCCTGCCCAGCCGGGACGGTGCGGTCGCCGAGCCCGAACCCCTGCCCGTGATGCCGCCCTCGACCGTCGATCCCGCCTCCTGGCCGACCGCCGGCGATGTGGCGTTGACCGCCGAGCAACCGCAGGCCGAGGGCTCTGTGGTGAGCCTGGCGTGGGCACCCGGTTCAGAGGAGCGCCGCGCGGAGCTGGTCGCCGATCCCGCTCCCACCGCTGTCTGGTCGGACGCCACCTCCGCCGCAGCGGCACCCGCCCCGACGCCCGCGGACACTCCGACGGCGGAGCCGACAGCCACCCCCGAACCGACGCCCACTCCGACCACGCCCGCCGTCCCGGCACCCACCGCACCGGCCGTCAGTACCGACAGCCCGGATTCGGTGAGCGTCGAGGTGCTGGACCGGGCGTCCGCCACCGCGCTCGGTGTCGACGGCGTGCTCATGGCGGTGCGCAGCGACGACGCCATTGCGGACATCCCGGTCGACGTCACGGTGGACTACTCCGGCTTCGCTGAGGCGTTCGGCGGCGACTGGGCGAACCGGCTCCAGCTGACCACCCTGCCCGAGTGCGCGCTCACCGACCCGGAGTCGGACGACTGCCGGACCCGGACCCCGGTGGATAGCAGCAACGACGCCGCGGCGGGCACCGTCACCGCCACCGTCGCGCCCCGTGCGGCGCGGGTGATGGCCCTGGCGGCCTCCGCCTCCGGGTCCACCGGGAACTGGTCGGCGACCCCGCTCTCGCCGTCGGCGACCTGGCAGGTCTCCGGGCAGACGGGTGACTTCAGCTGGTCCTACCCCATGCGGGTCGCCCCGGTCTCCGGTGGGCCGACCCCTGAGCTGGGCTTCTCCTACTCCTCCGGGTCGCTGGACGGCCGGGTCGCCTCCACCAACAACCAGACCTCGTGGGTCGGCGACGGATGGAACCTGGACTCCGGGTATGTCGAGCGCAAGTACCAGTCCTGCTCGGACGACATGGGCGGCAACGCGAACAACGCGGGCCGTCGAACCGGCGACCTGTGCTGGTACAGCGACAACGCCGTGCTGTCGTTCGGCGGGTCGACCACCGAGCTGGTCAAGGACGCCGCCACCGGGACCTGGCGCGCCCAGTCCGACGACGGTTCCCGGATCGAGCACCTCACCGGCGGCTGGAACGACGACAACGACGGCGAGTACTGGCGGGTCACCACCGGTGACGGCACCCAGTACTACTTCGGCCGAGGCAAGCGGGCGGCGAACGACCCGCTGGAACTGAACTCCGCGTGGTCGGTGCCGGTCTACGGCAACCACCCCGGTGACCCCTGCTACGCCGGTGACTACGCCTCCTCGGTCTGCACCCAGACCTGGCGCTGGAACCTGGAGTACGTCGTCGACACCTCCGGCAACACGTTGACCTACGTCTACGACAAGGAGACGAACAACTACGGCCGGAATCTGAACCAGGCGGTCTCCAGCTACGTGCGCGGCGGCTACCTGAACCGGATCGAGTACGGGCAGCGGGCCGGTTCTGAATCCGCGTCCCCGGCACCGGCTCGGGTCGACTTCACCGTCGCCGAACGCTGCCTGCCCTCCGGTGCGATCACCTGCGACCCGGCCCAGCTCACCGAGGCCAACGCCAAGTCGTGGCCGGACGTGCCCTTCGACCTGATCTGCACCTCCAGCACCAGCTGCCCGGAGCAGACCTCACCCTCCTTCTTCACCCGCAAGCGCCTCACCAGTGTGAAGACCCGCGTGCTGGTCGGCTCGGCCTACCAGGACATCGACGCCTGGAACCTGCGGCACACCTTCCCGGACACCGGCGACCGCACCAACTCCGCGCTCTGGTTGGACGGGATCACGCACCAAGGGCTGGTGGGCTCCACCATCACGCTGCCGGAGGTCACCTTCCGCGGTGAGCAGATGGCCAACCGGGTCGACACCCTGGGCGACGCCGGACCGCCGATGAACCGTTACCGGGTGACGGCGATCAGCTCCGAGGCCGGCGCCACCACGACGATCAACTACTCCGCGCCGGACTGCACCTCCGGTGACCTGCCTGCGGCTGCCGACAGCAACACCCGGCGTTGTTTCCCGGTGTCCTGGCAGCCGGAGGGCACGGGCCCGGAGATCCAGGAGTACTTCCACAAGTACGTGGTCGACACCGTGGTCGAGAACCCGAACGACGAGGTGAGCGCGGCGGTCGAGACCGCGTACCGCTACCTCGGCGACCCTGCGTGGCACTACGACGACAGCCCGTTCACCTCGGCTGCGCACCGCACCTGGAGCGAGTTCCGGGGCTACGCGGCGGTCGACGTCATCACCGGATCGGCCATGCAGCAGCGGTCCCAGGTGCGGACCCGGTACTTCCGCGGGATGGACGGTGACCGACTCGCCTCCGGCGGCACCCGTCAGGTCGCGGTGGACGGCATCACGGACACCGAGCGCCTGAACGGCTTCGCCCGGGAGGAGATCACCTACAACGGCCTCGACGGGCCGGAGATCGGCGGGACCGTCACCACCCCGTGGATCTCGGCCGCCACCGCGACCGGTGCCGACGGGACCCGGGCCGCCTTCCTGCGCCCAGCCACCGTCGAGGAGCGCACCGTCGCCCCGTCGTTGCCCGGCGGGGTCCGCACGACCCGGACCGTCACCAGCTACGAGACCGCGTACGGCCTGCCCACCCAGATCGACGACCAGGGCGACATCAGCACGGCCGCCGACGACCGGTGCATCCGGACCGAGTACGCCCAGAACCCGAGCGTCGGCATCGTCTCCACCGCGAAGCGGGTCGAGACGGTGTCGGTGAACTGCGCGACCGCACCCACCCGGCCACGTGACGTGATCTCCGACGAGCGCACCTTCTACGACGGAGGCGCCTTCGGAACCGCCCCGACCCGTGGCCTGCCCACCACCGCCCAGGTCGTCTCCGGGTTCTCCGGCACCACGCCGACCTACGTCACCACCAGCACCACGAGCTACGACGCCCTCGGCCGCCCGACCGTCGCGACCGACGCGATGGGACGCGCCTCCACCACCGCCTACACCGGCACCGGCGGCGTGGTCACCGGCACCACGGTCACCGCCCCCGACCCGGACGGGAGCGGCCCGATCGCCGCCGGTGTCACCACCGCGGTGCTCAACCCGGCCTGGGGGTCGATGGTCAAGACGACCGACCCGAACGGCAAGGTCACCTCGGCCACCTTCGACGCCCTCGGCCGGACCACCGCGGTGTGGAACCCGGGCCGTGCGCAGGGCAGCGCCAGTGCGCACACGCTCTACGAGTACACGATCTCGAAGACGGCACCCAACACGGTCACCACCAAGACCCTCGCCGCCGACGAGACCTACCTGACCAGCGTCGCCCTGTTCGACGGCATGCTCCGGCCCCGCCAGACGCAGTCGCCTTCGGCCGCTCGGGACACCCCGGGCCGGATCATCACCGACACCTTCTACGACAGCCGCGGCAGCGTGGCCTGGTCCAACGGGTCGTGGTTCGCCAACGGTGCCGTGAGCACCACCCTGGTGGTCCCGACCACCGCCGTGCCCAGCCGGACCCGGTACCTCTACGACGGCGCGGGCCGCGGCACCGTCACCATCACCGACGTCGGTGAGCAGGAGCGCTGGCGGACCACCACCAGCTACGGCGGCGACCGGGTCACGATCGATCCGCCGCAGGGCGGCACGGCGCAGACCACCATCACCGACGCCCGCGGCAACACCACCGAACTGCGCCAGTACCTCGGGGGACACCCCACCGGCGACTTCCGCACCGTCAGCTACGGCTACGACCCCGCCGGGAACCTCACCTCGGTCAAGGACTCGGCCGGCAACACGTGGTCGTACACCTACGACCTGCGCGGGCGGCAGCTCACCGCCACCGACCCGGACAAGGGCGCGACCACCACCACCTACGACGAGGCAGGACTGGTCCGCACCACCACGGACGCGCGCGGCATCACCCTGTACACCGTCCGCGACCAGCTCGGCCGTCAGACCGAACTGCGGGACGGCAGCGCCACGGGCGCCCTCCGGGCCAAGTGGACCTACGACACCCTGCTCAAGGGCCAGCTCACCTCCTCCACCCGGTACAGCGGCAGCAACGCCTACGTCACCGCGGTCACCGGTTACGACGAGGCAGGTCGCCCGCTCGGGGCCTCGGTCACCGTGCCGGCCGCCGAGGGCGCACTCGCCGGGACCTACACCACCGGCTACACCTACACCGCCGACGGCCAGGTCAAGTCGACCAAGCTCCCCTCCGCGGGCGGACTGGGTGCCGAGACCGTCACCACCCGCTTCGACGGACTGTCCCGCCCGGAATGGATGTCCGGTGGGCTCGGCTGGGGTGTCTACGTCGCTGACGCCACGTACGACGTCTACGGCGAACCGCTGCGCTACGACCTCGGCAACACCTACGCGTTCTTCCTCAACTACTCCTACGAGGAGGGAACGCGTCGACTCCAGAAGACCTGGGTCGAGCGTGAGGGCGTCGGCGGTCTGGACATGGACCTCACCTACACCTACGACGCGGCGGGCAACCCGACCTCCATCGTGGACCGTCCCACCGGCAAGCCCGTCGACGCCCAGTGCTTCGGCTACGACGGCCTGCGGCAGCTCACCTCGGCCTGGACCCCGGCCAACGCCAACTGCACCAGCCCCAAGGCGGCGACGGCACTCGGCGGACCGGCACCGTACTGGACCGACTACACCCTCGACGCCTCCGGCAACCGGTCCAGCGAGACCACCCACACCACCGCCGGTGACACGACCCGCACCTACGCCTATCCGGCCACCGGGGCCGCCCGCCCGCACGCGGTGTCGACCGTCAAGCAGACCGGTGCCGCAGGCGCCGCCACCAGCTCCTACGCCTACGACGCAGCGGGCAACACCACCACCCGCAACGTCGCCGGCAAGACCGGTCAGACCCTCAAGTGGGACGCCGAGGGTCGCCTCGAATCGATCACCCAGGGCACCAGCACCACCACGCAGGCGCTCTACACCGCCGACGGCGACCGGCTGATCCGGCGCGAGAACGGCGTCGTCACCCTCTACCTGCCCGGTGGCCAGGAGCTCGCCCTCACCACCGCCACCAAGGTGGTCAAGGCGACCCGCTACTACGGCTTCAACGGCCAGCAGGTCGCGATGCGCACCGGCGTCTCCGGCGCCACCGTCAGCTCGCTGATCTCCGACCCGCACCAGACCGCCACGATGGCGATCGCCAACACCACCAAGGCCATCACCCAGCGCCGCACCGACCCCTACGGCAACACCCGCGGTGCGGCCGCCACCGCCTGGCCTGGTGACCACGGCTTCATGAACAAGGTGCAGGACGCCAGCGGCCTCACCCAGGTCGGCGCCCGCTACTACGACGCCCTGATCGGCCGGTTCATCTCCGTCGACCCCGTGTTCGACCAGAGCGCGCCGCAGTCGTGGGGGTCGTACTCCTACGCGGACAACAACCCGGTCGCCTACTGGGACCCGACCGGTATGTGGTCGTGGAAGAACGCCTGGAACAAGGTCAAGCGCACCGCCAGCTCGGCCGCCCATGGGGTGAACCGGTTCGTCCACAAGTACCAGGCGGAGATCGTCGGAGCGGTGGTCGGCGGCGTCGTCACCTTCGGATGTCTCGCTGCCACCGCGGGGACGGGATCGGTCGGCTGCGCAGCACTCGGGGGCGCCGCAGGCGGCGCTGCCACAAACCTCTGGCGCTCGAAGGTCCAGAAGACCCAACCGTTCTCCTGGCGGTCACTGGTCAGGGACACGGTCGTCGGTGGTGTCGTCGGGGCGGTGGCCGGACCGGTGTCCGGTGCGGCTCGAACGGTGACCTCCGCGGTGGTCAGCAGAGTCGCTCCAACGGTGGCAGCTCGGATCGCCGCCCAGCGAGCGGCGAGCACGGTCCTCACGGGGCAGGTGAGTCGAACCGCTTTGAACGCCGGCGCCCGGACATCGATCACGAGTGCGGGAGCGGGTGGGGCGTCCCGGAGCGAGGTGTCGCAGGTCGCGCAAGGCGCGGCGCAGCGGGCCACTGGCGCAGAGTCCGCCACCGCTGGGCGCGACCTCGCGCGGCGGCTTGCCAGCGAACAGCAGATGGGCGAGGAAGGAGTCGTGATCGCTGGCCGCGGGCATCGTCGATCGATCGACGTCGCGGACCGCTTGGTAGATCGCTACGGTGGTGAAGCCAGCGACTGGATGAAGATGTCGAGCTCCTCGTATACCGGCGCGGATGGGCTGAAGCAGCAAACGCACTGGTACGAGAGCGCGGCGACGGGCGAACGTGTCGAGTTCAAGACCAAGTTGGAGTGGACCTCGAGTGCTCCCCTGCAGTGATCTTCCGTACGAGGCAGCAGTGATGAGGGCATTGCGCTACTTCGACCTGATCGACCCGATAGCGGTGATGCGCTGGGCGGAGCTATGGGCGTCGCGCGATGAGGGCACCGGGGCTGTGATCGATCTCGCCGCCATGTCGGCGCCGCTGGCCCAGGAGGTCGACAGCGCGCTGGAGGATCTGTGCGAGCAGCTCGGCCTGCCACCGGTGTCGACAGAGGCTGCGGCGATGACCGCAGCGGTTGATGCGGCTCGAGACTTGGTGGAAGGTCGCGTGGACCCGACCGAGGCCGCACACCGGATCTGGACCATCGCGGACCTGGGGCCGATCGCAGCACCGCGATTGCGCGTCTTCATTGGTCTAGCCAGCGAGTGGGACGACAACCCCGAGTTTCGCGACTCCTACGACGCCCAGATCAGGCATGAGGCGGCGCTGCTGGCAGGCGAATCGTGATCGTGGGTCGCTACCGAGTCATTGCCACCACCGGGCACCCCACCAGGTGATCGTCCACCATCCCGCACGCCTGCATCGCCGCATACGCCGTCGTCGGCCCCACGAACCGGAACCCGGCCTTCTTCAGCTCCTTCGCCAACGCGGTCGACGCCGGGGTGACTGCCGGGACCTCGGCGAACGCCCGCGGCCGCACCCGCTCGGCCTCCGGGGTCGCGTGTGCCCAGAAGATCGCGTCCAGGCTCCCGCCCACCGCCTGCAACGCCAGCAGTGCCTGCGCGTTGGCGATGGTGGCGAGGATCTTGGCCCGGTTCCGGATGATCCCCGCGTCGGCCATCAGGCGTTCGACGTCGTGCTCGTCGTATCCGGCGACCACCTCGGGGTCGAAGTCGGCGAACGCCGTCCGGAACCCGTCGCGCTTGCGCAGCACCGTGATCCAGGCGAGTCCGGACTGGAACGCCTCCAGCGACATCCGCTCGTAGAGCGCGCGGTCGCCGTGCACCGGGACGCCCCACTCCTCGTCGTGGTAGCGCTCGTACAGCGGGTCGCCGTCGCCGAAGCAGCGCGCACCGGCGGGGTGGCCGTCAGTGGTCGCGGCGGAGACGGGGTGCTGGACGGCGTCGCTGGTCATGGACTCAGCCTGCCCTAGGCCCCTGACATTCCATATGGTGGACAGAAGCGGTCTGTCAGTTGAGACGCGACCGCTCCGGGGCTACTGTCGCAAGCCGCGCACGACACCGTTCCACGCCGCCCCCGCGGACCCGCCCGGTAGGACCTGCGATGCCGGTGCGCGAACCGTCCACGACCCGGGAGCCGCCCCGCATGTCCGCCACAGCCACCTCCGACCGTCCCGCCTCGACCCCGGTGAACTCACCCGGGCGCGTCATCGCGGCGAGCCTGGTCGGCACAACGATCGAGTTCTACGACTTCTACGTCTACGCGACCGCCGCGGTGCTCGTCTTCCCGAAGCTGTTCTTCACCGCCGCCGACTCCAGCACGGCGCTGCTGCTGTCCTTCGCCACCTTCGGTGCGGCGATGGTCGCCCGGCCGATCGGTGCGATCTTCTTCGGTCACCTCGGCGACCGCAACGGCCGGAAGTCGACGCTGGTCGCGTCGCTGCTGACCATGGGCGTGGCGACGTTCCTGATCGGGGTGCTGCCCACCTACGGCAGCGTCGGTCTGCTCGCGCCGATCCTGCTGCTCGTCATGCGCCTGGCGCAGGGCTTCGCGCTCGGCGGTGAGTGGTCCGGTGCGGCGCTGGTCGCCACCGAGAACGCCCCGGCGGGCAAGCGCGCCTGGTACGGCACCTTCCCGCAGGCGGGTGCGCCGATCGGCTTCATCATCGCCAACACCCTGTTCCTGATCATCAACGGGATCCTCGGCTCGGACTCGCCGGAGTTCCTGAGCTGGGGCTGGCGGATCCCGTTCCTGTTCTCCGCGGTGATGGTGATCGTGGGCCTGTGGGTCCGGCTGAAGCTGGTCGAGTCCGCGTCGTTCAAGGCCGCCGAGAAGACCGGCAAGATCACCAAGCTGCCGCTGGGCACCACGCTGCGGCACCACTGGCGTGCGGTCATCCTCGGCACCTTCATCATGCTGGCGACCTACGTGCTGTTCTACCTGATGACCACGTTCGCGCTGACCTACGGCACCGCGGCCACCGAGACCTCCGACGCCGGGACGCACGGCCTGGGCATCCCCTACGTGCACTTCGTCCTGATGCAGGTCATCGGTGTGATCTTCTTCGGCATCTTCACCCTGCTGTCCGGCCCGCTCGCCGACCAGATCGGTCGCCGCAAGCTGCTGATCTGGGTGACGTCACTCATCGCGGTCTTCGGTCTGACCTTCGACGTGTTCCTGATGGTCCGCGACGACATCGCCTTCACCGGTGCGCTCGCGCAGGCGTTCCTGGTCATCGGCTTCACGTTGATGGGCGCCACCTTCGGCCCGATGGGCGCGATCCTGCCGGAGCTGTTCCCGACCAACGTCCGGTACACCGGCTCCGCGATCGCCTACAACGTCTCCTCGATCCTCGGCGCGGCACTCGCCCCGATCATCGCGCTGGAGCTGTGGAAGATCGCCGATGGTTCCACGTGGATCGTCGGGGTGTACCTGACCGGTGCGGCGGTGCTCACGCTGATCGCGCTGGTGTTGTCGAAGGAGACCAAGGACCAGGACTACTCCCGGGTCTCGCACGACTGAGGTGGCGGGTCAGCTGACCATGCGGTGCAGTGAGCTCGTCACGGTGGCGGTGTCGTGCTGCACATCCCGGGAGCGGCGGGCGAGCGCGCGGACCATCGCCCCGGCGTTGCCGGACAGCTGGAAGTCGGCCTCCCCGAACGTGAGTGCCGTGCGTTCGTAGAGGTTGCGGCACATGGTCAGCGCGTCGTACACCTGCTCGATCTGCTCGTCGCCGAAGATCCACGATTCGATCTGCGGTTGCAGCGACATCACCAGGGACGGCAACTCCTCGACAGCGCGCAGCACCGCCTGAATGCCCTCGATCCCGAGGTCGAATCCACGGGTGCAGGTCATGCGCAGCTCCTCCAGCTGGGTGAGGAACGCGCGCGCGTCGTCGGAGACCAGTGCTGCCAGACCGACGACCGCCTCCGCCTTGGTGGTCACGCCGGTGAATGTGCGGTCGATCAGCTCCAGGGCGAGCCGGATCTGCGTGAGCGGCGGCACGATGCCTCCGGCAAGCGCCGAGGAGAGACCGCCGGCGAGGAGGGTCAGCGCGGTGCTCGCCCCGTCGGTGCGCAGGGTCATCACTGTCTGCGCGATGTGCTGGCTGAACTGCTCGTCCGCGACCTGCACCGTGCCGGCCGGCCATGCGGGCATGGTGGGTGGGAGCGGGTTCTTCAGGCCCCGGCCGGCCGGTGACCCCTGCTGCCATCGCCTGATCGACCTGGATCATCCCCACCGCGACCCTGGTGGACATCTCGATGACGGTGCGCCACTTGTCGTCCACGAGCCTCGCGTCGTCGTCGAGGGCGTCGACCTGATCCAGGAGGCCGCTGATGATGTCGTGCGAGGCGCGCAGGAAGACGTCCTGGTAGATCGACCAGGTGGCCTCCGCCGCCGCCCGACTCTGGTACCCGGCGATCACCTGCAGGCCGTCGACGATCGTGTTCACGGCGTCCAGGACCACGGTGGCGATCGCACCCCAGAACGGCCGCAGCGGCAGCGGGACACTGATCCGTCGCAGCGCCGGACGGAGGGTGTCCACGAACTCCTGCACCTGATCCACCGCGCGGCAGGCCCGGGCATACTCTTGCGCGAACCACTCGACGATGGCTTCGTGCACCGCCCGCTCGCGCGCGGCGAGCGTCCCCGCGTACGCGTCCAGCGACAGCGCCGTCTCCCGCAGCTTCGAGCGCGCCACACACCGCACGTCCCGGCGTTCGCTCTCCAGGCCCACCGCCATCAGAATGAGAGTCTCGGTCCGGATGTCGACCGGTTCGCCGAAGGCCCCGGCGCTGACCACGGCGTCGTCGTGGAACAGGGAGAACGGCACCACCATGCTGGCGTCGTACCCGCCCTCGACCCGCTCGCTGCCGATGTGGTTCGGACCGAAGATGTCGTTGACGTACGTCCCGTTGACGGTGCGCGTCTCGCCGATGATCCGATCGCTCAACCCACCGGCGACCACCAGCTGGTGCAGCATGTCGTTGTCGACGATGTAGTTGCGCACGTTGTCGACGTTCCTGCCCGCCACCTCCGCCGGGACCGGCGCCGGATTCACCGTGACCGCCCGGACGTTCGGGTTCTTTGCCGCCACATCCGCCGCGAGACCGCCGCCGAGGGAGTTGCCGCACACGAAGTCGACCCGTGGCTGGCTGGCGACGTAGTTCTCCGCGGCGGTGAACTGCGCGGGGGTCAGCGAGGTGATCAGCACGGCGTTGTTCTGCCAGTCGGTGCTGCCCTGCGAGCCCTGGAAGGCGACGGTGACCTCGTGGCTGGCGGTGTTCTCGAGGGTGAAGGCGTCGAGGCCGGTGACGGTGTCGTGGACGAAGTCGGTGACCTGGTATTTCACGCCGTTGACCTTGACGATCTCCCACCGGTCGAGGACCTGGTAGGCGATCCGGCTAGCGAGGTCCATCAGATCGTCATCGGTGGTGTCACGTTGTGTGCTCATAGCGTGCCACCGTCCCGCCACTCATTGACGTCCCATCCGACGTCCCCGTCGTCCAGGTGGTACGAGATGTCGAACTGACGGTGGAAGCCGTTCTTCTCGCGGAGCACCAAGTTCGTGTGGGTGAAGATGGCCCACCCATTGAAATCGAGAGGAAGCGTTGCATTTTTGACGTCTTCGGCGATGCGAACGGAGACAGACTCCTCGATGTCATGATCAGGATCGGCGAGGACCAAGTGAACGCTGACTTGAAACTTCCGGCCGCCCTCAGCCTGGTCGAAGATCGCCCGCCATTCGGCGTCCGTGCGCTTGGGCTGTTCGAGGTAAGCCGCGTAGAGCGCGTCCTCTGCAGCCGCGTCGGCCTCGGCCTTCTCCCACGGCCCGCTGTTGAAGTTCACCGTGAACACCGGGTCGGCCATCTGGTGCGCGGCGACGTAGCGCTCCGGCAGCACGGTGAACTCCGGGTACGTGGCGAGCAGCGTGTCGCGCAGCTGGTCGAGCTCGGTGCGGTAGGCGATGCGCAGCAGGCTCTGCACGGTGCGCAGCTCGGTCTGCTCGTCCATGTAGACCCTCGCCCCGGCGACCGGTGCCCCGTCGGCGTCGATGGCGATGTCGGCCGCGTCGGCGATGATCGGTTCGTCGACGGTGCGGTAGGTGACGGTGATGGTCTGGGTCGGGTAGGTGGCGTCGAGTTCGATGAGGTCGACCTCGCGTCCGAGTGCCTTCTCGACCTGGGGTTTCACGGCGGCGAAGATCTCGTCCTGGTGTCGGAGGGCGAGTTTCTGCCGGGCGGGGAAGTTGGTCTCGGAGGGTTGGTCGTAGCCGAGCAGCTCCTTCTCGGCGATGGGGATGAGGTCCGGCCCGGTGCTGGTGGTCAGGGTGTCCGGGCGGTGGTTCGGGGGTGTGGGCACGGCGCAGCCTCCGAGCGCGATGGTGGCGAGAAGGGCTGCCATGAGGGCATGCGCGGGTAGGCGGCGAGCGGATGACACGGTTCCCCCTGCTGGCGCGACATGTGAAAGTGTCGCGAAACTAGCAAGGCCGAACGGCGTCAGTGAATTCTGTGGTTTACGCGTTTACAGCGCTTTCGGCGGTTTGGGGGATCAGCCGATTCCTGCCAGCGCCTTGCGCACCCGCTTGTCGCTCACCGGCACCGGCGTCCCCACCTGCTGGGCGAACAGCGACACCCGCAGCTCCTGGATCAGCCACCGCACCTCGTCCAGCGCGGCGAGGTCGGCGGGCACCGGGGTGCGGGAGGTGACCCGGGCGCGGGTCTGGCCGAGCAGCTGCTCCAGGTCGTGCACCTGCCAGGCGAGCTGCTCGTCACGGGACGGGTTGTCGCCGGCCTTGTCCAGTCGCACCGTGGCGGCGCGCAGGTAGCGCGGCAGATGGGGCAGCCGGGTGGCGCCGACCTCGCTGACGAACCCGGGGTGCACCAGGTCGGCGAGCTGGTCTTTGACGTCCTGGACGGTGCCGAGCAGGGCGAGGGACCGGGTGCCGCGGATCGCGGTGTCGAGCTCGCGGGCGGCGGTGAGCACCTGGACCAGGGTGCCGACGAGGGTGTGCACGGTGTCCTCGAGTCGGTCGCGGACGAATGACCGCAGTGCCGCGTAGCTGTCGGCGGTGTGGATCGTCGTGGCCGGTCGCCCGGCGAGGTGGTCGTCCAGCAGGTGGTCGGCGGCGGCGAGCTGGATGTCGGTGACCAGGGCGTCGGTGTTCGGGTATGGGCTGGCGGCGAGTGCCAGTGCCTGCTGCCCGGTCCAGCGGGAGGTGATCCGCCCGGCCGCCAGCCCGATGTCGAGGACCAGGAGCCGTCGCAGGCCACGGCGGTGCGCGGCGGCCTGTTCTCCGGCGTCGGCGAGCACCTGGACCCGGACGCTGCCGGCGGGCTGCTCGACCAGTGCCGGGTAGCCGCGCACGGTGAGGCCCTCGGCCGCCTGGGCCTCGACCCGCTCGGGCAGCGCGCCGTCGGGCAGCCCAGCCGGCCAGGTGGTCAGGTCGGTGTCGGTGACACCGGGGACCACCGGCAGGTTCGCGCTGGGGGCGGTCGGCGTCGTCGGTCGGCGGTTGCCCGGTCGGCCCGATGCGGGCCGCTGATCCGGCGCACCCACCGCATCCGCCATCGCCGAACGCACAGCGCTGCGCACGGCGGTCGACACCGCGTCCTGGGTGCGGGCGGCGAGTCGTCGCTGCAGCACGGCGAGGTCCTTGCCCTCGTCGACCACCCGTCCCCGGTCGTCCTCCACCCGGAAGGTGACGCGCAGGTGGCTGGGCAGCCGGTCGTCGTCGAAGGCGTCCTCGGGCACGACGACGTCCCGCAGCGCCCGCACCGCCTGGCGGAAGCTGGTGCGGAAGGACGGTGCGGCGTCCCCGGCCCGCACGGTGTCCTCCCAGGAGGCGCTGTGCCCGTCGATCCAGGCGACCACGTCCCGGGCGACATCGGGCGCGGGCACCAGCTGCACCCGGACCGGCTTCGGCAGCGCGCGGATCGTCGCGGTGGCGAGCTCCTCGCGCAGGCCGGGCACCAGCCAGTCGAAGCCGTCGGGCTGCGCCCGGGCGAGCGCGACCAGCGGGACGTGCACGGTGATGCCGTCGGCGTCGGCGCCGGGCTGGAACTGGTAGGTCAGCGGCAGCGACAGGTCGCCCTGCGGCCAGCTGGACGGGAAGTCCGACTCGTCGACTCCGGCATCCTCGGCGACCAGGAGCTCCCGGGTGAAGGTCAGCAACTCGGGTCGGTCGCGGCGGGCGGTCTTCCACCACTGGTCGAAGTGCCGCGCGGAGACCACCGAATCCGGGATGCGCTCGTCGTAGAAGTCGAAGAGCGCGTCGTCGTCGATCACCAGACCGCGTCGCCGCGACCGGGCCTCCAGGTCCTCGGCCTCTCGGAGCAGCCGCCGGTTCTCGGCGAAGAACGCGTGGTGGGTGGTCCAGTCGCCCTCGACCAGGGCGTGCCGGATGAACAGCTCGCGGGCCTGCTCCGGGTCGACCTTGCTGAACAGCACGCGCCGACCGGTCACGATCGGGATGCCGTACAGGGTCACCCGCTCCACGGCCATCGCCGCGCCCTGCTTGCTGGACCAGGACGGCTCGGAGTACGACCGCTTGACCAGGTGCGACGCCAGGTCCTCGGCCCACTCCGGTTGGATGCGTGCCACGTCCCGGCCCCACAACCGCGAGGTCTCGACCAGTTCGCCGGCCATCACCCAGGCCGGTGGCTTCTTGGCCAGCGCCGACCCGGGGAAGATCGCGAACCGGGCGCCGCGGGCACCCAGGTACTCGTTGCGCGGACGGTTCCGGTCCGGGCGGGTGTCCTTGCGGGCACCGGTGCTGCGCACTTCGGTGATCTCCTGCATCCCGAGCTGGGACAGCAGCCCGGCGAGCAGGGCGACATGGATCCGGTCGCCGTCCCAGTCCAGGCGCAGCGACCCCTTGGCCAGGTCCCCACGAGCGGATGCGGGCCCTGTGAGGGTGTCGGCGTCCCGGTCGGACCGGCGCGGCGGGGCCAGGGTGATGCCCAGCGGCTTGGCGAGCTCCTTGAGCTGGGTGACCACGTCCTGCCACTCGCGCAGCCGGAGGAAGTTCAGGTGCTCGGCCTTGCACAGCCGTCGGAACGCGGAACTGGAGAGTTCCCGCTGGGCGTCCCGGACGTACTGCCACAGGTTCAGGTACGACAGGAAGTCCGAGCTGGGGTCGGCGAACCGCCCGTGCATCGCATCCGCCTGCGGCCGGAACTCCACCGGTCGTTCCCGGGGGTCCTGGATCGACAGCGCGGCGGCGATGATCATCACCTCGCGGGCGACGTTGCGACGACCGCCCTCGACGATCATCCGGGCCAGCCGCGGGTCCATCGGCAACTGGGCCAGCGCCCGGCCGGTGTCGGTCAGCCGCGTGCCGCGGGCCGTCGATTCCAGTGCGTTCAGCTCGGTCAGCAGTTGCACGCCGTCGCGCACCGCCCGCACGTCCGGCGGATCGACGAACGGGAACTGTGCGACATCCTCCGGTCCGGCGGCGACCCCGACCGCGACCATCTGCAGGATCACCGACGCCAGCGAGGTGCGCAGGATCTCCGGCTCGGTGAACCGGGGCCGGGACTCGAAGTCGTCCTCGGAGTACAACCGGATCGCGATGCCGTCGGCCACGCGCCCGCACCGGCCGGAACGCTGGTTGGCCGACGCCTGGGAGATCGGCTCGATCGGCAGCCGCTGGACCTTGGTGGCCTTGGAGTAGCGCGAGATGCGCGCGGTGCCCGGGTCCACCACGTACCGGATGCCCGGCACCGTCAGCGAGGTCTCGGCGACGTTGGTGGCGAGCACCACGCGCCGGGTGCTGTGCGCCTGGAACACCCGGTGCTGCTCCGCCGCCGACAACCGGCCGTAGAGCGGCATCAGCTCGACGGCATCGGGTCGCCGCAGGTCGGTGGCCCGAGCACCCAGGTGGCTGCGCAGCGCGTCCTCGGCGTCCCGGATCTCCCGCTCACCGGACAGGAAGACCAGCACGTCGCCCGGTCCCTCGGCGGCGAGCTCGTCCACCGCCTCGCAGATGCCGGTCATCAGGTCCCGGTCCTCACGCGGCGGCCGGGCCGGGCCCTTGGCGGTGGGCCGCTCGTCCGGGTCGTCGCTCGGGTCGTCGGGGGACAGCGGGCGGTAGCGCACCTCGACCGGGTAGGTCCGCCCCGTCACCTCGACCACCGGCGCCGGCTCGCCCGACGCATCGGCGAAGTGCTCCGCGAACCGGGCCGAGTCGATGGTCGCCGAGGTGATGATCAGCTTCAGATCCGGTCGCCGCGGCAGCAGCCGAGCGAGGTACCCGAGAATGAAGTCGATGTTCAGCGACCGCTCGTGCGCCTCGTCGATGATCAGCGTGTCATAGGCGCGCAGCTCCGGGTCGCGCTGGATCTGGGCCAGCAGGATGCCGTCGGTCATCACCTTGACCAGCGTGCGTTCCGAGGACTCGTCGGTGAACCGGACCTGGTAGCCGACCAGCTCGCCGATGCTGGTGCCCAGCTCGTCGGCGATCCGCTCCGCCACCGTGCGGGCCGCGATCCGGCGCGGCTGGGTGTGCCCGATCTGCCCGTCCCGGCCCCGGCCGAGCTCCAGCACGATCTTGGGCAGCTGGGTGGTCTTCCCCGAGCCGGTCTCACCGGCGACGATGACGACCTGATGGTCGCGGATGGCGTCGGCGATCTCGGACCGGCGCGCGGAGACCGGGAGCTGCTCGGGGTAGACGATCGGCGGTACGGCGACGGCGCGACGGGCGTCGGCCAGGGCGGTCAGGCGGCGGGTGCGGGCTTCGGCGCCGCGGGCCCCGGGCGCGGTGGAGTCGGAACGGTCGCGGCGGGTGCTCGGCCGTCCGGATCGAGTGCGCTCGTCGTCCCCTCGCCCGGTCGCGCGGGTGGAGCCGTCAGCTGCGCCGCGCGCGTTCTGGCCCCCGCGGGAGCGACCACCACGACGCCGACGGCCCTGCCGGCCACTGCCAGCCGAATCCGGCTGGGCGTCGTTCGCGGAGCCGGGGGCGACGCCCGGTGTCGAGAGGTCGCCGATGGGACCACCGGGGGCGGCGGTCGACGGAGTGGGATCGGCGGGGGTCACGACATCCCATTGTCACCGCTGCCGCGCACCGCACGCGAACGGATTCGCGCGCGGCGGAAGCGTTCCGGCCTCGCTCCCGACCGGCACGGGCCTGAGCATGCTCAAGCCCCACCGCAGCCCGGTACGCCATCGGTCGGTTCCGGACGCCGAGTGTCAGCTGAGGCCGATGACCGCCTTGTCGCCGTCGCGGTTGATGTCACCGCTGGGGTGTTCAGCCCACAAGGAGGCGTAGGGCGGCGGCCGCGTGCTCACGTGCCTCGGACATCGAAGGAGCCGGTGCCAGCCCCAGCAGCCGACGGCGGTGCGGTTCGCCCAGGAGCAGGCTGTACAGGGCCTCGGCGCGAAGCTCGGCGTCGGGCAGGCCGTCGGCGGTCAGAACTCTCGCCAAGGCGGTGATCGAGCTCTGCGGTCCGCGGGCGTAGAACGTCGCTGCCAGTTCAGGGAACTGACGGGCTTCGGCCACCACCAGACCGTGCAGGGTCACGGCGTCGTCACCGTGCAGCGTGTGAACGATCTGAGTCGCCACCGTCTCGAGGTCCTCGTCGCCGCCGGCGCGCTCGACCTCGTGGGCGTGCAGGCGGTCGATCGCCGCGGCGAAGAGCCCGGCCTTGTCGGTGAAGTGGGCGTAGATGGTCCGCTTGCTCACGCCCGCCTCGACGGCCACGGCGTCGATGGTCGTCGAGGCGTACCCCCGGGCGGCGAACAGCCGCACCGCCGCATCGAGCAGTGCGTTGTGGCGAGCCTCCCGCTCGTCGCGGCGGGGGCGGCCGGGGCGGCGTGGACGTGTCGTCGCGGCGGCGTGGGCGTCGTTGTCGGTGGCGTCGTCTGTCATGAGCGTAATGATACGGTGCAGTTTCATTTGTGGGCTGAAGGAGAAGTCGGTGGGTGGAAGCAGGGTGCTGCACGTGGCGTTCAGCGATGACTGGGAGGCCTGCCAGCGGTTCGGGGAGTACGACGTCGCCACCCGCAACACGCTGTACGAGACGCTCGGGTACATCCACGCCACGACCCGGCAGGGCGTGGCGGATGTGTTGGCCGACGTCTACCGCGACGCATCGGAGCCGCTGGTCCTCGCGGTCATCGACGAGGAAGCGCTGGCCGACAACGGTGTGCCGCTCGTGTGGGAGGCGACCGCCCCCGATCAGCCGGTCACCCCGCGCATCATGGGGCCGCTGCCGATGGACGATTGCACGATCGTCGCGGTCCTCCAGGTGCCGCGAGACGGTGACCACTGGGGCGTCCCGGAGCTCTCCGACCTCCAGGTCCGGGACCACGCTCCCAGCTCGTCGTAGGTGCATCCGGCTCCTGGAGGCCGTCACGCGGAGTCGGGCGCGAAAATGACCTCGACACCGCCGCGATCCCGGCCCTACCGTCGTCCCCATGTGGAACTGACCGGCCCCGAGTCCCTGTCCTGACTCTCGCCGACCCCCTGTGTGCGGGTCGGCAGCCGGTGGTGATCCCATGTCTCAGCCTTCGTCCGCGACCGCACCCGTTCTCCGCGCCTCCGGGCTGTCCCGCGCCTACGGCGACCGCCGGGTGCTGACCGACCTGTCCTTCGCCGTCGATCCGGGACACCGGCTCGGCCTGGTGGGGGAGAACGGCATCGGCAAGTCCACCCTGCTGCGGCTGCTGGCCGGGGTCGAGGAACCGGACACCGGCGACGTCGCCCGGCCCGCCGACCTCGCCTATCTGGCGCAGGAGCCGCCCTTCGGTGCCGAAGCGACGATCGCCGAGGTGATCGGTGACGCGCTCGCGGAGGTGCGTGACATCGCCGCCGCACTCGAATCGGCCGCGGAGGCCCTCGCGGACGGCACGCCGGAAGCCGCGACCCGGTACGACCAGGCGCTCGCCCACGCGGAGGCGGCCGAGGTGTGGGATGCCGATGCCCGAGCACAGCGAGTGCTGGCGGGTCTGGGGCTGGGGGACCTGGACCCGGGTCGACGGTCGGGTGCGATGTCCGGCGGGCAGCGGTCCCGGCTGGCGCTCGCGGCGGTGCTGGTCCGGCGACCTCGCGCGGTGTTGCTGGACGAGCCGACGAACCATCTGGACGACGACGCGGCGGACTTCCTGGCGGCGGCGCTGGCCGAACTGCCGGGAGCGGTGGTGCTGGCCAGTCACGACCGGGTGTTCCTGGACGAGGTGGTCACCGAGATCCTGGATCTCGATCCGGGACTCGACGGGCCACGGGTGATCGGCGGGACGTACACCGATTTCCGGGCGGCCAAGCGGATCGCCCGGGAGCAGTGGCAGCAGCGGTGGTTGGCCGAACGGGAGGAACTGTCGGCGCTGCGTGCGGCCGTGGCCCCCGACGGCAAGGCTCGCCAGGTGGTGCACGGTCGCCCGATGAAGGACCGGAACAAGATGTCCTACGGCATCCACGGCGACTCGGTGCAGCAGCAGGCCGGGCGCCGGGTGCGCAACGCCCAGCGCCGGCTCGACGAGCTGGAACGCGAGCAGGTGCGCCGCCCACCCCGGGAGTTGCGGTTCGCCTCCGCGCTGACCGGCCGGGTGCAGCACGACGGCACGCTGATCTCGGTGCGGGACGCGGTGGTGCCGGGCCGGATCAGTGTGCCAGCGCTGGACGTGCACCCCGACACGGCGCTGCTGGTCACCGGGCCGAACGGGTCCGGCAAGTCCACCCTGCTGCACCTGCTGGTCGGTGATCTGGCCCCGGCCACCGGCACCGCCTGGCGGGCGAAGGGGGTCACGGTCGCGCTGCTGGAACAGGACGTCGGGCTCGCCACCGACGACCGCACCCCGCGCGCCGTCTACGACCTGGTCACGGAGCGCCTCACCGCTGCGGTGCCGTTGCAGGAACTCGGCCTGGTGGCGCCGCGTGACCTGGATCGGCCGCTGCGTGACCTGTCGGTGGGGCAGCGCCGCCGGGTGGTGCTGGCACTGCTGGTGGCGCAGACCCCGGACGTGCTGCTGCTCGACGAACCGACCAACCACATCTCCCTGGCGCTCGCGGACGAACTCGGGGAGGCGCTGCGCACGACGCCCGGTGCGGTGGTGGTCGCCTCGCACGACCGGTGGCTGCGTCGCCGGTGGCACGGCGATCAGATCGAGGTGGTCGACGGGCGGCTGCGGGCGGTGCCTACCCTGGGCGCATGAGCGAGGAGCGCGCAGCGCAGGCACTGGCCGAGTCGGGGATCGCCTACACCATCACCCGGCACGGCCCGGTCGGTTCGCTGGCCGAGGCGGCGGCGGCCCGGGGCGTGCGACCGGAGGACATCGTCAAGACCCTGGTCGTGCGCCGGGGCGAGGACGACTACCTGTTCGTCCTGGTGCCCGGCGGCCGGGTGATCTCCTGGCCCAAGCTCCGTGAGCTGCTGGGCGTGAAGCGGATGTCCATGCCGGACGCCGCCACTGCCAAGGAGGTCACCGGGTACGAGCGCGGGACCATCACCCCGTTCGGCTCGTTGACCGCCTGGCCGGTGATCGCCGACGCCACGGTGCCCGGTCGGACCGTGTCGATCGGCGGTGGGGCGCACGGGGTCGGCGCCACCCTGGACGCCGACGACATGATCCGGGTGCTCGGTGCGACGGTCGCGGATGTGACGGAGCCGGAACCCGAGCACTGACGGTCCGACCAGGTCGGTCATCCGCCCGTCCGTCTGGTCGCCGCGCCAGTCATCCCGCCGTGAGCGCAGCGATCTCGTCCGCGAAATCGTCGGCGACGACCGCCTGTGCCGCCCACAGTTCCTGGTCGTAGCGGTGGTCGTACGAGGTCGACGCTCGGCAGTCGAGGTCGGCCACCGCCAGCGCGACCTCCTGGGTGCGCAATGCGGTCAGATCCACCGTGTCGGTCAGTTGCGTCTGGATCGACGCGCGGGCAGCTGCCGGTGAGGCCAGCTCGGGGAACTGCGCATCCGCCATGCAATCGGCCCACTCGGCCTGGAGTGCCAGGACGGCATCCGACCCGTCGACCTCGGCCTGAGCCGATTCGACCGCTGCGAACAGCGCGGTGAACCGCTCATCCCGCATCACCTCGTCGGCGCCCTGCGTCGCCTGGTGATACGCCGAGCCGAGGCAGCCCTCCTGCTCCCAGTCGTAACCGCCCTCTTCGGAGCCGGTGCCGTACAACGCCTGGTCGTACGCGGTCTGTTCGGCCGCTGACCGGTGGCTGGTCGCCTCCGAGGGTTCGACCACGGTCAGCGTGCTCAGGCCATAGCCGTACTGGGCCGCCCAATCCCTCGGGTCGGTCTCGGCGTCCACCACCGGCTCGTCGGCGACGTAGGGCAGCTCGTAGTCGAAGCCCTGCTCCTTCAGGCAGACAGCGATCAGCCGGGCGGCTTCACGATCGATCTCGGCCTGTGCCGCCTCGCCGAGCGAGAGCAGCGGGACGGCGTCGCCGAGTGGGCTGGCGGTGTAGGTCGTCGGTGTGGGGGTGGGGTCGGCGGCGATGTCGTCCTCGGCGCCGCATGCGGTGAGCAGCAGTGCGGCGGCCATGGCGGCTGCGACGGGCAGCAGGGGGCGGGTCATTCGGTTGCTCCGTCCGTGCCGGGCCAGGGGGCGAGCGGGTCATCCATCACCGGGTTGTCGTGCTCGTCAAGGGCGTACGCCATCCGGTAGTGCATCTGCCATGCCTCGTCGGACATGTCGATCTCGGGTCCGCCGGCCTCGAAGACGCACTGGCCATAGGCGCGCATCCACCGCTGGCTCTCCCATTCGTCCGCTGCGTCGCGTGGCGGTTCGGCGGCCAGATCGGCATCGACCCAGGCCTGGGTGAGCTCCCGGCCGAGCTTCTCGGACGAACAGAGTCGCAACGCCTCATCCATCACCCAGGGCGTCTCCGACGGCGTCGGTTGATCGGCGTGGGGTTCCGGCCCGGTGCCGCAGCCCGTGCAGATCGACAGGGCCACCACGAAGAGCGATGCTCGGCGGATCGGGACTCTCAACAGTTCACCGGGTTGGAGTTGGTGTGCTGGTACTCGGTCTTGCCGGGCGTCATGGACGCTCGTCGCCCGAGGAAGTTGTCGGTCCGCTTCCACCACAACGCCCCGTGGGTGTGGCTCGCGGTGCTGCATCGCGAGTCCGCGGTTGCCGCTGGCGCGAGGGCGACGAATCCGCCGGTCAGCAGGGCTCCAGCGAGGGTGACAGCGGTGAGTCGGCTGGTCAGATGGGTGCGCACAGTTCTTCCTCCGGTCGGTCACGCCCGTGATGTGGCGTCACGACGACCCTGACAGGCGGCCTCGCCGCACGGTGGGGGAACGGGCGAAGTTGAGTGCCGACCGGGCGCGATTGAGGGTCACCGATCCTGAGGTTGAGTAGGCCTGGACTACAGATGAGTAGCGTCGGTGATCGACCGTGTGGCTCTCCCTCAGCGCTCGTGATGTTCATGTGCAGGTCAACGATTGGTTTGGCGAGCGGGGAACGTTCGCGCGGTCGGACGCGTTTGGCTGGGTGTGTCAACGGCGGCCGCCTGGGTCTCCGGGGCGGCAGGGCCAGCGGATGCGGCTCGACCGTGTCGGGGGCATGATCCTCCGGCCGCACCTTCCGAAAGAGCCGAGGACCGATGGACCCGAATGACGACCCCACCCGTGTCGGTGGGATCGACGTGAGCACTTCGAAGGGGTGCACGCTGGTCCGCTTGTGGGGCGAAGTGGACGGGGCGCTGCGGGCGGATGCGAGCACGTCGATGGCGCAGGCGCTGGTCGCCGATCAGCCGATCCTGGTGGACGCGAGTGGTCTGAGCTTCATCGACTCCTCCGGTCTCGCCTTCCTGCTGCAACTGCACCTGGCGGCGGCCGAGACCGGACTGCACGTGACCCTGCGTGACCCCGAGCGGCAGGTCGTCGACCGGTTGGCCCTGATCGGAATGGATCGGGAGTTCGAGCTGGAGAACACCGTGGCCACCCCGGAGCTGCGGTCCGGTGTCGTCTCCGGTGCGATGTCGGTGGTCCCCGCTCCCTGACGAGTGCGGCGTCTTCGACTGTCCACAGTGAGCCGGCGCGCGACTGGTCCCCAGGCCAGGGTGCGGCGCATCGATGGTGTCGGTGCCGACCGCTAACTTCGGGGCATGCAGCTCTTGCACACCTCCGACTGGCACCTCGGGCGCACCCTGCACGGGGTGGACCTGACGGCGCACCAGGCGGCGTTCTGCGAGCACCTCATCCAGGTGGTCGCGCAGGAGCGGATCGACGCGGTGCTGATCGCGGGGGACGTCTACGACCGCGCGATCCCACCGGTCGAGTCGGTGGAGCTGCTGTCCGGCACGCTGCGGCGGCTGGCGGAGCTGACCACGGTGATCCTCACCCCGGGCAACCACGACTCGGCGGTGCGGCTGGGCTTCGGTGCCGATCTGCTCGCCGACCGGGTCCGCATCCTGGCCGATCAGCACCGGATCGACCGGCCCGTGCTGCTGACCGGGGCCGAGGGCGAGCGGCTGGCCGTCTACGGCCTGCCCTACCTCGACCCGGATGTCGCCCGGCACACCCTGGCGGCGGACGGCGAGGTGCTGGCCCGGTCACACGCGGCGGTGCTGGCTGCCGCGATGGAGCGGGTGCGGGCCGATCTGGCCGGACGCGAGGGCGTGCGGTCGGTGGTGCTGGCGCACGCCTTCGTGGTCGGCGGTGAGGCGAGCGAATCCGAGCGGGACATCCGGGTGGGCGGAGTCGACCACGCACCGGCTGGGACGTTCGACGGCATCGACTACGTGGCGCTCGGTCATCTGCACGGGCCGCAGCGGATCGCCGAGCACATCCGGTACTCCGGGTCTCCGCTCGCCTACTCCTTCTCCGAGGCGCGGCACACCAAGTCGCTCACCCTGGTGGACCTGGACGCATCCGGTCCCGCCCGCATCCACCTGCTGCCGACGCCGGTGCCCCGCCGCATGACCGATCTGACCGGAACGCTGGACGTCGTGCTGGCGACGGAGGGCCACGACGACGACTGGTTGCGCGTGACCATCACCGATCCGGCCCGACCGGAGGATCTGTACCGGCGGGTCAAGGCCCGGTTCCCGCATGCCCTCGTGATCCAGTACCAGCCGCCCGTCACCGCCCTGACCCGGCGGAGCGCGGAGGTGGGGCCGGGCCGTGATCCGCTGGACGTGGTGGCGGACTTCCTCACCCACGTGGGCGGTACCCCGCCGACCGAGGCGGAGGCGGCGGTGCTCCGCGCCGCGTACGAGCAGGTCGTCGCCGCGGATCGGAGCGCCTGATGCGGCTGCACTCCCTCACCCTGCAGGCGATCGGCCCGTTCGCCGAGCGGTACACGGTGGACTTCGCCGCGCTGTCGGCGGGTGGGCTGTTCCTGCTGGAGGGGCCGACCGGCGCCGGGAAGTCGACGCTGATCGACGCTGTGGTCTTCGCGCTGTACGGCAAGGTGGCCGCGGCCTCGGCGAGTGAGGACCGACTGCGCAGCGCCTTCGCGTCGGAGGACACCGAATCGGTCGTGGACCTGTGCTTCGAGACCGCGCACGGGGTCTACCGGGTGCGTCGCACCCCGGCCTACGACCGGGCGAAGAAGCGCGGTTCCGGCACCGTGCGGCAGAACAGCACCGTCAAGCTCTGGCGGCTGACCGCGGTGCCGGACGACCCCGAGCTGGAGCCGGTGGGGGAGATCGTCTCGACCCGACTGGACGAGGCCGGCGCCGAGCTGACCGCGATCGTCGGGCTGGACCGCACCCAGTTCGTGCAGACGATGGTGCTGCCACAGGGCGAGTTCGCCGGGTTCCTGCGGGCCGAGCCGGAGCACCGCCGCGTCCTGTTGCAGCGGATCTTCGGCACCGAGGTCTACGACCGGCTGGAGCACCGGCTGGACGAGGAGCGCAAGATCGCACAACGCGCCGTCGAGTCGGGTCGACAGGCGGTGCAAGGCGCTGTCGACCGCTTCACCGGTGCCGCCGGAACCGAGGCCGAGGCGGCGACGGCCCTGCGCGAGTTGGTCGACACTGACGTGTCCGCCGCGGTCGACCGGGTGGCCGAGTGGGTCGCCGAGGTCGAGGCGTGCGCCGACGAGTCCGCGGCGGAGGCAGTCCGGGCGGGTACGCGTGCTCAGCAGTCCGGCGAGCGCGCCGAGGCGGCGGCCGAGCGGGTCCGGCGGGTGGAACGATGGTCGGCGCTGATTGCCGAACGCGAGCTGCTGGACGGTCTGGCGGACCAGGCGGCCCAGGACCGGGAACGGTTGGGCCTCGCACAGCGGTCAGCGGCGGTGGCACCGCTGCTCACCGGATGGGACGAAGCGCGCGAACGGCTGGCCGCCGCGCTCAATGACCGTGACGCGGTGCTGGACCGGGCACCGGATGAGCTGCCGTCCGCCGCCGACGAGGTGCTCGCCTGGCGTGACCGGGCACGCGAGACGGTGGCGACCCTGACCCGGGCGGTCGACCTGGAGTCCGGCTTGGACCGTCGCGCCGCGACGTTGGAGGGCCTGCACACGGAGCTGGTGACCTGCCGGGCCACGGTCACCGAACTCGACCTGCTGCTCGCGGCCCGGCCGGAGGAACGGCAGCTGCTGGTCGCCGAGCTGGCGCGACTGACCGAGCTCGCGCACACGGTCGGATTGCGCGAACACGCCTGGCAGGCGGCGTCCGCGGTGCTGGACGCGGTGCGGGAGGCGGCCCGGATCGACGCCGAGCGGGGACAGGTCGACGCGGATCGCTCCGCCGCGGCGCGGGACGCGCTGGGTGCCGCGGAACGGGAGTCCGCGCTGCGGGAGGCACGGCTGCGTGGGATCGCGGGCGAACTGGCGGGTGCGCTGCAGCCCGGTGAGCCGTGTCCGGTGTGCGGGTCGGTCGAGCATCCGCAGCCCCGGGAGCTGACCGACGGGCACGTCACCGCCGAGCAGGTCCAGGTGGCCGAGCAGGCGCGCATCGACGCGGAGCTCCGGCTGCGGGAGGTCGAGACGACACTCAGCGCCCTGGTCAGTCGCGCGGAGGCGGTGGCGGAGCGCACCGGAGGCCGGCAGCTCGCCGACGCCGAGCAGGAGGTGACCGCGGCGGGGCTGGCGCTGGACGAGGCTCGGTCGGCCCGGACGGACCAGGAGGCCTGCGCCGAGCGGGTGCGGGAGCACGACCGCGCCACCCAGGCGCTGGACGACCGGCGCGCGGCCGCTGTGGAGGCCGCCCGTGCGGCGGAGCAGGCGGTCGATCACGCGGCACGTGAGCTGGATCGGGACCGCGCGGAGGTGGCGGCAGCCCGTGCCGGCCATCCGACCGTGGCGGCACGGCAGAGCGTCGAACGAGCGCGGGCGGAGGCGGCCGACGCGGTGCTGGACGCGCGGGCCCGGGTGCGCGCCGCCGACGACAGCGCCCGCGACTGGCAGGACCGGGCGGCGGCGGCGCTGGTGGAACACGGCTTCCTCACCGACACCGACACCGACGACCACCTGACAGCCGCCGTGGAGCGCGCGCGGGCAGGGCAGCTCGGCGCCGGGGCACTCGCCACGTTGGAGGCGACCGTCCGGGCACGGCAGACAGCCGTCGACCGGGTGGCCACCGGGCTCGCGGACCCCGAGCTGGCCGACCTCGACGTCGGCACGGTGAGCTTGGCCGCCGATCGGGACCGACTCGCCGCCGCCCGGGCCGAGGCCGCCGAGCACCGGCAGCTCGCCGACGCCGCGACCGGTCGGGCCGCAGCGGATCGTCGTCGGGCCGAGCAGTGCCTCGCCGCGCAGACCCAGGTGGTGCAGGCGGCCGCCCGGGCCGGCGATCTGCTGCGGGAGGCTGCGCCGATCACCCGGGTCGCCCGGCTCGCGTCCGGCCAGGGCGAGCAGGGGCTGTCCCTCGGCACCTACGTGTTGCAGCGCCGGTTCGAGGACGTGGTGGCCGCGGCGAACGACCGGCTGCGGCAGATGTCCGACGGGCGGTTCGAGCTGGTCAGCTCCGAGGAACGCGAGTCGCGCAGTCGGCGACTGGGCCTGGCGCTGAAGGTGATCGACCACCAGAGCGGAGATGCCCGCAATCCCAAGACGCTGTCCGGGGGCGAGACCTTCTACGTTTCGCTCTGCCTGGCTCTGGGCCTGGCCGACGTGGTGACGGCGGAGGCGGGCGGCATCGAACTGGGCACGCTGTTCATCGACGAGGGCTTCGGCAGCCTGGACCCGCACACCCTGGACGCGGTGCTCACCGAACTGGGCCACCTACGGGCGGGCGGCCGAGTGGTCGGCCTGGTCTCGCACGTCGAGGCGATGAAGTCGGCCATCGCGGAGCGGATCACGGTGCGGCGCCGTGCCGACGGGTCGTCGATGCTGACGGTGGTGGCCGGATGAGCTCACCAGGTCCAGCCGCGGGCCGTCAGTTCGACCTCCTCCCGCAGCCGCTCCCACGGATCACCCTTCGCCCGGGGCAGCACCTCCACCCCCGCGAGACGGCACGCCTCGGCCAACAGGGCGTCGTAGGCGAGCTGACCCGCGATGATCCGCTCGGCCCGGGCCCAGGCGCGCGGATCGTCCTCCAACCGGCGCAGGTGGTCGGCGACGATCGACAGCCGGGTCTGCACCAGCAGCGCGTCGAACGGGTCGGGAAATCGAGCTCGAGCGCGGTCCGTCCGTCGCCGGTGTCGGCGCACGCCGAGCAGACCGCCGGCCACCGTCAGCGGGACGAGCGTCAGGAGCAGCCAGGACCACGTCATCGTCAGACCCCGGCTTCAGGGTAGGTCCGGGTCGGAGCGGCGGCGCGACGAGCGTGACGTCGCAGGTCAGCGAAGTACCAGGGTGCTCTCGGGGTCGACTCGGGGGGTTCCCTGATGGGCTGGCTGGGAGGCGGCTGAGTAGCGTCGGTGTGACCTGCTCCACCCGGTGAGAGAGAGACGTTGATGACCACGACAGAGGCGATCGCGACAGCGCGCGGCTTGGTGAAGACCTACGGTGCCGGTGAGGCCGCCGTGCGCGCCCTCGACGGCGTGGACGTCGACTTCGAGCGCGGGCGGATGACCGCGATCATGGGACCGAGCGGTTCGGGCAAGTCGACCCTGATGCACTGCATGGCGGGCCTGGACCGGGTGGACGCCGGTGAGGTGATCGTCGACGGCGAACCGGTGTCCCGGATGCGGGAGCGCGAGCTGACCAAGCTGCGGCGCACCCGGCTCGGCTTCGTGTTCCAGGCGTTCAACCTGGTGCCGACCCTGACGGCGCTGGAGAACATCACGCTGCCGCTGGACATCGCCCGCCGACCGGTGGACAAGGACCTGCTCGCGCAGGTGGTCGAGGCGGTGGGTCTGTCCGACCGGTTGTCGCACAAGCCGGGGCAGCTCTCCGGTGGTCAGCAGCAGCGGGTCGCGTGCGCCCGCGCTCTGGTCACCCGCCCCGCCGTGGTCTTCGCCGACGAGCCGACCGGGAACCTGGATTCCACCTCCTCCGGTGAGGTGCTCGGCTTCCTGCGTCGCTCGGTGGAGGACCTCGGACAGTCGGTGGTGATGGTCACCCACGACCCGACCGCTGCCTCCTACGCGCACCGGGTGCTCTTCCTCGCGGACGGTCGACTGGTCGCCGAGGTCGTGGACCCGACGCCGGAGACCGTGCTGCACACCCTCGGTTCGCTCACCTCGCAGCGCACCGCGACCGAGATCGCCCTCTGATGCTCCGGGTGGGCTGGCGGTCGGTGCGATCGCATGTCGGCCGGTTCCTGCTGTCGCTGCTGGCGGTGGCACTGGGGGTGGCATTCGTCGCCGGGACGTTCTCGCTGCGGTCGATGATGTCCGGCTCCTTCTCCGGGATCGTGGACTCCTCCGCACCGGGTGACGCCTATCTGCAGCCGCCGCCGGAGGAGAACGCCTCCGCGATCACCGGCAGTGCGGCGACGGTGCCGCTGTCCCTGGTGGACGAGGCGGCGGCGATCGACGGGGTGGCGGTGGCCCTGCCGACGCTCAGCGCGCCGGTGGTGCTGGTCGGCGCGGACGGCACCGCGGTGCAGAGCACCCAGGCGCCGAGCATGGCGATGCTCTGGAGCGAGGACGACCCGAAGTGGGGCACCGTCACCGAGGGCCGCGGACCGCGTGACGCCTCGGAGATCGCGCTGGAGCAGGCGACCCTGGAGGCATCCGGTCTGCAGATCGGCGACCCGACCACGATCGTGCTCGCCGGGCAGCTCACCGACGTCACCGTGGTGGGTGCCATCGACCCGGAGGCCGCGATGTTGGGCGCCACCATCGTGATGCTGGACGCGGACAGCGGTCTCGCCCGGCTGGCCCCGGACGGTCGGATCGGCAGCGTGGAGATCTACGGCGAGGACGGGGTGGACCCGGACACGCTGGTGGCGCATCTCGCGCCGCTGACCGGCGACGATGTGCAGGCCGTCACCGGCGACACGCTGCGTGCCGACGCCAAGGCCCAGATCGACGACATGCTCGGCTTCGTCGTCACCTTCCTGCTGGTGTTCGCCGGGATCGCCCTGTTCGTCGGGGCGTTCATCATCTCGAACACCTTCGCGATGGCGGTGCGGCAGCGGATGCGCGAGTTCGCGCTGCTGCGGGCGGTCGGCGCCTCGCCGGCGCAGGTCTTCGCCTCGATCCTGGGGCAGGCGGCGATCGTGGGTCTGGCCGGGTCGGCGCTGGGCATCCTCGGCGGCCTGGGCCTGGTGCAGCTGCTGCGCGGCATCCTCGGCTCGGTCGGCATGGAGCTGGCCGGGGACCTGCCGGTGGACACCCTGACCATCGTGGTGTCGGTGCTGGTCGGCACCGTGGTGAGCGTGCTCGCCGCGGCGATCCCGGCCCGGCGCGCGGCCCTGGTGCCGCCGGTCGAGGCGATGCGGGACGAGGTCGTCACCCCCGAACGCTCGCTGCGGCCGCGTGCCATCGGTGGTCTGGTGCTGGTCGCCCTCGGGTTGGCGGCGGTCGGCGGTGCCCTGGCACGGTCGGAGGCCGACTGGGCGCTGACCGCCGACGGGATCGGTGCCGGTGCGGTGCTGATCGGCGTGCTCATGCTGTCCCCGGTGCTGGCCCGGGCCGTGATCGGGGTGTTGGCCTGGCCGGTGGTCCGGGTGCTGCGGCCGGTGGGTCGGTTGGCCCGCGGCAACGTGGTCCGCAATCCGCGGCGCACCGCCAACACCGCTGGTGCGCTGATGATCGGGATGGCGCTGGTCGGTGCGGTCTCGGTGATCGCGCTGTCGGCCAAGAGCTCGGTCGGGTCGATCATCGAGCAGCAGACCGACGGCGACTTCGTGCTCAGCGAGATCTCCGGTGCGATCCCGAACGACCTGATCGCCGAGGTCGACGGCCTGCCCGACGTCTCGGCGGTGGACCCGGTGCGGTTCGGCATGGTCCCGGTCGACGGGAGCACGAACTACCTGATCGGACTGCCGGACGGGGTGTTCGGCCGGTCGATCGACGTCGAGGTCGTGTCCGGGTCGTTGGCGGCGCTGGGCGAGGGCGAGCTGGTGCTCAAGCGGGAGACCGCCGAGGCCGACGGATGGCAGGTCGGTGACCGGGTGACGGTCGGTGACCGGGAGCTGACCGTCGGGGCGATCATCTCCACCGAGGTGCTCGGCCAGCCGTGGATGGTGCAGCAGTCGATCCTCGACCAGCTGGTGCCGACCGTGCAGCAGGGGTCGGATCTGGTGATCGTCCATGCGACCCCTGGCGCGGACCTGGACGCGGTGCGGACCGAGCTGACCGACGCCGCCCGCCCGTACGTGGTGGTCGCGGTGATGTCGGCGCAGGAGTGGACCTCGTCGATGGCGGACCGGGTCGATCAGATCCTGGTCATCATGTACGCGCTGCTCGGCCTGTCGGTGGTGATCGCGGTGCTCGGCATCGTGAACACCCTCGCGCTGTCGGTCATTGAACGGACCCGGGAGATCGGCCTGCTGCGGGCGGTGGGGCTGGGCCGGTTGCAGCTGTCCGGGACCGTGGTGGTCGAATCGGTGCTGACCGCCGTCTTCGGCACCGTGGTCGGCCTGGTGATCGGCGTCGGCCTGGCGGCCACCCTGCCCAGCCTGCTCGAGGACCAGGGCTTCAGTTCGCTGTCGATCCCGTGGGGCGACCTGGCCGGGATGATCGTGCTCGCCCTGGTGGTCGGGGTGGTCGCGGCGCTGTGGCCCGCCGCCCGGGCGGCCCGGATGAAGGTGCTGGACTCGATCGGTTACGAGTGACCCCGATGGGAGGGCCGCGAGAAAAACGGCCGGTGTCGGCTGATGCGCCCTGAGTGACGCGTCGCAGCGGCCACACGGGGCGGGACCGGCTACCCCAGCCGGCCCCGCCCCGCTTCGTCAGTCCTCCGGGTGCGGGTTCGACCGGTCGCCCAGCACCCAGCCGTCCGGCCCGGCGAGCCGGTCGGCCGCCGCCGGGCCCCAGCCGCCCGGCGCGTACTCCTCCGGTGCTGGGCGGCCCGGCCCCTGCAACGGGGCGAAGGCCCGCCAGGCGGAGCGCAGCACTTCCGGGGTGGTGAAGAGCGACCGGTCGCCGACCAGCACGTCGTGCAGCAGCGACGCATACGCCGTCAACGGGTGACCGTCGACGTCGTCCAGGGCGAGCGAGGCGGTGCCGGTCGCCAGTCGCAGTTCGGGTCCGGGCCGCTTGACGGTGGTGGTCACCTCGATCGCGCCGTCGCCGGCCAGTGACAGGCTGATCCGCCCGGGCCCGGCCGGTTCGCCGAACAGCTCGTCCGGCGTCCGCAGCACCAGCGTGACCTGCTGCGCCGAGCGGGCCATCTTCTTGCCGGTGCGCAGCAGGAAGGGCACCCCGCGCCACCGGTCGTTGTCCACCCACAGGCGGGCGGCCACGAAGGTGTCGGTCTGCGAGTCGTCGGCCACCTCGTCGATGTCCCGGTAGCCGCGGAACTGCCCGAGCACCACGTCCTGCTCCGGGTCCAGCGGCCGGAAACAGGCGATCACGTCCTCCCGTGCTGCCGCCAGGTGCTCGGCGTCGAACCGGGCCGGCGGCTCCATCGCGACCTCGGCGGCGACCTGGAACAGGTGGGTGACCAGCATGTCGAGGGCGGCACCGGTGGCGTCGTAGAACTCGGCGCGGTCGGCGACGTCCAGCGTCTCCGGCAGGTCGATCTGCACCTCGGTGACGTGCCGGTTGTTCCACATCCCGCCGAACAGCTCGTTGCCGAACCGCAGCACGTGCAGGTTCTGGGTCGCCTCCTTGCCGAGGAAGTGGTCGATCCGGAACACCTGCTCCTCGTCCAGCACCTCGTGCACCAGGGTGTCGAGCTCCTCGAAGGACTCCGGCGAGGTGCCGTAGGGCTTCTCGTAGACCACGCGGGTGCCGTCGGTCAGGTCGTGGGTGCGTAGGCCGCGGGTGGTGGGCTCGAATGCACTCGGCGGGACCGCGAGGTAGTGCACGACGGTCGGGGCCGGGTCGCCGTCCAGGTCCGCGGTGGCCTGGGCCATGGCGTCCACCAGCTCGCCCGGGTCGTCGCCGTCGAAGCTGCGCGCGTAGCGCAGGTGTCCGTCCAGGGTGTGCGGGTCGGTGTCGTCCGACCCGAATTCGCGCAGGGCGTCCTGCACCAGCGCGGTGAAGTCGTCGTCGCTGACGTCCCGGCGGCCGGTGCCGAGCAGCAGCCATCGGTCGGACAGCAGCCCGGCGGACGCCAGGTCGGCCAGGGCCGGGAGCACCAGCCGCTTGGCGAGGTCCCCGCGGGCACCGTGCAGCACCAGCAGGACCGGAGGCAGCGGATCGGGCGTGGGGGTGGTCGAGGTGGACGTGCTGGTCTCCGCGTGCTGGTGCTGCACGGGGCCTCCGTTCAGGTCAGTGCGTGGTGCCGGGACGGTCGGTGTCCGTGCTGTCGGCGTGACGGCCGGGCGTGGTCGGTGTGGGGCCCGGGTTCGCGTGCGGGTGGGTGGCGCCGGGCGCGTCGTCGGGCGTGCTGTGCGTGCTGTGCGTGCCGGTCTGATCGGGCGCACCGGTCTGGTTGGGCGTCGCGGTGTCCCGGTGACCGTCGGCCTGCTTGCTCAGGAAGTCCTTGGCCTTGTCGACGGCGGAGTCGATCTTGCGATCGGTCCCCGGCGAGGTGCGGGACTTCACCGCGTCCGCTGCCTTGTCCAGCGCCCCGGCGACCTGCTCCTCCCGGCCCGCGAGCGCGTGCTTCGCCTTGTCCACGTAGTCGCCGATGCCCATGACCTGCTCCTCACTGGTGGGGAACGCCGGCTCGGCGCCGACGTGGATCGAGTCAACGCGTGGGCGGCGACACCCGCAACCGCTGTCAGGACCGGCTGGGGACCACCGGTCGGGGAGGTCGGATGGGGACAGGTGAACGTCCCGGGAAGATCACCCCTGGGGATCGGACGCCCCGTACGCTCGGGGCCGTGTCTGCCGAACGTCGCCGCCGTCGCGGGTGCCTGGTCACCTTCGTGCTCGCCCTGCTGCTGCTCGGCGGGGGAACGCTGCTCGCCGAGTACGCCAGTCGGTCGCTGGTCCAGAGCGTGGCCACCGATGCGCTGCGCAACGGCCTGCACACCGACACCAGCATCGATGTGGAGGTGCCGGAACGCCCGGTGCTGCCGCAACTGATCCGCGGCGAGCTGACCGACGTCCGGGTGCAGGCCGACACCGCGCGGATCCGGGGCATCGACATCGTCGACCTGCAGGCGCAGGCGTCCGGGGTGCGGATCCGCGGGGAGCGTGGGGCCGACGACGTGACCGTCACCGGGACGTTGCCGACGGACACCCTGCAGTCGTTGCTCGCCGAGCGCACCGGATGGGATCTCGACCTGGCCGAGCAGGACGGGCAACTGGTGCTCTCCGGCGAGGCGCTGGGCGTGCCGGTCACCGCGTCGTTGCAGGTCGGCGCCGTCGACGGCGCCCTGTCCGCCACCATCACCCAGGCCACGCTCGGCGGGTTCACCATCGACGCGTTGCAGCTGCCGCTCGGGCTGAACGACCAGCTGGGCGACCTGGCGGGGATCACCGATCAGCTCGCGGCGCAGGCGACCATCACCGACGCGCAGGTCGTGGCCGGTGGCCTGCGGGTGACCCTGACCCTGCACGACGTCCTGCTGGCCGACCTGTGACGGTGGTCCACCCTGACGACTCCGTGCGCCAGGGGTCGACCGTGCCGGAGCCTGCGCGTGTGCCGCCGACTCCGCCGTCGGGCGAGCAACGGTGACCGACCTGCTGGCCGAGATCTGGCGCCGGGCGACCACGGTGCAGCCCACCGCCGACCCCGCGGTGGTGCTCGGCACCTTGGCCGTCGTGCTGGTCGCGCTGCTGCTGCCCCGGGCATGGCATCTGACCCGGCATCTGCTGACGATCGTGCACGAGGCGTCGCATGCGCTGGTCGCCGTGCTGTCGGGTCGTCGCCTGGCCGGGGTGCGCCTGCACTCGGACACCTCGGGGCTCACGGTGTCGGTGGGCAGACCGCGGGGACCGGGCATGGTGGCGACCGCCTTCGCCGGGTACCCGGGTCCGGCGGTGCTCGGGCTGGGGGCCGCGTGGCTGCTGGGTCGGGGCTACGCGGTCGGGCTGCTCTGGCTGCTGCTGATCGCACTCGCGCTGCTGCTGGTGCAGATCCGGAACTGGTACGGGCTGTGGGCGGTGCTGGTCACCGGTGTGCTGCTGGTCGCGGTGAGCTGGTGGGGGACGGCGGCGGTGCAGGTGGGGGTCGCCTACGCGGTGACCTGGTTCCTGCTGCTCGGTGCGCCACGGGCGGTGCTGGAGATGCAGGCGGGGCGCCGACGGGGTGGGCGCGGCGCCGGAGGATCGGATGCCGACGTGCTGGCCCGGATCACGCCGTTGCCCGGCGGATTCTGGGTGGTCGCGCTGCTGATGGTGTGTCTGGCGGCGCTGGCGGTGGGCGGCTGGTGGCTGCTCACCGGCACGGTGCTGCCCTGACCGGACCGAGCCTCAGTCCACGGTGACGCAGGAGTCCAGCTGCCGGTCCATCGCGTCCGCCTCGGCCTGGGTGACCCACAGGCCGTAGGCGGCCTTCACCCGGATCTGCTGCACGACGTAGGCGCACCGGAAGCCGGTGCTGGGCGGCAGCCAGGTCGCGGCGTCACCGGCCCCCTTGGCCTGGTTGATCGGGCCGTCCACCGCGAGCAGGTTGGCCGGGTCGTTCGCGAACCGGGTGCGGGTCGCGGTGTCCCACTGCTGGGCGCCCTTCTGCCACGCGTCGGAGAGGGCGACCACGTGGTCGATCTGCACGCGGGCGCTGTCGGGTCCGCGCTCGAAGTCGATGGTGTCTCCGCCGTAGGGGTCGTCCAGCGTCCCGGTGAGGACCACGCAGTCGTGGGTGCCGTCCTCGAAGGTCAGGTCGGTGAGGTCGCGGGCCAGGATGTCGTTGCGGGTGTCGCAGCCGTTGTGGTCGACATCCGCCCACGCGGCGCCGAAGGCGTCCCGGCTGTACCCGGTGCCGGGTGCCCGGCCCTTGATCGCGAGCCCGGCGAGTTCCTGCTCCGCCCGGTGGAGGTCGGCGGCGGCGATCGGGAACCGCGCGGAGTCCTGATGCTCCTGCCAGGCGGGCACCCCGGCGCCGGCGGCGACCGCCACGACCAGGAGGAACAGCAGCCAGCCGAGGCGGGTTCGGGAACGGGCGGGCCGGGGACGCGGAGCACGGGTGGAGCGAGGCACCGGCGAACCCTGACACACGTCGCCCACATCCCCGCACGCGCATCCGGTCGGCGCACTCACCCCGCGCCCTCGCCAGGACCGGCGCGCGCCGACCGCTCGGGTTGCCCCCACACGGCATCTGCACCGCGACGGCCCAGGAGGCGCACCCGTGGCCGTATCCGCCTCCGTAGGGTCCTGGCCATGACACCACCGCCGCGCGGCCGCGCTGTTCGACAGCGGACCGCTGTGGCGCTGCTGCTCGTGGTCGGACTCGGACTCGCCGTCAGCCGCGTGCCCGGGGCCGGATTCGCCGGTGACGTGCTGTACGCGGTGATGGCGGTCGTGCTGGCCCGCCTGCTGCTGCCGGGCCGGTCGTGGCGCTGGCACACGGCGCTGGGGTGGGGCTGGTGTGTGGCGGTGGAGTTCCTGCAGGCGACCGGGATCCCGGCGACGATCGCGGCCGCGGTCCCGGCCGCGCGCCTGGTGCTGGGCACCACCTTCGTCCCGGTGGACCTGGTGGCGTACACGGTGGGCGCTCTGGGGTGTGCCGCGGTCATCGTGCGGTCCTCCCGGTGGTCGTCGGTCCCGAGAGCGTGGCGGCGGTCAGCCGAGCAGGTCGACCCCCGGCACTGACAGCCTGGGGACGACGGCCGCTCGGCCGCACCGGTGGACAACGGCTCGATCGCTACCGCCGCGACCCCGCCCCGGTCACCGCAGCAGCCAGTCCGGTGTCCGCAGGTACCGCTCCGCGACCAGCACCGCCCCGTCGCCGACCGCTGCCCCGCGCCCCAGCAACTGGAGCTGCCGCATCACCACCAGCGCACACGCCACCTCGATGTCACCTCCGGTCAGGGGCCGGACCCGCTGGTACCCGGTCGCCCACGCCTGGGCGAGATCGGTCGCCGACCCCGACGCCGCGAGGCCCGACAGCGCCGCCGCGAGGTCGAACATGAACCAGCTGAACCCGCAGTTCTCGAAGTCGATCACCGCCACCCCGTCTGGCCAGAGCATCACCTTCTCCGGCCGCAGGTCGCCGTGCACCAGCCCCCAGGAGTCCGGTGCACGGGAGGCGTGGCGCAGCACGTCCAGCGCCTGCTGCTCGGCCCGCAGCAGCACCGGGTCCACCCCGTCCCGGCGCCAGTTGCCCCAGCGCGCGTCCGGGCCCACCAGATCGACGGTGTCCCAGGTCGGTCGGACGAAGTCGCGTGGCCGGTGGAAGCCGAGGGCGTGTTCGTGCATCCGGGCGGCGGTGCTGCCCAGCAGGGCGAGTGCGGCCAAGGGGTCGGCTGCCCGGTCCACCTCGTCGCGCAGCGAGTGGTCGCCCGCCCAGGTGGTGGTCAGGCACACCCAGTGCCGGTCGTCGTCGTCGGCGAGCAGTGCCACGTCCCGGCCGTCGCAGGGGGTGATCACGGCGGGCACGTGCACCACCCCGGCGGCGTCGAGGTCGGTCATCCAGGCGACCTCGGACTCGGCGACCGCGGTGTCCTCCATGTAGGGCGGCACCGAGATCCGGGTGACCGCCACCGGCTGCCCGTCGACCAGGATCAGGAAGCTGGCGTGCAGGTCGGCGGCGATCAGCCGGAGCCGGGTGCGTCCGGGCTCCCACCCCCAGGCCGCGCACAGTCCGTCCCGCAGCCAGCCCGGTGGTCGGCCTCGGGCGACCAGCCCGGCCACCGGTCCCGCCCGGTGTGGCACTCGCCCCGTCGTGGTGCTCATCGTCGACCCCCCGCTCGCCCGTCGGTTGCGCCGAGTGTCCGGACCGTGGGCCGGGATGGACAAGGCGCCGACGGCCGATTTCACGCAGGTGTTACCCCATCCCGGCGGGGTGACGCTGGGGAAACACGGTGGACGCACGCGCCCAACACGGCGCGGTTCCGCGCGCGGGCCCGACGGGCGACGGTGGCGGCCGGTCGTGCCGCGCCGAGGACCGGGTGGCGGCCTGCGGGTCGGTCATGATGTGCGGCCCGTGCCGCCCCACCTACGCTGGCGCGGTGACCGCCCAGCACTCGTTCCGCGACCTGCCGCCGCACCGCCTCCGCGAGCACGTGATCACCGTCCCGGTCGACCACGCCGAGCCGTCCCGCTTCGGTAGCCTCCAGATCTTCGCCCGCGAGGTGGTGGACCCGGCCCGGGACAGCGAGGACCTGCCGCTGCTGCTGTTCCTGCAGGGTGGCCCCGGTGGCGCGAGCCCGCGGCCGGTCGCCGGGGGCTGGTGGAGCACCGCGCTGCGCACCCACCGGGTGGTGTTGCTGGACCAGCGGGGCACCGGCCGGTCGACCCGGGTGGACGGACGCAGGGTGTCCGCGATGGACCCGGCCACCGCGGCGGAGTACCTGGCCTGTTTCCGGGCGGATGCGATCGTCGAGGACGCCGAGCTGCTCCGGCACCGGATCTACGGTGGACGGCGCTGGTCCACCCTGGGCCAGTCCTACGGCGGGTTCTGCACCCTGACGTATCTGTCCCGGCACCCCGAGGCGCTGACCGCCTGCTACGTCACCGGCGGGCTGCCCGGCATCACCGCCACCGCCGAGGACGTGTACGCCCGCACCTTCACCCGCCAGCAGGCGCGCAATCGGGCGTTCGCCCGGCGCTACCCGGAGGACCAGCGGCTGATCGAGGCGCTCGCGGACCGGCTGGCCGGGGCCGACGTCCGGCTGCCGAACGGTGACCGGCTGCACGTGGAGCGGCTGCGCACGCTGGGGATGTCCTTCGGGATGAGCACCGGGGTGGACGCCCTGCACTGGGCGCTCGATCTGATCGACCTGGACCGGGACGGCATCCCCTCGCCCGCCTTCCTGCAGTGGCTGCAGACCGAGACCGGCTTCGACGGCAATCCGCTGTACCTGCCGTTGCAGGAGGTGATCTACCACCAGGGCGAGCGGGCGGGTGGCTGGGCGGCCGAGCAGGAGCGGGACCGACGACCGGAGTTCGACGCGACGGCGCGGCCGCTGGCGCTGACCGGCGAGGCGGCTTTCCCGTGGATGTTCCGGGACATCGCCGCGCTGCGACCGTTCCAGGGGGCGGCCGAGCTGCTCGCTGCCCGCACCGAATGGCCGACGCTGTACGACCCGGAACGGTTGGCGTCGAACGAGGTGCCGGTGGCGGCCGCGCAGTACCTCGACGACCCGTATGTCGACATCGAGCTCGCCCAGGACACCGCCGCCCGGGTCGGCAACACCCAGGTGTGGGCGACCAACGAGTACCTGCACGACGGGCTGCGGGTGGCCGGTGACGTGATCCTGCCCCGGCTGATCGACCTGGCCGCCGGTCGCTGGACGGTGACGGCCCCGTGAGCTGGAACGACGACGACACCCCGTGGCGGCAGTCCGAGCGGCAGCGCAAGGCCGACGACCTGCTGGAGGAGTGGGTCGGCGAACCGGCCGCCCCGCCGACCAGCGCCTACCCGGCCGAGTGGCAGCAACCGCCGCTGGATGCCGCACCCCCGAAGCGCCCCGGCCGTCGCCGTCGGCGCCAGGAGGCCCGGGAGCGGAGTGCGGCCGGGACCGCCGACCAGGCGGTGGTGGTCCGCGAGGTGCGTCGCCCGCGCCAGGAGTTCCCGCTGCCGCCGGGCGGCCCGCGGACGACCACCCGGGAACCGCGGGCCGGTTCGACGCCCCGCCGGGCGACCCGCCCGACCACGCGGCGGTCCCCGGCCCGTCGGTCCCGGGGTTCCTGGGTCGGTGGCCTGATCGGCTTCGGCGTGGTGCTCGTGATCGCCATCGGCGGCGCGATCTCGAACTCCTCCGGTGGCGGTGGCGGCGGCGGGTCCAGCGACATCGCCGACATGGGGAACGACCTGTCGCCCTACGGTCTGCCGATCGAGCTCACCGACCTCGGCACCCTGCCCGCCGACCACGTCTTCACCTTCCAGGGCGACCCGGACCTCTGGGACTCCGCGGTCGACGGCTGGCGCACCCCTGGCGAGATGCTCCGGGTCTACCTCGACCCCGCGCTGACCGTCCCCGCACCGGACGCCTGGGTGGGCCGGTACTACGAGGACGACACCGACTCGACGCTGCAGGTGTCCCCCTCCTACGACACCGTGCTCACCGAGTCCGGCAGTGACGTGCAGATGGACCTCGCGGTGGGCGAGCGATGGGGGGCGGCGGCCGAGTACTACCTGGTGCAGCTCGCGGACCTGACCACCGGCGAACCCCTCGACACCCTCCCGGTGCAGCGCTTCACCGTCGACGACCAGCGACCCCGGCCCGTGGTGACCAGCGCGGTCGACGACCAGGGCGTGCTGCACCTGGACTGGGAGCGGGTGGACGGCGCGGTGCGCTACGACGTGCTCGACCCGGCCGCCGGCTTCCGGTCGCTCGGCCAGGCACCCGACCTGAGCTGGACCTCCGACCTGGACGACACCGACGACGGCTACCGACAGAACGAGTCGCTGAGCTGGTTGAGCGGCATCTCCGAGGACGCCCTGCAAGGCGCGCCGGATGCCACCGGCGCACGGGAGGTCGGCGGCCTCGCGGTGTCGGCGGTGTTGCAGGGCGGCCGGGTCGCGGTCACCCCGGTGGACTCGTCGCTGCTGTCCCGGGTGCCCGCCCGGCAGGCGTCGACGGCGTGGAGCCAGGAGGACCTCTACGGCACCTTCGACGCCGCCGAGCTGCCCGGCGCCCTGCCCTACGAGATGGCGGACGGATCGACCGCGCTGCTCCCGGTGACCTACGAGACGAACAGCATCGCGGAGATCTACAGCGGCATCTACGCGGTCCGGTACACCGTGCACGGCGCGCGGAGCACCGGCGCCGACCCGCTGCGGGTGAGCGCCACCAGCCTGAACGACGCCCAGCGTCTGGTCGGGCAACGGAACACCGCCCTGGACGCGGAGCGTGACCCGAACGGGCCGCCGACCCCGTACACGTACTGAGCGCGCCACGTCCGAGGGTCGCGGGGCCGCACCCGTGCGGCAGGTGCGGCCCACCGACCTCACCCGTGGGGCAGCCACACCCGCATCGTCGACGGCCCACGGTTGCCCCACGCCTGATACGGCACCAGCGCCACGTCGCGCACCTCGCCCGGCGTGGTCTCGGCGGTCGCCCCGTACGGCCAGTCGCGCGCGGGCACCTGGTCCACCCGAGCCCGCACCAGCACCCGGCCGTCGGCGTCCCGCCGTGGGGAGTCAGCCGTGACCCGTGCGGTCGCCACGTCGGCACCGAGGTCGACGCTCTCCAGCGCGTAGACCAGCGGACCTGCCTCCACGGCGACCTGACCGCGCACCGCGTCCACCCGGGGGTCGGCGACCGTGAACCGGGGGTCCACCGGCAGGTCGAGGGTCACGGTCTCACCGGCACGGGGGCCGGGGACGGTGCTGTACCCGGGGTCGACACCGAGCTGGGTGCCGTCGGCTCGGGTGATGACCGCGCCGACGGCCCAGGACGGCACCCGGAGGGTGAGGGACCAGGCGTCGGGCGCGCTGACCGCCGACACCTCGATCCGGCCGTCGAGCGGGTAGCCGGTGGCGACGGTCAGGTGCAGGTCACCGGTGCGGATCGTGGCCGGTGCGTACTGGTGCAGCTGGATCCCGTGGTCGTCGACGGTGGCGAGGTAGCTGCTGAGGGTGGCGACGGTCCGGGTGACGTTGGTCGGGCAGCAGGAGACGTGGAACCAGGGGGCGCGCAGCGAGGACGACGCGCGCGGGCTGGCGACGTCGGGGTCCGGCACGTCACCGGGCAGGCGCTGCTGCAGCGGGTTGGTGTAGAAGAACGCGGTGCCCTCGGCCGACGGCGACGCGGCGAGCACGTTGAACAGGGTGCGTTCGACGGCGTCGGCATGCCGGGGGTCGGCGGTCTGCAGCAGCAGGCGGTGGTTGGTCATCACCGAGGCGATTCCGGCGCAGGTCTCGGAGTACGACCGGTCCGGCGGCAGCTCCCAGTCCTGGCCGAAGGACTCGCCCTCGTGGTGGGCGCCCATGCCACCGGTCAGGTAGGTGCGCCGCGCCAGTGTGGTGCGCACCTGGCGGGTGACGGCGTCCAGCAGCTCCTGGTCATCGTCCTCGACGGCCAGGTCGGCGGCTCCGGAGGCCAGGTACAGCGCCCGCACCGCGTGACCGCGCAGGACGGTGGCCTCCCGGACCGGCTGGTCGTCCTGGAAGTAGGCCCGGCCGAGCTCGATGTCCGCCAGCACCCCGTGACCGCGCCGGTCGACGAACCGGCGCGCCTGGTCCAGGTAACGCCGCTCGCCGGTGACCCGGAACAGTTCGACCAGGGCGACCTCGATCTCCGGGTGGCCGCAGACCCGCTGGTCGCCGTCGGGACCGAACACCCCGCACACGTGGTCGGCGACCCGGAGGACCACCCGCACCAGCGGATCGGCCGACCAGTCGTCGACGGTGCGCGCCCGGGCCACCCCCGCCTGGATCAGGTGGCCGGCGCAGTAGAGCTCATGGCCCCACTCCAGGTCGGACCACCGTTCACCCTGGCCGGGCCGGCCGAACATGGTGTTGAGGTAGCCGTCCGGCTCCTGCGCGGCGGCGATCCGGGCGGTGAGGGCGAGCAGCCGGGACTCCAGCTCCGGGTCGCCGGTGCGTCCAACCTCCCAGGCCATCGCCTCCAGCAGCTTGTAGATCTCCGAGTCGGAGAACTCCCGGCCTCGGCGGTCGGCGGGCAGTCGTCCGTCGACCGCGGCGTCGAAGTTCCCGGACCAGCCGAGGGTCTCGATCCAGCGCTCGCAGTGGTCGATCATCGTGCGGGCGTTGCGGTCCTGGAGGTCGGCCCAGAAGCCACCGGTGATCCGGACCTGGTCGAGGCCGAGCGGCTGCCACCGGGCGCGGGACGGGACGACGGGGCGACCGCTCTGGGCGGTGGGGGACAGGCTCATGGGGAACTCCCGGTTCACTTGACCGCGCCGACGGTGAGGCCGTCGCGCAGCAGTCGGTAACTGGCGGAGAAGACGATCAGGATCGGGATCGAGGTGAGCACGGCGAGGGCCATCAGGCCGGGCCAGTTGATCCCGAAGGCGCTGACCTGCTGGGCGAGGAGCGCCGACAGCGGGTACTTGCCGGGGGTGAGGTAGAAGTTCACCGCGTACAGGAACTCGCCCCAGGCCAGCAGGAAGGTCAGGGTGCCGACGGTGGCGACACCGTTGCGGGCGACCGGCAGTACCACCGACGCGAAGGTGCGCAGCATCCCGGCGCCGTCGATGGACGCCGCCTCCTCCAGCTGCGGCGGCACCGCGCGGAAGAACGGGCGCAGCAGCAGGGTGGCGAAGGGGGTGAGCAGGGCGGTGTCGGCCAGGATCACCGAGGCCGTGGTGTCCAGCAGCCGCCAGCCGCTGAACGTCTGGAACAGCGGGATGACCGTGGCCGTCTGCGGCATCATCTGCAGCACGATCAGCAGGCCGAGTCCGACGGTGGGTAGCCAGCCCCGGGTGCGGGCCAGACCGTAGGCCGCCGGGATCGCGATCAGCAGCACCAGGATCGCTGTGCAGCTGGCGATGATCACCGATTGACCCAGCGCCTGGAACAGGGTGGCGTCCATGGCCTCCACGTAGGCGGTGGTGACCGGGCGGAACAGGAACGTCCGGGACGGGTCGAAGACGTCGCCGCTGGCCTTGAAGCTGGTCAGCACGATCCACAGGATCGGGATGCCGTACATGGCGGTGAGCAGGATCTTGCCCAGCACCGCCACCGGGCCTGCCTTGGGGGTCACGAGTCCGCCTCCTCACGTCGGATCGAGCGGGCGTAGAGCACTGCCAGGACCAGGACGCCGACCACGGCGACCACCGACGTCGCGGCGCCGAGTCCGTAGTCGTAGCGGACGAACGCCTGCAGATAGCCCAGGAACGGCAGGGTGTTGGTGGCGGTGCCGGGTCCGCCGTAGGTCATCACGTAGATGAAGTCGAAGCTCCGGAAGCCGTAGACCAGGGTCAGGATCAGCAGCACCAGGCTGGTCGGGCGCACCGAGGGGATCATGATGTGCCGGATCTGCTGCCACTTGGTCGCGCCGTCGAGCTGCGCCGCCTCGAAGACCTCGGGGTCGATGGTCATCAGCGCCGCGCGGTACACCAGGGTGTTGAACGGGATCACCGCGAAGGAGTTGACGAAGGCGACCGCGAACAGCGCCCAGTACTGGTCGTAGAGGAACGGGACGGGGGTGTCGCGCAGGCCGATGCCGGTCAGCACGGTGTTGAACAGGCCGTTGTCGTTGAGCAGGAACTTCCAGACCGAGCCGTTGACGACCGGTGGCAGTGCCCACACGAAGACCATCAGCGCCAGCAGCGCCCCGGACCACCAGCCCTGGGTGCGCAGCGCGACCGCCGCCCCGAAGCCGACCACCATGCCCAGCACGGTGACGATCACGACGAAGACCACGGTGCGGCCGAGTGCGGCGCCGGTCTCACCGGAGTCCAGGCCGCGTTGCAGGTTGTCCAGCCCGGTGAACACCCAGTCGGCGTTCAGGGTCGCCGAGGTGACGGCGCTGACGCTCATCCGGATCAGCTGGATCAGGGGAAAGATGCTGAACAGGCCGAGGAAGACGGCGGCGGGCAGCAGGAACAGGAGTCGGCGTTGTGCCATCGGGAGACCTCGCGGGTCCGGGGTCCGGGGTCGACGACCTGCGCCGACCCCGGACCGTGTGGTCAGTCCAGCAGGCCGGACAGGGTGTCGACGGCGGAGGTGGCGGCGTCGTCGGGCGACTTCTGGCGACCGATCACCGCGCTCCAGGCCTGGCCGACGGTGAGCTGGACGTCGGCCACGGACTCCGGCGGGATGACCCCATCGGGGTAGTTGGCCCCGAAGTCGGCGATGGTGGTCGCGAACGGCTCCAGCAGGGCGTTGCCGGTGACGGAGGCGTCCTGGGCGGCGTCGGTGCGCGACGGGATGGAACCGACCAGCTCGGGGGCGAGCAGCTGCCCGTCCTTGTCGAGGTAGGTGCTGGTCAGGTAGTCCCAGGCCAGCTCCGGGTTCTTGGCGTGGGCACCGATGCCCTCACCCTCACCGCCGAGGTAGACCTTGCCGGTGTCGCCGAGCGGGAGCGGGGCGACGCCGTACTCGAAGGTCGCATCCGACTCGGCGGTGCCGAGCTGCCAGTTCCCGTTCGCGGCGAAGGCGGTCTTCCCGGCGGCGAACTGCTGGAAGGGCACCGTCTGGTCCCAGGTGACGGCCTCCTGGGTCAGCCAGCCGTTGTCCACCCAGGTGCCGACCCGGGACAGTCCGGCGGCGAGGTCGTCGGCCTGCGGGTCGGCGTAGTCGAAGCCCGCGTCGGTGATCCACGGGTAGGCCTGCCACTCGCCCTGCGACTGCGGGAGGCCGGACAGGGTGATCCCCGCGTACCCGGCGTCCTTGGCGGCGGCCATCGCCGACTCCAGCTCGTCCATCGTGGTGGGCGGCTCGACGCCGATCTCGGCCAGGATGTCGGCGTTGTACCAGAGGCCGAGCAGGTTGACGTAGCCCTGGACGGCGTAGGTGGTGCCGTCGACCTGGTGGATCACCGAGTCCGGGAACTGGTCGGCGTCGGCGAAGTCCGCCCACTGGTCGTCCAGCGGGGCCAGGACGTCGGCCAGTGCCAGCGTGGAGGCCTCGGCGCCGTTGAACACCACCACGTCCGGGCCGGTCCCGGCGCCCGCGGCGGAGACCAGCTTGGAGTTCAGCTGGTCGTAGGGGACGTAGACGTTCTCCACCGTGGCGCCGTCGTGCTCGGACTCGAACCGGTCCTTGTAGGCGTCCATCAGGGCGACCTGGTTCGGGTCGGAGAAGTAGTGCCAGACGGTGACGGTGTCGCCACCGGAGCTGGTGTCGTCGGAGGATCCGCCGCCGGCGGAGGTGCCGCCGGAGCAGGCGGCCAGTCCCAGGGCGGTCGCGGCGGCCAGGGCGATCAGGGGAATGCGTCGAGTGGTCATGCCAACCGTGCTCCTCATCGAGTCGGGTGGTGCAGGGGACGAAACTGGTCGAAACCGGTTTCGGGAACGTAGCATCGGGCCATGGGGGCGTCAACGCTACGATCCAGCCGTCACCTTTTCGTGACGGAGAGGCAGGGGGACAGGTGAGCACTCGGCAGGTCACGCTCCGCGATGTGGCACAGGTGGCGGGGGTCTCCGTGGCGACCGCGTCCAAGGCGATCAACGGCAAGGCCGAGGTGCACCCCGACACCCGCGAACGGGTGCTGGAGGTCGCCCGGCGGCTGTCCTTCACCCCCAACGCGCTGGCCCGGGCGATCCTGGAGGGCCACACCGGCACCGTCGGACTGCTCACCCACGACCTGGTCGGCCGGTTCTCGCTGCCGATCCTGATGGGGGCCGAGGACGCGTTCGCCGGGCGGACCAGCGTCCTGCTCTGCGACTCCCGGGGCGACGCCATCCGCGAGCAGCACCACCTGAGCACCCTGCTCGCCCGCCGGGTGGACGGGCTGATCGTGGTCGGCTCCCAGACCGACGCCCGCCCCTCGCTCGGCCACGAGGTCCCGGTGCCGGTGGTCTACGTGTACGCCCCCTCCGAGGACGAGGCCGACGCGTCCGTGGTGCCGGACAACGTCACCGCCGGACGACTGGCCGTCGAGCACCTGATCGCGACCGGTCGACGCCGGATCGCGCACATCTCCGGTGATGTCAGCTACGCCGCCGCCACCGACCGCGCACGCGGGGCGGACGCGGCGCTCGCGGATCACGACCTGGCCCCGGCCGGTGCCGTGCGGTACGGCTCCTGGTCGGAGGCGTGGGGGCGCACCGCGACCCCGGCCCTGCTGGACGAGGCCGAGGTGGACGCGATCGTCTGCGGTTCGGACCAGATCGCGCGCGGGGTGCTGGACGCGCTGCGGGACCGCGGGGTGCGGGTGCCCGAGGACATCGCCGTCATCGGTTTCGACAACTGGGAGCCGATGACCGCCGGTGCCCGGCCAGGGCTGACCACGGTGGACATGAACTTCCAGCAGATGGGCCGGCGGGCCGCCGAACGGCTGGCCGAGGCCGTCCGGGGCGAGGTCACGCCGGGCATCGAGGCGGTCATGCCGCGCGTCGTGGTCCGGGGCTCCACGATCGCGTGAACCGAGGGGTCGCCCCTACCCTCGACGGGTGTCGACGCTCACATCACCCGAGAAGACGTTCTTCGGACATCCCCGCGCGCTGTCCACGTTGTTCTTCGTCGAGATGTGGGAGCGGTTCTCCTACTACGGCATGCGCGCCCTGCTGGTGCTCTACCTGGTGCAGCCCCTCACCGACCAGAACCCCGGCCTGGGGATCGACGACGGCGTGGCCAAGGCGATCTACGGCAGCTACGCCGGGCTGGTGTACCTCACGCCGGTCGCCGGAGGCTGGATCGCCGACCGGCTGATCGGCCTGCGCCGGGCGGTGCTCTACGGCGGCATCGTGATCGCGGCGGGGCACTTCCTGATGGCGGTCCCGGCCGAAGGCACGTTCTGGCTCGGGCTGGTGGCGATCGCGCTGGGCACCGGGCTGCTGAAGCCGAACATCTCCGGCATGGTCGGCAAGCTCTACACCGAGGGCGACGACAAGCGCGACGCCGGCTTCTCCCTGTTCTACATGGGGATCAACATCGGCTCCTTCGCCGCCCCGTTGATCTGCGGCGGGCTCGGCCAGCAGTACGACTGGCACCTGGGCTTCGGGGTCGCGGGCATCGGGATGACCCTCGGCCTGGTGCAGTACGCCATCGGTCGTCGCCGCCTGCACGGGGTCGGCGACGAGCCGGACATGCCCGCCACCGCGGCCGAGCGGCGGTCGATGTGGGTGATCGCCGGCGTCGTCGTCGTGCTGGTCGCCGCCCTGGTCGGCCTGTTCAGCCTGCTCGGCCAGCCGCCGGTGACCGCGGTGACCAGCTCGGTCACCGTCCTCATCCTGCTGGTGCCGATCTGGTACTTCTGGCGGGTCCTGCGCACCAGCCGGGAGTCCGACGACCCGCGTGCGCGCCCGAAGGTCACCGCCTTCATCTGGCTGTTCCTCGGCGCCGCGGTGTTCTGGATGATCTTCGAGCAGTCAGGGTCGACGCTCAGCCTGTTCGCCGACAATGTGACGAACCTGGCGGTGACCAGCGGGTTCAGTATCCCGGCATCCTGGTTGCAGTCGATCAACCCGATGTTCATCGTGATCTTCGCGCCGGTGTTCTCCGCGATCTGGCTGCGCTGGGGCGAGCGGGCACCGCGGACGCCGGTGAAGTTCGCGCTGGCACTGCTGATCGTCGGCGCGTCGTTCCTGCTGCTGATCGTCCCGATGTCGGCATACCAGGACGACGGCACCAAGGCGACCGTGTGGTGGCTGGTGGTGGTCTACCTGCTGCAGACCTGGGGCGAGCTGCTGCTGTCGCCCAACGGGTTGTCCGCCACCACCCGGCTGGCACCGCAGGGCGCGCTCGGCCAGTTCCTCGCGCTGTGGTTCCTGGCCACCTCGGTCGGCACCACCGTGGGCGGGCAGATCGCCGCCGCGACCTCCAGCGACCCGGTGCTCTCCTTCGCCGTCTGCGGCGGGATGGCGGTGGCCTTCGGCGTGGTGATGTTCACCGCGGTGCGCCGGATCAACGCCCTGATGGGCGAGGTGCACTGACCCGACGCCACCCCGAAGCGGCCGCCCGGGTGCCCGGGTGCCCCGGTTCCCCGGTGCCCGGGGTGCCCCGGGGAACCGGGGCCCGGGTGTCCGCCCGAGATCGGCAGTTTCGGCCGCTCAGGGCCTGGCGAACTACCGACCCCGGGTGCGGAGTGCCGACTTCGGGTGCGGAGTGCCGACCCCGGGCGCGGACTGCCGACCTCGGGTGCGGGGTGGCGTGTTCCGGGTCAGCCCCAGCTGCCGCGCCCGTACTGCGGGACCCAGCCGGTGGGCTGACCCTCGACGATCCGCGCGTCCGGCGACCCCGGCTCGTGTGCCAGGACCGGGGTGTCGTCGCCCAGTTCGCGGGCTGCACGCAGCGGCCACGAGGGGTCGAAGAGCGCCGGGCGCCCGAGCAGCACCACGTCGGCGTCGCCGCCGGTGAGCACCTTCTCGGCCTGGTGCGGGGTGGTGATCATGCCGACCGCACCGGCGGCGATCCCGGTGTCGCGGACCTGGCGGGCGAAGGGCACCTGGTAGCCCGGTCCCACCGGGATGTCGGCCAGCACGTTGCCGCCGGTGGAGACGTCGACCAGGTCGACCCCGTGCTCGCGCAGCCATCCGGCCACGGTCGCGGTGTCATCGCCGGTCAGACCACCGTCGGTCCAGTCGGTGGCCGAGACCCGGACCAGCAGCGGGTCCTGCTCCGGGAGCACGGCGCGCACCGCGTCCACGGTGTCCAGCAGCAGCTGCGCCCGGCCGGCGAGGTCGCCACCCCAGCGGTCGGTGCGGGTGTTGGACAGTGGGGACAGGAACTGGTGCAGCAGGTAACCGTGCGCCGCGTGCACCTCGACCACGTCGAACCCGGCGGCCAGTGCCCGGCGCGTGGCGTCGGCGAACTGGTCGGGCACCGCGAGGATCTCGGCCTCGGTCAGCTCGTGCGGCGCCGCGTAGCCCGGGAAGGCGTCCCCGGTCGGGCCGACCGCGGTCCAACCGCCCTCGGTGGCCGGGACGGAGCCGCGACCCTCGCCGAACGGTCGGTAGGTCGATGCCTTGCGACCGGCGTGCGCCAGCTGGATGCCGGAGTGCGCGCCGCGAGCCCGGATGAAGTCGGTGATCCGGCGCCAGGCTGTGACCTGCTCGTCGTTCCAGATCCCGACGTCCTGGGGGCTGATCCGACCCTCCGGCACCACGGCCGCCGCCTCGGTCAGCACCAGGCCGAAGCCACCGACAGCACGCGCACCCAGGTGCGCCATGTGCCAGTCGGTGGGCAGACCGTCGTCGGCGGCGGAGTACTGGCACATCGGTGCCAGCCAGACCCGGTTCCGGAAGGTGGTGCCGCGCAGGGTCAGGGGGCTCAGAAGGAGGCTCACGACCGCCCAACACGCTCGGGTGCTGGTGTGTTCCGCTCAGGTGCCGAGCAGTGCCAGCACCACGTTGACCACGGTCGCCACCACCAGGCCGAGGGTGCCCCAGCACAGTAGCCGGTCGCTGAGCCGTGGTGGTGCGGGTGTCGGCGGTGCTGCGTCGCTCGCCTCCCATGCCTGGGCCAGCAGCAGTGCGTGCGCGACGCTCGGTTCCGCCGATGGCGGGGTCTTGGCCAGGACGTCGTCCACGGTGAGCTGCTCGGGACTGGTGTCGTCACCCAGTTCGGCCGTCAGGTAGTCGACGACGAGCGGCAGCTCGGCCAGCGGCAGCGCCGGGGCCATGCCGCGCACATAGGCCGCCAGCTGGCGTTCGCCCACCGCGACCGCACCGCCGCGCACCGGGGTCGGTGCCAGACGCTGGCCGGAGAGCACCAGCACCGATCGCACCAGCCGGCGGTGTTCGGGGGCCAGCAGGGCCGTCACCGCCCCGGCGGCATCCGCCAGGGCCGTCACGTCCGGGGTCCGGGCGTAGCCGCGCACCCGCAGTGTCCCGTCGGCGACGGTCACCTCGCCGTGGCCGGGCAGGGTCTGCACCACCAGGATGCCGCCCGGGCCGACCACGATCCGCTCGATGTCCGCCCAGGCCGAGCCGGGTCGGTGCAGGTCGTGCAGCACGCTCCAGCCGTCCGGCTCCACCTCGGCCAAGGCCAGGCAGGTGCCGCTCAGGATCGGGTCGTTCAGCTGCGCGGCGGACGCCATCGGGTCCGGTCGGCTGTCCCACCGCTCGGATCGTCCCGCTGTCTGCCCGCTCATCGGGTTCCCCATCGGAGGCGGGCCACCGGTGCTGAGCCGATCCACAGAATTCGCCCGGATCAGCGAGGTGACGGGGATGGCGACGTCAGGACCGGGGAGCCGGGTGCGACGGGCGACGCCGGTCGATCGAGCGCCTCCGACCGGAATCTGAACCGCCGCACCAGGCCGGCCAGCCACGGCACCCGGGTCAGCCCCGCCAGCACCCCGTACCCGACCGCGCCGCCGACCACGTTGAACAGGAAGTCGTTGATGTCGGCCAGGTGCCCGCCGCCGAGCAGGTGCGCGGTGACGTACTGGGTGACCTCGATGCCCAGGCTGACCGCGGTGGCGATCAGCACCGTGCGCCACCAGGAGAGCCGACCGGTGAGCAGCGGCAGCATGATGCCAAGCGGGACGAAGACCGCGATGTTCATCAGCGCGTCGTCGACCTCGTACCCGGCGATCGGCACCAGGGCCAGGTGTGCGGACCAGGGTGCGTCGGAGGACGGCTTGTCCAGGAAGATCGGGAAGATCGTGTTCGCCACGATCCCGGCGCCGTAGACGCAGAGCGCGGTCGCCAGGGCGGCCCGGGGCAGCGTGAGGGCGGCCCGACGGTGCAGCCGCCACAGCAGCACTGCGAGGGCGACGAGGGCGAGCGGGGCGACGACCGGGAGCACCGGGACTTGGTGGAACACGGTGCGAGTGTGCTGCCGGGCCGCGGCGGTGGGCATCCACCCGTGGTCGGACCGGGGGTATGACGGCGTGCTGCCCGGTCCGCGTGCCAGGTCGCGGTAGCAGCGCTCAGCCGGTCGGCAGCGCGACCGTGACCACCAACCCGCCGCCGGGCCGCGCGGCCACGTCCAGCGTCCCGCCGTGGGTCTGGGTGATCCGTTGCACCAGGGCGAGGCCGAGACCGTAGCCACGGTCCCCGGCGACACGTCCGGCCCCGCGCAGGAAGGGTTCGACCAACCGGGCGGCGGTGTCGGGGGCGATCGGCGTGCCGGTGTTCTCGATCCTCAGGAGCGCGCTGCCCACCCGCTGCGTGGTGCTGATCCACGCGTCGCCCGGGCTGCCGCCGTGCCGGACAGCGTTCTGCACCAGGTTGGTGGCGAGCTGGGTGAGCAGCGCCGGGTCGCCGAGCACCGTGGTGGGCGCGAGCTGGGCGGTCACGGTGATCGAGCGGCGTGCGGCCTCGGCGGCGTTCTCCGCCAGGCAGGTCCGCAGGATGTCGTCCAGGGCGACCGGCCGGGCGGCCGCCTCGACAGCGGCGGCGTCGGCGAGCCGGAGCAGGGACTCGGTGAGGCCGACCGCGCGGTCGTTGGTCTGGCGGAGCCGGGACAGCAGGGTCGGGTAGTCCTGCCGGTCGGGGTGGCGGGCGGCGACGTCCAGCATGGTCGCGGTGACGGCCAGCGGCGTGCGCAGTTCGTGGGAGGCGTTCGCGGCGAAGCGTTCGTGCACGTCCAGGGTGCTGTGCAGCTGGTCGAGCATGTGGTCGACGCTGTCGGCGAGCTGACGGAACTCGTCGTTGCGGCCACCGAGTCGGATCCGGTGTGTGCGGTCCCCGGTGGCGGCGATCAGCACCGCCTCGTTGATCCGGCGCAGCGGCTTGAGCACCCACCCGGCCAGGAACCAGCCGCCGACCACCCCGATGATCGCCAACCCGATCAGCACCGCGGCCGACACGCCGACGACCGCCCCGAGGATCTCCTCCCGGGAGGCGGCATAGCTGGTGCCGCTGTCCCGCGGGTTCGCTGCGGTCAACGGGTAGTCCGGCACGTAGCGCAGCACCACGTAGACGGCGAACAGCAGCACCGCCCCGGCGGCGACCAGGAACAGCGCGTAGCTCAACGCCAGTCGCAGGCGGGCGCTGACCCGCACCCCGGGTGCGCGATCCGGGGTCACGCAGTCGGCTCGGTGATCCGGTAGCCGACCCCCGGCACCGTGGTGATCAGGTCCGGGGAGCCGAGTGCCTTGCGCAGGGTGGAGATCGTCACCCGTGGCGCGCTGGTCAGCGGGTCGGCGTGCTCGTCCCAGGCCTTCTCCAGCAGGGTCTCGGCGCTGACCACCCCACCCCGGGCCTGCATCAGCAGACGCAGCACCGCGAACTGCTTGCGGGTCAGGCGCAGATAGCGCCCGGCCCGGTAGGCCTCCTGCCGGAACGGATCCAGCCGCAGGTCGGCGACCTCCAGCACCGGGGGCAGGGCGGTGGCCGGTCGACGGGCCAGGGCGTGCAGCCGGACGATCAGCTCCTCGACCGCGAAGGGCTTGGTCAGGTAGTCGTCGGCGCCGAGCTCGAAGCCGCCGATCTTGTCCTGCAACCGGGCCGCCGCTGTCAGCATCAGCACCCGCACCCCCGGGTGCTCCCGGGCGATCACGGCGCAGACCTGGTCGCCGTGGGTGCCGGGCAGGTCCCGGTCCAGCACCACGACGTCGTAGTCGTTGACCGCCACCCGCTCCAGGGCCTCGTCGCCGTCCAGGGCGATGTCGGCAGCGATCGACTCGTGCTGCAACCCCGCCTGCAGCGCTTCGGCGAGGAACAGCTCGTCCTCGACCACCAGCACGCGCATCGTCGTCTCCTCCACCTCGGACGGGGCGAGTCTAGGCAGCGGGATGTTGCGGAATTGTTCGGCGGACGCCGCATACTCCCGCAACACCCGCTCGTGTGGTCTGGGCGGCATGAACCTCCGCGCCACCCTCGCCACCCTCGCCCTCACCGCCACCGTCGTCCTGGGCCTCACCGCCTGCGCCGCCACCGAGGCCGCCCCCGGCCTGCGCGCCTCGTCGGACTCCGATCCGTCCCCGGTGACCGCCGAACTGTCCATCGAGGACGGTCGGCTCCCCGACGGTGATCCGGTGTCGCCCTTCGACGTGGATCTCCCGGCGATCGCCCGTCTGGATCCCGCCCTGCTCGCCGCCACCCAGGCCGCCGCCACCGAGGCGAAGTCGGACGGGGTGGAGATGGTGGTGACCTCCGGCTGGCGCAGCGCTCGGTTCCAGCAGTCGCTCGTCGACGACGCCGTGCAGAAGTACGGCAGCAGCGAGGAGGCGGCGCGCTGGGTGAAGTCGCCGGAGGAGTCCAGCCACGTCAGCGGGAAGGCCGTGGACATCGGCTACACCGACGCGGCCAGCTGGATGATGCAGCACGGCCCGGACTACGGCCTGTGCCAGACCTACACGAACGAGATGTGGCACTTCGAGCTGGCCACCGAGCCGGGCGGCACGTGCCCGGAGCAGCAGACCGATGCCGCTGGCTGACCCGTGCCGCCCGGCGTGGCGGCGCTCAGCCCACCAGCGCGGGTTCGCGTGCGAGCTGGGCGCCTTCCACGTCGACGTCCGGCACGATCCGGTGCAGCCAGCGCGGGAGCCACCACGCGTGCTTGCCGAGCACGTGCATCACCGCCGGGATCAGCAGCATCCGCACCACGAACGCGTCGACCAGCACCCCGAAGGCCAGGCCGAAGCCGATGGTCTGGATCATCACCGAGTGCGCGAAGACGAAGCCACCGAAGACCGAGATCATGATGATCGCGGCGGCCGTGACCACGACCCGGCCGTGCCGCAGCCCGTGCTGGACGGCGAGCCGGGCGGGCACCCCGTGGGCGTAGGCCTCACGCATGCCGGTCACCAGGAACAGCTGGTAGTCCATCGCCAGGCCGAACAGGATCCCGACCAGCAGGATCGGCATGAAGCTGAGCACCGGACCCGGATGGTGGATGTTGAACAGGTCCGCCAACCACCCCCACTGGAAGATCGCGGTCACACCACCGAACGTGGCCAGCACCGACAGCAGGAACCCGAGGGTGGCGGTCACCGGGACCAGCACCGAGCGGAAGACGACGACCAGGATCACCAGCGACAGGCCGATCACCACCGCCAGGTAGAGCGGGAGCACGTCGGCGAGCTTCTGGCTGATGTCGATGTTCGCGCTGGCGGTCCCGGCCACGCCGAGGGTCACCCCGGACAACCCCGCCGATCCGTCGCGCAGGTCGTGCACCAGGCTCTCGGTCTCCACGGTGTTCGCCCCGCCGGTCGGCACCACCTGGAACGCGAGCAGCTGCGAGTCGGTGGAGACACCGGCCGGTGCCACCCCGCTGACATGCTCGACGTCGGCGATCGCGCTGCCGATCCGTGCCTGCGCGGCCACCAGGTCTTCCTCGGACACCGGCGCACCCAGGTCGGCGACCACGAGCAGCGGGCTGGTGGCACCGGCGCCGAACTCGTCCTCGACCAGCGAGTACGCCCGGTAGGCGTCCGAGTCGACGGGTTCGGAGCCGCCGTCCGGCAGCCCGAGCCGCATGTCCAGCGCGGGCACTGCCATGACCAGCATCGCGCCCAGCCCGGCGACCAGGGTGATGACGGCACGGCGGGTGCTCATCGGGGTGGTGGGCAGCGGCTTGCGCTGCGCCGGGCGCTGACCGCGCCGCTCCTTGGCGGGGGTGATCCGGTCCCCGGCCAGGCTCAGCAGCGCCGGGGTGAGGGTGACGGCCACGGCCATCGCGATCAGGACGCAGACGGCGGCGACGGTCCCCATCAGGCCGAGGAACGACACCCCGGTGACGTTCAGCGCGAGCAGGGCGATGACCACCGTGATCCCGGCGAAGATCACGGCGTTCCCGGAGGTGCCGTTCGCCCGGGCGATGGACTCGTGCAGCGGCACGCCGTCGCGCAGTTGGGTGCGGTGCCGGTTCAGGATGAACAGTGAGTAGTCGATGCCCACCGCGAGGCCGAGCATCAGTCCGAGCACCGGGATGACGGTGTTCATCTCGATCACGTCCGACAGGGCGAGCGATCCGGTCAACCCGATCCCGATGCCGACCAGGGCGTTCACCAACGGCAGGCCCGCGCCGATGAAGGTGCCGAGCATGACGAACAGCGTGATCGCGGCGACCAGCAGCCCGACCGCCTCACCGGGACCGAACAGCGACATCTGCGGCGGCTCGGCCGCACTGGCGGCCCGCTCGACCAGGACCCCGTCGATGGGGTGGCCGTCGATCACACCGGCCAGCGCGTCCAGCACCTCGGCAGCCACCGGGTCGTCGTCGAACTGGACCGCCGCGATGGCGGCCTCGCGGCTGTCCGACACCGGGGTGACGGTGTCCGCGAGATCGAGCAGCGTGGTCCCGTCGGCGAGGGCGGTCGCCTGGGCGTCGAGTTCGGCCCTGCCCTGCGCCAGTTCCTGCTGCTGCGCGTCCAACGCCGGGAGCGCGGCTGACTGCCCCGCGGTCTCGGCCTGTGCGCGCGCGCCGTCCAGCTGCTGCTGGGCGGTGTCCAGGGCGTTGCGGGCGTCGGTGAGCTGGGCCGCGCCGTCGGTGAGCTGCTGTCGCTGCTGTGCCATGGTCTCGGCGGAGGCGAACGGATCGACGGCACCGGAGACGCCGTCCAGGGCTGCCACGTCCTCGACCAGGGCGCTGATCGCTGCCTCGTCCTGCTCGTCGAAGCCCGATCCGTCCGTCGAGGCGAACACCAGCTGGCCCGAGGCACCGCTCACACCGGGGAACCGGTCCTGCAGCTCGTCGGTCACCTGGGCGGTCGGCGTGTCGGCGATCTCGAAGGTGGAGACCAGCGAACCGCTGAACGCCAGATAGGCACCGACCGCGAGCACCAGGGCGGCGACCCAGGCGGCGATGACGGCGCGGGCGCGGGTGGCGGCCCGCAGCCCGAGTCGGTACAGGAACGTTGCCATGCGAAGGACCTCATGGGGGTAGGGGCGGAGTCTGGTCGGGTGGCGCAGCCCTCCGCCGCGCCACCCGCATCCCGAGTCTGTGCGGGCGACCCCACTCGCCGCGTCGTCCCCTGGCACGCATCACCTACCGCACGTGCAGTAGGTGTCAGGCCAGCCCCGCCCGGTGCGCGAGCACCACGACCTGCGCCCGGTCGCGCGCCCCGAGTTTGGTCATCGCGCGGTTCAGGTGCGTCTTGACCGTGAACGGGGAGATGACCATGCGCGCGGCGATCTCCTTGTTGTCGGCGCCCCGCGCGGCGGCGGTCACCACGTCGCGCTCCCGTGCGGTCAGGGACGCGATCCGGCGCGCGAGGTCCTCGTCCTGGGTGTCCCGGGCCTGCCTCCGGGAGACGTCCTCCACCACGACGCTCAGCGCGTGCGCCGACAGCGCGGCTCGACCCTGCGCCACGTCCAGCACCGCGGCGACCAGTTCCTCCGGCCCCGCGCCCTTGCCGAGGAAGCCCGAGGCGCCGGCCCGCAGCGCCGCGACCGTCTCGGTGTCGCCGTCGAAGGTGGTCAGCACCAGGACCCGGGTGTCCGTCAACCGGGGATCGCTGCGCAGGCGTCGGGTGGCCTCCACCCCGTGCATGCCGGGCATCCGCAGGTCCATCAGCACCACGTCCGGGACCAGGTCGACCGCCAGCCGGACCGCCTCGGCGCCGTCGGCCGCCTCGCCGACCACCTCGATCCCGGCAGCGCCGTCCAGGATCGCGCGCAGGCCGGTCCGCATCATCACCTGGTCGTCGACCAGCAGGACCCGGGTCACCGGGTCGTGTCCGTCGTGTCCGACCGTGCGACCGGGTGCCGGGTCCGGGGCAGCCATGCCCGCAGGGTGAAGACGTCTGCCGCCGCGCCGACCTCCAGGCGCCCACCGGTCTGCTCCACCCGCTCGCGCATCCCCACCAGCCCGTAGCCCCCGACCGGACGAGCCGCCCGCACCGCCACCAGGTTCACCACCACCAGCACGATCGCGTCGCCCTCGTCGTGGATCGTCAGCGTCACGTCACCGTCGCCGTGCCGATGGGCATTGGTCAGTGCCTCCTGCACCACCCGGTAGAGCGCGGCACCGGTCGCGGGGTCCACCCCGTCCAGCTCCAGATCGACGTCGGCGCGGACCACATCGCCACGCGACCGCGCCTCGGCCAGCAGCGCCGGGATGCCGCTCGCCGATGCCCGGCCCGCCAGGTCGTCGTCCTCCGCGGGCTGCGTCGATCTCAGCACCGCCACGATGTCCCGCAGCTCCGACAGCACCGCCCGACTCGCCCCGCGCACCTGCCGCAACGATTCCTCGGCCCGCTCCGGGTCCTCGCGCAGGTGCCGTTCGGCAGCACCGGCCTGCATGTTGATCGCGGCGATGGAGTGCGCCACCGCGTCGTGCAGGTCGCGGGCGATCCGCAGGCGTTCATCGGTGATGTGCCGGGCGGTCTCGCTCGCCCGCGCCGCACGGATCGCGGCAGCCTCGTGTTCCAGGGCCAGCACGTGGTCGCGGTTCGCCCACACGGCCGAGCCCAGACCGAGGGCGAGTGCCGTCCAGGTGCCCACCGTCAGGAGCGCCACCGGCAGCGGTTGCCCGTCACCCGCCCGGGTCATCGTGGGGGCCAGCACGACGAGCACACCCGCCGCCAGCACCAGCACCGAACGCCGGCGCGCGTACATCGCCGCGTTGAACAGCGCCGCGCAGGTGAGCACGGCGTACACCGTCGGGTCGGCCCCCACCGCGGCGGCGACCACCGTGAGGCCACCGACCACGGCGGTGGCCAGCTGCGGATGCCGATGGCGCAGCGCCAGCGTCACCGTGACCGCCGCCAGGACCACCAGCTCGGCCACCGCGCCGTCGCGGACCACCAACCAGCCGCGCACGACGATCGCGATCAGCAGCGCGAGATCCAGCAGACCTTCCCACCAGTCGCCACCGGCCCGGTGCCCCGGGATCCACCGGTACCAGGCGGTCGACCGCTGCCCGCTCGGCGCGTTCGCATCGTCCAGGGGATCGGCGGTCGCCATCTGCCCCCTGTCGTCGTGGTCGGACCGAACACCGGCACCCCGTGCGGTGCTCGGCGTGGTCCAGCATCCACGTCCCCGCCCGGGACGTCACGCATCCGGCGCCTCGCGGCGCGGGAATCAGCTCAGCGGCGTAGGCGGCTACTGCGGTCGCAGTAGCGGCGATGGTTCACCCCGGGTCGGCGCCATGGTGTGCTGCCTCGACCGGCCCCGGACACCGCGTCGCCGAGGGAGCGTGGCGGCTGCTGCGTCCTGCTCAGACCGCGAGCGTGTCCAGTCGTCGAGCGAGCACCTCCAGCCCGTGCAGCACGCCCGGGCGGTTCTTGGCGCTCAGCAGCCAGCCCGGGAGGCGATGGCCGAGCTGCCGGTCCGCCGGGCGGGCGCCGTTCGGCCGGTTCGGGGTGCCCAGGAAGTCCCGCAGGTAGTCGAGGTGGGAGCGGTTCGCCACCCACAGCTGGTGGCCCGCGCACGGGGTGGTCAGCCAGAACGGCAGTCCGTACGGCGCGTCCACCCCGTCGGCGACGTCGATCAGCGGCTCGACGGTCTCGACCTCACGGCGCCCGCCGCACGGACACGGCTCTGCCGCGGGATGACGCCCGGCGACCAGCCAGGACACCGCGGTGCTGCGTCGGCCGCAGGTGGCGCAGCGCCGCACCACGTGGGCGGAGAAACGGCCGATCGGGGACGGTCGATCCCCTTCCCACTGCCGACAGCACGCGCACCAGTGGCCCTGGGCGCCGCCGGTGCGCGTCCAGGTGCATCGGGTGCACCTCACCACCCCCCGCAGGAGGTGCGCGGGACCAGCACACCGGGGACAGGTCAGCCAGACATCGTCGCGGGGCACCGCCCGCAACGGCCGCACACTGTTCACCGGCCGAGCGTAGAACCGATCGACGGCAGGCCGCGCAGCTACCGCCCCGACCGCCGCGCGTAGGCCCCGGCGTCGATCCCGCGCAGCTCGCAGAACTCCCGCACCGGCCCGGTGATCAGCAGATCGGTCTGCCGCAGCTCCGCGGGGGTCCGGGCGCCGACCAGCGTCATGATGTCGCCGATCTGGTGCAGCCAGGTCTCGATCTTCGTGACCAGGGCGACCTCGCCGTCGGTGAGCAGGGTGCGCAGGAAGCCGCCCGCGACCCCGACCGCCAGGGCGCCGAGCGCCAGCGCCCGCACCACGTCCAGCGGGTGCCGCACACCACCGGAGGCGAGCAGGTCCACCCCGCAGTCGGCGGCGTCCAGCAGGCCCTCGGGCGCCGACTGGCCCCAGTTCGCCAGGTAGCCCATCCCGCCGTCGGTGCGCCGGTCGGACTCGATGGCGGTGAAGTCGGTGCCGCCCCGGCCGGAGACGTCCACCGCCGCCACCCCGAGGTCACGCAGGGCGGTGACGGTGCCGCGGGACATCCCGGCGCCGACCTCCTTGGCGATCACCGGGACGCCGACCGCCTCGACGATGGCCGCGAGGTTGTCCGACCAGCGGGTGAAGTCGCGGTCGCCCTCCGGCATGACGATCTCCTGCGCCGGGTTCAGGTGCACCTGCAGCGCGTCGGCCTCCAGGATCTCCACCGAGCGGCGGGCCTGGACGGGGGACAGGTTCGGGTTGATGTTGGCCAGCACGAAGCCGTCCGGGTTCGCCTCGCGCAGCACCCGGAAGGAGGGGATCGCGGCCGGTTCGCGGTGCAGGATCCCGGTGGAGCCGCTGGCGATCGGCACACCGGTCTCCCGGGCGGCGCGGGCCAGGGCCCGGTTGATGGTCCCGGTGTGCTGGGTGCCGCCGGTCATCGCGTTGATGTAGAGCGGTACGTCCCAGTGCAGGACGCGGCCGTGCACCGCGAGGTCGACCTCGGCCCGGTTCCCCGCGGCGAGGGCGTGGTTCATCGGCCGCACGAAGTCGAAGTCGTGGCCGCGCGGCTCGGCGTGCTGTTCGGAGGCCAGCCGCACGTGGTCGGCCTTGCGCACGGCATCGCGCTCGGCGGGTGTGTGGCCGGTGTTCGGTGCGGTGTCGCTCCCGCCCGAGGTGGTGGGGAAGTCGCCGGTCACGGGGTCGGCTCCGCCACGTGCAGGTCCAGGTGCCGCACCCCGGTGGACTCCCAGGCCCGGATCATCGGGCCCAGGTCGCTGCCCCGGTCGACCAGCACGATCCCGCAGTCACCGCCACCGGCCCCGGAGGACTTCGCGGCGGCCCCGACGGTCTCGGCGCCCTCGCACAGCGCGCGCAGCGCGGGCGTCTCCACGTCGACCCCGGCGGCGCCCGCCAGGGAGGTGAGCAGCCCGCGCGCCCGGCGCAGTTGGACCTTCGCGGCCGGTGCGTCGTCGTGGGCGATGGCGTCGGCGAGGGCGTCGACGCAGTCCCGGGACTCGGCCAGGAAGTCGGGGTAGTGCGACTCGGCGGCGCCCTTGCGGGACTGCATCGCCTCGACCAGGCGGGTGGTGGACGCGGGCTGCCCGGTCCAGCCGACCACCAGGTCCATCGTCCGCGGGGTGGGCAGTCGGCGCACCGACAGGCCGGGCCAGTCGGCGGCGAGCAGGTCGGTCAGCGGGGTGCCGGTCTCCAGGCGGAGCCGGACCCATTCCCGGTCCAGGGCGGCGTAGCGGATCCACCCGCCGTAGAGGCTGGCCGCGACGTCGCCCCCGGAGCCCATCGGGTTGACCCGCATGGTGGCCAGCAGCGCCAGCTTCAGCAGCGACGAGGTCGGCAGGTGCAGCTGGTAGAAGGTGTCCAGCGCCCGCACGGTGGCGGCGGTGACGGCCGCCGAGGACCCGAGGCCGAACTTCCGCCCGGAGTCGTCGTCCAGCTGGCTGCTGATCTCGATGTCGTAGAAGGACAGGCTGCGACCCTGCTCGGTGGCGAATCGCTCCACCACGGCGATCGCCGCCAGCACGTAGTCGAAGGGCCGCGAATCGTGGTCGAGCACCACCCGGTGGCCGTTGCGCCGCCAGACGATCGGCAACCGGCCGTACTGGTCGGAGGTGATCGACCCGGCGTCCTCGGCCGGGGCCAGCCGGACGGTGATGTCCCGGTCGACGCCGATCAGGATCGCCGGGTACCCGGCCTCCACCACCGCGTACTCTCCGGCGACGAACAGCTTGCCGTGCGCGTGGGTCTCGATCATGCGACCGCCCCCGCCACGCTCAGCGCCGGACCCGGCCGGGCGGTGATCACCAGGCGGTCCAGCTCACCGTCCGGGCCCTTGGACAGTGCCGCCGCCACCCGGTCCAGGTCGGCGGCGGCGCACAGCACCTTGACGTTCGGCCCGGCGTCCATCGTGGCCCAGCAGGGCAGACCGGCGGCGCGCAGGGCCGCCACCTCGTCCAGCACCGCGACCGTCTGGCCGGTCCAGTACCGCACCGGGGGCCGGGCGCCGAGCATCGTGGCGTGCATCCGCAGCGCGTTGGACTCGGCCAGCTCACCCAGCCCGGCCAGGTCACCGGCGGCGACCCGGTCCAGCATCAGCGTGACGTCCTGTTCGGTGGATTCGACCCACCCGGCGAAGAACGGCGAGGTCTGCACGGTCCGGCGCATCGCCTCCCGGCTGGACACCGACTTGATCCCGGGGTTCAGCACGACCACCGCCATCGCGGGGTCCAGGGCGCCGCCGGGCTCGCCGCCGGGCACCGGCTCGGCGTAGCTGCTGGCGTCGTCCTCGCCCGCGTGCCAGACCACCAGACCGCCGAACACCGAGCGGCAGGCCGACCCGGAGCCACGCCGGGCCAGTCGGGACAGCCCGCGCGGGTCCAGGTCGAGGCCGTAGGCGCGGGCGCCGGCGCCGGCCAGCGCGGCGAAGCCGGAGGCGGAGGAGGCGAGACCGGCGCCGATCGGCACCGTGGAGGTGGAGGTGACCCGGGCGAACCCGCCGCCACCTGCCTGCTCGCGCACCAGGTCCAGGAAGCGGCGCACCCGGTCCAGCGAGTTCCCGGTCATCGGCGCCCCGTCCAGGGTGGCGATGTCGGCACCGGCGGCCTGCGCCTCCGGGTCGTCCGGCACCACGGTGGTGGTGCTGCGGAACGCGTCCAGGGTCAGGGACAGCGACGAGGTGGCCGGCAGGGCGAGCGTCTCGTCGCGCTTGCCCCAGTACTTGGCGAGCGCGATGTTGGCGTGCGCGACGGCGGTCGCGGGAGCAGTCATGCGAGGGGCACCTGGGTGGAGGAGGGCTGACGCGCGTCGATCCGGTGCAGCCGATGCAACCACGTGCGCGGTGCGCCCGAGCGGCGCAGGGCAGCGGCGATGCTACCAGCGGAGTCGGCGTCGGCGGCGAGGGCCAACAGGCATCCGCCCTGGCCACCACCGGTCAGCTTCGCGCCGAGCGCCCCGGCGTCCAGGGCCGTGCGCTGCAACCTGTCCAGCTCCGGCGAGGACACCCCCAGCTCGGCGAGTGCCTGGTGCGCGCGGGTCAGTCGTTCGCCCAGCAGCACCGGCCGGTCGAGGCGCAGGTCCTCGACGGTGGCCCGGGTGATCTGCCCGAGCTCGGTGATCAGCTGCGCGCCCCGGGCCGGGTGCCGCTCCCGGAACGACCGCACATCGGCGACCGCGACCCGGGTCCGGCCGTGCACCCCGGTGTCGGCGACCACCAGGTGCGCGTTCAGCCGCAGGTCCAGCGGCCGCATCGCCCCGCCCTGGAACCACACCGGCACCGTGGAGGCGGTGGTCCGGGCGTCCAACCCGGACGGGCTGCCGTGCGCCACCCGTTCCCCGACCTGCACCAGGTCGAAGTGCTCCTGCGCGGTCAGGGTGCGACCGGCCAGGTCGGCCAGCGCCAGGGCCAGGGCACCGGCGGTCGCCGCCGACGACCCCAGACCGCGGGCGGCCGGGATGCTGGACTCGGTGCTCAGGGTGAGGTCGCGGTGCGGCAGCCCGAGGTGGTCCAGGGTGGCCTCGATCGCGGCCCGGGGCGCGAACAGCTCCTCCGGGGCGTCGGCGAGCGGGCCGGAGTACAGCACCGACTCGATGGCCAGCGGACCGGGTTCGTGCCGGGCGGTGGCACGCATGGGCAGGCTGGCGAGGGGCAGCGCGATGGCCGGCTCGCCGTAGACCACGGCGTGCTCCCCGGTCAGGATCACCTTGGCGCGGGTGTGCCCCGTACCGGTGCGGTTCTCGATCATCGGCTCCTCACATCAGCTGGGTGATCAGCCACGGGCCGGCGTACAGCGACATGAACTGCACCCCGTAACTGACACCCATCCGGTTCAGGGTGCCGCAGGTCAGGCCGACCAGCAGCACGGCGAAGACATTGATCCACCCGGCGTCCAGGAACGCGAGCAGCAGCACGAACACCAGGAACAGCGCCAACACGGCCTCGTGCGGGACCCGGCGGGTCACGATGGCGGTCAGCCGGAAGGAGTAGCGGACCGCCAGCACGTAGGACAGCACCAGGCTGATCACCCCACCGATCAGCACCGCGAGGACGAACTGCGGGGTGCTGAGGATGTGGTGCAGGTTGTGGTCGAGGGTGAACACCGGCGGGGCGTTGAACAGGGCGTTCGCCGGTCCGATCGCCACCGGTGACAGCGGCAGGCCGATCGCCAGCAGCGGGATGATCAGCCCGGCCAGGTAGGTCGAGTGCGCGAGCGCGGCCATCGCGGTGATCGCCCGGCTCGACCGCTGGCTCTGCTGGTGGCGACCCTTGGCCGTGGACCCGGCCGCCTCGCCGAGCAGCAGGGTCAACGCCACCGGGCTGAGGAAGAACAGCGGGGTGGAGATCGCCGAGACCCCGGCGCTGGTGCCCAGCTCGGCCCGGGTCAGCAGCTTGCGCGGGCTGAGCGACTGCCCCTTCATCTCCTCCCGGGTGATCACGACCGGCGTGCGACCGGACCGGGGCATCGCCGCCCGCAGCGCGGGGTTCAGCACCTCGAACAACGACACCAGCAGCGGCCCCGCGGTGATCGACAGGAAGAAGGAGACCGTGATCGTCTGGTCCGGCTCGATGATCCCGATGCTCCGGTACAACGACTGCACGCCCTGGAACAGCAGGATCAGCGGCACGATCGACAGCAGCGACAGGAACCGGTTCTTGCCGATCAGGGCCAGGACCACGGCGCCGATCACGAACAGCAGTGACCCGTGCTGGCGCAGGCTGTCGGCGTAGGGCGCGATGGCACCGGCGATCAGCAGCGCCAGGGGGACGGACACCAGGGTGCCGATCACCGACCCGGCCGCCATCTTCCGGATCGTCTGCGCCGCCAGGCCCTCCCGTTTCAGGGTCAGGGCGTGGTCGATCATCGGCGCCGACAGCACACCGCCGGGCAGGCCGACCAGCGCGGTCGGGATCGAGTTGGTCAGGTTCAGCGTGATGACCGCGGCGATGAAGAACGCCAGCACCACCTGCGGCTCCACCCCGGCCAGGACCAGCGTCAGGGTGACCGGCAGCAGCACCGACGTCTCGTCGGTGCCCGGCACGAAGCCGATCAGGGTGTACAGCACGACGGCGCCCAGCGAGGCGAGCACCATCGGCAGCAGCAGGGTCAGTTCCACGCGGCTCTCTCGGGTTCAGGGGGCACCAGGAGTTCGGTGCCGTGACGGCGACGGATGGGTGGGGATCAGTCGGTGCCGGGATCGTCGACGATCCGCACATCCCGCTTCGGGGTGATCACCAGGCAGGCGATGGCGAACCCGATGGCAGCACCGCCCAGCCCCCAGAACAACGACTCGCCGCCGACGGCGCTGCCGAGCAGCACCGCACCGATCGTGGGCACCGCCACGGCCACCAACCCGATCACCAGGTCGCGCAGGGAGACCCGGTCACCCCAGATCTCGACGTAGTCGCCGTCCGTGCCCATCTGTCCTCCACGAGGTCCGTCGCGGGCTCACGGGTCCCACGCCGCGACAACCCTAGGCGGCACATCGCGAGTGCGCCGTGGCACGAGTGTGTCTGGCCTGTGCAGACGCCGGTGATTCGCGTCACCAGTGGCGGGACCCGCCCAGGTCCGGAGGATGGACGAGTATGAGCGACCAGACCACACCCCAGGACCCCCGCACCCAACATCCCACCCCGGAGCAGCCGGCCGAGACCATCGAGCACCCCGGTCTCACCGACGACATGCCGCAGCAGCCGGACCACGGCGAGCAGAGCTATGTCGGCTCCGGACGACTCGACGGCAAGCGCGCCCTGATCACCGGCGGTGACTCCGGCATCGGGCGAGCCGTCGCCATCGCCTTCGCCCGGGAAGGTGCCGACGTGGCGATCTCGTACCTCCCCGAGGAAGAGGAGGACGCCCAGGAGACGGCCCGCTGGGTCCGCGAGGCGGGCCGCCGCGCGCTGACCCTGCCCGGCGACATCCGTGACGAGTCGCACGCCCGGTCGCTGCCGGAAGCCGTGGTCGCGGAGTTCGGCGGTCTGGACATCCTGGTGAACAACGCCGCGTTCCAGATGGCCCAGGACGGTGGCCTGATGGACATGACCACCGAGCAGATCGACCGCACCTTCCGCACCAACCTGTACGCGATGTTCTGGATCACCCAGGCCGCGGTGCCGCACCTGAACGAGGGCGCGAGCATCATCAACACCACCTCGGTGCAGGCCTTCGAGCCCAGCCCGCAGCTGCTCGACTACGCGGTGACCAAGGCCGGGATCTGGAACTTCACCAAGGGGCTGGCCCAGCAGCTCGCCGAGCAGGGCATCCGGGTCAACGCCGTCGCCCCGGGGCCGATCTGGACCCCGCTGATCCCGGCCACGATGCCGGAGGAGAAGGTCGAGAAGTTCGGCGCCGACACCCCGCTCGGCCGGGCCGGTCAGCCCGCGGAGCTCGCCCCGGCCTACGTGTTCTACGCCTCGCAGGAGTCGAGCTACATCACCGGCGACCGGATCGGCGTCACCGGCGGTCGTCCGCTGCCCTGATCCCGATCCCGCACGGAGTGCAGAAGGTCGCTCCTCTTGACTCCCGGACCCGGCGCGGCACCCGCTGCGCCGGGTCCGCCGCTGTCCGGGCGCTGTCCCTAGGCCGCGAGCTCCCGCGCCCGGGTGAGCACCTCGCCGATCATGGCCGGGGTGAGCCGACCGGTGAAGGTGTTCTGCTGGCTGACATGGAAGCAGCCCAGCAGGGTCAGGGACGCCTCGCCGCGCCGCAGGGTCACCTCGGCGCCGTGCCCGAATCTCGGCCGTGGTCGGGGGACCGCCCAGCCCTGTTCCGCCAGGGTGCGGAGCAGCGCGTCCCAGCCGAAGCCGCCGAGCACCACCGCGACCCGGGGCCGGACCAGCTCCAGCTCCCGGGACAGCCACGGTCCGCAGCGGCGACGTTCCTCCGGGGTCGGCTTGTTGTCCGGCGGCGCGCAGTGCACCGGCGCGGTGATCCGCACCCCGGTCAGCCGCAGCCCGTCGTCGATGTGCGTGCTCGTCGGCTGGTTGGCGAGCCCGGCGGCGTGCAGCGCAGCGAACAGGAAGTCACCCGAGCGGTCGCCGGTGAACATCCGGCCGGTGCGGTTCGCGCCGTGGGCAGCGGGTGCCAGGCCGACGATCATGATCCCGGCCGTCGGGTCACCGAAGCCGGGTGCCGGTCGACCCCAGTAGGTCTGGTCCCGGAACGCCGCCCGCTTCTCGGTGGCGACCTGCTCGCGCCAGGCGACGAGGCGGGGGCAGGCCCGGCACTCGGCGACCGCGCCGTCCAGCTCGATCAGGTCCAGGGCGACGGGTGCGACGTCGGCCGGGTAGTCGGCGTCGTCCGGTCGGGCGGTCATGAGGCGTTCATGGGGTCATCGGGCGGTCATCGGGCATAGTCGGTCGTCCGGTGCGGCGTGATCGGGCGGTCTCAGGCGAAGCGGTCCGGGTCTCCGGCGCCGACTCGCACCACCTCGGGGAAGCCGTCCGACCAGTCGACGACCGTGGTCGGTTCGGTGCCGCACTCGCCGGTGTCGACCACGATGTCCACCTGGTGGTCCAGCTCCTCCTTGACCGTCCAGCCGTCGATCATCGGGGCGTCCTCGCCCGGCAGGATCAGGGTGCTGGACAGCAGCGGCTCGCCGAGTTCGCGCAGCAGCGCCTGCACCAGCCGGTTGTCCGGGATGCGCACGCCGACCGTCTTCTTCTTCGGGTGCGCCAGTCGCCGCGGCACCTCCTTGGTGGCGGGCAGGATGAAGGTGTACGGCCCCGGCGTCGCGGACTTGATCGCGCGGAACGGTCCGTTGTCCAGGTGCACCAGCTGCCCGAGCTGGGCGAAGTCGCTGCACAGCAGGGTGAAGTGGTGCTTGTCGTTCAGGTGCCGCAGCGACCTGATCCGGTCCGGTCCGGTGGGCGAGCCGATCCGGCAACCCAGCGCGTAGCCGGAGTCGGTGGGGTAGGCGATCAGCGCGTCGTCGTCGCGGAGCGCGGACACGATCTGCGCCAGGGCACGCGGCTGCGGGTCGTGCGGGTGGACGTCCAGGTAGCGAGCCATGCCTCCGAGGGTAGGCCCGCCCGCGGACACCGGCTCGGGATCACCGGGCGGTCCTGGCCTGCGCGACCACCCTCGGCCGGTCCGCGGATTTCACCCGCTCGGCGTCCTGCTCTGCGTCATCACACCGGGCGGGTGACCGATGAGGGCCTCGACGCCTGCCGACGCCCTGGAGGACACGATGTCCGATGCACTGCCCCGTCACTGGTTCAACGATCGCAGTGTGCGCACGCGCATCCTCGCCATCGTGGCGGTGCTCCTGCTCGGGCTGGTGATCGTGGCCGCCACCGCGCTGAGCGGCGCCCGGAGCACGTCGCAGCTGCGCCACCGGGTCGACGACGCGGTGCAGGTGCAGGCGCAGGTGGAGAAGGGTCGCTACGGCATGCTCTGGGCCGCCGACTACCTGGCGATCATGGCCTGGTCCTCCCGGGTCGACGGTGGAGCTGTCGGCGCCGCCGAGGACGGGGACAACATGGCGGGCTACCAGGAGGGCATCACCGCCTTCTCCGACAATGTGCTGGACCTGGACGCCGACGACCTCACCCCCGACGGGCAGGCGGCGCTCGCGGATATCACCGCGGCGTGGCAGACCTACGTGGACGCCGACCAGAAGGTCTTCGCCGCCTGGCGGGCCGGTGATCTGGACGCCGGGGACGCGATCTGGTCCGGCGAGCGCTGGGACGCGTACTTCGTGGTCTCCGGCGCGCTGGACGACCTGCGCGAGGCGGCCGGGACGGAGGTCGACAGCCTGCGCGATCAGGCGGCGGCCACCGATGCCCGCAACCGGACGATCACGCTCGCGGTGACCGGGCTGTCCATCCTGGCCGGTGCCGGTCTGGCCTGGCTGGTCGCGCAGGGCATCATCCGTCGCCTGCACGCGGTGGGCGGCGCGCTGCGCCGACTGGCCGACGGTGACCTGACGGTCCGGGTCGCGGTGGACTCCGCCGACGAGACCGGGCAGATGGGCACCGCGCTGAACGAGGCGGCCGGGAACGTGTCCACCCTGGTGCGGGAGATCGCGCACACCACCACCACGCTGGCCGGAGCCGCCACCGAGCTGGAGGCGGTCGCCGTCGCGGTGGCCGAGGCGTCCGACCGCGCCTCCGACCGGGCAGCCGAGGTCACCCACGCGGCGGCGGACGTGTCGTCGAACGTGTTCACCGTGGCCGCCGGCTCGCAGGAGATGGAGTCGGCGATCCGGGAGATCTCCCGCAACGCCGCCCTCGCCGCCCAGGTGGCGGAGACCGCGGTGCACACCGCCGACCGCACCGACGCCAGCGTGGTGAGCCTGGCCGAGTCCACCGACGAGATCGGCAACGTGGTCCGGCTGATCACCGCCATCGCGAACCAGACCAACCTGCTGGCCCTGAACGCCACCATCGAGGCGGCGCGTGCCGGTGAGGCGGGTCGCGGTTTCTCGGTCGTCGCCGGTGAGGTCAAGGAGCTGGCCCAGCAGACGGCCCAGGCCACCGACGAGATCGGCCGCCGCATCGAGGCCATCCAGGCCGATTCGCGGGGTGCCACGGACGCGATCAAGGAGATCGGGGAGATCGTCGCCTCGATCAACGACTACCAGACCACCATCGCCTCGGCCGTCGAGGAGCAGACCGCGACCACCAACGAATCCGGTCGCAGCATCACCGAGGCCGCCAACGGTTCGGAGCGGATCGCGGCGCACATCGCCGCCGTGGCCTCCTCCACCGATGAGGTCGCCTCCGGCATCACCCAGGCGCGGGAGGGCATCCACGGTCTTGCAGCGCTGTCCCAGCAGCTCAGCGCCCAGGTGACCCGCTTCAGCTACTGACGCACGCAGGACACGGCCCGGTCACCGATCCCTCGGTGGCCGGGTCGCGTCACGCCTGGCGGGACAGGACGGCGACCAGGAAGTCCGATTCCGGTCCGAAGGGGCGCAGATCCCAGGTGGCGAACCGGCTGTCGATCCGCAGCCCGGCCGCCTGCGCGTCCTCGGTCAGCTGGTCGACGGCGTAGCCGCGTCCGGCGCCGAACCCGATCACCAGTCGGCCCTCCGGGGTCAGCACCGCACCGATCCGGCGCAGCACCTCGACCTCGGTGTCCTCGGCGACGAAGGTCAGCACGTTCCCGGCCATCACCGCGATGTCGAAGCGGTCGTCCAGCCGCAGTTCGGCCAGATCGCCGACCAGCCACTCGCCCTCCGGGTGGTCCGCCTGGGCCGCCTGGATCAGCATCGGGTCCACATCGACCCCGACCACCGTGTGCCCACGGCGCAGCAGTTCGCCGCCGACCCGGCCCGGCCCGCAACCGGCGTCCAGGATCCGCGACCCACGCGGCACCATCGCGTCGATCAGCCGCGCCTCACCGGCCAGGTCGGCACCCTGCGCGGCCATCGACCGGAAACGCTCGATGTACCAGGCCGAGCGGTCGGGGTTCGACTGGCCGATCTGCTCCCAGCGGGTCGGCTGGCGCATGGGTGGTCCTCCGTGGGTCTGGTCGGGCGGAGCGAGCGTATCCCCGCCCGACCAGCGCACGTCAGCGGTGCAGGGCCTTCGACGCCTTCTTCGACGCCTTCTTGCCGGCCTTCTTGGCGTTCGACCCGAGGGCGTCCAGCAGGAAGCTCGCGGCGGCGCCCAGCATGATCACGTCCTTCGCGATGCCGATGCCGTCCGGGCTCGGTCGGTAGTCGCCGGGTCCGCGGTGCAGCGCCGGGGTGCGCAGGTACAGCCCGACCAGTGCGGCGGAGAACGCGGTGAACCCGGTGGCGACCACGGTCTTGGGCAGCACCGGCACCAGCAGCGAGGCACCGAGGGCGACCTCGGAACCGGCCAGCACGGTGGTGAAGGTCTTCGGGTCCACGTTCTTGAACACGGGGTAGGCGTTCGCGGCCATGCCGTGATAGCTCGCGGCGGCGTCGTCGTCCGCGGACAGCTTGTCCAGTCCGGAACTGAGGATGTACGCGCCTGCTCCCAGGCGGAGCGGCAGGTGGCGGAGCTTCACTCGATCTCCCTCGTCAGGGCCCCGGAGGGCGGGTGGACGGGGCTGTGCGCCCCGCCCACCCGACGCTACGGCGATCGGGTCCTGCCCGCAGCCGTTCAGCTCCCAGCGAGGATGTCCACCACGAAGATCAGCGTCGACCCGGCGGGGATCGAACCGTTGTCCTGGTCGCCGTAGCCCAGGTCCGGCGGCACGATCAGCAGCACCTGGCTGCCGACCGGCTGCCCCGCCAGTCCCTGGGTCCAGCCCGGGATCACCTGGTTCAGACCGAAGGAGCTCGGCGCCCCGCGCGACCAGGAGGAGTCGAAGGAGGTGCCGTCCCACAGCCAGCCGGAGTAGTTCGCGACCACGGTGCCGGTGGCGGTGACCTCAGGGCCGGTGCCGGTGATCAGCGGCTGCACGACCAGATCGGTCGGGGCGTCGCCGCCGGTCGGGGTGATCGACGGTTCGCCGTCGTCGGCCAGCGTGACGGTGGGCAACCCCTCGGCCGGAGCGACCGCCTCGCCGGAGGGAGCGTCGAGCACGTCCTGGGTCGCCATCACGTCCACCACCCAGATCAGCGAGCTGGCCTCGCCGGAGTCCAGCGTGCGCGGCCCGGCGTAGAGCACCCGCACGCCGACCTGCTGGCCGACCACCGCGTTCAGTAGCGCCTCGGGCAGCGTGCTGCTGGACTGGTCGCTCAGCCAGTAGCTCTGCGGGTCGCCGGAGTAGGTGCCGCCCTGATCCGCGCCGTCGGTGCCGCTGACTGCCCGCAGGTGCAGGCTGACCAGCTGACCGTCCGCGATCTCGGCGCCGTCGCCCGCGTCCAGCACCTTCGCCGCGTCGGCGCCGATCTCGAATGGCCAGTCGGCGGTGATCTCCGGCTCGGTGCCGGGGTCGCCGGTCACGGTGATCTCCTCCAGCGCCGCCTGCGCGTCGGCGGCGGAGGCCGTGGACGAGGCGCTGCTGGTGGGTGCGGGGTCGTCGCCACCGCCGGAGCAACCGGCGAGCAACAGGGTGGCGGCGATGATGGCGGCGGCCGTACGGCGCACGGTGGATCCTCACGTCGGGGGCGGGCCGTCGGCGGTCGTGCGCCGGGGCCGGGCGGGTCGATGGTAGACCGGCGGCCTGTGGCGGCTCCGGGTCGGGGCGCTCAGCTCAGGCGGGCCAGGCCGAGTGCCGCCAGCAGGTGCGTCAGGGCCTCGGACATCTCCCCGCCGCACGCGGCGATCGGCTCCACCATCATCAGCGCCGACTGGGTGTGGCATTCCCGTTCGATCGGCACCGGGGCACCGTCCCGCGCGCTGGCCCGCTGCCACTGGTCGAGCTGGCGCAGGCCGCGGTACAACGCGCCCGCCTGCTCCGCCGACACCGGGACCACGCCGCGATGGGCGGGTGGCAGCGTGACGCGGGTCGTCGCGCTCTGCCGTGTGTCCATCCGTCCGCCTCCGCACCGTGTGACACGGCGGGGGCGCCGAGTCCTCGGCCAGTGTTGGGACGCGCAGTCGGTCAGGTCGATGGTTCGAGCGGAAGTTGAGTGGTGCCACCGGTGCCATTGAGTGGTGACACCGGGGGACTGAGTGGCGTCACTCGGCCACGATGTGTCGAGCGTTGCGTGCCACCCAGCCGACCAGCGGCAGCAGCACGGTCGCCAGGTCCTCGCCGAGCGGGGTGAGCGAGTAGTCCACCCGGGGCGGGATGGTCGGCTGCGCCTCGCGGTGCACCAGCCCGTCCTGTTCCAGCGTGCGCAGGGTGGAGGCGAGCATCTTCTCGCTGATCCCCTCCACGGTGCGGCGCAGCTCGCCCCAGCGCTGACCGCGTTCGGCGAGGGCGACCAGGACCAGCACCCCCCACCGGCTGGAGATGTGGTCCAGCACGATCCGGCTCGGGCAGCTCGCGGGCAGCACGCCGTCCACCATCAGCTCGCCGAGCAGGGTTCCGCGGGTGTCGATGACCGTCATACCGACCAGGGTAGGCCGCTGTGACCTGGATACTTACCATCGGCCCAGTACCTGACCGGAAAGTGGGCACCCGCCGGACGGAAGGTTTCCGGGTGGATGCCGCGTTGTCGCTGGTCGTCGGATCGTCCGGCACTGATCTGGAGGAAAGTCATGTCGATCGTCGTCACCGGAGCCACCGGCCAGCTCGGCCGCCTCATCGTCCAGCACCTGCTCGCCGACGGGGTGTCGGCAGCCGACATCGTCGCCACCGGTCGCCGGGTCGAGCGGCTCGCCGACCTGGCCGAGCAGGGTGTGCGGGTCGTCGAGTCGGACTACACCCGGCCCGAGACGCTGGTCGAGGCCTTCACCGGCGCCGACACCCTGATGCTGGTCTCCGGCTCCGAGGTCGGGCAGCGCACCGCCCAGCACCGCAACGCCATCGAGGCGGCGCAGACCGCCGGTGTGCGCCGGATCGTCTACACCTCCGTGCTGCACGCCGACCGCAGTGCGCTGCCGGTCGCCCCGGAGCACGTCGAGACCGAGGCGCTGCTGCGCGAGTCCGGTCTGGTCGTCACCCTGCTGCGCAACGGCTGGTACACGGAGAACTACCTGGGCGATCTGGCGCAGGCAGCCGAGTCCGGGGTGATCGTCTCCGGCGTCGGTGACGGTCGGGTCGCCTCGGCCACCCGCGAGGACTACGCGGCCGCTGCCGCCGCCGTGCTGAGCTCCGAGGGCCACGACGGCAAGGTCTACGAGCTGACCGGTGACGTGGCCTGGGACTACGACGACCTGGCAGCCGCCGCCACCGAGGTGCTGGGCCGCCCGGTCAGCTACCAGCGGGTCACCGTCGACGAGCACCGTGCCGGGCTGGAGGCCGCCGGCCTGGACGCCGGGACGATCGGCTTCGTGATCGCCATGGACGAGAACACCGCGAACGGCGAGCTGGCGGACGTGACCGGCGACCTGCGCACCTTGATCGGTCGCCCGACCACCCCGCTGGTCGACGCGCTGCGCGCCGCCCAGGGCTGAACCCCGCGTTGCGCACGCCCGAGCAGCAGCGACGGCGTGCGCACGGGGCGTTCCGGGCGCACCCTCGGAGCATGACGCGATTCGGCTACACCCTCATGACCGAGCAGTCCGGGCCCAAGGAACTGGTCGGCTACGCAGCGCAGGCCGAGAAGATCGGATTCGACTTCGAGGTCAGCTCCGACCACTACTTCCCCTGGATCGACGAGCAGGGACACGCGCCCTACGCCTGGTCGCTGCTCGGTGCGGTGAGCCAGGTGACCTCCCGGGTCGACCTGATGACCTACGTGACCTGCCCGACCCTGCGCTACCACCCGGCGGTCGTCGCACAGAAGGCGGCCACCCTCGGCGTGCTCTCCGACGGTCGGTTCACCCTGGGCCTCGGTGCCGGGGAGAACCTGAACGAGCACGTCGTCGGTGAGCGCTGGCCCGCGGTCGGCGAGCGGCACGACATGCTGGAGGAGGCCATCGAGATCATCCGCTCCCTGCTGGACGGCGAGCGCCTGACCTACGACGGCGTCCACTTCCGCACCGACTCGGCGAAGCTGTGGGACATCCCGGCCGGTGGTGTCGACCTGGCGGTGGCGGTGTCCGGCGCGCAGTCGATCTCCCGGTTCGCCCCGCTGGCCGACCACCTGGTGGCCACCGACCCGGAGGCGAGCATCATCCAGCAGTGGGACCAGGCGCACGAGGGACCGTCGCGGAAGATCGGCCAGATCCCGATCTCCTGGGACCGGGACGTCGAGGTCGCCACCCAGCGTGCCCACGAGCAGTTCCGGTGGTTCGCGGGCGGCTGGAAGGTGAACGCCGATCTGCCCACCACCGAGGCCTTCGACGGGGCGACCCAGTTCGTGCGACCGGAGGACGTCGCTGAGACCATCCCCTGCGGCCCGGACCTGGACGCGATCGTCGAGGCCGTCTCCGCCTACTGGGAGGCGGGCTTCACCGACATCGCCCTGGTCCAGGTCGGGGACGCCGCCCAGCAGCAGTTCCTGGACGAGGCCGCCGGACCGCTGCTGGAGAAGCTGCGCGCCGCCGCCCCGACCGACTGAACTGTGCCCCGGTGTTCCGGTGCTCCCAGGCACCGGCGCACAGCTGGAAGAATCGTCGCCATGACGCGAACCGCCGCCCCGACGTCCCGCCAGGTACGCCGGTGGCGGCGGTACCTCGCCGACGAGCGCGCCGAGGCGGCCGTCTACCGGGACCTCGCCTCCCGTCGGACCGGTGAGGAGCGGGACATCCTGCTCGCACTGGCTGAGGCCGAGGGGCGGCACGAGCAGCACTGGCTGGACCTGCTCGGCGACCGGGCCGGACGACCGTTGGCCGGTGACATCCGGTCCCGGATGCTCGGCTGGCTGGCCCGGCGGTTCGGCGGGGTGTTCGTGCTCGCGCTCGCCCAGCGGGCCGAGGCCAGGTCCGACTACGAGAGCGACGCCGACGCCACCGCCTCGATGGCCGCCGACGAGCGGATCCACGGCGAGGTGGTCCGGGCGCTCGCGATCCGGGGGCGCAGCCGCATCTCCGGCACCTTCCGGGCGGCGGTGTTCGGCGCGAACGACGGCCTGGTGTCCAACCTCGCGCTGGTGCTCGGCATCGGAGCCTCCGGGGTCGGTGCCTCGACCGTCCTGTTCACCGGACTGGCCGGGCTGCTGGCCGGTGCGCTGTCGATGGGCGCCGGTGAGTACGTGTCGGTGCGCTCCCAGCGCGAGCTGTTGGACGCCGCCCGACCCAGCCCCGAGGCGCGGGCAGCGCTCGGCGCCCTGGACATCGACGCCAACGAACTCGCCCTGGTCTACCGCGCCCGCGGTCTGGACCCGGAGGCTGCCAGCGCCCGTGCCGCCGCCGTCCTGCACCGGATCGGCCAGGACCTGCCGGCCGAGCTCGCGCTGACCAACGGCGAGCCGCACGAGGTCGACCAGCACGAGACCGTCGGCAGCGCGATGGCGGCCGCGGTGTCGAGCTTCTGCTTCTTCGCCTCCGGCGCGCTGATCCCGGTCCTGCCCTACCTGTTCGGGCTCACCGGCTTGGTCGCGGTCGCGGTGGCCAGCGGTCTGGTCGGCATCGCCCTGCTCGGCACCGGTGCCACCGTCGGCGTGCTCTCCGGCGCGTCGCCGGGCAAGCGGGCGCTGCGGCAGCTCGCGATCGGCTTCGGCGCGGCCGCCGCGACCTACCTGCTCGGCCTCGCCTTCGGCACCTCGGTATCGTGATCTGAGTCACATCGCTTGCGGGATCAGGTGAGGCTTCCCTTACCGTGGTGCCATGACCGCCGTTGCCGCCGAGGTGGCCCAGCCGACCGTCCTGCCGTTCAGGACCTTCGACGTCCGGGTGTCCCGCATCCAGGACATGTGCCCGTCCTTCCGCCGGATCACCTTCTCCGGCGACGACCTGCACCTGTTCGCCGACAACGGCTTCGACCAGCGGATCAAGCTCTTCCTCCCGCTGCCCTGCGGCTACGACACCCTGCCCACCGGCCCGCAGTGGTACACCGAATGGCGCGACCTCCCCGAGGAGGTGCGGCACCCGATCCGCACCTACACCGTCCGGGCGGTCCGCCAGGAGCTCGGTGAGATCGACGTCGACCTGGTGCTGCACGGCTCCACCGGCCCCGCCTCCCGCTGGGCGACCGAAGCCCGCATCGGCGACCCGCTCGCCATCCTCGGCCCGAACGCCGAGCACGACGGCCACGCCGGCGGCATCGACTTCATCCCGCCCGCACACACCGACCGCCTGCTGCTCGCCGGCGACGAGACCGCCGTGCCCGCCATCGCCAGCATCCTGGAACGGCTGCCCGCCGACGCCCGCGGCGAGGTCGTCCTCGAGGTCCCGGTCTCCGGCGACTTCCTCGACCTGCGCGCCCCCGAGGGCATCGCCATCACCTGGCTGCCCCGCGACGGCGCCGCCCACGGCTCCCGCCTCGTCCCCGCTGTCCAGGCCGCCTGCGTGCGCCTGATGCCGCGGGAGGCCCCGCGCCCCGAGGGCATCGAGCTGGAGGACGTCGACATCGAGAACGGCCTGCTCTGGGAGCTGCCGGTCGACGCCGACGGCCAGCCGCTGCGCCAGAACGCGGCGCTGTACGCCTGGCTCGCCGGGGAGGCCGGGGCGATCAAGACGCTGCGGCGGCATCTGGTCGCCGAGTGCGGCGTGGACCGCAAGGCGGTGGCGTTCATGGGGTACTGGCGCGAGGGGCGCGCGGAGAACTGACGCCGGTCCGAGTGGCGCCTCGCGGGACCACTCAGGCCACGCAGAACTCGCGCCCGTCCGGGTCACGGAGCACCGTCCACTCCCCGTGGGAGTCCGCCCGTCGCTCCTCCAGCGTGCCGCCGTGCGCCAGGACGCGGGCCACGACCACGGCCGGATCGTCGGCGCGCAGATCCAGGTGCACGTCGGTGTCGACGCGTGCCGGGCGGGCGGGCGCGGGCTGCACGATGAGCAGTAGCGTCGAGCTGCGAACGTGGATGAAGCCTTTCCCTCCGTCCACTGCCTCGCCATCCAGCACCGCCGCCCAGAAGGCTGCTGTCCGCCCGGGGTCGGCGCTATTGAGTGTCACCGCTGAGACGCACACCGTCATGCCAAGAACCTACGGGTGGCCGGTCGTGTCGCCAGGTGACCTTCGGTCCCGGCGCGGGACGGCATCGGACGCCTCGTCAGCCCCGGTGCACGTCCGCCACGTGCAGATCCACCGTCACCCGCTCCGCCTCGAACGCCGTCCCCAGGCTCCGCCGCACCTCGGCCACCACGGCGGCGCGCGCCGCCTCGGCGTCGGCGGCGACCGAGCTGCCGTAGGCGACGCTGATCCGCAGGGCGATGCCGAGCAGCTCACCGTCGGCGTCCACCTCCGGGCGCAGGTCGAGCACCCGGGCCTCGGTGACGGCGTCGACCGCTCGCCGGATCCGGTCGGTGAGCACCGGGGTCGCCAGGGTGAACGTCCCGTCGGGGTGGCGTCCGGTGACCGCGACCGAGGGTCGAACGGCCCGACGCACCCGGTCGAGCACGGAATGGCGGGCGCGCACCCACCCGCTGTCGGTGAGTTCGCGCAGGGTCTCGGCGGCGCGGTCGAGGAGTGCGTCGTCCGGGTCGTCTACCGCCACGGCGCCAACCTCCTTCCCAGGGTGGTCCGGGCGCGGGCGATCGCGCCGCGCACGGCTCCGACGGTGGTCGCCTGCACGCGGGCGATGTCGGCGTAGGACATTCTCTCCACCTCCGCCAGGATCCAACAGGCGCGTTGCATCGGGGGCAGGGCCGCCAGGGCGATCTCCAGGGCCGCGCGCAGGTCCTGGGCCTCGGCGGCGGTGATCGGGTCGGCGCCGCCGGGCAGGTCGTAGTCGTCGGGCAGGGGTGCGGCGGGGTGGCGGGCCTCGGTGCGGACCCGGCGCCGGACGGTGTTGGTGAGGATGCCGAACAGCCAGGTGCGTACGGCGGCGTCGCCGCGGAAGCGTTCGATGGACAGCCAGGCGGCGACCAGGGCGTCCTGCACGCAGTCCTCGGCGGTGCCGTCGTCCCGGAGCATGCGCCGGGCGAACCGGTACATCGCGCTGCCGTGCTGTTCGACCAGGGCCGAGAACGCGTCCTTGTCGCCGAGCCGTGCGCGTCGTACCAGCTCGGCGTCGTCCTCACCGGCGGTCACGGCGCCACGGTAGGACGTGATCTGGTTCACAGCGACCGGTGCGTGACGATTCGCCCGCGGCGGGCACTCACAGGTGTCAGCGAGGGTGGATCGGGACCTGACGGGCTCAGCAATCGGCGAGCCGACCGACCCCTCGCGCTCAGGAGGACGACATGGCTGGCACCACGCAGACCACGACCACCACCGGCAACGACGCCCGCGAGCTGACCACCAAGGACGGCGCCCGCACCTCGGCGCTCACCACCGAGCGCGGCTCGACCACCATCGCCGACGTCGTGGTGAGCAAGATCGCGGGCATCGCCGCCCGTGAGGTCACCGGCGTGCACGGACTCGGCGGCGGCGCCCAGCGCGCCTTCGGGGCGCTGCGGGAGCGGATCCCGGGCGGCTCGACCAACTACTCCCAGGGCGTCAGCGTCGAGGTCGGCACCGCCGAGGCGGCGGTGGACGTGGAGATCGTCGCCGAGTACGGGGTCGCGATCGCCGATGTCGCGGAGGCGGTGCGGCGTTCCATCGTCACGGGCATCGAGCGGATGACCGGTCTGCGGGTGATCGAGGTGAACGTCAACGTCAACGACGTGTGGCTGCCCCAGGACGACGAGCAGGACGACGAGGCCGCCCCGTCGCGGGTGCAGTGACCGAGCAGGGGGCGCGGGCGCTCGCGGGGGACGGGCACGACCCGGATCCCGGTGAGCGGGCCCGCGCGATCCGGGACGCGGTGCTCGCCCTGCCGGAGGTCGCCCGACTCAGCGCGGGTGCCCTCGGTGAGGTGGCCACCTACCTGCCCGGCGACCGCGTGCCCGGCATCCGGTTCACCCCGGAGGGCACCCAGGTGCACGTGGTGCTGACCGCAGCGGGCGCCGAGGCGATCCCGGCAGCGGCCGGGACGATCGCTCGGGCCGCCGGGCCGGGGCCGGTGCATGTGCACATCGAGGACGTGGAGACGAGCAGGATCGGGAAGGACGCATGATGGGATCGATGACGACGACCGGACTGCTGGTCGGACTGCTGCTGACCCTGGCGATCACCACCGGAGGGCTGGTCGGGTTCCTGCTGGCACTGGTGCTGGGCGGGATCGGCGTGGCCGTGGGTGCGCACCTGGACGGTCGGATCGACCTGGGTGCCCTGCTCGGGGGTCGGCGCCGTGGCTGATTCGGCCGTCCTGGAACGTGTCGCCGGGCGGGTCACCATCGCGGACCGGGTGGTGGCCAGGATCGCCCGGCGCGCAGCCGAGCACGCCTCCACCCGGGTGCACCGCAGTGTCGGCACCGACCTGCCGCGGGTCGAGGTCGAGGTGGCGGGGCATCGGGTCCGGGTCGAGGCCCGGGTCGCCGCGTCCTGGCCGGAGCCCGCCGCAGCCGCCGCCTCCCGGGTCGCCGGTGCGATCCGCGAGGCGTTGGAAGGGCTGGTCGGCGTCCGGGTCGACGACGTGCTGGTCACGGTCGAGGCGGTGGTCGCCACCGCCGAGCCGCGCCGGAGGGTGTCATGACCCGGCGGGCGGCGGTGCCACGCACGGTCGCGGTGCTGGTCGCGGTGCTGCTGATCGCGGCCGGGGTGATCGCTGGACGCGAGGCGCTGGCCGCCGGGTCCCTGCTCGGTCTGCGACCGGCGGATGCCTGGCTGCCCGGCCTGCTCGACGCGGTGGACGGCCGGGCCGTCGACCGTGGTGTGGCCGGGATCGGTGCGGGTCTGGTCGTGCTCGGGCTGCTCCTGCTGTGGGCCGCCTGGCACCGCGGCGCCGCCGATGTCGCCCTCGGGGACACCGCGACGGTGCGGCTGCGGCCGCAGGACGTGGCACGACTGGCCTCCGCCACCGCGGCCGACGTGGACGGGGTGCTGGCAGTGACCAGCACCGCCTCCCGGCGCAGCGTGCTGGTCCGGGTGTCCGGCACCGGTACGCCCGAACTGGCCACCGAGGTGCGGAACACCGTGGGTGACCGACTGTCCGAGCTGCGACCGCAGCCCCGCCTGCGGGTACAGGTCGCCACCAGGGAAGGAGACGCAGGATGAAGGCGCGACGGGTGACCGCTGTCGACCGGGTGCTGCTGACGGTGCTCGCCCTGCTGGTGCTGCTGCCCGGCGCCTGGGCCGTGAGCGAGGGCATGGGCTGGACCTCCTGGGGCCCGGACACCCTGCGGCTGTCCAGCGCGTTCACCACGCGGAGCTGGTGGCCGGGTGCCTGCGCCGGTGCCGCCCTAGTGCTGATCCTGCTCGGACTGTGGTGGCTGCTCGCCCACCTGCCCACCCGGGGACCGGCGGCGCTGCCGCTGCCCGGTTCGCGGACCGGTGACCGGCTGCGCGTGGTGCCGGAGGGTGTGGCCCGCGCCGCCGAGGACCGGCTGACCGCCGATCCGATGATCCACGGCGCGCGGCTCGCCATCCGCCGCGACCGGGAGGGCCTGGTGCTCGCCGGGTCGGTCCGGGTGGACGCCCGGGTCGATCTGCCCGAGGTCACCGCGCTGCTCGATCAGGTGGTGCGGGAGGCCGGAACGGTGCTCGGTGCCGACCTCACCGGCCGGATCGGCCTCCAGGTGGCCCGCCGCCGCAGCACCACCCGGGTCACCGGGTGACCCCACGAACGCCCGGTCACGCTGGCCCCCCTCCGGCGTGGCCGGGCCCGGCCGCCCGTGCGGCGTCGGTCGGTACAGCTCGCGCCCCGACCAGGACGGCGACCGCCGCGACCGCCGCCGCGAGGCCGAAGGTCACCGGGTGTCCGACCGGGCCGGTCAGCGCGCCCCACCCGGCGGCGCCGATGGCCTGACCCAGCACCAGCGTGACGAACAACGCGGCCGTCCCACTGCCCGACCGCTCCGGGTCGATCCGCCCGGTCCAGGTGATCAGGACCCCCGACGCGGCGGTGTACCCCCAGCCGAACACCGCGCACACCGCACCGGTCGTCGTCGGATGGGTCCCCACACTCGGCAGTGCGATCGTCGCCACGGCGACCGCACCCCCGGTCACCGCCCAGGCCGCCCCGATCCGCCGCGCGACCAGCCATCGACTGGTGGCCAGCACCGCTGCCCCGCCGACGCCGAGGGCGATCCAGGCCACCGTCGACGCCCGGTCGTCGGCCCCGAGCTCGACAAGCAGACTCCGGCCGTAGGACCAGACGGCCGCCGACCCGATCCCGAGCAGCAGCGCCACGGCGAACGGCCGACGGTGCGCGGCGCGCCACTGCCGCGGTGGGACACCGGGGACACGCCGGGCAGCGCTGGCTGCGGTGGGACCGGTGCGCCCGCGGACGGTCGTGCGCGCACCGCTCGACCACGAGTCGGCCGCCAGCGCCAGCGTCGTCGCCAGCACGGCGAGCCCCGCCGCGATCCACCAACCGGCGCGCCACAGCGGCAGCAGCAGCAACGCCAGCGACCCCGCGACGATCAGCCCGGGACCGGTTCCGGCGTTCGCCACCGACTGCGCCCGGTCGAGCAGGTCGCCGGGTGCGTGACGGCGGATCAGTTCGACCACCGCCGGTGATGCCAGGCCCGCGCCCGCCGAGCTGAGCACCGCCCCGAACCCGAAGGCCCCGGCATCGCCGCCGACCGCCATGCCGACGCAGCCCAGCGCCGCGGTGGCCCCGGCCAGCAGGACCAGCGTGCGGGGGTGGCGGTCGGACAGCAGGAACCCGCAGGCGGCGCCGAGGCAGTAGACCACCGACGCCAGGGCCGCGATCAGACCGGCCGCTCCGGTGCTCAGGCCGAGGTCGTCCTGGACGTTCGGCAGGTACAGCCCGTAGGCGAGCCGGACCAGGCCGTAGGTCGTCGCGATGAGCCCGGTGGCTGCCGCGACCAAGAACAAAAACGAGCGTTTCACTTTGCCAGCCTAGGATGACCCCATGCCGATCCGCACCAGCACCGAGGCGAAGCTGCTCGACGCCGCCGAGGAGTTGTTCTTCACCCGGGGCATCGCAGCGACCCCGATCGATGCCGTGCTGGCCCGCGCCGGGGTGTCGGCGGCCACCCTCTACCGCGGCTACCCCAGCAAGGAGGCGCTGGTCGCCGCGGCGCTGGACCGACGCCACCGCGCGTGGGTCGACTGCTGGGAACGCGCTATCGCCGGGCAGGAGGCGCCCGAGCGCCGACTGCTGGCCGTGTTCGACGCGCTCGACGCGTTCCGCTCCCGTCCCGACGGTGCCCGGTGGTGCGCCTTCCTCGCCTCGGCGGCCGAATACGCCAGCGCGCCGCCAGAGGTCGCCGCCGCCGTCGAACGGGACACCAGCACCCTGCGCGACCGGCTCACTCAGCTGGCCGAGCCGGTGGTGGGCGCGGATGCCGCCGAGCTGGCCGAACAGCTGCTGCTTGTCGTCACGGGGTCGCTCGCGATGCGCCTGCGGGCACCGGGAACCGACACCCAGCGTGCCCGTCGGGTCGCTGCCCGTCTGCTGCCGGCCACCTGAACGCCTCGGGCCGGCCCCGCTCGTTCATGGCCGGGGCGGGCCGGGAGGTGGTGGCGGCCTAGGCTCTCCGGGTGCCGCCCCGCTCCCCGCTCCCGCCCCGTCACGGCCTGAGCGCCGCGTGGCTGCGCACCCCCGACCACGACCGCGCCGACCCGCACGCCACCGCCTGGCCGACCATGGCCGACTGGCTGCACCACCGCCTGCCGGAGCACGTCGACGTGGACGCCATGCTGGCGGACGGCCGGTTCGTCGCCGAGGACGGCACCCCGGTCCGGGCCACCGATCCGTTCCGCCCGCACCTGTTCGTGTTCTTCCACCGGGACCTGCGCGAGGAGCCACCCGTGCCCGGGACGATCCACGTGGTGCACCGGGACGAGCGCCTGGTGGTGATCGACAAGCCGCCGTTCCTGTCATCGATCCCGCGCGGGCGGCACGTGATGCAGAGCGTCGTGGTCAAGCTCCGGGCCGAGCTGGGGTTGCCGGAGCTGTCACCGCTGCACCGGCTGGACCGGGTCACCTCGGGGCTGTTGCTGCTGGCCACCGAGCGGCGCTGGCGGGGCGCCTACCAGTCGGCCTTCGAACGTCGCGCGATGGCCAAGACCTACTGGGCGCTCGCCCCGATCCGGCCGGATCTGGAGTTCCCGCTCACCGTGCGCAACCACCTGCACAAGGAGCGCGGCGAGCTCCAGGCCCGGGTGGTGCCGGACGCCCCGGTGAACGCCGAGACCTTGATCGAGCTGGAGTCCGAGGTCGACGGCCTCGGGGTGTACCGGCTGACGCCGCGCACCGGGCGGACCCACCAGCTGCGGGTGCACCTGCACCAGCTGGGCATCCCGATCGTGGGCGACCCGCTGTACCCAGAGGTGCTGGACGTGCCGGTGGACGACTTCAGCACACCGTTGCAGCTGCTGGCGGGCGAACTGGCCTTCACCGACCCGGTGGACGGCGCCGCCCGACGGTTCCGCAGCGTGCGCCGACTGCCGATCGGTGTCCACCCCACGGCGTAGCTCCAGATACGTCTCGCGGCCGATGTGTCGCCGCGGGTCGGCCGGGCACGATGGAGTCTCAGTCGTTCCCCACCCGGAGGTCATCGTGTCCTGGCAGGTCCTGATCGTGCTGGCGGAGTTCGCCGTGGTGTGCGCGGTGATCGGCGCGGGCACCCTGGTCCAGCGGGTGCGGCAGCGGGTCAAGGTCCGCCGCTAGTCGTCGGGGCTCAGCGGCCCTCGGCGGTCTCCCGCCGTTTCTGTTGCACTGGTCGGGCGGGCAGGTTCGGTCCGTTCCACACCTGCACCGCGCCCCAGACCGAGGCGGCGACCGGCACCGAGAGCACGGCACCGGTGATCCCGGCGAGCACGGTGCCGACGGTGACCGCGACCAGGATCACCAGCGGGTGCAGCGCCAGCGACCGGGCCATCACAACCGGCTGGAGCAGGTTGCCCTCCAACTGGTTCACGGCGATCACGATGGCGACCACGATCAGGGCGTCCACCCAGCCGTTGGCGACCAGGGTGACCAGGGCTGCGAGCACCCCGGCGAGCGTGGCGCCGACCAGCGGGATGAACGCGAGCAGGAAGACCAGCACCGCCAGCGGGATCGCGAGCGGCACGCCCATCACGACCAGCCCGACCCCGATGCCGACCGCGTCCACCGCGGCGACGATGGCGGTGCCCCGCACGTAGCCGCCCATCGTGCTGACGGTCCGGCCGCCGACCCGCTTGCCGCGTGCATAGGCGTCGCCCTCGAACGGGCGGAGCAGGAACTCCCAGATCCGCGGACCGTCCTTGAGGAAGAAGAACAGCACCACCAGGGTGAGGACGCCGCCGGTGACGAAGTTCGCGCCCTTGGAGAACCCGGCGATCGCCCCGCTGCCGAAGCTGCTGGAGGTCAGGAAGGACGTCACCGCGTCCTTGGCGTCCTCGATCTGCTGGTCGGAGATCTGGATCGGCAGGTGGCTGATCGACTCCTGCAGCTCACCGAGCCCGGCCACGGCCTGATCGGCGAGGTCCTGCCACTGGTTCGCCACCGCGTAGACCACGGCGGTGATCACCGCGCCGAACACCGCCAGGATCGCGAGCAGGGCGGTCCAGGTCGCCGCCAGCGACGGGAACCCGTGCCGCCGCAGCCAGGACACCAGCGGGTGGATCGCGCTGGCCAGCACCAGGGCGATCAGCACCGGGATTACCACCAGGGTGAGCTTGGTCAGGGCGAAGACCGCCACCGACACCAGGGCGAGCAGCGCCAGCGCCTGGACGGCGCGGGTCCCGGCCCGGCCGAAGCCGTCCGACCACAGGCCGGCGGCGCGGGGCTCGTGCGGTTCGGGTGCGGGGGACTGCTGCTCTCGCCTCGACCACCACATGTGCGCCTTCGACCTCCTGGATACCGGCTGTGAGCAGCGAGGCTACGGGGCGATCGGGGTCGGTGCGCGACGAGTGTCGGCCGGGTGGGGGGTGAGTAGGCGTGAGCCCGTCGTCCCCCGGCACCACCCGGTGGCTCGGCGCGTCCTACTCAATGCCATCGCGCGCGCCTCTGGGTGGCACCGGTCGAACCCGATACTCGGCCGGTCGGGAGTCGCTGAGGGGGTCGTCATGGTCGGCATGGACGAGCGCATCGCCGCACGGTTCGGGTTGCTCCCGCGCGGGCGGACGGTGCTCGACGCGGCCCGTGACCGGATCGCGCAGGTGTTCGACGTCTTCGACAACGTGGTGGTCGCGTTCTCGGGCGGCAAGGACTCCGGGGCGATGCTGCACCTGGTGCTCGACCACATGCGGACACACCGGATCACCCGCCCGATCCACCTGTTCCATCTGGACTACGAGGGCCAGTACTCGGCCACCACGGAGTACGTCGACTCGGTGATGGCCACCCCCTCGGAGCTGATCGTGCCCTGGCGGGTGTGCCTGCCGGTCGCCGCCGGGTGTGCGGCCACGATGTTCGCCGATCACTGGCAGCCCTGGCACCCGGCGCAGCGCGACCTGTGGGTCCGTCCGCTGCCCGATCATCCGGGCGTGGTGCACGCCGACAACGTGCCGCCGGGCTTCCCCGACTTCGACGGGGTCTGGGACTACGAGTTCCAGGAGACGTTCGAGACCTGGTTGCACCAGACCTCCGGCGCCAGGCGGACCGCGGTGCTGATCGGCATCCGTGCCGAGGAGTCGCTGCACCGCTACGCGACCCTGCACGCCGAGAACCGCCGCTCGACGTTCCAGGGGGTGCGCTGGACCTCGGTGCTCGGCCCCGGAGTGGTGAAGGCGTACCCGATCCACGACTGGCGGCTCTCCGACGTCTGGCACGCGCACGCCCGGTTCGGGTGGGCGTACAACCGGCTCTACGACCTGCTGTACCAGGCGGGCGTCCCGGCGCACCAGATGCGGGTCTCCTCGCCGTTCATCGGTCAGGCGATCCGCCAGCTCCAGCTGTACCGGGTGATCGAGCCGGAGCTGTGGTCCACGCTGGTCGGTCGGGTGAACGGCGTGAACTTCTCGGCCCGGTACGGGGCGACCGCCGCCATGGGGGCCCGCGCGACGGAGCTCCCACCCGGGCACACCTGGGCCAGTTACCTCCGGCTGCTGTTGCGGACGCTGCCCCGCGACACCCGGGAGCGCTACCTGGCGAAGTTCGCCACCTCGGTGCGCTACTGGACCGGGAAGGGCGGTGCCGTCCCCACCCGGACGGTCGACGAGCTGCGGGCCCTGGGCATCCCGGCGGACTACCTCGGGAAGCCGCCGGGCCGACGCACCTACACCCGCCCGCACGAGGTGGTCCGCTTCCACACCTACCCGGACGCACCGCCACCGGTGGTCGGGGCGTCGGCCCTGCCGTCCTACAAACGGATGTGCATCACGGTGCTGCGCAACGACCACACCTGCCGCTACATGGGGTTCAGCCCGACCAAACGCGACCGCGACCGGCAACGGGCGGTCATCGAGCAGTACCAGGAGGTCGGATGACATTCACGTCCCCGGTGTACGGCGTGCGGGCGGTTCCGATCGAGCGCGTGCACGCCAATGCCTACAACCCGAACGTGGTCGCGCCCCCGGAGATGGCGCTGCTGGAGCGGAGCATCTGGGAGGACGGCTACACCCAGCCGGTGGTGTGCTGCCAGGACGAGGCCACCGGCGACTACGAGATCGTCGACGGGTACCACCGGTACCGGGTGATGGTCACCTCCGAGCGGATCCGGGCGCGCGAGCGGGGGCTGCTCCCGGTGGTGGTGCTGGACAAGCCGCGGTCGGACCGGATCGCCTCCACGGTGCGGCACAACCGGGCGCGCGGGACCCACGCGGTGGAGCTGATGACCCAGATCGTCACCGAGCTGGTCGACGCGGGCATGGGTGACGACTGGATCATGCGGCACATCGGGATGGACCGCGACGAGCTGCTGCGGTTGAAGCAGATCTCCGGCATCGCCGCGGTGTTCGCCGACTGCGGCTTCACCGGTGCGGCCGACGACGACGATCCGCTCGGGGCGTTCTGACATCCGAGTTCGGAGCACCGATCTTCTTCATAGGGGTATCGCCTTTCCGAAATAGGGAAAACACGATATTTGCGCAATTCGGAGAATGGTCCGTAATGTGCCGCCGTCGTTGTTCCGTTCGAGAGGCGCCGCCCCCATGCGTGAGACCACCCCGCCGCTGCGGGTGCTGATCCGCTCCCTGCTGATCGCCGTCCTGATCGCCGCCCCGGCGGTCGTGCTGCGCCTGTCGGGGAGCCACCCGGACCCGCTGATCCAGCTCGCGCTCTACGGCGCGGCGGTGGTGGCGGCCTCGTTCGTCCTGGCCTGGGCGGCCGAGGCGGCGCAGGTGGACGTCTCGGGCGGCTTCGCCATCGCGGTGCTGGCGCTGATCGCCGTGCTGCCGGAATACGCGGTCGACCTGTTCTACGCCTACACCGCGGGCTCCGACCCCGCCTACGTGCAGTACGCCGCGGCGAACATGACCGGGTCGAACCGGCTGCTGCTCGGCCTGGGCTGGCCGTTGGTGGTGCTGGTGTCGATCTACGTCGCCAACCGGGTCGCCAACCGGGTCGGCAACCGCCCGGCCACCACCTCCCTCGCCCTCGAACCGGGCAACCGGATGGAACTGGGCTTCCTGCTGGTCGCCGGTGTGGCGGCGTTCGTCATCCCGGCGACCGGGCAGATCCACCTGGTGTTCGGCCTGGCGATGATCGCGTGGTTCGGCTTCTACCTCTACCGGCTTACCCGGGGCGAGGCCGAGGAACCGGACCTGATCGGCACCGCCGCCGTGATCGGCCACCTGCCGCGCGCCCGCCGTCGCCCGCTGGTGATCGCGCTGTTCGTCCTGGCGGCGGCGGTCATCCTGGTCAGCGCCGAGCCCTTCGCCGAGTCGCTGGTCGCCTCCGGCACCCGGCTCGGTGTGGACGAGTTCCTGTTGGTGCAATGGCTGGCCCCGCTCGCCTCGGAGGCGCCCGAGTTCATCGTGGCGATCCTGTTCGCTTGGCGCGGCAAGGGCACCGCCGCGATCGCCACCCTGATCAGCTCCAAGATCAACCAGTGGACGCTGCTGATCGGCTCGCTGCCGATCGCCTACCTGTTCGGCGGCGGCTCGACGGCACTGGTGCTGGACACCCGGCAGATCGAGGAGATGCTGCTGACCGCCTCCCAGACCCTGATGGGTGTGGCCATCCTGATCTCGTTGCGGTTCCGGCGCTGGTCGGCCTGGACGCTGCTCGGCTTGTTCGCCCTGCAGTTCGTCGTCACCGGCACCACCGCACGGTTCGCGCTCTCCGCCGTCTATCTGGTGATCGCCGCCGTGGTCCTGGCCAGGCACTGGCGCCAGCTGGTACCGACCCTCACCGCACCGTTCCGGCGCCCCGACCCCGGCGCTCAGCAGCCCGAGCGGCCGGAGCCGCGGCATGCTCTGATGGGCGGATGACAACAGGACGTGGACGCACCCTCGCGCGGGTGCTGCTCGGCGGGTTCCTGGTCTTCGCCGGGACCAGCCACCTGACCTTCGCCCGGCAGGAGTTCCAGGCCCAGGTGCCGGAGTGGTTCCCGGTGAACGAGGACGCCACCGTGCTCGGCTCCGGCGTGGCCGAGATCGCGCTCGGCAGCGCGCTGATCGCCGCCCGCAAGAAGCACCGCGGCCTGGTCGGCTGGGTGGCGGCGGCATTCTTCGTCGCGATCTTCCCCGGCAACATCTCGCAGTACCTGACGCACACCGACGGCTTCGGTCTGGACACCGACACCAAGCGCGGCGTGCGGCTGCTGTTCCAGCCGGTGCTGGTGCTGTGGGCGCTGTGGTCCACCGGCGCCTGGGCCGACCGCCGCCGGAAGCGCGACCAGTGACCGTCCGCGAGGCCGCCGACCGGGCCGGTGACCACCCGGTGATCGAGAAGGGCGCCCGGCTAGGGTACGCGGCCAGCGGTGTCCTGCACCTGCTGCTCGCCTGGGTGACGGTGCGGCTGGCCTTCGGCTCCGGCGGCGAGGAGGCGGATCAGCAGGGGGCGCTGTCCCAGCTCGGCTCCGAGGGCGCGGGCCGGGTGCTGCTGGTCGTGCTGCTGATCGGCTTCGTGCTGCTGGCACTGTGGCAGGCGGTCGATGCGATCACCCACGGTTCGGCCGGTGAGCGGGTCAAGGCAGCGGCGAAGGCGGTGGTGTACGCGGTGCTGGCGGTGACCACGATCCAGGTGCTCTCCGGCTCGGGATCCAGCGGCGGCAGCCAGCCGACGGCCGGGCTGCTCGGCTCGGGGATCGGGCGGGTGCTGGTCGGTCTGGTCGGCCTCGGGATCGTCGCCGTCGGCGGGTACCACGTGGTGAAGGGGTGGAAGCGGAAGTTCCTCGCGGACCTGCGCCAGCATCCGGGCCGCGCGGTCGAACGTGCCGGTCAGGTCGGGTACATCGGCAAGGGCATCGCGCTCGCGGTGCTGGGTGTCCTGGTGGTCACCGCCGCCGTCACCGCCGACCCGGAGCGGGCCGAGGGGATGGACGTGGCGCTGCGCACCCTCGCCGAGCTGCCGTTCGGCGCCGTCCTGCTGTGCCTGATCGCGCTCGGCTTCGCCGCCTACGGGGTCTACGCCTTCGGCCGGGCGCGGTACGCCAAGGTCTGAGACCCCCGCCGCTCAGTCGTCCAGGTCGACGTCCCGCACGGCGCCGGTGTTCGCGTCGATCTCCACGTCGTCGCCGTTGCTGAACTCGATCTCCCAGGTCAGCACGGTGTCGTCATTGCTCAGCTCGACACTGGTGGCCGTCGCGTTCGGCCGGACGGCACCCTGACCGATGGTGACGGCCTCGCCGGCCGAGATCGCCAACCCGCTGGCCGTGACGGCGCTGTTCTCCCCGAGCCACAGGTCGGTGCGGTCGATGGCCCGCTTGGCCTGGACGAAGGTGCTCAGCAGCGTGCGGAACTGCTGGTCGTCGCGCAGGTTGCCGGGATGGACCTGGGCGTAGGCCACCAGCGCGTCCAGCGCGTCCACGAAGGTCTGCACCTGCGGATCGGTGCTGATGTCGCTCGGGGCGGGGGAGGTGGCCGGTGCCGACCCGGTCGCACCATGCGTCGGGTCGACTGTCACCGTCACCGTCGGCACCGGGGTGCCGACCACCACCGGGTCGCCGCCGCACGCGGTCAGCAATCCGACGACGACCAGGGCGGCGGTCGGGGCGACCAGATGGCGACGACGGATCATGGCGGGGGACTCCTCAGGCATGGCGGCTGGTGGGCGCAGCGAGACTAGGCAGCCCCGCAGGGCACTCACCGCCATCCGGTCGTCAGTGAGTGGTGTGGCGTCCGCGACTGAGTAGTGCGGCGTGGTCCGGCACGGTGGTGAACTCCTCGCGCGGGGGCCGTCGGTAGTCGCCCGACCCGGCCGGTCGCTCCGGCAGCTCGACCGGATCGTGCGGCACGTCCACGTACGGGATGGTGGACAGCAGGTGGTGGATCATGTTCAGCCGGGCTGCCTTCTTGGAGTCCGACTCGACCACGAACCACGGGCTGTCGGCCGTGTCCGTGTGCGCGAACATCTCGTCCTTCGCCCGGGAGTAGTCCTCCCACCGTCGGATCGACTCCAGGTCCATCGGGCTGAGCTTCCACTGCCGCAGCGGGTCGTCCAGCCGGGACCGGAACCGCTTGAGCTGCACCGTGTCCGACACCGAGAACCAGTACTTGCGCAGCAGAATGCCGTCCTCGATCAGCATCTGCTCGAAGGTCGGTGCCTGGCGCAGGAACCGGGCGTGCTCCTCCGGGGTGCAGAAACCCATCACCTTCTCCACCCCGGCGCGGTTGTACCAGGACCGGTCGAAGAGCACGACCTCCCCGGCGGCCGGCAGATGCTGCACGTAGCGCTGGAAGTACCACTGCCCGCGCTCCCGATCGGTCGGCGCCGGGAGGGCCGCGATCCGCACCACCCGCGGGCTGAGGTACTCGGTGATCCGCTTGATCGTGCCGCCCTTGCCCGCCGCGTCGCGCCCCTCGAAGATCACCGCGACCCGGGCCCCGGTCGCCTGCACCCAGCGTTGCAGGACGACCAGCTCCGCCTGCAACCGGTACAGCTCAGCCTCGTACTCCTCGGTCGACAGCTTCGTCATAGCGGGACGGTAGCCGTGCGCGGGGCCCGGCCACCTGCTGGACGCGCGGCCACGGCACACCTCGCCTAGCGTGGAAGCTCGACGATCAGGGAGGTCACCCGATGAAGGCCAAGAGCGCGTTCGTGGTCGGTGCGACGCTGGGCTACGTGTTCGGCACCCGCGCCGGTCGCGCCCGGTACGAGCAGATCAAGGGCTGGGCATCCAGCCTGTGGCACGACCCGCGCGTGCAGTCCCGGGTCGACGACCTGGAGGCCGGTGCTGCCCAGTTCGCCAAGGACCAGGCCGGTGCCCTCAAGGACAAGGCCGTCGACGCGGTGAAGAGCACCGTCTCGCGCAGCTCCGACCCGGACCCCCGCACCAACCCCGGCGCCGGCATCTAGCGCCCCGGTCCAGCCGCCCGCCGCGCCGCTCAGCGCCCGACCGCGGGACCCCTCGACGGCTCGACCGCTCGACCGCTCGACCAGCTCAGCGCCGAGGTCGGTATCCCGCGCCCGAGGTCGGCACGTCGCGCCCGAGGTCGGCACTCCGCCAGGCAGCACCTGGCCGGAAGTGCCGACCTCGGCGCGTGGTGGCGCGGCGGCGCCGGGGTCAGGGAGTGGCGAGTGTGAGGGCGAGGGCGACGGCACCGATCGCAGGTGGCCACGCGAGGACCTGGAGAAGCGTGTGAGCGCCCAGCCGCCAGCGCGACCACCCCGCCAGCGCACCGGCGCATGCCACGACGGTTCCCAGCAGCGGCTCTCCCACGATCAGCGTTCCCGCGAACAGGGCGAACACGCTCGTGTGGGCGCTGACACCGGTCGGGTGCAGCAGGATCAGCGCCGCCACGCCGCCGAGCAGCCCCACGAGCGCGGCGCGGAGCGGTGCTGGGGCTCCCAGCAGGATGAGCCCGGTCACCGCGACCACCTCCCAGGCAGCGCCACCCGACAGCAGGAGGAGTCGTCGTCGGCCGGTGATCCGCAGCGTCTCGACCACGTGGATCGCCCGCAGCAACAGCACGCCGATGATCGGCGCCGAGGCCGCGAGCATGGTTGCGACAGCCCAGCGGGCATCGGCGAGGGTCCAACCGAGCAGCAGGCAGCCGAGCGGGATGCCCACCGCGGGCTGTCCGACGGCGCTGACCCACCGGGCGAAGCGATGCGGGGCGACGTCTGCGGCTGACGTGGCCCCGCGGATCACCGCAGCTGGTCGGCGGGTGCCGCGTAGTGCAGCGGGCGTGGGTGGGCGCGGGCGACCTGCGCCACACAGTCGGCGAGGTGGTCGTACAGGTCGGCGTGCACGTAGGCCGGGACGCCCTGTTCCAGGTCCTCGGCCAGCGGCTCGGGGACGGCGGGGTCCGGGTAGTCGGCGTCGCGCGCCCAGGCGGGCTTCAGCGCGTAGGCGACCCGTCCGTAGCGGCGCAGCACGTCTAGGTCGCGGCAGACGGCGGCCCATTCGTCGGCGGGCAGGGCGCCGTCGTGCAGGTGGGTGTGCAGCAGGTCGCAGAACCGCTCGAAGTCGCGGTCCCAGTTGATGTTGCCGTGCTGCTGCGCCTCGTCCGCAAGGGCCTGGACCGCCCGGAGCATCTCGCCCTGGAGGACGGAGCAGGTGCCGCGCTCGGGGACCAGCTCGGTCCAGATGCTCTGGCACTCGGTGGTGAAGCGGGGGCGGTACCCCGGGTGCAGCTGGTCACCGGGTGCGGGGAGCGACTGCGGTTCCTGACGGCGCAGACGATCGAGAAGAGACATGCGGGCCAGCGTGCACCATTCGTGGGCCCGGATGCGAGTCGGTCGGGGTGTCGGCGTGTGGCCGACACCCCGACTACCGCTAGACCACCAGGCTGAGCAGCAGGATCGCGATCAGCGCGGTGACGGAGAGCACGCACTCCATCAGCGACCAGGTCTTGAACGTCTGGCCGACCGTCATCTTGAAGTACTCCTTGACCAACCAGAATCCGGCGTCGTTCACGTGGCTGAGGAACACCGACCCGGCGCCGATCGCGAGCACCATCAGGGCGACGTGGCTGGCGGGCAGGCCCTCGGCCAGCGGCGCGACGATCCCGGCGGCGGTGACCGTGGCGACCGTGGCCGACCCGGTGGCGACCCGGATCAGGACCGCGACCAGCCAGGCGGCCAGCAGCGGGGAGATCGGTGCGCCGTCCAGGCCGTTGGCGATCACGTCGCCGACCCCGGTGTCCACCAGGGTCTGCTTGAACCCGCCGCCGGCGCCGACGATCAGCAGGATGCTGGCGATCGGCGCGAAGGAGGAGTCGACCAGCTTGCTGATCTGTCCGCGGCCACGACCCTGCAGGGTGCCGAAGGCGACCAGGGACACCAGCGCGGTGATCAGCAGCGCCTCCAGCGGGGTGCCGATGAAGTCGAGCACGGAGCCGACCCCGGTGTCCTCGAAGCCGACGGTCTCGGCCAGGGTCTTGGCCAGCATCAGGACCACCGGCAGCAGCACCACGGCCAGGGCGAGGCCGAAGGAGGGCCGCTTGGCGTCCTCGTCGCGCTCCCCGGCGCCGAGGATCTCGGTCGGCGGCTCCAGCGGCACCCAGCGGCTCAGCGGCTTGGCCAGCAACGGGCCGGCGACCGCGACGGTGGGGATCGCGACCAGCAGGCCGAGTCCCAGGGTCAGACCCAGGTCGGCCTGGAGGGCGTCGATGGCGATCAGCGGTCCGGGGTGCGGCGGCACCAGGCCGTGCAGCGCCGACAGTCCGGCCAGGGCCGGGATGCCCACCGCGATCATCGACAGCTTCGACCGGCGGGCGACCAGCATGACGACCGGGATCAGCAGCACGACGCCGACCTCGAAGAACAGCGGGATGCCGATGATGAACGCGGCGAAGGCCAGCGCCCAGGGCAGTCGCTTGGCCGGGGTCTTGGCCAGGACGGTGTCGACGATCTGATCGGCGCCACCGGAGTCGATCAGCATCTTGCCGATGATCGCGCCCAAGGCGATCAGGATGCCCACCCCGGCGACCGTCTCGCCCAGCCCGCTGGTGAAGGAGCTGAAGGCGTCGGTGTAGGGCAGTCCGGCGACCACGGCCAGCACCGCGGCGCCGATCATCAGCGACAGGAACGGGTGCAGCTTCAGCCAGACGATCAGGGCGACCAGCACCACGATGCCGACGATCGCGGCGGTGACCAGACGGCCGGTGGAGGCGACCGGGCCCTCGGCGGCGGCGGCGACCAGCAGGGCGGTGCTCATCGGGCCACCTCCAGCCCCAGCTCGCTCAGGGCGTTGTCCACCACCGACTGCGGCGAGGCGCCGACCTGCACGACCACGCCGTCCTCGTCGTCGCCGAGGCGCTGCAGGGTCTCGAACTGGGACGGCAGCAGCGAGGGCGGCATGAAGTGGCCGGAGCGACCGGACATCCGCTCGCCGATCTGGTCGATGGTGCCGTCCAGGTGCACGAAGGTGACGCGGCCCTCCGCCTCGCGCAGCACGTCGCGGTAGGCGGTCTTGAGCGCGGAGCAGGTGACGATGGCACTGCGTCCGGCGCGGGTCTGCTCGGTCAGCCAGTCGCGGATGGCCTGCAGCCACGGCCAGCGGTCGTCGTCGGTCAGCGGGGTGCCGGCGGACATCTTGTCGATGTTGGCCTGCGGGTGGAACTCGTCGGCCTCGGCGTAGGGCCGGTCCAGGCGGTCGGCCAGGATCTGCGCCACGGTGGTCTTGCCTGACCCCGCGACCCCCATCACCACGAGGTGCTGGACGTCGGACATGGGTGTCCTCCTCAGAACGTCATTGTCCGGGCGGTGCGTCCGGTGTCGGTCACTGTGACACAAAAATACGATCTTTGGAACCGGAAGGTGCTACGAGTGGCGTCGCCCTCCGTTGGGCGTCACACCAGCGACCCTGGCATGCTCGTCCGAGCCCCGCCCGCCGAGGGCGCGATCGCGCTGGTGAGCCCGCGCAGGAACAGGAGGATTCGTGGCCGAGGTGTTGCACAGCGGTGTCACGGACGTCCTCGGCGCGGAGATCACCTCCGGCGACCTCGCACCCGGCGCCACGCTCACCCTGGACGGCCTGCAGCAGCGGTTCGGCATCTCCCGCACCGTCGCGCGGGAGGCGATGCGCGGCCTGGAGCACCTCGGGCTGGTCACCTCCAAGCGCCGGGTGGGGTTGGTGGTCCGGCCCGCCGCCGACTGGGCGGTCTTCGACCCGCAGGTGATCCGCTGGCGACTGGCCGGTCCGCACCGGGTCGCTCAGCTGCGCTCGCTGACCGAACTGCGGGCAGCCGTCGAACCGGTCGCCGCCGCCGCTGCCGCGCAGAACGCGGACGGCGCGCAAGCCGACCGGCTCGTGGCCCTGGCGGCCCGGCTGCGTGAGCTGAGCGAGGCGGGGGAGAGCGACGACTTCCTCTCCGCCGACATCGAGTTCCACCGGCTGATCCTGACCGCCAGCGGCAACGAGATGTTCGGTGCCCTCACCGATGTCGTCGCCGAGGTCCTGGCCGGGCGCACCCGGCACGGCCTGATGCCGCACCACCCGCACGAGGAGGCGCTGGCCGCGCACGAGGCGGTCGCCGCCGCCATCCGGGCCCGCGACTCGGACGCCGCCGAGCAGGCGATGGGCCGCATCACCCGCGAGATCCGCGACGCCCTGACCACCTGAACACCCGACCCCGGCCTCTGCGCCTTGCCACCTGACCCCGCGCCCGTGCCCGTGCCCGTGCCCGCGCCGAGACTACGGAACATGACGCAACTAGCGCCGTGAACCGACGATTTCCGTAGTTTCGGCGAGCGGGCGAGCGGGCGAGCGGGCAAGCGGTTGCGCGGGCGGGCCCCGGCAGGGGCGAGGCGTAGGGCCGGGGCGAGAGGGTCAGGGGCGGGGGATGTTCCGCAGGTTCGAGCGGGCCATGGACATGACCTCGCCCATGCCGCCGCCGAGGATCTCCTTGCTCATCGCGGCGGTGAAGCCGGTGACCTGCTGCCGGGTGATCTTCGGCGGCAGGGACAGGGCGCGGGGGTCGGTGACCAGGTCGATCAGGGCCGGGCCGTCGTGGCTGAACGCCTCGCGCAGCGCGGTGCGGATCTGGGTGGGGTCCTCGACCCGGACCGCCGGGATGCCGACCGCCTTCGCGACGGCGGCGTAGTCGATCGACGGTGAGTCGGTGCCGAAGCTCGGCAGGCCGTCGACCAGCATCTCCAGCCGGACCATCCCGAGGGTGGCGTTGTCGAACAGGATGATCTTCACCGGCAGGTTGTAGTGCACCAGGGTGATCAGCTCGCCGAGCAGCATCGACAGGCCGCCGTCACCCGCGATCGCGACCACGTGCTTCTGCGGCGCATCGGCGTCGCCCCGCTGCGCGAAGGCGGCACCGATGGCGTGCGGCACGGCGTTCGCCATCGACCCGTGCAGGAAGGACCCGATCACCCGGCGCTTGCCGTTCGGGGTCAGGTAGCGCGCGGCCCAGACATTGCCCATCCCGGTGTCGACGGTGAACACCGCGTCGTCGGCCGCCTCCTCGTCCAGCAGCACCGCCGCGTACTCCGGGTGGATCGGGGTGTGGTGCTCGACGTCTTTGGTGTACGCGCCGACCACGCCGGACATCGCCTTGTGGTGCTTCTTCAGCATCGAGTCCAGGAACCGACGCGACGACTTGCGCTGGATCTGGGGCAGCAGCAGGCGAATGGTCTCGGCGACATCACCGACCACCGCCAGGTCCATCCGGGTGCGACGACCGAGGCGGGTGGGGTCGATGTCCACCTGAGCGGTGCGCACGTCGGCGGGCAGGAACTGGTCGTAGGGGAAGTCGGTGCCGAGCAGCAGGAGCAGATCGGCCTCGTCCATCGCGGACTGCAGGGCGCCGTAGCCGAGCAGCCCGGTCATCCCGACGTCGTAGGGGTTGTCGTACTGGATGACCTCCTTGCCGCGCAGGCTGTGTCCCACCGGGGCGCCGATCAGCTCCGCCAGGGCGATCACCTCGTCGTGGGCGTTCTTCACGCCGGCGCCGGCCAGGATGGTGACCTTCTTGGCGTCGTCGATGGCGGCGGCCAGCGCGGCGACCTCGGCGGCGTCCGGCACCACGCGCGGGCGAGCGGGCCGGGTCAGGATGTCGGTGGCCGGAGCCGGGGACTCCATGTCCGCGACGTCACCGGGCAGGGTCAGCACCGCGACCCCGGGTGCGCCGTAGGCGTGGTGGATCGCGGACCGGATGACCCGTCCCGCCTGCGCCGGACTGCTGATCATCTCCGAGTAGACCGAGCACTCCAGGAACAGTCGGTCCGGGTGGGTCTCTTGGAAGAACTGGGTGCCGATCTGCGCGCTCGGGATGTGCGAGGCGATCGCCAGGACGGGGACCCGGTTGCGGTTCGCGTCGTACAGGCCGTTGATCAGGTGCAGGTTGCCCGGACCGCAGGACCCGGCGCAGACCGCGAGGTCGCCGGTCAGCTCGGCCTCCGCGGCGGCGGCGAAGGCGGCGGCCTCCTCGTGCCGGACGTGCACCCAGGAGATGTCGACGCCGTCCTTCTGCGCTCGCCGCACGGCGTCGACGATCGGGTTCAGGCTGTCGCCGACGATGCCGTAGATGTGCCGGGCGCCGGCCGCGACGATCTGTGCGACGAGCTGGTCGGCGATGCTGATGGTCCGTGCCACGGTGTGCTCCCTCGGGTCTGCGGATGGCCTGCCCCGATAGTCATCCCATGTTTCGCCGGATGCCAGTCGAGGGGGTGTCTGGTCGGTCACGCGTCCTGCTCCACCCTGCCGCGACTGCACCGGTCCTGCCCCCGGAACACCCGGATCGACACAGCCGGGAACGTTCGAGGCTGTGCACACTCGCCGCCGCAGCGGGGCGAACCTGAGTGGGAAATGTGTGAGCGGTCACGCTAGGTGGTCGCGGGTGGGAGCCTTCGGGCGTGCGAACTCATGCGTGGCAGACATCGTTGCGGCGTCGGCTCCAGGACTACACGCGGTGCCCCGACTGCGCCGCGCCCCTGATCGGCGCCACCTGCGGACGATGCGGTCTACGGCTCGGCGGCGACGACGGCATCCGGCTCGCGGCGGCGGCGGACGCTGTGGCGGCAGCCCTCGGCCGACATGACGACCTGGTCGTCGCGGTGCGTGAGCGCCAGGGATTGTCCCGGCCCGGGGAGAACGGCGCCGGGTGGCGGGTGGCCGAGGTGCTGCCCGATCCGGCGCTCTGGCGCGGAACGGCCGACCGCTGGGCGCCTCGACCGGACCCGGACGGGCGGTTCGGCGGCGGGTCGTGGCCGGGTGGCGGTGCTGCCGAGGCCACCGCGGTGCGGCCACCCGCCCCCGGGGACGCCACTACCCCGGCCAGCGCGCACCGATCGGCGGCCGCGCCCGGCCCGGCAGGTGTCCCGCACGCAGCGGCAGCACCCGGCTACCCCGGTGCCGCGCCCTACCCAGTTCCCGCGCCCCGCCACCCGGGTGCTGCGCCCTATCCCGGTGCCGCGCCCTACGCGCGCACCGCCCCGCACCACCCAACCGTCGCACCGTCCCGACCCGGCGCGCCGGTCGACCTCGGCGCGGTCTTCGCGCTGGCAGGGTCGGGTCTGTTCGCCGCCGCCGCGCTGGTGTTCGCGTTCTTCGTGGTGGACCACAATCCGCTGGTCCGCGCGGCGGCGCTCGCGCTGTCGACCGGCATGTCGGCGGTCGGGACCGTCCTGCTCGGACGGCGTGGACTGCGGTCGTCGGCGCAGGCGGTGGCCTGGCTGACCGCGGCGCTCGCGGTGGTCGACTCCTGGGTGCTGGCGCTGCTGGTCCACGGCACTGCCCGGCCGCTGGTCGCCGCCGTCACCTTCGCCGCGGTGATCGTCGGCGGCGTGGCGCTGGCTCGTCGGACCGGACTGCGTGCCTGGTCGGCGCTGGTGGTGCTCTCCCCGCTGGTGCCACTGCTGATCGGCGTGGCCACCGACGACATCGCGGGGATCGCCGTCGGCGTGGCGGTCGCGGCGGTGGTCTCGCTGGTGCGCCGACCGTTCCGGGAGCTGATCGGGCCGCAGGTGGGTGTGCGCATCCCGGTGGAGTCGTGGCTGCTGGTCTGCTGGGCCGTGGCGTCGCTGGTGGTCCTGCCGACGCTGGTGACCGGGGCGATCGCCCGCTTCGACCCGGGGTCGTCGGTCGGCCTGTGGATCGGTCTCGGCGTCGGACTGGCGCTGACGGCCGTGCTCGCCGCGCTGCAGGGCTGGTCCGAGGCGGCGCCCGGATGGCTGGGCATCGCGGGGTTCCTGCTGGTCTCGGCCGCCGCGGTCGTGGGTGCGGCGGTCCCGACCCGGATCGTGACTCCGGTGGGGGCGGCGCTGGTGTGGGCGGTGCTGCTCGTCGGCGGTGGCCGGTGGCGGCACGGGCGGTTGCAGCGGGCGGCGCTGATCGGCGGGGGAGTGGGAGTCCTGCTCAGTGCCGTCGCGGTCCTGGAATCCGTGCGGGTGGTGCTGGAGGTGGTGCGCCGGTCGGTGGCGGCGGGCCAGCCGGACCTGATCCCGCTGGATGTCTACGGCCCGACGGACATCGGGTCCTGGCGGGCACTGGTGGCGGCCGGCTGCCTGCTCGGTCTGGCGGTGCTGGTCGGCCGGGTGGCACCCGCGGACGTCGAGGTGCGGGTGCCCACCGCCCCGGGTCAGTTCCGGGTGGACCGGCGCCCGGCTTGGGAACGGACGGTCGCCCGGGTGCTGGCGCCGGTGGCGACCGTGATCGTCGCGGGGACGCTGCCGACCCTGGTGAGCCGGTGGGCGGTGGCGTTGCTGGTCGGCGAAGCCGTGCTGGCGGTGGCGTTGGTCGAGGTGGTGCGCAGGATCCCGCGGGACAGGTTCTGGTTCCCGGTGCTGCTGATCGGGGCGTTCGGGCAGGTGGTGCTCCTGGCGCCGCTGAGCTGGGTGGCCAGGCCGTCGCTGGTGATCGGCGGCGTGCTGGTGCCGGTGCTGCTGCTCCGGTCGCGGCGGGTCACCGCCGCCGATCTGCGCTGGCTGCCGACCACGGTGGCGGTCGGGTACGGGGCGACGGTGCTGGGCGTGGCGCTGTCGTGGCTGGGGTGGTCGGCGCCGACGGTGCTCGGGCTGGTTGCACTGCTGCTGCTGGCCCTCGGGATCGCGCTCACCGGAACCCGGTTGGACACCGGATCGTGGGCGTCGGTCTGGGCGGTGGCGGCGGTGCCGGTCGCCCTGGTGCTGGCCTGGGGCGTGGGCGAGCGGGCCTGGGCGGCCGGCTGGACGGCGGCGGCGCTCGCGGTGGCCGAGGGGGTGCTGGCGGTCACCCGGCGTCGTCCGGTGCCGAACGACCTGCGGGTCCTCGCGGCCGCCGCGCTGTTGCCGACGGCCGCGCTGGGTCTGATCAACGCGGGGGCGATGGTGTTGCCCGGTTCCGCCGCGCCGGTGCTGCTCCCCGTGATCGCGGTGCTCTCCGTGACCGTCGCCCTGAGTGCCTCCGGGGCAGACCACCGGCTCGCGGCGCGCGGGATCGCCGGGGTGCGCCGCGCGGCGGAATGGTCGGCGGCGGCGACCGGCGGCGTCGGATTGGCGGTCGCGCTGTTCTGGCCGACCACCGGCGCCGACACCGTGCTGGTGGTGTGCGCCCTGCTGGCCACCGGAGCGAGCGTGGTCGCGACCAGGGCTGATCGGCGTCCGGTGTGGTGGCTCGCGGCGACGCTGTGGGTCGGCGTGCTGTGGACCGCCCTGGTCTGGGGCGGCGTGGGCGTGGTCGAGGCGTACACCGTGCCGCCCGCGCTGGTCGCGGTCGGGGTCGGCGGCTGGTTGACCCGACGGCGACCGACCCGGTGGTGGCCGCTCGTGGCCTCCGGTCTGGCGTTGCTGGTCGCACCCACGCTGGTGCTGCTGGTCGCGGGGCAGTCGATCGACATGCGCGCGGTCGCGCTGCTGGTGGTCGCGACCGTGCTGGTCGGCGCCGCCTGGCCGGCCACCCACTCCGTGCTGCGCGTGCCGATCGGCTGGGCCGCGGGTGCTGCCGCACTCGCGGGGCCGATCAGGGCGCTCTGGTTGGCGGCGGTGACGCCGGTCGGCACCGACGCCCGGAATGCCGTGGTCTTCGGCGGTGTCCTGGTGTGGGCGGTGTTCGGTGGGGTGCTGATCGCGGGTGCCGGGCTGCTCGTGGTGCGACGCGCCCGGGCCTGGGCGCTGGTTCCGGCGCTCGCCGCCGTCACGGTGGCCGGGCTCGCGGCTGTGCGACCGACCTGGACGGTGGTGTGGCTGGCGCTGGCGATCGAAGCTGCGCTGCTGGTGATGACCGCCCTCAGCGTGCGATCGGTGGTGCGTGGGCGGAACACGGTCCTGCCACCGGCCTGGTGCTGCTGGCTGATCGCGTTGGCCTGGGCGATCGGTGGTTGGAGCCTGCGCGATCTGCGGGTCGAGGTCTTCGCGCTGCCGCTCGGGATCGGACTGACCGTGGCGGGGCTGCTGGCCACGCTCCAGACCCGACGCACCGATCCCACCCGGCCGGGAACTCCCGGCACCAGGTCCTGGCCGGTCGGCTACTCCGGGTCGATGGCGACGCTGGCACCGGGCGTCGCCGCGACCCTCGGCCCGTCGCTGCTCGCGATCTGGACAGACCCCGCCACCTGGCGGGCGATCCTGGTGGTGGCGCTGTGCCTGGTGTTCATGGTGTTCGGTGCCCGGGAACTGATGCGGGCACCGCTGATCATCGGCTCGGTGACCCTCGGATTGGCGGTGCTGAGCGTGTTCGGCACCCGACTGGGCAGCGACATCTCGGCCGGACCGTGGCTGCTGACCCTGCTCTCCGCCGGTGGACTGTTGCTGGTGCTCGGCATCTACGCCGAACGCCGCAAGTCCGGTGACGGGGAGGTCGGCCGGTCGTTGCGCTGAGGCCCGGTCGGTCCAGCCCGGTCAGTCCAGCTCGGCCAGAGCGGCGTCCAGCCACGACTCGAGCTGCGCCAGGTACTCGGGCAGCTCATCGCCCTCGTACCGGCGCGGACGCACCTCGATCCGCATGATCAGCGCCAGGTACATCCGGCACAGCGCGAGCCGCGGACTGGCCGGATCGATCACCCCGCCCGCCTCGCGGTACCCGGCGAGCAGGTGCTCGTCCGGTGCCCCGACGCGGAGCGGGTCGCAGGCGATCAGGTCGAACATCGGGTCGCCCCAGAAAGCCCGCTCCGGGTCGATCACCCCGGTGAGCGCGCCGGACTCCGGGTGCACGAACAGGTTGCCCGGCCACAGGTCGGCGTGCACCAGCGCCGGGCGGTCGACCTCGGCCAGCGCCCCCTGGTGCCGGTGCAGCGCCGCGCGGATCCGCTCGACCGGCAGCGGCACCTCCCAGGTCGCGGCATCGGCGAGCAGCGCCTCGACCATCGCGGTGAACGTCTCGACCCAGCTGTCCCCGCGCAGGTCGTCGGGCCCGGAGGGGTAGCCGAACCGGTCGCCGACATGACGGTGCAGGGTGGCCATCATCCGGCCCAGGTCGCGGTTCCTGAGCGGCGCGGTGGCCTCGGCCAGCTCCGGCACGGTGTCGGCCCGCACCCCGTCGATCCAGCTCGCCACCACCAGGTCGCCGGGCAGGTGTGCGCGGGACATGTCGGTGAGCACCAGCTCCGGCATCGGCAGCGCGGGGTCGTCACCGGCGATCCGGTACACCAGGGCCTCGGTGCGCAGCAGGTCCCGCTCGTAGTGCAGGAGCCGGTCGTCGTCGGCCGGGGCGGTCTTGGCGACCAGTCGTCGGCCGTCGGCCAGGTCGACCCGGACGCTGGTGGCGAACATGCCGCCGGTCAGGGGGGTCAGGTCGGCCACCTCACCCAGGGGTGCGAGGGCGTGCAGCAGGGCGGTGCGGGTCTCGTCGTCGAGCATGGCGTCCACCGTAGCGTCAGTGGCCGCTGACCAGCGGCGTCGTACCTGCCTTGAGGGTGCGCAGCGCCGCCAGCACGGCCACCACCGCGAGCACCCCGGACCCGAGCACCACCAGGTACCCGCCGTGCGAACCGCTCGCGTCGATGATCGGACCGGCCACCGCGGAACCGGCGGAGACGCCGACCCCGAGCGAGGTGCCGACCCAGGTGAGGCCCTCGGTCAGGCGCTCGCGGGGCACGAAGTGCTGCACCAGGGCGTTGCCGTTCACCAGCGTCGGCGCGATGGCGAAGCCGGTGACGAACATGACGATCGCCAGCACCACCATCGTGTGCGCCAGCACGAACAGCGCGGTGCCCAGCACCAGGGCGACCGTGCCCACGGCGAACCGGATCCACAGCGGGCTGGTCCAGTGCCGTGCGCCGTAGAGCAGCCCGGAGATCAGCGAACCGCAGGCGAAGATCGCGAGCAGCACCCCGGCCAGGCCCTCCCGGCCGTGCTCGGTGGCGAAGGCGACGGTGGAGACGTCGGTGGCGCCGAAGATCGATCCCATCGCGATGAACACGACGGCGAGCACGATCATCCCGGGGTTGCGCATCACCGAGCGGCGCGGGGCCGCGTCGGCGCCGGTCGGCCGAGGGTTGGCGGGCGGTTCGGTGCCCCGCTGGCCGAGGAACCAGTACCCGCCGATCAGCATGCCGACCACGGGGACGACCAGACCGGCGACCGGGGCGACGCTGGTGGCCAGGGTGGTGGCGAGCACCGGGCCGACGACGAACACCAGCTCGTCGGCGGCGGACTCCAGCGAGTACGCGGTGTGCAGCTCCCGGGGGTCGGCGATCAGGTGCGACCAGCGTGCCCGGACCAGCGCGCCGAAGGACCCGATCGTGGCGCCGACGATCACCGCGAAGACGAACAGCACCCAGGACGGCGTCCCGGCCAGCGCCGACAGGATCAGCGCGACCAGCCCGGTGGCGGAGATCGCGACCGCCGGGCGCATCACCCGGGCCTGCCCGTGCAGGTCGACGAACCGGGCGATCTGCGGCGAGCAGACAGCCTGCGCCAGGACGTACACCGCGGAGACCCCACCGGCGAGCGAGTAGGAGTCGTAGAGGGCACGGATCATCAGCACGATGCCGATGCCCACCATCGACATCGGCAGTCGGGCCAACAGCCCGGCGGCGGAGAAGTTCAGTGCCCCCGGACGGGACAGGACGACGCGATAGGGACCCACCGGCACAGTGTGCGACATACCGCCGACATGGGTCGAATCGTTTCGGTCCTGTTCACCGGGGCGTGCGGTCGGGCAGCGCGCGGCCGGTCACCGGTCAGCCGCCGAGCGCCTCCGAGACGACCTCCTTGGCGGCGTCCTGCACCTGCGCCAGGTGCTCCGCGCCGACGAACGACTCGGCGTAGATCTTGTACACGTTCTCGGTGCCGGACGGTCGCGCGGCGAACCAGGCGTTCTCCGTGGTGACCTTCAGCCCGCCGATCGCCGCGCCGTTGCCGGGGGCCTCGGTGAGCTTGGCGGTGATCTCCTCCCCTGCCAGGGTGGTCGCCGTGACCTGCTCCGGCGAGAGCTTGGCCAGCGCCGCCTTCTGCTCCAGGGTCGCGGGCGCGTCGACCCGGGCGTACCAGGACTCACCGAACTCGCTCACCAGTTCCGCGTGGTGCTGCGAGGGGCTGCGGCCGGTGGTCGCGAGGATCTCGGACCCGAGCAGCGCGAGGATGATGCCGTCCTTGTCGGTGGTCCACACCGAGCCGTCGGTGCGCAGCAGGGACGCCCCGGCCGATTCCTCGCCGCCGAAACCGACCGAACCGTCGAGCAGCCCGGGCACGAACCACTTGAAGCCGACCGGCACCTCCAACAGCGAGCGGCCGGTGCTGCGGACCACCCGGTCGATCAGCGAGGACGACACCAGCGTCTTGCCGACCGCCGCGCTGTCCGGCCACCCGGGGCGCGCGCCGGAGAACAGGTAGCGGATCGCCACGGCGAGGTAGTGGTTGGGGTTCATCAGCCCGGCGTCCGGCGTCACGATGCCGTGCCGGTCGGAGTCGGCGTCGTTGCCGGTGGCGATGTCGTAGGGCGCGTCGCCGTCCATCGCCTTCACCAGGGAGGCCATCGCGGAGGGCGAGGAGCAGTCCATCCGGATCTTGCCGTCCCAGTCCAGGGTCATGAAGGACCAGCGCGGGTCGACCTGCGGGTTCACCACCGTCATGTCCAGGCCGTAGCGCTCGGCGATCGCCGCCCAGTACTCGACGGACGCACCGCCCAGCGGGTCCGCGCCGATCCGCACCCCGGCCGACCGGATCGCGTCCAGGTCGATCACCGACGAGAGGTCGTCGACGTACGCGCCGAGGAAGTCGTGCCGCCGGGTGGTGTCCGCCGCCAGTGCCGCGTCCACCTGCACCCGCGGCACCCGGTCCACGCCCTCGGCGAGGATCTGGTTCGCCCGGTCGGCGATCCACCCGGTCGCCTCGGACCCGGCCGGGCCGCCGTGCGGCGGGTTGTACTTGAAACCGCCGTCCCGCGGCGGGTTGTGCGACGGGGTGACCACGATCCCGTCGGCGAGGCCCGGACCGGTGGACCGGACGCCCTCAGCGGTGGCGGCCCCGTTGTGCAGCAGGATCGCGTGCGACACGGCGGGCGTCGGTGTCCACGAGTCGCGGGCGTCGATCCGCACCTCCACCCCGGCAGCTGCCAGCACCTCCAGCGCCGTGCGCCAGGCGGGCTCGGACAGTCCATGGGTGTCCCGGCCGATGAACAGCGGGCCGTCGGTGCCCTGCCCGCGTCGGTACTCCACGATCGCCGCGGTGATCGCGATGATGTGCGCCTCGTTGAACGCACCGTCCAGCGAGGACCCGCGGTGGCCGCTGGTGCCGAAGACCACCCGCTGTGCCGGATCGTCCAGATCGGGGCGCCGGTCGTAGTAGGCCGACAGCAGGGCGTCGACGTCGATCAGGTCAGCGGGCTGGGCGGGAGTTCCGGCACGGGGGTCCATACCCGGTGATCCTGCCACCGGATCGGCCGCCGAGCAGGGCGGAACGCGCGATCTGGGGACCGTGGGCCGCACACCGTCGCTGTGGACAGCCGTGCACCCCGGTAGCCTGGCCCGCATGGCCTCCGCTTCCTCGATCGACTTCGTGCTGCGCCCCTTCGAGGGCCTCCCCGGCGAGCCGGACTGGGTCGCCCTGCGCGAACTCGTCCCCGCCGCCACCGCCACCGCGCGGACCACCGCCGAGCACGGCGCCCGGGACATCACCGTCACCACGGTGCTACCGGACGGCTGGGCCGCCCTGCACCGCGCCGACGGCGTCGTGCTGCTGGCGCTGCAGACCGTGGGTGGGTCCGGCGACCCGAGCCGCGACCTGGCCGCCGCGCTGCTGGAGGCGCTCGACTCCGAGCCGGGCACCGCCATCGAGACCATCGGGCTGCCCGAGCCGGGCCCGCGCCTGCAGGACGTGCTGGACCTGAGCGTGCCCTTCGAGGTCACCGTGCTGGACACCTTCGGCTACTGGATCGCACCGGACACCGAGCTGACCGACGACCTCAAGCACGCGGTCGAGGAGGCGGACGCGGGGATCATCGACACCCACAAGGTGCCCGGGGTCGAGGCCGCCTACTGGGTCCGGATGGGCGCGAAGGAGTTCCTGCGCTGGGCCCAGCCGCACGACGAGCAGCAGGTGATCGACGCCCTGGCCCGCCTGCACGCCCGGCGCGCCGCCGGGTTCGACGGGTCCAAGTTCATCGGCTACTTCCGGTCCACCGGGCTGGTCGTGCCGGTGTGGGAGCTGGCCCGCGGGTCGGAGGCGGACGACATCGCCGCGCCGCTGCACGCCTTCGCACCGACCTTCGCCGAGGCACTGGCGAACACCGAGCCGCTGGACGCGAACGAGCGTCGCGCCCGGGCCGGCATCGTGGCCCGTCAGGTCACCCTGCGCTGACCCCGGCGCGCCCGCGCCCGCACGCACCCGGACCGGCGTCCTCCCCCGCGGAGGGCGCCGGTCCGTGCGTACCTGTCCCCGCCCACCAGGCCGGCGTCCGTGCGTACCCGTGCCCGCCCGCGAAGTCGGCAGTTCCGCCCGCCGACGGGGTGGCGGAGTGCCGACCTCGGGCGCGATCTGCCGACCTCGCCGCCGGAGCTGGTCCTGGGTGGTCCACCCACCGTCCAGCGTGGCGCGGCGGGTGAGTGGTCCGGATGGCTAGGCTTGGGCTCGTGACGGGTGACTCGGACCAGCGGACCCAGGACGACACGCGCGCGGAGTCGGCACCGGTCGCCCGCGCCGCCACCGGACGGGCCCGTCAGCGGGTCGCCGTGGTGATCCCGGCGAAGGACGAGTCCCGGCGGATCGCCGCCACGGTCCGCTCCGCCCGGGCGATCCCGCACGTGGACCTGGTCCTGGTCGTCGACGACGGCTCCGAGGACAACACCCAGCACGTGGCCCGCGAGGCCGGCGCCGTGGTGGTCCGGCACTCGCACAACCGGGGCAAGGCGGCCGCGATGGAGACCGGCGCCGCCGTGGTCGCGATGCGCGACGCCCCGGACCGTCCGCCCCGCCTGCTGCTGTTCATCGACGGCGACCTGGGTGACACCGCCGTCAACACCGCACCGCTGGTCCCGCCGGTGCTGGAGGGCACCGCCGACGTGTCGATCGCGCTGCTGCCGCCCCAGCCGGGTGCCGGTGGCCGCGGCATCGTGGTCGGCGCCGCCCGGCGGGCGATCCAGTCGATGACCGGGTGGACGCCCACCCAGCCGCTGTCCGGCATGCGCTGCCTGACCCGGGAGGCCTTCGAGGCGGCGACCCCGCTGGCCCGGGGCTGGGGGGTCGAGACCGGGATGACCATCGACCTGCTGCGCAAGGGGTTCGTCGCGGTCGAGGTGCCGTGCGACCTGCGGCACCGCCCGTCCGGGACCGACCTGCGCGGTCAGCTGCACCGTGCGGCGCAGTACCGGGATGTGCAGCTCGCGGTCGCCGCGCGCCGGGTGCGGTCCGTGGGCGGCAAGCGCCGCTGACCCCGCGCTCGGCTGCGCCGCCGAGTCCGCGAGTCCGAAGGCCCGCTCCGGGGTGCCACGGTCGGCCTCGGGGCCCGCGCCGCCCGGGTCAGGGGTGGGTCGTGGGTTCCAGACCCGCCACCGTCCCGCGCGGCTGCAGCGTCAGCATCCAGGTCGCGCACGCCGCCACCAGCAGCGGCACCGCCATCCCGATCCCGGTCGCGGGCACGACCACGCCGGAGTCGTTCAGCGCGAAGCCGAGGAAGAGCGTCACGCCCAGCCCGACCAGCCCCGGCATCAGCACTGGCGCGTCGGTGGCCAGGCGGCGCAGCGGGGCACCGGCCGACAGCCAGGCGTAGGGGCCGCCGTCGGGGGCGTCGACAGCCATCCGGGCCGGGCGGCCGAGCAGCAGTACGACCAGCAGCACACCGCCGATCGCCAGCAGGGTCTGCTCGCTGCCGAACAGGATGCCGAGGTTGGCCTGGCCCTTGCGCAGCAGCACCGTCCAGAGACCGCCGTCCAGCACCGTCTCGATGAACCGGCCCAGGTGGGTGCGGTCGTCGGCGGGTCGGGCGTAGTCGATCAACGCGAGGCCGATCACCACGACGGCGCCCGCCAGCAGCACGCCGAGCACCCGGCGCCAGTTCAGTCGGACCCCGGCGACCAGCAGGGCCATGATAGCGAAGCCCGGCACCAGGGCGGGCGGGCCACCGAAGTCGGCGCCGATGGACGGCATGCCGTCGACGACGGTGGCGACGATCCCGAGGACAGCGACCACCCCGGCGGCCGCCCAGCGGCGACCCCGGCGCACCAGCGGATTCGCCAGGGCCAGCGCCACGAGCACCATCGCGGCCGCGAACAGCGCGAACGCCGGGTTGCCGAAGCCGTAGAACCGTCCGGCGACCAGGGATCCCGGCCCCATCATCGAGTCCAGGGCCAGGCGCGCACCGGTGGCGACGTCCCAGGCCAGCACCAGGGCGGTGATCCCGGCGACCGTGCCCAGCGGGCCGAGGAAGCTGGTCCGCCACGGCGGCAGCAGCGCGATCAACGCGATGAGGACGGAGAACAGGGCGACCACCCCGGCCAGCGCCCAGCCCTGCGATCCGGCGCGCCACCAGGGCACCAGGTTCGCCAGGAAGGTGGAGACCGGCACCGCGGCCACCACGACCGCCGCGGCGCGCAGGATGCGCAGCACCCGGTCGGGTGTCACCCGGAGCCGGCCGCGTACGCGGTTCGGGCGCCAGCGGTCCAGCAGCCGGACGAACCACTGGCCGACCCGGTTGTTCAGCCCGACGGTGACCAGGGCGTAGAGCGCGAGGTTCAGCGCGACCCAGAGCACGTAGAACGAGCTGACCAGCGGCTTCGCTGCTTGGGCGTGCCGGTTCTGGTCGATCAGGTAGGCGACCCGTGCGGTGGCGGTGTCGTCGTCGATCCGTTGGCCGATCACGCTGCCGACCAGGGCCCCGCCGGGTGCCTGGTCCCGGATGCCGAGGGCGGTGAGCAGGGTCGGCGCGAGGTCGGTGACCTGGAGGTAGCCGTCCTGCCGGGTCGAGCCGGAACGCAGCATGCCGCCGGTGTACTCGCCCCCGCCGATCGCCGGGCCGCTGGCCGCCGCGAGTTGGAGGTTCGCCCGCCGGGAGGAGTCGGCCAGGGACATCACGTAGACGGTGGCCTCGGTGCCGGAGTCGTCGAGGCCGTCCAGCACGGCGGCGATCCGGGCGTCGATCTCCTGCACCTGCTCGGCGCGGGTCGGCTCGATCACCACATCGGTGCCGGAGACGTCCGGGGTCTCGCCCTCGCCCTCGGCTGTCTCCCCGTCGCTGCCGGAGCGTCCGCGGGTCTGGTAGCCCGGGTCGCGCACGGTCCCGGCGTCGACCACCAGCAGGTGGGAGTCCGCCATCGCCGATGCGACCTGATCCGCCAGCTCGTCGGTGTCGGCGGGGCCGCGCAGATGGGTACCGACCGGCATGCCGTCGGCGTCGGCCAGCGCGATCGCGGCGCCCGGGCCGATGCCGGTGGCGGTCAGCCCGGCCGTGGCCACCGTGTCGCCGAGCAGGCCGAGCCGGGAGTCGTAGCCGGAGGCCTTCGTGGCGGTGACGTAGTCGTCCCAGCCGGTCACGCCGCCGTCGGGGAGCGGATCGCGCAGCGTGCGACAGGTCCCGTCCGACACCGACAGGTCGTCCGAGCGGCCACCGGCCGACACCGCGAGCCAGCCCGCGGACGGGCAGGTGAAGGAGCGCTTGGAGCGGACGACGCTGGTGCCCACCGACCCCTCGCGGGACAGCGACCACAGCGCCGGGGTGGTCAGCGAGCCGATGTCGTCCCAGCGCAGGCCGGTCACGCCGACCAGCACCACGGGGGCGTCGGTCTCCTGCTCGGCTGCGGCGGCGGGGGATGTCGGGCCGAGCCCGGTCAGCAGCACCACCAGGGCCAGACCGGTGGCCAGCAGCCCACGCAGGGGTCGTCGGGACACGGCGGCAGGCAGGATGGACGTCGGCACCGACCCAGCGTACGGGCGCACTACTCTCGGCAGGGTCGCGCGCCGGGGCTGTGGACTGCATGTGCACGCCCGTCCCACGGGGCGCGCACGCCCTGGACACACCCGCTCGGAGGAACGCTGCGATGACTCGACCTCGGTACGCCTACCTCGGCCCGGCCGGGACCTTCACCGAGGCGGCCCTGCGCCAGGTGGTGTCGGAGCACGAGGCCGACTTCCTGCCGCAGACCGATGTCACCTCGGCGATCGAGGCGGTCAGGTCCGAGGACGCGGACTACGCCGTCGTGGCGATCGAGAGCACCGGCGAGGGCGGGGTGACCGCCACCCTGGACGCGTTGGCGGTGGGCAGCCCGCTGGTGCTGCTGCGCGAGATCCTGGTCCCGGTCGCCTTCACCTTGGTCGCCCGGCCCGGGATCGCGCTGAGCGATGTGCGCCGGGTCAGCGCCCACCCGCACGCCTGGGTGCAGTGCCGCCGCTGGCTGGCCGAGCACCTACCGGCGGCCGTGCACGTCCCGGCGACCTCGAACACCGCCCCGGCGGCCCTGATCGCGCAGGATCCCGAGGGTGCCGGAGCGCTGGGCTTCGACGCCGCGCTGGTGCCGCCACCGGCCGTCGCCCTGTACGGCCTCGACGTCCTCGCCGACGGCATCGCCGACAACCCGGACTCGGTCACCCGGTTCGTGCTGCTCGGTCGGCCGGGGGTGGTGCCGGAGCCGACCGGTGCGGACAAGACCACCCTGGTGGTGCACCTGCCGAGCAACGAGTCCGGCGCGCTGCTGGCGATGTTGGAGCAGTTCGCGGTGCGCGGGGTGAACATGTCCCGGATCGAGTCCCGGCCGATCGGCGACGCGCTGGGCCGGTACTCGTTCTCCATCGACATCGAGGGGCACATCGCCGAGCCACGGGTCGGTGAGGCGCTGATGGGGCTGCACCGGACCTGCCCGCAGGTGCGCTACCTCGGGTCGTACCCCAAGGCGGACGGTCGGGCGACCGACATCCGGCTGGGCACCGGCGACCAGGAGTACCAGGGTGCGCTCGCCTGGGTCGCGGCGGTGCGGAGCGGTCAGGCGTTCTGACCCGACGGCGGGGCGGCGTCGCCGGTCACCAGGGCCGGTCGACCCCGCCGCCGGAGCCGTCGCCCTCGTCGCCCTCGTCCTCGCTCTCGGAGCCGCCGCCGCCCTCGCCCTGGTTGCGCTCCTGCAACTCCTGCTGGCGGTCCTGCTCCTCCTGCTGTTCCTGCTGCTGTTGCTGTTCCTCCGACTGCTCGCCCTGCTCCCCTTGCTCGCCCTGCTGGCCCTGATCGGTGTTCGGGTTCAGCTGGTCGCCAAGGTCCTCCGCGCCGTCGGCCTTGTCCTGCAGGTCCTGTGCCTGGTCCTCGGCCTCCTGCTGCTCGGAGTCGGAGCGCTGGTCGTCGCAGCTCGGGTCCAGCAGCGCCTCCGCGGCGGCCGCGTAGTTGTCCTGCGCCTGCTCGGTCAGGTCCTGACCGGCGTCGACCAGCTCGCCCAGGGTCCGGTCGCCCCACTCCGGGTCCTCCGGCAGCGGCTCGCCGGAGCCGCGCAGCCGGGACAGCTCGGCGATCCAGACCGCGTACTGCCCGGCCTCGGCCATCGCCTCGTCGGCGACCCCGGACAGCGCGACGGCGCGGTTGGTCTGCACGTCGCACCGGGCGTCCTCCGGGGCGAGTCGCAGCGCGCGGTCGAAGGAGTACAGCGCCAGGCGGGCCGATTGGCCGTCGGCCATCCGCGCGGTGCCCTCGTCGTAGGGCGCCTTCCACTGTTCCATCGGTGCCCACTGGTCGAGCCAGGCGAAGGTGTCGGCGCCCCGGCCCGCGTCGCCGTCCCGGTATGCCGAGGCGGCCGACCGCGCCGACAGGGTCATGCCCAGCAGCAGGGCGGCAACCACCAGGGCGGGCAACCAGACGAACGCCGACCAGCCGATCAGCGCACCACGGGCCGGACGCCGGTCGCGCGGGGGCAGCAGGGGACGTCGGCTCATCTCTCCACCCGTCCCTTCCTGCGCATCGGCACCCAGCCTCGCACCAGCAGCCACGCCTCGACCAGCAGGATCAGGGCCAGGGCGATCGCCGCGGGCCAGACCACCGGGTTCCAGATCATGATCTGTCGGCCCTCGGCGCGCAGCTCGCTCTCCGCCTGCACGTCGCCCACCAGGTCGGTCAGCTGCGCCTGGTCCGGGCCGACCCGGTGCACGTAGGGGATGCCCAGCTCGGAGGCGACGGTCTGCAGGGCGGCCTCGTCGATCACCGACACGGCCTCGGCACCCGCGGAGTCGGTGATGTACCCGCTGCCGTCGTCCTTCTTCATCCGGCCGCCCTCGGTGGTGCCGTAGCCCAGCACCGCACCACCGTCGACCAGCGAGGCCATCGACGCGTAGGACGGGACCTCCTCGTCGTCGGTGGACTCGCCGTCGGACAGGAAGAACACCAGGCGCACGTGATTCGGCTGCGCCTCGGCTGCGCTCTGCAAGGCGTCGGCCAGCAGCTCCACCGGGCGGCCGACATTCGACCCGCGGGACTGGGCCGTCGGCTCCTGGCGCAGGGTGTCGGCCCAGCTGCGCACCGCCTGGCCGTCACTGCTGAGCGGCAGCTGCCGGGTCGCCGACGAGTCCCAGGACAGGATCGAGTAGCGCGCGCCGGGCACCGCCTGGACCAGCGCCGGGAGGTCCTGCTGCACGCCGGACAGTCGGGTGCTGCCGTCCACGTAGTCCTCGGCGACCATCGACCCGGTGCGGTCCACCACCAGGAACACGTCCACCCCGACGCCGACCTCTTGGCTGCTCGGTCGGCTGACCGAGGGACCGGCGCCGATCACGGCCAGGGCGATCACCGCCACGATCCGCAGCACCCAGTGCCCGGTGCCGCCGATGGTCAGGCCGCGCCCGGAACCACCGGACGAGGACCTGCGTTGCACGAACGCCTGCCAGACGCAGAACGCCAGCAGCGGCAGCAGCAGGACGACCAGCGCCGCCACCGGGATCAGGGGACGCAGCGTCATGACCTCACCCGCCACTGCAGCACCCAGAAGCCCGCCAGCGCGAGGACCAGTCCGAGGAACCAGGTGCGCGGGGTGTCGGTGATCCGGATCTCCGGGTCGGTGTCCAGGACGGCGGTCTGCTGCTGCACCACCTCGTCCAGGATCCCGTTGATGGCATCGGCGTCGTCGGCGAACCAGGTGTGCCCGCCCGCGTCCTGGATCAGGCTGCTGAACTCGATCTCCAGCGCACTGCCGCGCAGCGCGGCCGGTCCGCCGTACAACCCGAACAGGGTGATGTCGCGCTCCGAGGTCAGGTCGATGGCCTGGGCCAACGAGTACACCGGGTCGCCCAGCAGCTCGTTGTCGGTCACCAGGATGATCGACCGGGACCGGGTGTCGTCCTCCTGGTCGAACAGCAGACCGCAGGACGCCAGACCGTCACCGATCAGGGATGCCTGGTCGTCGCCGAGGTTGATCGTGCCCGCCGTCCAGCGCTCGTAGGCGTCCAGAGCCTCGGTGGAGAAGAACCCGCCGGAGACCCCGTCCAGCACCCGCGCGCCCTCGTCGATCTCGTCCAGGGCGATCGGGTAGTCGTCGGTCAGCGGGAAGACCGTGCGGCTGGTCGAGTTGAAGATCGACAGCCCGACCCGCTCGCCGCGGAAGTTCTCGATCAGCTCGGTGAACCGGTTCAGCACCGCGGCGTCGTAGTCGACCATCGACCCGGACACGTCCAGGCAGATCACGATGTCCCGGGTGCCGAGCCGCTCGGAGATGGTCTGCTGGTGCATCGGCCGGGCGATCAGCACCGCGGCGCAGGCCAGGCAGACCGCCAGCATCCCGGCGCCGAGGGCGCGCAGCCAGACGTACCGACGCAGGGCGGTCCTGACCTCGGGGATCGCATCCAGGTCGGCGGTCGAGGCCACCCAGCGGGTACGGCCGGTCCGCCGACGGTCGCGGCGCAGCCAGGCCACCCCGGCCACGGCCAGGGCGACGACGGCCACCACGGCCAGCAGCCAGGGCCAGACGAGTCCGGAGGTCACCATCGGGTGATCACCTCCCGGGCGCGTTCGACCGCCGTCTGCGCCGAGCCGGGCGTCGCACCGGGGGCGGAGAACGCGGGGTCGAGCAGGGCGGCGACCAGCTCGCCGGCGCCGCCGGTCCAGCCCAGTCGACGCAGCTCGGTCGCGGTCAGCGGTTCGGCCTTCACCCCGCGCCGCACACTGGCGAACTCGCGTAGCACCGCCGCGACCTCCAGTGCTGCCACCCGCGGTTCGACCTCTTCGGCACGCAGCCGGGCCGCGATGTCGTCCAGGTCGGCGAGCCGACGCGACCGGGCACCGGCATAGGGGTCGGTGGGCGTGGCGCCCTGGAGCGGGTCCACCTCCGCGGACCGCTCGGCGCGACCGTCGGCCGGACGGCGGCCCAGCAGCCAGGCGGCGACCAACCAGCCGAGCACCAGCAGCACGACGGCGAGGGACCCCCACAGCCAGCCGGCGCCGTAGGTCTTCGGGTCGAGCAGATCGTCAACGCCCACGACGCCTCCGATCCAGCGCCGCCGCCAGTGCGGTGATCGCGTGCTCGGTGTCGAAGACCGTGGCCTGCGGGACACCGAGTCGACGCAGCATCTGGTCGCGGAGCGCCGCCTGGTCCGCCCGGTGCCGGGCCAGCGCCTCGCGGGCCTTCCGATTGCCGCGCAGCACACCGGGCACCGCCCAGCCGTCCAGCACGTCCTGCGAGGGTGCCGCCGCCGGGTCCAACGGATCGGCGTCGGCGACCACCAGCGCGACCACCCGGTGCCGACCGCCCAGCAGGCGGGTGATCGCGGGTGCCGCCGCCGGGGTCAGGCCCGCGGCGTCGGTGACCAGCACGACCAGCGCGGGGGTGCGGGACAGCGCACGCACCCGCTGCAGCACCCGCACCACGTCCGGCGCGGGACCGTCGGTGGTGAGCACCTCGTCCAGACGGCGCAGCAGCAGCTCCAGGTTGGCCCGGCCAGTGCGCGGCGACACCCGGACCAGCCGCTCGGCGTCCCCGGCGACCAACCCGACCGGGTCGCCGCGGTCCAGACCCAGCGTGCCGACGATCCCCGCCAGGTGCCGGGCGATGTCCGCCTTGGTCTCGCCGGAGGCGGCGGTGGCGGCCATCGTGCGGCCGGAGTCCACCACCACCAGCACCGGAGCGGCGGCGTCCCGCTGGAACCGCTTGATCACCGGCACCCCGGTCCGGGCCGACGACTTCCAGTCGATGTCCCCGACGTCATCGCCGGGGGTGTAGAGCGCCAGGTCGTCGAAGTCCTGGCCGTGACCCTGGAGCGTGGAGGCGTGCAGCCCGTCGCGCAGGCTGGTGGCGCGGCGCACCGTGGGCAGGCTCAGGACCGCCCTGGCCTGATCCACCCGTGCCGCCACCGCGTCCAGCGGCGAGCCCTCCTGCTCCTCGGTCATGTCGCGCTCAGGGCGTGGGCACCGCGGCGAACACGGCGTCGATCAGGCTCTCCGCGGTGACCCCGTCCACCAGGGCGTCGAGGGTGCGCACCAGCCGGTGCCGGAGCACCGAGTGCCGCAGCGCCTTCACGTCCTCCGGGATCACGTACGCCCGACCGGCCAGCACGGCCAGTGCCTGCGCGATCTGCATCAGAGCGATCGACCCACGGGGGCTCGCGCCCACCCGGACGTGCCGCTGGAGACCGGCGATCGGAGCGGGGCCGCCGCCACGGGTGGTCGCGACCAGCGCCACGATGTAACGCCGGATCGCGTCGTCCACGTACACCCGACGGGTCAGGTCCTGCAGGAACCGCACGTCGTCCAGCGCCACCGGCTGCCCGGTCATCGGCGCCGACTGCGCACCCGAGGAGATCCGACCCAGCACCTCGATCTCCTCCGGCGGCGCCGGATAGTCGAGCACCTCCTTGAGCAGGAAGCGGTCCATCTGCGCCTCGGGGAGGACGTAGGTGCCCTCCTCCTCGATCGGGTTCTGGGTCGCCAGCACCACGAACGGCTTGGGCAGCGGGTGCACCTCGCCGCCGATGGAGGTCTGCCGCTCCTGCATCGCCTCCAGCATCGCCGACTGGGTCTTGGCGCTGGACCGGTTGATCTCGTCCAGGAGCACCACGTTGGCGTGCACCGGACCGAGCTGCGTGCTGAACGCGCCGGTGGAGTAGTTGAGGATCTGGGTGCCGACGATGTCGTTCGGCATCAGGTCCGGCGTGCACTGGATCCGGTGGAAGCTGCCGGAGATCGACGCGGCGAGCGCCTGGGCGGCGGTGGTCTTGGCCAGACCGGGGACCGACTCCAGCAGGATGTGCCCGCCCGCCATCACCGTGCACAGCAGGGCGGTGCGCAGATTGCGCTGGCCCACGACCCGCTGGTCGAAGAAGTTGCCGATCTGCCCCACGAGCGCCTGGGCATGCTGCAACTCCCGCTCGCTGATCCGGGTGTCCCCGTCGGTCATGGGTGGCCTTCCTGTGTGCCGGTACGTCGCCGCGGGCAAGTATGTCCTGCCGAGAGGCCCGACGGGCGGCCGACAGGTAGTGCGGCCGGGTGTCGTGTGACCCGAATGAGTGGTGCTGGTGGGTGGAGCACGGCTCATGAGGTGGGTATGGGGGCGGGGGTGAAATAGCGCTCGGGGTGCTCGCGGTCGTAGGTGAGGATGTCGTCGGGCGGGGTGAAGCACGGGGTCGAGACGTCCAGGTCGATGTAGTTGGCCCACCCTTCGTCCAGTCCCGCTCGGGTGACGCCGCTGATGACGATTCCAGCGTCGTGATAGTCAAGGGTGACCGACGGCGGGTTCCCGTGGTCGCGATCGTCGCGAACGATGACGGCACCGTCGTTGAGGTAGTCGGCGATGAAGTCGTCGATCAGATCGAGGCCGGGCCGGTCGGTGTCGATCGCGAGACGGGGGCCGGTGGACCACCGGATGGATGCGGGCGGTTCGCCCTGGTCGCGCGGGGTCCAGGTGCAGTCGAACCAGTACTCGCCCTCGTAGTACGAGCGGTACACCTCGATGGGGATGTCGGGGAAGGTGTCGCGGAAGTGCTGGATCAGGTCGTCGGTGACGGTGACGGCGTTGCGGTAGGCAGCGTCGGAGGTGGCGCGCAGGGCGTTCTGGTCGGGTTGTCGGTTGCACCAGGCGGAGGTGGCGAGGACGGCGACGATGAGCAGTCCGATCAGGATCTGGCGGCGGGTCATGGCACATCCACCGTCGGCGGCACGAAGGTCGGGTCGGCCATGGGGTACTCGACGTGATTGCGCAGTTCTCCGCCCGGGCCGCGGTCCCAGACCTCCTGTGGTGGGGTCCAGGTGGTGACGTCACCGCCGATCAGCACGCTGTAGATGTTCTGCCAGGCATCCGGCTTGGTGTCCGAGCCCTCGGTGCCGAAGACGCCCGAGTGAGCGGGGCCGCCCTGGACCAGAGGGCTGTGCGGGTCGGTGCTGTCCACCCGACCGGTCTCCAGGCGGGTGATCCCGGGGAGGACGTTCGGATCGGTGCCGTGACCGAGCGGCCCGACGGACATGCCCTGGGCGTAGATGATCGGGTCGTTCGGTGCCGTCATGACGTAGCGCGGGGTGTCCGGTGCCGCATAGTCCTGAGGGGTGCTGACCCCGGGTCCGGACCCGGCCGACTCGACGTGCAAGACCCGGTCGACGACCATTCCGGCAGCCTCCGCGGCACCGACCACCGACCCGCCGTACGAGTGGCCGACAGCCGTGACCGTCGCCCCGGTGGTCGCCCGGACACCATTCGCGAAGGCCGCCAGGTGCGGGGCGATCGCGCGGGCATAGGCGGAGTCGGCTGCCTCGGCGTAGCCACCGTGCGGCGGATCGGGGGCGATGGTGGCGATGTTCTGCGGCATCGGACCACCGAGGTAGGCGATCACCGCCAGGCCGCCCCCGGCCTCCTTCACGAACTCGGACGCGCGGTCGCGCTGATCCGGCATGTTCTTCAGGTTGGTTCCGGTCCCGCCGACCAGGATTCCAATGCTGGTGGCCTGCACATCGCCGACCACCTCGCCGAACCGGCCGGCATCGGGCTCGAAGAGCACCACCTGATGCCCGGCCGTGTGCCGCGCATCACGCTCGCCCACCACCCAGTAATCGCTCGACTCCGCCAGCAGCTGCCCATACCACCCCTGCCGCGCCTGCAGGTCCGCGATGCTCCCCTCCAACTCCCGCCGCATCGCCACCTGCAGCGGGTCGTTCCCGGTGATGGCGGCGGTCTGCCGTCGCACCCCGGCGATCTGCTCCTCCACGTCCAGGATCGCCGCCCGCACAGCCGTCCGGCTCGCCGCGATCCGCACCGGCAGCGGCATCCCGTCCAGGTTGTGCACCACCCCGGGCCAGGCGCGCGCCAGGTCGGCGAGCTGGTCCGGGCTCATGGATGCGCAGGCGCTCATGACGGCCGCGATCCGAGCATCCGCGTCGACCACACCGAGCGCCGTCGCCAGCGTGGGGTACTCGGCGCCGAACACCTGCCGGTTGCTGTCGCTCATCAGCCGGGTCGCGAGCGCGGGGCAGGCTGCCAGGAGAGCGTCGAGGTCCTGGTCGGAGAGCTGGGTGGCCAACCACCGTAGTGCGGCGTCACCCTGCGGACCGTCGGGCAGACCCCGCGCCCAGGCGGCGATGTCGTGGGTGCCCCGGGCGAGAGCGGTGGGTGGCAGCGTCCCGGTGAGTGTGCCGCCACCTGCCACCCAACTGGGTGGCATCGACCGTTCGAGTCCGGCGCGCAGCCCGTAGTCGGCCTGCTCACGCTCGTCGTCCAGCCGGTCCAGACAGGAGCGGGCACTGCGTTGGTCGTCCTCGCAGCGCTGGACCCGGGCGAGCGCCTGCCAGCGGTCGTCGTCGGTGCTGGACGTGTCGGCGCGCACCCGGTCGAGCTCGTCCTCGGCGCGGGACAGGTCCAGGGTGGTCTGCTGCCACTCGGCGAGGGCCGGAGTGGATCGGCCCTTGATGCTCGCCACGGTGTACAGGTACAGGTTCAAGGTCTCGGCGCCGACATGTGCTGCGTCGTGGAAGTCGCGGATCGCGGTCACCCTGGGTCGGGCGGTGTCCTCCCATGCGTCGGCACTCCGACCGGACCAGCCGTCGGCGGCCGTGCTGATCGCGCGGTCAGCACGCTCGGCACCCTCCGCGAGGTCGGGCAGCACCCGCCCCACCAGGTGGTAGAGCACCTGATCGAAGCTCTCAAGGTCGCAGACTCCTGGGTGGTCCCGGTCCCAGACTCTCATCGCGCGACCTGCACACCGGTGGTCGCCAGACCGTGAGCCAACCGGCCGTCCGCCTCGCCGAGGATCTCGGCAGCTCGCGCTACCTCCTGCGCGCTGACCCGCATCCCTCCGGCCACCGCCCCTGAGGTGACCGACAGCCAGTCGAACCAGGAGTCCACCGCTTCCTGGGCGGAGGTCGACCCAGTGTCCGGCACCGCGGAGCGCAGATCGTGCACCAGATCGTTCGCGACGCCGTGCAACTCGCGGTGTGCGGACAGTGCCGCGTCGTGGGAAAGCTCCAGATCAGCCATGCCGAGCAGGGTTCCGGTCGTCGGGCCGCCACGTCCCGGGTTTCGCCGGAATTAAGTAGTGGATCGACGAACTTTGAGTGCGATCACCCAGTCATCGTGCGCCGACCCGGACCACCAGGGCACCCGGGTCGACCCGGGCCGACAGCTCGGTGACCTCGCCGATGACGTCGCCGTCCACCTGGACGTGCTCGCCGCCGGCGATGGACACGTGCACCTCGCGGGCGCGGGCGTGGTCGATCCGGCCGATCTTGGCCGGCAGCTGCGGTCGCACCCCGACCCCCTGCAGCACGACCTCGCCGAACAGTTGCGCCCAGCCCGCGACCCCGCCGCGGGTGTCGATGGCGGCGATGTCCAGCCAGCCGTCGTCCAGTTCGGCGTCGGGCAGCAGGGTGATCCCGCCGGGCAGTCGGCCACAGTTGCCGATCAAGAGGCTGCGCACCCGGGTGGGTTCGGTGTCGGCGTCGTCCAGGCGCACGGTGGTCCGCAGCCGGCTGCCGTGCAGGTGCTTGATCCCGGCCACGAAGTAGGCGATCCAGCCGACCTTGGCCTTGAGCTGGTCGTCGGCGTCGGCCACCATCGCGGCGTCGAAGCCGACCCCGGCGATCACCAGGAAGATGTGGTCGCGGGGGATGTCGGTGTCGTCCGGCAGGTCGTCCGAGGCCTCGGCGATGTCGTCGTCGACATTCGACTCGAACTTCAGGACCAGCAGCCAGCCGACGTCGATCGTCCGGTCCATGCCGTCCAGCGCGAGCTGGAACGCCGCCAGCGGGTCACTGATCGGGATGTCGAGGTTGCGGGCCAGCAGGTTGCCGGTGCCGACCGGGACCAGCCCCATCGGCACACCGGTGTGGGCCAGCGCCTCGGCGACCGCGCGCACGGTGCCGTCACCGCCGAGGGCGACCACCAGGTCCGCGCCCTGCTCGATCGCCTGCTTCGCCTGGCCGATGCCCGGGTCCTCCGGCGTCGTCTCCAGCCACAGCGGCTCGGGCAGGTACTGCTCGGCGCACATCCGGCGCAGCTGCGGGCGCAGGTCGGGCACCCCGGTCTTGGAGGGGTTCGCGACGAAGGCCACCAGTGGCCGCTTCTGCTCCGGCGCGGCCTCCGGCGTCGGCGCCTGCACCGTGCCGCGGAACGGGGCCCGGGCCGGGAGCGCCGCCCGGCGGTTCATCAACCCCAGGATCAGGGCGGCGACCGCCACGATCGTGGCGGCAACGGCGAGCCATCCTTCCCAGGTCATGCAGGGGAATCTACGCACATCCGACGACTTCCGCCCGCGACCTGGTCGGATCGCTGAGTAGGCTCGCCTGGTGATCGATCTCAAGCTGCTGCGTCAGGACCCCGACATCGTGCGTGCCAGCCAGGTGACGCGTGGTGACGACCCGGGGCTGGTCGACCAGGTGCTGGACGCCGACGCCCGTCGCCGGGCCGCGCTGACCGACTTCGAGAACCGGCGTGCCGAGCAGAAGTCCCTCGGCAAGCTGGTCGCCGCCGCCCAGGGCGAGGAGAAGCAGGAGCTGCTGGCCCGCGCCAAGTCGCTGGCCGAGCAGGTCAAGGCGTTGCAGGCCGACGCGGACGCCGCCGAGACCGAGGCGACCGAGCTGGCCCGCCGGATCGGCAACATCGTGGCCGAGGGCGTCCCGGCCGGTGGCGAGGACGACTTCGTGGTGCTGCGCCACGAGGGCACCCCGCGGGAGTTCGACTTCCGGGTCCGGGACCACCTGGAGCTGGGCGAGGGCCTCGCGGCGATCGACACCGAGCGCGGCGCCAAGGTCTCCGGCGCCCGGTTCTACTACCTGACCGGTGTCGGCGCGCGGCTGGAGCTGGCGCTGCTGAACGCCGCGGTGGACAAGGCGCTGGCCGCCGGGTTCACGCCGGTCATCACCCCGACGCTGGTCAAGCCGGAGATCATGGCGGGCACCGGGTTCCTCGGTGCGCACGCGGACGAGATCTACCGGCTGGAGGCCGACGACCTGTACCTGGTCGGCACCAGCGAGGTGGCGCTCGCGGGCTACCACTCGGGCGAGATCATCGACCTGTCCGCCGGACCGAAGCGCTACGCCGGGTGGTCGGCCTGCTACCGCCGCGAGGCCGGGTCCTACGGCAAGGACACCCGCGGCATCATCCGGGTGCACCAGTTCCACAAGGTGGAGGCGTTCAGCTACACCACGGTCGAGGACGCCGCCGCCGAGCACCAGCGCATCCTGGGCTGGGAAGAGGAGATGCTGGCCCTGGCCGAGCTGCCCTACCGGGTGATCGACACCGCCGCCGGTGACCTCGGGTCCAGCGCCGCCCGCAAGTTCGACTGCGAGGCGTGGCTGCCCAGCCAGGAGCGCTACCTGGAGCTGACCAGCACCTCGAACTGCACCACCTTCCAGGCCCGCCGCCTGGGCGTGCGTGAGCGCACCGCCGACGGCGAGGTGCGTCCGGTCGCCACGCTGAACGGCACCCTGGCGACCACTCGCTGGATCGTGGCCATCCTGGAGAACCACCAGCAGGCCGACGGCTCGGTCCGGGTGCCGGAGGGCCTGCGTCCGTACCTGGGCGGCCTGGAGCTGCTCGAGCCCACCGGAGGAGCATCGCGATGACCCACCCGCGCACCGTGGCCGGGACCCTGATCGCCCTGGACGTCGACGGCACGTTGATGACCTACGACGGGGTGATCTCCGACGAGGTGCGCGCCAGCATCACCGCCTTGCAGGCGGCGGGAGCACACATCGTGCTCGCCACCGGCCGCGGGGTGCGGGCCACCGTCCCGGTGGCGCACGACCTGGGCATCACCACCGGGTGGGCGGTGTCGTCCAACGGCGCCGTCACCAGTCGGCTCGATCCCGACCTGCCCGGCGGCTACGAGGTCACCCGACAGATCACCTTCGACCCGGAGCCGGCGCTGCGGGTGCTACAGCTGGAGCTGCCCGACGCCTACTTCGCGGTGGAGGACCTCGGCCGTGGCTTCCTGGTCACCCTCGGCTTCCCGGAGGGGGAGCTGACCGGCGACCAGCGGGTGTGCGACTTCGAGGAGCTGGTGTCCCGCCCGGCGACCCGCGTCGTGGTGCGCGACCCCGGTCGCACCCCGGAGGAGTTCCGCGAGCTGGTGCGCCGGGTCGGTCTGCACCAGGTCAGCTACGCGGTCGGTTGGTCGGCCTGGCTGGATCTCACCCCGGGTGGCGTGAACAAGGGGTCCGCACTGGAGGACCTGCGCCGCGAGCTCGGCGTCGAGCCGTTCGCGACGGTGGCGGTCGGTGACGGTTCCAACGACGTCGAGATGCTGGACTGGGCGGCCCGCGGGGTCGCGATGGGGCATGCGGGTGACGACGTGCGCGCCGCCGCGGACGAGGTCACCGGCACCATCGAGGACGACGGACTGCTGGACGTGCTGCGCTCGGTGCTCGCCGAGGGCTGACCGGCCCTCAGTGCGGGGCACAGGTGACGGTGGCGGCGCCGATGCCGGGGGAGACGATCGACCAGTCGAAGTAGACCGGGTCGGAGGTCCAGCCACCGGGCCCGATCGCCTGGACCTTCACGGTGCCGGACCAGCTGCCACCGCCGAGTGACCACCCCTTGATCCCCCAGCCGACCTGCGCGGTGTCGGCCGACCAGAACGACTCGCCGACGGGCAGCATCGGGGTGTCGTCGACGGTGCCGGTCGCCCAGGAGTAGCTGCCGCTGGGCACGTGCGACACCGAGATCTCCACCCGGTACTCCAGCACCGGCAGCCCGTCACCGGCGTCGGTCAGGGTCAGGATGTGCGGCGCACCGCTGACCACGGTGCAGGTGGAGGTCGGCAGCGGCACCTCGTCGGCATCCGCGATGGTGGTGACCGTCTCGGTGCCGAGGAAGCCCGCCTGCGTCCAGCGGTCGCCGACGTGCAGCGCCACCGCACCCAGGAGCACGACGGCCAGGGCGAGCGCGGTCGCCGCGAGCCGCCGGGATCGGGTGCTCATCACTGCTCCGCCTGCGTGACGGTGAAGGACCAGACGACGTCGGCGTGCGTGCCCTGGTAGGAGTTGGGCGCGTCGGCGGCGAGCCGCATCTCCACGCACAGTCCGGCCGGGTCGGTGCCGTGCGCACCCAGGGGGACCGACGGCTCCGGGCTGACCCAGCCGGTGAGATGGGCGTAACCGGTCGCGGATCCGGCCAGATAGGACGCGTCGGCGGTGAAGTCGGCCGCGCTGCACGGCGCCGTGGAGGCGGTGCGCGCGACCACCCGGTAGTCGACGGCCGCGGCCAGATCACCGACGGCGCTGACGTCGGTGAGTGACAGGTGCGCGGCGGTGTCCGTGTCCGGCGAGGTGCGCACGTTGAACCAGGAGTAGATCGACGGCCCGGCCGCGGGTTCCAGCCGGGTGCCACCCGGTGCGAGTTCCTCCTGGTCCAGGAACAGCTGGGCCGGGTCGCCCGTCGGGTGATGCGCCCACCCGGTCGATCCGGCGGCCTGGCTCTGGGTCTGGAAGGACACGGCGTGGAAGGTCGCGACCGCGTGTTCCCGATTGGTCCAGGCGGCATCGGTCCACGGCGAACGGCCCACCGCCACCGCCACCGCCAGCGCCAGCGCGCACGCGAGCAGCACGACGGCCGCCTTCGCACGGCCGGACAGGTGGGGCGTCATGGCACCCAGCCTGATCCGGGGCGGGATCGAGCGGGGTCGGCCTGCGTGGAAACGCGGGGAGCCGGGGGATGTCTCCCGGCCGGACGCCAGGGTGCTCGTCGTCGGGCCGCCGGTGGACCCTGCCCCGCCCGACGATGCACAATCGCCCGCATGGCGCACGGCATCGTCGACGTGGCCCGGGCGGCAGGTGTGTCCACAGCCACCGTCTCCCGAGCGCTCCGTGGCCTGCCCAACGTCACCCACACCACGCGGGAACGGGTGCGCCGGGCCGCCGAGGAGCTCGGCTACGTGCCGTCGCCCACCGCCGCCTCGCTGGCTACGGGCCGCACCCGGACCATCGGGCTGATCTCGCCCTGGGTGTCGCACTGGTTCTTCGCCCAGGTGATCGAGGGTGCCGAACGGGCGCTGCGGGCCGAGGACTTCGACGCGCTGCTCTACACCTTCGAGGTCGATCGCGGCACGCGGCGGCTGGCGCTCGACCCCGGGGTGCTCCGGCGGCGGGTGGACGGGGTGCTGGTGGTCGGGCTGCCGCTGGAACCGGCCGAGATCGCCACGCTGGACGAGCTGGGCTACCCGCTGGTCTTCGTCGGACCGGGTGCCCCGGACCACGTCACGGTCGGACTGGACGACGTGGACACCGCGCGCCGGGCGGTGGCGCACCTGGCCGAGCTGGGGCACCGGGTCGTCGCGCACCTGACCGGGGAACCGGACGACGTGCTGGCCTGGTCCCCGGCGGTCCGGCGCGCCCAGGGATGGCGGTTGGAGGTCGCGCACCGTGGGCTGGACGCGTCGCCGGACCTGGAGGTGCACGGCCACTTCGACGTCGCGGGCGGTCGGGCGTCGATGCACCGCCTGATGGACGCCCGGCCCGATGTGACGGCGGTGTTCGCCGCCTCGGACGAGATGGCGATGGGCGCGATCCTGGCGGTGCGGGACCGAGGGCTGCGGGCGGGCGAGGACGTGTCGGTGATCGGCGTCGACGGGCACCAGATGTCCGAGCACCTCGGCCTGACCACGCTGGCGCAGGACGCGTACGAGCAGGGCGTGACGGCGGCGACGATGCTGCTCGAACTGCTCACCGGGACACCGGTGCCCCGGGACGTGGTCTTCCCGACCACGCTGATCCAGCGGAGTTCCACCCGGCCTGTGACCGAATTGTGACGCCGCACGGCTTGTCAGCCGGTGATGTAAACGCTTGCATGAGTCCTGATGCACCGGGCGATGAGGCCCGGTAGCCACCACGACGATGTGGAGGACCGCATGACCAGCATCCGTCGGCACCGCAGGAGTGCCGTCATCGCCGGAGGGCTCGGGGTCGCCCTGGCCCTGGCCGCCTGTTCCAGCGGTGGTGATTCCGGGGGCGACGAGACCGCCAGCGGCGGCTCGACCACCACCGACTGTGCCGACTACGACGCGTACGGCGACCTGAGCGGCAAGACGGTGACGGTGTACTCCGGCATCGTGGCGCCGGAGGACGAGCCCTACGTCGAGTCGTACAAGCCCTTCGAGGACTGCACCGGCGCGACCATCGAGTACACCTCGGACAAGAACTTCGAGCAGCAGATCCTGGTGCAGGCCCAGGCGGGCAGCGCGCCGGACATCGCGATCGTGCCGCAGCCGGGTCTGCTGCAGCAGCTGGTCGCCACCGGCAAGGCGGTCGCCGCCCCCGACGACGTCGCCGCCAATGTCGACGAGTTCTGGGGTGAGGACTGGAAGGCCTACGGCACCGTCGACGGCACGTTCTACGCCGCCCCGTCCGGCGCCAGCGTGAAGTCGCTGGTCTGGTACAACCCGCAGATCTTCGAGGCCAACGGCTGGGAGGTCCCGACCACCCTGGACGAGCTCTCCGACCTGACCGCCACCATCGCGAAGACCGGCCAGAAGCCCTGGTGCGCGGGCATCGCCTCCGGTGAGGCCACCGGCTGGCCGATCACCGACTGGATGGAGGACATGATGCTCCGGGTGCCCGAGGGCGGCCCGGACGTCTACGACCAGTGGGTCGACCACTCCATCGCCTTCAACTCCGAGGCGCCGACCGCGGCCCTGGACGCCGTGGGCGACTACCTGAAGAACCCGGACTACGTGAACGCCGGCTTCGGTGACGTGAACTCCATCGCCACCACCACGTTCCAGGACGCCGGGCTGGGCATCCCGCAGGGCACCTGCTTCCTGCACCGGATGGCGTCGTTCTACGCCTCGAACTTCCCGACCGACGGTTCGGTGACCGTCGCCGAGGACGGCAACGCCTTCGCGTTCTACCTGCCGGGTGAGACCGCCGAGGACAAGCCGGTGCTCGGTGGTGGCGAGTTCAACCTCGCGTTCTCCGACCGCCCCGAGGTGCAGGCGTTCCAGACCTACCTGTCCACCGACACCTGGGCCAACAACAAGGCCAAGGCATCCTCGGACATCACCTCCGGCGGCTGGATCTCGGCCAACAAGGGCCTGGACACCGCGAACCTGGTGAACCCGATCGACAAGCTGTCGGCGGACATCCTGCAGGACCCGAACACGGTCTTCCGCTTCGACGGCTCGGACATGATGCCGGCCGCCGTCGGGTCGAACGCGTTCTGGAAGCAGGCGACCAACTGGATCACCGGCCAGTCCACCGCGGACACGCTGGACAAGATCGAAGCGGCCTGGCCCGCCTCCTGATCTGACCTCCCACGACCGGCCCGGACCTCGCGGGGTCCGGGCCGGTCGTCAGCCATCGTCCCCGGTCTCTGGGAGGCACCGTGCACCTCGCCGTCGCCGCCACCACCACAGGCGGCAAGCTCCTCACCATGCTGATCGCGCTGATCGCCTTCGCGGCGGTGGTCGGCATCATCCTGTTCCTGGCCGCCCTCGCCGAGCGACGCGGTCGCCGGCAGACGGCCTGGCTCTTCCTGGCCCCGACCCTGGTTCTGCTGGTGGTCGGCCTGGTCTACCCGGCGGGCCGGACCGTGGTCCGCTCGCTGTACGACGCCGCCGGGTCGCAGTTCATCGGGCTGCACAACTACCTGACGATCTTCAGCTCCGACGAGCAACTGGTCGTGCTGCGCAACACCGTGCTCTGGGTGCTGGTCACCCCGTTCGTCGCCACCGTGATCGGGCTGATCTACGCGATCCTGGTCGACGGGGCACGCGGCGAGTCCTTCGCGAAGGCACTGATCTTCCTGCCGATGGCGATCTCCTTCGTGGGGGCGTCGATTATCTGGAAGTTCGTCTACGAATACCGCGATCACATCGAGAACCTGCTCCCGGGTCAGCAACAGATCCCGCAGATCGGACTGCTGAACCAGGTGATCGTCTGGTTGGGCGGGAAACCACAGCAGTTCCTGATCGACTCACCGTGGAACACGTTCTTCCTGATCGTGGTGATGATCTGGATCCAGGCCGGTTTCGCGATGACCATCCTGTCCGCGTCGATCAAGGCCATCCCGGCCGAGATGACCGAGGCTGCCCGGCTCGACGGCGTGGGCGCCTTCGAGATGTTCCGCTTCATCACCCTGCCGTCGATCCGGCCGACCGTGGTCGTGGTGCTCACCACCATCGCGATCGGCTGCCTCAAGGTCTTCGACATCATCCGGACCATGACCGGCGGGTCGTTCGGCACCAGCGTGGTGGCGAACGAGTTCTACACCCAGTCGTTCTCGGCCGGTAACCAGGGACTCGGTGCCGCGCTGGCGGTGCTGCTGTTCATCCTGGTGGTGCCGATCATCGTCTACAACGTCCGCCAGCTCCGCGCATCGGAGGGTCGCTGATGACCCAGCTCTCTGTTCCCGCGATCCCGGCGGACCCGGGCGTCGACACCGGATCGGGTCGTCGCCGCCGAGGCCGGTCCTCCGCCGCCGACGCCGCCCGGAAGAAGCTCACCTCGCCCTGGGCGTCGCTGGTCGCCGTGATCCTCGCGGTGCTCTGGACGCTGCCCACCTTCGGGCTGCTGGTGACCTCGTTCCGACCTGAGGCCGACATCAAGAACTCGGGATGGTGGACGGTCTTCACCAACCCGACGTTCACCCTGGACAACTACCAGACGGTGCTCGGCTCGACCGGGCAGGACAACCTCGCCCCGTACTTCATCAACTCGATCGCGATCACCCTGCCCGCGGTGATCGCCCCGATCCTGATCGCGGCGCTGGCCGCCTACGCCTTCGCCTGGATGCGGTTCCCCGGCAAGAACACCCTGTTCGTCGCCGTGTTCGCCCTCCAGGTGGTGCCGTTGCAGGTCACGCTGCTCCCGCTGTTGGAGCTGTGGGTCGACATGGGGATCAACCGCACGTTCTGGCCGATCTGGCTGGCGCACACCATGTTCGCCCTGCCGCTGGCGGTGTTCCTGCTGCACAACTTCATGCGGGAGATCCCCGGTGAGCTGATCGAGGCGGCACGGGTCGACGGTGCCGGACACGTCACCGTGTTCTTCCGGCTCATGCTGCCGATGCTCAAGCCCGCGTTGGCGGCCTTCGGCATCTACCAGTTCCTCTGGGTGTGGAACGACCTGCTGGTCGGTCTCACCTTCGGCGGGCAGGCGAACGTCAACCCGCTCACCGTCGCGCTGTTCAACCTGACCGGCACCCGCGGCACCGCCTGGCACCTGCTGTCGGCCGGGGCATTCGTGTCGATCATCGTGCCGGTGGTGGTGTTCGTCGCCCTGCAGCGGTACTTCGTCCGCGGACTCCTGGCCGGCTCGGTCAAGGGCTGACGCCGCTCGGCGCCCCGCCCCGCTGGCCCCGCCCCGCCTCGCTTCCCCGAGGTCGGCACTTCGCGCCCGAGGTCGGCACTTCGCCGGGCTCGACCCGGCGTGAAGTGCCGACCGCGGCGCTGGGAGGGGAGCCGGCGCTGGGAGGGGAGCCGGCGCTGGGAGGGGAGCCGGCTCTGGGAGGGGAGCCGGGGGCGGGTGCGGGGGCTGGCTGGGTGTCGGGGTCCGTAGGGTGGGCGGGTGACGAACGGTGGCCGGATCCCAGCGCCGGTGCTGTTCGTCTTCTCCGGGCTGACCCAGTACGCCGGTGCCGCGCTGGCGGTGGGGTTGTTCGCCACGGTCGTGTCGCCGACCGTCGCGTGGCTGCGGATCGCGGTGGCGGCGCTGGTGCTGATCGCCTGGCGTCGGCCGTGGCGGGCGCGCTGGACCCGCCGCTCCCTGCTGACCGCCGCGCTGTTCGGTGTGGTGCTCGCGGCGATGAACGTGACGTTCTACCTGGCCATCGACGTGCTGCCGCTGGGCACCGCCGTCGCCATCGAGTTCCTCGGGCCGGTGACGGTCGCCGCCGTGACCGGACGCGGGTGGCGGGAACGGGCCGGGATCGTGGTCGCCGCCGCCGGAGTGGTGGCCCTGGCCGGGGTGCAGCTGCGGGCCGGTGACGATCCCCGGGTGCTGCACGGGTTGATCGCCATCGGCGCGGCCGCGGCCTGCTGGGCCGGGTACATCCTGCTGGGCCGGCGGGTGGCCGTCGGTGGCGACCCCACGCTCGAGGACCTCCGCCCGGCCTCAGACGACAAGAGCCCGGCTGCCGACGGTGGCCACCCGCCCGTGGACGACGCCCGCCCGGCACCGGATGGTTTCGCCTCGCTCGCGGTCGGCATGCTCGCTGGGGCGGTCGTCTTCGCCCCGTTCCTCGCCTCCGGCGCGACCCCGGTGCTGCACGACCCGGGACTGGCGCTCGCGGTGGTGGGCATCGCGGTGCTGTCGTCGGTCGTGCCCTACGCCGTGGAGCAGGTCGTCCTGCGCCGGGTCACGGCGGCGACCTTCGCCGTGCTGCTCGCCCTGCTGCCCGCCACCGCCGCGGTGGTGGGGGCGGTCGCGCTCCGGCAGTGGCCGCACGGGTGGGAGGTGGTCGGGCTGCTGTGCGTGTCGGCGGCGATCGTGCTGACGGCGGTGCCCGCCCGGCGCCGACGCGCGTGAGCGAGCCGACACCGGGCCGGGGTCAGGACGACGTCGGGGTGGCCTGCGGTGCGGACGTGTGTCCGTCGCACGGCGGCCGTTGGTCCTCGAACCGGCCGGCTGTGATCGCGCGCAGGTCGTCACCGTCCAGCAGGTCGGTCGGGACGACCACCAGTTCCGCCGTGCTCGACCGCTGGAGCGTGGTGGCGTCGGCGCACACCGCCAGGACGGTCCACGCCGTGCTGCCCCACTGAGCTGGGTCGAAGCCAGGATCCGCGCCCAGGAGGACCGAATCGTCTTGGACCGCGTAGACGAATCCCTCGCTGACCACGGCGGCCACATCCTGCAGTGTCTTACCCCTGTAGAACGACAGCGGTTCTCCGGGATCAGCGGAGGAACATGCGGTGCCTGCGGCAGCCACGACACATGCGACAGCAGCCGCAGACGACCTCATCCGCACGTGATGGCGTTCTGTCCGGGGTCGAATGCGTACAATGTGCCGGATTTGGACACAGTGACGACACCCGCGGTATTCGATGCGGTCTTCCATACCTGATAGGAGTACCTCTTCCCGCGCGGCCACGCCCGGTATGTCTGTCCCGCCCGCAGTGTCGGTGAGGAGCATGAGACGGACATCGACACGGTCGACGACTTCGAAATGTTCAGGCCCGCAGTGACCGTTGCGCGGCTTGCGCCGAGGGCGAGTCCCACCGTCCGCGTCGCCGCCTTGGTCACGCTGATCGTGCAGGTGGTGCCTGCGCGTGCGGCCTTGCAACTGCCGAGCTGTTGGGCACGATTGGTGTAGTTGCTGGACACCGTCTTCTTGTTGGTCACGTTGTACACGGTCCATGCTGCGGCTCGGGAATCGAACTCGAGCAGTTCCGTCGGCGTGGAAGGTGCGGGTGCTCCCTCCCCGTCGGCCTCGACGGCGGTCCGCGGATGTGCGGCGAACGCAGAGCTCTCTGCGACTCCTCCGACGAGGGCGCATGCCACCGCCGCTGCTGTCGCGGCTCGATACAGCGTCATGATTGATGTGTGCACGAGAGGCCTCTATTCGATGCACGCCAACCCGAGGGGCGATGGCGCAAATTCACCCCGAGGCGCGGCTGAGGGGCTCATGAACATCCTAGAGAACTTCGGCGGACAGCGAGAAGCGTTTGCGCTCGCGAAATTGTCCCACTCGCCGGCGACCTTCGCCGTGCTGCTCGCCCTGCTGCCCGCCACCGCCGCGGTGGTGGGGGCGGTCGCCCTGCGGCAGTGGCCGCACGGGTGGGAGGTGGTGGGGCTGCTGTGCGTGTCGGCGGCGATCGTGCTGACGGCGGTGCCCGCCCGGCGCAGGAGGGACGGCTAGAGGTACTGTCCGGGCCCGTTGCCCGGGGATCCGCCCGGCTGCTCGGCGTTCCCCGGCAGCGCTCGACGCATCTGGCCGAGCTGCGCCTGAGCCGCCATCTGCTGCGCGACCAGTGCCGTCTGGATCCCGTGGAACAAGCCCTCCAGCCACCCGACCAGCTGCGCCTGGGCGATCCGCAGTTCGGCGTCCGAGGGCGTGGCGTCCTCGGTGAACGGCAGCGTGATCCGGTGCAGTTCTGCCACCAGTTCCGGCGACAGGCCGTCCTCCAGCTCGGCCAGCGACCGCTCGTGCACCTCGGCCAAGCGGCTGCGGGCGGCGTCGTCCAGCGGCGACGACCGCACCTCGTCCAACAGCTGCTTGACCATGGTGCCGATCCGCATCACCTTGGCCGGTTGATCGACCTGGGGTGCGGAGGATTCTGCGCTGGCGTCGTCGCCGACCACGACGATCCGTGGCCGGTCGGTCGAGTCGTCGGTGGTCATGGTGCGATGCTCCCGCCGACCGACCGGGTGCGCGACCTCAGGGCGTCAACAGCACCTTGCCGAACACCGCGCCCGAGTCCATCAGCCGGTGCGCCTCGGCCGCCTGGTCCAGCGGCAGCGTCGTGTGCACCACCGGGGCGACCCGGCCGTCGGCGATCAGCGGCCACGCGTGCGCGGCGACGTCGGCGATCACCCGGGACTTCTGCTCGACGGTGCGCCAGCGCAGCGTGCTGCCGGTGACGTAGGCGCGCTTGGCCATCAGCTGCATCAGGTCGAGGGTGCCGGTGGCCCCGCGCTGGGTGCCGATCACGACCAGCCGGCCACCGGTGGCCAGCACCTCGACGTTGCTCGCCAGTCCGCCACCGCCCAGCACGTCCAGCACCACGTCGACGCCGCGCCCCTCGGTGGCCTCGTGCACAGCGGCCACGACGTCCTGGGTGCGGTGGTCGATCACCACGTCCGCGCCCAGCTCCCGGCACCGGTCCGCCCGCTCGGGACCACCGGCCGTGGTCAGGACCCGGACCCCCAGCGCCGTGGCGAGCTGCACGGCGATCGACCCGACCCCGCCCGAGCCGCCCTGCACCAGCAGGGTCTCTCCGGCGACCAGGCGGCCGGAGTCGATCAGGTTGGTCCACGCGGTGGCGACCGCCTCCGGCAGACCACCGGCCGCGACCAGGTCCACACCGGCAGGCACCGGCAGCACCTGACCGACCGGGACGGTGACCTGCTCGGCGTAGCCACCGCCGCCGAGGAGCGCGGCGACCGGCAGCCCGTCCGGCCAGTCGGCGGCGTCCACACCGGTCCCGCGACCGATCACGGTGCCGGAGACCTCCAGGCCGGGCCAGGACGGCACCCCGGGCGGCGGCGGGTAATGGCCCTCGCGCTGCAACAGGTCGGCCCGGTTCACCCCGGCGGCCGCGACCCGGATCAGCAGCTCACCGGCGCCGGGCACCGGATCGGGGCGTTCGATCACGGTCAGCATCTCGGGTCCGCCGGGCTGTTCCACTTCGATGACGCGCATCCGTCGACGGTACGCCTCGGATGAATCCGTGTTCACCGCTCATGTCCGCGGCTGTTTCGGCCGATGGGGACTGAACGGGTGCCCTCCCACGGGTGGCATCCGCCGACGGCCGTCCGGTCGCGGGGGAACAGGAGGCAGGTCGACATGCTGCGCAGGCTCGGCATCCGCGCCAAGGTGCTGGCGGTGCTCGCGCTGCCCGTGCTCGTGCTGCTGGTCGCCAGTGCCTACATCTCGGTGCAGTCGGTCGGCCAGGCACGGACCGCCGCCGCGGTCAGCCGGGTGGTCCAGGTGCTGCCCCAGTACGCGGCCGCCGTCGAGGCGTTGCAGCAGGAGCGGACGCTCTCGGTGCAGGAAGCCGGTGGCAACGCGCTGTCCGGCAGCCTGTCCGCCGCCCGCACCGCCACCGACAACGCCCTCGCCACGCTCTCCGGCACCGCCGCCGGGCTGGACACCTCCGGCCTGGACGCCCGGGTGGGGGAGGCGATCGACGCCGCGCAGATCCGGCAGTCCGACGTCACCGACATCCGGGAGCGCGTCGACAACGGGACCGTGCCGGTGTCCGTGGTGGACTCCAACTTCACCAGTGTCATCACCGCGCACAACGACGTCCCCGCGCTGATCGCCGAGACGCTCTCCAACCGGTCACTGGCCTCCCGACTGACCGCCTACGCCCAGGTCGCCGAGACCGTCGAGCGGGTGCTGCGCGCCCAGCCGACCGCGCTGGAGGTGTTCGGCGACGACGGTGCCGACGCCAGCAAGGTGCAGGAGCTGGCGGCGCGGTTCGCCGTCGAGGACGAGGTCCGGGCCGAGGCCCGAGCGACCACCAACAACCTGCGGCTGGACGGCATCCAGCTCCCGTCCCGTGACGCCGACCTGGTCGCGATGCAGCTGTCGCTGGAGTCCGGCAACACGCTGACCATCTCCGCGCTGGACCAGACCCGGTGGAACGCGCTGGTCAACGGCGAGCTGGCCACCCTGCGCCCGGTCGCCTCCGACCTGCTGGAGTCCGCCGGTGACCAGGCGTCCGCACTGGCGGCCGCCGCCCAGCGCCAGTCGGCGATCACCATCGGTATCACCATCGCGGCGACCGCGCTGTCCATCGTGATCGCGTTCCTGGTCTCCCGGGGGATCGTCATCCCGCTGCGCCGCCTGACCTCCGCCGCCGGTGAGGTGCGCGAGGAGCTGCCGCGCCTGGTCGAGCAGGTCGCGGAGCCGGGCAAGGCGCCGGACCTGTCGCTGGCCGAGATCCCGGTGACCTCCCAGGACGAGGTCGGCCGTCTGGCCGCCGCGTTCAACTCGGTGAACGCCACCACCATCCAGGTGGCCCGGGACCAGGCCGCGCTGCGTGGCTCGATCGCGGAGATGTTCGTCAACGTGGCCCGCCGTGACCAGGTGCTGCTCGGCCGTCAGCTCGCGTTCATCGACTCGCTGGAGCGCGCCGAGGAGGACCCGGCCACGCTCGCCAACCTGTTCCGCCTGGACCACCTGGCCACCCGTATGCGCCGGAACGCCGAGTCGCTGCTGGTGCTCGCCGGGATCGACTCCGGTCGACGGCTGCGTGAGGCCATGCCGCTGTCCGACGTGGTCCGCACCGCGTCCTCGGAGATCGAGCAGTACGACCGGGTCCAGCTGGAGCTCGGCGTCGACCCGCTGATGCACGGCTTCAACGCCCTGGCCGCTGCGCACCTGATGGCCGAGCTGCTGGAGAACGCCACGCTGTTCTCCGAGCCGGGCACCCCGGTGTTCGTCCGCACCGCCGAGGTCTCCGGTGAGCGCACCGGCGACCGGCAGGTGCTGGTCACGATCGTCGACCAGGGCCTCGGCATGTCCGACGAGGAGCTGGCCGAGGCCAACAACACCATCGGCTCCGCCGCCGCCACCGACGCGATCGGCGCCCAGCGTCTGGGTCTGTTCGTGGTGGCCCGGCTGGCCGCGCGTCTGGGTGCCGCGGTGACGCTGTCCCGGGTCACCGACGGTGGTTCGGGCACTGTCGCCACCGTCGCCTTCCCGGGTCAGCTGTTCACCGCCGAGCCGACGGCGGTCCCGGGTGGTGGCCTGGCGGCCGCCGCGACCGGTGCCGTCCCGGTGGTCGAGCCGGAGGCACCCGCCGCCGTGCCGGTCGACCTGGCGGCGCTCACCGACGGTGCCACCGGCACGGGCCTGCCCCGTCGACGCACCGGACCGGGCGCCGAGCCGGCGGAGGAGCAGCGCGAGGTCGTGCTGCCCGCCCCCGCCGAGGCGACCCTGTCCCCGGAGATCACCGCCGCCTCCACCGGGTGGACCCCGGCCGTCCCGGCGCAGGGTGGTGCCGGGTTGCCCAGCCGCGGCGCCGGGCTGCCGACCCGGGACGCCCTGCCGAGTCGGCGGCCCGCCGATGCCTCGGCCACCGCCAGCGGCACCGGGGCGCCCGACGGCAGCACCACCCCGGCTGTCGACGCCGGTCCGCGATCCGGTCTGTTCGCCGGATTCCGTGGCCGGTCCGCGGTGGCCGGTGAGCCGACCCCCGCGCAGGCCGAGTCGGGCAGCCCGGATTCGCCGGGTGCCGAGCGCACGGCACCGGGGATCGAGTCGCCCGCCGAGGCATCGCCGTTCGCCGTGCCGCTGGACACGCCGCAGGACAGCGCAGAGCAGGACAGCTCGCAGCAGCACGACAGTGCAGAGCCGGATAGCGCCCCCCAGTACCAGGGCCCGCAGGTGGACGGCCACCAGCAGGACACGGACCAGCACGACGCCGATCAGCACGACGCGGACCACAGTGGCACGCCGTCGCAGCAGGACGAGCCCGCCGAGCAGCCCGCGGCCTTCGTGGTCCCGATGCTGATGCCGGACGAGGATCAGCCGGTCGACCCCGCCTGGGGTGAACGGTCCGCCTGGGGCGAGCCGCTGGCCGTCGACTCCTTCGGCGAGCCGGTGGACCCGTTCGCCGCCGCACCCGCCGACCAGCAGGACCTCGCCCTGCCGGCCTGGGACGTGCCGGTCGAGCAGGACCCCGCGCCGTCGACCTGGGTCGCCGCCACCGAGCCGCAGCCCGCGCCGCTGGGCTGGGACGAGGCCCGCGCGCAGGAGTCCGAGCAGACCGGTTCGCGTGAGCTGCCCTTCGCCGTTCCCGAGCCCTTCGCGCCCATCGGCTCCTTCGACCAGCCGTGGGTGGACGACCACCAGGCAGTCGCCGCGCCGACCTCGGTCGACACCGACCCGGCAGCCGGGTCCGAGCAGCCGGAGGCCGCCCCGTCGGCACCCGAGGCCGCTCCGGTCGCCGCGACCGGTGCGGACGCCGGGATGCCCGACTTCGCCACCCTGGTCCGCGGCGACGGCACGGACGACGTCCCGGCCCGCCGGCGTGAGCGCGGCAGGACCGCCCGCCGTCCGTTGTTCTCCCTGGGCCGCCGCCGCAAGTCCGCCGAGCCGCGACCGGTCACCGGTGCGCACAAGCTGATCGGTGCCACGGAACTCGGCAGCACGCCGTCGACCGTGCCTGCTGTGCCCGCTGGGACGCCGGACGTCGCCCCGGCCTGGGCCCCGGCCCCGACCTGGGCTCCGCAGGAGACTCCGGCCACCGACACCGCGTGGCCCGCCGGGCCCCCGACGGACGCCGTGGCCTCGGGCTGGACGGTCACCCCCGAGCCCGCTGCCGCTCCGGCGTCGCCGTCCGGCGACCTGGCCTGGTCGCCGTCCGCGCCGTCCCTCCCGCACTCGTCGGGTGAGGGCAGCCCGGCCCCGGTCGTCCCGGCCCAGGCCGCACCGGCCGCTGCCACCCCGCCGCAGGGCTGGTCGCCGCAGCACCCGACGGCCGACACCCCCTGGACCCCGGACGCCACCCCGGTGACGCCCGCTCCGCTCACCTCCGGCGGCCTGCCGACCCGGGTGCGCGGTGAGGTCCCGGCCCCGGTGGACGACACCCCCGCCCCGACCACCGGCCCGCGTCGTGACATGAGCGGCTGGGCCTCCGCCTGGTCCTCACGCGGTGCGGCCCCGGCCGAGCAACCCGCGACGGCGGCCCCGGCAGCACCGACCGGCTGGGCACCGGAACAGGCCGAATCCGACCTCGGCGCCGGTGCGTTCGGCGCCCAGGGCGCTTCCACCCTCGCGATGCGAGCCGACATCCAGGAGCAGGCGTTGAGCGAGCTGAGCCAGCTGTCCGCGTACCGACCGAAGTCGGTCGACCGGCCCGCCGCCTCCCTCGTGCGCCGGACACCCAACGCGGTGCCGGAGGCCCCCGCGATCGCGCCGTCGACCGCCTCGGCCCCGCGTGACGCGGACGCGGTGCGCGACCGGCTCTCCAGTTTCCAGTCCGGCACCCGTCGTGGGCGTCGTGCACTGGCGGACGGCGACGGCAGCGACCAGGCCGCCCAGCCCACCCCGATCTCATGACGACCGCCCCGGCGCAGTCGCCCGACACCCCGATCCCGCAGCCGTCGGCTGCCATCCGCAAGGAGGATGCGTGACCACCCTCAGCACCGAGGCAGCCAACTTCGGCTGGTTGCTGGACAACTTCGTCCGGACCGTGCCCGGCACCCGGCACACGCTGGTGGTGTCCGCGGACGGTCTGTTGATGGCCATGTCGGAGCAGCTGGACCGGACCAACGGTGACCAGCTCGCGGCGATCGTCGCCGGCATGTCCAGCCTGACCCGCGGCGCCGCCCGTCAGCTCCGGGCCGGTGACGTCCGGCAGGCCATCGTCGAGATGGACAACCTGTTCCTGTTCCTGATGAGCGTGTCGAACGGCTCGGTGCTCGCCGTGGTCGCCGACGCGACCTGCGACGTCGGCCTGATCGGCTACGAGATGGCGATGCTGGTCTCGCGCACCGAGGCCACGCTCACCCCGCAGCTCATCACCGAGATGCGGTCGTCGCTCCCCGTCGACGGCGCCACCCGCGCGATCTGAGGTTCGTGATGAGCGAGAGCGAATTCGAGACCCGCACGGTCCGGCCGTATGCCGTGACCGGCGGCCGGGTGCGCTCCGACCGGTCGGACTACCCGTTGGAGGCGCTCGTCGAGCTGCTTCCCGGCGGGGTGGCCGGTCAGGGCCTGACGCCGGAGAAGCGCGCGATCCTGCAGCACGCGTCGCACGGCTACATCTCGGTCGCCGAACTGTCGGCGTTGCTGCACCTGCCCCTGGGCGTCGTCCGGGTCGTGCTGTCGGATCTGGTTGAGGCGGGGTTCGTGCGGGTGCACGGCTCCGACCCGGTCGAGGTCCGCACCGGCCAGTCGCCCGCCCTGTCCCTCAGCGTGCTGGAGAGTGTTCTCAATGGCATTTCCGCCCTCTGACGCCGTCGCGGCCGCGCCGGTGGCCCCCGTGCCCTCGGCCCGCACCGCCGGACCCGGCGAGCAGCCGGGTGCCGCACCGACGGTGGTCAAGATCGTCGTGGCCGGTGGTTTCGCGGTCGGCAAGACCACCTTCATCGGGTCGATCTCCGACATCGAGCCGCTGAACACCGAGGCCGCGATGACCGAGCACTCGGTCGGCATCGACGACGCCGGCGGCCAGTCCGACCGCAAGACCTCCACCACGGTGGCGATGGACTTCGGCCGGATCGCCCTGCCCGGTTCGCTGTGGCTGTACCTGTTCGGCACCCCGGGCCAGGACCGGTTCCTGTTCATGTGGGACGACCTGGTCCGCGGGGCGATCGGCGCCGTGGTGCTGGTCGACACCGACCGACTGGACCAGTGCTTCCCGGCCGTCGACTACTTCGAGTCGCGGGGCATCCCGTTCGTGGTCGGGGTGAACTGCTTCGACGGTGTCGCCAAGCACCGTCTGGAAGACGTCCGCGAGGCGCTGGCGATCCCGGACCACGTGCCGGTGCTGTACACCGACGCCCGGTCCCGCGACGCCACCAAGCAGAGCCTGATCCAGCTGGTCCAGCTGGCGATGCAGCGGCTGCGCGCAGCCTGAAGGCCCACTCATCGGCCCGCCGTCACCACCTGGTGCGGCGGGCCGAGCGCTACCCAGGACCACCTACCCGGATAGGCTGGCGACGTGCGGATCTACGCCGATGGCTCGGCGCTCGTCCGCTACCTGACAGGCGATCCGCAGTCCGACGAGTGGCGCCGGTGGGCAGCGGAGCACGAGCCGGACCTCCTCGTCACGTCGTTGTCCCTGAGCGAGCTGCGCGCCGCGGCCGCCGGGCACCCGACGGCCGTCCGGCTGCGCGCGCTCGACGTCGCCGACCGGTTGGCGGAGGTGCGGTACTTCGACCAGGCGCTGAAGCTCGCCTCGATGCTGACCGGTGTGCTCTCCCCCTTCGGTGCCCTGCACGTGGGGGTCGCCGCGGCGCACCCGGAGGTGGGTGTCCTCGCCACCTACGACGCCCGGCTGGCCCAGGTCGCCCGGATGCATCAGCTCGCGGTGGTCAGTCCCGGCCTGCCGGACGGGTGGTTCGCCTGATCCGGCGGACCTCCCTCAGTGCACCAGTCGCAGCCGTCGGTCGGAGACGCCCAGCGTGACGGTCTGACCCCAGGTCGCGGTGAGTCGGTCCGCCTCCAGCCCGTCGCCGAACACCACCAGCGCATCCGACTCCACCGCCACCTCGAGCCGGGCACCCGACGCCAGCAGACCGGCGGTGTGGTCGGCCCCGGTGATCGGCGACGGCCACGCCTCGCGGACGAACCAGGCGAGAGTGTCCTCGGCCGTGCCGGGCAGTGCGGGGGCATCGGCCCGTCCGCGGGCCAGGGAGGTCGCCCAGCCCGTGGCGCCGGTCCCGGTGGCGACCACCAGGCCCGACGACGACTGGCGTTCGACCGTGCCGTCCGGCAGCACCAGCCGGTAGCGCGCCGACTGGTGCGAGCGGTGTCCGACGTAGACGTCGTTCAGCGCGTCCAGCCCGGTCCCGTCGTCCAGGGTGGCCCGGACCAGCGCGCGGGGTTCCAGGGTGGCCGACCCCGACTGGACCGCCGCCAGGAGTCGCCCGACCCGATCGGCCCGGTGCCGGACCAGGACGCCGGGATTGCGGCCCGGCTCGGGGTCGACGCCGATCACCGGCTGTCCGTCCAGGTACTTCGCGGTGTTCGCCACCAACCCGTCCGGCCCGACCACCAGGCACAGGTCGCCGGGGTCGAAGGTGAACCGGTGCAGGTCGCCGCGTTCGACGTCGCCCCGTCGCCAGTCCACCGGGATCGCCGCCCGGGTCCGGGTCAGTGCCCCGGTCAACGCGTCGTGCCGGTCCTGCACCTCCGCGAGGGTGCGGCCGCGGGTGCGCAGGAAGAACTCGACCTGACCGCGGGTGCCGTGCCGGTCCACCAGCTCGTCCAGCTCGCTGCGGCGGTGCACCAGCACGGCCCGGGGTGCCAGGCTCATCTCACTCACCCTCCTTGCGGGTGGTCAGCGCCGCGAGGGCGCCGGTCAGCAGGTCCGGGGTGACGGTGAGCTGACCGACCTGCGGCAGGTTGGCCGCCAGCTCCTTCAGCGCCAGCGCCATCAGCACCTCCTGCGGCACCTCCGCCTGGGCGGTCAGCAGTGCGCGCTGGGCGTCGGCCTCGGCGAGTCCGCGCTGCCGGGTCGCGTCGGCGTCGGCGGCCGCGGTGAGTCCGCGGCGTTCGGCGGCGGCCCGGGTCTCGATCAGCCCGGCGGCGGCTGCCTCCTCGGCGCGGGCGCGGGCGTTGGTGCCCTCCTGCAGCACCAGCTGCTGCTCCCGGCCGGCGAGTTCGATCCGGTTGCTCAGCTCGTTCTCCGCGATGGCCCGCTCGCGCTCGACGGCCAGTGCCCGCCTCTCGTAGGTCGACCGGTCGGCCTCCGACTGCGCCGCCTCCCGGGCCGGTGTCTGCAGGGCGCGCTCCAGGTCGGCATCGGCCCGGACCGACCGGATGCGGGCACCGAGCACGGTGATCCCGGTGGCGTGCACCCGGTCGTCGGCCAGCAGTGCCGCGGTGACCCGTTCGCGCAGCGGCCCGGTGCCGGAGGAGATCGCCTCGCGCAGGGTGACCCCGGCCAGGGCGTCCATCACGTGCCCGGCGGTCAGCTCGCCGAGGAGGTGGGCGACCTGCTCCAGCGGCGTGCCGGTCCAGGCGCCGTTGCGCGGCGAGATCGACAGGTCGAGGCGGGTCGCCGCCAGCTCCGGGTCGGTGAACCGGTAGGAGACGGTGACCTCGGCGGCGACCTCCTGCAGGTCGGCGGTGCGGGCGTGGGCCACCAGGGGCAGCTCGCGGTCGTCCAGCGGCACCTCGGAGAGCACCGCCGTCAGGGGCCGGAAGTAGAACGCCAGACCGGCCCCGCTGCGCCGGACCCTCCCGTCGTGCAGCTGCACGATGTGCGAGGTGGGCGCTGCCCGCAGGTGCCGGACGAAGGGGTAGTGCGTGATGGTGGCCATCGGGTCCTCCTCGGTTTGTCGTCACAACGACGATAAGTCGTCGAGGGATTCTCGTCAACCTGACGAGATAGGCTGAGCGCCATGGACTTCCCGCCGTTCGCCGTGACCGTGGACCTGGTGGTGCTCACCATCCGGTCCGGACGCCTGCATGTCCTGCTAGTGCGACGCGGTGACGACCCGTGGCGCGGAGTCTGGGCTCTGCCCGGCGGATTCGTCCGCCCGGACGAGGACCTGCACGACGCCGCCGAGCGCGAGCTCGCCGAGGAGACCGGCGTCCATCAGCCCGCCGCCCACCTGGAACAGCTCGCCAGCTACGGCGCCCCCGACCGCGACCCCCGGCAGCGCGTCGTCTCGGTCGCGCACCTGGTCCTGGCCCCCGACCTGCCCGAACCCGACGCCGGGACCGATGCCGCCGAGGCCGCCTGGCACCCGGTGGACGAGGTCGGCGAGCTGGCCTTCGACCACACCCGCATCCTGGCCGACGGACTTGAACGCGCCCGCGCGAAACTCGAGTACTCCCCGCTCGCCACGGCGTTCTGCCCGCCGGAGTTCACCGTCGCCGAACTCCGCGCCGTCTACGAGGCGGTCTGGGGCCGGACCCTCGATCCGCGCAACTTCCACCGCAAGGTCACCTCTGTGCCCGGGCTGCTGACCGACACCGGCCGCCGCCGCACCGAGGGCCGGGGCCGCCCGGCCACCGTCTACCGCCCCGGACCTGCGACGGCGATCGTGCCGCCGCTGGTCCGGGACTGACGCGCTGGTAGTCTCGCGGCGCACCAGGAGGGCTGGCTGAGCGGCCGAAAGCGACGGTCTTGAAAACCGTTAGTGCGGTGACCCCGTACTCAAGGGTTCGAATCCCTTGCCCTCCGCCACCCGCTCCACTGGTCGCCCGCAGCCGCACGGGCCTACGCTGGATCGTCGACCCCGGTCGGCAGCAGGAAGGCGAGGCGACCCGGACGTCGCCGATCACGGCGCGATGCCGTCACAACGCGGACTCCTGCCCGCGCGGACAACCACGGAGCCACCGGTCATGGCGTGCCAGCCGCTGCTCCACCATCGAAGAGCGGCGATGCCCGTCGGCGGAACCCCCTCCTGGCGACGGGCATCGTCACGTCACGGGAGGGTCGGATGCAGATCGACGCGGTGCTGAACGACATCACGACGGCGCGGGTGGACGCGATCGTCAACGCGGCGAACTCCTCGCTGCTGGGCGGTGGCGGGGTGGACGGTGCGATCCATGCCGCCGCTGGGCCGCAGCTGCTCGCCGAGTGCCGGGAGCTGCGCCGCACCGTGCTGCCGGACGGGCTGCCGGTGGGGGAGGCGGTGGCGACCGGCGCCGGGGCGCTGCCCTGCCGGTGGGTGATCCACACCGTCGGGCCGAACGCGCACAGGGGGCAGACCGACCCGGCGCTGCTGCGCGCCTGCTTCACGCACAGTCTGGACGAGGCGGCCCGGGTGGGTGCGCGCACGGTGGCGATGCCGGCGGTGTCGGCGGGTGTCTACGGCTGGGCGGCGACGGAGGTGGCCCGGGAGGCGGTGTCGGCGGTCCGCGACTGGCCCGGGACCGGGGTGGACCAGGTGCGGTTCGTGCTGTTCTCCGAGGCGGTGCTGGCAGCCTTCGCCGCCGAGCTGTGACCCCACCACCGCCCGCCGCTCCGCACGGCTCCGCCGGTCGTGTTGCACTGTCGCCCACCCCTGAGAGCACGTACCGTTCGCGCAGGAGTGCGTCGATGCAGGTCGGAGGTGGGGTGCGGTGAGTGCTGGACCGCAGCAACAGGTGACGAGGGTCAGCATCGTCGAGGACGAGACGCTGATGCGGGCGATGCTGGAGCAGACGTTCCAGCGGACACCCGGCGTGCGGGTCGTGCACTCGCTGCCGGGTGCCACCGAGGCACTGCTCGCCATCACCCCGGGCAGCTCCGACGTCGCCCTGCTGGACATCAATCTGGCCGACGGCAACGGGATCGCCCTCGGGCTCCAGCTGGAGCGCGCCAACCCCGACCTGCGGATCGTGCTGCTGTCCAGCCACGACATGATGGGCGTCTTCACCACCGTGCAGGACGAGGTGCGGCACGCCTGGAGCTACCTGTCCAAGCGATCGGCCTTCGCTCGGGACGTGCTGGTGCAGGCGGTCGTCGCCGCGGCGCAGGGCCGGGTGGTGCTGGATCCCCAGTTGGTGCGGGAATCGGTGCCGCGCGCCGGGACGGATGTCGCCGACCTGACGCCCGCGCAGTTGCAGGTGCTGCGGCTGGTCGCGGAGGGACTGTCCAACCAGGCGGTCGCCGAGCGGCTGAAGATCTCGCCGCGTTCGGTGGAGAGTCATCTGCTGGCGATCTACCGCCGGCTGGAGATCGAGGGCGGCGACGCGAATCGGCGCGTGGCGGCCGTGCTGCGCTTCTTGCGGGAGACCGGCCGCGCATGGGCGCCGGACGCGTAACACCGCCGGCCCCGCGGGACGCCCTCGTCGCGGCCGGGTGGGTCGGCGTGATCAACGCCGCCCTGTGGGCCATCCTGTCGGTGGTGGTCCGGATCTCCTGGGACGTCGAAGGCGTCAACACCGTCGGTCGGGAGCTGCTGGTCGGCCTGATCATCTTCACCATGGGAGTTCTGCTCGTGGTGGTGTGCCTGCAGACCCGGCTGCCGCTGCGCCGGCGGCACGAGCAGTTGGTGGGCGCGATCATCCTCTCGGCGGTGTTGGGGCTGGGGCGGACGGCGATCGACCAGAAGGTGATCCCGTTCGCTGAGGACACCGGCTCCTTCCTCATCTGGTGGGCGGTGGCCGTGGTCGGCAACCTGGTCGTCGCCAGCCCGGCGATCCTGGTCAGCAACCTGGTGGCCCGGCGGCTCCGGGCGGAACAGGCGCGGATCACCGATCGGGAGCGCAACCGGGCTGCCACGGCCGCCCTGGAGGCCGAGGAAGCGGCGATGCGTCGCCAGGTGGCCGAACATCTGCACGGGACGGTGCAGAACCGACTGGTGCTGGTCGGCGCGGGACTGGACCAACTCGCGGTGGAATCCGACGACGAGGGGCGACCTGACCGCGCCGACGCGCTGCGCGGCTGGGCGCGGATGATCGACACCGTCCGCGAGCGTGACGTCCGGGCGATCAGCCACCAGGTCTTCCCCACCGGCCTCGACATCGGACTGGTCCAGGCACTGGGCCTGGTCATGGACCGTCTGCCGCCGTCCGTGGCCACCTCCATGCACTCCGGCGAGGGCCTCCGGGAGGCGGATCAGCGCATCCCGATCGCCGACCGGCTCCTGGTCGCCGCCACCGTGGAGGAGGGGCTGACCAACGCGCTCAAGCACGGCCACGCCACCCGGGTGGCCCTCGACCTGGAGGTCGACGACCACACGCTGAGCGTCACGCTGGACGACAACGGCACCGGGCTGCCCGCCGGTGAGGTGCGGGAGTCGGGTCTGCTGCGACACCGGGCGCGGCTGGAACCGCGGGGCGGCGGCATCGAGCTGCTGCCGGGGGCGGCCGGCGGCACCCGGTTGCGGATGTGGTTGCCGATCAACTGACCGTCATCGCGTGCCCGGGTGGTCGGTTCTCGGAGTTTTCTCGCAGACGTGCGGTCGCGCCGCGAGTGCGTGCGGTGCCCTGGGGTCATCAGGAAGCGCGCACGGCGCTTCACGACCCGAAGGAACCGCCACATGACCCCGACCCACACCGAGGCCCGTGACCGTCGCAAGAAGCTGCTCGCCTTGGGGGCAGGTGGCCTGGTGCTCGGCATCGGTGCCGTCGTCACGCTCGCCGCCTGGACCGACACCGAACACAGCAACGGGGACTTCAGCGCCGGACGGTTCGGTCTGGTGTCCTCCAACGACGGAACCACCTTCACCGACAACCCGACCTCCCCGGGGCTGGAGCTGGACTTCGACGCGACGAACGCCCACCTGTCGCCCGGTGCCACCGCCTACGCCGCCTACGCGGTGCAGCTCTCCGAGGACTCGGACTACGCGGCCGATGTGGCGCTGTCCGGCTCCACCGGGACCGGCGAAGCGGCCGAGGACCTGACCTACACCATCCTGAAGACCGAGAGCTTCGGTTGCACGGCCGCGACCACCGGGACCGCTCTGGTCACCGACCAGCCGGCCACCGCCACCTCGGGCGCCACGATGTTCAGCCTGGACGCCGTCAGCACTCCGGCGTTCCTGTGCGTGCAAGTCACCGCGGGCGAGGGGCTGACCCAGGGTTCCACCGGCACCATCGAGTGGGACCTCACCGGGACGTCCACCGACCAGTTGAGCTGACACCGTGCGGCGCGGCCCCGTCCTGATCGTCGCCCTCGCCCTCCTGCTGGGGGCGGCGGCGACGGTCGGGATCGATCACACGCTCGCCGCGTGGCGGGCCGACGAGCGGTCGGGTGCCGAGTTCGCCGCCGGGGTCTTCCAGAGCCAGTCCCAGACCACCGCCGCCACCGAGTGGCAGACGCACCCGGACGGCGCCGCCGCCGAGCTGGCGGTGACCGACCTGACCGGCCTGGCACCGGGCGGTACCCACGACGCCCCCACCGCGGGGGAGTCGCACTACGTCTGGCTCAACATCCGCACCGCACCCGGTTCGCACTGGGGTGGCCGACTGCATCTGATCGGGAACAGCGGCACCGGTGATCTGGCCCCGGCGCTGGAGTACCGCTTCGCACCACGGGCGGCCAGCACCGCCGACTGCACCGCCGCCGACCTGGCAGCGGCCCCCGCCGACTGGCAGCCGATCACCGACTCGCTCGCCGCCGACACCGGTCTGACCGTGTCGCCGGACGCCGCCGACGCGGTGGGCCTGTGCTTCGAGGTCCGCGTCGCCGCGTCCGCCTCCGGCCCGGCCGGGTCCGCCTACCAAGGAGCCTCGGCCGACCTGCGCTGGGACTTCACGCTCGTCCAGGACTGACCCGAGGAGTGCGCGATGTCCGCGCTGCGTCGCACCGTCACCGACCTGCTGCTCACGGTCGCCGCCGTGCTCGGCGTCTGCTGTGCCCTGCTGGCAGTGGCCGGAACCGTCGCGGGCTTCGGTGTCGTGCTGTTCCGCACCGGGTCCATGTCGCCGACCATCCCCGCCGGTTCGGCCGCGCTGGTCCGCACCGCCCCCGCCGCCGAGCTGCGGATCGGTGACGTGGTGACGGTGGATCGCCCCGGCCGGATGCCGATCACGCACCGGATCGTCAGCATCGCGCCGCTGTCCGGTGACGACGACGCCCGCGAGATCGTGATGCGGGGCGACGCCAACGATGCGAACGACCCGCTGCCGTACCAGATCGAGTCGGCCCGTCGGGTGATCGGGTCGGTGCCGGACGTCGCGCCGCTCATCACCGGCTGGGGGCGCCCCCAGGTGCTCGGCACGGTCGCCCTGTTGACGGCAGCCGGTGTCACGCTGGCGTTCTGGCCGCGCCGACCCGGCCCCGCGACGCCCGGTGGCGCGCCGGACGGGGACTCCGGGGACGACGACGTGGCCCCCGAGGCGCGCGACATCGACCCGGACCTGACCACGACCGGCCCGAAGGCGACCACCGCGCACCGCCGTCGCCGTCGCTCTCCGGCCGTGCGCGCCACCGCCGGGACCGCCCTCCTGCTCTGCGCACTGGGCGTGGTCGGCGCGACCGCCCCGACCAGCGCGCACGCGGCCGTCGACGACGACCGTCATCTCAGCGTCGATTCCTGGGCCAGCGCCACCGGCCCGATGGTCCCCGGTGAGGTGCGGGACTGGGTGCTCACCGTGCGGACGGACGGTGTCCGGGGCCGGGTGACCCGTGACCTGGAAGTGACCGGCACCGGCAATCCGGCGCTGACCGTGCAGGTGGATCGCTGTGCGGACCCCGACTGCACCCGGACCACGCCGCTGGTGTCGGCCCACACCCCGGCGCCGGGTGGCGTGCTCGACCTGCCGGATCAGACGGCGCCGGGCACCGAGGTCCTGCGGGTCCGCGCGACGCTGGACCCGCAGGCTGGGCGCGAAGTACAAGGGCTGCGGACCGGCATGACATTCGTCGCGACCGGTGACGGGGAGATCGTCGAGGCACCCGCCGACGACGCCGACACCCCGCCGGACGACCCGAGCGCCACCCCCGACGGCCCCAGCGGAACCCCGGACGCGCCCGGTGTGACGCCCGAGGGGCCTGCCGACAGGCCGACCGGTGGGCCGGGCACCGATGACGGCGCCACTCCGGGGTCCGGGCACCGGCATCCGGCACTTGCCGTGACTGCACCGCTGGGCGGCCCGCTGACCGCCCTGGTCGCGGTGCTGCTCGGCGCGCTCGGCTGGGCGGTGCTCGGCCTGCGCCGCAGGGAGCGGGAGGCAGGGCCGGACCGGTGAGCCGGGCCGGGAAGGTCGCGATCGGCCTGGTGTCGGTCGCTGCACTGCTGGCGGCGCTGATCGGGATCACCTGGTCCGATGCCGGGTTCCTCGCCCACGAGTCGGCGCGGCTGGGGGCCACCGCCGGAGTCGTGCCCCCGGCGGTGACCACCTGCACCCCCGGGGTCGGCAGCCCGCACCTCGTCACGCTGGCACCGACTGCCGGGGGCCTTCCGGCCACCGGATACCGGGTGACCCAGGAGCTTGACGCCGACTTGCCCACGGACTGGATCTGGGTGGACGGGGAGATCAAAGGGGCGCAGCTGACCCCGTTGGGTGATTCTCGCTGGCCGGCGGATCAGTCGACGGTGGGCTTCGGGATCGACTTGCCCTTCCTGGCAGGGGGATCGGCGTCCGGGACCACCACGATCCGGGCGGTCGGCCCGGGTGGATGGGAGTCCGCGGCGATCACCTACGCCTGGTCGATCTCGGCGAGCTGGGGGATCGTCTCCTCCACCTGCGAGCCGTTGGGCGGCTGACGAGGGCGGGGCGACCGATCGGTCACCCCGCCCTCGCGCGTGCTGTCCCGGTCAGGAGTCGCTGAACGACCAGTTCCGCAGCCCGTCACGGTTGCGCACACCGAGCTTGCGCAGCACCGAGGCCATGTGGTTCTCCACGGTGCGGATCGACAGCATCAGGCGACGCGCGATCTCGCGGTTGGTCAGGCCGCGGCGGGCCAGCACGGCGACCTCCCGCTCGCGGGCACTGAGCCGTTGCAGCTGGTCGTCGTGGTGGATGCTCGCCATCGACTCGATCTCCTGCAGGGCCAACGACGGCCGGTCGACGCCGTCCCGACGCAGCAGCTGCACGGCCGCGGTGACCAGCCCGGGCGAGATGACCGGGCTCACCCGGGGCAGGATCTCGGCCATCCCCACGGTTTGCCGGGCGGTGATCGCCCGCGCCAGGGTCAGGTAGTCGTCCAGCATCGGGACCGTGCTCCGCCGGGCGGCGTCCTCGATCCTGCGGACGGTCTCGGGCGAGGGGTGGTTGTCCTGGGCGAGCCAGAACAGCAGCGCGGAGCCGTACTCACCCGCCGCCGCGGCGATGGTGCCCGCCTGTTCCAGACGACGCGAGGCGGCCAGTTCCTCCCCGGTCGCGCGATCCAGTGACGCCTGGGCGATCGCCTGCAGCGGGGAGACCGCCGCCATCGCCGTCACCCGGCTGGTCAGCTCGCGGGCGAGGGGCGTCACCAGGTCCTGGGCGCAGTCAGCGGCCTGAATCGCGGCGCCGATGCTCAGGCCGCGCCGGTAGAAGGAGTTGCCCGCCGGCCCCGGAGTGCCGAGGGCGAGCGAGGTGTTCAGCACCCGCCACGCCTCCTGCGGGCGTCCGGCGAAGGTGAGCACCTCGGTCAGCACGGCCGCGTGCACCCGGATGCCGCCGATCTCCCGCGCCTGGTAGGCGTTCTCCAGCAGGTGTCGTGACCAGTGTTCGGCCTCCACCACCTGCCCCATCATCAGCAGAGCCAGTGCCCGGATCCCCTCGGCGTAGTGCTCGATGGTGCGCGGGTGGTCGGTGCCGGGCAGGTCGACATGTGCCAGCGCCAGGTCGGGTCGACCGGCATCCAGCAGAGCGCCCGCGACCACCACCGCGGACCAGCCGTCCAACCAGGGCGAGCCGGTCGGCTCCGGGGACGGCCAGGTGCTGGTCTCGGGGGTGACTCCGGTGAGCACCGCCGACCGCAGACCGGTCACGCCCTGGCCCACCTCGCGCACCCGGGGGTGGTCGGCGAGCGGCAGCGCCGCCCGCTCCTCCGGGGAGATCTCCGCCCACGCCACCCACTGGGCGCGCTGGAGGCAGAACCGGAGCAGGTCCGGCTCGGGTTCGTCGCCGGTGAGCGGCGTGCGGGTGAACACCTCCTCCAGCAGCGCCCGCGCCGGGCGGAGCATCAGGACCTGGAGGTAGGCGTTGGCGTTCTGCACCGTGGGCTGGAGCTGCCAGGTGCGCTGCAGGGTGGCCTCCACCGCCGCCGCATCGGCGAGGGCGAGGTCGGCGAGCTCCGCCGCCCACCGGTGGTAGTCCTGTTCCGCCCGGTGCCCGGCCCCGCTGAGCAGCGTGCTGACCTGGCGACCGAACAGGTAGGGCAGCGGCACGTCATCGCCGCAGCGGGCGACCACGAAGCGGGCGAAGCTGTGGGCAGTGGCGTCGTCGATCCGGTCCCGGAGGGCGGTGGCCAACGCCGGCGGCGCCACGGTGATCAGGGCGTCCTCGCCTCGGGCGCCCGGGAGCTCCACCAGCCGGCCGGCGGTCCGCAGCCGGATCAGGTCGACGCGATCCACCAGGGCCGTCGCCGTCTCCTCGGTGACCGGACCGAGCCACGACAGCAGTTCCAGCGCACGGACGTCGGCCTCCGGCAGCCCGCCGACCAGGGCGTTCGCCACCGTGTCGCCGGGCACGTCGTCGAACTGGCCGACCTTGCGCCAGACGCCGTGGTCGCGGTCGATCACCCGGGCGTGCCGGGCGGCGCTGGCCAGGGCGAGCGCGACCCGGGGGTTACCGCCGGAACGGGACAGGATGGCGGAGGCCAACGGCACGTCCACCGGCCCGCCCAGTGCTTCCACGATCAGGCGGTACATCCCCTGGAAACCGAAGTTGACCAGCCGCTCCACGGCGGGTGCCCGTTCGGTCACCAGGCGGATCATCGCCTGCGGCAGGTCCTGGATCCGCGCGGTCCGCGCCGTGGCGACCAGGGAGATCGTCGATCCGCGCAGCACCCGGGCGATCACGGCGGCGGAGACCGGGTCCAGGTCGTCGATGTCGTCGACCAGGAGCACGGCATGGCGGCCGGTCAGCTCGGAGATCAGCCACGAGGTGGCCTCGCCCACGGTGTGGCTGGTGGTGGTCTGCACGAACGACTGCTGGGTCAGGAAGGCCGACAGGGGGCTGTCACCTCCCGCCCGGATCAGGACGGTGGGTGAGCGCTGCTGCGTGCTGCGGGTGAGCAACTCGGAGAGCACCAGGCTGCGGCCGGAGCCGACATCGCCGGTGATGAGGACATCGCGACCGAGGGAGAGCCAGCGGCGCACCGCGATGAGCGCGTCCTCATTACCCTCCAGCAGGGGTGAGATCTCGGAACGAGGGGTGGACATCGAGGCTTCCTTCGGCTGTGCCGCGGTGGCGGCTGTCACAGGGGCGTGGACGGGGGACCGCCCGGGCCGAGCGTCAGGACTGTGCAGCACTCACGTAGGTACCTGCCCGGCAGGCGGTGCACCCACTGGCGCGCCCCGCACCCACATGCCGCTCCATGGCGATCTGGCTAGGTGGATCCGAGTCGGAATTAGGTGGAGAACGCCGGTGCGGCTGAGGGTGAAGGCGGGTAGGGGTGTACCGCAGCCACCAGTGCACTCGGTGCCCGCGCTGAGGGGCGGACCACCTACGAGGAACCACGGGCCGCCCCGCGTGGTGGCGCCCGGTCGGGCTCAGCCCCGGGCGGGCAACCTGCCGAGGCCGGTGCGCAGGTCGTCGGCGGAGGCGGTCAGCGACACCCGCACCCAGCCCTCGCCCCGGCTGCCGAAGGCCGACCCCGGGGCGACCGCCACCCCCTGCCGGAGCACCAGCTCCTCGGCGAAGGCCGCCACGTCACCGTCGGTGGCGTGCGACAGATCGGCCCAGAGGTACAGGCCGCCCCGGGCCGCCAGCGACGGGATGCCGAGGCCGTCGAGCACCTCGGTGGCCAGCGCGCGGTGCGCGGCGTAGGTGGCCCGGGCGGTTTCCACGTCGTCCTGCGGTCCGGTGAGCGCTGCCAGGGCGGCGTACTGGGCCGGGGTGTTCACGCAGGACACGATCGCCTCCTGGATGGTCGGCATCAGCGGCGCGAGCTGGTCCGGCACCACCAGGGCACCGACCCGCATCCCGGTCATCGCGTGGTCCTTGCTGAAGGTGTGCAGGGTGAGGACCCGGCCGTCGGTGTCGTGGGCGGCGGGCGGCACGTGCTCACCGTCGGCGAACTCGGCGTAGCACTCGTCGGAGAGCACCCACAGGTCGTGCCGCCGGGCGATGGCCATCAGGTCGGCGACCAGGGCGTCCGGCAGCGTCGTGCCCAGCGGGTTGGACGGGGAGTTCAGCACCAGCAGCCGGGTGCGGTCGGTGATCGCCGCCTCGACGTCGGCGGGGTCGGGCAGGAACCCGCGCTCGGCGTGCAGCGGGTAGGGGTGCGGGGTGGCCTGCAGCAGGTGCGCGGCCATGCTGAACGGCGGGTAGCCCGGGTCGGGGACCAGGACCTCGTCCCCGGCGCCGACGGTGAGGCTGAGCGCCAGGTGCAGCGCCTGCGCGCCACCAGCGGTGACCCAGACGTTGTCCCGGCGGACCGGCAGCGCGTGCGTCGGGTCGAGTCGGGCCGCCAGGGCGTCGCGCAGGTGCGGGATCCCGCCGTTCGGGGTGTAGCGGGTGTCGTCCCGGTCCAGGGCGTCGTGCGCCGCGGCCAGGATGTGCGGCGCGGTGGGCAGATCGGGTTCGCCGACGCTGAGCACGATCGTCCCGGGGGTGGCCCAGGCCAGCTCGGTGACCCGGCGGATGCCGGAGGCGGGGACGGTGGCGGCGTGGCTGGCGATCCGGGGCACGACGAGCACGCTAGTACCCGGATCGCATGAGCCAGGTCACACCGGGAACCGGTCGAAGCGGATGGCCGTTATCAACATCGGCACATAAGCTGCCACAGCCTGGATCCCCCTGGATGAAGAAGAAGGACTTTCATGGCAGAGCTGCTCTACCGGCTGGGCCGGTTCTCCGCCCGACGCGCCTGGGTCGTGATCGTCGGGTGGGTGCTCGCCCTGGCGCTCGCGGGCGGGGCCTACACGCTCTGGGGCGGCACGCTCAGCTCCACGGTCGACATCCCGAACACCCCCACCTCCGAGGTCACCGACCGGTTGCAGGAGGACTTCGCGGCGGCCAGCGGTGGCACCGGGACCATGATCTTCAGCACCGAGGACGGCTCGGCCTTCACCGCCGAGCAGCAGCAGGAGATCAGCGACACCCTCACCGAGATCGGGAAGATCGACGGAGTGTCCGCCACGGTCGACCCGTTCGCCACCGAGGCGCAGCGCGCCCAGCAGGCCGACCAGCTCGCGCAGGGTCAGGCGAAGATCGACGGCGGCCGCGAGCAGATCGAGCAGGGTCAGGCGCAGATCGACGCCGGTCAGGCACAGATCACCGCCGGTCAGCAGCAGCTCGACCAGGGCAAGGCGGCGGCCGAGGCAGCCGGTGCCGATGCCGCCACACTGGCGCAGTTCGCGGCGCAGCAGTCGGCCATCGACGCCCAGCAGGCCGAGCTGGACACCCAGCAGCAGGCGTTGGACGCCTCGCGCGCTGAGCTGGAGGCCGGTGAGCCGCAGCTCCAGGACGGGCAGACGCTGCTCGACCTGGCCGCCGACCTGCGCACCGTCTCCGCGGACGGGTCGGCCGCCGTCGCCACCGTCTCCTTCGACGAGCCGCTGATGAACGTCACCCCCGAGACCAAGGAGCAGGTCGAGGACACCGCCTCCGGCGCGGACATCGCCGGAGTGACGGTGGACTTCTCCTCCGACCTGGCCGCCGGGGTGCCGAGCATCGGTGGCGCCGCGGAGATCATCGGTGTCGCGGTCGCGGCGATCGTGCTCTTCATCATGCTGGGCACGCTGATCGCGGCCGGGTTGCCGCTGCTCACCGCGCTGATCGGCGTGGGGGTCGGCGCCGCCGGATCGCTGGCGTTCTCCGGTGTGGTCGACATGATTTCGGTGACGCCGATCCTCGGCGTGATGCTCGGCCTGGCGGTCGGCATCGACTACTCGCTGTTCATCCTGAACCGGCACCGGCGTCAGCTGCGTGAGGGTGCCGCCGTGCACGAGTCGATCGGGCTGGCCAACGGCACCTCCGGCAATGCGGTGGTGTTCGCCGGGACGACGGTGCTGATCGCCCTGCTGGCGCTGAACGTCACCGGGATCCCGTTCCTGGGCATGATGGGCTCGGTGGCCGCGGCGTCGGTCGCCATCGCGGTGCTGGTCGCGATCACCCTGACCCCGGCGCTGCTGGGCCTGGCGGGCAAGCGGGTGCTGCGCAAGAAGTTCCGGGACGCCGCGCCGGTGCCGGTGAAGGCCGACCTGAAGCCGATGTCCACCGGCTCCGCCGTGCTGCGGGTGGTGGCGGGTGTCGCCGCGCTGGCCGTGATCGCCCTGCCGGCACTCGGGATGCGTCTGGGTCTGCCGGACGGGTCGCAGGAGGAGCCGGACACCACGCAGTACCGGGCGTACACGATCACCGCGGAGAAGTTCGGCGCCGGGGTGAACGGGCCGCTGCTGGTGGTCGCCGATGTGGAGAAGCCGGCTGCCGACACTGCCGACACCGCCGAGGCGGAGCTCACCCACCTGCAGGCCACCATCGGCCAGCAGATCATGGACCAGAAGGACGTGGTCGCCGTCGCTCCGATCGGGGCATCGGAGTCCGGCACCATGATCGCCTTCCAGGTGATCCCGGTGGACGGCGGCACCTCCGAGTCCACCGAGGACCTGGTGCACCGGCTGCGCGACCTGACCCCGGAGGGTGCGACCCACGCCCTGGGCGTCGCGGGGATGGCATCGGGCAGCATCGACATCTCGGAGAAGCTGGCGAGTGTGCTGCCGCTGTACCTGGCGGTGGTGATCGGGCTGTCGCTGATCATCCTGATCATCGTGTTCCGGTCGCTGATCGTGCCGCTGATCGCCACCCTCGGCTTCGTGCTGTCGGTGTTCGCCGCCTTCGGTGGTGTGACGGCGATCTACCAGTGGGGCTGGCTGGGATCGGTGTTCGGGGTGCACGAGCCCGGTCCGGTGCTGAGCTTCCTGCCGACGATCCTGATCGGCGTGCTGTTCGGCCTGGCGATGGACTACCAGCTGTTCCTGACCTCGGGGATGCGCGAGGCCTACGCCCACGGGTCGTCGGCCCGGTTGGCCGTCACCGAGGGGGTGCGGGCCGGTCGCGCGGTGGTGACCGCCGCGGCGATCATCATGATCAGCGTCTTCGGCGGGTTCATCTTCTCGCACACCGCGATGATCCGGCCGATGGGCTTCGGCCTGGCGTTCGGTGTGCTGGTGGACGCGTTCGTGATCCGGATGCTGGTGATGCCGGCGCTGATGCACCTGTTCGGCGAGAAGGCCTGGTGGCTGCCGAAGTGGCTGGACCGGATCCTGCCGAACGTCGACGTCGAGGGTGCGAACCTGGAGCGGGCGCACCACGCGACGCCGGTCACCGCCGGAGCGGAGCACGCGACCTCCGGGGCGCACGCCGCCGCCGAGGTGCCGGTGGACGCGCCGTCGCACGCCGAGCACCCGGGTGACGGTCCGGCGCACAAGGCCTGATCGACCACGAAGGCCGGTGATCCCGCGGGATCACCGGCCTTCGTCGTGCGTCAGACGGTGAGGAAGGCCAGTTCGTCCCCGGCGGTGGTGGGCACGAACTCCGTCACGGTGTAGGCCGCGACCCCGGCCACGGTGAACGGGTCCTGCGCCACGATCGCCTCGATCCGGTCGCGTGCGCCACGCGCCAGGATCAGGCCGCCGGTGCGCGGCTCCTTCCGGCCGGACAGCAGGAAGGTGCCGTCCGCGTAGTGCGGGGCCAGGAAGGCGCGGTGCGCGGGCATCAGGGCGTCGATCTCGCGCACGTCGGCCAGGTAGGACAGGTCCAGGACGAAGCAGTTCATCCGGTCAGTGTGCCGCCCAGTGCTGGGCGATGGCCCGCACCTCGGTCGGGGACAGCGCGGGCTCCAGCGGCCCGCGGTCCGGTGCGTTGCGCAGCCCGTCGGTGAGGATGCGCAGGTAGCGACGGTAGGCGTCCGGTCGGGTGTCCATCGCGTGGGCGGCCAGCTCGGTGACCATCCACAGGATCATCCCGAGGTCGTCCTCGGTGGCTCCGGGCCGCAGGTCGCCCTCCTCCCGGGCGCGCTCCATCAGGGTGCAGCTGATGTCGGAGAACGGGTGCAGGTGCTCGTCCAGGTCGTGCCGGGTCTCGTCCGATGACAGCGCGGCGTCCCGGAGACCGAGGTTGCGGGTGAGGAGCTCGGCGCCGCGTTCGATCAGCATCATCAGGCCGTCCCAGGCGCGGGGGGCGCGCCTCGCCTGTTCCGCCACCTCGGTCATCTCGCGCAGGGGTCCGGCCAGGGCAGCGCCGATCAGCGAGCGCTTGTCCGGGAACCGCCGGTACACGGTGCCGACGCCGAGGCCCGCGTGGTGGGCGACCTCGTTCAGGCCGACCCCCAGGCCCCGGGTGGCGAAGAGCTCGCTGGCGGCGGCGACGATCCGTTCCCGGTTCCGCGCGGCGTCGGCGCGCAGGGGGCGGGCCGGGTCGACGTCCTCGTCGATGGGGGTGGGGTCGCTGGGCACCGGTCGAGTTTATCGAGTTGATAGCAGTGATCCACTTGTGCGCGGTGCGCGCCGCTCGCGGCACAATGGCGGCATGTCCGATTCGCCGACCGCCGGTCCGTCCCCGGCCGGTGCCCTCCTCGGTGTCGCCGCCGCCGCCCTCGGTGGCTGGCTGCTGCACCTCGGTGCCCGCGACGCGTCGCTGGTCAGGTGGGAGTGCGCCGTCAGCACCTGTGGCACCGACGACCTGGCCGGTGCCGCCCCCGTCCTCGGCATCCTCGCGCTGGTCGTGGCGGCCGGGCTGCTCACCCGCACCCTGCGCACCGTCGCCCCGCCGCTGCTGATGCTCGTCGGTGCCGGTGCCGCGCTGCTCGGGTGGCGCGACGCCGTCGACCAGGGCCTGGTGACCGCTGCCTCGGTGCAGTCCTGGCAGATGGTGGTGGGGCTGGTCGCGGCGGTCGCCCTGGTGGTCACGGTGCTGACCGCGATCCGCGAGCTGCGCCGCTCGTCGGGCTACTGGGTGCTGCTCGGGCGGCGTGGCACCTGGGGCCGGGTGACGGACTACGCCAGCGACGGCACCGCCACCGTGCACTTCGACGACGCGGACGGGAACCGGTACAGCGTGCGGACCTCGGTGCCCCGCGACGCCTTCAAGCGCGCGCCCCGGGTGTACTACGACCCGGTCGCGCCCACCGATGTCGGCCGGCTCCGGGTCGGGCTGCCCGGGCAGCCGCTGACCGCCACCGCCCGGCGGGACCAGTTCGACGCGGTCCGCCGCCTGCTGCCGCTGCCCGACGACGACCTCAGGTCCGACGCCACCGCCGCGATGGACATCGCCCCCGATGGCACCCGCACCACCACGACCACCGGTGCCTACGGCACCCGGAGGACCACGGTCGCGCCGGACGGCACCCGCACCACGACCACGATCGCGCCGGACGGGAACACGACCACCCGCAGCAGCACCGTGCGATCCAGCACCACGCGATCCAGCTCCACGCGGTCCAGCACCGAGACGGTCACCGACGTGTCGGTCGCCCTGGAGCGGCTGTCCGCCCTGCACCGGGAGGGCGCGTTGTCCGACCAGGAGTTCGCCGCCGCGAAGGCCGCCGTGCTGCGCCGATGATCCCCGCCGCGGAGGTGCGCGTCCTGCTGGCCGAGCGCCGACGGGAGGCCGAGCAGCGCCTGGCCGGCACCGCCGCCGAGCGGGCGGCCGTGGTCGCCGCCTCCCGGGACTCCAATGCCGACGACGAGCACGACCCCGAGGGCGCGACCATCGCCTACGAGCGCGGGATGCTCGACGTCCTGGCCCAGCGGGTGCGGCAGACCCTGACCGATGTGGCGGTGGCCGAACGGCGGCTGGCGGCGGGGGAGTACCAGGTGTGCGAGCGGTGCGGCGGGCCGATCGCCGACGACCGGTTGCGGGCGCTGCCGACGGTGCGGACCTGTCGGGAGTGCGCCGGGCGGTCGACCTAGACTGCCCGGGTGTCCGAGCCCTCCCCGCCGCTGCGGGTGCGCGTCCTGGGGCAGGTCGCTGCCGCCGGGCCGGACGGTGCCGCACTGGCGCCGGTGGCCGGACGCGGCGCCGATCTGCTGGCGGCGTTGGTGCTGCTGGACGGGGCACCCGGATCGGCGGAGCGGCTGATCGACGAGGTGTGGCCGCAGGACCCGCCCGGCTCCGGCCGGGCCGCGTTGCAGACCGTGGTCTCCCGGCTGCGGGCTGCGTATGGCGCTGATCTGGTGCGGTCGGTGGCGGCGGGCTACGCGCTCGGGGTCGGTGCCGAGCAGGTCGACCTGTGGCGGGCCGAACGGGCGGTCACCGCGGCCAGGGCGGCAGGTGCCCGGGCCGACACCGACACCGCGACCGCGTTGGCCGAGCTGAGCAGCACGGAGTCCGGCGTTCCGGATCCCGTGCTGCGCGACGCGGTCGAGGCGCGGGCCCGACGGGCGTGGACGGCGCTGGCGCGTGACCGGGTGACCGCCCTGCTCGAAGGACCGGCACCCGCCGACGCCCTGCCGCTGGCCGAACGACTGGCGGACCTCGCCCCGTGGGACGACAGCGCACAGCTGGCCTTGATGCGGGCCCTGCACGCCGCCGGTCGCAGCTCGGAGGCGATCGCCGCCTTCGCCGGGTACCGGGAACGACTGGCCGACGAGCTCGGCACCGACCCGTCCAGCGCGGTCGCCGCCTTCCACCTCGAGCTGCTCACCGCCGAGGCGGCGCCGACCCGGCAGCGGGTGCTCGGGGTCAAGGCCACGCCCGGCGACCTGCTGGGCAGGGCCGAGGACCTGGCGACGGTCGAATCCGCGCTGCGGAAGTCGGCGGTGGTGACCGTGCTCGGCATCGGCGGACTGGGCAAGACCCGGCTGGTGCAGGAGGTAGCACGCCGGGCCGCCGACCGGGGTGAGGCGGTGGCGGTGGTGGAGCTGGCGGCGGTGCGTGACCCGGAGGACCTGCTGCCGGTGCTCGGCAGCGCCCTGCGGGTGCCGGAGCCGGTGCGCACCGCGGCCTCGTCGGCCACCGACCTGCGCGGGATCCAGGACCGGGTGCGTGACCGGCTGGCCGAGCAGCCGCCGCTGCTGGTGCTGGACAACTGCGAGCAGGTGTTGGCGGCGGTGGCGGTGCTGGTCGCGGACCTGACCAGCACGGTGCCGGGGCTGCGGGTGCTGGCCACCAGCCGGGCACCCCTGGGCGCGCCTGGGGAGCGGGTGCACCCGCTGCTGCCGCTGCCCAGCACCGGACCGGACGGTGCACCGGGACCCGCGGTGGCGCTGTTCGTGGAACGGGCCCGGGCGGTCCGCCCGGACGTGGCGCTACCGCCCGAGGTGCTGACCCGGCTGTGCCGGCGCCTGGACGGCCTGCCGCTGGCGATCGAGCTGGCGGCGGCCCGCACCCGGTCGTTGACGGTGGAGGAGATCGAGCGGCGGCTCTCCGACCGGTTCCAGCTGCTGACCGGTGGTGGCGCCGGACTGCCGGAACGGCACCGCACCCTGCACGCGGTGATCGACTGGAGCTGGGACCTGCTCACCGGGTCGCAGCGCGAGCTCGCCCGGCGGGTGGCGACCCTGCCGGACGGCTTCGGGATCGACGTCGCGGTGGCGCTGGCCGGGCGGGACGAGTTCGCGGTGCTGGACGACCTGGACGCCCTGGTCGGCCAGTCGCTGCTGCGTGCCGAGGAGCATCGGCCGACCCGGAGCATGCGGTACCGGATGCTGGAACTGGTCCGCGAGTTCGGTCAGCGCGAGGCCGAGCGCGCCGGGGAACAGGACCTGATCGTGACCGCCCTCGGGCGGTGGGGGCGTGACCTGGCGACGCAGCGGATCGGACGCGACGGCCCGGACCGGGTCCAACTGGACCCGGTGGTGGAACGCGAGCAGGACAACCTGATCGACCTCCTGCGCACCGAGCTGGCCCGCGGGGCCGAGGCGCGGCCGGACGTGCTGGTCGCCGTGTTCGGGATCAGTGCGATGCGCTGGTTGTTGCAGGGAGCGCACGAGGAACTGGCCCAGCTGCAGCGGCAGGTGCTGGACCGCGCCCGGTTCTGGACGCCGGAGCCGGAGGTGGCCGATGCCGCGGTGCTCGGCTTCAGCATCGCGGCGGTGATCGAGGTGACCTGGGGCGACCTGCGACACGGGGCGCTCGCCCGCCGTCTGGCGCTCCGGGCGCTGGGAGCGGGTGCGGTGTCGCCGGTGAACCGGTTCCTGGCCGCACTGGTCCGGCACATCGGCGACCAACCGGCGCTGGACCGGCTGCTGGCCGAGGCGCGGGAGTCGTCGGACGGGCCGACCCGGCGGTTCAGCCTGCTCGGGTCCTGGACGATCGCGGAGAACGACGGCCGGATCGACGACGCGATCGGCTACGCCGACGGCGCCTACCGACTGGGGGTGGCCCAGAACGATCCGTGGACCATCGCGCTCGCGTCGGTGCAGCTCGCCGGGGCCTACACCCAGAGTGGCCGTGCGGCCGAGGCGATGCCGTGGGTCGCGGTGACCGATCGGGCACTGGAGCGGTTGCACGAGCTGGAGGCCGGGCCCGCCATCGCCGCGATCGAGGAGGGGCTGTGGCAGGTGCGCTCGGCGATGCTGCTCGGCCTGGGCGACTTCGACGCCGCCGAACGGGTGTTCAGCCGGATGGCCGAGCAGGCGCACGACCAGCGCGAGGCCCAGTTGCTCGGTCGGTTGGGCGCCGCCGAGACCGCCTTCGGTCGGGGTGACCTCGACCGCGCGCTGGTGCACTACCGGGAGCTGCTGCTGCTGACCCAGGTGGAGGACTACCGGCAGAACCCGTGGCAGATGGTGGTGGCCGGTGCCTGTCTGGCCGCCCATGCCCTCGCCGGGCGCACCGACCTGCCGGAGCTGACCGAGGTCGCCGAGTCGGTGCGGGACCTGCCGATCCAGGCCGGGAACCGTGGGGTGCCCTACGCCGACCGGCCGGTGCTGGGCACGGTGCTGGTCGGAGTGGCGGCCTGGCGGATGGCCAGCGGCACCCGGGAGGACACCGTGCTGCCGCTGCTGGCGCTGGCCGAGCAGATGCGGTCCCGGCAGGACTACCGACCGTTGCAGCGCGAGCAGCACTGGGCCCGCGCCACCGCCCGTTACGGCGCGGCGGCCGTGCGGGCGGCGCGGGCGGCGCAGCAGGCGGTCGACCGGACGGACGAGCTCCGCCGGGCGGCCGCGCTGCTGCACGGCTGAGGTCAGGCCCGGCGCATGTAGGCCCGCACCGTCAGCGGCGCGAAGATCGCGACCACCACACCGGCGCCGAGCAGCGCCCAGCCGGCGTCGGCGGTCCACGCGCCGTCGATGGTCAGCGAGCGGGCGGCCGTCACCAGGTGCGACACCGGGTTGACGTCCACGAAGGACTTCAGCCAGCCGGGCAGGGAGTCGGCGGGCACGAAGGCGTTCGACGCGAAGGTCAGCGGGAACAGCACGATCATCGAGATGCCCTGCACCGAGGACGCCGATCGCGCGATGACGCCGAAGAAAGCGAAGATCCAGCTCAACGACCAGCAGCTGAGGATCACCAGCAGCCCGGCCCCGACCACGCCGAGGAACCCGCCGTCCGGCCGCCAGCCGATGATCAGGCCCATCACGAAGGTCAGCGTGGTGGCGATCGCGTAGCGCACCGTGTCGGCCAGCAGCGCCCCGGACAGCGGCGCGATCCGGGCGATCGGCAACGAGCGGAACCGGTCGAACACGCCCTTGTCCATGTCCTCCCGCAGTTGGACGCCGGTGACCACCGAGGTGGTGATGACGGTCTGGACCAGGATGCCGGGGATGAAGAACGGCAGGTAGGAGGCGACGTCACCGGCGATCGCGCCGCCGAAGATGTAGGTGAACATCAGCGTGAAGATGATCGGCTGCACCGTCACGTCGAAGAGCTGCTCCGGGGTGCGCTTGATCTTCAGCAGCCCGCGCCAGGCCATCGTGAACGACTGCCGCACCGTGGTGAGCAACGGGACGTGGTTGGACGCCTGGGCGGCCAGGGCGGTGGGGTTCAGGGTGACGGCGCTCATGCCAGCACCTCCTCGGGAACGGCGGTGGTGTCGGCGCTCGCGGGCCGACCGGTCAGGGTGAGGAAGACCTCGTCGAGGGTGGGCTGCTGCACGGCCACGTCGGACAGGTGGATACCGGCCGAGCGCAGCGCGACCAGCACCTCCCCGGCGGAATCGGCGGCGGGCACCGGAGCGGTCAGGTGGCCGTCCGGGGTGCGCACCGGCGCCACACCCAGCACGGCGCTCGCCAACCGGGTGGCCTCCGGCAGATCCGCCTCGTCGGCCAGGCCCAGGTGCAGCCGGGCGGTGCCCACCGACGCCTTCAGCTCCGGGCCGGTGCCCTCGGCCACCACGGTGCCGCGGTCGATCACCGCGATCCGCTCGGCCAGCTGGTCGGCCTCGTCCAGGTACTGGGTGGTCAGCACGACGGTCGAGCCGCCGTCGATCAGCCCGCGCACGGTGTCCCACATCTGCAGGCGGGTGCGCGGGTCCAGGCCGGTGGTCGGCTCGTCCAGGAAGATCAGCGGCGGCCGGGCGATCAGCGAGGCGGCCAGGTCCAGCCGCCGTCGCATGCCGCCGGAGAAGTTCTTCAGCGGCCGGGCCGCCGCCTCGGCCAGCCCGAACTCCTCCAGCAGTCCGGCGGCGATCCGCTGCGCGTCCCGGCGGGAGAGGCCGTGCAGCCGGGCGAAGAGCACCAGGTTCTCGGTGGCGGACAGGCCCTCGTCGACCGAGGCGTACTGGCCGGTGACGCCGATCAGTCGGCGCACCGCCTGCGGTTCGGACCGCACGTCCCGGCCGAAGACGGTGGCGGTGCCAGCATCCGGCTTCACCAGGGTGGCGAGCATGCGGATGGTGGTGGTCTTGCCGGCACCGTTCGGGCCGAGCACGCCGTAGACGGCGCCGGTCCGGATGTTCAGGTCGATGCCGTCGACCGCGCGGTTCTGGCCGAAGGTCTTCACCAGACCACGGGCCTGGACGGCCCAGGGGGCGTCAGTGGGGTTCATGGCGACGATCCTGCGCGGGGCCGCTGGCACCGCACTGACATCGCGCTGACAGGTGGTAGCACCCGGTGACAGCTCAGACTTCTGCACCCTCGGGCCGATAGGACTGTCGCGCCGATGGTCGGCGTCGTCGCCTGGTCGCGGCGTGCCCCATCAGGAGCTCTCCGTGGCACCCATCCTCTCCGGCCGTCGTGCCGGGCTGGTGCTCGCGCTGGCAGCGATTCTCGCGCCGCTCGGCATCGGCACAGCTCAGGCGGCGACCCCGCCGCCGGTCCAGGTCACCCAGTCACCGAGTGGTGCCGTCTTCACGCCGATCCCGGTCCAGTTCGCCTGCTCCGGACCCGGTGCGACCTCGCTCACCTGGCGGACATCGCAGGCGGAGACCGGCACCGTGACCATGGCCGACGGCGTCGTGGACGGCACCGCGTACTACACCGCCAAGCCGACCTACAACTCCCGCGGTGGTCACTGGATCGAGGCGTTCTGCGTGGATGCCGGGGGTCCGTCCTCCACCTGGACGTACACCCCGGTCTCGGTGAACACCATCCCGAGCACCACGACGCTGAGCGTGACGCCACCGGCCTTCCCGGGCGACGCGATCACCGGCACCGTGACCACCACCGGCACGGCCGGACCGCAGTACGGCTTCTTCAGCGTGTACGTCGACGGCGTGCCGAAGACCTTCACCCAGGCCGTCGGGTCGACCCCGTTCCGGATCACCGGCACCTTCCCGGCCAGCGTCAGCGTCTACGGCGCGTTCACCAGCACCGGTGAGATCTACCAGGACTCGCAGTCGGCACCGCAGACCGTGCTGATCCCGCAGGAGCCGGTCAAGGTGCAGCCGACCGTCACGGTGCAGGTGCCCGCCACCGCCTACGCGAACTCGACCTTCCCGGCCACCGCCACCGTCACCGGCAGCGCCGGTGGCCCGGTGCCCACCGGTGAGGTGGAGTTCCGGTACAGCGAGGGCGCGTCCCTCGGCCGGGTGCCGTTGGTGAACGGCGTCGCGACCGCCGACCTCGGGCTGGGCTTCACCGGCACCGTCGACATCTACGCCACCTACTTCGGCGACGAGCACTACACCGACCGCAGCTCGGCCCGGCAGTACGTCACCCTCAGCCCGGTGCCGACGCCGATCGTCACGGTGGACGCCCCGAAGACCGGCACCAGTGACAAGGGCGTCACCGCCACCGTCATCGTCGCCGCCCCGGACAGCTCGCTGCCCACCCCGGGCGGTGGGGTGCAGCTGCTCGTGGTCAAGCCCGGCACCGGCCTGGTGGCCGACGCCGGCGGGGTGCTGGCCAACGGCGTCATCACCCTGTCCACCGGCCCGCTGCCGGTCGGCGAGTACACCCTGCTGGCGCACTACTCGGGCGGCGGTGACCACCCGTACCAGCAGACCGACTCCGCCGAGCAGAGCCTGGTGATCAGCGCCCCGGTCGTGGAGACGCCCACCCCCGGGACCCCGACCCCGGGCACCCCCACCCCGGAGACTCCGAAGCCCGAGACGCCCACCCCGGCGACCCCGGTTCCCGCCACCCCCATCCCGTCGACCCCGGTCGTCACCCCGGCACCGGTGACCCCGGTGGTCACCACCGACAAGGCGCTGGCGCAGGCGGGCGCTCGGGTCACGCTGCGCGCCGAGGGCTTCGTCCCCGGCGAGACGGTGCGCTTCGTGCTGCACTCCGACCCGGTGTTCCTCGGGACCGCGGTGGCGGACGCGAACGGGGTCGCCACCCTGGCCGTGGCCTTGCCGGACGGTGTCCCGGCCGGTCAGCACCACGTGGTCGCGACCGGAGTCGACTCCGGCCGGGTCGCCGAGGTGCCGATCCTGGTCGCCGACCCGCGCGGCACCGGGGCGCGGCTCGCCACCACCGGCACCGACCCGGCGGCGCTGACCGGACTGGTCGCGGCCCTGCTGGTCGCCGGTGCCGGACTGCTGGTGGTCGCGCGGGTGCGTCGCCGCGCCGCCTGATCGCCGCCTGATCGCCGGGTCATCGCCCGCACGACGGCCGGCGTCGTCGTGTGGCACGTGGGCGGACGCCCCGGGGTCCCCGCAGCTGTCGTGGGGTGGGTGTCGTCGTGCGGGCGTCGGCCGGATGGCGGACACTCGTCGGCGTCGATGTCGCCGCCCGGGGAGCGCCCATGTCCGTCACACCGTTCCTGTGGTTCCACGCCCACGCCGAGGACGCCGCGGCGTTCTACGTCACGCTGTTCCCCCAGTCCCGCATCCGGCACACGGTGATGACGAACAGTGCGATCCCCGGTGACGACGACGGGGTGCTCACCGTGGACTTCGAGCTGGACGGGCAGCGGATCATCGCGATGAACGGCGGCCCCGCCTTCACCCTGGACGAGGCGTTCTCGCTGTCGGTCGAGGTGGACGGCCAGGAGGAGGTCGACCGGCTCTGGGACGCTCTGACCGCCGACGGGGGCGAGCCGAGCCGGTGCGGTTGGTTGCGGGACCGGTTCGGACTGTCCTGGCAGATCATCCCGCGCGAGTTGCACCAGCTGATGGCCGATCCGGACCCGGAACGGGCGTCCCGCGCCGCCGCCGCGATGATGACGATGGGCAAGATCGACGTCGCCGCGCTGCGGGCGGCGGCGGACGGGTAGGTGCGCCCGGCCTACCCTGGTCCGGTGACTCAGCCCCGCCGCGGCCGCGTGACCATGCAGGTCCGCTGGTCCGATGTCGATCTGTTCGCCCATGTGAACAACGCCGCCTACCTGCGCTTCCTGGACGACGCGCGCTTCGCGCTGTTCCCGAGCATGGGGGTGGACCCGGCGGGTCGCCCGACCGATTCGATGCTGGTCGTGGTCAAACACGAGATCGACTACCTGGCGCCCCTCGCGTTCCGGCCGGAGCCGGTGGCGGTGGAGGTCTGGGTGCCGCGGATCGGCACGTCGTCGGTGGACTTCGCCTACGAGATCGTGGACGAGCCGTCCGACCCGGACCGCACCGTCTACCTGCGTGCCCGGTCCCGGATGGTGCAGCTGGACCGGCTGACCCTGGCCCCTCGGGCGTTCAGCGACACCGAGCGCGCCGTCTTCGAGCGCTTCCCGGGGGAGGGGCCCGACCTGCACGCCTGGTGAGGGTCGACCACTCAGCTTCCCCGGCACCACCTAGCAAAACCGGCCACTGACCCTCAAATCGGACACCGCCACCACCTATTTCGGCCGGGAACGGCCACTCCCCGGTGGCAACGTTCGAAGGGTCCGAGGGCCGGTGCCCGCCCACCGCCCTCGGACTCCAGCCATAGGGGCAGTGGCTGGCGCACCCCGCGTCCGCACTCCCTCGGACGTCGGAAGGCACATTGATGAAGATCCAGACCCTGCACCGCCTGCGCCTCGGTAGCGCGCTGATCGCCACGATGCTGGTCACGCCGCTCGGAGCCGGTGTGGCGAGCGCCGCGGCCGTCGAGCCGGACCCGACGGTCGCCGTGACCGCGTCGGACGAGGCCGGTGCATCGGAGGTCACCGCGTCCGAGACGGCCCCGGTCGAGTCCGAGGCCGCGCCGGCCACCGAGAGCGACGACGCCGGCTCCGCGTCGGACGACCCCACGGAGGTCACCGAACCGGCTGGCGAGGCCACCGCCGATGACGCCCCGGCCGACCCGAGCACCGGTGACGTCACCAGCACCGAGGACCCGGCCGCCGAGGCGACCGTCCCGACCGGGGCCACCGCACCGACCGGGACCACGACACCGCGCGCCGCCGCGATCCCGGAGGGCGTGCTGATCACCAGCCTCGCCGTCGACGCCACCGTGTCGCCGGTGCAGCAGCCGTGGAATACGCGGGGGGCCTACGCCGCCACGCTCACCGTGCACGATGTGGTCGGCACCGGCAGCGACACCCTGAGCTACGCCGGGCTGGTCGCGGACAGCGCCTTCACCCTCAGCGTCAACGGCGGCACCCCGACCGCCGTCCAGCCCGCCACCGACGGCACCGTCCCGGTGACCGGGATCGTCGAGGGGACGAACTACCTGGTGCTGAACGTCCAGTACGCGAACCCGGAGGCGCCCGCGGTGACGGCGGCGGCGAGCTACTACGTCGAGCTCAGGGTGCTCACCCAGGCGGAGACCGTCGACCTGGTGCGCGAGGACACGGCGTCCACCGGGGTGAACGAGGGCACCCGGTACCAGGGGGAGCAGGTCACCGTGGTGGCGCCGGCCGGGACCTACACCCCGGGCGAGGTCCTGACGGTGACGGTCTACGACGAGAACGACGTCGCGGTGGACACCGTGACCGCCGTCGCCGCCGCGGACGGTTCGCTGTCGGTGACCTACTCGGTGCCGCCGACCATGACCCCGGGCGACTACCTGCTGTACCTGAGCGACGCGGCGGGTCAGCCGGCCGGCTCGTACATCCTGCACGTGCTGGAGCGGGTCGCGGAGCCGGTCACGCCGGTGGACAACACCGTCACCGCCACCGACACCACCCAGCAGGTGAAGACCGACCCGGCGGTGTCGACGGTGCGTTCCGCCGCGCTGGCCGACCGGCTGGCCACCACCGGCTCGGACTCCTCCGCCGCGCTGTGGGCCGCCGGTGGTCTGGCGGCTGCCGGTGCGGTGCTGGCCGGTGGTGCGGCGATGCTGCGCCGTCGTCGGTCCGTGGACTCGTGAACCGACATCCCTGACCGCGAGGCCCGGAGGTTCCGCCGACCTCCGGGCCTCGCGACGGGTCAGAGCGTGATGCCCAGGACGGCGGCGATGGTGCTGACCACGCCGCCGCGCTGGTTCGACGGCACCACGTAGGCGGCCGCCGCGCGGACATCGGGGTGGGCGTTGTCCATCGCGCAGGACCACCGGGCCGCGGCCAGCATCCCGAGGTCGTTCCGGTAGTCGCCGAAGGCCATCGTGTGCTCCGGTCCGATGCCCAGATCGCGCTGCACCCGCCGCAGCGCCACCCCCTTGTCGGCCTCCGGGCTCATCAGATCCAGCCAGTGATGACCGGAGACCAGCACCCGCACGGGCCCGTCCAGATCGGCGAACACCGGGGCGGTCCGGTGCTCCACCGACCCGGCGTCGTGCACGGCGACCTTGAGCGGCACGTCGTCGATCGCGGTCAGGTCCGGCACCTGGGTGACCACGGTGTAGTGCTTGCGGACCTGCGTGGCGAACTCGCCCTCGAAGTGCTCGACATAGGCCGAACGGGTGCCCGACACCACCACCCCAACGGGTAGACCTGCGGCCGCCAGCTCCCGGGTGTGGGCGACGGCGCGCGGCACGATGCCCTCCGGCAGGGCGGTGGTGGACAGCACCTGGTCGCCCCGTCCGACGTAGGCGCCGTTCTCCGCGATGCACACGTAGTCGTCGGCCCGTTCACCCAGCTGAGCGCGGATGTTCGCGAACTGCCGCCCGCTGGCCGGGCAGAAGGCGATGCCCCGCCGGTCCAGCTCGGTCAGCAGCCCCCAGATGCCGTCCGGCATGCGTCCCGCGTCGTCCAGCAAGGACCCGTCCATATCGGTCGCGATGAGCCGAATCCGGTCGATGTCGGGCAGAGTGGGCGGCACGATGACCGGAGCGGGTGTCGACATGCCGACATCCTCTCAAGCCACCGCCGACCGATCGGTCGGCTCCGATCACCACAGGGGATCTTCATGCGACTCCACCGCGGCCTCACCGCCGTCGCCCTGGGCGCCGTCACTGCGCTCGCGCTCACCGCCTGTTCCGGCGACGATTCGGCCCCGGCCGCGGACTCGCGCACCACCGCCGCCGCCGACGCACCGACCGCGGTCGTCGAGGAGGAGACCACCGGCCTGACCCCGGAGAACTTCGCTCAGCGCACCGTCGCGGCGCTGGTCAAGGCGGAGACCATGTCGATGGGCATGGAGATGGCGGCCGAGGGGCAGACCGTCACCATGACCGGCCAGGTCCGGATGACCAAGTCCACGATGGACATGACGGTCGACTACGACATGCTCGGCATGACCTTCGACATGATCATGATCGACGGCAAGGTCTACATGGGCACCGGCGGCCAGTACCAGGAGATGTCGCCGCAGGAGATGGGCGCCGACTCGGTGGACGAGCTGATGGCCCAGACCGACGCCCGCGCCCAGATCGAGAGCCTCAAGGGCGCCATCGTGTCGGTGGAGCCGCAGGGCGAGGAGGAGATCGAGGGGATCCCGACCACGCACTACCTGGTCACCGTCGACCCGACCAAGCTCACCAACGTCGACCCGGCCGCGGCCGCCGCGATGGGTGACTCCTTCGGCTACGACTACTGGCTGGACGAGGCGGACCGCACGGTGCGGATGGCCTACGCCGTGCAGGGCGTGGACGCGTCGATCACCTACTCGAACTTCGGCGAGCCGGTGGAGATCACCGCTCCGGACCCGAGCACGCTGACCACCGGCCTGTTCTGAGCCGACCGACGAGGGCGACGGATCCGCTGACGGCGGGTCCGTCGCCCTCGTCGTTCACGGGGTCAGGAGGTCGTGCAACATCGCGGACACCGCATCGCGATGCTTGCGGCCGTTCAGCGCCGCGCCCCCGGAGTGGGTGAGCCGGACCGAGCCCCGCCAGACGGCATCGGCCAGCACCAGGGCCGCGTCATGCTCGTGGACCCAGGTCTCGAGTTGGGCACGGTTCATCGGACTGCTGAACAGCGCCGCCAGCAGTTCGCCGTAGACCACCGCGCGGCGCGCCTCCTCCTGGACCTGTCGACGGGCATGCGGCATGGGGACGGACCTCCGGCATCGAGGGGGCCCGGACTGTCCGAGCCGTCCTGGCCAGCGTCGACGCCCGGTCGGAGGTCCGACGGCGCGGTCCCGTGCTCCCGGTGGTCCACGTCGGTGGAACCACGGCCCCGGGCGCCCGCGCCGGGGTGGCGGCGCGGATCAGCCGCGCTCGATCAGCTCCGCGACCAGGTCAGGCACCGCGTCCTCGATCGGTGTCCGGATCACCCGGCTGGCGTGGTGGTCGTAGGGCGTCGGCTCCGCGTTCACGATGATGACCTCCGCACCGGACTCCGCCGCGATCCCGGTCAGGCTCGCCACCGGCTGCACGGTCAGCGTGCTGCCGATCGCCACGAAGACGTCCGCGTCCTGCGCGGCGGCGATCGCCCGGCCCAGGGCGTCCTCCGGCAGCCGCTCGCCGAAGTACACGACATCCGGCTTCAGGATGCCGCCGCACTCCAGGCAGTCGGGGTCGCCGTTCCGGTCGAGTCGCGCCAGCACCGCCGACGTCGCCTGACGAGCGCCGCAGCGCAGGCAGCTGGTGGTGCGCAGTCCGCCGTGCAGCTCGATCACGGGGGAGTCGTGCCCGGCCGCCTGGTGCAGGCCGTCGAAGTTCTGGGTGAGCACCGCCTCCAGCAGCTCGGCGCGCTCCAGCTCGACCAGCGCGCGGTGCGCTGCCGAGGGGGTGGCGGTCCACGCGGGGTGATCGCGCCACATCGCCCACCCGGCCCGCCGCACCGCCGGGTCGTTCACCAGCCGGTCGATCTCCAGCAGCTCGGCCTGGTCCGGGTGTCGGGTCCAGGTGCCCTCCGGACCTCGGAAGTCCGGGATACCGGAGCCGGTGGAGATCCCGGCACCGGTGAGGACGGTGATGTGCGAGCCAGGGCGACGCTGATGCATGGCACGACTCTGCTCCTGCCCGCCCCGCCCGGCCAAGTCGCCCCGGCGCGGCGGTGGGTGCGGACGGCGATGTCCGCACCCGCCGGTGGATCAGCCCTTGTACAGCACCGTGTAGCCCCACGTGCCGTTCGCGTAGCGCACACAGTCCTGGCCACCGTGGACGGTGCCACCGCGGCCGGCCAGGACGCCGAGGAACATCGACCGCGACAGTTCGCAGACCGCCTGCGACGGGTGCCCGTTCGACACGTGCAGTTGGGGGTCGGCGGCCGACGCGGCGGCAGGGGCGGCCAGGCCGAGGCCGGCGGTGAGCATGAGGGCTGCGGCTGCGGTCGTGACGCGCTGACGGAGCTTCATCTGTCCTCCAAGGTCCGGTTGGATCGGTCTCACCCACCGTTCCAGACCTCTGTGACCTTCACCACTGCGGGCGCCGTCAGCGGCCGCGGCGCTTCCCCCCACCCGGGCGCCCCGGCTGCCGACGGGACGACTGCCCGGGCTTCGCGGCCCGACCGGGCTTCCCGGTCCCGGACCTCGCGGGTGCGCCCGCACTCGGCTTCCTGGTGCGCTCCGGTTCCGCCGGGGCGGTGGTGCGTCCGCGCGAGCTGTTGGCGGTGCGGCCACGGATGATGCCGATCAGTTCCTCGATCAGCGGGTCGTCCTCCCGTGCGCGGGCCCAGGCGAGGGCGGCCTGGCTGGTCGGCGCCTCGGTGATCGGCCGGTAGGTGAGGTCCTTGCGGTGGTGCAGCCGGGCCAACGACATCGGGACGATCAGCAGGCCGACCCCGGAGGCGACCAGCTCGACGGCGTCGGCGGTGGTGTCCGGGGTGGGCAGCAGGGAGGGTTCGCCGGGCGGGGTGGTCCAGCGGATCACGTCGTCGGCCGGGGTGATCAGGGTCTCCTCGGCCAGGTCCTCGGCGGTGAGCTGGTCCAGGGCGGTGAGCAGGTGGTCCTTGGGCAGGACGACCACCGTGACCTCGGTGAACAGCGGGATGGCATGCAGGGTGTCCCGGTCCACCGGGAGCCGGAGCAGGGCGGCGTCGGCCTCGCCGGCGACCAGTGCCGGACCCGCCTCGGCGTCGGTGAGCTGGAGCAGGGTGAGCGGGTGGTCGGGCAGCCGCTCGGCCCAGGTACGAGTCCACGAGGTGGGCTGCATCCCGGGGGTGAGAGCGAGCCGGAAGTGCTGGTCCGGGGTGGTCATGACGTCGGCGGTCCTTCCGGTCGCTGGCCGGTCCAGGGTAGTGGCCAGCGACCGGAAGCACGTCAGTGGGCGCCGACCGGCTCGGGGGCGACCGGCGCCGCGTCCTCCTCGGTGAACAGGTCCTCGGCCTGGGCGCGGTCGTACTGGGCGCGGTCGAGGATGCCCTCCCGCTTGGCGACGATGGTCGGCACCAGGGTCTGCCCGGCGACGTTCACCGCGGTGCGGCCCATGTCCAGGATCGGGTCGATGGCCAGCAGCAGCCCGACGCCCGCCAGCGGCAGCCCCAGGGTGGACAGGGTCAGGGTGAGCATCACGATCGCGCCGGTCAGCCCGGCGGTGGCGGCCGAGCCGACCACGGAGACGAAGGCGATCAGCACGTAGTCCCAGAACGACAGGTCGATGCCGAAGATCTGCGCCACGAAGATCGCCGAGATCGCCGGGTAGATCGAGGCGCAGCCGTCCATCTTGGTGGTCGCGGCCAGCGGCACCGCGAAGGAGGCGTACTCCGACGGCACGCCCAGGTTGCGCTCGGTGACCCGCTGGGTGACCGGCAGGGTGCCGATCGACGACCGGGACACGAAGGCGAGCTGGATCGCGGGCCAGGCGCCACGGAACCAGCGCGTGATGCTCAGGCCGTTCGTCCGCAGGATGACCGGGTAGACCACGAACAGCACCAGGGCGAGGCCGATGTACACCGCGATGGCGAACCGGCCCAGCGAGGCCAGCGACTCCCAGCCGTAGGACTCGACCGCGTGCCCGACCAGGCCCAGGGTGCCCAGCGGGGCCAGCCGGATGATCCACCACAGCACCCGCTGGATCACGGTGAGGGCGCTCTGCACGAAGGACAGGAACGGCTCGGCCTTGGCGCCGGTGCGCAGCACGGCGATGCCGATCACGATCGCGATGATCACGATCTGCAGCACGTTGAAGCTCAGCGAGGTGCTCAGGCTGCCGTCGTCGGCCGCGCTGGTGTTCGCGGTCAGGCCGAGCGGGTTACCGGGGATCAGACCGTCCAGGAAGTCCAGCCAGGACCCGGTGCGGCCCGCCTCGTAGCCCTGGTCGGCCGACAGCGTGGTGTGCCGACCCGGTTGCAGGATCAGGCCGAGACCGATGCCGATCACCACCGAGACCAGCGCGGTGACCGCGAACCAGCCCAGGGTGCGGGCGGCGAGGCGGGCGCCGTTGGTGACGTTCCGCAGGTTGGCGACCGAGGCGACGATCGCGGTGAAGATCAGCGGCGGGACGATGGCCCGCAGCAGGGTGACGAAGGACGACCCGATGGTGTCCAGGGTGGTGGCGAGCCAGTTCGGCGAGTCGTCGGCGGCGGGGCCGATCGCCAGGGCCGCCCAGCCGAGGGCGACGCCCAGGACCAGGGCGGCGATGATCTGGAAGCCGAAGTTGCCGAGCACGGAGCGCAGGCGCGAGGACATGAGGACCTTTCGAGCGTGGTGCGGTGAGCTGATGTCGGAGCTGGAAGAACGCTCAACGACACAGCGCGCTGGCCACGCGGCGCAGGTCGACGGCACGACGCGTGGTGAGGTCCACCCCGGTCATCTCGCCCCCCTGATCCTCGCTGCGGTCCGGAGCAGTCTAGGCACTGCTCCGGACCGCGCGCAGGGTGTTCAGTCGGCGGGACGGGCCAGCCCCTGCTGGATCAGGTCCATCACCGAGGCATCGGCGAGCGTCGTGGCGTCCCCGACCTGCCGGTGCTCGGCGACATCGCGCAGCAGACGGCGCATGATCTTGCCGGATCGGGTCTTCGGCAGCTCCGGCACCACCAGGACGGTGCGGGGCTTGGCGATCGGTCCGATCAGCTTGGCGACATGGGCGCGCAGTTCCTCGCCGACGGTCTCCGGGTCGGTCCGGGCGTCACCGCGCAGGATCACGAAGGCGACCACGGCCTGACCGGTGGTGTCGTCGGCGGCTCCGACCACCGCCGCCTCCGCGACCGCCGGATGCGCGACCAGGGCGGATTCGATCTCGGTGGTGGACAGCCGGTGACCGGACACGTTCATCACGTCGTCCACCCGGCCGAGCAGCCAGATGTCACCGTCCTCGTCCTTCTTGGCCCCGTCCCCGGCGAAGTAGATCCCCGGGAACCGGGACCAGTAGGTGTCCTCGAAGCGCTGCTGGTCGCCCCAGATGCCGCGGAGCATGGCCGGCCAGGGTTCGGTCAGCACCAGGTAGCCACCGGCGCCGTTCGGCACCTCCTGGGCGTCGTCGTCGATCACGGTGGCGGCGATGCCGGGCAACGGGACCTGGGCGGAGCCGGGCTTGGTGGCGGTGACCCCGGGCAGCGGGCTGATCATGATCGCGCCGGTCTCGGTCTGCCACCAGGTGTCCACCACCGGGGTGCGATCGGCGCCGATCGCCCGGCGGTACCAGGTCCAGGCCTCGGGGTTGATCGGTTCGCCGACCGACCCGAGCACCCGCAGGCTGGACAGGTCGCGGGCGGCTGGGATGTCCTCGCCCCACTTCATGCAGGTACGGATCGCGGTCGGCGCGGTGTAGAGGATCGACACCCGGTACTTCTGCACGATGTCCCACCAGCGGCCCTTGTCCGGGGTGTCCGGGGTGCCCTCGTAGATCACCTGGGTCGCGCCGTTCACCAGCGGGCCGTAGACCACGTAGGTGTGCCCGGTGATCCAGCCGACGTCGGCGGTGCACCAGTAGACGTCGGTCTCCGGCTTGAGGTCGAAGACGTTGCGGTGGGTCCAGGCGGCCTGGGTGAGGTAGCCGCCGGTGGTGTGGAAGATGCCCTTCGGCTTCCCGGTGGTGCCAGAGGTGTAGAGGATGAACAGCGGGTGCTCCGCCTCGACCGGCACCGCCTCGTGCTCCGCGCTCGCGCCGTCCACCACGTCGTGCCACCACAGGTCCCGGCCCTCGGTCCAGTCGACCTCCTGCCCGGTGCGGCGGACCACCAGGACGGTGCGGACGATCTCCCCGCTGCCCTCCGCCAGCGCCTCGTCCACCGTCGACTTCAGCGCGCTCGGGTTGCCGCGCCGGTAGCCGCCGTCCGCGGTGATCACCAGCTTGGCGTCCGCGTCCACGATCCGGGAGTGCAGGGCCTGGGCGGAGAAGCCGCCGAAGACCACCGAGTGCGGGGCGCCGATCCGGGCGCAGGCGAGCATCGCGATCACCGCCTCCGGGATCAGCGGCAGGTAGATCGCCACCCGGTCACCGGTGCGCACCCCCAGATCGGTCAGCGCGTTGGCCGTCTTGCACACCTCGCGCAGCAGGTCGGCGTAGGTCAGGGTGCGGGTGTCGCCGGGCTCGCCCTCGAAGTGCAGCGCCACCCGGTCGCCGTGGCCCGCGGCGACGTGCCGGTCCAGGGCGTTGTAGGCGGCGTTGAGGGTGCCGTCGGCGAACCAGCGGGCGACCGGCGCCTGCGACCAGTCGAGGGTCTGGGAGAACGGTGTCGCCCAGTCGAGCAGGCTCCGTGCCTGGTCGGCCCAGAAGTCGAGCCGGTCGGCATTGGCCCAGGCGTAGACCTCGGCGTGGGCGTTCGCCTGGGCGGCGAACTCCGGGTCGGGGGCGAAACGACGGTCCTCGGCGAGCAGGTTCTCCAGCCCCGGGCGGGCAGGGGTCGGCTGGCCGGTGGTGTCGTCGGTGTTGTGCAGGACCACGGTGTCCTCCCAGCGTGCGGCAGCGCGACGGTCGTCATCGACCGCCGTTCAGCACCTTACTGGGACCTAGGTCCTATTGGGCACCGCACGGGCGAATCGACGACGATGCAGCACAGCGCACACGATCCCGGTCGCCAGCAGCAGCGCACCGACCACGAACAGGGTGCCCGAGGTGGCCACCACCACCGTGCGCTCCACCGAACCCCGGGTGCCGTCGGTGGCGAGCCAGGACACCGTGTCGGCATGGGTGGTCGCGGGCACGTAGAGATACACCACGCCGATCACGGTGCTCAGCAGCCCGGCGGTCACCGGCGCGGCGGCCGACCACAGCCCGGCGGCGATCAGCGCCGCCAGGACCAGCACCCCGAGGGTCACCAGCACCACACCCAGCGGGTCGTAGGAGGCGTCCCAGCCCGGCGCCTGCACGCCGAGGATCCGGGACTGGCCGAACAGCACGAGCCAGACCCCGACCGCGCCGACGACCAGGCCGACCAGCAGTCCGAGCAGCAACCGGCCGACACCCCCGCGTCGCGGGGCCTCGACCGGCACCGACTCGGCGACCGGGCGTTCGACCGGCGGCTGCTCGGTGGCCTGGCCCGGCGGGACGAGGACGGTGTGCTCCGGCACCTCGGCCGTCGCATCACCGAGCGGCACCTGGTCGTCCGAGGGGCCGGTGCCGGGCAGATCGGGGTACGGGACGGCGGGCGGCGGGGTGGTCCCGTAGCCGGTGGGCGCGGTCAGCGGGCTGTCGTAGTCCGAACGGAAGCTGGTGCGGCGCACGGCGGCGGACTCGCGCGGACCCGGCTCGGCGGGCGGGACCGGCGGCAGGTCGTCCAGCGGTGCGTGCAGCGGGGCGTCCAGGGGCGGCAACGTGGTGGTCGGCGCGGTGTCGGGACGGACCGGGTCCCCGGCGGCGGACACGTGCGGGTAGTCGTCCTCCGGCGACGGCTCCGGCGGCACCGGGGTCGGCCGCGCCTGGAGGTGGGCGCCCCGGCCGGGGGTGGTGGTCGGCGCCTCGTCGGGCTGCTTCTGTCCGGGCTGCGCCTCGTCGGGCCGCGGGTCGGCGGGCTTGTCGGTGGCCGACCCGGGGTGCGCGGACGTGTCCTGGTCGGCGGTGGTGTCCGGGGTCACCGGCGACTCCGGGTCGGGGGTGGTACCGGGACGGGTCTCGTCCTTCGGGGTCGGGGTGGTGCTCATCTCGGACTCCTCGCGGTCGCCACCGGACGTCCCCGGGGCTGATCTCGACCCGTCACTGCCTGATCAGGGGTCTGCGTTCCCCACGACGGTAGGCGGGCGGGCCCCGGAGCGCGCGGCGGCACGCCCGGATCGGGTCGGACGGGGTCGGTGCGGCACCCGTGGCTGTCGGGACCGGCTCAGGCGTCGACGGTCTCCGGGACGCGGGGCTGCGGGACCGCGGGGGCCGGCGCGGGCGACGCGGCGACCACGTTCGCGGCCCCGACCAGCAGCCCGCCACCGACCAGGTTGCCCAGGCCGACGAACAGCACGTTGCGGGCGAACTCGCCGACGGTCGCCCCCGGCACCCCGTCGAACAGCCCGAAGCTGAAGGTGGTCATGTTGGCGACGACGTGATCGAAGCCGGAGGTGATGAAGACCATCACGCAGGCGAAGATCACCACGATCTTGGCGACCTCGTTCTGCAACCGGCCGGCACACCAGATCGCCAGGCAAACCATCAGGTTGCAGAGCACACCGCTGAAGAACAGCTGCACGTTGGTCTCGCCGGCCTTGTGCTCGATCATCCCGGCGATGGCGCGACCGGCGGCGGTGTCGGCGTTCAGGGTGTTCGAGAAGTGCACGATCGCCGCGAAGACGATCGCGCCGAGCAGGTTCCCGGCCAGGCACGCCAACAGCGTCCACGCGGCGCGGGCGAGGCTGATCGACCGGCGCAGCACCCCCTGGGTGAAGACCATCATCGCGCTGGTCGCCAGCTCGCCACCGGCCACCACCACGATGGTCAGCGCCACCCCGAAGACCATGCCCTGCACCAGCGGTGCCAGACCCGACCCGGCGTCCTTCAACGGCCCACCGGCGGTCACCATGATGACCACGCCGATGCCGATGTACGCCCCGGCGAGCATGGTGTTCACCAGGTACACCCACGGCCGGCGCGCCAGGTCGGTCTTGGTCCGCGCGGCGCTGGTCTGGTAGTCGAGGTCCTCGGTGACGGTCAGCACCCGTTCATGGTCCCGGACCGCGTGCGCGCAGACCTGGGACGAAAAGCCCCTCAATCCCGGCGCAGCAGGACGGCGACCTCGTAGTGACCGGTCTGCGGGAACATGTCCAGCAGCCGGGCGCGCACCGGACGCAGCGAGGGCATCGCCGCCAGGTCCCGGGCCAACGACACGGCGTTGCAGGACGAATACAGCACGTCCCGCACCCCGGACGCCTCCAGCCACCCGGCCAGCGGCACCCCGATGCCCCGACGCGGCGGGTTCACGATCACCAGCTCCGGCGGCTCGGCGGCGGACCGCGCGAACTCCGTCGCATCCCCGGCGGCGAACCGCAGGCCCGGCAGCCCCGACTCGGCCACCGTCTGCTCCGCCGAGGCGATCGCCTCCGCACTCCACTCGATCCCGGTGACCTGCCGGTCCGGTGCCGCGACGTGCACGGCGAAGCCACCGACCCCGCAGTACAGGTCCCAGACCGTGCGCGGCCCGACCTCCGCCACCCAGTCCCGGCCGGTCCGGTACAGCGCGGCCGCCACCTCGGTGTTGGTCTGGAAGAAGCTCTGCGGCCGCAGGTGCAGGTCCAGGCCGTTCACCCGCATCCGCAGGGTGTCGTCCTCGGTGAGCACGATCTCCCGCTCACCCTCCAGCACCGCCTTGTGCTCCGGCAGCACGTTCACCGTCGCCACCCGCAGCCCCGGAAGCTCGGCCCGCAGCGTCGGCAGGTGCTTGCGGATCCGGGCCAGCGCCTCGGTGCTGCGCAGCACGAACCGCACCATCAGCTCACCGTCCGGCGACTGCGTCACCAGGATGTTCTTCAGCTCACCGCGGCGGTTCGGCACGTCGTAGGGCACCAACCGGGCCAGCGTGACGAACCGGGCCAACGGGTCGAAGGCCGCCTGCAACTGCGGCGGATACAGCGGACAGTCCCGCAGGTCCACGCCGCCGCCCGCCGGATCCAGGATGCCCAGCGTCGGAGCGTCGACCGTGCCCGCGACCACCAGCTTCGCCTTGTTGCGGAAGCCGCTCGGGGCGCTCAGCACCGGGTCCAGCCACTCCAGGCCGGGGGCGGCGATCAGGTCGTGGCAGCGCTGCTGCTTGTCGGCGACCTGTACGGCGTAGTCCAGCTCGATCAGCGTGCAGCTCCGGCACCGGTGGGCGTCGTAGTGGTGGCAGAGCAGGCGGGGCACGGGGTCCAGGGTACGGAGTGGTACCGCCGAGGTCGCAGCGCGGACAGAGCGACTCAGTACCCGGGCAGCACCGCGATCGCCCCGGTGTCGGCGCGCGGCTCGCTCCCGGCGGAGGCGACCTCGGTGACCGCTGCCGCGACGATGCCCGCGACGTCCGGGTGGAACACGCTGGGGATGATGTACGCCGGGTTGAGCTCCTCCGGGGTGACCACCGAGGCCAGGGCGCGGGCGGCGGCGAGCAGCATGTCGTCGGTGATGGTGTGCGACTGCGCGTCCAGCAGCCCGCGGAAGACACCCGGGAAGGCGAGCACGTTGTTGATCTGGTTCGCCACGTCGGAACGGCCGGTGCCGACCACCGCCGCGTGCTGGGCCGCCACGGTCGGATCGACCTCGGGGCGCGGGTTGGCCAGCGCGAAGACGATCGCGTCCTGGTTCATGGTGGCCAGGTCGTCGCCGGTGAGGATGTCCGGGGCGCTCACCCCGATGAACACGTCCGCCCCGGCGACGGCCCCGCGCAGCGACCCGGACAGCCGCCGCGGGTTGGTCTGCTCGGCGATCCAGCGCAGCTCGGGGGACGCCAGGTCGCGGTCCGGGTGCACGATGCCGTCGATGTCGGCGACCACCACGTCCCGGGCGCCGTCGGCGAGCAGCAGCTTGAGCACCGCGGTCCCGGCGGCACCGGCACCCGAGAGCACGATCCGCACGTCCTCGATCCGCTTGCCGACCACCCGCAGGGCGTTGGTCAGTGCGGCGGTGACGACGATCGCGGTGCCGTGCTGGTCGTCGTGGAACACCGGGATGTCCAGGCGCTCGCGCAGGCGACGCTCCACCTCGAAGCAGCGCGGGGCCGAGATGTCCTCCAGGTTGATCCCGGCGAACACCGGCGCGACCCGGACCACCGTCTCCACGATCTCGTCGACGTCCTGGGTGTCGAGGGCGAGCGGGAAGGCGTCGATCCCGGCGAACCGCTTGAACAGCGCCGCCTTGCCCTCCATCACCGGCAGGGAGGCCAACGGGCCGATGTCCCCCAGCCCGAGCACGGCGCTGCCGTCGGTGACCACGGCGATGGTGTTGCGCTTGATCGTCAGCCGCCGGGCGTCGTCGGGCCGGGCGGCGATGGCCTCGCAGACCCGGGCGACCCCGGGGGTGTAGGCCATCGACAGGTCGTCGCGGTTGCGCAGCGGAACCTTGGGCTCGATCGACAGCTTGCCGCCCAGGTGCATCAGGAAGGTGCGGTCGGACACCCGCTCGATGTCGACCCCGGGCAGCGCCCGGATCGCGTCCACGATCTGCGCCGCGTGCTCCTGTCCACTGGTGGCGCAGGTGACGTCCACGGTGAGGCGCTGCTGGCCGGAGGCGGTGACGTCCAGGGCGGTGACGATGCCACCGCGTCTCTCGATCGCCCCGGTGAGTTCGCTCACCGCCGTGGGTCGGGCCTCGATCTGCAGGCGGGCGGTGATGGACGAGGACACGGTCGGCGTCGACATGGCCCCCATTGTGTCCTGCATCACGTCCGCCGCATCCCCATACCCTGACCAGGTGACATCTCTCCCGGCGCCGCAGGGTCGGCGCGGCCCGCTCGCTGCTGCCACCGGCGACCCGTTGGCGGGGCTGCTGGGGCTGGACGGGGTGGCCGAGGCCGTGGACGGTGCCCGGGCAGCCTGTGAGGACCTGCGGTGGCACGAAGGGTTCCGGCGGCGATGGCGTGAGGTGCGAGCCGAGGCCGACCTGCGTGCGGTGCGGGGCAGTGCCGCCGTCGACGGTGCCCGGGTGCCCCTGACGGCGGTGCGACGGCTGGCGGTGGGTGCGGCGGCCGACGACTCCGAGCTGCGCGTGGTGGCCGGTGCGCTGCGGGCGACCACCCTGGCGGCGCGCTGGCGTCCGGACCTGGGGGCGCGGAGCGGTCCGCCGCTGCCGCCCTGGGGCGAGCTGCTGGCCCGGCTGCACACCGTCGCGATGCGGGACCTGCTGCCGCCCGAGGACCTGGGTCGACTCCGTGCCGACGACCAACCCCGGGACCTGACCGGGCTGGGACCGGCCCCGGTGGGTGAGGTGCTGGCCGGTCGGATGACGTTGCTGAGCAGGACGCTCGACGCCACCCGGGTCCCGGCGCTGGTCGCCGCGGCGGTGCTGCACGGCGAGCTGCTCACCCTGCGACCCTTCGTGGCGGGGAACGGGGTGGTGGCCCGGGCGGCTGCCCGGCTGCTGATCGGGGCGCGTGGCCTGGACCCGACCGGCGCGGTGGTCGCGGAGACCGGGTGGGCGCAGTCGCCGAATCCGTACCTCGGGGCGGCCGCCGGGTTCGGCACCGGGACGGCGCAGGGGGTCGGGGCGTGGATCGGGTTCGTCGCGCGGTCGGTGGTGGCGGGGGCCGAGGTCGGGCGCGAGGTCGCGGACGCCGTGCTGGCGGGGCGGTTGGGTGAGCCGCCGGTCGGGGAACTGGCCGCCGGAGCCCCGGACACAGACGACGGCGCCCACGAGGAGCGCCGTCGCTGAACATCTGGTCTGCGGGGGTTAGCAGGCGTGCAGTGATGACGTCGCTACGGGACCAGCCCGGTCGACGCGTCCTATGCGTGGACGGATCGCGCGTGGGTTCCCCCGAGACCATTCTGTTGTGAGGCCGATCACAGCACCGTCGACGTCGCAGCGGAAGGGCTCGGCACGAAGTCGCAGGTGAATCCCCTGGCGGCGTCCGGGCTGCGAGATCCGCGTCTCACGGATCGACTCATGCCGTGGCGACCCGGCCCGGGACGCGGATCACCGGGGCCGACGCGCCGAGCGGGACACCCGCCACACCAGCGCCCCCACGAGCGCCGACCCGATCACCCCGGCACCCCACCGCACACGGCGCCGCCCCTGCACCGCCACCTGCGCTCCCCGGAACGACAGCCGATGCCACCCGTGCTGCTCGGCCAACCGCCGCAGTCCCCGGTCCGGGTTGACCACGTACCCGTGACCGACCGCCGCCAGCATCGGTGCGTCGGTCGTGGAGTCCGTGTACGCCGAACTCGCCGCCAGGTCATAGCCCTCGCGCTCCGCCAGCTCCCGCATCGCCACGGCCTTCGCCTCGCCGTAGGCGTAGAAGTCGATCTCACCGGTGTAGCGCCCGTCCCGGATCGCCATCGAGGTCGCGATCACCCGGTCCGCCCCGAGCAGTCGGGCGATCGGCCGGACCAGTTCCGCGGCCGATGCGGACACGATCACGACGTCCTGACCCGCGGCGTGGTGCGCGGCGATCAGCTCCGCGGCCTCCGGCTGCAGCACCGGACCGATCGCCCGTTCCACATGGGCGGCGACCAGTTCCTCGACCCGGGCCACCTGCCAGCCGGTGACGGTCCGGGCGAGGGCGAGTCGCAGCCGTTCGGTGCGGCCCTGGTCGGCGCTGCCCAGCAGGAAGGTCACCTGGGCGTAGGCGGAGCGCAGCGCCGCACGCCGGGTGAGCAGGCCCCCGGCCAGGAACGGGCGGGCGAAGGCGGTCGCGCTGGAGGTCGCGATCACCGTCTTGTCCAGGTCGAAGAAGGCGGCGCCGCGCCGGGGCCGGGGCCGGGGAGCCTGCGGTGCGGTGATCGTCGTGCTGCCGCGTCGGCGGGACCGCGACCGCGCACGGGCGTGCCGTGGCGGGCCGAGTGGCGGTTCCGGGGCGGACTGCGCGGGGGTCATCGGGAGGCTCCTGTTCGTCCCGATCCAGCCTAGGTCGGTGGTTCCGCGGCGACGAACTGTCCACAGGGGGTCGAGGGCCGTGCCGGTCCCCAGCGTGCGGCGTCCGGCGGTGACAGCGGCCGTCGACCTCCGGAGGCTGGTCCGGAGCGGGTCCGCCGGAGGGGTGGTGCCCACGAGGGCGGGAGGGCGGTGGTGGAGTGGTGAGCGCGGGCTCGGGTGGTGAGCGTCGGGGCGGGGCTCGTGGACTGACGGGCACCGGGTCGGTCGATGGCGTGAGCGCGGGTGGCGGACGGCGATCGGGGCGGCGGGACGGGGGAACGACCGGCGTGCTCGGCGCACGTGGCGGCGCGGGGTCCTCGACCCTGGCCGCCCTGCTCGCCCACTCCCTCGCCCGGGACGGCCGCACGGTGCTGGTGCAGGTCGGCTCGGGTGCCTCCCTCGATGCGGTGCTGGGCACCGAAGGGGAGACGGGTGTGCGGTGGCCCGATCTGGGTGAGGCGCGGGGGGAGGTCGACCCCGACCAGCTCGGGCATGCGCTGCGGCGGTGGCGGCGCTGCGCCGTGCTGTCCCTGGACGACGACCGACCCGCGCGGATCCCCGAGGCGGTGGAGCGGGACGTGCTTCTGGCGCTGCGGCGGGGCCATCGGCACCTGGTGATCGACCTCGACCGGGAATCGGTGCAGGACGGCGGGAACCGCCCGGCGCTCGACCAGTGCGATCGGGTGCTGCTGCTCGTGCCTCGGGACATCCCGGCGGTGGCGGGCGCGCGACTCCTGCTGTCCCGGCTGCCGAACGACCTGCGGGTGGGGATCGTGACCCGGCGACCGGCACCCGGTGGACTGCACGGCGCCGAGATCGCCACCGCCCTGGGGCGCCCGTTCCTGGCCGACCTGCCCGGTGGCCGCCTGATCGCCCGCTCGGTGGACTCCGGCGTCGGGCCGGTGCTCGGTCCGTGGGCGGCGCGCTCCGTCCGGCAGCTGATCCGGTCGCTGCCATGACGGGCCGGCACCCGGTCGACGAGGGTCTGGTCACCGCCGTGCGGGAGCACCTGGCGCGGCGACCGGGTCCGGTCACGCCCGAGCGCGTCACCTCGGCGCTGCGGGACACCGGCACGGTGGTCGGGAGTGCGGCGATGGAGCAGGTCGCCGGGGCGCTGCGGGCGGAGCTGCTGGGCGCCGGGCCGTTGCAGCCGCTGCTGGACGACCCGGAGGTCACCGACGTGGTGGTCAACGGCCCGCGGGACGTGTGGGTCGACCGGGCCGGGCGGCTGCACCCGGTGCCGATCGACCTCGGCGACGCGGCGGCGGTGCGGATGCTCGCGGTCCGGCTGGCGGCGACCGGCGGGCAACGACTCGACGATGCCCGGCCGACGGTCGATGCCCGGCTGCCGGACGGCACCCGGCTGCACGCGGTGCTGCCGCCGGTCGCTGACGGCTGCACCCTGCTGTCGCTGCGGGTGGTCAGGCACCGGGCGTTCACCGTGGACGAGCTGGTCGCCGCGGGCACCCTCGCCCCCGGTCTAGATGCGGTGCTCGCGGCCCTGATCCGGAGCCGGGCGAACCTGGTGGTCTCCGGCGCGACCGGGACCGGGAAGACGACGCTGCTGTCCACGTTGTTGTCCCTGGCCGATCCCGCCGAGCGGATCGTCTGCATCGAGGAGGCGGGCGAGCTGACGCCCCGGCACCCGCACGTCGTCCGGCTGGTGGTCCGGCGGCCCAATGTGGAGGGTGCCGGGGAGGTGTCGCTGGCCGATCTGGTCCGGGAGTCGCTGCGGATGCGCCCGGACCGGGTGGTGCTCGGCGAGTGCCGGGGCGCCGAGGTGCGCGATGTGCTGGGGGCACTCAACACCGGCCACGACGGCGGTTGCACCACGCTGCACGCCAACACCGCCCAGGACGTCCCGGCGCGGTTGGAGGCGCTCGGCGCGCTGGCCGGGATGTCCCGGGAGGCGCTCGCCGCCCAGGCGGTCAGCGCCCTGCACGCGGTGATCCATCTGCGCCGGGACCGCGGCCGTCGTCGGGTCACCGAGATCGCGGTGGTCGACCGGGACCCGGACCGTGGCGCGCTGACCGTGCGCACCGCGGTGGCGGCGCCGGAGGCCGGCGGCACGGTGACCGGCCCGGGGTGGGCGGCGCTCGCCGACCGCATCGACTGGGCCGGGTGAGTCCGGGGTGAGCGCCTCGGCGGTGGCGGCCTCCCTGGCGTGCTGGCTGGCGCTCGTCCTGGCCGGGGGAACGGCGCACCGCCGGCTGCCGTCGACACCCGGCCGGTGGCGGATTCGTCCCCCGCACGCCGGTGCACCCGCCGCTGAGCTGCTGCGGACGCTGGCGGCCGTCACCGCCGGGCTGCGCGCGGGAGGCTCCGCCGCCGAGGTGTGGCAGTCGGTCACCGGGTTCGGCGGGGACGTCCAGGGCGTGCCCACCGTCGGAGCCTTGCTGGCGGGCGCGACCGATCACCGCGGCGCGGTCACCCGGCACGCCATCGGGGTGATCGCCGCCTGCCGGGTCGCGGCGGAACTGGGGGCACCGCTGGCTCCGGTGCTGGAGCGTGCGGCGATCACGATCGAGGCGGAACTGACCGCCGAGTCCGAGTCCGAGGCCGCCCTCGCCGGGCCGCGGCAGACCGTGCGGCTGCTGACCTGGCTCCCGCTGTGGGGCGTGCTGCTCGGCCTCGTGGTCGGGGCCTCGCCGGTGCGGGTCCTGCTGGACGGCGGGATCGGCTCGGTGTGTCTGGTGGGCGGGGTGGTGTGCTCGCTGGTCGGACGCTGCTGGATGCGCCGGCTGCTCGCACGCACCCGGGCGGCCGGGTTGCCGGGGACCGACGATGAGTGAGCTGGTGGTGCCGTTGGTGCTGGCCGCCGCGCAGCTGCTCGGGCCGACCCACGCCCGGATCGGGACTACCCGCCACCGACAGCAGCCCACCGAGCCGGTCGATCCCGCGCTGGTGCTCGACCTGCTGGCGACCGCCGTGGAGTCCGGTGCCGATCTGCCGCGCGCGCTGACGACGGTGGGTGCCGCGATCGACGGGGACGGGGGCGAGGCCCTGCGTCGCGTGGCCGCCGCCCTCCTGCTCGGCGCCGAGTGGTCGGTGGCCTGGAACGCGGCGCCGCCCTCGCTGTCGCCTGCGCGCGACGTGCTGGCCCCGGCATGGATCACCGGCGTCTCGGCCGCTCCGGGCCTGCGTTCCGCCGCGACCGAACGACGGCAGCAGCGTCGCCACCGCGCACGCCGAGCGTCGGCACGGCTGGCGGTGCGCCTCGTACTGCCGCTGGGGTTGTGCTTCCTGCCGTCGTTCGTGCTGATCGGTGTGACACCGGTGGTGATCGCCCTGGCTGGTGAACTCGGGTGGTGACCGGGCTGTCGACTGTCCACAGGACGGGGCGTCGGCTGTCGTCCCCAGATCGACGGATCGGGCCCTGTGCCGAGGCGTGCGCGGTGGCGAGGGTGGTCGGGCCCGGCAGGGAGCCGGAGCAGGGAGAGGGACACAGATGACGACACAACTGTGGTGGCCGACGATCATCCGGACCGGCGTCGGCGACGGCCCGGGCCTGGCGCCCGATGCCGCGGGGGCGGTGGGAGCGGCGATCGACGGCCCGGCACCGGTGGCCGGCGGGACGGCCCTGGAACGGAAGGTCGGTGGAGCAGGTCCGGTACCGGTGGCCGGCGGGGCAGCGCTCGAACGGGTGGCTGGTCGGGCGGGACTGGCGCCGGTGCTCGCGTTGCCCGTCCGACGGCGGAGCATCACCAACCAGCAGTCCGGGCTGAGCTGCCGAGATGAACACCCGGCACGTGGGGAGCGGATCGCAGTCGACGGCGAGCGGTCTCCGGGCAGCGCAGGCCCACGTCACCAGGGCGGACGGCGGCGCCGACCGTGGCGACGTGGGTTGCCGGACGCCGGGATGGCCACCGCCGAGTACGCGGTGGTGCTGCTCGCGGCGGTCGGGTTCGCCGGGTTGCTGATCGTGATCCTCAGCTCCGACGAGGTGCGCGGCATGCTCACCGGCCTGATCCGCGAAGCCCTCACGGTGTGACGCCGTGGTGCCCACCGCCCGACCCGCCGACAGCGGCACCGTGACCGCCGAGTTCGCGGTCCTGCTCCCGGCCGTGACGATACTGATCGCGGTCCTGCTGGTGATCGCCTCCTGTGCGGTGACGCAGATGCGCTGCGCGGACGCTGCCCGTGCCGGTGCCCGTGGGGCGGCCCTGGGTGAGGCGGACACGGTGGTCGCGGAACTCGCGCAGCGCGTGGGCGGGACGGGAATCCGGGTGGGGGTGCATCGCGCGGGGGAGTGGGTGCGGGTCGCCGTGCAGCAGGAGGTCGGGCCGGCGTTGCCGGTGGTCGGGGCGATCACGGTGGCGGCGGAGGCGACCGCGTGGGTGGAACCGTGAGGCGCGGTCGCGCGGGGGCCTCGGCTCGGAACGGCGGTGGCTCCGGTGTCCCACCCCGCCTGGTCGGTGACCGTGGTGCGGGCACGGTGCTGGCACTCGCCCTCATCGCGGGTGTGCTGATCCTCGGTGGCGGGTTGGCGTTGTTGGCTCAGGCGCAGTCGGCGCGGGGCCGAGCGCAGATCGCTGCCGACCTCGGAGCGCTCGCGGGAGCGACAGCGCTGCGCGGCTCGGGCGATGCCTGCGGGGTGGCGGCGAGCACTGTCCAGCGCAACGGTGCCCGGCTGGCCGCATGCGAGCTCATCGGCGGGGAACAGGTGCGGGTGCGGGTCGTGGTGCGCGCAGGACCGGGCGAAGCGGGTGCGGCGGCACGGGCAGGTCCGGCGAGTGCGCGGGGGTGAACGAGGTGTGGGGCGGTCATCCCGACCGGAGGGAGTTCGGGCGCGGTCGAGCGGGGTCCGTCGTGTCGAACCGGTCAGGTGTGGGAGAGCACCGCGTCCAGCAGCCGGACGGCTGCGCCCTTCTCGAGCGGATTGTTGCCGTTCCCGCACTTCGGCGACTGTACGCAGGCCGGGCATCCGGTCCGGCACGGGCAGGTGGCCACGGCGTCCCTGGTGGCCCGCAGCCAGGTCGCGCCGAGGTCGAAGCCCCGCTCGGCGAATCCGGCACCACCCGGGTAGGCATCGTGCACGAAGACCGTCGCCATCTCGGTGTCGGCATGCATCGCGGTGGACACCCCGCCCAGGTCCCACCGGTCACAGGTGGCGAGCAGAGGGAGGAGGCCGATCGACGCGTGTTCCGCCGCGTGGAGCGCCCCCGGGGCGAGCTCCTGGGTCACCCCTGCCTGCTCCAACACCGAGGCCGGGGCCGTCCACCAGACCGCGGTGGTCCGCAGGGTGCGGGCCGGCAGGTCGAGGGTCTGCGAACCGAGGATCTGCAGGTCCGGGATCCGCTTGCGCTGGTAGCTCATCACCTGACTGGTCACGTCGACCACGCCGAAGCCCCAGGTGATCGGCCCCCATCGCTGTTCCTGCAGGGTCTCCTGGATCTCCACCGTGGTCAGCCAACGGGACCAGGTGCCGTAGTCGACGTCGCGGCGTTCGGCGAGGGCGACGCCGTCGGCCAGGTTCAGCTCGGACACCACGTAACTGGCGCCCTGGTGCACGTACACCGCGCCCTCGTGCACGGTGGAGTCGGCGGAGGCGGCGTCGACGGTGCCCAGCAGCCGCCCGGTCGCCGACTCCACCACCCGCACCGGATCGCCGCCGGTGCCGCGCAGATCGGTGAGTCGGGTCGCCGGTTCGGGATGGGTCCAGTACCAGCCGGAGGGCCGTCGCCGCAGCGCACCCTGGGCGACCAAGACGTCCAGCAGATCCCGGGTGTGCGGCCCGAACAGGTCCAGTTCCTCGGCGCGCAGCGGGGTCTCGGCGGCGGCGGCGCACAGGTGCGGGGCAAGGACGTACGGATTGCCCGGGTCGAAGACGGTCGCCTCGACCGGGGCGTCCAGCACCGCCTCAGGGTGATGCACCACGTAGGTGTCCAGCGGGTCCTCGCGGGCCACCAGGATCACCAGCCCGTCGGCCCCCGCGCGTCCGGCCCGGCCCGCCTGCTGCCACAGCGACACCCGCGTGCCCGGCCACCCGGCGATCACCACCGCGTCCAGCCCGGAGATGTCCACCCCCAGCTCGAGGGCGTTGGTCGTGGCCAGCGCCCGCAGCCTCCCGGTGCGGATCGCCTCCTCCAGCTCGCGGCGCTCCTCCGGCAGATACCCGCCCCGGTAGGCGGCCACCGCTGCGGCGAGGTCGGGATGGGCCGGGTGCAGGCGCTCGCGGGTGACGGTGGCGACGGACTCGGCGGCCCGACGCGACCGGGTGAAGGCCAGCGACCGGGCACCTGCGGCGGTCAGGTCGGCGAGCAGCTCTGCGGTCTCGGCGGTGGCGGAGCGGCGCGGGCGTTCGGTGTCCTCGGCGACCAGGTCCTCCCCGGTGCCGACCGGTCCGTGTCCCTCCCCGGCGACCGGGTCGGGCGAGCCGGTGGCGGCACCGACCCGACCGTGCACGTCGCCGTGCTCCTCGTGCTCCTCGTGCTCCTCGGATTCGTCGCGCTCGACGGGGTGCGAGGGACCCGAGCCAGGGCGTCCACCCGTCGCTGGACCCGCCGCGGCATCATCGGTCCCGGTCCCGGTGTCGCCCGGTCCCCGGGCATCGGTCACCGAGTCCGCTGCGAGGTCGGTGCCCTCCTGCACCCCCGCGTCCACCGGCACCGCGCCCAACGGCAACGCCCACGGGTCCTCCTCCGGGAGCAGATCCGACCACGGCCCGGTGGCGCCCGGCAGCTCGGGTGGCTGCCACAGCGCGATGGTCTTGCGACCGGCCGGGGAGGCGTCCTCGTGCACCGAGTGGATCTGCTCCGGGTCGGCGCCGATCAACCGTCCGGCGCTCGCGGCCGGATCGGCGGTGGTGGCGGAGGCGAGCAGGAAGGTCGGCTCGGCGCCGTACAACGCGGCGAGCCGGCGCAACCGGCGCAACACCGCCGCGACATGCGCGCCGAACACGCCCCGGAAGGCGTGGCACTCGTCCAGCACCACGTACCGCAGCGACCCGAGCAGCCGGGACCAGCGCCGGTGCTGGGGCAGCAGCGCGAAGTGCAGGAAGTCGGGGTTGGTCAGCACCACGTCCCCGTGGTCGGCGATCCAGCGACGTTCCTCGCGCGCGGTGTCGCCGTCACAGGTGGCGACCCGGACGTCGCGGATGCCCCCGGCGGTCAGCACCCGGTCGACGGCGCTGAGCTGGTCGGCGGCCAGGGCCTTGGTCGGGCACAGGTAGAGGACGGACCCGCGGCGGCTGACCGTCTCGATCCGTCCCCGGTCGGCGGCGGACACCTGGCGACCTGCCCGCACCGAGGTCAGCGCGGGCAGCCAGAACGCCAACGACTTCCCGGAGCCGGTCGAGGTGGACAGCACGGTGTGCCGTCCCGACCAGGCCGAGTCGGCGGCATCGGCCTGGTGCTGCCACGGCTCCCGGACGCCGAGCTGCTGATAGCCCGCGATCAGCGCCGGGTCGGCCCACTGCGGCCACGGTGCCGTGCGGCCCTCGCGCTGCGGCAGCTCGCGCAGGTGGGTGAGCCGACCGTCACGGCTGCCATCGGCCAGCAGTCGGTCCAGAAGCGAGTCCACGGCACCATCCTCTCCCCGCCGACGGACACCGCGGTCCCGCGCAGCTCACGCCGATCCGAACCCGCCGCCGCGGACCCGCACGCCGACAGCGCAGACCGCGACCCCGTCCGTCTGTTTGAATGCTCCCAGCAGGGGAGGGAGTGCAGCCGTGGACGTCACCGTGTCGAACACCAGCGAGAACGGCCGGACGGTCGTCGACGTCACCGGGGAGGTGGACGTCTACACCGCCCCGGCCCTGCGCGAGCGCCTCATCGCGCTGGTCGAGTCCGGCCGCACCGACCTGGTCGTCGACCTCACCCAGGTGCGGTTCATGGACTCCACCGGGCTCGGACTCCTGGTCGGGGTGCTGAAGCGGATCCGCGGCCTGGGTGGTCAGCTGCAGCTGGTCATCGACGCCGAGCGGTTGCTCAAGGTCTTCCGGATCACCTCGCTGGACCAGGTGTTCACGATCCGCGCGAGCCGGGACGAGGCGATGGCCGCCCGGGGGAACGCGGCTGACTGAGCCGAGGTTCCTACAAGGCGAAGATGCTCACCATCTGGCGAATCTCGCCGCCCCGAACGTCCAACCAGTATCCGCCGTCAAAACCCTCACCGCTCCCGGTCGAGTAGTCGCAGCCCGGAGTAGGGCTGACCAGGTACTCGATAGGCGATTCCCTCATGTATCCCTCGGGTGATGCCTGGCACCAGCTGTAGATGCGCGCGTCGACCGGGACGGTCATCCGCTGGGTGCCGAATGCCGTCGGGGAGTAATTGACAGCCGGGGTCATGTCGCCGTCCTCGTCCACGGAATAGGGCTCGTTGACCTTCGCCCACTCGATGGCATCGTCACCGAGGCGCATGATCTCGATCGTGGCATCGAAACTCCTGGTCGTGGGATCGATGTTCTCGACCGCAGCCCAGTAGCGGCCGTCCGGGAGCGGCTGTGTCGCACCAGGGTCGTCGCTGGTGAAGGGCTCCTCGCCGAGATTGAAACCGTTCGCCTCCGGCAACGGCTCCCACCCCGCTGACGGGTCCACCACCACCTCCTCCTCCACCTCCCGCAACGTCACGTCCATCGGCGCCGACACCACGGCCCCCGCCGCCCCGTCCGCCACCGCGACCAACTGGTACTCCCCGGCAGCCAGCGCCCCGCCGCACGCCTCCAACACCCCGCTGATCGCTGCCGGATCAGCACCGGCCGCGCCCTCGACGGTTGATGCCGGGTCCGCCGCCTCCGAGCCCTCGGTCTGCGCGATCACCACGCCGTCGGCCAGCAGCGCCAGGGACACCGACCGTCCGGTCAACACGCCTGCCGCCGCCTCGACGGTTCCGGTCGTGGCAGCACCGAGGGTCTGCTCCGGCTCCGCGATGAGGGTCAGTTCGACCGGGATCCCCTCGGTGCCACCGCCACATACCGGCGGCGCCACGGGCGGGATGGTCGGCGCGGGGCTGGGGCTGATGCTCGGGGTCGGGACGGCCGGTGGCACCGGGGTGTCGTCCGGGCCGTTCAGCACCCCGGCGACCACGGCGACGGCGGTGAGTCCGGCCGCGATGCCCCCGGCGCCGACGGTGCGGGTGACGGCGCGGCGGCGTCGGCGCTGGAAGATGATCGCCTCGACCGGGAGTGCGGGGCTGGCGGCGGCTGCCTGGTCGGCGACGTCGGACAGGATGCGGTGCAGGTCGTTGCTCATCGTGCGCTCCTCTCGACGATCACCGTGGTGACCGGGGAGTCGATCGGGCCGATGACGGCCTCGAGGCGATGGATGGCGTCGGACAGGTAGCGCTTGACGGTGTCGGTGGACAAGTTGAGGGTGTCGGCGATCTGTGCCACCGACAGGTCCTCGAAGTAGCGCAGGACGACGCAGGAGCGTTCCCGAGGCGGCAGGGTGCCGAGTGCCTCGCGGACCGCGACCTGCGCGGTGATCCGGTCGGCGGTGTCCGGCACCGACTCGTCGGCGTCCCGACGGAACTTGGGCAGTGCGTCGGTCCATCGCCGCCACCGCCGCCGACCGTCGACGAAGGTGCTGGCCATCACCCGGCGCACGTAGGCCTCGGCGGTGTCCAGGTCCAGCCCGGAACGGGTGCGCACCACGGTCTTCACCAGCGCGTCCTGGGTGAGGTCCTCCGCGTCGCGCATGTCGCCGGTCAGCAGATAGGCGTAGGCCACCAGCGCTCGACCACGTTCGCGGGCCAGCGCCGCGATCACGTCGTCCCCTCGGTTCACCACACCATCCTTCCGATCCGCGCCCGTCATCAGCTGGGACGAACGGGCCGTCGAAAAGGTTGGGTGCGAGTCGGCTTCGTCCTACAGTGACGCTCTGCTCGGCAACGGGGCCGGGCTCGATCCGCCGTGGCACGCACCTCGGTGCGCCCCGGTGCGAGGGGGAACGATGGTCGATCTCGGCTCGGGAAGTCTGGTCATCGTCACGGTGGTCGCCGTGGTGGCCGTGGCAGCGCTGGTGATGGCGGTGGTCCTGCGACGGCAGGTGCTCGCCGCCGACGAGGGCACGGCGTCGATGCGGGAGATCGCCGCGGCGGTGCAGGAGGGTGCGCAGGCGTACCTGTCCCGGCAGCTGCGGACGCTGAGCGTGTTCGCGGTGGTGGTGCTGCTCCTGCTCCTGCTGCTGCCCGGTGACGCGAGCGTGAAGATCGGCCGCTGCGTCTTCTTTGTGCTGGGGGCGGCGTTCTCGGCGTCGATCGGGTATCTCGGGATGTGGTTGGCGACCCGGGCGAACGTCCGGGTGGCGGCGGCCGCGTCCAGGCCGGGTGGCCGGGCGGAGGGGGCCCGGATCGCGCTGCGCACCGGTGGTGTGGTCGGGATGAGCGTGGTCGGCCTCGGGCTGCTCGGTGCCGCCGGTGTGGTGCTGCTGTACCGGGGCGAGGCACCGGCGGTGCTGGAGGGCTTCGGGTTCGGTGCGGCGCTGCTGGCGATGTTCATGCGGGTCGGCGGCGGCATCTTCACCAAGGCGGCAGATGTCGGCGCGGACCTGGTGGGCAAGGTGGAGCAGCACATCCCGGAGGACGACCCGCGCAACGCCGCCACGATCGCGGACAACGTGGGCGACAACGTCGGTGACTGCGCGGGGATGGCGGCCGACCTGTTCGAGTCCTACGCGGTGACGCTGGTGGCTGCGCTGATCCTGGGGCGGGCGGCGTTCGGGGAACACGGGTTGGTGTTCCCGCTGATCGTGACCGCCATCGGTGCTGTGGTGGCGGCGCTCGGGGTGGCGATCACCCGGGTGCGCGGCTCGGAGAGCGGCCTGACGGCGATCAACCGCGGCTTCGCCGTCGCGGCGGTGGCCGGTGCGGTGCTGGCCGGGATCGCGGCGCTGCTGTACCTGCCGTCGACCTTCGACGCCCTCGGCGGCAGCGCCGGTCTGGACGCCCACCCCGGCGACCCGCGGTGGGTGGCGGCGGGTGCTGTGCTGATCGGGGTGCTGCTGGCCGGGCTCATCCTGTGGGTGACCGGGTACTTCACCGGCACCGACTCCAAGCCGACGATCCATGTCGCCCGCACCACCCGGACCGGCGCCGCGACCGTGGTGCTCTCCGGGATCGGGGTCGGCTTCGAGTCGGCGGTCTACACCGCGGGGATCATCGCCGCCGCGATCTGCGGGGTGTTCCTCTTGGCCGGGGGGTCGATCGCGCTGTCGCTGTTCCTGGTGGCGCTGGCCGGTTGCGGGCTGCTGACCACCGTCGGCGTGATCGTCGCGATGGACACCTTCGGCCCGGTGAGCGACAACGCGCAGGGCATCGCGGAGATGTCCGGCGACGTCTCCGAGGAGGGCGCGCAGATCCTCACCGACCTGGATGCGGTAGGGAACACCACCAAGGCGGTCACCAAGGGGATCGCGATCGCCACCGCCGTGCTGGCCGCCACCGCGCTCTTCGGCTCCTACGCGGATGCGGTGAGCACCGCGATCTCCGGCCTCGACCTGGCGTCGGTGCCGGGCGACATCGTGCTGGCGATGACCGACTACCAGATCATCAGCCCGGTGACCCTGGTCGGTGTGATCCTCGGCGCCGCGACCGTCTTCCTGTTCAGCGGTCTGGCCATCGACGCGGTGACCCGGGCCGCCGGGGCGATCGTGCTGGAGGTGCGCCGCCAGTTCCGGGAGATGCCCGGCATCATGACCGGCGAGCAGCGCCCGGAGTACGGCCGGGTGGTCGACATCTGCACCCGCGACTCCCTGCGCGAACTCGCCACCCCCGGGCTGCTCGCCGCTTCGGCGCCGATCGCGGTCGGCTTCGGGCTCGGGGTCGGGCCGCTGGCCGGGTTCCTGGCCGGGGCGATCGGGTCCGGGGTGCTGATGGCGGTGTTCCTGGCGAATGCCGGTGGCGCCTGGGACAACGCGAAGAAGCTGGTCGAGGACGGTCGCTTCGGTGGCAAGGGCTCGCCGGAGCACGAGGCGGCGGTGATCGGCGACACCGTCGGTGACCCGTTCAAGGACACGGCCGGCCCGGCGATCAACCCGCTGATCAAGGTGATGAACCTGGTCGCGTTGCTGATCGCCCCCGCTGTCGTCACGATCAGCGTCGGCGAGGACGCGAACACGGTGCTGCGGCTGACGATCGCGCTGGCGGCGACCGCCGTGGCCTTCGGCGCGGTGATCATGTCGCGACTGCGTGCGGCTCGGGTGGATACCGCGGCGGAGGTGACGGGGGACTCGCTCGACTCGCGGGTGTGAGGCAGGCTGACGGCATGCGCCTCGCCCACGCCGTCGCCGGCCTCGTCCTGGTCGTTCCGCTCGCCGCCTGCTCCGGAGGGGGTGACGACGACGCGACGACCTTCTGCGAGCAGGGGGAGGCCACGCTGGCCCAGTTCGACGCGGTCGGCGCCCTGGGCGACGACCCGGCCGGGTTCGCCGACGCGATCACCGAGATCAGCAAGGGCTTCGCGGACGCCGACCCGCCCTCCGCGATCGCCGACGACTGGTCCACGATCAGCGCCGCCTTCGCCGACCTCGACCAGAAGCTGCAGGGCGTCGACCCGGACGACCAGGAGGCATTCGCCACCGCATTGAACGACTTCTCCGAGCAGGCGAACTCCACCGCGCTCTCCGACGCGTCGGACCGGGTGTCGACCTACGTCTCCGAGAACTGCACCGAGTGACGATGCGCCTGCACCTGATCCGGCACGGCCAGACCCCGTCCAACCTGATCGGCGCGCTGGACACCGGCGACCCCGGACCGGCGCTGACCTCGGAGGGCGAACGGCAGGCGGCGGCGGTCGGCGCCGTGTTCGCCGACCAGCGCCTGGACGCGGTCTACGCCTCGCAGCTGACCCGTGCCCGGCAGACCGCCGCCGCCGTCGCCCAGCCGCACGGGCTGGAGGTGCTGATCCGACCCGGCCTGCGGGAGATCCTGGCCGGTGACCTGGAGATGCGCACCGACCGGGACTCGGTCACCCGCTACCTGGGCACGATGGTCGCCTGGGCCTCCGGTGACCTGGACGCCGTGATGCCCGGCGGTGAGTCCGGCCGCCAGACCCTGGCCCGCTTCGACGCGGTGGTGGCCGAGGTGGCGACGACCGGTGCCCAGGAGGTCGCGCTGGTCAGCCACGGTGCGATGCTCCGGTTCTGGGCCGTGCTGCGCGGCGAGAACCTGGATCCGGACACCGCCGCTGACCGCTGGCTGGACAACACCGGTGTGGTCTCCCTGGTGGGTAAACCGGGTGCCTGGCAGGTGACCCGGTGGCAGGAGGAGCTCATCCCGCACACCACCCCCGACGGCCCCACCGCCGAGCCGCTGCCCCGCTGAGCACGCGTCGCGCGCCCCAGCCCCGCGTTCCGGCGCCCGAGTTCGGCACTTCGCGCCCGAGTTCGGCACTTCTCCACCGCGCATCTGGCCCGAACTGCCGACCTCGGCACCGCGCCCGTGCAGCCCGGGCGTCGGGACCGCGCCCGTCCAGCCGGGGCGTCGGCACCGCAGCCGGGTGCGGGAGGATGGTCCGGTGGATCCCGACACGCTGACCGTTGACCCCGCGCTGATCGACGCCCTGCGCGCCGACCTCACCGCCGCCCAGTTCACCGTCGACGGCGTCGAGGACCTACTCGGCCCGATGGCCGCCGCCGCCCTGCACCGCGAGGAGCCGCTCCCGGCTCTGCGCGCGACCGCGACCACCAGCGACCCGCGCGCCGCCCTGGTGCGGACCTTCGTGCTCGGTGCCGACGTCGACGCCTCGGCGGTCGCCGCCGCCCTGCCCACCCTCGGCCTGGACGGCGCAGCCCGGCTCGGCCTGGTCGACGCCGCCGGGGCGGACAGCCATGACCCGGTGCGCGCCCGGGTGGACCTGCGCCCCTACCAGGCGGCCGACGGCGCCGGTCAGGTGGACTGGTGGATCGCCTCCGACCTGGGTGAGCTCGCCACCGGTGGCGCACTGCGCACCGACCACGTGCTCGGGGTCGGCGGCGCCTCGACCACCCTGGCGCAGGTGACCGTCCGCGATCACCGTGCCCGCACCCTCGACCTCGGCACCGGCTGCGGCATCCAGGCCCTGCACGCCTCCCGGCACAGCGACCGGGTGGTCGCCACCGACATCTCCACCCGGGCGCTCGACTTCGCCCGGTTCAACGCCGCACTGGCCGGCACCACGCTGGACCTGCGCGCCGGGTCGATGCTGGAGCCGGTGGCCGGGGAGGTCTTCGACCTGGTGGTGTCCAACCCGCCCTTCGTCATCACCCCGCGCGGCCGGGACGACGTGCCGCAGTACGAGTACCGGGACGGTGGCCGGACCGGCGACGCGATCGTGCGCGAGCTGATCACCGGGGTCGGCGGCGTGCTGGCCCCCGGCGGTGTCGCCCAGCTGCTCGGCAACTGGGAGGTGCGCCGCGGCGATGACTGGCACGAGCGGGTCGGTGCCTGGCTGGACGAGTCGGGGCTCGACGGCTGGGTGGTGCAGCGCGAGATCCAGGACCCGGCGCAGTACGCGGAGACCTGGATCCGGGACGGCGGCACCTCCCCGGACCGCGACCCGGTGGGCTGGCGGGAGCGCTACGGCGCGTGGCTGGACGACTTCGCGCAGCGGGACGTCGAGGGGATCGGCTTCGGCATCGTGGTGCTGCACCGGCCGGTCGACGACCGACCCCGGCTGCGCCGTCTGGAGGAGATCACCGGCACCGTGCGCCAGCCGCTCGGCCCGGTCATCTCCGCCGCACTGGCCGCGCACGACCGCCAGGCGACCCTGGACGACGACGCGCTGTCAGCGCTGCACCTGCGGGTCGCCCCGGACGTCACCGAGGAGCGCTACCTGCGGCCCGGCGACACCGACCCGCAGATCGTCCTGCTGCGCCAGGGCGGCGGCTTCGGCCGGACCGTCCAGGTCGGCACCGCGCTGGCCGGGTTCGTCGGTGCCTGCGACGGGGAGCTGTCGGTCGGGCAGATCGTCGGGGCGCTGGGCGCGCTGCTCGGCGTCGGCGCGCAGGCGGTGGCCGCCGACGTGCTGCCGGAGGTGCGCGGCCTGCTCGCGGACGGTCTGCTGCTGACCTGATCCCGCAGCCACACCCCCACAGCTCGGCCACAGCCACCTGCTACGGCCGCCCCAGCAGCTCTCCCTAGCGTCGGATCAGCGGCGCGGGTCGGGTGCGTGTCCCCCGCGCACCGGACCGTCGTGAGGGAGAACATGCTGTCGCTGTGGAGGCGGACCCGCCTGTGGATGCGGATCGTGAGCGTGGGGGCCGTGGTCGTCGTCCTCGCCGGCGCGGGGGTGTACTGGTTCGGCCTGCGGGGTGGGGCGGCGACGGCTGACGCCGCGGCATCGGGCACTAGCACCGTCACCGCGAGCACCACCACCTTCGAGCAGTCGGTGTCGGCCACCGGCACCCTGACCCCGGCGGTGCAGGAGGACGTGTCGTTCGCGGTGTCCGGCACGGTGACGGCGGTGGATGTCGCCGCCGGTGACACGGTGACCGCGGGCCAGCGACTGGCGACGGTCGACACCCTGCAACTGAACGCCGACCTGTTGGCGGCGAAGGCCGACCTGGTCAGTGCGCAGGCGGACCTCTCGGACGCGCAGGCCGATTCGGACGGCACCAGCACCGCCCTGGCCCAGATCGCGTCACTGTCGGCCAAGGTCGACGTGGCACAGGCTGCCTACGACGAGGCCGAGGCGGATATGGCGGCTGCGACGCTGACCGCCCCGGTGTCCGGTCTGCTGACCGAGGTCAACATCGAGGTCGGGGACGCGGTGACCGGCTCCGGGTCGTCCGGCGGCACGGGGGGATCGTCCGGGGCGAGTGGCTCGTCGGGGTCCGGCAGCTCGGGTGGCTCGGCCGCGACCGGCATGAGCGGCTCGACCAGCTCCGGCAGCACCAGCTCCAGCGCCCAGTTCGTCATCATCGGCACCGACTCCTGGACGGTCGGCGTGACGGTCGACGAGACCGATGTGGCGCTGATCGCGGTCGGCGACCAGGTCGAGCTCACCGGCGACGCGGTGGACGACACGCTGTACGGCACGGTGAGCACGGTCGGACTGGTGTCCACCAGCACCGGGGGCGTCGCCGCCTACCCGGTCACGATCCAGGTCACCGGTTCACCGGAGGGCCTGCACGACGGCACGTCGGTCACCGCCGCGATCATCTACGAGCGGCGGACCGATGTCCTGGCGGTGCCCAGTGCGGCGGTCAGCACCGAGGACGGGCAGTCGGTGGTCACCCAGCTGGGTGCCGACGGCGAGCAGGTGAGCACCCCGGTCACCGTGGGGGAGACCTCCGGGACGATGGTCGAGATCACCGTGGGGCTGTCCGAGGGCGACGAGGTGCTGGTCACCGCGTTCACGCCCGGTGCGGGAACCACCCAGGACGGGTCGGGCGATCAGCAACGGCAACAGCAGCAACCGGGCGAGATGCCCGACTTCAGCGGCGGGATGCCGGGCCAGATGGGTGGTCCGAACAATGGCTGAGCTGCTGCTGGACCACGACGCCCTCGACCAGGGCCGACCCGGCGACCCGGTGATCGAGCTGACCGGTGCACGGAAGACCTACCGCTCCGGCAGCATCGAGTTCGAAGCGCTGCGCGGCATCGACCTGTTGATCGGCCAGGGCGAGTACGTGGCGATCATGGGCCCCTCCGGCTCCGGCAAGTCGACGCTGATGAACATCATCGGCTGTCTGGACGTGCTCACCCAGGGCAGCTACCACCTCGCGGGGGAGGACGTCGGCGAACTCGACGAGGTCGACCTGGCCGAGGTGCGCAACCGGCGGCTGGGCTTCGTCTTCCAGCAGTTCCACCTGCTGCCCGCGCTGTCGGCCTGGCGCAACGTCGAACTCCCGCTGATCTACCGGGGCATCCCGGCGGCCGAACGGCGGGACCGCGCGGTGGCGGCCCTGGAACGGGTCGGCCTGGGCGAGCGCCTGGACAACCGGCCCGGCGAACTGTCCGGCGGTCAGCAGCAGCGGGTGGCGGTGGCCCGGGCACTGGTCGGGGAACCGGCGCTGATCCTCGCCGACGAGCCGACCGGCAACCTGGACTCGGTCTCCACCGAGGACGTGCTCGCCCTGTTCGACGAGCTGCATTCCCAGGGCCGCACCATCGTCCTGATCACCCACGAGCTGGAGGTGGCCGAGCGCGCCCGCCGGATCGCCTTCGTCAAGGACGGTCTGGTCCAGTCGGACGAGGTGAATCCCCGATGAGCTGGGCCGAGACCTTCCGCACCTCCTGGTCGGCAGTGCGCGGGCACGCGCTGCGTTCGCTGTTGACGGTGCTGGGCATCCTGATCGGGATCGCCGCGGTGATCCTCACCGTCGGCCTCGGGTTGGGCACCCAGAAGGACGTCAGCGAGCAGATCAGCTCGCTGGGGTCGAACCTGCTGATCGTCACCCCGGGGTCGAGCACCGACTCCGACGGGATGCGCGGCGGATTCGGCACCGCCGCCACCCTCACCCGGTCGGACGCCGAGGCGCTCGCCTCCTCGGTGAACGCCCCGGACGTCGGTGCGGTGGCTCCGGAGAAGGAGACCTCCACCTCGGTCGAGGCCAACGACACCAACTGGACCACCACCGTGGTCGGCAGCACCGTCGACTGGCTGGACGTCCGTTCCCGGAGCGTGGTGTCCGGCGAGTTCTTCACCAGCGACGACGACGATGCCGGGGCCCTGGTGGCGGTGATCGGGCAGACCACCGCCACCGAGTTGTTCGGCACCACGAACGTGGTCGGACAGTCGATCACCATCGCGGACACCAGCTTCCGGATCGTCGGCGTGCTGAACGCCGCCGGGTCGAGCACCGACGCCGATCTGGACGACCTGGTCGTGGTGCCGCTGACCACCGCCGCGAACACCGTCTCCGGCGGGCTCGACCGCAATGCGCTGTCTACGATCTACGTGCAGGCGGCCTCGGCGGATCACCTGTCGGCGGCGTACCAGGAGTCGCAGACCCTGCTGCTCAACCTGCACGGGATCACCGACGCGGACTCGGCGGACTTCAGCATCGACTCCCAGGACTCGCTGGTCAGCACCGCGACGTCGGTCTACCAGACCCTGACCGTGCTGCTCACCGGGATCGCCGCGCTGTCCCTGCTGGTCGGCGGGATCGGCGTCATGAACATCATGCTGGTCTCGGTCACCGAGCGGACCCGGGAGATCGGTCTGCGCAAGGCGCTCGGGGCCCCGCCGTGGGCGATCCGTCGCCAGTTCCTGGTCGAGGCGGCGGTGCTCGGCCTGGCCGGCGGGCTGCTGGGTGCCGCGCTCGGGATCGTCGGTGCCCTCACCCTGCCCTCCGCCCTGGGCACCTCCATCGTGATCTCCGGTGCGGCGGTGGGCGGCTCGGTCGCCGTCGCCATCGCCATCGGGATCGTCTTCGGGGTCTACCCCGCCACCCGCGCGGCCAAGCTCGCGCCCATCGACGCCCTGCGGTCCGAGTGACCGTGCGCCACCACCCAAGGAGAACCATGCCCCGCTCACTGTCGTCCCGTTCCCGCGCCCTGCTGGCCCTGCCGGCGGCCGCCTCCGTCCTGGTGCTGCTCGCCGCGTGCTCGTCCGGTTCGGACACCACCAGCACCGGCTCGGACACCGCCACCTCGAACTCCCAGCCCGCCGGCGGTGACCGGATGCCGGGCGGGGGCGGTGTGTCCGGTGAGATCGCCGAGGTGTCGGACACCCAGATGCAGGTCCAGGGCGACGACGGCCAGACCGCCGTCAGCTGGGACGCCTCGACCACGATCAGCCAGACCGTCTCGGCGGCGCTCTCCGACGTGACGGTGGGGGTCTGTGTCAGTGCCGTCCTGGACGACGATGACCTGGCGACGTCGATCACGATCAGTGAGCCGGTGGACGGGGAGTGCACCGGTGGCGTCGGGATGGGCGGCGGTGGGGGGATGCCGCAGGGCGGTGAGCTGCCCGACGGCGCGCCCACCGGCATGCCGGAGGGCGAGGCACCCGCCGACATGCCGACCGACGCACCCGATGGTGGCGGCTTCGGCCAGGTCACTTCCGGCCTGGTGACCGCCGTCGACGGCAGCACCCTCACCGTCGACGCGGTGTCCATGGGCCGGCCCGGCGACGACTCCGCCGACGCCAGCACCGAGTCCACGGTCGTGACCGTCGCCGACACCACCACCTACACCGCCACCGCCGCCGCCGACGCCACCGCGATCACCGTCGGCCGGTGCGTCGTGGCCCAGGGCGACCAGGACGACTCCGGGCAGATGACCGCCACCAGACTCACCTTGTCCGACGCCACCGACGGCGGCTGCTCCACCGGCTTCGGTGGACGTCCGCAGGGCGGTGACGACTCCGATGCGTGACCTCGTGTGCCGTCGGCGTCGGCATTCCGCGCCGGTGACCTCGGGAGCCGCCCGACGTCGGGCACTGCGGCGCCGCCGACTCGTCACCGGGGGCGTCGCCGGTGCCCTGGTGCTCAGCCTGCTCGGTGGCGGGGTCGCCCTCGCCACCCGCTCGGGCAGCACCGGGTACACCACCGCCATCGCCGCGGTGGCCGGAGTCGATCAGACCATCGACACCACCGGCACCGTCGCCTCCGCCACCACCCTCGACCGGTCGTTCTCCGTGGCGGGCACCGTCGGATCGGTGGATGTCGCGGTCGGTGACACGGTGACCGCCGGAGAGGTGATCGCCTCCTTGGACACGACCTCGTTGCAGGACGCGGTGGACGCTGCGCAGGAGGCGGTGACCGAGGCGGAGCAGAAGCTCGCCGACGACCAGGACTCGCAGACCGCCAGCTCGTCCTCGTCGTCCAACAGCTCCTCCGGGAGCGGTTCGAGCGGGTCGGGCTCCGGCGGTTCGTCGTCTGGTGGCAGCGCGACCGGGTCCGGCGGTGCCGACGTGGGGTCCGCAGCGGCATCGGGTTCCGGCGGTTCCGGCTCGGGCAGCTCGGGCAGTTCGGGGTCCGACGGGTCGGGGTCCGGCAGCTCGGGGTCCGACGGGTCGGGTTCCGGCGGCTCGGCCACGGGCGGCGGTGACGGCACCGAGGGTGACGGCGCGACGGCGGACCCCGCCGTCACCGAGGCGATCACCGCCGTGACCACCGCCCAGGAGGCGCTGCTCACCCAGTACCAGGCTGCTCAGGCCGCCCTCGCCGACTCCAGCACCGCGGTCACCGACTCGGGCACCATCTGCGCGCCATTCCTCAGCGCGACCTCGGACACCGGGTCCAGCGACTCCGGTTCCACGGACTCTGGTTCCGCGGATTCCGGTTCCGCGGACTCCGGTTCCACGAGCTCCGGTTCCGCCGACTCTGGATCCACCGGCACCGGGTCGACCGATGCCGGTTCCGGTGACGCGGGCACGTCCGGGTCGGGCGACGCCGGGAGCAGCGACACGACGGCCGCGGGCGTCACCACCACCAGCACCACCGCCGACGACCTCACTGCCTGTCAGGATGCGATCACCGCCGTCCTGACCGCGCAGACCGCCGTCGACGACGCCCAGCAGGCACTCACCGCGGCCGCTGACACCCTGAACACCGCTGTCGCCGCCGCCCAGGAGGCGCTCGCCGCCGCCGGGTCCGGCTCCACCGCCACACCGGGCGGCTCGGGCACCGGATCCACCGACGGCAGCGCCGAGCCGGGAACCAGCACCGGTACCGGCTCCGACTCGGGGTCCACCGCGTCCCAGACGCCCAGCAGCGGGTCGGGCACCACGGGCACCACCTCGGGGGCCAGCGCATCCGGCTCGTCCGATGCCACCGGCTCGTCGGCCGCCGCCGGGATGTCCGGTGGGTCGTCGTCCGGCTCCGGCGGCTCATCCGTGGCGACCGCCGCCGACCTGCTCGCGGACCAGGCAGCGATCGACCAGGCCAATGCCGACCTCGCCCTCGCGCAGAGCAAGCTCGCGCTGGTGGACCTCACCAGCCCGGTGAACGGCACCGTGGCCGCGGTGGCGCTCGCGGTCGGCGATGAGGTCGAGGCATCCTCCGACTCCGCGGTCATCACGATCATCGGCGACGACGGCTACCTGGTGTCCACCGCCGTCTCGCTCAGCCAGGTCGATCTGGTCGAGGTCGGCCAGCAGGCATCCCTCAGCGTCACCTCGCAGGACGAGGCGCTCACCGGCACCGTCAGCTCGATCGGGGTGCTCAACTCCTCGACGAGCTCCGACCCGGCGTACACCGTGGAGATCGCCGTCGACGACCCGGAGGTCACCCTGTTCGACGGACAGTCGGCACAGGTGTCCATCGCTGTCGCCGCCGCGGACGACACGCTCACCGTGCCGTCGTCGGCCGTGCACCTGGACGGCAGCACTGCGACCGTGAACGTGCTCCGGGACGGTGCTGTCGAGTCGGTGGAGGTCGAGCGCGGCGCGGTCGGCACCGAGCTCACCGAGATCACCGACGGGCTCACCTCCGGGGACGAGGTCGTGCTCGCCGACCCGAACCAGTCGCTGAGCACCGACGACGACGCCGAATCCACCGGCCTGAGCGGGCTCGGCTCGACCGGTTCCTCGGACTCGTCCGAGGCAGGCGGTTTCACGCCGCCGGATCAGGGGTCGTTCCCCGGTGGCCAGCTGCCCGTGGCGCCCGGACAGTGACCGACCGGGTGCCGACACCGGGTGACCCGGCGTCGGCACCCGGCCGACCTCGCCTCCCGCGCCCCGCCGGATAGGCTCCCGGTGTTCGGACAGCACCGCAGGGAGGACCCCCGATGAGCCAGACCAGCACCGCACAGCCCCGGGCCGGCGTGCTCGGCGGGGGAGTGATGGGCGAGGCGCTGGTGTCGGCGCTGCTCACCGCCGGATGGGACATGGACGATGTCGCGGTCACCGAGCGCAGTGCGATCCGGGCGAACGAGCTGTCCAGCCGGTACGGCGTCCGCTCAGCCGATCCGAACCCCAAGGTGGTGCGCTCCGCGGGGCTGGTGATGATCGCGGTCAAGCCGCAGGTGGTGCCCGCACTGCTGGACGAGATCGCCGACGCGGTCCGACCGGACACCCTGGTGGTGTCGGTCGCCGCCGGTGTGCCGCTGTCGGTCTACGAGCGGGCGCTCCCCGAGGGCACCCCGGTGGTCCGGGTGATGCCGAACACCCCGGCGCTGGTCGGCAAGGGTGCCTCCGCCATCGCCCCGGGCACCCACGCCACCGACGAGCACCTGGAGCTGGTGGAGCGGGCGCTCGCGGCGACCGGCCTGGTGGTCCGGGTGCAGGAGAAGGACCTGGACGCGGTGACGGCGATCTCCGGCTCCGGCCCGGCGTACGCGTTCTACCTGATCGATGCGATGGCCGAGGCCGGGGTGCTGCTCGGGCTCACCCGGGACCTGGCCACCCGGCTCGCGGTCGCCACCGTCGAGGGCTCGGCGGCGCTGGCGGCGCAGACCGGTGACCACCCGGTGGTGCTGCGCGAGCGGGTGTCGTCGCCGGGCGGCACCACCGTCGCCGGGGTCGCGCAGCTGGACGCCCATGGTGTCCGGGCCGGGATCGTCGCCGCCGCGCGGGCCGCCCACGACCGCTCGCAGCAGCTCGGTGCCGCCGCCGCTCCCGCGCCGGATGCCGCGCCGTCGGGGCACACCCAGCCCGCCTCGGACGCCGAGCAGTCGGGACCCGCGCGGTAACCTCCGGCTCAGCCGCCACCCGACCAGCCCAGGACCCACCCCGCCATGACCCCACCGCCCCGCCCGCCCGCGATGAGCGATGTCGCCGCGCGCGCCGGGGTGTCGCACCAGACCGTCTCCCGGGTGCTGAACGACCACCCGAGCGTCCGGCCGGAGACCCGCGACCGGGTGCTGGCGGCCATCGCGGAGCTCGGCTACCGCCGCAACAGCGCCGCCCGCGCCCTGGTCACCCGACGGTCGGGGGCGTTCGGGGTGCTGACCACCGCCACCGGCCACCACGGTCCGGCGAGCACGCTGCTGGAGGTCGAGCGGGCGGCCCGGGAGGTCGGCTACTACGTGAGCGTGGCCGCGGTGGACCGGTTCGAGCCGGACACCCTGCACGCGGCGCTGGACCACTTCATGGACCAGGGCGTCGAGGGGGTCGCGATCATCGCGCCGCAGGTGGACGTGGCGGACGCGGTCACCGCGTTCGCGGCGCCGGTGCCGACCGTGATGGTCACCTCCGACGGCGGTCGACCCGCGTCGGAGCGGTTGATCAGCGTGGGTGTCGACCAGCGGGCCGGGGCGCGGGACCTGGTCCGGCACCTGGTCGGCCTGGGGCACCGTGACATCGTGCATCTGGCCGGCCCGCAGGACTGGTTCGACGCCCGGGACCGGCTCGCCGGGTGGGCGGAGGAGTGCGAGGCCGCCGGCCTGACCCCCCGTGACCCGATCCTGTGCGACTGGTCCGCCGACGCGGGGTACCGGGCGGCGCAGCGGCTGATCGCGGAGGGTCTGCCCTCGGCGGTGCTCGCCGCGAACGACCAGCTCGCCCTCGGGGTGCTGCGCGCCTGCTGGGAGCACGGGATCGACGTGCCGGGCCGGTTGTCGGTGACCGGTTTCGACGACGAGGTCGGTGCCGGGTACTACACCCCGCCGCTGACCACCGTGCGCCAGGACTTCGCGGCCCTGGGCCGGGCGGCGGTGGATGCGCTGGTGCGCTCGCTGGCCGGGGAGTCGCCGGTGGACAGCACCATCCCGGCGACCGTGGTCCTGCGCGCGAGCACCGCCGCCCCGCGCTGAGCGGCCCGACACCGCAGCCTCACCGGAAGACGGCTCCGCTCGCGGCGACACCCCCGGTGTGCCCGAAGTCCGAGCACCTCGACGCGACTCGATGTGAGCGCTAACATGCATGACAGGCCGCCGATGTCCGGCGGTGCCCGACGCCCGCAGCCAGTTCCCCGGCCGGGCCGACCGACGGAGGAATCGGCGATGGCGCAGGACACCACCTGGCTGGGCATCGAGCTCGGCTCCACCCGGATCAAGGCCTGTCTGATCGGCGCCGATCACACGCCGCTGGCCACCGGGTCGCACGCCTGGGAGAACCAGTTCGTCGACCGGCTGTGGACGTACTCCCTGGACGACGTGTGGACGGGTCTGCGCGCCGCCGTCGCCGACCTGCTGCGGGACGCCGCCGAGCGTGGCGTCCCGGTGACCGGGATCTCCGGTCTGGGCGTCTCGGCCATGATGCACGGCTACCTGGCCTTCGACGCCCAGGACCAGCTGCTGGTCCCGTTCCGCACCTGGCGCAACACCAACACCGGCCGGGCCGCCGCGGAGCTCACCGAGCTGTTCGGCACCAACATCCCGCTGCGCTGGTCGATCGCCCACCTGCACCAGGCGGTGCTGGACGAGGAGCCGCACGTCCCGCAGCTCGACTTCGTGACCACGCTCGCCGGGTACGTGCACTGGCAGCTCACCGGGCAGAAGGTGCTCGGCATCGGCGACGCCTCCGGCATGTTCCCGATCGACTCCGCCACCCACGACTACGACGCCACCATGGTCGCCGCGTACCCCGGCCCGGATGTCACCGCGCTGTTCCCCCGGGTGCTGGTGGCCGGTGCCGACGCCGGAACGCTGACCGCCGACGGCGCAGCGCTGCTCGACCCCAGTGGCACCCTGACCGCGGGCATCCCGCTGGCCCCGCCGGAGGGCGACGCGGGCACCGGCATGGTCGCCACCGGGTCGGTCGCCCCGCGCACCGGCAATGTCAGCGCCGGGACCAGCATCTTCGCGATGGTGGTGCTGGAGCACCCGCTGTCCGAAGTGCACCACGAGCTGGACCTGGTCACGACGCCCGCCGGTGACCCGGTGGCGATGGTGCACTGCAACAACGGTGCCTCCGAGCTCGGTGCCTGGGCGGAGGTCTTCGGGCAGTTCGCCGCCGCGAGCGGGCACCCGATGCAGCCGGACGAGGTCTACGGCGTGCTGTTCCGGGCCGCCCTGGACGGTGCCGCCGACGGTGGCGGCCTGATCGCCTACAACCACCTGTCCGGTGAACCGATCGCCGACCTGACCGAGGGTCGCCCGATGATCGTCCGCACCCCGGACAGCACGCTGAACCTGGCCAACTTCGCCCGGACCCAGATCGCCGGCGTCTTCGGCACGCTCAGCCTGGGCATGCAGGTGCTCGCCGGTGAGGGCGTGGCGATCGACAGCATGTTCGCGCACGGCGGCCTGTTCCGGACCGCCGGGGTGGCCCAGCGCCTGCTCGCCGCCGCCATCGACGCGCCGGTCGCGGTCGGGGAGACTGCCGCCGAGGGAGGCGCCTGGGGCATCGCGGTGCTGGCCGCCTACCAGGGGCAGTCCGAGGGCGTGTCGCTGGACGACTACCTGGCGCACCGGGTGTTCGCCGACGTCCACCTGGACGTCACCGACCCGGACCCGGCCGACGTCGCCGGATACGCCACCTACCTCGACCGCTACCGCGCCGGACTCGCCGCCGAGCGCGCGGCAGCCGAAGCACTCTGATCCCATCCACCCCTCGCCAGGAGGTCCCATGCAGCTCACCGACTATCCCGACCATGTCCGCGAGGCGGTGGCCGCCACCCGTGAGGTGGTCGCCCGCCTGCACGCCGAGCTGCCGCGTTGGGGCCTGGTCGTGTGGACCGCCGGCAATGTCTCGCAGCGGGTGCAGGTGAACGCCGACGGGCCGTCCGACGACGACCTGCTGGTGATCAAGCCCTCCGGCGTCACCTACGACGAGCTGACCCCGGAGTCGATGGTGGTCTGCGACCTGGACGGCACGCTGATCGACGGCGACCGCAGCCCGTCCAGCGACACCGCCGCGCACGCCTACGTGTACCGGCACATGCCCGAGATCGGTGGTGTGGTGCACACCCACTCCACCTACGCCACCGCCTGGGCCGCCCGGGCCGAGCCGGTGCCCTGCGTGCTGACGATGATGGCCGACGAGTTCGGCGGCGACGTCCCGATCGGCCCGTTCGCACTGATCGGCGACGACTCCATCGGTCGCGGCATCGTCGAGACGCTGCGCGAGTCCCGCAGCCCGGCGGTGCTGATGCGCAACCACGGCCCGTTCACCATCGGCAAGGACGCCAAGGCAGCGGTCAAGGCCGCCGTCATGGTGGAGGAGGTGGCGCGCACCGTGCACATCTCCCGGCAGCTCGGGGAGCCGACCCGCATCCCGGCCGAGCAGATCGACTCGCTGTACGCCCGGTACCAGAACGTCTACGGCCAGGGCAGCGCCGCCCCGGCCGCTGAGCCCACCACGAAGGAGCAGGACGCATGAACTCACCCCACGGAACCGCTCGCTCCGCTCCCGCTTCCGCGGGGACCCCGAGCAGCAAGCCCTACACCGAGCGAGCCGGAGCCGAGGTCTGGTTCTTCACCGGCAGCCAGGACCTGTACGGCGAGGAGACGCTGCGCCAGGTCGCCGAGCAGTCCCAGGAGGTCGCCCGCACCCTGGACGAGTCGGCCGACGTGCCGGTCCGCATCGTGTGGAAGCCGGTGCTGAAGGACTCGGTGTCGATCCGCCGGGCGATGCTCGACGCGAACTCGGACGACAAGGTGCTGGGCGTCATCACCTGGATGCACACCTTCAGCCCGGCCAAGATGTGGATCGCCGGCCTGGACCAGCTGCGCAAGCCGCTGCTGCACCTGCACACCCAGGCGAATGTCGAGCTGCCCTGGGACAGCATCGACATGGACTTCATGAACCTCAACCAGGCCGCGCACGGTGACCGCGAGTACGCGTACATCGCCTCCCGGCTCGGCGTCGCCCGGACCACCGTCGTCGGCCACGCGTCGAACCCGGCCGTCACCCAGCGGGTCGGCACCTGGGTGCGGGCCGCCGCAGGCTGGGCGGCGACCCACGAGCTGAAGCTGGTCCGGTTCGGCGACAACATGCGCAACGTCGCGGTCACCGAGGGCGACAAGACCGAGGCCGAGCTGCGGTTCGGCGTCTCGGTGAACACCTGGGGCGTCAACGACCTGGTCGCCGCGGTGGACGCGGTGGCCGACGTGGACATCGACGCGCTGGTCGCCGAGTACGAGGAGCTCTACGACGTGGTGCCCGAGCTGCGCCGCGGCGGTGAGCGCCACGAGTCCCTGCGGTACGCGGCCCGCCAGGAGATCGCCCTGGAGACGTTCCTGACCTCGGTGGGTGCGAAGGCGTTCACCACCAACTTCGAGGACCTCGGGGACCTGCGTCAGCTGCCGGGTCTGGCCGTGCAGCGCCTGATGGCGAAGGGCTACGGCTTCGGTGCCGAGGGCGACTGGAAGACCGCCGTCCTGGTGCGTGCCGCCAAGGTGATGGGTGAGGGCCTGCCCGGCGGCGCGTCGCTGATGGAGGACTACACCTACGACCTGACCCCGGGCGCGGAGAAGATCCTGGGCGCGCACATGCTCGAGGTCTGCCCCTCCCTCACCACGTCGAAGCCGAAGGTGGAGATCCACCCGCTGGGCATCGGTGGCAAGGAGGACCCGGTGCGGATGGTCTTCGACGCCGACCCGGGCGAGGCGGTGGTGGTGTCGCTGGCCGACATGCGCGACCGGTTCCGGATGACCGCGAACGTCGTCGACGTGGTGCCCCCGAGCCAGGAGCTGCCGAACCTGCCGGTCGCCCGTGCGGTCTGGGAGCCGCGACCCGACTTCGCCACCTCGGCGGAGGCGTGGCTGACGGCGGGCGGCGCGCACCACACGGTGATGTCCACCGCCGCGGGTGTCGAGGCCTTCGAGATCTACGCCGACATCGCGGGCACCGAGCTGTTGGTGATCGACCAGGACACCACCCGGCGCGGGTTCCGCGATCAGGTGCGCTGGAACCAGGTCTACTACCGGGTCGCCCAGGGCCTCTGACCCCGTCGAAGCCGCCCATCCCCAGCTGGGGGATGGGCGGCTTTGTGTTTGCTTAACAAACTCAATCACCCGACCGGATCAAGCCCTCGAGTGCCCGTGCTTCCCCTGTCGTGAAGCCGCTGACCTGCACAGATACCAGTCAATCAGCCCGCTGAGGACCCGTTACCCATCTGCAACCTGCTGTGTCTCGGCTTTGGCTTGACTTCTTGAACTCAACCCCCGAGAGTTTCAGCGTGCCCGGCACCGACGCCTGGACGTGCACCGGAAACGGCCCGATGACGGTCCGCTCCGGCTCAGGGGGACATGAGCGAGAACGGTGGCTGTGACGCCACCCGTGACGACGAGGTCAGCACCCCTCTCAAGGAGGAGAAGGACATGAAGAGCATCAAGTTCGCGGTCGTGGCCGGGGCGCTCGCCCTGGGCCTGGCGGCCTGCTCCGGCGGTGGCGCCGGCAGCGGCGGCGGTTCCGGCAGCGGCGAGAGCGCCGACCCCGGCGACCAGACCATCGGTGTCGCGATGCCGACCGAGACCTCCGAGCGGTGGATCGCCGACGGCAACGCCGTCAAGAGCCAGCTCGAGGACGCCGGGTACAACGTCGACCTGCAGTACGCGGCCGACGACATCCCGACCCAGTCCCAGCAGATCGACCAGATGATCACCAAGGGTGTCGACCTGCTGATCGTCGCCTCCATCGACGGCACCGCGCTGGCCAACCAGCTGCAGGCCGCCGCCGACGCCAACATCCCGGTGATCGCCTACGACCGGCTGATCAACGGCACCGAGAACGTCGACTTCTACGTCACCTTCGACAACTACAACGTCGGTGTGCAGCAGGCGACCTCGCTGCTGGTCGGTCTCGGCCTGCAGAACGCGGACGGCTCCGCCGGCACCGCCACCGGTCCGTTCAACATCGAGCTGTTCGCCGGCTCGCTGGACGACAACAACGCGCACTTCTTCTTCGACGGCGCGATGGACACCCTCAAGCCGTTCATCGACGACGGCACCCTGGTCGTGAAGTCGGGTCAGACCGACATCGAGCAGGTCGCCACCCTGCGCTGGCTGCAGGAGACCGCCCAGAAGCGCATGGAGGACCTGCTGACCTCCACGTACTCCGACGGCAGCAAGGTCGACGGTGTGCTCTCGCCCTACGACGGCATCTCCCGCGGCATCATCACCGCGCTGCAGAACGCCGGCTACGGCGACTCGATCGAGGGCGGCCTGCCCATCGTGACCGGTCAGGACGCCGAGATCGCCTCGGTCAAGCTGATCAACGACGGTGTGCAGTTCTCCACCATCTTCAAGGACACCCGCAAGCTCGCCGAGCAGGCGGTCATCTCCGCGAAGGCGTACCTGGCCGGTGACGAGCCGGAGGCCAACGACACCGAGTCCTACGACAACGGCGTGAAGGTCGTCCCCTCGTACCTGCTCGAGTCGGACATCGTCTACCAGGACAACATCCAGTCGCTGCTCATCGACTCGGGGTACTGGACCGAGGACCAGGTGGCCAAGGGCCAGGCCTGATCCCCCTCTCCACCCGAACGCTCCCCGGGGCCGGCGCGATCCGGCCCCGGGGGCACCCCATCGCATGAGGAACGAGGACGGCTGCATGAGCGACCACATCCTTCAGATGCAGTCCATCACCAAGACTTTCCCGGGCGTCAAGGCCCTGCAGGACGTGAACCTGAGCGTCCGACGCGGCGAGATCCACGCGATCTGCGGCGAGAACGGCGCCGGGAAGTCGACTCTGATGAAGGTGCTCTCCGGGGTCTACCCGCACGGCACCTATGACGGCGAGATCCTGTTCGACGGAGAGAAGGTCGAGTTCGGCTCGATCAACGACTCCGAGGACAAGGGCATCGTGATCATCCACCAGGAGCTCGCCCTGGTGCCCTACCTGTCGGTTGCCGAGAACATCTTCCTGGGCAACGAGCGCCAGCACGGCGGCGTCATCGACTGGAACCGGGCCAACTCCGAGGCCGCCCAGCTGCTGGCCCGGGTCGGCCTGGACGAGAACCCCACCACCCCGATCGGTCAGCTCGGTGTCGGCAAGCAGCAGCTCGTGGAGATCGCCAAGGCGCTCTCCAAGAAGGTGAAGCTGCTGATCCTGGACGAGCCGACCTCGGCCCTCAACGACTCGGACTCCGAGCACCTGCTCGACCTGCTGCGGCACCTGCGCGGCCAGGGCATCACCTCGATCATGATCTCCCACAAGCTGAACGAGATCGCCGACATCGCGGACTCCACCACGATCATCCGCGACGGCAAGACGATCGAGACCCTGGACATGGAGGCCGATCAGGTCACCCAGGAGCGGATCATCCGCGGCATGGTCGGCCGTGACCTGGACAGCCGGTTCCCCGAGCACACCCCCACCATCGGCGAGGAGGTGTTCCGGGTCGAGGACTGGCACGTCGAGCACCCGACCCAGCCGGGACGCGTGGTGGTCGACGGCGCGAACTTCGCGGTCCGTGCCGGGGAGATCGTCGGGATCGCCGGCCTGATGGGTGCCGGACGCACCGAGCTCGCGATGAGCGTCTTCGGTCGCTCCTACGGCCGCAACATCTCCGGCCGGGTGTACCTGCACGGCAAGGAGATCAAGGTCCGCTCGGTGCAGGAGGCGATCGGCCACGGCCTCGCCTACGCCACCGAGGACCGCAAGACCTACGGCCTCAACCTGATCGACGACATTCGCCGGAACATCTCCGCGGCGGCACTGAAGAAGATGTCCACCGGCGGATTCGTGAACGGCAACGAGGAGATCAAGGTCGCCGAGGAGTACCGGCGGTCGATGAACATCAAGGCACCCACCGTGCTGGCCCTCACCGGAAAGCTCTCCGGCGGTAACCAGCAGAAGGTGGTGCTCTCCAAGTGGATCTACACCGACCCCGAGGTGCTCATCCTCGACGAGCCCACCCGTGGGATCGACGTCGGTGCGAAGTACGAGATTTACACGATCATCAACAAGCTCGCGGATGCCGGGAAGGGGGTCGTGGTCATCTCCTCGGAGCTGCCCGAGCTCCTCGGGATCTGTGACCGCATCTACACCCTCGCGTTCGGCCGGATCACCGGTGTCACGGACCGACGGGACGCGACTCAGGAAGGGCTGATGGAGCTCATGACGCAGGAACGCGACCACTCGACGGGTGCGGTCCGGTGACCGCCGTGACCGGGCTGCGGGACATCTTCACGAAGAACCTGCGCCAGAGCGGCATCTACATCGCGTTCGTGGCGATCATCGCCCTGTTCGCGGTCCTGACCGGCGGCACGCTGCTGCAGCCGGGCAACATCACCAACATCGTCCTGCAGTACTCCTACATCCTGATCCTCGCGATCGGCATGGTGATCGTGATCATCGGTGGTCACATCGACCTGTCGGTGGGATCGGTGGTCGCCCTCACCGGCGCCGTCTCCGCGGTGCTGGTGATCAAGAACGGCAACCCGTGGTGGGTCGGCATCCTCGCCGCCCTGGCGGTCGGTCTGGTGGTCGGCGCCTGGCAGGGGTTCTGGGTCGCCTACGTCGGGATCCCGGCGTTCATCGTGACCCTGGCGGGCATGCTGCTGTTCCGTGGTCTGACCCTCCAGGTGCTGCAGAACGTGTCGCTGTCTCCGTTCCCGGGCACCTACCAGAAGGTCGCCGGTGGCTTCCTGAACGGTCTGTTCGGCGGTAACGGCTACGACGTCTTCACCCTGGTGATCGCCGCGGTCGCCGTGGTCGGCTACGCCTTCGCCGCCTACCGCTCGCGGATGGGCCGGGTGCGCTACCAGCAGTCGGTCGAGGCGATGCCGCTGTTCATCCTCAAGATCGTGGCCATTGCGGTCGTGGTGATGCTCTTCGCCTGGCAGCTGGCGCACTCCCGTGGCCTGCCGATCGTGCTGATCATCCTCGCGGTGCTGATCCTGGCCTACAACGTGGTCACCAACCGGACCGTCTTCGGTCGGCACGTGTACGCGATCGGTGGCAACCTCAACGCCGCGCAGCTGTCCGGCGTGAAGGTCAAGCAGGTGAACTTCTGGATCTTCGTCAACATGGGCCTACTGTCCGCGGTGGCCGGTGTCATCTACTCCTCGCGTGCCAACGGCGCCCAGCCCGCGGCGGGCAACATGTTCGAGCTGGACGCGATCGCCGCCTGCTTCATCGGTGGCGCGTCGACCACCGGTGGTGTCGGCCGGGTCACCGGCGCGATGGTCGGTGGTCTGATCATGGCCGTGATGTCCAACGGCATGCAGCTGATGGGTGTCCCGCAGTCCACCCAGCAGATCGTCAAGGGCCTCGTCCTCCTGCTGGCCGTCGCCTTCGACATCTACAACAAGCGCCGCGCGGGCACCGCGCGCTGATCCACCCCGGCGAAGGCCCGGGCCCCCTTGGGGTCCGGGCCTTCGCCTTGCCCGGGGGCTTTGCCTGCTCGGGCCTTCGCCTTGCCTGGGCTTTCGCCCGCCCGGGCTTTGGCTCTGCCCGGCCCTTGGCTCTGCCCGGCCCTTGGCTCTGCCCGGCCCCTCGCCCCGCCGGTCCTTCGCCCCGCCGGTCCTGGGCATTTGCCTGGCCCTGGCCCTGGCCCTGGCCCTGGCCCTGGGCCTTCGCCCGGCCCGGCCCCTCGCCTTGCCGCCCTGACAGGGCGCCGAGACTACGGAAACCGGCGCTGGAGACGGCCGAATGCGTCAAATTCCGTAGTCTCGAGGCTCAGGGCCGACGGCTCACGGCTCACGGCTCGCGGCTCGCGGCTCGCGGCTCGCGGCTCGCGGCTCGCGCGTCACGGCTCGCGTCTCGCGGCTCGCCGCGCCGCGGGGGCACGCGCCCGGCCTCGCGGGGTCAGCGTGCGAGGGCGGCGTCCTGGGCCAGGAGCAGGGCACCGCGGGCCGGGGCCGCCGCGCCGAGGACCCCCGCGACCACCTCGACCACGGCCCCCGAGGTCACGGCCGTCCGCTCGGCCAGCACCTCGCGCAGCGGGTCGAGCAGCAGGTTCCCGGCCCGGGAGAGTGCCCCGCCCACCACCAGGACGTCCGGGTCCAGCACGGTGCAGACCGAGGCCATCGCGGTGCCGAGGTGCCGTCCCACGTCGGAGAGCACCCGCCGGCAGCCCGGGTCGCCCTGCGCCGCCAGGTCCAGCACCTCGGCCACCGACAGCCGGCCGTGGCTGGCGGCGAGCAGCCCGATGATCGCCTGCGACCCGGCATACACCTGGAGGCAGCCCCGGTTGCCGCAGGAGCACACCGGTCCGTGCGGGTCGATCGTCAGGTGACCGAGCTCGCCCGCGGTGCCGGTGCGCCCGTGCACCAGCTCGCCGTCGTGCACGATCCCGCCGGAGACGCCCTGGGACAGCGACACCTGCACCACCGTGGCGCGTCCTCGCCCGGCGCCGAGCCGTGACTCGGCCAGGGCGGAGAGGTTGCCCTCGTTGTCGAAGTCCACCGGCCACGGTCCGAACGCCCCGGGGGTCGCCACCACGGTTCCCCACCCGTCCCGCACCCCCGCGCCACCGACCCGGGCGGTCCGGACCTCGACCGGCGCCGGGATGCCCACGGCGGCCCGCAGCACCCGCCCGGGATCGATGTCGGCGGCGGCGAGCAGGTCGGCGCTCAGCTCGCGCGCGGCCGTCGCGGCGAGCTCGGCACGGTGTCCGTCCGGGAGCACCCGGATCGCCTCCGACCAGGCTCGCCCGTCCCCGGGATCGAGCAGCACCCGCACCTGATCCAGGTAGCAGTGCACTCCGATCAGCGGCCCGCCGGGTCCCGCGAGGCTGACTGCCCGCGCCCGGCGCCCGGTGCGGACCACGTCGCGCACCCGGACCACGCCGTCGTCGATCAGCCCGCCGACCACCGTCGACACCGTCCCCGCCGTCAGGCCGGTGGCGGCGACGATCTCGACCTGGGTGAGCTCACCCGCATGCCGCAGCGCCGTGAGCACGGCGGTCCGGCTGCGCGGCACGGCCGAGGCGCTCACGGTCGGGCCGCGAACCTCTCCAGCAGATCGGCGTGCCCGGAGACCACCAGCAGGTCGTTGGCGGAGATCCGGGTGTCCGGCGAGGCGTACACGAAGTCGATCCCGGGGCTCTTCACCCCGATCACGGTCACGCCGTACCGCTCGCGGATCCGCGACTGGGCGATCGTGAAGCCCTGGGTCTCGCGCGGCGGCCGCATCTTGACCACGGTGAAGCCGTCCTCGACCTCGATGTAGTCGAGCATCTTGCCGGACACCAGGTGCGCCACCCGGGACCCGGCGTCGGCCTCCGGCAGCACCACGTGATGGGCGCCGATCCGCTGCAGGATGCGGGCGTGCTCGGCACTGATCGCCTTGGACCAGATCTGCGGGGTGCCGATGTCCACCAGGTTGCCGGTGATCAGGACCGACGCCTCCAGGTAGGACCCGACGCCGACCACCGCCACGGAGAAGTCCCGGGCGCCCAGCTGCTCCAGTGCCTCGGGGTTGGCGGCGTCCGCCTCGACCAGCGGGATGCGCCCCGACCACTGCGCCACCAGCTCCGGGTCGCGCTCCACCGCGAGCACGTCCTGCCCGAGCCGGTCCAGGGTCGCCGCGATCGCGCTGCCGAACCGGCCCAGCCCGATCACCAGCACGCCGGAGTCGCGTCGGGGGTCCTTGCGCTTGTCCTTGCGCTCCCACGGCCGGTCGTGCGCGGTCGCCTCTTCCCGCGGTCCGCGCCCGCCCAGCCGCGCTCCACGCTCCGGCGACTCCTCGCGCTGCCGCGGCTCGGGGCGCCCGCCACCGGGGCCACGGGCGTCCCGGGGCTCACGGCCCGGTCGTCGACCGAAGGGCCCGGGTCCGGTGGGTGCGGAGTCGGAGCTCAGCTCGTCCTGGTACGGACCGTCGCCGGTCCGGGCGTTGTCATCCAATGATCGGCCTTTCCTCGGGCAGCCGGATGACCCGACGACGACTGCGCAGCGCCAACGCCGCGGCCAGCGTCATCGTGCCGGTCCGGCCGATGAACATCAGGACGGTGAGCACGTACTTGCCCGCGTCCGGCAGGTCAGGGGTCAGTCCGGTGCTCAGCCCACACGTCGCGAAGGCGGAGATCACCTCGAACAGCACCACGTCCAGCGTCTCGCCGGGCACGATGGCCAGCAGCAGCAGGGACGCGGTCAGCACCACGGTGGCCGACACCAGGGAGACCGCGATCGCCACCTGCAACGCCTCGCGCGGGATCCGGCGACCGTAGGCCTCGACGTCCTTGTCGCCCCGGGCCTCGGCGCGGATCGCCAGCAGCATCACCGCCAGCGTGGTCACCTTGATCCCACCGGCGGTGGACGCCGAGCCGCCGCCGACGAACATCAGGGCGTCGTTCAGCAGCCAGGTGCTCTCGTGCATCGCGGCGATGTCGACGGTCGCGAAGCCGCCTGATCGCGGCATCACCCCGGCGAACAACGAGGCCAGCAGCGTCTCGTTCCAGCCCACTCCGCCCAGGGTGCGCGGATTCGTCCACTCGAAGGCGGCGACCATGAGGGTGCCGAAGGCGACCAGACCGAGGCTGGTCACAATGGTGAGCTTGGAGTGCAGGCTCCAGCGCCGCGGCCGCCGCAGCCGCTTCATCACGTTCAGGATCACCGGGAAGCCGAGCGAGCCGATGAACACGCCGATGATGATCGGCAGCAGCATCCACCAGTCACCGGCGAACGGTCGCAGCCCCTCGGCGGTGGGCACGAAGCCCGCGTTGTTGAAGGCCGACACCGCGTAGAACAGCCCGTGCCAGGCGGCCTCGCCCCAGGAGTCGCCGACGATCCGCAACCGGGGGACCAGCACCAGCGCGATCACGACCTCGAGCAGCGTGGAGGTCACGATCACGGTGCGCAGCAGCGAGCCGACCTCGCCCAATCGGGTGGTCTTGGTCTCCGAGGTGACCAGCAGCCGCTGGGTCAGTCCGATCCGCCGCGACACGGCCAGGCCGAGGATCGACGCCAGCGTCATCACGCCGAGTCCACCGATCTTGATCGCGATCAGGATCACGACCTGCCCGGCGGTGGACCAGTAGGTCCCGGTGTCGACGGTGACCAGCCCGGTGACGCAGACCGCCGAGGTGGCTGTGAACAGTGCGTCGACGAAGGGCGCACGGTGGCCGGAGGTGGTGGCGAAGGGCAGCGACAGCAGTGCTGTGACCAGCGCGATCACCCCGGCGAACACGCCCAGTGCCAGGCGTGCGGGTGACTGGCGTGCCAGGCGGTCGACGAGTTCGCGGCCCGACCAGAGCACACCGGGCAGACCCCGTGCCATCGACCCTCCGTCCACTGCTCGTCCGTCTTCCGGCGGCCAACTCTCCCACGCGCGCGGGCCCGTCTACGGTAGGGGCATGTCGCAGCGGGTGCGCGTGGTGTGGACCCCCGAGCTGCTGGATTACGACTTCGGCCCCGGGCACCCCATGGCTCCCCTGCGGTTGGACCTCACGATCCGGCTGGCCGGGGCCCTTGGTCTGCTCGATCACGCCGATGTGCAGGTGGTGGGTGCCGAGCCCGCGTCGGACGAGCTGTTGCTGACCGTCCACGACCCGGAGTACGTCGCGGCGGTGCGCCGGGCCTCGGACGGGGGAGCCGGGGACCCTGCCCGGGGGATCGGCACCGAGGACGACCCGGTGTTCCCGGCGATGCACGAGGCGGCCGCCCGGGTGGTGACCGGCAGTCGGGACGCGGCACTGGCGGTCTGGCGTGGCGAGGTGACGCACGCGGTGAACCTGACCGGCGGGATGCACCATGCGATGCCGGGCGCCGCCTCCGGTTTCTGCGTCTACAACGACGCGGCGGTCGCGATTCGGGAGCTGCTGGCGGCGGGCGCGGAACGCGTCGCCTATGTCGACATCGACGCCCATCACGGTGATGGGGTGCAGGCGGCGTTCTGGAACGACCCGCGGGTGCTGACCGTCTCGGTGCACGAGAGCGGCCACACCCTGTTCCCCGGCACCGGCGATCCGGTGGACATCGGTGGCCCGGCGGCGATCGGCGGAGCGGTGAACCTCGCGCTGCCGGCGCACACCGGGGACGCCGGGTGGTTGCGGGCGATCGACGCGGTGGTGCCGGAGGTGCTGCGCGCCTTCGACCCGCAGTTCCTGGTGACCCAGCACGGCTGCGACGCCCACGTCGAGGACCCGATCGCCAACCTGGACGTGAGCGTGGACGCCGAGCGGCTGGCGACCTCGTGGCTGCATGCCCTGGCGCACGAGGTCGCGGACGGTCGCTGGCTCGCACTGGGCGGCGGTGGCTATGCCGTGGTGGACGTGGTGCCGCGCGCCTGGACGCACCTGCTGGGCGAGGCCACCCACCGCCCGGTCGATCCGGCGGCCCGGGTTCCCCGGGAGTGGCTGGACCAGGTGGTGGCGCTGTACGGCCGGGAGGCTCCCGGGTCGATGACCGACGGCGCTGACCTGCGGTGGCGGCCGTGGAGCGCCGGATTCGACCCGGACGACGCGGTGGATCGGGCCATCACCGCGACCCGGCGGGCGGCCTTCCCGGCGCTGGGGCTCGACCCCGCTGTCGACTGAGTGAACCTCACCCGTCCCACCTTTCACAGGGAACCCCCTAACCACTACAGTTGCCCCGTCCACCCACCGCACCCGACGTGCCACGACGAAATGAGCGGCCAGCATGAGCGAGCAGCCCCGGCGCGTCCGGTTCCTCACCGTGGCCGAGGTCGCCGAGGCGATGCGGGTGTCGAAGATGACCGTCTACCGCCTGCTGCACTCCGGTGAGATGCCGGCGGTGCGGGTCGGTCGCTCGTTCCGGGTCCCGCAGGACGCGTTGGACCAGTACCTGGCCACGGCGCAGTTCGACGTGGAGTCGGCGGAGCAGGACGGCGGTTCCGGTGCGGCTGGTCAGCGCCGGATCTCGTCCTGATCTTCGACCTCTGAGGCGGTCGTGGCGCGGTCACTGCGTCGGATCGACTAAGGTGGGGGCGGACTTTCCCGTGCGCGGGGGTCTCGCGGGCTTCGTCCGCGGGGCGTGCTGCGCGTCGATCGACCACAACCGGCGGACGCCCCACGCGCTCGCCACCGGAAGCGAGTGAGGACCCATGGGCTCCGTCATCAAGAAGCGCCGCAAGCGCATGGCGAAGAAGAAGCACCGCAAGCTGCTGCGCAAGACGCGTCACCAGCGTCGCAACAAGAAGTGATCGCCGCCGCCCGTTGAGGCGGCTGTGAACCGGAGGCGTCCCGTCGACCCAGGTCGGCGCGGGCGCCTTCGTCATGTCCGATTCCTGCGGTTCTCTACAACGATGTACCAAACCCTTGACGCCGCATGCCCCCGCTGCTTCACTCACTTCCGGCGGCTCTTCAACGTTGAAGAACCAGGCGCCTGACGCGCGCCAGCCTGCAGGTGGAGGAGGTCAACGGTGATCTCACCGAACAGTCAGGGCATCAGCCGGCGGTCATTGATCCGCGGCGCGATGCTCGGAGCCGGCGCCCTCGCCGGCTCGTGGGCGCTGAGTGGTTGTGGCGGATCGGCCGCCGCGACCGGGGCGACCCGGATCCAGATGTGGCACCTGTTCACCGGCGGTGACGGCGGCATCTTCCAGCAGATGCTCTCCGAGGTGCAGAACGAGGACCCCCGGCTCGCCATCGACCCGGTGGTGCTGACCTGGGGCGCTCCCTACTACACCAAGCTCATCATGGCGTCGGTGGGTGGTCGCTCACCCGACCTGGCCGTGATGCACCTGACCCGGGTCGCCGGCTGGGTCCCCGGCGGAGTGCTCGACCCCTGGGACCTGGACCTGCTCGCCGAACACGGCGTCACCGAGGACTCGTTCCCGCCCGCACTGTGGGAGCGGGCCACCATCGACGGCCAGCTCTGGGCCGTCCCGCTCGACTTCCACGCCTTCCTGCTGTTCTTCGACCGGGGACTCGCCGACCAGGCGGGCATCCTCGGCTCGGACGGCAAGCTGACCGGTGTCGATTCCCCGCAGGGCTTCCTGGACGCCGGACGCGCGATGGCCGAGGTCACCGGGTACGCCGGGATCGGCTACGGCTACACCGGCGACGGCTCGCAGATGTCCCGGATGCTCTGGGGCCTCTACGGCCAGACCGGCGGCGAGATCACCCTCACCCCCGGCCAGGAGGCGGTGCTCGACCGGGACAAGCTGATCGAGGTCGTCACCTTCGTGCAGTCGATGCTGGACGACACGGTGGCGATCGCGAACAGCGACTACAACGCCGCCGTCGCCTCGTTCAGCACCGGCCGGGTCGGCATGTGCTTCAACGGGAACTGGGAGCTGCCGACCTTCCAGAACGCGGGGGTGGACGTCGACGCGATGCCGATGCCCACCCTGTTCGGCACCCCGGGCACCTACGGCGACTCGCACTGCTTCGTGCTGCCGCACCAGGTGAACGCCGACCCGGCCAAGCGCGACGCCGCCTACCGCACGGTGGCCGCGATGCTGAACAAGTCGCTGCTGTGGAGCCAGGGCGGACACATCCCGGCCAACCGGACCGTCACCGAGTCGGCCGACTACCAGGCCGAGGTGCCGCAGGCGCACTACGCCTCCGCCAGCGAGAACGCCGTCTTCGATCCGCAGGCGTGGTTCACCGGCTCCGGGTCGGACTTCCAGGCCCGGGTCGGCGAGGTGCTGCAGGCGGCATGGCTGGACAAGGGATCGCCCGAGACGGCGGTGGACGGGCTGATCGACCGCCTGAACGCCGCCCTGCAGACCAAGCCGCCGGCGTGAGGAGACCGTGATGACCACGCAGATCAATCCCACCCGCACCGGCGCCGCCGCCACCGCGCTCACCGACCCCCGTCCGCGCCGACGCCGGGGCCGGGAGGGTCGTGGCTGGCCGTTCGTGGTCCCGTTCCTGGTGATCGCCGTCCTGTTCCTGATCGTGCCCACCCTGTACGGCCTGGGCCTGAGCTTCACCGAGCAGTCGTTGATGGGCAACGGCGGCTGGGTCGGCTTCGACAACTACACCGAGGCCCTCGGTGACAGCACCATGTGGGCCACCCTCGGCCACACCATCGCCTTCACCGTGATGAGCACCGTCCCGCTGGTGCTGGTCGCGCTGGTGATGGCGCTGCTGGTCTACACCGGCCTACCCGGTCAGTGGCTGTGGCGGCTGGCCTTCTTCGCCCCGTACATGCTGCCGGTGGCGGTCGTGGTGCAGATCTGGGTCTGGCTGTTCCAGCCCGAGATCGGCTTCCTCAACTACTGGCTGGACCGGTTCGGTCTGGACAAGGTCGGCTGGCTGACCGACACCAACGTCGCGATGTGGTCGATGGTGCTGCTCACCCTGTGGTGGACGGTCGGGTTCAACTTCCTGCTCTACCTGTCGGCGCTCCAGGCGATCCCGGACCAGATGTACGAGGCCGCCGCGCTGGACGGTGCCGGCTCCTGGCGACGACTGTTCTCGATCACGCTGCCGCAGCTCAAGGGCACCACGGTGCTGATCACGGTGTTGCAGGTGCTGGCGTCGCTGAAGGTCTTCGACCAGATGTTCATCGCCTTCAACGGCGGCTCCGGACCCGGCGGCGTGACCCGGCCGATCCTGCAGTACATCTACGACACCGGCTTCACCGGCTACCGGATGGGCTACGCCTCCGCGATGTCGTACATCTTCTTCGCCCTGATCATCGTGGTGACGCTGGTGTTCCAGCTGATCACCACCCGTCGTCGGGAGGCCGGTCGTGGCCGTTGATTCGATGAGACTGCGCCGCGGCTGGATCGAGCGCCGCGACGACAACCGCCGGACCCGGGCCCTGGTGCTCGGCCAGTCCAAGGTCGCCACCACCCTGGCGGTGATCATCCTGGTCGTGATGGCCGCGAGCTGGCTGCTGCCGATGCTCTGGGCGATCAGCACCAGCTTCAAGACCGAGGCGCAGGCGCAGGCCACGCCGTTGCAGTGGATCCCGGACGGCGGCTTCACGCTGGCGAACTACACCACGGTGCTCTCCCGCGGTGAGGTGATGCGCTGGATGGGCAACACGCTGCTGATCGCCGGTGCCGTCACGATCCTGACCGTCGCCCTGTGCGCGCTGGCCGGCTACGGCTTCGCCCGTACCCGGTTCCGCGGCCGCAACCTGCTGTTCGCCGGGACGATCGCGCTGATCGCCATCCCGGGACAGATCCTGATCGTGCCGCTGTTCCGCCAGATGCAGGCGATCAACGCCGTCGACACCTACTGGGGCGTGATCCTGCCGCAGCTGGTCGCACCGGTGATGGTCTACATCTTCGCCAAGTTCTTCGCGGAGATCCCGCAGGAGCTGGAGGACGCGGCGCGGGTGGACGGTGCCGGGCACTGGCGGACGTTCTGGTCGATCGTGCTGCCGATCTCCCGGCCCATCGTGTCCGCGGTCGGGATCTTCGTGTTCATCGGGGCCTGGAACAACTTCCTCTGGCCGTTCATCGTGACCAACAACCCGGACCTGATGACCCTGCCGGTCGGACTGTCCACGGTGAAGAACGCCTACGGCACGATCTACGCCCAGACGATGGCATCGGCCATGATCGCGGCGGCCCCGTTGATCATCCTGTTCATGCTGTTCCAGCGCCAGATCGTCAAGGCGGTGGCGACGACCGGACTCGGTGGGCGCTGATGTGCTAGAACCACGGGGGGTCGGAGCGAGGAGGCCACAGTGAGTGCTGCCCGACGCAGCAGCGGGGCCACCATGCACGATGTCGCCCAGCTGGCCGGGGTGTCGGTGAAGACCGTGTCCAATGTGATCAACGGCTACCCGCACATCCGCCCGGCCACCAAGTCCCGGGTCGAGGACGCGATCAGCGAGCTCGGCTACCGGGTGAACATCACCGCCCGGAGCCTGCGGCAGGGTCGGACCGGCATGATCGGTCTGGCCCTGCCGGAGCTGGGGCTGCCGTACTTCGCCGAACTCGCCCAGACGATCATCCGGATCGCCGAGGAGCACGGGATCCTGGTGCTGATCGAGCAGACCAACGCCAACCGGGAGCGGGAGATCGAGGCGCTCGGCTCGCGGGTCCGGCACCTCACCGACGGGTTGATCTTCTCCCCGCTGGCCCTGGGCCAGGAGGACGTCGACCTCTTCGACGTGGACTTCCCGATGGTGCTGCTCGGCGAGCGGGTGTTCGGCGGGCCGACCGATCACGTCACGATGGACAACATCGCCGCCGCCCGGGCCGCCACGGAACACCTGCTGGCCCGGGGCCGACGACGGATCGCGGTGATCGGCGCCCACCCGGGGGAGCGGATCGGCACCGCCGCCCTGCGCGTCCAGGGCTACCGGGAGGCGATGACCGCCGCCGGGATCGCCGTCGACGAGCGGCTGGTCGCCGAGGCCGGTGCCTGGCACCGCTCCACCGGTGATGCCGCGATGACCCGCCTGCTGGACGCCGGGGTGGAGATCGACGCGGTCTTCGGCCTCAACGACGCGGTGGCGCTGGGTGCGATGCACGCCCTGCGGAGGTACGGGCGCGGCATCCCGGACGACGTCGCGGTGATCGGCTTCGACGACACGGAGGAGACCGCCTACTCGGCGCCGACCCTGACCTCGGTGGCGCCGGGCCTGGAGCAGATCGCCCGCACGGCCGTCGACTTCCTCCGTCAGCGGATCGAGGGCACCGCCCCGTCCACACCCCGGCAGGTCATCACCGACTTCTCGATCACCGAACGCCAATCCACCGGCTGAGCAACCCCCGGGTTGCGCAACATCAGAGCGTGCGGCTGAGGACGAGGTCCCGCTCGACGCGTCGGCCGACGGTGAACGTCCGCTCGCCCGCCACGGCGAACCCGGCCCGCCGGTAGAACGCCTGCGCCCGCGCGTTCTGGCCATTCACCCCGAGCACGATCTGCACCGCCCCGGCCGCGCGGGCGGCATCCAGGGTGGCGGCCATCAGTCGACCGGCCAGGCCGCTGCCCTGCGCCCGCGGATGCACGTAGCACTTGGACAGGTACGCGGTGCTGACCGGATCGGCGACCACCGCCGACAGCTCCGGGTCCAACGGCTCGCCGACCAGCGTCAGGGTGTACCCGTCCAGCCGCCCGGCGTCCTCGGCCACGATCACCAGGTGCCCGGCGGTGCTCAGGTGACCGGCGAAGTGCTCAGCCGTCAGGTGTGCCGCGATGAACGCTCGCTGATCCGCGGCGGGCATGTCCGCCGGGCAGGCCAGCGGAAAGGTCAGCGCCGCCAGCTCGGCCAGCGCCTGCGCGTCGTCGATCCGTCCGGCCCGCACGTCCGCCCGCGCTCCCGCGTGCGGACTCGCCGGTGACTCAGCGGCCACGGAGGCGTCGCTGGATGGCACGGGCGACCAGCGCGAGCGCCCAGATCGATCCGGCCGCGGTGGCGGCGTCGACGCCACGACGGGTCTGCGCGCGCCGGTTGCGGAACTCGCGCATCGGCCAGCCGACCTCTGCCGCGTGCCGTCGCAGGCGGGCGTCCGGGTTGATCGCGCACGGGAAGCCGACCTCGGACAGCAGGGGCACGTCGTGCGCGGAGTCGCCGTAGGCGAAGGACTGGCTCAGGTCGAGCCCCAGCTTCTCCGCCAGTGCCCGGACACCCTCGGCCTTCGCCTCGCCGTGCATCATGTCGCCGACCAGCCGCCCGGTGTAGAAGCCGTCGGTGTGCTCGGCGATCGTGCCCAGCGACCCGGTCGCACCCAGTCGACGGGCGATCAGATCACCGATCTCGGTCGGGGTCGCGGTGACCAGCCACACCTGGTGGCCGGCCCGCAGGTGTTGTTCCAGCAGTCGCTGGGTGCCGGGGAAGATCCGCAGCGACAGCACCTCGTCGTAGACGTCCTCCGCCAGCGTCAGCACCTCGGCCACCGAGCGGCCGCGCATGATGCTGAGCGCCCGGTCCCGCACCTCGTCGATCTGCTTCTTGCTCTCGCCGAAGGTGAGGTAGTGCGCCAGGTTGAGCCCGAACCGCAGCACGTCGACCGTCTTGAAGAATCCGCGGCGGTACAGGCCCACGCCCAGATGGAAGGCGCTGGCCCCGCGGATGATCGTGTTGTCCACGTCGAAGAACGCGGCCACCGGTGACGGGGCAGGCGGCGCCGTGGTCTCGGCGACGATCTCGCCCACGACCCGACCGTCCACCGTCGGCTGGTGACTGCCGTCGTGAGTCGTGGGCTGGGGCACCCGGCCACTGTAACGAAGCGGCCTACGCTCGTCCTGTGCCCACACCGCCCACCCCCAGCCGCGTCACGCTCTACACCCGTTCGGGGTGTCATCTCTGCGAGGCGGCGCGGGACGTCGTGCGGGAGGTCTGCGGCACCGACTGGGTCGAGCTGGACGTCGACGACCCCGCCGTGCGCACCGGGGACGGTCGCCCGGCGGCGGAGGTCTACGGGGAGCTGCTCCCGGTGTTGGAGGTCGACGGCCGGCGGGCTGGCTACTGGCAGATCGACGCCGATCTGCTCGTCGCGGCCATGAACCGGTCCTCGACGCTCTAACCTGGGACCGTGCGCCCCCTGCCGTCGACCACCGTCGCCCGACTGCCGGGATACCTGCGCTCGCTCGGCGGTCTGGCATCGGAGAGCGTGCACACCGTGTCCTCCGACCAGCTGGCCGAGTTGGTCGGGGTCTCACCGGCGCAGCTGCGCAAGGACCTGTCGTACCTCGGTGCGGGTGGGCGACGCGGGGTCGGCTACGAGGTGGACAGTCTGCGCCGCCAGATCGCCCAGGTGCTCGGCATGACCGAGGAGCGCCGTCTGGTCATCGTCGGGATCGGTAACCTCGGCCACGCGCTCGCCACCTACTCCGGCTTCGCCGACCGCAGCTTCGAGCTGGTCGGCCTGGTCGACACCGACCCGAGTGTGGTCGGCACGACGGTCGCCGGGCACCGGGTGCGGCACGCCACCGAGCTGGAGGCCGTGGTCCAGGAGGGTCAGGCCACGATCGCCATCCTCGCCACGCCCGCCTCCGCCGCCCAGCAGACCGCCGACCGTCTGGTGGCCGCCGGGGTCTCCGGCATCCTGAACTTCGCCCCGCGCACCGTCCGGGTCCCGGACGACGTCGAGGTCCGCGAGGTCGACCTCGGCTCCGAGCTCCAGATCGTCGCCTTCCACGCCCGCCGCCTCAGCGCCGACTCCTGACCGCCCCAGCGCCGACTTCCGACCGACCCGCCGCCGACTTCCTGACCGGCTGCCGTCGACTTCGGCACATCCGCCCCGAGTTCGGCACCCCAGCCACCGCACTCGGGGCCGAACCACCGAACTCGCCGCCGCCGAGCTGCGCCAGCACCCGCGCACAGCACGAGGGCCCGGTCGCGGCAGGGGGAGTGCGCGACCGGGCCCTCGTGGGCTGGGGGAGATCAGGCCTTGATGGCCGAGACCTCGAGGGCGATGTTCACCTTGTCCGACACCAGGACGCCACCGGTCTCCAGGGCGGCGTTCCAGGTCAGGTCGAACTCCTTGCGGGAGATCGTCAGGGCGGCGGAGAACCCGGCGCGCTGGTTGCCGAACGGGTCGGTCGCCGCGCCACCGAACTCGACCTTCAGGTCGACGGACTTGGTCACGCCGTGGATGGTCAGGTCGCCGGTCACGACGTAGTCGTCGCCGTCGTTCTTCACCGAGGTGGAGGTGAAGGTCCAGTCGCCGAACTTCTCCACGTCGAAGAAGTCGCCGCTCTTCAGGTGGCCGTCGCGACCGGCGTCACCGGTGGAGATGGTGGACGGGTCGAGCGTCGCGGTGACCCCGGACACCTCCAGGTCGTCGCCCACGGTGATGGTGCCACCGGTCACGGCCACGGTGCCGCGCACCTTGGAGATGCCGGCGTGGCGGACGGTGAAGGACGCCTCGGTGTGCGACGGGTCGATGTTCCAGGTGCCGGCGACGAGGCCGGTGGGGAGAGCGGTCATGATGTCCATCCTCGATAGTTGAAGCGTCAATCGCTGGTAGTTGAGATTTCTACTACAGTGGCGACCAGGATGCAAGGGGTGGCGTGGAAGGATGCTGCGGTGACCGAGGTGCAGTGGCTCAACGACGACGAACAGGGCTGGTGGCGGGCCTACCGCGACGGTACGGCGCGACTGTTGGACGTGCTCGGCCACGAGCTGGAGCAGGACACCGGACTGTCCCTCGGTGAGTACGAGGTGCTGGTCCGGCTCTCCGAGGCGCCGGAGCGCACCCTGCGGATGTCCGAGCTCGCTGGTGAGCTGGCGCACTCCCGCAGCCGGTTGACCCACACCATCCGGCGGATGGAGTCGGCCGGTCTGGTCGAGCGCACCCCCTGCCTGCAGGACGCCCGCGGCGTGAACTGCACCATGACCCCGATCGGCTACCAGCGCCTGGCGGACGCGGCCCCCTCGCACGTCAGCTCGGTGCGACACCACCTGGTCGACGTGCTCTCCCCGGAGCAGCTGCGGGCACTCGGCGAGGCGATGGCGGCGGTCGGCGCGGCGCTGCAGACCGACCGGGACGACGACTAGTCCCGGGCACCCAGACTCGTTTGCGAGACTGACCCCATGGTCACCACCACCGTCCACCTGATGCGGCACGGCGAAGTGCACAACCCGGAGGGGCTGCTGTACGGCCGGCTGCCCGGCTACCACCTCTCCGAGCGCGGCGTCGCGATGGCCGAGAAGGTGGCCGCGTACCTGGCAGGCGAGGCCGACGGCCCGCGCCGGGACGTCACGGTGCTCTACGCCTCCCCGTTGCAGCGCGCCCAGGAGACCGCCGCGCCGATCGCGGCCGCCCTGGGCCTGGAGATCCGCACCGACGAGGGCCTGATCGAGGCGGAGAACGCCTTCGAGGGCATGACCTTCGGGGTCGGGGACGGATCGCTCCGCCACCCGCGGCACTGGCCGCTGCTGGTCAATCCCTTCCGCCCGTCCTGGGGCGAGCCCTACACCGAGCAAGTGGCCCGGATGGTCGCGGTGGTCGAGCGGGCCCGGGACGAGGCGCGCGGTCACGAGGCGGTGCTGGTCAGCCATCAGCTGCCGGTGTGGATCACCCGCCGGGCGCTGGAGAACCGTCGGCTGTGGCACGACCCCCGTCGCCGCCAGTGCTCCCTCGCCAGCCTGACCAGCATCACCTACGACGACGATCGGCTGGTGGGCATCGGCTACACCGAACCGGCCGCCGACCTCCTGCCCGGTGCCTCGGCGGTGGCAGGGGCATGACCTCCCGGATCAGCCGCCGGACCGTCACCGCCGCCGCACTGGCCGCCGGTCTGTTCGCCCTCACCGCCTGCTCCGCCGGCTCGCCCTCCGGCAGCGCCACCACCGACGCCGGGTACCAGTCGCAGGACGGGTCCTTCACCTCCTGGGCGGTCGGCGACCGGCAGGGGCCGGTCTCGGTCTCCGGCACCGACTACGCGGGCGCCGCCCAAGACACCGGCGACTGGCTTGGTGACGTCGTGGTGCTGAACACCTGGTACGCCGCCTGCCCGCCCTGCCGCGAGGAGGCAGCGGACCTGGTCGACATCGCCAACGACTACGCGGACCAGGGCCTGCACGTGCTCGGCATCAACGGGGTGGACGACGCGGGCGCCGCCGAGTCCTTCCAGCGCACCTTCGACGTGCCCTACCCGAGCATCGACGACCGGGACAAGGCGGCGGTCGCCGCGTTGCAGGGCGTGGTCCCGATCCAGGCGACCCCGACCACGGTCGTGCTGGACCGCCAGGGCAAGGTCTTCGCCCGGATCGTCGGCATGGCCGAGGGATCGACCCTGCGTGCTCTGGTCGAGGAGGCCCTGGCCGAGGACCCGGCGTGATCCCGGCGTCGGTGGGCGCCGACTTCGCCCAGACCGCAGCGAGCGGATCGCTGCTGGTCGCGGTGCCGGTGGCGATCCTGGCCGGACTGGTGTCCTTCGCCTCGCCCTGTGTGCTGCCCCTGGTGCCCGGCTACCTCGGGTACCTCGGTGGCATGTCGGCGGCCGTGGCGCCCACCGGTGGGCTGCCCGCACAGCCCGGACGGCTCGGGGTCGCGACCGAGACCCGACCCGCCCGTGGCCGCCTGGTCGCCGGGGTGTTGCTCTTCGTCGCCGGATTCACCGCGGTGTTCCTGGCCTACGGCTCGCTGGCCGGGTCGCTCGGTCGACTGCTGCTGCAGTGGCAGGACCCGGTCACCCGGGCGCTCGGTGTCGTCACCATCGTGATGGGCCTCGCGTTCTGCGGACTGCTGCCGTTCTGGCAGCAGGACCGTCGCCGCCTGATCGCCCCGCGCGCCGGGCTGTGGGGCGCCCCGGTGCTCGGCATCACCTTCGGCATCGGCTGGACCCCCTGCATCGGCCCCACCCTGGCGGCGATCCTCGCGCTGTCGCTGGACGGGGGTTCGGCGGGCCGGGGTGCGCTGCTCGCCCTGGCGTTCTGCATCGGCCTCGGTGTCCCGTTCGTGCTGGTGTCCTTCGGGGTGCAGCGCAGCCGCCGGGTGCTGAACTGGCTCGGCCGGCACAAGGTCGCGGTGATGCGGGTCGGTGGCGGTCTGCTGATCGCACTCGGCCTCGCGATGGTCACCGGGGTGTGGGGGCACCTGGCGACCTGGCTGCAAGGCATCCTGACCGACTCCCAGCCCTTCATCCCGGCGGTGTGACCCGATGACCCAGAGCAGTTACCGCCCCGAGGGCCTCGAGGACGCGTTCAGCGAGCCGGGCAGCCCGGCGCCCGCGCAGGTGCCGTCCATCGGCGTGGTCGGCTGGCTGCGCTGGATGTGGCGGCAGCTGACCAGCATGCGGGTCGCCCTGCTGCTGCTGATGCTGCTCGCGGTGGCCGCCGTGCCCGGCACCGTCTGGCCGCAGAACGCCCAGGACCCGGACAAGGTCGCCACCTACCTCGCCGACCACCCGACCCTCGGCCCGTTCCTGGACCGGTTGCAGGTCTTCGACGTGTACTCGTCGATCTGGTTCTCCGCGATCTACCTGCTGCTGTTCGTCTCCCTGGTCGGCTGCATCCTGCCCCGGTCGAAGACGCACTGGCGGGCGATGCGCAGCCGTCCGCCCAAGGCCCCGCGCCGCTTCGACCGCTTCCCGGCCCGGGCCGAGGGCGAGCTCGACGGGACGCCGGAGCAGGTCGCCCGCCGGGCCGCCGCGGTGCTGGGCGCCGGTCGCCGGTTCCGGGTGGACGTCAAGGACGAGGGCCGGGGCGTGTGGAGCGTCGCCGCCGAGCGCGGGTACCTGCGTGAGACCGGCAACCTGGTGTTCCACCTCGCGCTGGTCGGACTGTTGATCGCCGTCGCCACCGGACAGCTGCTGCACTACCGGGGGCAGGCGATCATCGTCGAGGGCCGGGCGTTCGCGAACACCCAGAGCGACTACGACACCTTCGAGTCCGGCACCGCCTTCGACCCGTCCTCGCTGGCACCGTTCAGCCTGCGGCTGGACTCCTTCGAGAGCCGGTTCGACCCGGACACCCTGCAGTCACGCGACTTCACCGCCGACGTCACGCTCACCGAACCGGGTGCCGAGCCGCGGTCGGAGATCATCAAGGTGAACCATCCGCTGGAGACCGGCGGCGCCAAGATCTACCTCCAGGGCAACGGCTACGCCCCGCAGGTCACCGTCCGGGACCCCGAGGGCAACGTCACCTTCTCCGGTGCCGTCCCGTTCCTGCCGCAGGACACCGTGTACACCTCCCAGGGCGTCATCAAGGTCCCCGACGTGACCTCCGGCCCGCAGATCGGCCTGCAGGGGGTGCTGCTGCCCACCGCCGAGTCCATCGGCGCCGGGGTGTACCGCTCCACCGACCCGCAGCCGAACGACCCGCTATTGGCGCTCGCCGTCTGGACCGGTGACCTGGGGCTGGACGACGGCATCCCGCAGAACGTCTACCAGCTGGACGAGACCGGCCTGACCCAGGTGACCGAGGACGACGGCACCGCCCTCACCCTGTACCTGCGACCGGGCGAGACGGTGGATCTGCCGGACGGGCTGGGCACGATCAGCTTCGAGTCGCTGCCCCGGTTCGTGGCACTGGACCTGCGGCACGACCCCTCGCTGCTCTGGGTGCTGGTGTTCGCGCTGCTCGCCTTCGCCGGTCTGGCCGCCTCGCTGTTCATCCCGCGCCGCCGGATCTGGCTGCGCCTGCGTGACGCAGACCCCACCGGGTCTCAGGACGAAGGTCCCGGCACTAGCCGTACAGTGGTGACCGCCGCGGCCTTGGCACGCGGTGACGACGTGGGGCTGCAAGCAGAGCTGGACCGGGCGATGGACCGCCTGCTCGATCGTGACCCCGACGTGCGACGCGTGGGCTGACGGAGGACGGCGGAACATGGCAATCGGCGACATCAGCACCCTGCTGGTCTGGGGTGCCGCGACGGCATTCACCATCGCCCTGATCGCGTACTCGGTGGCACTGGCCCGGGTGGCCGACGCCGCCACCGCCGAGCACCGCCGGGAGCGGGCGCGCAAGATCGCCGCCGCCAAGGCGGAGAAGGCGGCCGTCGGCGCCGGGGGCGGCCTGATCCTCCCGGTCGACGACCAGCCGCCCGCCGCTGCCGAGGAACCAGCCGACACCGGGGTGGCGAACTCCCGCGCGGCGAACGGCATCGCCCGCAGCACCTCCTGGCTCGGGCTCGTCCTGCTCGGGATCGGCATCGTGACCCGGGGCATCGCCGCCGGTCGCTGGCCCACCGCCAACATGTACGAGTTCACCCTGGTCGGCACCTTCGTCGCCGCGGTGGTGCTGGTCCTGGTGCAGCGCCGCCGGGTGATCCCGTTCCTCGGCGTCGTGGTGATGGGCATCGCGGTGCTGGCCCTGGTGCTCGGCCTGAACGCGTTCTACGTGCAGGCCGACGCGGTGCAGCCCGCCCTGCAGAACTACTGGCTGGTCATCCACGTCGGCGTCGCGATCACCGCCACCGGCGTGTTCACCGTCGCCTTCGCCACGTCCGTCCTCCAGCTGCTGCAGGACGGACGCGAGTCCGGCCGGTCCCGGGTGGAGAAGAACCGTGGCCTGGCCCGCTGGCGGGTGACCGGCCCCGCCTTCGCGTGGCTGCGCACGGTGCCCTCGGCCCGGCAGCTCGAGGCGCTGTCGTTCCGGCTGAACGCGATCGGCTTCGTGCTCTGGACGCTGACCCTGATCGGCGGCGCGATCTGGGCCGAGCAGGCCTGGGGCCGGTACTGGGGCTGGGACCCCAAGGAGGTCGGCACCTTCATCGCCTGGGTGGTCTACGCCGCCTACCTGCACGCCCGCACCACCCGCGGTTGGGCCGGTCGTCGTGCCGCCTACTTCGTATTCGTGGGCTACGCGGCCGTGCTGGCGAACTTCACCGTGGTGAACCTGTTCGTCACCGGGAAGCACTCCTACTCCGGCATCTGAGCCGACCGGCCCGGGACGATCCCGGGCCCGAGCAGGCAGGACCGGCGCTCCGACCGGCTACTCGGAGCGACCCTCGTCGACAGTGCCGTCGGTGTCGCCCTGCTCGCGCTGGCGCTTGCGCTGCTCCTGCTCCAACCGCCACAGGAAGTCCGGGTCGTCATCCGGCGCCACCGGCCCGCGACGCGGCTGACCTGGGCCTGCTGACGGCCGTCCGGCGCCGCCACCGACACCCGGGCCGCCGGCGGTCGCCGCGCGCTGCGACCGGCTGACCACGAACCACAGCACCGGTCCCAGGATCGGGAAGATCACCACGATCACGAGCCACAACCCGGCGGGCAGCCCGCGCCGGTCGCGGGAGTCGCTGTTGGTCACGTCCACCGCCGCATAGACGGCGAGGGCGATGATCAGGAGGAACAGCAGGACGCGAGCCATGCCGTCCAGCGTAGACGGCGGTGGCGCGTCCGCACCGGGTGATCCGGGCCGGGCGCGGGGTGACCGCGCGGTCGGGTGTCCGAGCTTCCACGTAGGGCCGAACACGGCCAGGGCGAGCTGACGGTGTGATCGATATCGACCCAGCGTGACGGGTGGCTAGGTGTTCCCGACGCGCACCGGTCGGCGCTCCCCACACCGTCAAGCTGCCCGCCGGGGTCACGCTGCAGAGCGGTTCCTCGCAGTGGAACGGCGAGCCGATCACCCCGGAGTACACCGCGAATGCGGACGGCACGACCACGCTGGTCTACCGGCTGGGCGACATCGCCGTGGACAGCGCCGCCGCCCAGGCGCCGGTCACCCTGTCGGTCACCCTCGACCCGGCGATGGCCCAGCCGACGACGCTCACCGTCACCGCGAAGGCCACGTCCGTCTCGGACGGTGCCGGTGGCAGCACGGCCGGCGTCACCTCGGTGCTGTCGGTCAACGTGCCGCAGAGCATCCAGGTCAGCAAGACCACGAACGTCACCTCGACCACGGCGGGCACCCCGGTGACCTACACCGTGTCCTGGGGCAACCGGACCTCGGACGACATGGCCGACAGCAGCTTCGTCGACCTGCTCCCCTTCGACGGCGACGCCCGTGGCACCACGGGTCTGGGCGGTCTGGTCCTGAACGCCGTCACCGTGGTCTCCGACACCTCGGCCGCGACGGTGCAGTACACGACGGATGCGCCCGAGTCGGTGCAGGCGGCGCTGGTCACCGACGTGACCGGCGGCACCGGCATCACCTGGACCACCGGCACCCCGCCGACTGACAGCACCGAGGTCACCGCGCTGCGGTTCGTGCCGAGCGTGCCGTTCACCACTGGCGCGATAGGGAAGGCCGAGATCACCGTCACCCCGACCGCGCTCGACTACGGCGGCCGGCTGGTCAACTCGGTGGACGGCTCCGTCGACGGCTGGGCGGTGGACCTGCGCAACGCCGCCTCGGTGACGCTGGACTCCAGCGCCTCCCAGGTGGTCGGCAACGTCTACGACGACCCGGACTTCGCGTTCGCGCGGACCGAGAACTCCACCGGTGTCGCCTCCCCGGTGGTGCAGATCGTGGCCGGCTACGCCTTCGGGCCGGACGGCGACGACAACGGCGGTGAGGGCGACGACGTGCCGCTGGCCGAGCCGATCACGGCGCTGGTCGACACGGACGCCGCCGCCTACCTGGACGACCCGCAGGTCGGGGACTTCGTGTTCCCGGGTCTGGCCCCCGGCAAGTACGACATCCAGGTCACCCCGGCCGCCGGGCACCATGTCGGCGTCCTGCCGGACCTGGCGAGCAACGACCCGCTCACCGGTCTGCACGTCGGCAGCATCGCCACGGACGTCGTGATCGCGCCGCGCACCCTGGTGAGCGGCCTGGACTTCGGCATCCAGCGGAACGTCGCGGTGCCCCAGGCCAACCCGGACCAGGCACGGATCGGGGTGGGCGCCTCCGAGGTGGTCATCCCGGTGCTGACCGACTCCACCGCGGTGGACACCGACGCCCAGGTGGCGCTGCACACCCAGGCGGACACCCTGGAGGGCGACACCGCGACGGTCACCGTCCCGGACGGCCAGACCACCAGCCAGGTGAGCGTCGACGCGGACGGACAGATCGTCTACACGCCGAATCAGGCACTGGTCGACGGCTGCACCGCGGACGGCGGGGAGGCGTGCACGGAGCAGTTCGAGTACACGCTGACCGACTGGTTGGGTCAGTCCGACACCGGGCAGCTGACCATCACGGTCCAGGCAGCACCGGTGGTGTCCGGTGGCTCCGCGACCGCGGCGCTCGGCGGCGACGTCACCTTCGACGCCGCGCCGGTCACCGCCGGCAGCATCTCCTCGGCCACGGTGGCGCAGGCACCCGAGGCCGGGACCGTGACGGCGAAGGCCGACGGGACCGTGGTCTTCCGGGCCGGCGACGCCGACGCGGGTGACTACGCATTCACCGTGCGGTTCACCGACGACCTGGGCCAGAGCAGCACGGCCGACTACACGGTCTCCGTGCTGGACGGCCCCGCCGTGGTCGGCGGCTCGGCGGTGGTGCCGCTCGGTGGCAGCCACACCTTCGACGCCGCGGTGGTCAGCGAGACGGCCATCGTGTCGGCCGAGGTCGTGCAGCCCCCGGCAGCCGGGACGGCGACCGCGGACAATGCCGGTGTGGTGGTCTACGACGCCGGGACCGCCGCCGCGGGCACGTACACCTTCCAGGTGGCGTTAACCGACGACCTGGACCAGACGTCCGTCGCCACCTACACGGTGACCGTCCAGGGCACCCCGACCCTGACCGGGGGATCGGCCACGGTGCCGATGACCGGGTCGCACACCTTCGCGGCCGCACCGGTCACCACCGGTGAGATCACCTCGGCCGTGGTGTCCCAGGCTCCGAGCGCGGGGACGGTGACCGTCACGGTCGGCGGATCGGTGGAGTTCGCCGCCGGTGACGCCGCCGCGGGTGTGTACGCGTTCGACGTCACCATGACCGACGACCTCGGACAGACCGGATCCGCCCACTACCAGGTCACCGTGCAGGCGGCCCCGGTGGTCACCGGCGGCACCGGACGCACCGGTCAGCAGGGCACCCTCACCTTCGACGCGGCGCCGGTCACCACCGGCAGCATCGCCACGGCCGCGGTCGGCACCCAGCCGGCCGAGGGCAGTGTGACGGCGGCCGCCGACGGCGCGGTCACCTACCGGGCGGACGGCGCGGCGGGCGGGGAGTACACCTTCTCCGTCGTCTACACCGACGACCTGGGCCAGACCGGCACCGCCGCGTTCACCGTCACCGTGCAGGCCGCGCCGACCGCCACCGGTGGTGCCGCGGTGATCGCCGTGGGCGGGTCGCAGACCTTCGTCGCCGACCCGGTGACCGACGGCCGGATCGACGCCGCCGCGGTGTCCGAGGCTCCGGCTCAGGGCAGCGCCACCGTCGACACCTCCGGCGCGGTGGTCTACACCGCCGGGGACGCCGCGGCCGGTGACCACGCCTTCGTGGTGACCTTCACCGACGACCTCGGGCAGACCGGCACCGCACGGTTCGTCGTCACGGTGCAGGCCGCTCCGATCGCCACCGGGGGATCGGTCGCGATCCCGCTCGGTGGATCGCACACCTTCGATGCGGCGCCGGTCACCACCGGTGAGATCGTCTCGGCGGTGGTGTCCCAGGCTCCGGCCGGCGGCACCGTGACCGTGCAGCCGTCGGGTGCGGTGGCCTTCGAGGCCGGTGACGCGCCGCTCGGCAGCTACGACTTCGCCGTGGCCTTCACCGACGACCTGGGGCAGAGCGGGACCGCGGAGTTCACCGTGGTGGTGCAGGACGGCCCGACCGCGGTCGGCGGGACCGCCCGGATCGGTCAGCACGACACGGTCACCTTCGACGCCGCACCCCAGTCGACCGGGACGATCGTCCGGGCCGAGGTGGGCACCGCTCCGGCGGCCGGGACGGTCACCGTCGCCACGGACGGCACGGTGGTCTACACCGCCGACGGGGCCGAAGGCGGGCAGTACACCTTCACGGTGGCGTTCGTCGACGACTCCGGCCAGACCGCCGAGGTCACGTTCGAGGTCGAGGTGCAGGCAGCCCCGACCGTCCTGGACGCGCGCGTGACCACCACGGTCGGCACTGCGGCGATCATCGACCTCGGAGCCGCCTTCGACGGCACCGCGGCCACCCTCGACCGGATCTCCGCGCCGGAGCACGGCACGGCGGAGCTGCGATCGGACGGCACCGTGCTGTACACCCCGGTCACCGGGTACGTCGGTGCTGACTCGTTCACCTTCACGGTGGTCGATGACCTGGGTCAGACCGGGACCGGCACGGTGTCCGTGCGGGTGGATGCCCTCGACACCAGTGGTACCGGTGGCAGCGGGGAGACGGACACGCCGGGGACCGCCACTCCGCCGGTGGTCGTCGCCCAGCCCGGGCCCGCTGCGCCCGGCGCGTCGGGTCAGCACGCCGGACCCACGTGGCTGCCGCGCACCGGTGCGGAGGTCACCGGGGCCGCGCTGCTCGCCCTGCTGCTGATCGGGGCGGGTGCGGGGCTGATCCAGAACCGGCGCAGCCGGAAGCACCGCGAGGGCTGATCGCCAGCGACGGGGCGGCATCCAGGGACTCCTTGGGTGCCGCCCCGTCGGGCTGTCCGCGGCTGCCCGCGTAGGCTGGCCGGGTGCCCGTCCTGATCTACTCCCTGCTCCGGTTGGCCCTGTTCGTGGTCGCCACCGTGGCGCTCGCCTTCGCCGGGATGGGCTGGCTGTTCGCCGTCATCGTCGGTGCCGTGCTCGCGGCGCTGCTGTCCTACCTGCTGCTGAACGGACCCCGCGACCGCGCCGCGCAGTGGATGCAGGCGCGGGCCGAACGGCGCGGCGACCGGCCCAAGCTGTCCAAGCGCGCCCAGGAGGACGCCGACATCGAGGATGCGGCCGCCGACCGCGACGCCGCCGATCAGAGCGCCAGGCCCAGCCCCAACAGCACCCCGTAGGCCAGCTCGAACATCCCGGTCCCGGCCAGCACCGGCACCAGCGCGATCCCGCGGGCACCGAGCAGCACCGTCGACGACAGCAGCACGGCGGGCAGCGCCAGCACCATCACGATCAGCGCCCACGGGTTCGCCAGTGCGCAGACCAGGCCGAGCAGCACCGGCAGGCAGATCATCAGCACATAGGCCCAGCGGGCGCGCCGCTCGCCGAGCCGCACCGCCAGGGTCCGCTTGCCGACCAGGGAGTCGGTGGGCACGTCGCGCAGGTTGTTGATCATCAGCAGCGCGCACGCGATCAGCCCGACCGCGACCGCGCCGACCACCGCGGGCCAGGTGATCCGGTCGGCCTGGGTGTACGTGGTGCCCAGCACGGCGACCAGTCCGAAGAACACGAACACCCCGACCTCGCCGAGCCCGAGGTAGCCGTAGGGCTTCTTGCCGCCGGTGTAGAACCAGGCGGCCAGCACGCACAGCACCCCGATCGCCAGCAGCCACCACTGGCCGCTCAGCGCCACCAGCCCGAGGCCGAACAGGCCCGCCACCCCGAAGCTGGCGAAGGCGGCACCCTTGACCGCGCGCGGGCTGGCGGCGGCCGAGGCGGTCAGGCGCATCGGCCCGACCCGCTCGGTGTCGGTGCCTCGGATGCCGTCCGAGTAGTCGTTGGCGAAGTTCACCCCGACCTGCAACGCCAGCGCGACCCCGGCGGCGAGCACCGCCCGGCCGAGATGCGCCTGGTCGATCTGCGCCGCGGCTCCGGTGCCGACCAGCACCGGTGCGGCGGCGGCGGGCAGGGTGCGCGGGCGGGAACCGGCGATCCACTCGGACAGCGTGGCCATGAGACTCCTGAGTCAGTGGGTGAGGCGGTCGGCGGCCAGTGCGGCCACTCCCCGACGGTCGATCTTGCCCGGTCCCCGGGTCGGCAGCGTGTCCAGCACCAGCTGGTGCCGGGGTGCGGCGGCCGGACCGAGGGCAGCGGCGACCCGGGTGCGGACCGCGGCCGGGTCGGGAACGGCGGTGCCGGGGTGCAGCACCAGGACCGCCGTCACGGCCTGACCCCAGTGCGGGTCCGGCACGCCGACCACGCAGACCTCGGCGACACCGGGCAGCTCGGCCAGCACGCGCTCGACGGCGGCGGGCGGCACCTTCTCCCCGCCGGTGATCAGCACGTCGTCCGCCCGGCCGAGCACGGTGAGCGTGCCCTGCGACCAGCGGCCCAGGTCGCTGGTGTGCAGCCAGCGGGTGCCGTCGGCATCGGTGCGGAAGCTGTCGGCGGTCAGCTCGGGACGGTCCCGGTACCCGGTGGCCAGCATCGGTCCGGTCAGTGCGATCCGGTCGTCGGGATCGATCGCCACCCGCACGCCGTCCAGCGGCACACCGTCGTAGACGCAGCCGCCGCAGGTCTCGGACATGCCGTAGGTCGTGACCAGCCGAACGCCCCGGGCCCGCGCGTCGGCGATCAGTCCGTCGGGTGCGGCGGCACCGCCGAGCAGCACCGCGTCGAAGCCGGCCAGCGCGTCGGTGGCGGCCGGATCGGCCAGCACCCGGATCAGCTGGGTCGGCACCAGGGAGACGTAGCGCGGTCCGTCCGAGGGCACCTGGGCGGCGGCCGCCAGGAAGGACGCGGCGCGGAACGGTCCCGACAACCGGACCGGTTCCGTCCCGGCGGCCACGGAGCGCAGCACCACCTGAAGCCCGGCGATGTGCGCGGTGGGCAGCGCCAGCAGCCAGTGCCCCGGCCCGGCGAGCCGGGTGTGGGTGGCACGGGCCGAGGCCAGCAGCGCGTCGGCCGACAGCAGCACGTCCCGGGGGGCGCCGGTGGACCCGGAGGTGCGGACCAGCAGGGCGACGTCGTCCGGCACCGGGGTGCCGGGCTCGGTCGGTTCGTCGGTCGGCAGCACCGCCGGACCCGCACCCGACAGCGCGTCACGCAGGGCGGTGGTCAGCTCGGCCACCGGGGTGGCGGGGACGACGCGGACGGAGCGGCTCACCGGATCAGGGTAGGTGCGCCCGTACAGTGATCGGCGATTGTCGACCCGAAGGAACCCCATGTCCACGATGACCGCACGCCGCAGCCCCCGTCGAACGGCCGGTGTGCTGCTCAGCACCTGCGTGGCCCTGCTGCTGGCCGCCTGTGCCACCGGCACCCCGGATCCTTCAGTCAGCACGGCCGCGCCGACCGTCGAGCCGAACAAGGTCGCGGTCGCCGAGCCGGAGCTGCCCGCCGTGTGGCCGCTGACCGGCGAGTCCGGTGACCTGGTGAACCGCCCGGCGTTGGCGGTCAAGATCGAGAACACCGCCGTCGCCCGGCCGCAGTCCGGCCTGAACCAGGCGGATGTGGTGTGGGAGACCATCGTCGAGTTCGAGGTGTCCCGCCTGGTCGCCGTCTTCCACTCGCAGGTCCCGGGGGAGATCGGCCCGATCCGATCGGTCCGGCCGATGGACACCGCGATCACCTCGCCGCTGAACGGTCTGCTGACCTTCTCCGGTGGGCAGCCCGGCATCCTGCAGATGGTCGCGGACGCCCCGGTGCAGGCGCTGAGTCACGACGCCGGGGTGGACGGGATGTACCGGCTGAAGTCCCGCTCGGCCCCGCACAACGTGTACGCCACCCCGGCCACGCTGTGGTCGCAGGCCGACGCCGAGCACCAGAACAGTCCGGGCCAGCAGTTCGCCATCGCGCGCTCGCCGGAGCTGGCCAGCGCCGTCGTCGCCGGCGCCCCGGCCTCCCGGCTCGACTTCCGGCTCTCCGGGCAGTCCAGCCCGGCGTGGCAGTGGAACGGCGAGGTGTGGCAGCGCTGGGAGGGCAGCACCCCGGCCACCGACGCCGCCGACGACACCCAGGTGCACGCCGACAACGTGGTCGCCATCGTCGCCGCCCACCCCAACACCGAGTTCGGTGCGCAGAACGGCGCACCGGTGCCGACCTACACGCTGGTCGGCACCGGCTCGGGCACCCTGGCCTCCGGTGGCAAGACGGTGGACGTGACCTGGCAGAAGGACTCCGAGGCGGCGCCGATGCGGCTGTTCCTGGCCGACGGCACCGAGGCGACGCTGGCACCGGGCAACACCTGGGTGGAGCTGGTCCCGGCCGAGACCGGGTCGATGACGGTCTCCTGAAGCCCTGACCCCCTGACCCCCTGCCCCGCTGGGGCCCGGCCGGACCGCTCAGCGCCGGGCGTGCCCCAACCAGCCGGCCAGCCGCTCGGTCGGGCCGGCCTGCGGGTCCACCTCGACCACGGCGGCGAACGGCGTGCGCTCGTCTCGGGCGTCGGCGGGCAGGAACTGTGCCGCGTCGGCCAGCGCGAACTCGGCGGCGGCCGCCGGTCCCTCGCTGGGCAGCCCCAGGGCGACGGCGATGTCCCAACCGTGCACCAGCGGCTCCTTGACCCATCCGGCCACGGCCGCGCGGGCGGGAACGGTGCCCCAGGGGGCGGTGACCAGGCGGTCCAGCACTGACGGCTCGGCCCAGCTCGCCAGAGTGCGCTGCACCGCCTCCTGGTGCCGGGTCGCCAGGTCCGCGTCGGCGATGTCGTCGTAGAACACCGGGACATCCCACGGCGAACCGCCGTCGACCACGACGCGGGCCCGGTCGACCGAGGCGATCACGTGGGCGATCACGGTGCGCACGTCCCAGTCGGCGCACGGCGTGGGGGCGCCCAGGTCACCGGAGATCAGGGTGGTGAACCACGCGTGGGCGTCCTGGAACAGCGGGCGGGGGTCGGTCATGTCGTGCTCCTTCGATCGGATGTGTCGTGGGGAGCGTGGCGGCCATACCCGACATCTGCTGTCATGTTTGATAGGTCACATGCGCGCCGATCGACTGCTGTCCATGCTCTGGCTGCTGATGGCACACGAGTCGCTGTCGGCCACCGAGCTGGCCCGCCGCCTGGAGGTGTCGTCCCGGACGGTGCTGCGCGACGTCGAGGCGCTGTCGGCCTCCGGCGTGCCGGTGTACTGCGAGCGCGGCCGGTCCGGTGGCGTGCGACTCCTGCCCGGCTTCCGGACGCGGGTCACGGGCATGAGCCAGGAGGAGACCCGTGGGGTGTTCCTGGCGATGGCCGCCCCGGTTGCCGACTCGTTGAACTGGGGCCGGGCGATGACCTCGGGGCTGCGCAAGATCGACGCGTCGCTGCCGGGCGATCAACGGGGGACGGTGGACGCCCTGGCCCGGCGGCTGGTGATCGACCCGGCCGGGTGGCTGTCATCCGGGTCGGTGCCACCGCTGGAACCCCTGCTGTCGGCGGCGCTGGCGGATCGCCGCCTCCGGGTCCACTACCGGCCGGGCAGCGGCGACGCGTGGGCGGACGACGTCGACGCCTATGGGCTGCTCGCCGCGGGCGGTGCCTGGTACCTGGCAGTGGGCCGAGCGGGGGAGCCGCGCTTCCTCCGGGTGGACCGGATCGTCGACCATCAGGTGCTGGCCGAGGGCTTCGACCGGCCCGGCGACCTCGATCTACGGGTGCTCTGGCAGGACCGCCGTGCCGCCTACCGGGACCTGCGTCGCGACCCGGTGCGGGTGGTCGCCGCGCTGCACCCGGATCGGCGGGCCCAGGTCGCCGAGTCGGCGATGGAGCTGACCGACACCGGGGTCGCCGACGACGGCTGGCTGCGGGTCGCGGCGCGGTTCGGTGACCGGCGGCACGCGATGTCCGTGCTGGAGGCCTGTGGTGCCGACGCGGTGGTCGTCGAGCCGACCTGGCTGCGCGAGCACCTGATCGACCGCGCGCGCCGGGTGCTGGCTCAGTACATGTAGCCGAACCTGCCCCAGTCCGGGTCGCGGCGCTGCAGGAACGCGTCCCGGCCCTCGACCGCCTCGTCGGTCATGTAGGCCAGCCGGGTCGCCTCCCCGGCGAAGACCTGCTGCCCGGCCAGGCCGTCGTCGGCCAGGTTGAAGGCGAACTTCAACATCCGGATCGCCTGCGGGGACTTGGTGGCGATGACCCGGGCGTACTCCAGTGCCGCGTCCTCCAGCTCGGCGTGGTCGACCACGTCGTTCACCGCGCCCCAGTCGTAGGCGTCCTGCGCCGAGTACTCGCGGGCCAGGAAGAAGATCTCCCGCGCCCGCTTCTGCCCGACCTGACGGGCCAGCAGCGCCGAGCCGTACCCGCCGTCGAAGCTGCCGACGTTCGCGTCGGTCTGCATGAACCGGGCGTGCTCCCGGGAGGCGATGGTCAGATCCGCCACCACGTGCAGCGAGTGACCGCCACCGGCCGCCCAGCCGTTCACCACCGCGACGACCACCTTGGGCATGGTCCGGATCAGGCGCTGCACCTCCAGGATGTGCAGGCGTCCGGCGCGGGCCGGATCGATCTGGTCGGCGGTCTGGCCATCGACCGACTCGGTGTACCGGTACCCGTCCCGGCCGCGGATCCGCTGGTCACCGCCCGAGCAGAAGGCGTAGCCGCCGTCCTTGGGGGAGGGGCCGTTGCCGGTGAGCAGCACGGTGCCGACGTCCGAGCTCATCCGGGCGTGGTCCAGCACGCGGTACAGCTCGTCCACCGTGTGCGGGCGGAAGGCGTTGCGCACCTCCGGCCGGTCGAAGGCCACCCGGACCACGGGCAGGTCGCGCGGGCTGTCACCGCTGCGGTCGACGCCCCGGTGGTACGTCAGGTCGGTGAGGTCCTCGAAGCCGGACACCGTGCGCCAGCGGGTCGGGTCGAAGGTGTCGGAGACGGCGGCGGGCAGCTGGTCGGTCACAGCCAGCAGCGTAGGCCAGCATAAAGTGGTACGGTCGTACCAATTACGGGACGTGCGACGGCGGAGAACCCACCCGGCGCGTCCACTGGCGGGACGTCCCGTCGGAGGGTGAACGACATGGCGTGGGTCGTCCTGATCCTGTCCGGACTGCTGGAAGCCGGATGGGCGCTGAGCCTCAAGGCGTCCGAGGGGTTCAGCAAGCTGTGGCCCAGCGTGTCCTTCGTGGCGTTGCTGGCGCTGTCCATGATCGGCCTCAGCTGGGCGTTGCGTACGCTGCCGGTCGGGCTGGCCTACGCGGTGTGGGTCGGCATCGGTGCCGCCACCACCGCGGTGCTCGCGATCATCTGGCTGGGCGAGGGAGTGTCGATGGGCAAGATCGTGTCGCTCGCGCTGATCGTCGCCGGGGTGGTCGGCCTCAACCTCACCTCGACCGGCACCGGACACTGAGCCGATGACCGTCGGTGGGACCGCCAAGGGTGCCCGGCGACGGGAGCTGATCGCCGCTGCCGCCGCCGCCCTGGTGCTGGACCAGGGACCCGGCGCGCTGAGCCACCGGGCGGTCGCCGCCCGCGCCGGTGTCCCGTTGGCCGCCACCACCTACTACTTCCGCGACCTGGACGAGCTGGCAGCCGTCGCCGGTGCGGCGCTGGTCGACAGTTGGACGGCGCACGCCCGCGCGGTGCTGGACACCCTGACCGACGGTGACGACCCCGCCGCCGTCCTGGCCGAGGCACTGCTGCCCCCCGGCGACGATGCGGCGATCCGGGCCCACCACGAACAGGTGCTCGCCCTCGGTCGCAACCCCGTCCTGGCGGCCGCCGTCGGCGGCGCCCGGGTCCGGCTCGACGCCGTGCTCACCGAACTGATCGAGGCGGTGCTCGGCCGCGGCGCACCGGCCCGCACCCGGGACCCGGAACTGGTGCTGGCGGTGGTGGACGGCGCGGTGGTCGCGGCGGCGAGCGAGGGCCGGGCGATCAGACCGCACACCCGCCGACTGCTGGGCATCCTGCTCGCCTGACCGCGCCCATCCGCCCGCGCCCGGGGTCGGCACTTCGCGCCCGAGTTCGGCAGTTGGCCGGGCTGGCAACGGCGCGAACTAACGACCTCGCCACCGGACTGTGCCCGAGTTCGGCACGTGGCGCCCGAGTGCGGCAGTTGGCCCCCGAGTTCGGCACCGCACGTTCGGGGTCGGCACTTCGCGCCCGGGGTCGGCACTTCGCGCCCGAGTCGGCACTTCGCCGGGCCGGTCGCGGCGCGAACTGACGACTTCGCCACCGGACTGCGCCCTGCTGGGCTGCGACCGAGCCTTTAGGCTGAGGTGGTGCATGTCTACGCGATCGGGCTGCGGACCAGGTTCCGTCGGATCACCGTCCGCGAGGGGGTGCTGATCGAGGGACCTGCCGGCTGGGGCGAGTTCAGCCCGTTCTGGGACTACGACGCCGCCGAGTCGGCCGCCTGGTGGCGGGCCACCCGGGAGGCGACCGAGCAGGGACTGCCCGAGCCGGTCCGCGACCGGGTGCCGGTCAACGTCACGGTGCCCGCCGTCGACGCCGCGCTGGCAGCACGGATCGTGCGCGACTCCGGTGGCTGCCGCACCGCCAAGGTGAAGGTCGCCGAACCCGGCCAGACCGCGGCACAGGAGGCCGACCGGCTGGCGGCGGTGCGCGAGGCCCTGGGACCGGAGGGCGCGATCCGGGTGGACGCCAACGGCGGCTGGGACGTGGACACCGCGATCGACCGCCTCCGGCTGCTCGACCGGGCGGCAGGCGGACTGGAGTACGCCGAGCAGCCGGTCGCCACGGTGCCCGACCTGGCCCGGGTGCGGCGCGCCGTCCAGGTGCCGATCGCCGCCGACGAGTCGATCCGCCGCGCCGAGGACCCCTTCGCCGTGGTCCGGGCCGAGGCGGCCGACATCGTGGTGCTCAAGGTGCAGCCGATCGGCGGTGTGCGAGCCTGCCTGGACCTGGCCGACCAGATCGGGTTGCCGGTCGTGGTCTCGTCCGCGATCGAGTCCTCGGTCGGCCTCGCTGCCGGGGTCGCGCTCGCCGCCGCCCTGCCCGAGCTGCCCTATGCCTGCGGTCTGGCCACCGCCCAGTTGCTCACCGACGACGTGACCGCCCATCCGCTGCTGCCGGTCGACGGAGCACTGGACGTGGCCGCCGCCCGGTCGCTGCGACCCGAGCCGGAGCGGCTGGCAGCCGTCGCCGCCGACCCGGAGACCGTCGCGCGCTGGCGACACCGCGTGGACCAGGTGCTGGCGGTGGCCGGATGAGCGCCCCGGCGCCGCACGCCGCCCGGGTGCTGATCCAGGCGCTCGCCGAGCTTGGGGTCCAGGACGTGGTGCTCGCCCCCGGTTCCCGTTCCGCGCCGCTCGCCTACGCGCTCGCGGCCGCCGCCGGACCCGAACGGCCGCGTCATGCGCCGGAGCTGCGCCTGCACGTCCGGGTCGACGAGCGGGTCGCGGGCTTCGTGGCACTGGGGCTCGCCCGCGCCGACCGGGCCACCGGCCGCCGACGGCCGGTGGCCGTGGTCACCACCTCCGGCACCGCGGTGGCGAACCTGCATCCCGCTGTGCTCGAGGCCCACCACGCCGGGCTGCCCCTGCTGCTGCTGACCGCCGACCGGCCGCACGAGCTGCGGGGCACCGGGGCGAACCAGACCACCGAGCAGCTCGGCGTCTTCGACGCGGCGGTGCGATTGGCCCTGGACGTCCCGGCACCGACCGGCCGGGCCGGCGAGGACCGCGACCTGCGTCATCTGGCGGTCCGGGCGGTGTCCACCGCGCTGGGTGCCCGCACCGCCGACCCCGGCCCGGTGCAGCTGAACCTGGCGTTCCGCGAGCCGCTCACCCCGGACGACGAGAGCTGGCCGGAGCCGCCGTCGACCGGACTCACCGAGGTCTGGCCGGGTGCCGTGCTGCCGCCCTTCGGCCCGATCCCCGCCGGACCGATGGTGGTCGTCGCGGGGGACGGGGCGGGCGAGGACGCCCGGATGCTGGCGGAGACCGCCGGTGTGCCGCTGCTCGCCGAACCCTCCTCCGGGGCCCGATCCGGTTCGCACGCGATCAGCACCTACCGCCTGCTCCTGGACGACCCGGATCTGGGCGGCAGGATCCGATCGGTGGTGCTGTTCGGTCGCCCGACCCTGAGCCGACCGGTGTCCGCGCTGCTGGCCCGGGACGATGTGGACCTGACGGTGGTCGCACCGCACGGTGCCGACTGGCCGGATGCCGGCCGGGCGGCGAACACCGTGGTCAGTGCGATCCCGCAGGAGCTGATGCGGTCGGCCGGTGACCCGGAGTGGCTGGACGCCTGGCGGGTCGCCGATGTCCGCGCCCGGGCGGCGCTGGACACCGAGCTGGCGGTGGCCCCGGAACGCTCGGGTCCCGGGCTGGCGGGTCCGCTGGTCGCCGCCGCCGTCACCGCCGCGACCAGTGGCGACGACGTGCTGGTGCTGGGTTCCTCGAACCCGATCCGGGACGTCGACCTGATGGCGCGCTGGTCGGAGCCGGTCACCGTGCTGGCCAACCGGGGTCTGGCCGGGATCGACGGCACCATCTCCACCGCCACCGGGATCGCCCTCGGGATGCCCGGCCGGAGGGTGCGTGCCCTGATGGGCGACCTGACCTTCCTGCACGACGTGGGCGGTCTGCTGCGCCTGGACTCCGAGCCGGTGCCCGAGCTGCAGGTGATCGTGATGAACGACGCGGGTGGGTCGATCTTCGCCACCCTGGAGCACGGGGCGCCGGAGCGTGCGGCCGTCTTCGAGCGGATCTTCGGCACCGCCCACCGGGCCGACCTGGCGGCGCTCAGCGCCGGGTACGGCGTGCGGCACCGCCTGGTCCGCACCCGGGACGAGCTGGCCGAGGCGCTGGCGCACCCGCTGCCGGGCACCAGTGTGGTCGAGGTGCTGGTCGACCGGATCGACCGGCGGGCGCTGACCGGTCGGCTTTCCGCTGCGGTGCGGGCCGCCCTCGGGAGAGAATCGTCCTGAGCCATCGCGGATTCGCAGCGGACTCCCAGGTTCCGTCGAGGAACGCTCCAGATCGGTGGGGTCGAATGATCCCCGAGGAGGTTTGACCCCATGAGCACACCCGAGGACCGTTCCGACGGCATCCACCGCGAGGACGAGGGCGCACCCCGCCACGGCGACCAGGCGCGCGAGGACCGCGCTGTCGACCAGACCCCCGGTGACGATCAGGCGCAGACCGGGTCCGCGCACCCCGAGGCGCCCAGCGCCGGGTCGGCGCCGACCCAGCCGGTGCCGCAGCACCCGCAGGAGGCGCCCACCCAGCGGATCGCGCCCGCCGCCACCCAGGCACTGCCGCAGACGCCGGCACCCACCCATCCTCTGCATGCGCCGCTGAGCGGCCCGGTGCCGGGCAGCGGCCAGGCAGCGCCCGCCGGCTGGGGTCGTCCCGCCGGTGCTCCGCAGCAGCCCGCCGCGTCCAGCGCCCCCGCCCCGGCTCCCCGCCCGGCCGACCCGTTCGCCGTGCCCACCGCCCCCGCGGCGGCGCACGCGCAGCACCAGCAGCCCGGCCAGGCCGCGCAGCACCAGCAGCCGGGCCAGGCGGCCCCGCACCAGCCCGGCCAGTCCGCCCCGCACCAGCAGCCGGGCCAGGCGCCGCAGCACCAGGCCGCCCAGCAGCACCCGCAGCAGCCCTACCCCGGCGCGCCGGCCCAGCCGTCGCACCAGCCGAGCGCCCGGCCGACCGTCTCCTGGGGAGCGCCGGCCCCGGCCCCCGCCCCGCAGGAGCAGCCCACCGCACAGCAGCCGCGCCCGGAGGCGTTCGCCGGTCCCTACGGCCAGCCCGCCGACCCGGAGCACGCGAACGGCGGCCCGGAGTACCCAGCCGCCTTCGGGGCGCCCGCCGCCGGTGACCAGCAGCCGCCGCAGGGCAAGAAGCAGCGCAACCCGGTGCTGATCCCGATCGTCGCCACGGCCGTCGTCACCGCGCTGCTCGCCACCGGTGGCTCCGCCCTGGTGTTCAACGCCATGAACGACGGCTCGTCCACCGGGTCGGCGAACATCGCCACCCTCGGCCAGTCCAGCGCCGACGGGGTGCCGGTCGCCGGATCGTCGGTGGAGAACCCGGACTGGCAGGCGGTGGCCGCCGCGGTGAAGAACTCCGTGGTGGCGATCCAGGTCGTGACCAGCGCCGGTGAGGCCGAGGGCTCCGGCGTGATCGCCGACGCCGACGGCAACATCATCACCAACAACCACGTGGTCGCCGGTGCGCAGGACGACAAGGTGCAGGTCACGCTGAGTGATGGCCGGATCTACACCGCCGACGTGGTGGGCACCGACACCACCACCGACCTCGCGGTGATCCGGTTGCAGGACCCGCCGGACGACCTGTCGCCCGCGGCGATGGCGGAGAAGACCCCCACCGTGGGCGACCCGGTGATGGCGGTCGGCAACCCGCTGGGTCTGGCGAACACCGTCACCACCGGCATCGTCTCCGCGCTGGACCGCCCGGTGTCCACCACCGAGTCGGGCTCCTCGGAGACGGTGGTGACCAACGCGATCCAGATCGACGCCGCGGTGAACCCCGGCAACTCCGGTGGGCCGCTGTTCAACGCCGCCGGTGAGGTCATCGGGATCACCTCGTCCATCGCGACCACCTCCAGCGCGTCCGGATCGATCGGCCTCGGCTTCGCGATCCCGATCACGCTGGCGCAGTCGGTCGCCGGGCAGCTGGTGAAGGACGGTGTCGCCGAGCACGCCTTCCTCGGGGTCGGCCTGACCGATGGCACCGCGACCGCGGACGGGGTGACTCGCGCGGGTGCGCAGGTGCAGTCGGTCTCCGGTGGTTCACCGGCGGCCAAGGCCGGGCTGCAGAACGGTGACGTGATCGTCGCCATCGACGACAAGGTGGTGGCGGGTGCCGAGTCGTTGACCGGCTACGTCCGCACCCACGCCTCCGGCGACCAGGTCACCCTGACGGTGGTCCGGGACGGGAAGTCGCTGTCGATCGACGTCACGCTCGCCGTCCGCGAGGAGGAGGGCGCCAGCTCCGGCTCCGGCGGCTCCGGGCAGGGCGGCCAGCAGGGCGGCGGCCAGGGCCAGGGTGGCCAGAACGGTCAGGGTGACCAGAACGGCCAGGGCGACGGTTCGGACGGCTCCGGGAACGGGCTGGAGAACATGACCCCGGAGCAGCTCTGGCAGTGGTTCCAGCAGCAGCAACAGCAGCAGGGCGGCGACCAGGGCTGAGACCCGTCCCGCGCTGATCGGCCCGGGAGGTGTACCCCCTGCCCCGCCCGGACCGCCGACGGCCCCCGCATCCACGTCGATGCGGGGGCCGTCGCGTGTCCGGGCTGCGCGGCGGGGGAGCGGTTCAGTCCGAGGCGAGGGCGTCGTGCATCGGGACCAGCTTGGCCCGGGACTCGGCGAGTTCGGAGTCGGGATCCGAGGCCGCGACGATGCCGCACCCGGCGAACAGCCGCAGCCGGTGCGGGTCGGTCGGATCCAGCTCCGCCGACCGCAGCCCGATGCCCCACTCGCCGTCACCATCGGCGCCCAGCCAGCCCACCGGCCCGGCGTAGCGCCCCCGGTCCATCCCCTCGATCCGCCGGATCAGCTCCCGGGCGGCGTCGGTGGGGGTGCCACACACCGCGGCGGTCGGGTGCAGGGCGGCCGCCAGGCTCAGCGAGGTGCTCTCGGTCGCGGCGAGCACGCCGGTCACGTCCGACGCCAGGTGCAGCACGTTCGGCAGGTGCAGCACGAAGGGCACATCCGGCACGTTGGTCGATGAGCAGAACGGTGCCAGGGCGTGGGCCACCGAGCTCACCGCGTACTCGTGCTCCTCGAGGTCCTTGGACGAGTGCGCCAGGATCGCCGCCCGGGCCAGATCGGCCTCGTCGTCGCCGGTGCGACGGATCGTCCCGGCCAGCACCCGCGAGGTGACCAGCCCCTTCTCCGAGCGCACCAGCAGCTCCGGGGTCGCACCGATCAACCCGGCCACGCTGAACGTCCAGCAGGTCGGGTAGTGCGCGGACAGTCGGCCCAGGGCGTGCCGCACGTCCAGCGGCTGCGCGGTGTGCGCCACCTCGTCCCGGGCGAGCACCACCTTGTCCACCTCACCGGCCCGGATCGCGGCGACGCCGCGTGCCACGACCGCGGTCCAGTCCTCGGCCGCCACCGATCCGTCGGTGTAGCTCACCTCGCCCGGCGCCGTCACCGGCGGCAGCGCGGACAGGTGGCGTGCGATCAGCTCGGCGTCCGGTGCCGGACCGAGGTTCCCGGCCGGTTCGATCACCGTCAGCCAGGACCGGCCGTCCCGGCGTCCGACCACCACCCGCGGCACCACCAGGGCACCCCCGGCGGCTGACAGGTCGTCGAAGGCGAAGGAGCCGAAGGCCACCGGCCCAGTGCCGGGCAGGCCGACCTCGTCCCGGACCACGGCGTGCGCGACCAGCCGCTGCCAGGCGCGCTCCGCGTCGGCGAACCGCTGCTCGCCGGTCACGTCGATCCGCACCGCCTCGCCCCAGCCGACCAGACCGTCGCCACGGCGCACCCAGGCCAACGGGGCGTCGGCGGGGAGCAGGGTCAGCAGGTCGTCGGGGGCGTCGAGTGCGACGGTGCGCACGACCAGCGGTGCGGCGGCGGGCGACGCGTGGTCGCCGAGGGGCGTGGTCATCGCGGACCAGGGTACGACCGCCCGGCGGGTCCGGCGGTGTGAGGTCGCCGACCCCGACCGGCCCCGCCGCCGCCCCGACCGTGCGCACCACCCGCGCCGACCTGACACGATGGCCCCATGTCTCGCGCCTCCCTCGACAAGGACCCGCACGACGTCGCCGCGATGTTCGACGGCGTCGCCCGCCGGTACGACCTGACCAATGACGTGCTCTCGCTGGGGCAGGACCGTGCCTGGCGCCGAGCCACCCTGACCGCGCTGCAGGCGGTGCCGGGGGAGAAGGTGCTGGACTTGGCAGCCGGGACCGGTACGTCGAGCGAGCCGCTGGCGGACGCCGGGGTGCGCGTGGTGCCCTGCGACATCTCGACCGGGATGCTCGCGGTGGGCAAGCAGCGCCGACCGGATCTGCCCTTCACCGCCGGGGACGCGACCGCGCTGCCCTTCGCCGACGACTCCTTCGACGCGGTGACGATCAGCTTCGGGCTGCGCAACGTGGTGGACACCGTCGCGGCGCTGGAGGAGATGCGCCGGGTGGTGCGTCCGGGCGGTCGCCTGGTGATCTGCGAGTTCTCCACCCCGTCCTGGAAGCCGTTCCGCGCTGTCTACGACGGCTACCTGACCAAGGCGTTGCCCGCGGTGGCCCGGGTGGTCGCCAAGCAGTCGGCCGCCTACACCTACCTGGCCGAGTCGATCCAGGACTGGCCGGACCAGCTGGGTCTGGCGTCGCTGATGAAGCAGGCGGGGTGGGGTGCCGTCGCGTACCGGAACCTGACCGGTGGCATCGTCGCGCTGCACCGGGCGACCAACCCCGAGCACTGAGCGCCCCCACCCGTGCAGTGACCGGCGTCACGCTGGGCGGTTGAGGCGTGATGCCCGGTTCGGGACATTGGTCCCGAGGGTCGACAGGGTGTCAGCATGAGGCTGAGCAGGCCCCATTCGTCCCGCGGGACCTTGGTCCGGGTTAGACTCGGCCGAGCAAGTGTGACGGCATTCACATAGGTGAGGATTCTGTGACCAGTGCAGTGAGCGATGACGCGGACGTCATCGTCGTCGGGGCGGGGCCTGGTGGGTCCAGCGCTGCCTATCACTGCGCCGCCGCGGGTCTGCAGGTGCTGCTGCTCGACAAGGCGTCCTTCCCCCGGGACAAGATCTGCGGCGACGGGCTGACCCCGCGCGCGGTCGCCGAGCTGGTGCGGATGGGCGTGCCGATCCGCGAGCAGGACGGCTGGATCCGGAACACCGGCCTGCGGGTGCTCGGCGGCGGTCACGTGGTCGAGCTGCCCTGGCCCGAACTGTCCAGCTACCCCTCCTTCGGCCTGGCCCGGGCGCGGATGTCCTTCGACCACCTGCTGGTCGAGCACGCCCGCGCCGCCGGCGCCAAGGTCCAGGAGCGGACGAACGTCACCGGTCCGCTGCTGGACGAGCGCACCGGTCGCGTGATCGGGGTGCAGGCCAAGGTCGCCGGTGTCGACGGCCCGGTCACCTACCGCGCGCCGGTGGTCATCGCCGCCGACGGTGTCTCCGCCCGCCTCGCCACCGGCATGGGGCTGGAGAAGCGCCAGGACCGGCCGATGGGTGTCGCCGTCCGCACCTACTTCCAGAGCCCGCGGCACGACGACCCGATGATGGAGAGCCACCTCGAGCTCTGGGACGGCAAGCCCGGCGAGTCGGACCTGATGCCCGGCTACGGCTGGATCTTCTCCCTCGGCGACGGCACCGTGAACGTCGGCCTGGGCTCGGTGAGCTCCACCGCCGCCGCGACCACCGTCAACTACCGGGACCTGTTCGCGAAGTGGATGGCGAACGCCCCCGCCGAGTGGGAGTTCACCGCCGAGCACCAGCTCGGCCCGGTGCGCGGTGCCGCGCTGCCGATGGGCTTCAACCGCGGCCCGCTGTACGGCAAGGGGCTGATGCTGGTCGGCGACGCCGCCGGGATGATCAGCCCGTTCAACGGGGAGGGCATCGCCTACGCCCTCCAGGCCGGGCGGGTGGCCGCCGACTCGATCGTGCAGTCGCTCGCCCGCGGCACGGTCGCCGGCCGGGAGCGGGCGCTCGCCAGCTACGGCACCCGGATGAAGGACGACCTCGGCGGGTATTACACCCTCGGCCGGGTCTTCGTGAAGCTGATCGAACACCCACAGGTCATGCACCTGTGCACGCGCTACGGGCTGCCTCGTCCGCTGCTGATGAAGTTCGTGCACAAGCTGCTGGCCGACTGCTACGAACCGCACGGCGGCGACTGGGCCGACCGCGTGATCGCCGGACTCGCACGGATGGCGCCCGCGGCATGAGACCACCCGAACCCCGCGCCCGCTCCTGCTCGCCCCCCAGGAGTCGATCGCGCCGATGATCCAGCAGACGCCCCCGGAAGCACTCCACCCCCCACTGGGAGAGCCCCGATGAACAACCCGTACATTCCCCTGCTCGTCCTGATGGGCGTCGCAGCGCTGCTCGCCCTCGGCGGGTTGGGCGCGAGCGCCGTCATCGGACCCAAGCGCTACAACCGCGCGAAGCTCGAGGCCTACGAGTGCGGCATCCAGCCGACCCCGCACGCGATGGGCGGCGGCCGGTTCCCGGTGAAGTACTACCTGGTCGCGATGACGTTCATCGTCTTCGACATCGAGGTGGTCTTCCTCTACCCGTGGGCGGTCAGCTTCTCCGAGCTGGCCCTGTTCGGCCTGATCGCCATGCTCGGATTCCTGGCACTCATCACGGTGCCGTTCATGTACGAGTGGCGGCGCGGCGGCCTGGAATGGGACGAGGACTGACATGGGTATCGAAGAAGCACCGTCCGGATTCGTCCTGACCTCGGTCGAGAAGTTCGCCGGCCTGGCCCGCAAGTCGTCGCTGTGGCCGGTCACCTTCGGTCTGGCGTGCTGCGCGATCGAGATGATGGCGACCGGTGGTTCCCGGTTCGACATCTCCCGGTTCGGCATGGAGGTCTTCCGCGCCTCGCCGCGTCAGTCCGACCTGATGATCGTCGCCGGCCGGGTGAGCCAGAAGATGGCCCCGGTGGTGCGCCAGGTCTACGACCAGATGGCCGGGCCGAAGTGGGTGCTGTCGATGGGCGTGTGCGCCAGCTCCGGCGGCATGTTCAACAACTACGCGATCGTCCAGGGCGTCGACCACATCGTGCCGGTCGACATCTACCTGCCGGGCTGCCCGCCGCGGCCGGAGATGCTGATCAACGCGATCCTCGAACTGCACGAGCAGATCCGGGACGAGCCGCTGGGCAAGAACCGCCAGGAGATCGCCGAGGCGGTGGAGGCCGCCGCGCTGCGCGCCGAGCCGACCTCGCACATGACGGGACTGCTGCGATGACGACACCCGATGAGAAGAAGGACGCCGCGCAGGCGGTGAACACCGCCGCGCAGTCCAGCTCCGAGACCGCCCTCGAGGCCGCCGCCCAGGGCGAGCGCACCCCGTTGGACGTGGTGTCGGTCCGCGAGGGCATGTTCGGCGTGGCCGGCACCGGTGACACCTCCGGCTTCGGCGGTCTGGTCAGCACGGTGGCGATGCCCGGGGCGAGCGAGCGGCCGTACGGCGGCTGGTTCGACCAGGTGGTCGACATCCTGGCCGAGCTGCTGGACGCCTCCGGCACCGGGTACGACGCCGCGGTCGAGTCCGTGGTGGTGGACCGGGGCGAGCTGACCCTGAACATCGCCCGCGAACACCTGGTCGAGGTCACCCGGCACCTGCGGGACGACCAGGACCTGCGGTTCGAACTGTCCCTCGGTGTCTCCGGCGCGCACTACCCGCACGACACCGGCCGGGAGCTGCACGCGGTCTACCACCTGACGTCGATCACCCACGGTCGTCGCCTCCGGTTGGAGGTGGCGGTGCCGGACTCCGACCCGACCATCCCCACCACCGTCGACGTCTACCCGGCGAACGACTGGCACGAGCGCGAGACCTGGGACTTCTTCGGCATCGTCTTCACCGGCCGCGACGACCTGGCCCGGATCCAGATGCCCGACGACTGGCCCGGGCACCCGCAGCGCAAGGACTACCCGCTCGGAGGCATCCCGGTGGAGTACAAGGGCGCCACCGTGCCCCCGGCCGACCAGCGGAGGCAGTACAAGTGACGACGCAGACCCACGCCACCGGCCACCTGTTCGACGCGGAGACCGAGGGGCTGTCCACCTACGAGGCGACCGGCGGCGACTGGTCGGACATCGCCGAGGAGGCGGCCCGGCTCGGCGAGCAGCGGATCGTGGTCAACATGGGCCCGCAGCACCCGTCCACCCACGGCGTGCTCCGCCTGATGCTGGAGATCGACGGCGAGACGGTCACCGAGGCCCGGGCGGGCATCGGGTACCTGCACACCGGCATCGAGAAGAACATGGAGTTCCGCACCTGGACCCAGGGCGTGACCTTCTGCACCCGGATGGACTACCTGGCGCCGCTGTTCCAGGAGACCGCGTACTGCCTGGGCACCGAGCGGCTGCTGGGCATCACCGACGACATCCCGGAGCGGGCCACCCAGATCCGGGTGCTGATGATGGAGCTGAACCGGGTGGGCTCCCACCTGGTCGCCCTGGCCACCGGCGGCAACGAGCTGGGCGCCACCACCCTGATGACCATCGGCTTCACCGCCCGCGAGGAGATCCTGCGGGTCTTCGAGCTGATCACCGGGCTGCGGATGAACCACGCGTACGTCCGGCCCGGCGGTGTCGCCCAGGACATCCCCGCCGGTGCGCTGGACCAGATCCGCGAGGCGATCACCGGCGTCAAGCGCTATCTGCGTCAGCTGGAAGACCTGATGCTCGGCCAGCCGATCCTCAAGGGCCGGCTCCAGGAGGTCGGCGTCCTGAACCTGGCCTCCTGCATGGCGCTGGGCATCACCGGCCCGATGCTGCGCTCCACCGGCCTGCCCTACGACGTGCGCAAGGCGGCGCCGTACTGCGGCTACGAGACCTACGACTTCGACGTCCCGGTCTCGGACAACGCCGACTGCTGGGACCGGATGGTCCTGCGGATCGAGGAGTGCTACCAGTCGATGAAGATCGTCGACCAGGTGCTGGAGCGGCTGAAGGCCTCCACCGGCAGTCCGGTGATGGTCGAGGACAAGAAGATCGCCTGGCCCGCGCAGCTCGCCCTCGGGTCGGACGGCATGGGCAACTCGCTGGACCACATCCGGGAGATCATGGGCACCTCGATGGAGGCCCTGATCCACCACTTCAAGCTGGTCACCGAGGGCTTCCGCGTCCCGGCCGGTCAGGTGTGGCAGACGGTCGAGCACCCGCGCGGCGAGCTCGGCGTGCACCTGATCTCCGACGGCGGGACCAAGCCGTACCGGGCGCATTTCCGCGACCCGTCCTTCAACAACCTGCAGGCCGTGTCGATGCTCTGCGAGGGCGGGCAGGTGGCGGACGTCGTCTGCGCCGTCGCCTCCATCGACCCGGTGCTCGGAGGGGTGGACCGATGACCGTCGTCAACACGGGCCGTCGGTACGACGACGCGACCCACGCCCGCCTGGCGGCCGACGCCGCCCAGGTGCTCGGCCGCTACCCGGACGCTCGCTCGGCCCTGCTGCCGCTGCTGCACCTGGTGCAGTCCGAGGACGGCTACGTCAGCCCGGCCGGGATCGCGTTCTGCGCCGAGACCCTGGACCTGAGCACCGCCCAGGTGTCGGCGGTGGCGACCTTCTACACCCAGTACAAGCGTCGCCCGAACGGCGAGTACACCGTCGGGATCTGCACCAACACCCTGTGCGCGATCATGGGCGGCGACGCGATCTGGGCGGACCTGACCGAGCGGTTGGGCGTCGGCAACGACGAGACCACCGCCGACGGGAAGATCACCCTGGAGCGGATCGAGTGCAACGCCGCCTGCGACTACGCGCCGGTGATGATGATCAACTGGGAGTTCTTCGACAACCAGACCCCGGAGTCGGCGGCCGACGTGGTGGGTCGGCTGATCGCCGGTGAGCCGGTGGCGCCGAGCCGTGGCCCGGAGCGGGTCGGGACCTTCAAGGAGATCTCCCGGGTGCTGGCCGGGTTCAACGACGGGCACGCGAACGAGGGCGTCGGGGCCGGTGAGCCCACGCTGCGCGGTCTGGCCCTGGCCCGCGAGCACGGCTGGTCCGCGCCGGAATTCCCGAGCGGCACCCCGGACAGCGGCAGCGCCCCGCTGGGTGCCGGTGACACCACCCCGGACGTCGGCGAGCCGCAGTCGTCCACCGACCGACCCGCCGCCGGCGCCACCGAGCGGTCCGGCGAGCAGGTCAAGCGCGAACACGGAAACGAGGAGGCGTGATGTCCCAGTCGCCGACCCTGACCCCGGTGCTCAGCGAGCGGTGGGACGCCGACCGGTCCTGGACCCTGAGCAGCTACGAGGCGCACGGCGGGTACCGGGGGCTGCGCAAGGCCCTGGGCATGGACGCCGCCGACCTGGTCACCCTGGTCAAGGACTCCGGCCTGCGCGGTCGCGGCGGCGCCGGTTTCCCGACCGGGCTGAAGTGGTCCTTCCTGCCCGCCCCCGACGGTGGCCCGCGCTACCTGGTCGTGAACGCGGACGAGTCCGAGCCGGGCACCTGCAAGGACATCCCGCTGATGATGGCCGACCCGCAGGTGCTGGTGGAGGGGGTGGCGATCACCTCCTACGCGATCGGCTGCCACCACGCCTTCATCTACCTGCGCGGCGAGGTCGTGCACGTCTACCGGCGCCTGCTGCAGGCGGTGGAGGAGGCGTACGCCAAGGGCTACCTGGGCAAGAACATCCTCGGCACCGGCTACGACCTGGACGTCACGGTGCACGCCGGGGCCGGGGCGTACATCTGCGGTGAGGAGACCGCGCTGCTCGACTCGCTGGAGGGCCGACGCGGCCAGCCGCGGCTCAAGCCCCCGTTCCCGGCGGTGGCGGGGCTGTACGCCCGGCCGACCGTGGTGAACAACGTGGAGTCGATCGCCTCCGTGCCCGGCATCGTCCGGGGCGGCTCGGACTGGTTCCGGGAGATGGGCACCGACAAATCGCCCGGCCACGGCATCTTCTCGCTGTCCGGCCACGTGGTGCGGCCCGGTCAGTACGAGGCGCCCTTCGGCATCACCATGCGCGAGCTGCTGGAGATGGCCGGTGGTGTCCGGGAGGGTCACGAGCTGAAGTTCTGGACCCCGGGCGGCTCCTCGACGCCGATCTTCACCGCCGAGCACCTGGACGTGCCGTTGACCTACGACGACGTGGCAGCCGCCGGGTCGATGCTCGGCACCCGTGCCCTGCAGGTCTTCGACGAGACGGTGTCCGTGGTCAAGGCGGTCTCGCGCTGGACCCAGTTCTACAAGCACGAGTCCTGCGGCAAGTGCACCCCCTGCCGCGAGGGCACGTTCTGGCTCACCCAGGTGCTCGGTCGCCTGGAGGCCGGGCAGGGGCAGCAGGGCGACATCGAGCTGCTGCTGGACCTGTGCGACAACATCCTCGGCAAGGCGTTCTGCGCCCTCGGCGACGGCGCCACCTCCCCGATCACCTCCGCGGTGAAGTACTTCCGCGAGGAGTTCGAGGCCGGGATGCACACCGCCGCCGACGAGCTGTTCCCGCCGGAGCGCTCGACCCTGTTCGCCTACACGCCCCGTCGGAAGTCGGGTCAGTTCGCGGGAGTCCACGCATGACCCATCCCCACGCAATCGCTCGCTGCGCTCCCGATTCCGCGAGGACCCCGAAATGACTGTCACCGCCAACAAGGCCGACGCGCCCGCAGTCCAGGACGGCGTCACCTTCTCGATCGACGGCATCGAGACCACCGTGCCGAAGGGCACCCTGGTGATCCGCGCCGCCGAGCAGCTCGGCATCCAGATCCCGCGGTTCTGCGACCACCCGCTGCTCGCCCCGGCCGGCGCCTGCCGCCAGTGCCTGGTCGAGGTCTGGGCCCCCGGCCGCGACGGCAACCTGGCCAAGATGCCCAAGCCCCAGGCGTCCTGCACCCTGACCGCCACCCCCGGCATGGAGGTGCGCACCCAGCGCACCTCGGCCGAGGCGGACAAGGCGCAGCACGGCGTGATGGAACTGCTGCTGATCAACCACCCGCTGGACTGCCCGGTCTGCGACAAGGGCGGCGAGTGCCCGCTGCAGAACCAGGCGATGTCCAACGGCCGGGCCAGCACCCGGTTCGTGGACATCAAGCGGACCTTCCCCAAGCCGATCGCGGTGTCCACCCAGATCCTGCTGGACCGGGAGCGCTGCATCCTCTGCCAGCGCTGCACCCGGTTCTCCCGCGAGATCGCCGGTGACCCGTTCATCGACCTGCAGAAGCGCGGGGCGATGCAGCAGATCGGTCGCTTCGACGCGGACGTGCTCGGCTTCGCCGGTGGCGCCGACGGCGCCGACGACGACACCGCTCCCGCCCAGGACCGGCTCACCACCGACGGTCAGGTCCTGCTCGGCACCGAGATCCCGGTCGGCCCGACAGGGCCCGCCGCGCTCGCTGAGGACGGCCACGCCTTCGCCTCCTACTTCTCCGGCAACACGGTGCAGATCTGCCCGGTGGGCGCGCTGACCAGCGCCGCGTACCGGTTCCGCGCCCGGCCGTTCGACCTGGTGTCCACCCCGGGCGTCTCCGAGCACGACTCCAACGGCTCCGCGATCCGGGTCGACCACCGCCGCGGCGTGGTGCTGCGCCGGCTCGCCGGGGACGACCCCGAGGTCAACGAGGAGTGGATCAGCGACAAGGACCGGTTCGGCTTCGCGTGGCAGTCCGCCGCCGACCGGATCACCAGTCCGCTGATCCGTGAGGACGGCGCACTGCGTCCCGCCTCCTGGGCCGAGGCGCTGGAGGTCGCCGCTCACGGGCTGTCGACCGCTGCCGGTGTCGGGGTGCTGCCCGGTGGTCGTCTGACCCTGGAGGACGCCTACGCCTACGCCAAGTTCGCCCGGGTGGCGCTCGGCACCAACGACGTGGACCACCGCTCCCGCCCGCACTCGGCCGAGGAGGCCGACTTCCTGGCCCACGCCGTCGCCGGGACCGGACTCGGTGTCACCTTCACCGACCTGGAGCACGCACCCACCGTGCTGCTCGCCGGTCTGGAGGCCGAGGAGGAAGCGGGCATCCTGTTCCTGCGGCTGCGCAAGGCGGTGACCAAGGGCCGCACCCGCGTGCTCGCCGTCGCCCCCTTCGCCACCCGTGGCCTGGACCGGATGAACGGCACGCTGATCGCCGCCGCCCCCGGCACCGAGCCGGAGGTCCTGGACGCGATCACACGGTCGAGCACCGGGCGACTGACCGACGCCCACGACGCGCTCTCCGCCGACGGTGCGGTGATCCTGGTCGGTGAGCGCCTGGCCGCCGTGCCGGGTGCGCTGTCCGCCGTGCTCGGTCTGGCCGAGCGCACCCATGCTCGACTTGCTTGGGTGCCCCGCCGTGCTGGTGAGCGCGGAGCCGTCGACGCCGGTGCCCTGCCGGGTCTGCTGCCCGGCGGTCGTCCGGTCGCCGACCCGGCCGCCCGGGTGGACGTCGCCGCCGCCTGGGACGTCGAGCAGCTGCCGACCGCACCGGGCCGCTCGGCCGACCAGATCCTGGCCGCCGCCGCTGCCGGTGAGCTGGGCGCGCTGCTGGTGGGCGGTGTCGACCTGCGGGACGTCGCCGACCCGGCCGCCGCGCGGGCAGCCGTCGCGGCCGCCGGTTTCGTGGTCTCGCTCGAGGTGCGGGCCTCGGAGGTGACCGAGCTGGCCGATGTGGTGTTGCCGGTCGCCCCGCCGGTGGAGAAGCCGGGCACCTTCGTCAGCTGGGAGGGTCGTCGCCGGCCGTTCCCGCAGGCGCTGACCTCCACCGCGATGTCCGACCACCGGGTGCTGGACGCCCTGGCCGACGAGCTGGGGGTCACCCTCGGCACCAAGACCGTCGCGCAGGTGCACGCCGAACTGGAGGCGATCGGCAGCTGGGACGGCGCACGCGCAGCCGCTCCGTCGGTCAGCGCCGGAGCCGCGCCGACCATCGAGGCCGGTCAGGCGGTGCTGGCGACCTGGCACCTGCTGCTGGACGCGGGCCGCCTGCAGGACGGCGAGCCGTTCCTGGCCGGGACCGCCAAGCGCCCGGTCGCCCACGCCTCGGCCGCCACGGCCGCCGAGATCGGGGTGGTCGCCGGTGGATCGGTCCGGGTCAGCACCGACGCGGGGGCGATCGTGCTCCCGCTGGTGATCGACGACCTGCCCGACCACGTGATCTGGCTGCCCACCGCGGCCCCCGGCTGCCAGGTGCGGGACTCCCTGCACGCGGTGGCCGGTGACGTGGTGCGGATCGCTGCTGCTACTGGGGAGGTGACGGCGTGACCGGCCTGATGACTGCCACCACCACCGGTGCCGACTTCAGCAACGACGTGTTCTGGGTCTGGCTGCTCAAGGCGGTCGGGATCATCGTCTTCCTGCTGCTGTCGGTGCTGATCGCGATCTGGTTCGAGCGGCGCGTGGTCGGCCGGATGCAGCTGCGTCCCGGCCCGAACATCCACGGACCCTTCGGCCTGTTCCAGTCCCTCGGCGATGCGATGAAGCTCCTGCTCAAGGAGGACGTCACCGTCAAGGCGGCGGACAAGGTGCTCTACATCGTGGCGCCGATCATCGCGGTGTTCTGCTCGCTGCTGACCTACGCGGTGATCCCGTTCGGGCCGGAGGTGAACATCTTCGGCGTGATGACGCCGTTGCAGCTCACCGACTTCCCGGTCGCGGTGCTCTACATCCTGGCCTGCGCCTCCGTGGGCGTGTACGGCATCGTGCTCGGCGGCTGGTCGTCCAACTCGACCTACCCGCTGCTCGGTGCGGTGCGCTCCACCGCCCAGGTGATCAGCTACGAGCTCTCGATGGGCCTGAGCCTGGTCAGCGTGTTCATCGTCGCCGGGTCGATGTCGACCTCGGACATCGTGGACTCGCAGACCCAGATCTGGTGGCTGATCCCGCTGCTCCCGGCCTTCGTGATCTACGTGATCTCGATGGTGGGCGAGACCAACCGCCTGCCCTTCGACCTGCCGGAGGCCGAGGGCGAGCTGGTCGGCGGCTACACCACCGAGTACTCGTCGATGAAGTTCGCCTGGTTCTTCCTGGCGGAGTACATCAACATGCTGAACGTCTCCGCGGTCGCCACCACGCTGTTCTTCGGCGGCTGGCGGGCACCGTGGCCGATCTCCGCGATCAACGACGGGATGTTCAACACCGGCTGGTGGCCGCTGCTGTGGTTCGTGGTCAAGGTCTGGCTGTTCATGTTCCTGTTCGTCTGGATCCGCGGCACGCTGCTGCGCTTCCGGTACGACCAGTTCATGAAGTTCGGCTGGAAGGTGCTCATCCCGGCCGCGCTGGTGTGGGTGTTCTGCGTGGCGATCGTGCAGGGCGTCCAGCAGTTCACCGACCTGGACGTGCGGGTGTGGGCGATCGGTGCCGCCATCGTGTTGCTGGTCGGCGTCGGCGTGACCTTCCTGATCCCGGAGAAGAAGAAGCCGGAGCAGCCCGACCCGAGCGCCGAACCCTTCGACGCCTTCGCCGACGGCTTCCCGGTACCGCCCCTGCCCGGACAGCAGCTCCCGCCGTCCCCCCGTGCCGCCCGACTGGCCGCTCCGGCGCTGGTCGGTGGCGACGACTCCACCGCCGAGGAGGCGCCCCGTGGCTGACGACATCGTGCACAAGGACACCGGTCAGGGTGGTGCGGTGCAGCGCTCCGGCCGCGAGGTCGCGGCCCCGCAGCCGTACCAGTCGCTGATCCCGAAGCGCTCGCCGCTGGAGGACGCCCTCGGGCCGGCCGCCGGGTTCGGCGTGACGATCAAGAACTTCTTCAGCAAGACCGTCACCGAGCAGTACCCGCGCGAACCCGCTCGGGTGAAGCCCCGGTTCCACGGTCGCCACCAGCTGAACCGCTACCCGGACGGGCTGGAGAAGTGCATCGGCTGCGAGCTGTGCGCCTGGGCATGCCCGGCGGACGCGATCTACGTCGAGGCAGCCGACAACACCGCCGAGCAGCAGTTCTCGCCGGGGGAGCGCTACGGCCGCGTCTACCAGATCAACTATCTGCGCTGCATCTTCTGCGGGCTCTGCATCGAGGCGTGCCCGACCCGGGCCCTCACGATGACCAACGAGTTCGAGCTCGCCGGTCCGACCCGGGAGGGCCTGATCTTCGAGAAGCAGGACCTGCTGGCGCCGCTCGCCGACGGCATGCTCACCGCGCCGCACCCGATGGTCGAGGGCACCACGGACACCGAGTACTACCGGGGTGAGGTCACCGCACCGACCGCCGCCCAGGTGGACTGGGTCGCCGAGCAGCGCCCGGACGACCCGTCGCTCGCGGCCGCTCGGACCCGCGCCGGGGCAGGAGAGGGGCAGGAGACCCGATGAACAACCCGTCGACCGCCGAGGCAGTCCTGTTCTGGGTGCTGGCGATCGTCATGGTCGCCGCCGCCTGCGGGCTGCTGTTCGCGCGGAAGGCCGTGCACGCCGCGATGAGCGTCGTGCTCGTGATGATCTGCCTGGCGTTCATGTACGTCACCCAGGACGCCCCCTTCCTCGGGGTGGTCCAGGTGGTCGTCTACACCGGCGCCGTGATGATGCTGTTCCTGTTCGTGCTGATGCTGGTCGGGGTCGACGCCTCGGACTCGCTGGTCGAGACGATCAAGGGCCAGCGCTGGGTCGGCTGGCTGGCGGGCATCGGCCTGGCGGTCGTGCTGATCGGCGTCGTGGTGAACGCGACCTTCCCGGAGGTCGCCGGTCTGGACGAGGCCAATGCCGACGGCAACCCGACCGGGGTCGCGCGGATCATCTTCGGTCAGCACGTCTTCGGCCTGGAGGTGGTCGGCGCCCTGCTGGTGATCGCCGCCCTCGGTGCCCTGGTGCTCACCCACCGCACCCGGCTCAAGAAGCTGATCAAGCAGCCGGAGCGCCAGGCGCTGCGGATGAAGGCCGGCGGGCGGGTCACCCCGCTGCCCGCCCCCGGTGTCTACGCCCGGCACAACGCGATGGACGTCCCGGCACTCGACCCGCAGGGCAACCCGATCGAGGACTCGGTGCCGCGTGTGCTCCGGATCCGCGGCCAGGAGGCCGGTACCGCGAGCTACCACGCCGACACCTACCGCCGCGCGGTCACCGCCGTGGTCGACTCGCCTGATGACCCCGCCGCGCTGCTCGGCACGGAGGAGTCCGAGGCGAAGCCCCCGGCCGCTGCTCCGGGCCAGACCAGCGGACCCACCACGGATGTGGATCTGGGCGCCGCGTCGACGAAGACGGAGACCGAGCCGTGAGCCTGACCCACTACCTGGTGCTGTCCGGGATCCTGTTCTCGATCGGGGCCGCCACCGTGCTGCTCCGCCGGAACGCGATCATCGTGTTCATGGGCATCGAGCTGATGCTGAACGCCTCGAATCTCGCCCTGGTGACCTTCTCCCGCCTGCACGGGAACCTGACCGGCCAGGTGATGGCCTTCTTCGTCATGGTGGTCGCCGCGGCCGAGGTGGTCGTCGGACTGGCGATCATCGTGTCGATCTTCCGCACCCGGAAGTCGGCCTCGGTCGACGACATCAACCTGTTGAAGAGCTGAGGGGACCGTGAACGACCTGACCTCCCTCGCCCCATTGCTGGTGGCGGTGCCGCTGGCGAGCGCGGCGGTGCTGCTGCTGCTCGGCCGGGCGGCCGACCGCTGGGGCCACTGGCTCGGCGTGCTGGCCTCCGCCGCCTCCTTCGTGGTGGGCGCGCTGCTGCTGATCGACCTGCTCGGGCGCGATGCCGCCGACCGGGTGGTGGACGTGCACCTGTTCGACTGGATCAGCGTCGGCAGCTTCGACCTGTCCGCCGGACTGCGGGTGGACCCGCTGTCGCTGACCTTCGTGCTGCTGGTGACGTTCGTCGGCACCCTGATCCACCTCTACTCGGTCGCCTACATGGCGCACGACGTGGCCCGGCGCCGGTTCTTCGCCTACCTGAACCTGTTCATCGCCGCGATGCTGATCCTGGTGCTCGCCGACTCCTACCTCCTGCTGTTCGTCGGCTGGGAGGGTGTCGGTCTGGCGTCCTACCTGCTGATCGGCTTCTGGAACTACCGCACCGAGTACGCGGTCGCCGCCAAGAAGGCGTTCGTCGCCAACAGGGTCGGTGACATCGGCCTGCTGGTCGCGATGGGGCTGCTGTTCAGCCAGCTCGGTTCGCTGGACTTCGCGTCGGTGTCCGCCGGGGTCGAGTCGGGTGCGGTGTCCACCGGGATGCTGACCGCGATCGGTCTGATGCTGCTGCTCGCCGCCTGCGGCAAGTCGGCGCAGTTCCCGTTGCAGTCCTGGCTCGGCGACGCGATGGCCGGTCCGACCCCGGTGTCGGCGCTGATCCACGCGGCCACCATGGTCACCGCCGGTGTCTACCTGATCGTGCGCTCGGCACCGGTGTTCGAGGGTGCGCCCACCGCGCAGCTGATCGTCACCATCGTCGGTGCGATCACCCTGGTGCTCGGCGCGATCATCGGCTGCGCCAAGGACGACATCAAGAAGGCGCTGGCCGCCTCCACGATGTCCCAGATCGGCTACATGGTGCTGGCGGCGGGTCTCGGCCCGATCGGCTACGCCTTCGCGATCTTCCACCTGGTGACCCACGGCTTCTTCAAGGCCGGGATGTTCCTGGGTGCCGGGTCGGTGATGCACGGCATGGACGACACCACCGACATGCGGCACTTCGGTGCGCTGCGCACCTCGATGACGATCACCTGGGCCACCTTCGGCCTCGGCTGGTTGGCGATCCTGGGTGTGCCGCCGTTCTCCGGCTTCTGGTCCAAGGACAAGATCATCGAGTCAGCGTTCGTGGTGCCCGAGGGTGCCGGCGAATGGCGAGCCTGGGTGTTCGGCATCGTGGCCCTGGTCGGTGCCGGGATCACCGCCTTCTACATGTCGCGGATGTTCTTCATGACGTTCCACGGCAAGGCGCGCTGGACCGACAATGCCTCGCAGGCAAGCGACGAGCGACCGCTGCGGCACCCGCACGAGTCGCCGTGGCTGATGACCATTCCAATGATCATCCTGGCGGTCGGCTCGCTCGGCCTGGGCTTCGTGCTCCAGCTCGGCGGCGGGTTCACCCACTGGCTGGAGCCGGTGACCGGTCATGTCGAGCACCACGAGCCGGTGCTGTCCGTCCCGGTGATCCAGATCGTGACGCTGCTCGCGGTCGCCATCGGTCTGGTGCTGGCCTGGCGGCAGTACGGCGCGCTGCCGGTGCCGACCACCGCCCCGCGCGGATCGGTGCTGACCCGGGCGGCCCGGGTCGACATGTACCAGGACACCGTGAACGACGCCGTCCTGGTGCAGCCCGGTCAGTACCTGACCCGCTCGCTGGTCTACGGCGACCGGTCGGTGGTCGACGGCGCGTTCACCGGCCTCGGCAAGCTCACCGTCGGGATCGGCCAGTTGCTGCGACGCCTGCAGTCCGGCTACGTCCGGCAGTACGCCGCGACCATGCTGTTCGGCCTGGTCGTGCTGGCGGTCGTCGTCCTGGCCCCGCGGATCTGAGGGAGAAGAAGAACCTTGCTCACGCTCACCCCCGCCGCGACGGTCTCCGCCGACGTCCCCTGGCTCACCCTGCTGATCGTGTGGCCGCTGATCGGCGCCGCACTGCTCTGGCTGCTGCCCCGCCCCGCGGGCACCACCGCCGCTGGCCCGCGCCGGGTCCGCGAGATCGCCCTCGGTTTCGCGCTGGTCGAGGTGGTGCTGGCGGTCGTCGCCGGGATCACCGCCTTCGGCTCCGGTGCGAACGCCGGTGACTACCAGCTGTCCGAGCTGCACCAGTGGATCCCGCAGTTCGGCATCTCCTACGCCCTGGGCGTCACCGGTGTCGGCATGCTGCTGATCGGGATGGCCGTGGTCCTGGTGCCGCTGGTCGTGCTGGCCGCCTGGAAGGAACAGGGCTCGCAGTCCGAGCCGTCCAACAAGCTGCGGCACTACCTGGCGCTGGTCCTGGTGCTGACCTCGTTCATGGTCGCGGTCTTCGCCGCCCGGGACCTGTTCCTGTTCTACGTGCTCTTCGAGGCGATGCTGATCCCGGTCTACTTCATGATCGGCGCCTTCGGCGGACCGCAGCGGCGCTACGCGGCAGTGAAGTTCCTGCTGTTCTCGCTCGCCGGTGGTCTGGTCATGCTGGTCGGCGTCATCGTGCTCTACCTGCACGGACCCGGCGGCGAGCAGGGCTTCCTGATCAGCAACCTCACCGGCCTGGACCTGCCGACCGGCACCGGCCGCTGGCTGTTCCTGGCGTTCTTCCTCGCCTTCGCGATCAAGGCGCCGATGTTCCCGGTGCACTCCTGGCTGCCGGACACCGCCGAGCAGGCACCGGCTGGGACCTCGACCCTGCTGGTCGGCGTGCTGGACAAGGTGGGCACCTTCGGGATGCTGACCCTGTGCCTGCCGTTCTTCCCCGAGGCGTCCCGCTGGGCGGCCCCGGTGATCATCGTGCTGGCCCTGGTGTCGATCTTCTACGGTGCGCTGCTCGCCCTCGGTCAGCAGGACATGTTCCGACTGGTCGCCTACACCTCCGTGTCGCACTTCGGGTTCATCGTGCTGGGCATCTTCGCCTTCACCTCGACCTCGATCGGCGGCTCGTCGTTCTACATGGTCAACCACGGTCTGAGCACCGGGGGACTGTTCCTGCTGGTCGGCTTCCTGGTCGCCCGCAAGGGCTCCGCGCGGATCGCCGACTTCGGCGGGCTGCAGAAGGTCACCCCGGTGCTGGCCGGGACCTTCCTGGTGATCGGCCTGTCGGCGCTGTCGCTGCCCGGCCTGTCCACCTTCGTCAGTGAGTTCCTGGTCATCGTCGGCACTTTCGCCACCCACCGTCCGGCGGCGATCATCGCGGCCGTCGCCGTGGTGCTCGCGGCGCTGTACGTGCTCTGGACCTACCAGCGGGTGTTCACCGGCCCGGTCCGGGACGACCTGGCCGAGACCCGGGACCTGTCGGGTCGGGAGCGCTGGGTGGTCGGACCGCTGATCGCCCTGATGCTGGTGCTCGGCTTCTACCCGGCACCGGCGCTCGACCTGGTGGACCAGCCGGCCGCCACCACCATCACGCAGGTGGGCGTCACCGACGCCCCGGATCCGGTCACCGCTGGTGACGAGGGGAGCGAGCAGTGACCTTCAACGCTCCGGACATCGCGTGGGCCCAGCTCACCCCGGTGCTCCTGCCGCTCGGTGCGGCGGTGATCGGCGTCCTGATCGAGGCCTTCGCCCCCCGGGCGGCCCGTCGCCCCAGCCAGCTGGTGCTGTCGATCCTGGCCCTGCTCGGCAGCATCGTCGCGGTCGGCTTCCTCTGGTCGGACGTCAAGGACACCGGCGGCACCGACGTGCTCGGCGGTTCGGTGCTGGTGGACGGCCCGACCCTTGTGCTGCAGGCGATCATCGCGCTGCTGGCCCTGCTCGCGGTGCTGATCGCCGCCGACCGGACCACCACCGGCGAGGACGCGTTCGCCCCGCAGGCGGCCTCGGTCCCCGGCTCCGGTTACGAGGAGTCGGCCCGGCGCGCCGGTCTGCAGCAGACCGAGATCTTCCCGCTGATGCTCTTCGCCACCGGCGGCATGATGATCTTCCCGGCCACCGGTGACCTGCTCACCCTGTTCGTCGCCCTCGAGGTGCTGTCGCTGCCGCTGTACCTGCTGACCGGGATGGCGCGCCGCCGCCGCCTGCTCAGCCAGGAGGCGTCGATGAAGTACTTCCTGCTGGGTGCCTTCGCCTCGGCGCTGCTGCTGTTCGGCATCGTGCTGCTCTACGGCTACTCCGGCTCGCTGCGCTACAGCGACATCGCCGCCGCGGTCACCACCACCACCGGGATGGACGGCCTGCTGCTGGTCGGCTCGCTGCTGGTCCTGATCGGCCTGCTGTTCAAGGTCGGCGCGGTGCCGTTCCACTCCTGGACCCCGGACGTCTACCAGGGTGCGCCGACCCCGATCACCGGCTTCATGGCCGCCTGCACCAAGGTGGCGGCCTTCGGTGCGCTGCTGCGGGTGTTCTACACGGTGCTGCCCGGCATGCGCTGGGACCTGGAACCGATGATGTGGACCGTCGCGATCGCCACCATGGTGGTCGGCACCGTGATCGCCCTGGTGCAGACCGACGTCAAGCGGATCCTCGCCTACTCGTCCATCGCCCACGCGGGCTTCGTGCTCACCGGCGTGATCGCGCTCGCCCAGTCCGGCATCGTCGCGGTGCTGTTCTACCTGCTCGCCTACGGTGCGGCCACGGTCGGCGCCTTCGGCATCGTCTCCCTGGTCCGGGAGCGGGGCGTCGCCTCCACCGAGGTCCCGGAGGCGGCGGCTGCCTCCCTCGGGGTCGCGGTCGCGGCCGGTGTCCTGCCCGCCGGGTCGGCCGGGTCGGCCGGGTCCACGGTCGCCACCACCGCGGCCGGGTCCGGTGCCGCCACCGGGTCGACCGCCGACGGTGAGACCGTGGCAGCCGGTGACGACGACGCGACGGTGCTCGGTGAGGCCACCGACCTGTCCCAGTGGGCGGGACTCGGCCGCACCCACCCGGTGCTCGCCACCACGTTCGCACTGTTCCTGCTGTCCTTCGCCGGCATCCCGCTCACCGCGGGCTTCACCGGCAAGTTCGCGGTGTTCACCGCCGCGGTCGACGGCGGTGCCTGGCCGCTCGCCCTGATCGGTGTGCTCGCCTCCGCCGCCGCGGCGTTCTTCTACGTCCGCCTGATCGTGCTGATGTTCTTCACCAGCCCGCACGGCGGACCGCTCTCCGACGACGACGCCGACACCACCCTCGACCGGCCGCGCACCGTGGTGGTCACCTCCCAGGGCTTCGCGGTCGCCGCCATCGCGGTCTGCGCGGTGCTGACGGTGCTGCTGGGCGTGCTGCCCGGACCGGTGCTGGACGCGATCGGTCAGGTAGCGGTGTTCCTGCCCTGACCGCGTACCCTCATCGAGTCTCCACCGCCGCCTCGCACCGAGCTCCACCGCGGGGCGGCGGTCGCACGTCAGTTCTGCTCCCAGCCGTCATGCCAGATAGGTTCGTCCCGTGACATCCTCGACCGCCCTGCCGCTCGCCGACCCGGCCCTCGCCGAGCGGATCGCGGGACGCCTCGACCTGGTCGAGAACCGCCTGCGCGACGCCGCCGCCTATGCCGACGAGCTGGTGGACAACGCCGCGCACCACCTGGCGGACGCCGGGGGCAAGCGCCTGCGCCCGATGCTGACCCTGCTGGCGGCCGAACTCGGCGACGGCGAGCGGGACGAGGTGCTGGCGGCGGCCGTGGTGGTCGAGCTGACCCACCTCGCCTCGCTCTACCACGACGACGTGATGGACTCGGCGCCGCTGCGCCGGGGCGCGCCCGCCGCGCACGAGGTGTGGGGCAACTCGGTGGCGATCCTGGTCGGCGACCTGCTGTTCTCCCGGGCCTCCACCACCGTGGCCGACCTGGGCCCGGAGGCGGTCAAGATCCAGGCCGGGACCTTCGAGCGGCTCTGCCTGGGCCAGCTGCACGAGTCGATGGGCCCCGCCGAGGGCGACGACCCGGTGCAGCACTACCTCCGCGTGCTGGCGGACAAGACCGCCTCGCTGATCGCCACCTCGGCCCGGCTGGGCGCGATGTACGGCGGCTGCTCGCCCGAGACCGTGGAGACCGTCGCCGCCTTCGGTGAGCGGATCGGCGTCGCCTTCCAGCTCGCCGACGACGTGATCGACCTGTCCCAGGACGGTTCGCTGTCCGGCAAGACCCCCGGCACCGACCTGCGCGAGCAGGTGCCGACCATGCCGGTGTTGCTGCTCCGCGAGCGTGCGGCCCGCGACGGGCGGGCCGAGGACGTGGCACTGGTCGAGCTGCTCGACTCGGATCTGTCCGACGACGCCGACCTGGCCCGTGCCGTCGCCGCGCTGGCGGGGCACGAGGTCGTCGCCGAGACCCGGAACCGCGCGCTCAGCCTGGTGGCCGAGGCGGTCGCGATCCTCGCCCCGCTGCCGGACGGGCCGGTGAAGGCGTCGTTCATCTCCTTCGCCGAAGCCCTGGTCAACCGCGCCAGCTGACCGCCCCCGCACCCGCACCGCGCGCTGTCCCCACGGTCGGCACCGCGCGCCCTGTCGCGAAGGTCGGGCACCGCGCGCCCTGTCGTCGAGGTCGGCACTTCGCGCCAGGAAGAGCTGGCCGAAGTGCCGACCTCAGGCGCGAAGTGCCGATGTGGGGCGCAAGTGCCGACCTCGGGTGGGAGTTCCGACGTCGGGCCGGCGCGTCGGCCCGAGGTGCCGACCTGGGCTGGAGCGCCGGTCCGGGGTGGAGCCGGCGACCTCAGCGACCTGGTCGCCGGCGTGCCGCACCCGGCGACCCCGGGGCCGCGGTCAGTCGGCCGCCAGCTCCAGGGCGACCCGGATCATGTCCTCGCGCGGGACGACCTTGACCCGCTCGCGCCCCTCCGCCTCGCCCAGGGTGCGCTCGTAGGCGTCCAGCAGCTCCCAGCCGGACCAGTGGATCGGCCGGGCACCCTTGCCGCGCAGGAAGTCCAGCACCGCCTCCGGCTCCGGCTCGGTGGCCGACGGCAGGCTCGCCGCGTCCGAGACCAGGTGCTCGACGGTCTCCTTGGCATCGGACTTGGTGTGGCCGATCAGGCCGACCGGTCCGCGCTTGATCCAGCCGGTGGTGTACACCCCGGGCACGGGGTCCCCGGCGGCGTCGACCACCCGGCCCTCCCGGTTCGCGATCACCCCGCCCTGCTCGTCGAACGGCACGCCGGACAGCGGCGACCCGAAGTAGCCCACCGCCCGGTAGACCGCCTGCACCGGCCAGTCGTGGAACTGCCCGGTGCCGGTGACCGTGCCGTCGCCGGTCAGCACGGTGCGCTCGGTACGCAGACCGACCACCTTGCCGTCCTCGCCGAGCACCTCGGCCGGGGCATGCAGGAAGTGCAGGTGGATCCGGCGGCTCGCGGTGAGCTCCTCCGGCTCCTTGAGGGTCCAGTCGGTGAGGGTCTTGACGACCTGCTTGGTCTGGTTGGAGGACCGGATCGCGGCGTTCGAGCCCTCGTCGAACTCGAAGTCCTCCGGGTACACGATCACGTCGACATCGGGCACGTGGCCCAGCTCGCGCAGCTCCAGGCTGGAGAACTTGGCCTGCGCCGGACCACGCCGGGCGAAGACGTGCACGTCGGTCACCGGCGATGCGGCCAGCACCTGGTAGACGTTCTCCGGCACCTCGGTCGGGCGCAGGTCCTCGGCGTGCTTGGCGAGGATGCGGGCCACGTCCAGCGCCACGTTCCCGGCGCCGATCACCGCGACCTCGCGGTCGTCCAGCGGCCAGGTGCGCGGCACGTCCGGGTGGCCGTCGTACCAGGACACGAAGTCGGCGGCACCGTAGGAGCCGTCCAGCTCGATGCCCGGGATCGGCAGGTCGGCGTCCCGGATCGCCCCGGTAGCGAAGATGACCGCGTCGTAGTGCCGCCGGATGTCGTCCAGGGTCAGGTCCGTGCCGAAGTCGACATTGCAGATCAGCCGGATGTCCCCGCGTTCGAGCACCTTGTGCAGCGCGGTGATGATCTGCTTGATCCGCGGGTGGTCCGGGGCGACGCCGTAGCGCACCAGGCCGAAGGGCGCGGGCAGTCGCTCGATCAGGTCGATGGACACGTCCAGGTCGGACCGGGACAGGATGTCGGAGGCGTAGATGCCGGCGGGTCCGGCGCCGATCACGGCCACCCGGACGGGTCGGTGGGAGCTCACGCAGCAGCCTTCTCTCATTGGTGGTCGGGTCTGCGGTCAGTCTAGGTGCCGAGGCAAGGGCACCCTCAGTCGGTGGTCGGGGCTACCGTCTGCGCTGTGACTGCACCCTCCACCCCCACCCTGGACCCGCGCGGCCTGGCCAACGGCACCGCCGCGTACCTGCTCTGGGGGATCCTCCCGCTGTACTTCACCCTGCTGGTCCCGGCCGGTCCGGTGGAGATCATCGCCCACCGGGTGCTGTGGTCCCTGGTGTTTTGCGCGGTCGTCCTGACGGTCGGGCGGGCGTGGGGCGCCTTCGTCACGGCGCTGCGGTCCGGGCGCACGCTGGGCATCCTCGCGGTCGCGGCCGTCCTGCTCGCGGTGAACTGGCTGACCTTCGTCTACGGCACGCTGTCCGGACATGTGGTCGACGCGGCGCTGGGCTACTTCATCAACCCGATCGTGACCGTGGCCCTGGCGGTGCTGGTGCTGCGGGAGCGGCTGCGCCGGTTGCAGTGGGTGGCCCTGGGGGTGAGCGCTGCCGCGGTGGTGGTCATCACGATCGGAGTCGGCCGCCTGCCCTGGGTGGCGCTCACCCTGGCGTTCTCCTTCGGCATCTACGGCCTGCTGAAGAACCGGGTCGGTCGTTCGGTCGGGGCGGCACCGTCGCTGGCCGTGGAGACCCTGGTGCTGGCACCGCTGGCCGCCGGGTACCTGCTCTGGCTCACCGCCTCCGGTGACGGCAGCTTCGGGCACCACGGTGCCGGTCAGGCGTGGGCGCTGGTCGGCACCGGGGTGATCACCGCACTGCCGTTGCTGTTCTTCGGAGAGGCCGCCCGCCGGTTGCCGCTGAGCGTGGTCGGGATGCTGCAGTACCTCGCACCGATCCTGCAGTTCCTGATCGGTGTGATCGTGCTGCACGAGACCATGCCGCCCGCCCGGTGGTGGGGCTTCGGACTGGTGTGGGTGGCACTGGTCCTGCTGACCGTCGACGGGGTGCGGGCCGGTCGGGCCCAGCGCCGGTTGATCAGCCGGTGAACCGGCGCAGGAAGTCGCGGGTGCGCTGCTCGCGCGGCTCGACCAGCACCTGATCCGGGGGCCCCTGCTCCAGGATCCGGCCCTGGTGCAGGAAGCAGACCTGATCGGCGACGTGCCGGGCGAAGCTCATCTCGTGGGTGGCGAGCACCATCGTGGTGCCCTCGCCCTTCAACTCCTCCAGCAGCGCCAGCACCTCACCGACCAGCTCCGGGTCGAGCGCGCTGGTCACCTCGTCCAGCAGCATCAGCGCCGGTTGGCCGACCAGTGCGCGGGCGATGGCGACTCGTTGCTGCTGCCCACCGGACAGCTCGTCGGGGAAGGACCGGGCCTTGGCGCCGAGCCCGACCCGGTCCAGCATGGCGGCCGCCCGCTCCCGGGCCTCGGTCTTGTCCATCTTGTGCACCAGCCGAGGTGCCAGGGCCACGTTGTCCAGCACCCGCAGGTGCGGGAAGAGGTTGTACGACTGGAAGACCATCCCGATCCGGGACCGCACCTGGTTGGCGTCCACCCGGGGGTCGGTGATCTCCTGGCCCGCCATCGTGATCGCGCCGTCGTCGACCTCTTCCAGCAGGTTGATGCAGCGCAGCAGGGTGGACTTGCCGGAGCCGGAGGAACCGATCAGCACCACGACCTGGTGCTCGCGCACGTCCAGGGAGAGGTCGTCCAGCACCACGTGGTCGCCGAACGCCTTGCGCACCCGGTCGATCTGCAGCAGCGGCGCGCTCATCGCATGGCCCCCGCCCCGGCCAGGCCGCTCTGCGACCCCAACCAGCCGCCCCGCTTGGCCAGGGCGTCGGTGAACCGGGTCAGCGGGATGGTCAGCAGCACGAACAGCACCCCGGCGACGACGTAGGGCGTGAAGTTCGCGTACTCGGCGGTCTTCAACTGGGCGGCCCGCACCGCGTCGATCGCGCCCAGGATCGAGATCAGCCCGGAGTCCTTGGACAGCGACACCAGGTCGTTCAGCAGCGGCGGGATCACCCGGCGCACCGCCTGCGGCAGCACGACGTGCCGCAGCGTCTGACCCCGGGTCAGCCCCAACGACCGGGCGGAGGCGATCTGCGAGGGATGCACCGACTCGATCCCGGCGCGGAAGACCTCGGCGACGTACGCCGAGTAGGTCAGCACCAGGGCCACCCCACCCAGCACCACGGCGGAGGTCGGGATGCCCTGCAACCGCAGCCCCGGCAGCCCGAAGCCGACCAGCAGCAGCACCAGGATCAGCGGCAGACCGCGGAACACGTCGACGTAGCCGGTCGCCAGCGCGCGCAGCGGGAAGAACGCCGGGCCGCGCAGCGTGCGGGCCAGGGCGAGCAGCATGGCCAGCACCACGATGATGACCGCGCAGACCACCATCACCCGGACGTTCAGCCACAGCCCTTCCAGCACCCGGGGCAGCGACTCCCAGGCCACGTGCGGGTCCAGGAACGACTTGCGCACCCGCGGCCACCCGGGCGAACTCACCAGGGCCAGCACCGCGACCGCCGCCACCGCCACCGTGCTGACGACGGCGATCAGCACCGACCGCCGGGCACGGCCCCGCCGGTAGCTGTCGCGCTCGACCTGACGCGCCGACGGCGCCCAGGCGGTGGCCCGGGCGCCGTCGGCGGAGCCGGCGGACATTACTTGAGGACCGGTGCGCCGGCGGCGTCGGTCAGCCACTCGGCCTGCAGGTCGTCCAGCGTGCCGTCCTCGCGCAGGGCGTCCACCGCGTCGGTCACCGGCTGGGTGAGCGAGGAGTCCTTGTCCAGCACGATCCCGAACTGGTCCGGGTCGTCACCGGCCGGGAGCTGACCGACCAGCACGCCGCCGTCCAGCTCCGCCGCGGTGATGTAGAGCGCGGTGGGCAGGTCCACGACGATCGCGTCGACCAGGCCGGAGGTCAGGGCCTGCTTCACCTGGTCGTTGTCGTTGAACACCTGGATGTCGGTGTTCGGGTCGATCGCGTCCTGCGCCACCTGGAGGCTGGTGGTGCCGACCATCGCGCCGAGCTTGACGTCCTTGAGGTCGGCCAGGCTCGCGGCGTCGGCGGCCGGGCTGCCCTCGACCGTCACCACTGCCTGCGCGGTGTCGTAGTACGAGGAGGAGAAGTCCAGGTTCTCGGCACGCTCCGGGCTGATCGACACCTGGTTGATCGCGATGTCGAAGCTCTTGGCGCCCGGCGCGATGATCTGGTCGAAGGTGACGTTCACCCATTCGACCTGGTCCGCGTCGTATCCGAGCTGCTCGGCGACCGCGTAGGCCACCGCCGACTCGTACCCCTTGCCGTTGCTGGGGTCGTTGTCCACGATCCACGGCTCGTAGGCGGGGTCGGAGGTGCCGATGGTCAGCACCCCGTCGGTGAGAGTGTCCAGCGCGCCGTCGGAGGCCGCGGGGCTCGCGCCGTCGCTGCCGTCGTCGTCGACCGGCGCACACGCCGCCAGCGCCAGGGCGCTCGCAGCGGCCAGGGCCAGAATGCGGGTGGTGGTGCGCACGGTGTCTCCTCGGGCAGTGGCGGGACGCGCGGGTGATGGCGCGGGGCCACAGAGTAGGGGAACCGGCCGCGAGCCTGCGGCGTTGTCTCGTCAGAGATGACGCGCACTGCATGAGGAAGGACCGCCATGGGTCACCGGCACTACAACGGCTTGAAGACCGCGCTGCTGTTCGGCGTGCTGTGGGCGGTGCTGCTCGGCATCGGTGCGGTGATCGCCAACGGCCGGTTCATCTGGGTGTTCGCGATCTTCGGACTCGCGACCACCGCCTACTCGTACTGGAACTCGGACAAGATCGCGATCCGGTCGATGCACGCCCGGCCGGTGTCGGAGATCGAGCAGCCCGTGATGTACCGGATCGTGCGCGAGCTCTCCACCGAGGCTCGTCAGCCGATGCCGCGGCTGTACGTGTCGCCCACCGCCGCCCCGAACGCCTTCGCGACCGGCCGCAATCCGCGCAATGCCGCGGTCTGCTGCACCGAGGGCATCCTGGTGATCCTGGACGAGCGCGAACTGCGTGGGGTGCTCGGCCACGAACTGATGCACGTCTACAACCGCGACATCCTCACCTCGTCCATCGCCGCCGCCGTGGCCGGAGTCATCACCTCCATCGCCCAGATCGCCCTGATCTTCGGCGGCGGCACCGACCGGGAGCGGGGCGGCAACCCGTTCGCCGCGCTGCTGACCGCTCTGCTCGCCCCGTTCGCGGCCACCCTGATCCAGCTCGCGATCAGCCGGACCCGGGAGTACGACGCGGACGAGGACGGCGCGAAGCTCACCGGCGACCCGCTGGCGCTCGCCTCCGCACTGCGCAAGCTCGAGGCCGGCACCCAGGCCCGACCGCTGCCGCAGGAGCGCGACCTGGTGGACGTCTCGCACCTGATGATCGCCAACCCGTTCAAGGGCGGCGGCGTCGGCAAGCTGTTCGCCACCCACCCGCCGATGGCCGACCGGATCGCCCGGCTGGAGCGGATGGCCGGGGACATCGGCGGCATCACGCGGTACTGAGCGCGCGGCGGGTCAGTCCTCCGTCCCGGAGACCCCGCCGTCCAACAACCAGTGGTAGCGCAGCCGCAGTGCACGCTCCACCGACGCCAGGATGCCCGCCACCACCAGGGCCGCATTGGTCCAGCCCGGCAGGTGCACCGGCGACTCGAACGTCCCCAGCCGTTCCGCCACGGGTGGGATCTCCGTCACCTGCTGCACGAGCTGCGGCACCCCCAGCACCAGGCTGACCAGCAGCACAGCGACCGACACCGCGCCCAGGACCCGGCTGGCGACCGGGTGCCGTCGCTGCAGGTGTGCCCGCCACCCCTCGGCGGAGCGCGGCTCGGGAGACAGCGGGCGCTCGTCCCCGGACCCGGTGACGTAGTGGCACCGTCGCAGGCCGAAGTCGCTGGCGTTCACCTCGATCACCCCGCCCGGCACCGGGAACTCGGCCGGGAGCTTCGACCGGGCGGTGTGCCGACCGTCCCGGAACAGGTGCGCGCGGACCGCGGTGTCGCTGTCGCCCCAGAAGCGCAGGTCCACCGACCACCGTTCCGGCTCGCCCGCGGTGTCCAGGTCGAGGTGCATGAGGGCCCGGGTCAGCGGCTGCCACCAGCGGTAGGGCGTCAGCGCACGACCGTCCCCGGGTTCGACCCGTCGGGCGGCGCGGCGGCGTTTCCACTCGGAGAACATCCGGGCCACGGTAGCGGCCCCGGGCCGCGGGCTTCCCGGATGCCGGCGGGGTGTGGCGGCCGAGGACCTACGGCGGGCGCTGGAGGTCCTCGGCGTCGGGTCAGCGGTAGTTCACGAACTGCAGCGCCGCGTCGATGTCGTCGGCCCCCTTGAGCAGCGCGATCACCGTCTGGAGCTCGTCACGGCTCTTGGAGGACACCCGGACCTCCTCGCCCTGGATCACGGTCTTGACGCCCTTGGGTCCCTCGTCGCGGATCTTCTTGGCGACCTTCTTGGCGTTCTCCGAGGACAAGCCCTCCTTGAGGGACCCGGTGAGGCGGTACTCCTTGCCGAAGGACTTCGGCTCGCCGTCGCCGGTGTCGATCGCCTTCAGGGAGACGCCGCGCTTGATGAGCTTGGTCTGGAACACGTCCAGCACCGCGAGCACCCGCTCCTCGGAGTTGGCCGCCATCACGATGCTGTCGCCGCTCCAGGCGATCGAGGCGCCTACGTCCTTGAAGTCGTAGCGCTGGGCGATCTCCTTGGCCGCCTGGTTCAGCGCGTTGTCGACCTCCTGACGATCCACCTTGCTGACGACGTCGAACGACGAGTCGCTGGCCATGACTACCTCCTGCGATGCGGGGTCGGTGCGATGCCCGGACGGCACTGCTCGTGGACGGATGTCACGAGAGGGTCCGAACTCTTGCTATCCTTCCATCCGCACGCAGGTCGCTTCGACCGGCGAGCCACCCTTGGCGGGTTACCCGAGTGGCCAAAGGGGGCTGACTGTAAATCAGCTGGCAACGCCTACGGGGGTTCGAATCCCTCACCCGCCACCCTCGACAGGGCGTCCTCCGCACGGAGGGCGCCCTGTTGCCGTCTCCGGTGTCCTGCCTCAGGCGGCACGCGGGTGTGGTGCGCTGGCGGACCGGCGGGGGCACGGGGCCGTGATCACGCGGGTCACCGGCCTGATTTCACTCCGGGCCAGCAGCCGTGTAATGTTCTGCCCGCTGCCCCGATAGCTCAGTCGGCAGAGCGTCTCCATGGTAAGGAGAAGGTCAAGGGTTCGATTCCCTTTCGGGGCTCTGTGATGTGACACGGGCCAGGACTCTATGGTCCTGGCCCGTGACTCATCCCCGGCGGGGTAGCTCAGCTGGTCAGAGCGCACGACTCATAATCGTGAGGTCGCGGGTTCAAGCCCCGCTCCCGCTACCAGGTACGAATCCCGCGCGTCGGCCGGCGCGCGACCAGCAGCAGATCACTGCGCCACGGGGCGCGAAGGGTGGCACGAACATGGCCAGCAAGAGCTCGGACGTCCGTCCGAAGATCACGCTCGCATGCACGGAGTGCAAGGAGCGGAACTACATCACCAAGAAGAACCGTCGGAACGACCCCGACCGCCTGGAGATGAAGAAGTTCTGCCCCCGCGACGGCCGTCACACGCTGCACCGCGAGACCCGCTGAATCTGATCAGCCGTGGCCGTCAACGCTGAGTTCGCCGGGCGGGAATACCCGCCGAACGCACCGTACGAGGTCGGCCGCGAGAAGCTCCGCGAGTTCGCGGAGGCCGTCGGGGCGACGCACCCGGCGCACACCGATCCCGCCGCCGCCCAGGCGCTCGGCCACCCGGACGTCATCGCTCCGCCCACCTTCGCGGTGGTCGTGGCGCAGCGTGCCGAGGCCCAGCTGATCCAGGACCCGGCGGCCGGGATCGACTTCAGTCGCGTCGTGCACGCCGACGAGCGCTTCGTGCACCACCGTCCGATCCATGCCGGCGACCGGCTGGTGACGGTGCTGCACGTCGACGCGATCACCGAGCGCGCAGGGCTGTCGATGATCACCACCCGCTGCGTGATCTCCACCGAGTCCGGTGAGCCGGTCGCCTCGGTCACCTCCACCCTCGCCGTGCGCGGAGAGGACGCCTGATGCCCACGCTGAGCGAGCTCGCCGTCGGCCAGGAGGTCGCCCGCCGCACCCTCACCGTCGACCGGTCCCGGCTGGTCCGGTACGCGGGCGCCAGCGGCGACTTCAACCCGATCCACTGGAACCAGCGGTTCGCCACCGAGGTCGGCCTCCCGGGTGTGATCGCGCACGGCATGTGGACGATGGGCGCCGCGAGCTCCGTCGTCGCCGACTGGCTCGGCGACCCCGGCGCGATCCTGGACTACCAGACCCGCTTCGCTCGCACGGTGCCGGTGCCCGATCCCGGCGAGGCCGAGGTCGAGGTGGTCGCCGTGGTGGGTGCGATGGACCCGGAGTCCGGCACCGCCAGGATCGATCTCACCGTCACCTGCGACGGTGCCCGCGTGCTGGCCAAGTGCCAGGCGCTCGTCCGCCTGGGCTGAGTCGTACCACGCCACGTGCGGCCTGAACTGCCCGGTCGTCGCTGAGTCGACCCCGGGCGGGGCCGCGCCACGTCGGCTCGGCTCCGTTCCATCGCTCGCCCCGGGTCGGTGGTTCCCCGGTCCGGGTTTGCCGAGGCGGAACGCAAGACCTGAGGTCGGCTCAGAGGCTAGGCGCCGGACCCGTCGTGCTGCCGACCCGCAGGCTCACCGGCAGCACGGCATCCTCGGGCTGCTCGCCCGCCAGGAGCCGTTGCACCGCCCTCCCCACCACGGCACCCTTCTCCGCGATCGGCTGCTCCACCGTGGTCAGCACGTCGGGGGTGAGCCACGGCAGGTCCAGCCCGTCGAAACCGGCGACCGACACGTCCTCCGGCACCCGCAGGCCCAGCTCCCGGGCACCGATCACCACGCCGGAGGCCAGCAGGTCGGACTGGGCGACGATGGCGGTCGGTCGCTCGGCCGGGTCACCGGACAACAGGGCGTGGGCGGCGGCGGTCCCGTGTTCGACCAGCGAGGCCGGGGTCTCGTAGACCGCGGTGGGCCGCACCCCGGCGTCGGCCAGTCCCGCCAGTCGTCGTTCGGCGATCTTCCACCGGATGTCGGCGATCCGGTCCTGATCCGCCACCGCCGACCGGCGATCGGGCCCGAAGGGCAGCGTGACGGTCGCGATCCGCTGGTGACCGAGGTCGAGCAGGTGTCGGGCCAGGGCGGCGACCCCGTCACGGTCGCCGATGCCCACCGTGACGATGTCGCCCAGCTCGTGTCCCTCGACCACCACTGCCGGGATGCCCCGTCGGCGCAGGGCCTGGAGCGTGGGGTCCTCGGTGGTGCCGCCCCAGATCATCACCGCGACATCCATCGCCGCGGACTCGATCAGCGGGTCCACCGCGGGTTCGTCCGCGCCGGTCGGGCCCGGGATCAGCAGCACCCCCAGCCCGGCCGGGGCGATGGTGTCGACCAGGCCGTCCAGCAACTGCACCGACACCGGGTCACGGAACGACCGCTTGAGCGCATCGCCGACGACGACGCCGACGATCCCGGACCGGCCGGAGCGCAGCTGGCGACCGAGCGGATTGGGCCCCGAGTAGTCGAGCTCCGCGGCGGCGGTGAGCACCCGCTGCCTCGTGGCCTCCGCGATCGGCCCGGCGCCGGAGAAGGCGAGGGAGGCGGTGGAGACCGACACCCCGGCCCGGGTCGCGACGTCGGCGAGGGTGGGTCGTGACACGCAGGTCTCCTGCCTGCCGGGCGGTGGCCCGGCGTTGGTCGCGTGGCCGGTCGGGCGGGTGGTCGTGCCCGGATCACCAGGAACGATGTTGACGCCGCCGCCAGGGTACCCGCACACTGATGCCGACCCTCAAATCGATTCGACCCCGATGATCGCTCGTCGGCTTCGAATCGATTCGACCGGGCAGGCACCGGGAGCACTCTGACGGTCGCCGCCCTGCTCCACCCCGGGGCCGCCGCGGATGTCGCTGGCGGTTCCGCCCCGTTCGACCCCGGGGCCGCCGCGAACCGCCTCGGCCGGCTCCGCACCGCTCGACCCCGAGCCACCGCGTGCTGAACCCGCCCAGTGGCACCACCCAGCTCGACAGCCCAGGAGACCGTCGTGAGTATCCCCCGTCCGCGCACACCCCGGGGTGAGCGTGGCCCGGTCGACCCGGTCGTGGCACGCGCCCGGTGGTTGCTGCTCGGCCTGTTCATGCTGACCGGGCTGATGTTCTCCTCCTGGCTCGCCCGCATCCCCGCGGTGCGCACGGCGCTCGGGATGAGCGAGGCCGAACTGGGCGGCATCCTGATCGCCGGGTCCATCGGCTCGCTGGCCACCGTCTCCCTGGCCGGGTGGATGGTCACCCGGTTCGGCGGTCGCGTAGTGCTGTACCTGTCGACGGCCGCGTTCTCGCTCGCCTATGTGCTGATCGGGCTGGGGCCGACCTTCCACTCGGTGCCGGTGCTCGCGGTGGGCATCTTCCTGTCCGGCGCCGCCTTCGCCCTGGGCAACGTGCCGCTGAACGTGGAGACCGCTGCGGTGGAGCGACGGCTCGGGCGCACGGTGCTGCCGCAGTTCCACGCGGCGTTCTCGATCGGTTCGGTCGTCGGCTCCGGGATCGGCGCGCTGGCGGCGCACGCCCAGGTGCCGCTGCTGGTGCAGTTCACCGTGACCGCCGTGGTCGGCGCCGTGTGGCGGCTCGCCTCGGTGCCCGGCGCGGTGCTCGACTCCCTGCCGCCCGACCCCGCACGCCGGGCCGAGGCCCGGGCCGCCCGTGGTCCGCGCACGCTGCGGCTTCGTGGCGTGCGACGCACCGCCCGGCCGGGCTCCGCGCTGCACGCCTGGCGCGAGCCGCGCACCCTGCTGATCGGCGTGGTCATCATGTCCGCCGCCCTGTCCGAGGGATCGGCGAACGACTGGCTCGCCCTCGCGGTGGTCGACGGCTTCGAGCAGACCGAGGCGATCGGTGCGGCGATGTTCGGGGTGTTCGTCGGCGCGATGACCGCCGTCCGGCTGCTCGGCACCACCCTGATCGACCGCTACGGCCGGGTGATCGTGCTGCGCACCTCCGGTGTGGTGTCCCTGCTCGGCCTGGTGCTCTTCGGCTTCGCGCCCTCGCTGCCGCTGGCTGCCGTCGGCATCGTGCTGTGGGGCTTCGGCGCCGCGCTCACCGTGCCGATCGGGATCGCCGCCGCCTCCGACGACCCGCTGCAGGCGGCGGCCCGAGTGTCGGTGGTCTCCTCCTTCAGCTCCACCGCCTCCCTGGCTGCGCCGCCGCTGCTCGGCCTGGCCGCCGAGGCGATGGGTGCCCGGCACGCCCTGCTGCTGATCACCGTGTCGATGGTGACCAGCGTGCTGCTGGCCCGGGTGGTCGCTCGCCAGGAACAGCCGGCACCTGCCACCCTCGAACCCGCCACCCCCTGATCCGAGAGCCTGGACGATGACGACCACCCACCCGCAGGTCCGTGCCGCCTCCTTCGCCGTGTTCGCGGTCTTCGTGCTCAACGGCGCGAACTTCTCCAGCTGGGCGGCCCGACTGCCCGCGGTCCGGGACGGTCTGGACCTGCAACCCGCGCAGATGGGTCTGCTGCTGCTGATCGGCTCGCTCGGGTCGATCGTCGCCCTGCCGCTGTCCGGGCTGATCGTGACCCGGCTCGGTGCCGCGCGGACCGTGCTGACCTTCGCCCTGGTGAACGCCTGCGGCTACCTGCTCGCCGCGCTCGGCGTCGGACTGGGACAGGTCCCGGTGGTCGCCGCCGCCCTGGTGCTGTGCGGCATCGGCACCGGGGTGTGGGACGCGTCGATGAACCTGGAGGGCGCCCTGGTCGAGCAGCGGCTCGGCCGGACCGTGATGCCGCGGTACCACGCCGGGTTCTCGGTCGGCACGGTGGCAGCCGCCGGGATCGCCGCCCTCGCGGCCGCCGCGCGGGTGCCGGTGTGGATCCACCTGCCGCTGGTGGTCCTGGTCACCACGGTCGGCGTGTTCTTCGCGGTGCGGAAGTTCCTGCCCGTCGACCACGCCGAGACCGGGACGGTGGCCGCCGACGGGCCGAAGCAGTCGGTCTTCGCCGCCTGGTTGGAGCCCCGCACGCTGCTGATCGGCCTGGTGGTCCTGGCGGCCGCCCTCACCGAGGGTGCCGGGAACGACTGGTTGAGCCTGGCGGTGGTGGACGGCTTCGCGCAGAGCGACACGGTCGGCGCGGTGTCCTTCGGCATCTTCGTGGCGGCGATGACCGCGATGCGCTTCCTCGGCACCGGGCTGCTGGACCGGTTCGGCCGGGTCGTGGTGCTGCGGCTGTGTGCCGGGCTGGCGCTGGTCGGCCTGCTGATCTTCGGCCTGGTGCCCACCGACATGCTCTGGCTCGCGGTGATCGGGGCGGTGCTGTGGGGGATGGGTGCCGCCCTCGGCTTCCCGGTCGGGATGAGCGCCGCCTCCGACGACCCGCTGCGGGCGGCGGCCCGGGTGTCAGTGGTCTCGACCATCGGCTACACCGCGTTCCTGGCCGGTCCGCCGCTGCTCGGTCTGCTCGCCGACCACGTGGGTTACCGGCACGCACTGCTGGTGATCGCGGCGCCGATCGTCATCGGACTGCTCGTGGTGAAGGTCGCCGCCCCGCCGGTCGCCGCCAAGACGCCTACCGTAGGGGCATGACCGTCAGCACCCGCAGCGCCGCCCTCGCCGATCTGACCACCCTGCGGGTGGGCGGCCCGGTGCGGGAACTGGTCGAGACCGACACCGAGCAGGAGTTCATCGACGCGATCCGGGCGGCGGATGCCGACGGCACCCCGCTGCTGGTGATCGGCGGCGGATCGAACCTGCTGGTGGACGACGCGGGCTTCGACGGCATCGTGGTGCGGGACACCCGGCAGGGCTTCACCGTGCCGGACCACTCGGCCTGCGCCGGGATCACGATGACCGTCCCGGCCGGGACCCGGTGGGACGACGTGGTCGAGCACTGCGCCGGGGTGCGGCTCAAGGGCGTCGAGGCGCTGTCCGGCATCCCGGGTTCCACCGGGGCGACCCCGGTGCAGAACGTCGGCGCCTACGGCCAGGAGGTCTCCGAGACGATCGCGACCGTCCGAGTGTGGGACCGGGAGCGCTCGCGGGTGCGGACCCTGCCGCTGTTCGACCTGAAGTTCGGCTACCGGACGTCCCTGCTGAAGCAGTCGATGCTGGCCGGACCGGACGACCCCGCGGCGCCCTGGTACCCCACCCCGCGCTACGTGGTGCTGGACGTGACCTTCCAGCTCCGGGTGGCGCAGCTGTCCGAGCCGATCCGGTACGCCGAACTCGCCCGCACCCTGGGCATCGCGGTCGGGGAGCGGGCGCCGCTGCCGGAGGTGCGGGCGGCGGTGCTCGGGCTGCGTGCGGGCAAGGGGATGGTGCTGGACGCCGACGACCCGGACACCCACTCGGCCGGGTCCTTCTTCACCAACCCGGTGCTGACCGAGGCGGAGGCGGCCGCCCTGCCCGATGACGCGCCGCGGTTCCCTGCCGGTGACGGGCTGATCAAGACCAGCGCCGCCTGGCTGATCGAGCACGCCGGCTTCGGCAAGGGCTACGGGATGCCTGGGCCCGCCGCACTGTCCACCAAGCACACCCTGGCGCTGACCAACCGGGGCGGGGCGACGTCGGGCGACCTGCTCACCCTGGCCCGGACGATCCGCGAGGGCGTGACGGAGCGGTTCGGGATCACCCTGGTGCCGGAACCGGTGCTGGTCGGCACCGCGCTCTGACCCCACCGGCACGGGCCGGCTGCTCCGGGCGCCCGGCTGACCCGCCCGGTTGGGCCCGGCGCCCGGCTGGCCCGGGGCCCGGCTGGCCCGGCGCCCGGCTGACCCGGCCCGGCTGGCCCGGCCCGGCTGGCCCGGCCCGGCTGGCCCGGCCCGGCTGGCCCGGCCCGGCTGGCCCGGCCTGGCTGATCCGAGCGCCCGGCTGGCCCGGCCCGGCTGGCCCGGCCCGCCCTCCGCCACCCGGCCCGCCCTCCCCGCCACCCGGCCCGCCCTCCCCGCCGCCCGGCCCGCCCCCCGCCGCCCGGCCCGCCCCCCGCCGCCCGAGGTCGGTACTTCCCGCCACATGAAGCCCCGCTAACTGCCGAACTCGGGGGCGAACTGCCGAACTCGCCGGTGGACGTGATGGACGCGGTGGGCGCGGTGGGCGCGGACTTCGCGGGGGCGGTGGTCTGCGCGGGCGGTGGGCGGGGCGTTGGGGTGCGGTGGGCGAGGGTCAGGGGGAGCTGAGCCAGGTGTCGACCCCGGCGAGCAGGCGGTCGCGGGTGGCGTCCGAGGCGCGGGACGCGCGGATGGACGACCGTGCCAGGTCGGCCAGCTGCTCGTCGGTGAAGCCGTGCACCTCGCGCGCCGTCTCGTACTGCTCGACCAGGCGGCTGCCGAACAGCAGCGGGTCGTCGGCGCCGAGGGCGATCTGCGCCCCGGCGTCGACCAGCGCGCGCAGCGGCACCGACTCCGGGTCCGGGTAGACCCCGAGCGAGACGTTCGACGCCGGGCACACCTCGAGGGCGATCCCGGCGTCGACCACCCGGTGCAGCAGGTCCGGGTCCTCGCTCGACCGCACGCCGTGTCCGAGACGATCCGGGTGCAGGTGGTCCAGTACCTCGGTGACGTGCGAGGGCCCGAGCAGCTCTCCGCCGTGCGGCACGGAGGCCAGCCCCGCGCGTCGGGCGATGGCGAAGGCGGCGCCGAACTCGGCCGTGTCACCGCGCCGCTCGTCGTTGCTCAGTCCGAAGCCGATCACCTCGCCCGGCCCGTCCCCGGCGTGCCGGGCCGCCAACCGGGCCAGGGTGCGGGCGTCCATCGGGTGCCGCATCCGGGAGGCCGCCACGATCACCCCGACCTCGGTGCCGGTGTCCTGCCAGGCCGAGCGGGCCTCGTCCAGCACGATCTCCAGTGCCGGGGTGATGCCACCGACCCCGGCGGCGTAGGAGGTGGGGTCGACCTGGATCTCCAGCCGTCCGGAGCCCTCCGCCGCGTCGTCCACCGCCGCCTCGCGCACGATCCGGCGCAGATCCGCCTCGCCCCGGACGCAGGCGCGGGCGGCGTCGTAGAGCCGCTGGAATCGGAACCAGCCGCGTTCGTCGGCCGGGACCCGCAGCCCGACCCCGTCCAGCAGGGTCGCGGGCAGGCGCACTCCGCGTTCGGCGGCCATCTCGGCCAGGGTGGACACGCGCATGGACCCGGTGAAGTGCAGGTGCAGGTGCGCCTTCGGCAGCAGCGCGAGGTCTCGCATCCACTGGATCATGCCTGATCAGGCGGCCAGTGTCCCATCGGCGAGCAGACGCAGGTGGGTGGGCCCACCGGATCGGGCGGCCACCAGTGCCTCCTGCACCGCGCGCAGCAGCACGACCTCGGTGTCCCGGCTGACGGTGGTGGCAGGCAGGTCCACCGTGACCTCGATCCCGGTCTCCGCGCGGAACCTGCCCACCAGCCGGTCCAGGGCGTCGGCCAGTCCGCCGTCGTCCAACGCCGGGCTGCCGAAGGCGGCGACCAGGGCTCGGGACTCGGCCAGCCCGGCGCGGGCGACCCGCTCGAGGTCGACCGCCGTGCTGCGTGCCTGCGCCTCGTCCCCGGATCGACCGGCCTGGGCGAGCAGCACGATGCTGGTGAACCCCTGCGCGAGCGTGTCGTGCACCTGCTGGGCCACCCGCTCGCGTTCCGCCAGCACTCCGGCCTCGTGCTGGGCGCGGGCCGAGGCCGCCCGGGTCTGCTCCAGCTCCGTGATCAGCAGGGCGAGCACCTCGTTCTCCTCCGCCACCCGGGTGAGCCAGAAGCCGAGCGCCACCGAGAAGCCGAAGCCGACCAGGTACTGCCCGGCGAGCTGGGCGATCTCCATCCCCGCCGGCTCGGCCCGCCAGACGTTCGCCAGCGCCACGCTGACGGTGAGCACGACCGACCCGATCGTGCCGCTGCGCAGTCCGGTGGAGAAGTACCAGACCTGGGCGAAGCCGAGGAACAGCAGGATCGACCCGAGCGAGTTCACCGCGGTGCACAGCGACACCACGATCACCAGCAGCACCAGGTAGGCGCCGATCAGCCGTTGGTCGCCCCGTCGCGCACCGGGGCGCGCCAGGGTCAGGTAGCCGAGCAGCAGCACGACCAGCAACCCGATCGCCGTCGTCCGCTCGGTCGCGGAGCTGCCGCCGAAGCCCATGGACGCCGCGCTCAGGGCGAGCAGGGCGTAGCAGCCGGCGTCCCAGCCGGGCAGGGTGTGCCGCCAAAAGGTCAACCGCTCCGGGGTCTGGCTCACGGTCGGGGCAGCAATCCGCGTTCCAGGGCGACGGTGACCGCGCGGGTCCGGTCGTCCACGCCGAGTTTGGCGAACACCCGCAGCAGGTGGGTCTTCACGGTGGCCTCGGCGATGAACAGCTCGGCGCCGATGGCGGCGTTCGACAGTCCCCGGGACACCGCCGCCAACACCTCGATCTCGCGCGGGGTCGGACGCTCGGCATCCCCGCCGCGCATCTGCTGCACCAGCCGGGAGGCCACCGACGGCGACAGCGCCGTCTCGCCCCGGGCGGCACCCCGCACGCCCGCCACCAGCTGGTCGCGCGGGGTGTCCTTCAACAGGTACCCGGTGGCCCCGGCCTCCACCGCGCGCAGGATGTCGGCGTCGGTCTCGTAGGTGGTCAGCACCAGCACCCGGACCCCGGGCACCTCGGCGACGATCCTGGCGGTGGCGGCGGCACCGTCCAGCACCGGCATCCGCAGGTCCATCAACACCAGATCGGGCACCAGTTCGGCCGCGGCCGCCACCGCGGCAGCACCGTCTGGCACCTCACCGACGACCTCGATGTCCGGCTCCACCGCCAGCATCCCGGCGAGGCCGGACCGCACCACCGGGTGGTCGTCGGCCAGCAGCACCCGGATCCGGTCCTCGGCATTCATCCTGCGGTCTCCCTCATCGGTAGCTCGGCCAGCACCCGGACCCCGGGGTCGGTGTTCTCGATCAGCAGCGTGCCCCCGGCGGCGGTGATCCGCTGGCGCATCCCGCGCAGCCCGACCCCGTCGGCGCTGCCGGGTGCCAGCCCGGTGCCGTCGTCCTGCACCGTGAACCGGACGTGCTGGCCGAAGGTGGTCAGCCGCAGGGCGACCCGGGTGGCGCCGGCGTGCCGCCGCACGTTGTGCAGCGCCTCCTGGGCGGTGCGCAGCAGGACGACCTGCAGTTCCCGGTCCTCCGGTGGCTCACCGTCGATCGTCAGGTCCACCCGCAGGCCGGTCTCGGTGCGGGTCCGCTCGGCGATCCGGTGCAGCGCGCCGGGCAGGTCCTCGGACAACAGGCCGGACGGGCCGAAGGCGGCGACCAGCGACCGGGCCTCGGCCAGGTTCTCCCGGGCGACCGACTCGATCTGCTCCAGCCGCGCGCTCGCCCGGCCGTCGTCGACCTGGGCGGTCTGCGCCAGCATCACCACGCTGGTGAAGCCCTGGGCCAGGGTGTCGTGGATCTCCTGCGCCACCCGGGCCCGTTCGGCCAGCACCCCGGCCGCGTGGTGTCCGGCCGCGAGCTCGGCCTCCGCCGCGCGCAGTCGGCCCAGCAGCTCCTCGCGCTGTTCCCGGGACCGTCCGATCCGAGTCAGCCACCACCCCATCACCACCGAGAACAGCAGCCCGATGCCGAGCTGGCCCACCAACTCCGGCAGGTCGGTGGCCCGCAACGACTGCCCGGTGAACACCGAGACGGCCACCGCCACGGTCAGGGCCGCACACCAGGCGATCCCGGACCGCATCGACGGGGTGAGCAACCAGATCTGCGAGAAGCCGACGAACAGCAGCAGCGTGCCCAGCGAGCTGGCCCCCGAGGCTGTCGCCACCACCAGCACCAGCAGCACCAGATACACCCGCACCCGGACCTGGTCGCCGGTGAGCAGACCGCGCCGACCGAGGAACGGGTAGGCGACCATCAGCAGCGCGATCGCCGCCACCGACAACAGCACCGGCTGCGGCTCGCCCGCCTCGGCGACCAGCATCGAGGCGGCCGACAGGGTGGTGAGCACGTAGAACGCCGCGTCCCAGCCACGCGGCATGCTGAGGACGTCGTCCTCGGGCTGGTCGGCGGCGTTCATCGTGCTCAGTGTGCCGGAGGTCAGCGGTCGCCCCGGCGCTGCCAGCGGAAGGTGCGCACCCCGATCACCAGGCCGATCACCAGCCACACCACGAGCACCAGTGCGACCAGGCCCAGCTCCCACGACCCGGCGGGCTCCAGGGCCGCCGCACCGTCCGGCAGGAACACCGACCGCATCCCCTGCGCCATCCACTTCAGCGGGAAGATCGAGGCGGCCTCCTGCATCCAGCTCGGCAGCTGGAAGAAGCTGAAGAACACGCCGGAGATGAACTGCAGGACCAGCACCACCGGCGTCACCACCGCGCTCGCCGACTTGGCGGATCGGGGCAGTGAGGAGAACCCGACGCCGCAGATCGTGCCGGTGGCGGTGCCGAGCAGGAAGACCCAGGCCAGGGTGAACCAGCGCTCCGGGCTGTCCGGCAGGCTCACGTCGAACAGCAGCGCCGCCACCGCCAACAGCAGCGCCAGCTGGACCAACGAGGTGACCAGCACCTGCCCGACCTTGCCCAGGAAGTACGACGCCGGCGGCAGCGGGGTGCCGCGCAGCCGCTTCAACCCGCCCCGGTCCCGTTCGGCCGCGATGTCCAGCGCCATCGACTGGAACGAGCTGAGCAGGATGCCGGTTGCGATCATCCCGGGCAGGAAGTACTGCGCGAACGGGATGTCGTCCCCGACGGTCGCCCCGCCCTGCCCGAAGACCGTGGCGAAGATCGCCAGCATGATCACCGGGTAGGCGAAGATGAAGATCACCGCGTCGCGCTCGCGGAAGAAGCTGCGCACCTCGTAGCGGGTGCGCTGCCAGCCCAGTCGCATCGTGGTCATCGCACAGACTCCTTCGCGTCGACCAGCGACAGGTAGATGTCCTCCAGGGTGGGCCGCAGCACCTGCAGCCCGGGGATCTCGGTGAACCGTCCGGCCAGCTCCGCGATCACGGCGGTCGGGGTGTCGGTGCGGATCTCGCGGTGTTCGCCGTCCTCGACCCAGCGCACCATCGCCTGCCGGGCGTTGCGGTCGCCCAGGTCCGCCGGGGCGCCGGTGGCGACCACTCGGCCGTCACTGACCACCACGGCCCGGTCGGCGAGCTGCTCCGCCTCGTCCAGGTAGTGCGTGGTGAGCAGGATCGCGGTGCCGTCGTCACGCAGGCCGGCGATCAGCTCCCAGAACGCGCGCCGGGCCTCCGGGTCGAAGCCGGTGGTCGGCTCGTCCAGGAACAGCAGCTCCGGGTTGCCGACGATCCCGAGGGCGACGTCCAGCCGTCGGCGCTGCCCACCGGAGAGCGCACCGGCCCGGGTCTTCGCCTTCTCCCGCAGGCCGACGGCGTCGATCACCTGCTCCGGATCCCGGGGGTGGGGGTAGAACGTGGCCCAGTGGTGCACCAGCTCGGTGACGGTGGCCTCGTCCAGGTCGCTGCTGGACTGCAGCACGATCCCGATCCGGGCCCGCCAGTCCCGTCCGGCGGTCTGCGGGTCCTGGCCGAGCACGGTGACCTCACCGGCGTCGCGGTGGCGGTAGCCCTCCAGGATCTCCACCGTGGTGGTCTTCCCGGCACCGTTCGGCCCGAGCACCGCGACGATCTCCCCGCGGGCCACCTCCAGGTCGAGGCCGTCGACGGCGTGCTTGTCGCCGTATCGCTTGTGCAGTCCGCGCACCCGGACCGCGAGTTCGTCTGTCATGCCCACCAGCCTGCCGAGCGGGTGGGGCGGACCGGGACGACCGGAGGAGGGGACCTGGTGTCCACCGATCGGTGGACGGGCGGCTCAGTCCGCGTCGGCGAGCAGTTCCTGGATCCGGCGTACGCCCTCGAATAGGTCGTCGTCGCCCAGGGCGTAGGACAGTCGCAGGTACCCCGACGGACCGAAGGCCTCACCGGGCACCACGGCGACCTCGGCCTGGTCCAGGATCAGCGCCGCGAGCTCGGCCGAGGTGGTCGGGGTGACGCCGCGGATCGTCCGGCCCAGCACGCCCTTGACCGAGGGGTAGGCGTAGAACGCGCCCTGCGGCACCGGGACCCGCACCCCGTCGATGGCCGCCAGCATCTCGACCATGGTGCGTCGCCGCCGGTCGAAGGCGGTGCGCATGCCGTGCACGGCCGACAGGTCACCGGTCAGCGCCGCCACCGCCGCCCGCTGGGAGACGTTCGCGACGTTCGAGCTCAGGTGCGACTGCAGATTGGTCGCCGCCGTGATGACGTCCTGCGGGCCGATCATCCAGCCCACCCGCCAGCCGGTCATCGCGTAGGTCTTGGCGACGCCGTTCAGCACCACTGTGGTGTCGGCCAGCTCGGGCACGGCGCGCACGATCGGCGTGGCGACGGCACCGTCGTAGACCAGGTGCTCGTAGATCTCGTCGGTGATCACCCAGATCCCGTGCTCCAGTGCCCAGCGACCGATCTGCTCGGTCTGCTCCGGGGTGTAGACGGCGCCGGTCGGGTTGGACGGCGACACGAAGAGCACCACCTTGGTGCGCGGGGTGCGGGCCGCCTCCAGCTGCTCGACGGTGACCCGGTAGTCCTGGTCCTCGCCGGCGAAGACCTCCACCGGCACGCCGCCCGCGAGCCGGATCGCCTCCGGATAGGTGGTCCAGTAGGGGGCGGGCAGCAGCACCTCGTCACCCGGGTCGAGCAGGGTGGCGAACGCCTGGTAGACGGCCTGCTTCCCACCGTTGGTGATCAGGACCTGGCCGGGGGATACCTCGTAGCCCGAGTCGCGCAGCGTCTTGGCCGCCACCGCCTCGCGCAGCACCGGCAGCCCGGCGGCGGGGGAGTAGCGGTGGTTCGCGGGATCGTGCACGGCGCGCGCCGCCGCCTCGACGATGTAGTCCGGCGTCGGGAAGTCGGGTTCACCGGCACCGAAGCCGATCACCGGGCGACCGGCCGCCTTGAGCGCCTTCGCCTTCGCATCCACCGCCAAGGTCGCGGACTCCGCGATGCTGCCGATCCGGGTGGAGACCCGGCGGGGACGGTCGGCGGGGACGGGGCTGGAGGCGGCGTGCGCGGTCACGGGAACCATCCTGTCAGACCGGGTTCGATTCTGACGCGTGCGTCGCGTACAGTGGTCCCTCGGTGGTTGACCTCCGCCATGATGAGCCGTGCCCAGCGCGGAGCCTCGTGGCATGGGATGCCGCCGTAGGGCAGTGGCGCAATTGGTAGCGCACCGGTCTCCAAAACCGGCGGTTGCGAGTTCGAGTCTCGCCTGCCCTGCGCGTGTGGTCACGGCCCGCCGCTCCGTGACACGGACGGCGGTTCGATCGCTGGCCACCGATGATCAGACGCCGCACGGCGTCGCCTAGACGTAGGGGAACGAACCGTGAGCGAATCGGCACCGGTGGCGGCGTCCGGCGCGGACGAGCCGACCCGGACCACCAAGTCCGGCGGCAAGACCGGCACGCCCGAGAAGCGTCGCGGACTGTTCGCGCGGATCGCGTTGTTCATCCGCCAGGTGGTCGCCGAGCTCAAGAAGGTCGTCTGGCTGACCCGCTCCGACCTGGTCACCTACACGATCGTGGTGCTGGTCTTCGTGGCCGTCGTCATGGCCTTCGTGACCGTGGTCGACCTGGGCATCGGACAGCTCACCCGGTGGATCTTCGGCGGCTGACGCCGACCGTCCCCCTCTTCATCCGCAGCAGAAAGCAGGTCAGTACGTGTCGCAGGAATCGCAGGAGCCCGAGGTCGGCGCCGCAGCTGACGCGGCCCAGCTCGACGATGCCCTGACGTCGGTGCAGGCCACGGAGGACGAGGCCGCGATCGAGGCAGCCGACGCCGTGGGCGACGAGGCAGCCGAGCCGCAGGAGCTGGCCGAGGCCGAGGACGACGAGGTCGTCGAGGCCGAGCCTGAGTCCGACGTCGACGAGGACCCGGTGGCGGCGTTCAAGGCGCAGCTGCGGTCCCAGCTCGGTGACTGGTACGTCATCCACTCCTACGCCGGGTACGAGAACCGGGTGAAGGCGAACCTGGAGAACCGCACCCAGTCGCTGAACATGGAGGACTTCATCTACCAGGTGGAGGTCCCCATGGAAGAGGTCGTGGAGATCAAGAACGCGCAGCGCAAGGTCGTGCGCCGCGTCCGGATCCCCGGCTACGTCCTGGTGCGGATGGACCTGACCGACGAGTCGTGGGGCGCCGTCCGGCACACCCCGGGCGTGACCGGGTTCGTGGGCCACACCCACCAGCCGGTGCCGCTGACCCTCGACGAGGTCTTCTCCATGCTGGCCCCGACCATCGAGGAGAAGGCTCCGGCCGCAGCCTCCGGTGGGCAGGCGCAGTCCGGCAAGAGCGCCACCCCGATCGAGGTCGACTTCACCGTCGGCGAGTCGGTCACCGTCACCGACGGTGCCTTCGACACGCTGCCGGCCACGATCTCCGAGATCAACCCCGAGAACCAGAAGCTCAAGGTCCTCGTCTCCATCTTCGGCCGGGAGACCCCGGTCGAGCTGTCGTTCAGCCAGGTCGCCAAGATCTGAGCCCCAGGGCGGCCTGAGCCGCCCGCGACGGCACTGCAACCGGGTCATCGCCCACGGCGTCGGTCCACGAACAAGGAAGGGGATGGCGCATGCCTCCCAAGAAGAAGGTCACCGGCCTCATCAAGCTCCAGATCAACGCGGGTGCCGCGACCCCGGCCCCCCCGATCGGTCCGGCCCTCGGTGCCGCCGGTGTGAACATCATGGAGTTCTGCAAGGCCTACAACGCGGCCACCGAGTCGCAGCGCGGCAACGTGATCCCGGTGGAGATCACGGTCTACGAGGACCGTTCCTTCACCTTCATCACCAAGACCCCGCCGGCCGCCGAGATGATCAAGAAGGCCGCCGGTGTGGCCAAGGGTTCCCCGACCCCGCACACCGTCAAGGTCGCCTCGATCTCGGCCGACCAGGTGCGCGAGATCGCCACCACCAAGATGCCGGACCTGAACGCGAACGACATCGAGCAGGCGATGAAGATCGTCGCCGGCACCGCTCGGTCCATGGGCATCACCGTCAACGACTGACACCGCTTGATGCGAGCGCCGGATCGCCCGGCGTTCGTAGTGGCAGGGCCAGTGCGGCCCGATGACCACGACTGCTCACGATTGGGAGAAGCAGATGGCAAAGCACAGCAAGGCATACCGCGCCGCGCTCGAGAAGATCGAGCCGGGCGAGGTCTACAACCCGCTGCAGGCGATCCGCCTGGCCCAGGCGACGTCGACCACCAAGTACGACGCGACCGTCGAGGTCGCCATGCGTCTCGGTGTCGACCCGCGTAAGGCCGACCAGATGGTCCGTGGCACGGTCAACCTGCCGCACGGCACCGGCAAGACCGCTCGCGTCATCGTCTTCGCCACCGGCGAGCGTGCCGAGCAGGCCCGTGAGGCCGGCGCGGACGAGGTCGGCGGCGACGAGCTGATCGAGAAGGTGGCCGGCGGCTGGACCGGCTTCGACTCCGCGGTCGCCACCCCGGACCTGATGGGCAAGGTCGGTCGTCTCGGTAAGGTGCTGGGCCCGCGTGGTCTGATGCCGAACCCGAAGACCGGCACCGTCACCATGGACGTGGCCAAGGCCGTGTCCGACATCAAGGGCGGAAAGATCGAGTTCCGCGTCGACAAGCACTCCAACCTGCACTTCATCATCGGCAAGACCTCGTTCTCCGATGTGCAGCTGGTGGAGAACTACGCCGCCGCGCTGGAGGAGATCCTGCGTCTGAAGCCGTCCGCGTCGAAGGGTCGCTACATCTCCAAGGCGACCATCTCGACCACCAACGGCCCCGGCATCCTGGTCGACCAGTCCAAGACCCGGAACCTCACCTCCGAGGAGGACGCTGCCTGAGGTAGCGCCCCACTCGAACGAACGGCCCCGGCCCCCCGTGAGGGGGACCGGGGCCGTTCGTCATGCACCGACGGGTGAGGAGCCCGTCGGGTCAGTGGTGGTGCTCTTCGGTCGGAAGCCCATGACTGCCGTGCGGCACAGCGTGCTCGCCGGCAGTGGTCGCCGCCAGTCCGGGGACGATGACGGCGGCGATCAGCATCGCGCCGACGAACAGCGCGAGGGCCAGGCGTCCTGCGGGCGGGGCACTCTGCTCGACCCCGCACCGCAGATGGAGGGCGGTGAGCACCGCCGCGCCCAGCCCGAGGGCCAGGGCGGAGGCCTCCGCCGCGGTGAGTGCGGTCCCGGTGAGCGGGGCGCTCAACAGGGCCGCGGGTGCCAGCACCACCAGCGTCAGGGTGGCCGGGCGCGGTCGGGGGAGGGTGCCGCGCAGGGCGAGCACCGCCCACCCGATCCCGAGGGCCCCCGCCACGGTCAGCGCGATGCCGACCGGGAGGTGGTGGTCCAGGTGCCCGGCACCGATGCCGAGGGTGACCAGCCCGAACCCGAGGGCAGCCAGTGCCGCCCACATCCGGGTGGCCGTGGGCAGCACCGCACCGGTGGCCCGCTCCCGGGTTCGGAGGTCGGTCAGCCGGAGCTGACCGACATGGGCGGTGGTCATGCCCGGGCCGGCGCCACGGTCTTGTCGGCACCCAGACCCACGGCCAGGAGCAGGATCGCCGAGCCGAGGTGCAGCACGTTGTCGGCACCGTTCAGCGCGATGATGTTCGCCGAGGAGTTGACCAGGAACAGACCGACGACGCCGACCAGCAGGTAGACGGCGCCGACCGCGGTGTTGGCGGACTTGGCGGCGCGGACCGACGAGGCGGCACCGGCCACCAGCAGCGCGCCGATCAGCAGGTGGATGATGTTGTGCAGCGGGTTGACCTCGAACACGATCAGCAGCTTGCCCTCGGTCCCGGCGAAGTCGACGCCGGAGGTGATGAAGAAGCCGACGATGCCGACCAGCAGGTAGACCACGCCGAAGATGCCGCCGACCAGGCGGTTCACAGAGTTGCTCATGATGGTGTCCTCTCCTCCCGGGGCCCGGTGGACCCCGAACGCGCGTGCACCGGTGTGCACGACCGAGGTTCGGAGTCTGCTGTGGATCGGATGGGTGAGCATCCGGGGAGAGTTTCGGCCCGGGGCTGGACGGCTCCGGACGGGTACGGGAGGGTGGGGACATGTTGGTCGCGTTCTCGGTGTCCCCACTCGGTGCAGGTGAGTCCGTGGCGGCGGCGGTGGCCGACGCCGTCCGGGTGGTCCGGGAGTCCGGGCTGCCGCATAGGACGGATGCGATGTTCACCACCATCGAGGGCGAGTGGGACGAGTGCATGGACGTGGTGCGCCGGGCCTCCGAGGCCGTCGGGGCGCACGCCGGTCGGGTGAGTCTGGTGCTCAAGGCGGACATCCGCCCCGGCCACACCGGTGAGCTGACCGGCAAGCTGGAACGACTGGAAGCCGAACTCGAGCGCTAGGGCCGCCGCAGCGGAGCGTGGACATGCTGTGCAGAAGGTCCACGTTCGACCGGCTGCTGCCCGGCGGGATGAAAGACTTCGGTGCGGCGACCCGGGTACTCGGGTCAGGGGATGCAAGTGGGATGGAGCAACCGACGAATGGCGATCTTCGAGCTCGACGACGGCCACGGCACGCTCGTCCAGCCGATGCGGCCCAGTGCCGACTCCTTCGACCGCGACGCCGCGGCTCTGGTGGCGGAGAACGCCGGTGAGCTGATCGGTGAGCCGGTGCTGACGGTGCGCGAGATCGGGGCCGGCGACGGCTCCCAGTTGCTCGCCCTGGACGCTGCCGCCCAACCGGTGGTGGTGGAGGCCGTGCAGCTGCTCGACGCCAGCACCCTGCTGCGCGCGCTGCGGCACGCCGGTGGTGCCGCACGGATGAGCCGCTCGGACATCGCCCGGTTGTACCGCGGTGGCCCCGAGGCGTTCGAGGCCGATCTGGCGGTGTTCCGGGACCGGGCGCCGCTGGTGCGTTCCGAGCGGACCGGCCGTGAGGGCGTGCGCCTGGTGTTGGTCTGCGGCGACATCGCCGAGGGCTTGCAGGAGGCGGTCGAGTACCTGACCTCCGGCACCCAGGTCGACGTGCTGCGGCTCGGCGTGACCGAGGGGCCCGGCGGTCGGCGCTATCTGGACGTCTCGCCGCTGCGCCCGGGTGCCCCGCGGGAGCGCCGCCCGGTGGAGCCGGGGTCGGCGACGGGTGCGATCCCGACCGTGTCCGCTCCTCCGGCGACCCGCGCCACGCCCACCGACACCACCGCCCGCTCCGAGGCCCCGGCCGGACCGCCCGCCCAGGCCGACGACCCGTCCCGTGCGGCCGCATCGGCACCGGCTCAGCCGACGCCCACCGCCACCGAGCGGCCGTTGACCCGGCGTCGTCGCCACCACGGCGGCGCACCCGCGGTGCCGACCCCGGCCGGTGAGCCCCGACCGGTCCCCGCGGACGCGACCACGGTGATCCCCCCGGTGCGCGGCGACGGCCCGCTGCCCGAGCTCGCGGCGTTCGCGGCCGCCGAGCGGCAGCCGGTGGAGCTGCTGTGGGTGCGGGTCCGGCGCAACCAGCGGCTGATGGCGACCCTGCGCACCGACGGCATGATCGAGCTCGAGGACGGCAGCCTGCACGCCGACCCGGGCCAGGCAGCGGTGTCCGCCGCTGATCTGGAGCGACCGGCCGACGGCTGGCGGCTGTGGCACCTCGGCGCCGACGGCCCGAGTCTGGGTGAGGCGGTCGGCGTCCTCTAGGGCGTCAGCGGGTCACTCCCAGCCGTAGCCCGCGCACCAGCGAGCGATCTCCGCGTACAACCGTGCCCGCACCGGCGCCGGTGACAGCGTGAGGTCGTGCAGCCCCCCGGCGATCCGGACCACGGTCACCACCGAGCCGAGATGCACTGCCCGGCGGACCAGCGACTCCACGTCCAGCACGGTGTCGGCACCGCGCATGTCCTCGTTCCACCACGGGCTGATCAGGCTGCGTGCGGAGGCCATCATCAGCACCGGCACCGTGATGTCCAGGCCGCGGGCGACCCGGGCGTGTCCGGCGATCACCGCTGCCAGCCAACCGGCCCGCACTGGGAAGGACGGGGTGGGCCGCCACTCGTCCTGGTAGGTCCACTCGCCGCCGTCGGCCTTGCGCACGGTGCGGGCGTAGAAGCCGGGGTCGACATTCGGCAGTGGCGCCTTGGGCTGCAGCTTCGCCAGTCGAGCCACTGCCGGGGCGCTGAAGTGCCGGACCACCGAGGATCCCTGCAACTCCAGCCACGGGCTGTTCAGCACCAGGCCGTGCACCCGCCCCGGGTGGCGGTCCACCCACAGCGTCGCGGTCAGGCCGCCGGTCGAGTGGCCCATCAGCATCACCCGGGCCGGGTCGCCGAGGTCCTGCTTGATCTGCGCGAGGGCCGCCTCGATGTCCTCGTCGTAGGTCGCCAGGTCGTCCACGTAACCGGGGGTCTGGTGCGGGCGCAGGCTGCGGCCGTACTTGCGCAGGTCGAGGGCGTAGAAGGCCACCCCCTGCCCGGACCAGAAGTCGGCGAGTCCGGTCTGGAAGAAGTAGTCCGACCAGCCGTGCAGGTAGAGCACCGCCCGTGACGGCCGCAGCGGCTCGGGGGTGGGCGGCGCGTGCCGGACCAGAGTGGCGACCACCGCGCCTTCGTCGTCGTCGGCCAGCTCCAGGGTCAGTGCCCGGTAGTCCGGGCCGAGCACGTCCTGCTGCCACTCCTGCGTCACTGCGCCTCCCCGCCGACTGTCAGGACCACCTTGCCGAACTGGTCGCCGCGGGCCAAGCGTGCCAGCCCGTCGGCGGCCCGGGCGAGCGGATAGCTGCTGTCGACGATCGGTCGCACCCCGGTGCGGGCGCAGAACGCCAGCAGCGCCGCCAGGTCCTCCTTGCTGCCCATGGTGGCGCCCAGCACCTGGATCTCGGTGAAGAAGATCCGTTGCAGCTCCATCCGTTCCGGGTCACCGGTAGTCGCTCCGGCGACCACGATCCGTCCACCCGGACGCACCGACCGCACCGAGTGTGACCAGGTGGCGGCCCCGACCGTCTCGATCACCAGATCCGCCCGGGTGGGCAGCCGGTCACCGGGGGCGAGGGCGCCCGCAGCACCGAGGCCCAGGGCGCGCTCCCGGCGGGCCGCGTCGCGGCTGGTGACCCAGACTTCGAGCCCGGCGGCGGCGCCCAGCAGCAGGGCGGCCGTGGCGACACCGCCTCCGGCGCCCTGCACCAGCACCCGCTGACCGGGCTTCGCGCCGCCGGTGGTGAACAGCATCCGATAGGCGGTCAACCAGGCGGTCGGCAGGCACGCGGCCTCCGCGAAGGACAACTCCGCGGGCTTGTCCACCAGGTTCCAGGTCGGCACGGCGGTGCGTTCGGCCAGGGTGCCGGGGTGGCGCTCGGACAGCAGCGACCGGGGCTCGTCCGGGCCGACGCCGTGGCCCGACCCGCCGCCGATCACCGCGTGCAGCACCACCTCGCGGCCGTCGGGGGTGACCCCGGCACCGTCGGTGCCGAGCACCATCGGCAGCTGCTCGGCCCGCAGACCCACGCCGCGCAGCGACCACAGGTCGTGCTGGTTCAGCGCCGCCGCCCGCAGGTCGACGGTGGTCCAGTGCTCCCGGGCCTCCGGCTCGGGATGCTCACCGACGGTGAGCCCTGCCAGCGGATCGTCGGGGTGGAAGGCGGTGACCTGTGCGGCGAGCATGCTGCGACCCTAGGCCGGTCAGAGCACCGGCAGCATGCGACCGAGGTCCGGCACCGCATCCGAGGAGAACCGGGGCACCAGCGCCGCCGCCATCACGTCGACGTCGTAGGGCACCCGCCCGGCGGCGAGCCGCACCCAGGTCAACGGCTGCGCCACCTCCAGATCCCAGCCGCCCCGGGCCACCACGATGGTCAGCAGCTCCCGGGCCACCAGGTCCAGGGCGTCGCCGTCGATCGGGCCACCCGACTGCACGCCGTCGCCGAGCCCGCCGATCGGGCCCAGCCCACCCGGCACCCCCGGCAGCGGACCGATCCCGTCGCCCAGTTCCGCCCGGCTGCCCGGTGCCGCGCCCCGGGAGCGGGCCAGCGACCGTTGCAGGTCGTCGGCGTGCACCACCAGCTCGGTGATCCGGGAGGCCAGCATGGTGGACAGCAGCACCGGTCCACGCCGGGCCAGCACCACCCGGTCCTCCGGTCCGAGCTCGCGCGCACGCGCCAGGGCTGCCCGCGCGCGCTCGTCCACCTGCCGCAGCGGGTCGTCGGCGATCTCCTCCGCCAGGTCCCGGGTCACCGCCGCGATGTCGGCTGCCCGCCCGGCGTAGCCCCCGAGGTACTCGGCCAGCGTCGCGGGCACCGTGCCTTCCGGTGCGGGCTCGCACACCGCCAGTGCCTCCATCGCCCGGCCCAGGTGGGCGACCAGCTCGGCGACCGTCCACCCGTCCAGCACCGAGGCCGATCCGCGCTCGCGGACGGTGACGGCGGTGCCGACCCAGTCGCGCAGGGTGTCCCACTGGCGGGCCAGCAGGTCGATCCGGGCGGCGAGGTCGTCAGGGCGCAGGCGCATGGGGACAGGGTCGCACGCGGATCACTCCGGGTGCCCGGTGCTCTCCAGGTGCCCCCGCACCATCGGCCCCAGCTGCTCGAACTCGATCAGGAACCCGTCGTGCCCGTAGGGCGTGTGCAGGGTGTGCAGCGGCGCGGCACCGGGCACTCCGGCGGCGATCCGGGCCGACTGTTCGGGCAGGAAGAGCCGGTCGGAGTCGACGGCGACGACCAGGGTGCGGGCGGTGATCTGGCGCAGCGCCGCCTCGACGCCGCCCCGGTCCCGGCCGATGTCGTGGGTGATCATCGAGCGGGTGAGCACGGCGTAGGTGTTGGCGTCGAACCGGCGGGCGAGTTTGTCGCCGTGGTGGTCCAGGTAGGACTGGACCGCGAACCGGCCGCCGGACAGCGGCTGCTCGCCGCCCTGCGGGAACCGGCCGAACCGGGTGTTGAGCTCCTCGGCGCTGCGGTAGGTCTGGTGCGCGATCTGCCGGGCCAGGCCGAGCCCGGCGTGCGGACCGTCGCCGTCGGCCGCGTCGTAGTAGTCGCCGCCCCGGAACCGGGGGTCGGCGGTCAGCGCGGTGAGCTGGGTGTGGAAGGACGCGATCTGGTCGCCGGAGGTCTGGGCACTGGTGGCGATCGCGGCCAGCGACCGGACCCGGTCCGGGGCGGTGACGGCCCATTCGAGGGCGCGCTGCCCACCCATCGAGGCACCGACCACCAGGGCCCAGGACCGGATGCCCAGCGCGTCGGCCAGCCGCAGTTCGGCCGCCACCTGGTCCCGGACAGTCAGCTGCGGGAACCGGCTGCCCCAGGGGCGGCCGTCGTCGGGGTGCGGGGAGGACGGGCCGGTGCTGCCCTGGCAGCCGCCGAGCACGTTGGGGGCGACCACGAACCAGCGGTCGGTGTCGATCGGGGCGCCGGGCCCGACCAGGGTGGACCACCACCCGGGGGTGGGGTGGCCGGGTCCGGCGTCCCCGGTGACATGGGCGTCACCGGTGAGGGCGTGTAGCACCAGCACGGCGTTCGACCGATCGGGGGCGAGGGTGCCCCAGGTCTCGTAGGCCAGCCGGACCCCGGGCAGGAAGCCATCGGCCTCCAGCGCCAGGGGGCCGAGGTCGACGAACCGCCGACGGCCCACCGGGTCGCCCTCGCGCCAGGCGGAGGACGCCCGGGGCGGGCCCTCGGGCACGATGCGGGGGCTCGCCACGCGGTGCTGCGGCATCAGGCTCCCTTGGCGGCGCGGAACCCGGCGTCCAGGTCGGCGAGGATGTCCTCGATCCCCTCCAGGCCGACGGCGAGCCGGACCAGCCCCGGGGTGACGCCGGACTGCGCCTGCTCCTCCGGGGTGAGCTGGCTGTGGGTGGTCGAGGCGGGGTGGATGACCAGCGACCGGACGTCGCCGATGTTGGCGACGTTGGAGTGCAGTTCCAGGGCGGAGACGAACGCCTGCCCGGCGGCCGCACCCCCGGCGATCTCGAAGGCCAGCACCGCGCCGGTGCCGCGCGGCGCGTACTTGCGGCCCAGCTCGTACTGCGGGTGGCTCGGCAGCCCGGCGTAGGTCACCGACAGCACGTCGTCCCGCGCCTCCAGCCACTCGGCGACCCGCTGTGCGTTGGCGACGTGCCGCTCGATCCGCAGCGAGAGCGTCTCCAGGCCCTGGGCGATCAGGAAGGCGTTGAACGGGCTGATCGCCGCCCCCAGGTCGCGGAGCAGCTGGACCCGCGCGCGCAGGACGTAGGACAGGTTCACCCCGAAGGCGCCGTCCTTGCCCAGGTCCCGGGCGAACACCAGGCCGTCGTAGGACGGGTCGGGCTGGTTGAACGAGGGGTAGCGCTCGGGGTCGGCGCCGTAGTCGAAGGTGCCGCCGTCGACGATCACGCCGCCGATCGCCGTGCCGTGGCCGCCCAGGTACTTGGTCGCCGAGTGCACCACCACGTCGGCACCGTGCTCCAGCGGCCGGATCAGGTAGGGGGTGGCGACCGTGTTGTCCACGATCAGCGGCACACCCGCCTCGTGGGCGATCCCGGCGACCGTCTCGATGTCGAGCACGTCCTGCTTGGGGTTGGGCACCGACTCGGCGTAGAAGGCCTTGGTGTTCGGTCGCACCGCGTCGCGCCATGCCTGCGGGTCCTGCGGGTCGGAGACGAAGGTGGTCTCGATCCCGAGCCGGGGCAGCGTGTAGTGCAGCAGGTTGTAGGTGCCGCCGTACAGGCTGGGGCTGGCGACGATGTGGCTGCCGGCCTCGGCGACGTTGAGGATCGCGTAGGTCTCGGCTGCCTGGCCGCTGGCGACCAGCAGGGCGCCGACCCCGCCTTCCAGGGCGGCGATCCGGTTCTCGACCACCTCGACGGTGGGGTTGCCGATCCGGGTGTAGATCGGGCCGAGGTCCTTGAGGGCGAACCGGTCGGCGGCGACCCCGGCGTCGGGGAACACGTAGCTGGTGGTCTGGTAGATCGGCAGCGCGCGGGCGCCGGTGGTCGGGTCCGGGGTCTGGCCGGCGTGGATCTGCTGGGTCTCGAAGGACCACTGCTGCGACATGGTTTCTCCTGGGGTGTGCGGGGCGGGGCTGCTTCGGGGGAGCGGGGCGCACGCCGCGGTGCCAAGAGGGTGCCGGATGCCACTGGCCGGATTCCGGCCCACGGGCACAGCCGAGCGTGCGCTGGTCAGCGACACATTCGGCAGGTCATGTCTGGACCCTACGACCGACGATCCACCAGATGGAACCGGCGTCTTGCCCAGTGAGATGGGCTACCCGTCGGCACCTGGATGGGTGAAAGTCTGTCCGATTCGTCCCGAATGTTACTGCTGTGACGTCAGTGAAAACTGTGACGACAGTTCACTTCTGTGAAGAAGGCGGGTAGCGTCGCCGCGGAACACCTGACTGATGTGAGAGGGACGGCTCTGTGAGGCAACCGAATCGTCGGCGGACCGGGCGCGCGGCCGCCGCGGTGATCGCCGCGGCACTGCTCGTCGTCCCCGGCAGTATGGCCATGGCCGACCCGGACGTCAGCGACAACGACGTCCGTCAGGCACAGCAGGCCGAGGCCAGTGCGGCCGACTCTGTGGCCGACATCGAGGTGCGGCTGGCCCAGCTGTCCGCCACCAGCGACCAGGCCCAGATCGCCGTGCAGCAGGCGGCCGAGGCCTACGCCCAGGCGCAGGCCGACCTGGCCACCGCCCAGCAGGCGGCCACCGACGCCGAGTCCAAGTACGCGGGTGCGCAGGACGACCTGGAGTCCGCGCGCTCCACCCTGGTCGCCATCGCCCGTGAGGCGGCCCGCAACGGCGGGTCGATGGACGACCTGCAGGCGGTGCTCTCCGCCGAGGGCCTGGAGGACGTCGTCGCCCGCAGCGAGGCGCTCGGTCTGGTCAGCACCAAGGCCGATCAGGCAGTGCAGTCCTACCGGGCGGCCGACCAGGTCGCGAGCACTCTGAAGGAGGAGGCCGACGCCGCGCAGACCGCGAAGCAGTCGGCCGCCGACGCCGCACAGTCCACGCTCACCGCGGCCGAGGACGCCCAGTCCGACGCGGATGCCGCGGTCGCCAGTGCCGCCGCCCAGCGCCAGTCCCTGATCCAGCAGCTCGCCGCCGCGCGAAACACCACCGCCGAGGTCGAGCAGCAGCGTCAGGACCAGATCGACGCCGAGCGCCAGGCCCAGGCCGAGGCTGCCGCCCGCACCGAGCGCGCCGCCGAGCCCGCCCCGACCCAGTCGGCACCGTCCGCACCCGCAACACCGTCGGCTCCCGCGCCGAGCACCCCGGCGGCGCCGAGCACGCCGTCGAACCCCGCCGCTCCGGCTGCCCCGAGCAACCCGGCCCCGAGCAACCCGACCCCGGTCACGCCGGCCCCGAGCAAGCCGAGCGTGCCGAGCGGCAGCTCCTCCGGCTCGGCCAGCTCGGCGGAGACCGCCATCGCCTGGGCGAAGACGCAGCTGGGCAAGCCCTACATCTGGGGTGGCACCGGCCCGACCGGTTATGACTGCTCCGGGCTGACCCAGGGCGCCTGGCGTTCGGCCGGGGTGAGCCTGAACCGCACCTCCCGCGACCAGTACCGCCAGGTGCAGAAGATCAGCTACAACGAGCTGCGGCCCGGCGACCTGATCTTCTACGGCACCAATGCCAACGACGCGAGCAGCATCTACCACGTCGCGATGTTCATCGGGAACGGTCAGATGATCGAGGCCCCGAAGCCCGGCGACGTGGTGAAGATCGCCTCGGTGCGCTGGTCGAACTCGATGGCCTACGCCGGCCGTCCCTGAGCACCCAGCACGAAGCCCCTGACACCGACCGGTGTCAGGGGCTTCGTCGTGTGCGGGCGACTCAGTGGTCGTTGTACCCGGCGTCCGCCGCCCGCTGGATGGAGCGCTGGATCTCGGCCTCGGCCTCGGCCCGGCCGACCCAGTGCGCGCCCTCGACCGACTTGCCCGGCTCCAGGTCCTTGTAGACCTCGAAGAAGTGCTGGATCTCCAGCCGGTGGAAGTCGGAGACGTCGTCGATGTCCTGGCGCCAGGCGGCGCGCTGGTCACCGGTCGGCACGCACAGCACCTTGTCGTCGCCGCCGGCCTCGTCGCGCATCCGGAACATGCCCAGGGCGCGGCACCGGATCAGGCAGCCGGGGAACGTCGGCTCCTCGAGCAGCACCAGGGCGTCCAGCGGGTCGCCGTCCTCGCCGAGGGTGCCGTCGATGAACCCGTAGTCGTCCGGGTAGCGGGTCGAGGTGAACAGCATCCGGTCCAGCCGGATCCGCCCGGTGGCGTGGTCCACCTCGTACTTGTTCCGCTGACCCTTGGGGATCTCGATCGTGACGTCGAACTCCACACCCGCTCCTTCGTCTGGACATGGCTCCCTGCGGCGGGACCCTGCTGCCCACATCCTCACACGGCCGCAGGCGTGACGTTAGTGTGACGCACGCGGCCCGGCGGCGGGACGCTGGATCGAAGCGAGGAGACGGACGCGTGGCGCGTGCTGCCCGGACGGTGGGGGTCACGGCCCTGGTGCTGGTGCTGGCCGGTGGCGGGTACCTGACCGCCGATGCCTACGACGTGGCACCCGGATTCCTCACCCTCGCCCCCGAACCGGACCCGGCGGCACCCTTCCCGACCGCACCGGCCGCCACCGATCTGACCACCGACGCCACCGTGCTCACCGACCTGGACCCGGCCGCCCCGGTGCCCAGCGCCTCGGTGCTCGCCGGTCAGGTGGCCGGGCTGACCACCGATCCCCGCCTCGGCCCCACCGTCGGGGTGCTGGTCGCCGACGCGCTGACCGGGCAGGTGCTCGCCCAGAACAACCCGGACCAGGGCCGGACCCCCGCCTCCACGCAGAAGGTGGTCACCGCGGTCGCCGCGCTGTCCGAGCTGGATGCCGACACCACCTTCGACACCACGGTGGTGCAGGGCGGGGCCTCCGACCAGATCGTGCTGATCGGCGGCGGCGACATGATGCTGGCGGCCGGGGCGGGCGACCCGCAGGCGGTGAACGGTCGTGCCGGGCTGGCCGACCTGGCGACCGCCACCGCGCAGAAGCTGCAGCTGGCCGGGATCACCTCGGTCACCCTCGCCGTGGACGACACCCTGTTCACCGGCAGCCTGCTCGCCCCGGGCTGGGACCCGGCCGACGTGGGTGCCGGGTACGCCGCGCCGGTGGCCGCCCTCGGGGTGGACATCGCCAAGATGTCCGACGAGGAGTACGCCCCGCGCTACCCGGACCCGGCGATGAACGCCGCCGGGGTCTTCGTGCAGCGGCTCGCGGACCAAGGGATCAGCGTGCAGGGATCGCCCGCCCGGGTGTCCGGCGACTACACCCGGGGCGACACCCTCGCCACGGTGTCCTCCGCGCCGCTCCCCGATGTGGTGGCGTACTTCCTCGACCACTCGGACAACACCATCACCGAGGTCGTCTCCCGGATGGTCGCAGTGGAGCAGGGCTTCCCGGCCAGCTTCGAGGGCGCGACCCAGGCGGTGTTACAGACCGTGCGCGGCCTGGGGGTGGACATCACCGGGGCGGCGTTGGCCGACGCCAGCGGACTGGCCGAGGGATCGCGGCTCAGCCCGGCGATGCTGCTCAGCCTGCTGCAGCTGATCGTGGACCCCGCTCACCCCGAGCTGCGGGCGGTGGGCACCGGGATGCCGATCGGTGGCCTCACCGGCACGCTGTCGGACCGGTTCACCTCCGGTGCGGGCACCGGCGTGGTGCGGGCCAAGACCGGATCGCTCAAGGGTGTGACCTCCCTGGCCGGGTTGGTGGTCGACGCCGACGGTCGGATGCTGCTCTACGTCGTGATGGCCGACCAGACCGGTGAGGGCGGCCAGTGGGGCCCGCGCCAGGCGATCGACTCCTTCGTCACCGGGTTGGCCGGCTGCGGGTGCCAGGGCTGAGCCGTGGCTACCGTGGGCGGATGAGCGCACCCGCCGTCGACTGGGACCTGGCAGCCCGGCTCGCCCCGACGCTGGTCCGCCCCGGGCCGCCGTCGACCCTGGTCGAGCGGGCGCTCCTGGTGGAGTCGCTGCGCTCCGCCGCCGCGACCGCCCTGCCGCATGCCGCCCGGGTGACCGGGTTGGAGCCGCCCGAGGCCCCGCAGACCCTGGTGGTGGACCGGGGCACCTGGGCGCGGGCGAACGTCCGGGCGCTGCACCGGGTCACCCCCGCCGAGCGGAGTCGCCGGGGCGCCGGCACCGGGATCGAACTCGCCGGAGCGCTGGCCCTGTTGTCCGGGTCGGTGCTGGGCCAGGTCGAGCCGTGGGGCGCCGACCGGCCCCGGTTGCTGCTGGTCGCGCCGAACGTGCTGGCGACCGAACGCGGGCTGGACGTCCCCCCGGACGACTTCCGGCTCTGGGTGGCCCTGCACGAGCAGGCCCACGTGCTGCAGTTCGCCGCCGCCCCGTGGCTGGCCGGTCACCTGGCGGACCGGGTCGCGGCGCTGTGGGCGCAGCAGCCGCGGGTGAGTCCCGCCGCCCTGGCGCGCGCCGCCCGGGCCCGCAGCCTGTCGCCGCTGGATCTGCTGCACCCGGAGCAGCGCGCCGAGGTGGACCGGATCGGTGCGGTGATGTCCCTGCTGGAAGGGCATGCCGACGTGGCGATGGACGCGGTGGGCACCGCGGTGATCCCGAGTGTGCGGCTGTTGCGCCGCCGGTTCGGCCGCCGTCGTGCGGCCGGGGCCCGGGCGACCGGCCTGCGCCGGGTGGTCCGCACCGTCCTCGGGGTCGACGTGAAGATGGCCCAGTACGCGCAGGGCGCGGCCTTCGTGCGCACCGTGCGGCGCCGGGTCGGTCGGGACGGGCTGAACGCGATCTGGTCGGCACCCGACCAGCTGCCCAGCCCGGCGGAGATCGCCGACCCGGCGGCCTGGGTGCGACGGGTGCACGGCTGAGATGCCAGGTCCGCATCCGGCGGTGGCCCGTACCCGCAGAGCGGTGGCGGACGCCTGCGCCGATCTGCCGGACGGGGCGCTGGTGCTGGTCGCCTGCTCCGGGGGCACCGACTCCCTCGCGCTCGCGGCTGCCACCGCGTTCGCCGTCCGGGACCACGGACCGTCCACCCTGCGCGCCGGGGCGGTGGTGATCGACCATGGGATGCAGCCCGACAGCGCGGTGGTGGCCGAGCGGGCTGCGGAGCAGTGCCGGGCGCTCGGGCTGGACCCGGTGCGGGTGCGCCGGGTGCTGGTCGCGGGGGCCGGTGGGCCGGAGGCGGCTGCCCGGCAGGCCCGGTACGCGGCGCTCGCGGCGGCGGCGGAGGAACTCGGCGCGGCCACGGTGCTGCTGGGTCACACCCGGGACGACCAGGCGGAGGGGGTGCTGCTCGGCCTGGCCCGTGGATCGGGCGCGCGGTCACTGTCCGGCATGGCGGTGATCCGGGACCGGTGGCGACGGCCGCTGCTCGACCTGCCGCGCACCGACACCGCCGCTGCCTGCGACGCCCAGGGCCTCGACCCCTGGCACGACCCGACGAACACCCCGGCCGCCGACGACCACGACGCCCCGCTGCGCTCGCGGGTGCGGCACCGGGTGCTGCCGGTGCTCGAGGCAGAACTCGGACCGGGGGTGTCGGCCGCGCTCGCCAGGACGGCGGCCTCGCTGCGCGAGGACGCCGACGCGCTGGACGTCTGGGCGGAGTCGGTGGCCGGAGCGGCGATGTCCGCGGGCGCACGCCCGGTGACGGCACCGGCTGACCAGGGACCGGGGGTGAACCCCACCGTCGCCGCCGAGGTGTCCCGCGTCCCGACCGAGCTGCTGGTCGAGATCGCCCCTCTGCTTCCGGTGCCCCCCGCCGTCCGCCGCCGGGTGCTACGCCTGGCGTCACTGCGCGCCGGGGTGCCCGCCGCGGCGCTCACCCGCACCCACCTGCTCGCGGTGGAGGCGTTGCTCACCGACTGGCACGGGCAGGGGCCGATCCCGTTGCCCGGGCGTGTGGTCGTCTTCCGCGGGTGTGGCAGGCTTGCTCTGCGCGCGGGTGCGACCCACACCGCCGCCGAACACGACGTCCAGCACCAGCAAGGAGAGCCGCAGCGGTGAACGTGGAGGACATGGGCGAGGACCTGGAGCGCGTGCTCCTGACCGAGGAGCAGCTCGGCACCCGCCTGGACGAGATCGCCGCCGAGATCGACGCGGACTACGCCGGGCAGGACGTGCTCCTGGTGGGCGTGCTCAAGGGCGCCGTGATGGTGATGGCCGACCTGGCCCGCCGGATCAGCACCCCGGTGTCGATGGACTGGATGGCGGTGTCCTCCTACGGCTCCGGCACCAAGTCCTCCGGTGTGGTGCGGATCCTCAAGGACCTGGACGCTGACCTCACCGGCCGGCACGTGCTGATCGTCGAGGACATCATCGACTCCGGGCTCACCCTGTCCTGGCTGCTGGCGAACCTGCGCAGCCGCGGCCCGGCGAGCGTCGAGATCGCGACCATGCTCCGCAAGCCGGACGCCGCCAAGGTCGAGGTCGACGTGCGCTACGTGGGCTTCGACATCCCGAACGAGTTCGTGGTCGGCTACGGACTCGACTACGCGGAGAAGTACCGGAACCTGCCGTTCGTCGGCACGCTGGCACCGCACGTGTACTCGCACTGAGCGCCACCGCTCAACTGGGCACGATTCCCACCCGCCCGCGCGGGTGTGGCTACTCAATCGCGGCCCGATCACCACTCAATCCCTGCTGAAGTCGTTGCGCCCCTGACTCGGCGCTGCGAGCTTCGTGCTGTCCCGGCGTGACCGGGGGCGAGCAGGGGAGCGGGGCGTGACTGAGCTGGCCATCAGCGCGGACGATGCCGAGGATGCGTGCGCGCGGCTGACGCGCGTCGGGGACGCGGTGGCTCTGGACCTGCGGGCGTTCAGTCCCGATCCGGGGGCACCTGGTCCGCGGGATGCGGTCGAACAGTGGCTGGGCTGGGTCGCGATGCGTTCGGGCGTGCTGGCGGGTCGGGTGCAGGGTTCGGGGCGTGCGGCCGCGGATGCTGCCGGTCTGCTGACGGACACCGACCAGCACCTCGGGCGTGCCACGGCCGGGATGCAGGTGGCGGTGTGACGGACTGGGACGAGCAGCACCCGGGCCGGGGCGACACCGCCGGGATGGACGCGTTGATCGCGCGGGTGCTGGAGCACGTGCACACCCTGGATCAGAGTGCCGACGAGCTGCGTGCTGTCACCGAACGGCTGACATCGACCTGGCGCGGTGCCGGTGCGGACGCGTGGGCGGTGGAGAACACCGGCGCGGAGGGTGAGCTGCGTGCGTTCCGTCAGCAGCTGTACGACGGGTTGGACGTGGCCAACCAGTACAACGAGGCAGTGCGCCTGATCGCCGCCCGGACGGTCACCATCGAGGGTGATCTGGACCAGGCGCGGTACGCCGAGTCGATGGCGCAGGCGGCGTTGGACGAGCTGCGGGCGCTGGACGACCCGGACTCGTGGGAGGTGTCGCGGGCGCGCTCGCGGGTGGACCTGGCGCAGGAAGATGCCGTGTACGCCACTCGCCAGCTGGCGCAGTTGGTCTTCGAACGTCAGCAGGCGGATACCTACCTGACCTCGTCGTTGGGAGCGGGGCTGCCCACCGGGTGGGGTGGTGGCGGCGGATTCGGTGCGCTGACCGCGGCCCTTCCGGCCGTGGCTTTCAGTCGTGGTCCGGAGGGACTGGCGGTCTGGATCGCCGGGCTGCCGGACGGGGCTGAGGGCGATGCCGCGCTGCGGTGGTTGGTCGAGAACCTCTCGGATGCGCAGTTCGAGGCGTTGCTGGCTGCGCACCCGGAGGTCGCGAGCCGGTTGATGGGCGGCCCGGATGGGGCTTTCGCCGAGCGGTTTCCTGCTCTGGCGACCGCGTTGGACGTCGGAGGCCCGGATGCCAGGATCGCGGCGGTGATCGACGCGTGCGCGGGGTTGAGCGCGCACGATCTGGTGGTCATCGCCCGGTGTTACCCCGGGGTGGTCGGGAACCTCGACGGGGTGCCGCTGACCACGCGGATCGCTGCCAACCGGGTCGCGATCAGCGCGGACCTCGCCGCATCCCGGGCGGGGCTGGCGGCGATGGAGGACCTGCTCGCCGAGGAGCCGGGTGAACCGGCACCCATGCAGCTCACCCTGCTGGCCGGCTTCCGCGCCTCGGTCGCCCGCTGCGAGGACCTGCTGTACGGCGAGGTGGCTGTGGTCGGGAACGGCGGTGGGTTCACCACCGGTCGTCATCAGGTGGTGGTCTTCGACGCCGCTGCGGGCAGGTTCGGTGAGCTGGTCGGCGATCCCGCCGCCCCGAACATCGCGGTCGTGCTCGGGGGAACCGGGACGGGAGTGTCGAACATGAGTGGGCAGTACGACCGGGCGCTGGACCTGGTGGCGGGCGTCCCGGAACACAGCCTGGCGATCATCACCTACCTGGGCGGGTCCATGCCGCCGACCCTGGATATGGCGACCCGGTCGCGATACGCGATGGACATCGCCCCGCACCTGGCGTCCTTCGCCAACGGGGTCAAGGCGGTCACCGGGGCCACGATCACCGTGGCCGGGCACTCCTACGGCGGATCGGTGGTCGGCCGCGCCGAGGTCGAGGGCATGGTCGTCGACCGCATCCTGCACATCGAGTCCGCGGGTTCCGGCCCCGGTGTGGACAGCGTGCAGGACTATGCGGCACCCGAGACTCCACGGTATTCGATGACCGCTCCGGGCGACCCGATCGGGATGATCCAAGGGCTGTCGGCGGGCGGCACCGACCTCGGACACGGCATGGACCCGGACATCCTCGACGGCGTGGTGCGGTTGGAGACCGGGCGCGTGAACGCGCGCGATCCGCACAGTCCAGTCCTGTCGGGGAGTGACGCCCACAGCGGGGTATTCGGCGATGACACCAAGCGGAACGTCAAGCCGGACGCGTGGGACAACATCTTGGCAGTCATGACCGGGGGAGAGGTGACGGTATGGACGGCACCGACGGTCGAGTCGACCGTGCCATGGGATGTCGAGGTCACGTATCCGATGTCCGATCCCACCTTTGTGCCACCGACGCAGGTAGTGCGGTGAGGCGGGGAGCGGCCGTCGCCGCAGTGCTGCTGGTGCTGTCGTTGGTGTCGGGGTGCGGTGCGGGGTATCCGACCGAGACCCAGGAGGTGCGGTACAGCGACGCGCAGATTTCCTACCGGCTGACGACCGAGATGTCGGACGCGATCTTGTCCCACGCGCGGGAGGTGTTCCCGGAGCTGACGTTCGACCTCAATTACGACGCCAGTAGGGACGACACCTGGCGAGATTGCAGCGAGGTCCCAGGCAACGCGCACCCGACGCATGTGGCGTGGAACTCCGATCGCAACGTCACTATAGAGCCGCGCCAGACAACGGGTGAGCTAGTGATGCCCATCATGCAGATTTTCATCGATGACGGGTGGGAGGTGAATGAGACAGAATTGGGTCGCAGTATGGGATTCTACGGTTTCAGCAAAGACGGCTTCGATGTCGGGTTCCAGACCGCAACCGAGGGGTCGATCGAGGCGGGAATGGTCGCTCGCCTGTACTTCGGTACTGGGTCGCCGTGTCTGGAAGCCCCCGACGACCTCGCGGACTTCGACCCTGACAACCCGGACGCGTACTTCGGCCCGGGCTCGGCACCCACAGTCGGCCCGTTCACCCCGCCGCCGACGCTGCCTCCGGTGTGGCAGCAGTCGTCGTGAGGGCGGGCCGTGGGGCGCAGCCTGCTGGTCCGGGTGTCCGTCGTGGCCTGTCCGGGACGAGGAAGCGATCCGTTGCGGGTGCTGCGTGCGGTACCACCGGCATGATGCGGGCGGTGCTGGTGGCGGCGATGCTGCTGGTGGCCTGGCTGGTGTCGGGATGTGGCACCGGGTATCCCACCGAGACCCAGGAGGTGCGGTACAGCGACGCGCAGATCTCCTACCAGCTGACCACCGAGATGTCGGACGCGATCTTGTCCCACGCGCGGGAGGTGTTCCCGGAGCTGGCGCTCGACTTGAACTATGACGCCAGCAGGGACGACACCTGGGGCGATTGCAGTGAGGTCCCGGGGAGCGCGAATCCGACGCATGTGGGGTGGCATGCGACCCGTAATGTCACCATCGAGCCTCGCCAGACGACCGGTGAACTGGTGATGCCCATCATGCAGATGTTCATCGACGACGGATGGCAGGTAAACGATACCGAATTAGGTCGCGGCATGGGATTTCACCGTTTCACCAAAGACGGTTTCGACGTCGCCTTCCAGACGGCGACCGACGGGTCGATCGAGGCGGGGATGGTCGCTCGCCTGTACTTCAGCACCGCCTCGCCGTGTCTGGAAGCTCCCGATGACCTGGCGGACTTCGACCCCGACAACCCGGACGCGTACTTCGGCCCCGGCTCGGCACCCACAGTCGGCCCGTTCACCCCGCCGCCGACACTGCCTCCGGTGTGGCAGCAGTCGCCGTGAGGGCGGGGCGTGACGCACAGCCCGGTCGGGTCATTGTCGCGGCGGGTGCCAGGTCCGCAGTGGGTACCGCGGGTGCGAGCGCACGGCGGTGCCCACCCGAGGAGCCGCACCCCACCGGTGCGGTGGCCACACACCCGCGCGGCAGCGGTGCTCCTGACCAGCAAGCCCTGGGCGAACATCGGGTGATCGGACTCCTGCTGTCCAGATCCACCGTGTAGCTTCAAGGCCTCCACCCCTGCAACCGGAGGGACGAGGGGGCGCACGCCCTCGCTGACCACATGACTCTCAAGCGACTCACCCGCGGCCCCATCCCGTGGATCCTGCTCGGCGTCCTGGTGCTGTGGATCGGGGCGAGCTTCTTCACCTCCTCCGGGGTGCAGCGCATCGACACCTCCGACGGGCTTGCCCTGATCGAGGACGGCAAGGTCGAGCAGGCGAAGATCACCGAGGGCGTCCAGCGCGTCGACCTGGTGCTCGCCGACGACTTCGTCAAGGACGACAAGAACTACGGCAAGGACGTCCAGTTCAACTACGTCCTGCCCCAGGGGCCGACCGTGGTGGACGCGATCGCCAAGGCGGACCCGGACAAGGGCTACACCTCCGAGGTGCCCACCACCCCGTGGTGGAGCAGCCTGCTGACCCTGGTCCTGCCGTTCGTGATCATCGTCGGCCTGTTCTGGTTCCTGATGAGCTCGATGCAGGGCGGCGGCCGGGGTGCGATGGCCTTCGGCAAGTCCAAGGCCAAGCTGGTGTCCAAGGAGTCGCCGCAGGTCACGTTCGCCGACGTCGCCGGGGTGGACGAGGCGGTCGAGGAGCTGCAGGAGATCAAGGAGTTCCTCTCCGAGCCGGACAAGTTCCAGGCGGTCGGCGCCAAGATCCCGAAGGGCGTGCTGCTCTACGGCCCGCCCGGAACCGGCAAGACCCTGCTGGCCCGCGCGGTCGCCGGTGAGGCCGGGGTGCCGTTCTATTCGATCTCCGGGTCGGACTTCGTCGAGATGTTCGTCGGTGTCGGCGCCTCCCGGGTGCGTGACCTCTTCGACCAGGCGAAGCAGAACGCCCCGGCGATCATCTTCATCGACGAGATCGACGCGGTGGGTCGCCACCGTGGCGCCGGGATGGGCGGCGGCCACGACGAGCGCGAGCAGACGCTGAACCAGATGCTCGTCGAGATGGACGGCTTCGACGTCAAGACCAACGTCATCCTGATCGCCGCCACCAACCGGCCGGACATCCTGGACCCGGCGCTGCTGCGCCCGGGCCGCTTCGACCGCCAGGTCGCCGTGGAGCCGCCGGACCTCAAGGGCCGGGAGCGGATCCTGCAGGTGCACGCCGCCGGGAAGCCGATGGCCACCGACGTGGACCTCAACGGCGTCGCGCGTCGCACCCCGGGCTTCACCGGTGCCGACCTGGCCAACGTGCTGAACGAGGCGGCGCTGCTGACCGCGCGGTCGAACGCGCAGATCATCGACAACCGGGCGCTGGACGAGGCGATCGACCGGGTCATCGCCGGACCGCAGAAGCGCACCCGCGTGATGAACATCAAGGAACTCAAGATCACCGCGTACCACGAGGGCGGTCACGCCCTGGTGGCGGCGGCGCTGCGGTACACCGACCCGGTGACCAAGGTGACGATCCTGCCCCGTGGCCGTGCCCTGGGCTACACGATGGTCATGCCCACCGAGGACAAGTACTCCACCACCCGCAACGAGCTGCTGGACCAGCTGGCCTATGCGATGGGTGGCCGGGTGGCCGAGGAGCTGGTGTTCCACGACCCGACCACCGGCGCCTCGAACGACATCGAGAAGGCATCCGGCACCGCCCGCAAGATGGTCACCCAGTTCGGGATGAGCACCAAGGTCGGCGCGGTCAAGCTCGGCCAGGACTCCGGCGAGGTGTTCATGGGCCGGGACATGGGCCACGGGCGGGAGTACTCCGAGTCGGTCGCCAGCACCGTGGACATGGAGGTGCGCGGTCTGATGGACCACGCCCACCACGAGGCGTGGGAGATCCTCAACGAGTACCGCGACGTCCTGGACGCCCTGGTGCTGGAGCTGCTGGAGAAGGAGACTCTGAACCAGCAGGAGCTGGCCCGGATCTTCGAGCCGGTGACCAAGCGCCCGCCGCGCACCGTGTGGCTGACCAACGACGAGCGCGGTGTCTCCGACCGCCCGCCGGTGATGACCCCCGCCGAGCTCGCCGAGCAGACCGGTCCGGTCATCCCGCAGGACGAGGCGGCCGCCGCGAACGACGAGCACCCGGCGGTGGGCGCCGTCGAGGTCCCGCCGAACCAGGCCCCGGACGCCAGTGGTCCGGCCGACACCCAGCAGGACTGACACCGTGGGCGAGACCATCCCGCCGTACGACGCGGCGCGGGCCGAGGCGGCGGTGCGTGAGCTCCTGCTCGCGGTCGGGGAGGACCCGGACCGCGAGGGGCTGCGGGACACCCCGGCCCGGGTCGCCCGCGCCTACCAGGAGATCTTCGCCGGGCTGCGGCAGGACGCCGGGGAGGTGCTCAGCGCGACCTTCGACATCGGCCACGAGGAAATGGTCCTGGTCAAGGACATCGAGGTGTACTCCACCTGCGAGCACCACCTGGTGCCCTTCCACGGGGTCGCCCACGTCGGGTACATCCCGGGGGAGAACGGCAAGGTGACCGGGCTGAGCAAGCTGGCCCGCCTGGTGGAGGTGTACGCCCGCCGTCCGCAGGTCCAGGAGCGGATGACCGGGCAGATCGCCGACGCCCTGGTCGAGCACCTGCAGCCGCGCGGCGTGCTGGTCGTGGTCGAGTGCGAGCACCTGTGCATGTCGATGCGCGGGGTGCGCAAGCCCGGCAGCCGGACCATCACCTCCGCGGTGCGGGGCCAGATGCGCGACCCGGCCACCCGTGCCGAGGCGATGAGCCTGATCCGCTGACCGGCCCTGCGACCGCCTAGGCTGATCCACGTGCATCACCCCCTCCCGCTGCCCGATGCCATGACCTCCCTCGACCGCACCCTGGTGATGGGAGTGGTCAACGTGACCCCGGATTCGTTCTCGGACGGCGGGGAGTGGTTCAGCGCCGATGCCGCGGTGGCGCACGCGCGGGAGCTGATGGCGGACGGCGCCGACCTGGTCGACGTCGGCGGCGAGTCCACCCGGCCCGGTGCCGAGCGGGTGCCGGTCGAGGAGGAACTGCGCCGCGTGGTGCCGGTGATCCGCGAGCTGGTCGCCCAGCAGATCCCGGTCAGCGTGGACACCACCCGGGCGGCGGTGGCCGCGGCCGCCGTCGAGTCCGGCGCGGTGATCGTCAACGACGTCTCGGGTGGGTTGGCCGACCCGGAGATGTACCCGGTCGTCGCCGGGACCGGAGTGGTCTACGTGGCGATGCACTGGCGCGGGCACGCGGATGTGATGGACCAGCTCGCCGACTACGACGACGTGGTGACCGACGTGGGCGCCGAACTGCGGCAGCGGGTCGCCGGGCTGCGCTCCGCCGGGGTCGCCGACCACCAGATCGTGCTCGACCCCGGACTGGGCTTCGCCAAGCCCGGATCGGCGAACTGGCCGCTGCTCGCCCGCCTGGACGAGCTGCTGGCCGAGGGCTTCCCGGTGCTGGTCGGGGCGTCCCGCAAACGCTTCCTGGGCCACCTGCTGGCGGGCGCCGACCACGTGCCGGTGCCGCCACGGCAGCGGGATGCCGCCACGGCGGCGATCTCGGCACTCGCGGCGGCGGCCGGGGCCTGGTGCGTCCGGGTGCACGACGCGCGGGGGACGGCGGACGCGGTGCGGGTCGCGTCGGCATGGCAGGGCGGACGGACCGTAGGAGAGGACGCACGATGACCGAGCAGCCGACCACCCCGGACACGATCCGCCTGACCGGCGTCAGCGCCACCGGGTACCACGGGGTCTTCGACCACGAGCGCCGCGAGGGCCAGACCTTCGTGGTGGACCTGGTGATCGAGCTCGACACCCGACGGGCCGCCGCCACGGACGACCTGGACCACACCCTGAACTACGGCACCCTGGCCGAGCAGGTGGTCGCGGTGCTGCGCGGCGAGCCTGCGAACCTGATCGAGACCGTGGCCGAGCGGATCGCCGCCACCGTGCTCGCCCATCCGCAGGCGTACGGCGTCGAGGTCACCGTGCACAAGCCGCAGGCCCCGATCACCGTCCCGTTCGGCGATGTCGAGGTGCGGGTGCGTCGGGACCGGAACCGGCTGCCCGCCGCCGAACCGTTGGCCGCGGACGCCCGCCCGTGGCAGCCGGAACCGGCCCAGCCCGAGTCGACCCAGCCCGAATCGACCCAGCCCGAGTCGGCCCCGGTCCCGGCGACGCACGCCGCGCCCGCGCTGTCCGAGTCGGCGCCGGAACCGCCCGAGGTCGAGCCGCTGCTGTCATCCGGCGAGCACCCCACCACCGACGGTCGTCCGACCACCGGCCCGATCCGGGTCTCCGGCACCGGTGCTCCGGCCACCGCCGTCCTGCCCGCCATCGCCGCCGAGGACGCCGGTGCCGCCAGCGCCGGAGCCGCGCTGGCCGGTGCCGCCCTGGCCGGGATGCTGGACCTCGGCGACGCGGGTCGCCCGACGGCGGAGCTCGATGCCGACACCGCGGCCGCGGCGGCCGCCGTCGCCGGTCTGAGCGGCTCCGCCCCGGTGCCGGTGGTGGACGCCCGTGACCCCTTCGATCTGCCGCCCACCGAGCCGACCGAGGTGGTGCTGGCCCTGGGGTCGAACCTCGGCAACGCGCAGGACACCCTGCGCTCGGCGGTGGCCGCCATCGCCGCCATCCCGGGACTCGAGCTGCTGGACGTCTCCGCGCTGGCCCGGACCGCGCCGGTCGGTGGCCCCGAGCAGCCCGACTACCTGAACGCGGTGCTGATCGCCCGCACCACCCTCGCCCCCCGCGAGCTGCTGCACGCCACCGCGGCGATCGAGCAGGAGCACGGCCGGGAACGGCTGGAGCACTGGGGCCCGCGCACCCTGGACATCGACATCATCGCCTTCGGCGGCCTGAGCCTGGTCACGGACGACCTGGAGCTGCCGCACCCCCGGGCGCACGAGCGAGCATTCGTGTTGCAGCCCTGGGCGCAGATCCGACCCGACGCGGTGCTGCACGGTCTGGGTGGCGGCCCGGTGGCTCAGCTCGCCGCGACCGCCCCCGACCGCGAAGGGGTGCGGTGGCTGGCCCTGGACTGGCTGACCCAGCCGGTGCCCGCGGCGCCCGAGTCCGAGACCGCCGCACCCGAGCACGACCCGCTGCGTGACCACCCGGCCCTGTTCGACATCCCGCCGATCACCCCGGATCTCGACCCCGAGCGCCCGGCGCCGTGATGCACCGCACCCGGGTCGGTTCGCTGCTGCTGGTCGTCGCGCTCACCACCGCCGCCGCCTGGGCGGTGCTGCGCGTGCTGGCGAGCCGGGGCGTGCTGCCGCCCGAGGTGCCGTGGCCGACCGGCGGGGTGCTGGTGTTCATCGCCGCGGTCGTGTTCTGGCTCGGTTGGACGGTCCGGCAGTACCTGCACGGCAAGCGGCCGAGCCTGGACCCGATCCGCGCCGCCCGGACCGCCGTGCTGGCCAAGGCCTGCTGCTATGCCGGGTCGCTGCTCGCCGGCTGGTACCTGGCCCAGGTGCTGCACACCGTGACCGAGCTGAGCGGTCCCGCGCTGGTGGACCGTGCCTGGTCGGCGGGTCTGGCGGTGGCGGGCGCCGTCGTCCTGGTGGTGGTCGGACTGGTCGTGGAGTGGTTCTGCCGGATCCCGCCACCGGAGGACCCGGAAGAGCACGAGCACGCGCTGGACCCCGCCGCGGGCTGATCGCCCCCCGGACGGTGCCAGGATGGTCGCCATGAGCACCGAGCCGTTCGAACCCGAGGGCGTGACCTGGACCCCGGTCTCCCCGCGCCTGATCACCGCACGACTGCTGCTGGCCGGGCTCTGGCTGCTGCCGGTGCTGGTCGGCGCCGTCCTCGCCCCGGTGCTCTCCGGTGTGGTGTGGCTGTGGGCCATCCCGCTCGCCGTCGTGCTCCTGGGTGTCTGGATCGCCTGGCTGGTCCCGCGACAGGTGCGCGCGATGGGCTACGCCGAGCGGGCCGACGACCTGCTGGTGCGCCGCGGCATCCTGTTCCGCTCGATGGTCGTGGTGCCCTACGGGCGGATGCAGTACGTCGACGTGAACGCCGGTCCGCTGGCCCGTCGCTTCGACATCGCCACCGTGCAGCTGCACACCGCCTCGCCCAGCAGTGAGGTCACCGTGGACGGGCTGCCCACCGACGAGGCGGCCCGGTTGCGCGACCAGCTCGCCTCCCGTGGCGAGTCCCGGCTGGCGGGGCTGTGAACGAGCCGATCACCGCGGGCAGCCCGGCCGAGGTCGAGGACGGCGTCGAGTGGCGGCGGATGCACCCGGTCACCCCGGCGGTGAAGGGCTGGAAGGTCTTCGTCGCGGTGCTGGTCGTGATCGGCAGCCAGTCGACGAACGGCGTCCAGGAACTGGCCGAGTGGCTGGGCGGACGGGTCTGGCTGGCCGCGCTGGGTCTGCTCGCTGTGGTGTTCCTGGTCGGGTTCGGCTACTCGGCGATCGCCTGGCGGGTGACCCGGTTCGCCGTCACCGACGACGCGGTGCGGCTGCGCACCGGTGTGCTGTTCCGCCAGCACCGACAGGCCCGGCTGGACCGGTTGCAGGCCGTCGACGTGGTCCAGCCGCTGCTGGCCCGGCTGTTCGGGCTGTCCGAGCTGCGGCTGGAGGTGGCCGGGGGCTCCGGCAGTGCGGTGTCGCTGGCCTTCCTGCGGGAGGACGACGCGGATCAGCTGCGGGCGGAGTTGCTGGCACGCGCGGCGGGATTGCACCACCGTGCGGCCGCGGCTGTCCCCACTGTTGACGGCACTAACGGCACTAACGGCACTAACGGCACTGACAGCACTGACAGCACTGACAGCACTGACGGCACTCTCGGCACTGATGCCCCGGCCGATGCCGTGCGACCGCTGCCCGCGGGGCCGATCCCGGCGCAGACCGCCCCGGAGAACGCGGTGTTCGCGGTGCCGGTGAAGCGGCTGCTGCTGTCCACCCTGCTGACCTGGTCGGTGTTCTGGCTGCTGCTGTGGGTCACGGTCCTGGTGGTCAGCATGGTGCTGGCCCGCAGCATCAGCCCCGCCTTCGGCATTCTGCCCGGTCTGCTCGTCGTGGTCTCCTACCAGTGGAACCGGATCAACCGCGGCGCGAACTTCCGGGCGGCGATCTCCCCGGACGGCATCCGGCTGCGGCACGGCCTGACCGAGACCCGGGCGCAGACGGTTCCGCCCGGTCGGGTGCAGGCGGTCCGGGTGTACCAGAGCATCCTCTGGCGCAAGGCCGATTGGTGGCGGGTGGAGATCAACGTCGCCGGGTACGCCCAGTCCGAGGCCGGACAGGAGAGCGAGACCGCGCTGCTGCCGGTGGGCACCCGGGAGGACGTGCTCCTCGCACTGTGGCTGGTGCTGCCCGACCTGGGCACCGACGACCCGCGCGCCCTGGTGCAGGCGGGCCTGACCGGTACCGAGCAGGAGTTCGGCTTCCTCACCGCCCCGCGGCGCGCCCGCTGGCTGGACCCGATCGCCTGGCGCCGGACCGGGGTGACCGTCACCGACCGGGCGCTGCTGATCCGGCGCGGCCGGTTGACCCGCAGCCTGATCGTGGTCCCGCACGAGCGCACCCAGTCGCTCGGCATGCGGCAAGGACCGCTGGAGCGACGGCTCGGCCTCGCCGACTTCAGGCTGCACTCCACCCCGGGCCCGGTGACCCCCGCCGTGGCGCACCTGGATGCCGGGGACGCCGCCCGGCTGATCGAGGACCAGGCGGTGCGTGCCCGCACGGCCCGGGCAGGGGCCGGCCCCGAGCAGTGGATGAGCGCCCGATGACGACACGGCTGGGTGTGGGCGTGATCGGCGCCGGACGAGTCGGCGCGGTGCTCGGCAGCGCGCTGCGTGCCGTCGGCCATCGGGTGGTCGGGGTGTCCGCGGTCTCCGAGGCGTCCCGGGAGCGCGCCGACACCCTGCTGCCCGGCGTCCCGGTGCTGGAGGTGCCCGAGGTGGTGCGCCGCGCCGAGCTGGTGCTGCTGGCGGTGCCGGACGACGCACTGCCGGAGCTGGTCGCGGGGCTGGCGCGGACCGGTGCCTGGCAGGCGGGACAGATCGTGGTGCACACCGCCGGTCGGTTCGGGGCCGCGGTGCTGGACCCCGCGCGGGCGATGGGGGCGATCCCGGTCGCTCTGCATCCGGCGATGACCTTCACCGGCACCTCGCTGGACCTCTCCCGGCTGGAGGGCTGCACCTTCGCGGTCACCGCCCCCGCGCCGGTGCTGCCGATCGGTCAGGCATTGGTGGTCGAGATGGGCGGCGAGCCGGTGGTGATCGAGGAATCGGCGCGCCCGCTCTACCACGCGGCCCTGGCGCACGGCGCGAACCACCTGGTCGTGCTGGTCGCTCAGGCGGGTGACGCGCTGCGGGCCGCCGGGGTGAGCGACCCGGGGGCGGTGCTGCGGCCGTTGCTGGACGCCGCCCTGGACGGGGCGCTCCGGGCCGAGTCGGCGGGCGGTGCGATCGCCACCCTGACCGGTCCGGTGCGGCGCGGGGACGCGGGGACGGTGCGCGACCACCTGCGCGAACTCGCCTCCCTGGGGTCGACCGACCTGCTCGACTCCTACCGGGCGCTGTCCCGGGCCGCGACCGCGCGGTCCCTGGTCGACGGGCAGATCACCGCCCAGCAGGGTGCTGCCCTGTTGGACGAGCTGACCCCGACTCACACCTCCGGCCGCGACGGGGGTAGCGTTCCGGAGGCCCCCACCACCGATCCGGAGGACGACGACGCATGACCACCGCACCGACGCTGGCCCGCACCCGAGCGGAGCTGAGCGTGGCACTGCGACCGGTCAGCCGGGCGGTGGTGATGACGATGGGTGCCCTGCACGACGGGCACCTGGCCCTGGTCCGAGAGGCGCGCGGTCGCGGCGAGCAGGTGGTGGTGACGATCTTCGTCAACCCGCTGCAGTTCGGCCCCACCGAGGACCTGGACCGCTACCCGCGCGACCTGGCCGGCGACCTGGAGCGCCTGACCGGCCCCGGGCTCCTCGGTGCCGGGGACGTGGTCTTCGCCCCCGAGCCCGACGAGGTCTACCCGGACGGCGACCCGGTGGTGCGGGTGTCGGCCGGTGCGATCGGCGAGGTGTACGAGGGAGCGATCCGCCCGGGTCACCTGGACGGGGCGCTCACCGTCGTCCTGAAGCTGATGCACCTGACCCGGCCGGATGCCGCGATGTTCGGCCGCAAGGACGTGCAGCAGCTGGTCGCCGTGGCCCGGATGGTCCGTGACCTGGACCTCGGCCTGACCGTGGTGCCGGTGCCCACCGTCCGGGACGCCGACGGCCTCGCGCTGTCGTCCCGGAACGCGTACCTCAGCGCCGACCAGCGGGAGACGGCCCTGGCCCTTTCCCGCGCCCTCACCGCCGGTCAGCGGGCGGCGGCGGACGGTGCCGGACCGGACGCCGTGCGCGACGCCACCCGCGCTGTGCTGGTCGCCGCCGGGATCGAGCCCGACTACGTGGCGTTGGTCGACCCGCAGACCTTCGGCGACATCCCCGACGACCGGGCCACCCAGCCCGGGGCGGTGGCGGTGCTCGCCGTGGCAGGCCGGGTGGGCGACACCCGGTTGATCGACAACATGGACGTGAGGTGGGCGTGACCATGCTGCGCCCGATGATGATCGGCAAGATCCACCGCGCCACCGTGACCCAGGCCGACCTGCACTACGTCGGTTCGATCACCGTGGACGCGCACCTGCTCGCGGCGGCCGACCTGCTGCCAGGTCAGCAGGTCGACGTGGTCGACGTGACCAACGGTTCCCGGCTGACCACCTACGTGATCGCAGGGGAGCCCGGCTCCGGGCAGATCTGCATCAACGGCGCCGCCGCGCACCTGGTGCACCCCGGCGACGTGGTGATCCTGATCGCCTACGGCATGCTGGACGACGCCGAGGCACACAGCTACGAGCCGAAGGTGGTCCTGGTGGACGCCGACAACCGGATCGTCGACACCGGGCACGACCCGGGCACCGTCCCGGCCGAGTGGACCGAGCGGTCCGGGCTGCACCCCAGCGGACTGCCCTTCGACGACGGTCGGTCCGCCGTCACCGGTGACGCCGCGCCGGACGGCGGTCGGTGAGCACACCGGTCCTGGCGCGCACCCTCGCCGCACCCGCACCCGGGTGGACCATCACCGCCGACGCGATCGTGGTCGGCTCCGGGATCGCCGGGCTGACCGCCGCCCTGGAGCTGCGCAGCCGGGTGGACCGGGTGCTGCTGGTCACCAAGGGCGAGCTGGTGTCCGGCTCGACCATCTGGGCGCAGGGCGGCATCGCGGCCGCCCTGGACCCGACCGACTCACCGGCCGCCCACCTGCGCGACACCCTGGAGGCCGGGGTGGGGCTCTGCGACCCGCGCGCCGCCGAGGTGCTGGTCACCGAGGGCCCGGCCCGGGTCCGTGAACTCGTCGCCGGGGGTGCCGTCTTCGACACCGCACCCGACGGCAGGATCGCCCTCACCCGGGAGGGCGGGCACCGCGCTGACCGGATCGCGCACGCCGGGGGCGACGCCACCGGCGCCGAGATCTCCCGGGCCCTGGTCGCCCAGCTCGCCGCCGTCCGCGAGGACCCGGGCATCGAGGTGATCGAGCAGGCCCTGGTGCTGGACGTGCTCACCGCCGCCCCGGACGCCGACGGTCGACCCGGATCGGTCTGCGGCGTCACCCTGCACGTGATCGGTGCCGGGTCCCGGGACGGTGTCGGTGCCGCGCTGGCCCCGGCCGTGCTGCTGGCCACCGGCGGGATCGGCCAGGTCTTCCGTTCCTCGACCAACCCGGCGCAGGCCACCGGCGACGGGTTGGCCGCCGCGCTCCGGGCGGGTGCCGCGGTCGCCGACATCGAGTTCGTCCAGTTCCACCCCACCGTGCTGTGGCTCGGCTCCGGGGTGAAGGGCCAGCTCACCCTGATCTCCGAGGCGGTCCGGGGTGAGGGCGCGATCCTGCTCGACGTCGACGGGCACCGCTTCCTGCCCGCCGCGCACCCGATGGCCGAGCTCGCCCCCCGCGACGTCGTCTCCCGGGCCATCGTCGACCAGTTGGCCCGCACCGGCTCCGACCACGTCCTGTTGGACGCCCGGCACCTGGGCAGCGCGGGAGCCCGACGCCGCTTCCCGACCATCGCCGCCCGGCTCGCCGAGCACGGACTCGACCTCGGCGCCGACCTGATCCCGGTCGCCCCCGCACAGCACTACCACTCGGGCGGGGTGCTCACCGACCTGTCCGGCCGGTCCACGCTGCGCGGGCTGTACGCGGTCGGCGAGGCCGCCTGCACCGGCGTGCACGGCGCGAACCGGCTGGCATCGAACTCGCTGCTCGAGGGCCTGGTCTTCGCCCACCGCGCCGCCCACGACGTCGCCGACCGGGTGGGCCGTGGCCGTCTGACCCACGCCGACCCGGTGCCGCGCGCCGGCGACAGCGCCCTGGTCTCCGGCGCCGCCCGGTCCCGGGTGCAGCGGATCGCCACCGCCGGACCCGGGGTGCTGCGCTCCGCCGAGGGCCTGGCCACCGCCGCCGAACGCCTGGCAGCCGTCCGCACCGACGCGCACCGTGTGGGCGACGGGGGAGTCGCCCCGATCGCCGACCCCCAGGTCGCCGAGTGGGAGACCACCAACGTGCACCAGGTCGCCACCGTCCTCACCGCGGTGGCCGACACCCGGACCGAGTCCCGGGGCGGGCACGTCCGCACCGACTTCCCGGAGCGGGACGACGCGTGGCTGGTCCGGGTGCGGGCCGAGCTCGACCCCGACGGTCGACTGCTGCGCACCCGCGTCCCGGTCGCCGACTGAGGCGACCGACGGGCCCTAGGCTGCGGGGGTGAGCGATCTCGATGGGCAGTGGCTGAGCCGGACCGTGCGGGTGGCGTTGGACGAGGACCTGGGCCCCGAGCCCGGCCGCGACCTGACCACCCAGTCGACGGTCCCGAGCGACCTGATCGGCTCCGCACACCTGGTCGCCCGCCAGGACGGGGTCGTGGCAGGTCTCCCGGTCGTCGCCGAGGTCACCGCCCAGGTCGCCGCCCGCCTCGGTCTGCCCGCCCCCGCCGTCGACCAGCGGGTCGCCGACGGCAGCCGGGTCACCCGGGGTGACGTCCTCGCGGTGCTCACCGGCCCGGTGCAGGTGCTGCTGATCGCCGAACGCACCGCCCTCAACCTGGCGTCCCGCGCCTCAGGCGTCGCCACCCACACCCGACGCTGGGCGGATGTGCTCGACGGCTCCGGCGCGCAGGTGCTGGACACCCGCAAGACCACCCCCGGACTGCGCGAGCTGGAGAAGTACGCGGTGCGCTGCGGCGGCGGCACCAACAAGCGGATGGGCCTGTACGACGTCGCCATGATCAAGGACAACCACGTGGTCGCGGCCGGTGGCATCACCGCCGCGATCGACGCCGTCCGTGCCCGGTTCGGCGACGTGCCGCTGCAGGTCGAGGCGGATACCCCCGCGCAGGCCCTGGAAGCGGTCGCCGCCGGTGCCCGGTTCCTGCTGTTGGACAACATGCCGCCGGAGGTCCTCACCGAGGTGGTCACCGCGGTGCGTGCGGGCGAATCCGGCACCGGCCGGGTCGAGCTGGAGGCCACCGGCAACCTCACCCTGGACCGGGCAGCCGCGGTCGCCGCCACCGGGGTCGACTACCTCTCCGTGGGGGCGCTGACCCACTCGTCGCCGATCCTCGACCTCGCGCTCGACCTGGTCGACGGGCTCTGACACACGACGAGGCCCCGGGATATCCCACCCCGGGGCCTCGTCGAACCAGTGGTGTCAGCCGCGAACGCCCTTGCGGCCGGTGATCGCACCGTAGATCGCGAGCACGATCACGGAACCGACGATCGCCAGCGCCCAGGTCTGGATGGACCAGAAGTTCTCCAGCGGCGCATCGAAGAGGATGCTCCCCAACCAACCGCCGACCAACGCACCGATCACACCCAGCAGCAACGTGGCGAACCAACCGCCGTTGTCACGCTTGAGGATCGCCTTCGCGATCGCACCAGCGATGAGCCCCAGAATGATCCAGCCGAACAGTCCCATGTCAACCTCCTCTTTCGACGGAGATGACCTTGACACCGCGCGGACGGTTCCGCATCCGGAAGACCGGGGGTGTGTGACCAGCGCCTCAGCGTGCGCCGACCGCCACCGGCTCGGCAGCGGGATCGGCCTGCTCAGCCCGGAAGATGATCTTGAGGATCGGGAAGAACACCACGAACGAGATCAGCGCGTTGATGATCATCGTCGCCACATCCGCCCCGGCCTCACCGGTCGCACCCCAGCGCCCGATCATCCACTGATAGATCGGATCCTTGTAGAAGCCCTGCAACCAGGCGGCCAGGAACGTGATGATCACGTACGCCACCGCGTACCAGGCGGCTGCCCGCCACGGGTTCGAGGTCGACTTGAACGTGACGTTGCGCTGCAGGAAGAAGTTGATCACCTGGGCGATCAGCAACGTCAGCTGCACCGCCAGGAAGTACGCCAGCCCGCCGCCACCGTCCGGCAACGCCCCCGCCGGATAATCGAAGATGAAGAACGTGCTGCCATCGGCATTCGTCGTCGTGCCCAGCACCTGGAACGTGGTGTCCACCAGCGACGTCAGCCCGAACACCCACTTGAGGATCGGCATCAACGCCAGCTGCAGCACGGTCATCCCCATGCTGATCAGACTGAACACCACGAACTCGGCGGTGGCGGGCCGCGCCGTCGCGAAGGCACCCCACCAGCCCCGGATGCTGCTGACCATGCGACGTCCTCTTCCTCACCGGGCGTCGGCGGGCCCCGACGCTCAGGGGTCAGACAAGCCGATGCCGGACGGCGGGCGGGGGTGATCCGGGCAACCTGTCGTCCTCGGCGCACAGGTTGTGTGGGCGGTTCGGCGCGAGTGCTCGACCCGCGCCCCCTGATCGGCTCCGGGTCGAGCTTCCCGTCGGCTGCGGTCTCGTACCGTGGCGGCATGTACCCACCCGTGGAACCGTCCGCCTCCGGCTGGCTTGATCGGCCCTTTGGAGCGCGCCTGTACTGGGAAGAGTCGGGGACATCCGCGGGTATCCCGGCGCTGTATCTGCACGGCGGGCCGGGCAGCGGCTTGGGTGCCGGCGGCTATCGCCGGAGGTTCGATCCCGAGCGCTACCGGATCGTCGGCGTGGACCAGCGCGGTTGTGGGCGTAGCACCCCGTGGGCGATCGATGACCTCGCACACCTGGACTCCATCACCACCGACGCCCTGATCGCTGACATCGAGGCGCTCCGCTCCCACCTCGGAATCGACGCGTGGTTGGTACACGGCGTCTCCTGGGGATCGACTCTCGCCCTGGCATACGCCCTCGCATGCCCGGACCGGGTCACCGGACTCGTGCTGACCGCGGTCACCACCGGCGGCCGGGAGGAGCTCGACTGGATCACCGAGGGCGTGGGCAGGATCTTCCCCGAGGCGTGGCATCGGTTCGCTGCTGACGTCCCTGTCGGCGTCCGGGTGGTCGAGCATTACGCACGCCTACTGCGTGATCCCGAGCCGGCCATCCGGGCTCGAGCAGCCGACGCGTGGGACATATGGGAGGCGACCCACGTCTCGCTCGACCCGGGGTGGGTGCCAGGACCACTGCACGCCGACCCGCGCGAGCGTGCCAACTTTGCGACGCTGGTGACGCACTTCTGGGCGAATGACTGCTTCCTGGTAGGGGACCAGGCGGTGCTGCGCCGCGCGCACCAGCTGACCGGCATTCCTGGCGTGCTGATCCACGGGCGCCGCGACGTCAGCGGACCGGTGATCACCCCGTGGCGGCTGCACCAGGCGTGGGAAGGCAGCGAGCTGCACGTCGTCGAGGCCGAGGGGCACGGCGGGACGGCGGAGATGGAACTCACGCGTCATGCGCTCGACCGGCTCCGGCGCTGAGCCGCCACATCGAACTCGGCTCGTCGGTGGGCCCCGTGGGGATCGAACCCACAACCCGCGGTTAACGGACAGGATCCGGGCGCTGATCGCGGTTGACAGGCGATAGTGCCCCTGACCTGCGCCGATGTGCCGCAAGTGGCGGGACCATTGCGTGGTCGTTGGGCATCCTGTGGCGTCGTTTCCGGTGGGTAAGCGGCGGGTATGACGACCAACGCCGACCGTCACGCGACGCCGCTGACGGGCGCCTGAACTCGCCGCACATCTACTGGGCATGAGAACCACCGCTAGCGGCACCGACCGTACCGCGACCATCGCCCCGACCGACCCCTTCCTGACCACCGAGGAGCTCGCCGACTACCTGTCCGTGCCGATCGCCACCGTCTACACGTGGCGAAAGCACGGCGCCGCGCCGCGCGCCCACGTCATCGGCAAGCACCTGCGGTTCCGGCAGTCCGACGTCGAGGCCTGGCTCGCCTCGAAGGCCGCCTGAGGTGGGCCGTCCACCTCTGCCGCTCGGCGCTCACGGGCAGATCGTCTCCCGTGAGCTGCCCAGCGGCCGGCACGAGGCCAGCTGCCGCGTGCGCGACCTCGACGGCGTCACGCGGCGCACCTCTGCGACCGGACGGTCCGGCGCCGAAGCGCGGCGTCGACTGCGCGCCGCGCTCGCCGAGCGAACCAAGCCGGCTACCGGCGTCGACGCGCTCACGCCGACGTCGACGATCGCGCAGCTGCTCGAGGCGTGGTTCGAGGCCGAGACCGAGGCGGGGCGCATGTCCGTGGGGTCGCTGCGGACCTACCGCAGCACCGCGAACACCGTCGCGCGAGAGTTCGGCGCGATCCGCCTCATCGAGGCGACGACGCCGGTGCTCGCGCAGCGGTTGCGCCCCATCGATCGTGAGCGCCCCGAGGCCGCGCGCATGGCACGCATCGTGCTCAAGAAGGCGTTCCGGCTGGCCGTGCAGGTCGGCGCGGTGCCGGCCAACCCGGTGCGCGAGCTCGACCCGGTGCCGCGGCGCCAGAAGTCGCCCGTGGCGCTGGACGATGAGGAGATCGCCCTCCTTCGTCAGGTTGTCGCGGACTACGTCGCCCCGCGCGACGAGGTCACCGGCAAGATCCCGCCTGGGCGGCGCCCCACCGCGCTCCTGCCCGACGTCATCGACCTGTTCCTGGCGACCGGCGTCCGGATCGGTGAAGTCCTCGCGATGCGGTGGGTGGATGTCGACATCGACGCTGACGTCCCCACGGTCACGGTCACGGGAACGCTCGTGCACGCGCCTGGTGGCGTGATCCGGCAGGCGCACACCAAGACGGACGCCGGATATCGGCGGCTGATCGTTCCCGGGCACGCGGCCGAGATGCTCCGCCGCCGATGGGCCGAGCGGGTGCTGGGCGGCGTCGGTGAGGACCTGGTGTTCCCTTCGCGGGCAGGCACCCTCGTATCCGCCCACAACTTCCGGCGGTCTCTGCGCAAGGCGCTCGCCGGAACTGCACTCGAGGGGCGGTTCACGCCGCACTCGACTCGCCGCACGGTAGCCACCCGCGTCGCGCGGACGGCCGGGATCGAGGCCGCAAGGCTGCAGCTGGGCCACGCGCCCGGGGCGGCGATCACCGAGCGTGCGTACGTGGAGCGCCTGCACGTGGCACCCGACCTGCGAAGCGTGCTTGGCGGGATCGGCAGGGCCGCGGAGTAGCAGAACAGCCCCTCACCGGATCTCGGTTGGGGGCTGTTCTGGGTGATGGTTGCCTACGCCGCGGCGTCGGCCGCGGTCTCCTCGGAGTGCTTCCGAGCTCGGTTCTGGAGGGTCGTCTTGGAGACCCAGAACTCGTCGGCCAGGGTCCCCCACCCCACTGCCCCCTGCGCGCGTCGCGCCAGCGCCTCGGCGAGGACCTCATCCGTAACGGGCAGGCGCGGGCGCGACTCAGCAGCGGGCACCGCCTTCTGCTTGGACGGCGCGGCCACAGCCCTCGGTGCACTCGGTGCCAGCACCGGTGTTGCGTCCGGGGTGGACGCCGCAGCGTCAGAGCGCTTGGGGCGCCGCGAGCCCTTGCGCTGTGCGTCCTCGGGCGGAAAGGTCAGCGCGATGAGCAGCTCGGTGGCCCCGAGCACGACGACGGAGGGGCTCGCTGCGAGTGCCGCACCGATGACCCGCGGGAGGCCCTCCAAGGTGGTCGCCTGCAGACCGTGCAGCGTCTGCACGGCGACGGACAGCGCGACGAGGAATGCGAGCAGAGTCCGGGCGAGCCGGACCGAGAGGCCGTGCCGCTGCAGCGTCCAGCCAGCGAGAGCAGACACAGCCATGCCGCCCTCGATGACGAAGGGCGCGAGCCAGGACGTACGCGGGTCGGCCCCCATCTGCTCGGCGACGTCTCGGGTCGGCTGCCACGCCATCCCGAACGCCGCTGCGACGCTCAGCAGCACGAGCCAGCCCGCAGCGAGCCGGGCCTTGTCCTTTGTCGCGCGCTGCACCGGAGTCTGTGGGATGTCCCTCATGCCATGTCCTTTGCGTCCACAGGTGAGCGGGGTGCGTGGGGGCGACGACGGCGCGTCGGCCCCCACGCACTTGCTTCACTTGGTGACCGCGGCCTGCGCGATCGCCTCCGGCGCACGCCAGTTGGTGGTCTGGAAGAAGGTGTCGACCCGGTCCACCTCGACGTCGTTGAGCTCGCCGGCCCCGTAGCGCCGGCTGGCGTCGAGCAGGACCTCCCAGGTCTGCTCGTCCGTGATCGGCGCACCGGTCATGAAGCGCGCCCAGGCGCTGCGCCAGTCCGGGTAGTGCTCGTCCAGCCAGGCGGCCCGGTCCCCGGAGAGCTCACCCGCGTCGAAGGCGCAGATCTGCTCGGCCAGCCACTCCGTCAGCTGCGGCTCGGTCGTGTCGGTCATCGCTTGTTCCTCTCGTCATCCCCCTGCCCTCTACATATGTACGGCGGCAGGCGTTTTGCTCTTGGCGTCTTACAAGCAGCATACCCTGGTGCTTGCTTACTTACAAGCCTCCCGCGTACTCTCAGTGCATGGCCGAGACACCGAAGCGCGCTCGAGCGCCCCGCCCCGCCCGGCAGGACCCCGCCGCGGCGGTGCTTGGCGTCGTCGACACCGCTGCGGTCGCCGCACGACTCCGCGTGAGCCCCCAGGCTGTTCAGCAGTGGGTGTCCGGCACCACGAGCGGCCCCAAGGCGCTCCGCGAGCCGGCAGGCGTGCTGAATGGCGGCTTCGTCTGGCCGGAGTCGGCGCTGGACGCCGCGAAGACCGAGCGCGAGCTCGGCCGCGCGGCACCACCGTCTGACTGACCGAGCGCCGCGCCGCCCCTCCCATCATTCGGCGCATGTTGGAAAGGTGACGGCCGCACTCCGCGGCCGGTTGGGAGGGACCATGACCGCGATCGCGCCGTCCGCCACCCACCCCGCGCTGCGCGCTCGCTGGCGCGACCAGCGCGGCATCCAGCTCGTCGAGCTCCTCATCGGCATGGTCATCGTTGGCTTCACGGCGACCGTCGCGCTGAGCGTGCTGGTGTCGGTGGGCGTGCTGGCCACCGGGTCCACAGCGTCCACGCGCACTTTCGCGCAGCTGCAGGACGGCACGGGCCAGATCCTGCGGGACGTGACGGACGCCAGCCGCCTGGTGCTGGCCGAGCCGCACGCACTGACCGTCGAGGTACAGCGTGACTCGCGCTGCACGAGGCGTTCCTGGTCGGTGGAGAACGACCGCGACCTCGTGGTCGTGACCGATACCTACACCGGCGTGCGTTGCACTGGTGGGTTCGAGTCGTCTTCCACGAGGGTCGTTCAGGGCACGCTCACGGGTGCGGAGTTCGGGTTCTTCTCGTCCTTGTCGCAAGGAGAGCCCCTCGCCACTCCCGTTCCGTTCGCCGACGTCACCCGGGTGGCCTGGGAGCTGCGTGCTATGCCCGCCTTCGACGGCGCGCGCGAGCTCACGATCACCTCCGGGGCGGCGCTCACACAGCGGGTGCATTCCGACGGCGCCGGTGCCGTGCAGGACGCGCTCGCACCGCTGCTGGAGATCGTGTACGACCCCGACGTCCCGAACACCCGGATCGGCGTCGATGCACCGGTGCTGCGGTGGACCGACCGCACACCGGAGCTCACCACCGGGTGGGTGGTCTACAGGGCCAGCGCAGAAGGCGACGGACCTAACGGGCGGACCACTTGGCAAGCGGTGATGCGCCTGGGGCCCGCCGCCGACACGTGGATCGACGTGTCGCTCGGCGACGGCGCCACCGGACAGTGGGTAGTCGTCGCCACCCTCGACGGCGCACGCACCGGGCCGTCGAGCAACCAGGTCAGCTCGGGCCTGCGTCCCGCGACCCCGACGCTGACGGCGACCGGTCTCCAGGCTGGTATCGGCCTGTCCTGGTCTCGCACCCCGGGGGCGGATGGCTGGGACGTGTACCGCGACGGAGCCCTCACCTACCGGTGGAGTGAGATCGAGGACGAGGCCGCCTTCACCGACGACACAGTGACGTGGGTAGACCCGACCGGCTCGGGAGCCGCGTTCACGTACGAGGTCGTCGCGACGTCGAGGTGGGAACGCGCCGCGACAGTCACCTCCGCGCAGGGTGCCCGCGCACCGAACGCCCAGCGCCATGTCCTCGAGGCGGGGACGAGCGTCGATGCCGAGCTCGGCGCACCCGGGCTGACCGCACGCCGCCTCACCTCCGAGCCGGCCAGTGCTTGGTCGGCGCCCGTCGCGCCCATCGGCCTGACAATCGCCAACCGGCAGCCCGCTGACCCGGCAAATCTCGCCTCCACCTGGGACGCGACAGTCGACCTGCGGTGGACTGCCAGCGCCTGGACCGGCGGGTACGCCGACGCCGCCCGGGCGGCTACCCGGTACGCCGTCACGCGCGGTGGGACCAGCATCCGCACCGGCCTGACCAGCGTGTCCACGACCGACACCGGAGCTCCGCGCGGCACGACGTCCGACTACGTCGTCACGGCGTCGACCGTGGCACCGCACTCGCTGACCGGGGCCGCGTCGATGGGCACGCTGCTCACCTGGCCCTCCGCGCCGACCTGCACCGCAACGGCGGGCGGCGGTGGGCACCCCGCCACCCGGGCGGCCACCGTGACCGTATCCGGCCCTGCGGGGCAGACCGTCGCCGCCCGCCGGCAGCGGATCGCGTCTGGCGAGGTCCGCGCCGCGGCCTCGTCCGCCTGGATCACTCTGACGCACGGGACGCCCTACGCCTGGCGCGGACAGGCCCAGAACGCCGCCGGCTGGAGTCCGTGGTCGGGCGAGTGCGGCATCTCCACCGCTGTGCTGACCGTCACGCCACCGCCGACCCCGTCGTGCTGGGCGACCAGCGCCCCGCAGTACGCACCCGGCTCGATCCACTGGGGCGTCTCCACCGACGCGACTCTGACCTCGCCTTCGACCACCTACGCCTCGGGCGCTGGCACGTACCGCTGCGCGGCGTCGCGCACGAATGCGAACTCCGACGGCTTCAACACGGTCAGCTCGACCCGCACCGGCTCCGGCTCGGTGTACGTCGACGCCTACCCCTACCCGTCCGCCTGGGGCGACCGTGCCGGCTGCCCGGCGGTGGGCATCTACGTCACGCCGAGCTCGCCGACCACGTTCAATGTCCGCCGCATCGACGCCGTGAACTGCCAGGCCCGGCTCGTGCTGACGCAGGCCGGTGCGGACGCAGACCCGCTCGGCACGGGCAAGCCGGGGGACGTGCGGGCGATGTACGCGACCGCCGTGGGCGGATCGGTGTGGACGCGCGTCTCCGGTACCGGCCCGGCCACCGCGCCGGCCGTGTGACCCGGTCAGCCATTGGATAATGACCCGAACGGGTGAAACCTGACGTGCCTCGCGTCTCGACAGCCGACGCCGCACATATAGGCGCCAGCCGAGGGGAACAGCCCCTCGAAGGCACGAAGGAGAGAACGCTGAGCACCATCGCTCGCATCACAGGCACCGCGATCGCTGCCGTCCTGGCGCTCGGCGCCCTGGCGGCGTGCTCGTCGGACATCACCCCCGAGCCGGTCGCCACGACCCCGGTCGCCACGCAGGCGCCCGAGCCGGCCGAGACCACCGAGCCCGCACCGGTTGAGACGACCCCGGCCGAGCCGGAGGTCGTCGCCGACGAGTACAGCATCGTCATCGACGGCGTGCTCTACCAGGGCACCGAGAAGGCGCCGGTCCTCATCGGCGAGGACACCCCGGGCCTCGCCCCGGCGATCGACGCCCAGGTCCCCGACACGACCACGGTCGCTGGCGGCTGGGCCGAGCAGGGTGCGCAGGTGGTCGAGGCGGGCAAGTACCTGGTCCGGGTGACGGTGCACATGAACCAGGCGAACGTGCTCGACGGCTACAACTGGGCCGTCATCGCGGAGAACGACTACGGCAACATCAAGGTGCTGGAGTCGGGGCCTGCGGTCGCCACGATCGACGAGGCGGCGGCCGGCCCGTTCACGCTGGACGGCCGGACCCTGGACCGGGCCGAGTATGTGGTGATCGTCCTCACCTGACCGGCGCTTCCGCCGCGACCTATGAGCCGCGCATGGGTATTGGCTACCTGCACTCGTCAGCGACGACCACAACCGGGTCGCCTACGTCGAGATTCACACTGACGAGAAGGCGGGCACCGCGATCGGGGTCCTGCGAGCGGCGACCGCATAGTCCGGCGACCGCGGCGCCGTGGTGGAACGAGTGCTGCCGCACGACGTGTCGGCCTTCCGCTCCCATACCTGGAGCGATGCACGCGCTGATCTGCGCACGCGCAAGACGGACCCGCCCTCACCGGCCGCAGGCCAACGGCAAATGGAACGCTCCCCACCGCGCCCAAGCGGGCGGGTGGGCCTACGCCCTGATCTGCGCCTCAGAGACCGAACGCCGTGCCGCCCTGCCTGGATGGCTCGCATTCTGCAATCACCGCCGACTCCGCTCCGCGATCAGCGGCGCGCTCATCTGCAGAATGAATAACCCGCCTGGACGTCACAGCCGGGGATCCTCGTCAGTCGGCGGGTTCCGATCCGGCCCTCTTGTACCACGCAAGCACGCGCCTGTGTGCAGCGGACTGAACGTAGCGGAAGATTGAAGGAAGCCCGATCCCGAACAAGGTGGCGGCCAGCGAGAGTGCGGCGTACGCGACGACACACACGGCCACGAGCAACCCGGCGAGTCCGCCGAGCGCATTGCTCGAGATGTAGGGTACGGCAAATAATGCACCAACGGCCGCTATGACACCGATCAAACCGAGCGCTACCCCGGCGATGGTCTTAGCTGCCTTGCCGACGACCGTCTCGAGTTCCCTCTCGTGCGCGTCGAGGCGCCGCGCGAGGTCAGCCGTCGCTGTCCTTGATGCCGCTTCGGCCTCAGAAGCCCGCCGCCTGACTTCCGCCGCGTCTGCGCGAGCCGCCTCCGCTTCTTCGCGTGCCTCATGCTGGATCGACCGCCTGGCATGCTCGAGCACCCTGCGCGCGCTTCCTTCGGTAAACGCATCGGGATCGGAATGCGTCTCATGCATGATCAGAGATCGAACCTGAAGTGATTGCCGGAGTAGAAGGTAGTCGACCTCGGTCACCTTCTGGGTGGCTCGAAGGTCCTCGATCTTCTTTAGGTAGAGTCGCCACACGTGATCGTCCGCCCGCATGATCGAGTAGCTGTCGGCGACGAGTGAGCGGATGGGCATATCGGGCGCCTCGACTCCCTGGGATACCCAGAAATGCGTCGTAAGACTGAAATCAGGCATGCAAAGGGGAATCGATCCGCGATCGATCTCATCGAGCTTCTCAAATGCGCGGCTTGCTCTGACAAGGGCGGTGTTGTGGGTCACGAAAACGGCCCTTGTCCGGCTCAGGCTTGCGGCAGACCGGCCGCGGCGCAGTCGGTAGATTGCCGTGATTGAGTCCAGATCTTTCTGGCGCGCGCTAGGACTGCTGTAGTGCACGTGTGCTTGCAGCGTCGCCTCGAGCAGACTCTCGTCGAGTGTCAATTCGTCTGCATGAGGCGGCTTTACCTGAACGGCGACCCCGAGATTCTCAAGTCGGTCCTCCAGGCTGTCCGACAATGCAACCACGTCGGTCACCTCCCAGCCGGATGAGACCATGTATTCCGAGGCTTCTCCGTAGTACCGCGAGGTTCCACGCTTGACCACTTCGGCACAAGCTGCAAGGACGCCTCGGACTTCTCGAATCGTGTGCTCAAAGCACGCGATCTTCGCGCCACGCGCCAAGGCGAGGCGCAACAAATCGCCCGCGAGATCCTGAAGATCGGGGCCGCCCGCGCCGACCAGTCGCAGTAGGATTGTCGTGTCGAGGAAGATGGTGAGGTTGCCGAGGCGGGCGTCGAATTCCCCCGGATCGGGGAAGTACAGCGCAGAGGCAATGATCGCGCCCTTTGCGACATGGGAGAGGTGATCGAACGTCTGGGGTTCGTTCGTCTGCACTTCGACGATGAAGGAAGCAACGACGAAGTCGAGCGACTCCGTAGTTTGCTCGATCGCAGGGAGGGCCGCGTCGTTAACCATAGCGTCCAGGAGGGGCGCAGCGTGGCGTTGGACGAAGGACCACAGAGCTGCGCCGAACTCTTCGGAAGAGAGTGTGCGACCAAAGGCGCGCTCAGCATGAGCTGCCCCTTGGCGGACGAGCGCCTCGTACTCGCGTCTGGTTGACGCCCGGACGCCAGTGAGATCGAATTCCGCGAGCCGGTCACGCGCTATATGCAACACCCCGTGTTGGCGCACCAGTAGCTCTCGTCGGGCAGCGCGGCGGCTGATCGTCTGGAGCGCCGCCCCCGGCATTGTCAGACCAAACTCGTCCTCGATCGCGCGTTGCAGTTCCGGGATCGCCACGACGTCATCACGCGAGTGGTAAAGCCGGTCCAGCACCATTGGCTCAAACCGAGAGAGGACGTCGCGCCCGAGACGGTTCGCGTCGACGGTGAGTATTGCCATCGAGATCGCAGCGTTCGCCACCCTGCGTCCACCCCTCTCTCCTGGCCGTCGCCATGTGCGCGGCTCGCTTGGGGCCAATCTAGGGTGCTGAGTGCGGAGGTGGGGCCCCTTTAGCGGGCCGAAGGCAAGGGCGGGTGACTCGACGGGGCCAGCCGATCGGGAGTGAACGGCTGGGGGTCTGCAGAGGGCGGCGGCGGGCGCGTCACGTGCCGCTCTTCAGGCGGTGTGGGAAGGGGCGGGAGACCCTCCGGGGGCTGGCTCGATGACCACTTGACCTCGATCGCCGATCGCCGGCCAGCAGGGCGTGAGACAGCTCGGTCAGCGTGCGACAACGAACCGGCGCGCGGCGACGAAATCCCGGCCGACGATTCGATCGTCGAGCCAAAGTACGTCTGACAGGTCGGCTTGCGGGCGCCGGCTAGCGAGGCCGCTACCTTCAGCGAACGGTGAGCAGCCGACGGCCACCGCCTGCAGGGGGGCCGCGGTGGCCGTCCTGGCTCACGGTAGCGCTTCGACTGCAGCCTCGTGCCCGGATCGCTTACCCCTATGTGACGCGACGCAGCCGGTGCGCTGCGGGCATCGGCTCCGACCCGCCATGTCTAGCCCAAAGGGTGTACGTCGGGTCAGGAAGCCCGATCGGCGTCATCGACCACGTCGCATGCCGCGCATGCGGCCGCCCGTCGCTCTCGCGTTCCAGGTCGAGTGCAAGCGCGCAGCCACCAGGCGAGTGAATCACCAGGCTGGGTTCGTCGAGCTCGCTGATCGAGCCGGCCGCCGGCGCTACTTTCCCGTCATGACGTCACACTCGACCGTGCAGACGTTCACGCGTGGCAGCGACAACCGGTTCGTGTACGCGGTCCACACGGACGATCCGACTCGGGTATTTCACCTGGACGACGACGCCGCGCTCGATCACAGGGCGTATGCCAAGGAATATCTGCGGTGCCCTGTGCCTGAGTGCCCGCTTCCTGAACTCACCACCGTGCACCGAACCGACCGGCGTGACGGGTTCCGTCACCTGCGGCGAGACGCTTCCACCGACCATGCGCCGGAGTCGCTGCTGCATCACCAGGGCAAGGCTGCAATCGCGCATTGGCTGGCCAACCGTTACCGAAAGCATCTGACCGTCACGGTCGAACCACTGCTCGAAGGCGGGGAGCGCCGCCCCGACGTCATGGCAGTGTCGCGGTCGTCAGGCGCGCGGATGGCGTTCGAGGTGCAGTACAGCTACGAACCGCCGCACGTGTGGCGCGAACGCCACCAGTGGTACCGCGACCACGGGATCGTCGACGTGTGGCTGTTCGGGCACACGGGCAGCCACATGAACGCTGCCGAGGACGGGACGGTCACGCTGAACCCAACGCACCGGGCCGTGATCGACGAGGGGATGCCGCTGCTGTGGCTCAACCCATTCGACCGGGCAATCGCGACCGCGTACGCGCTAGAGGTGGACCCCCACCGCCAGGGGAGGAAGCCCAAAGCGCGCAAGGTACCCGCCACTGCGATCGGCAATCTGAGTGTCGAGCCACTGGACGAAGCCTGGGTCACAGCGAAGGGCCTACGGACATCGCTCATCGACGAGCTCGCGTCCAACGAGTCAATCCAGGCGGAACTGCGCGAGGCCGCCTGGAGGTCACGGCAAGCTCTCCAGCTCACGCGAGCAGCGCTATCTGCCGTCACGACGCCGGCCATGGCACCCGACCGCAGGCGGGAGCGGACCGAACGTAGGGAGGCAGCTCGCGCAGCGCAGGCGCAAGCGGTGGAGGAGAGCCGGCGCGCGGCCGTTCGTCGCGCCCTACACGTCCGATGGCGCCGCGATCCCGTTCTTGCTGAGATCGTGGAGGCGCTCGGCGGTGAACCCCCGGTGATCCACGTCAGCGGGGAAGTGGACGATGTCGAGCTCGGGTTGGCACACGGACACTGGAGGACAATCGCCATCGCAGACGTCCTCCTGCCCCGCGCCGTCGGGCAGGCAGCCACAATCGGGTCGATGCTCATCGCGCTCAAGAAGCGCGGGTTCACCTACCCGAAGCTCGCAATGGCAGCCGAGATGCGCGCGTGGCTCGAACACCTCGAGCACCGTGGCATCGTCGAACGACGCGATAGCTGGTCGTTCGTGATCACTGCACCGATCGTCGCGCCTGTGGCCGACGAGCCGACAACAGTGCGTGCGACTCGCCCCGAACGAACCTGGCCGTGCAAGGCGTGCGGGCAGCCTCTCGCGCAGACGCTGGTCGACCAGGGCTTCGATCGACATGTCGTCGAGCCGTGCGCGAGTCTCTCGGCACGTGCAGGAACTTGACCCATTAGGTCTTGACGGCCGTCATGGCCGCTGATGCGAGACCGCCACGAGAGACAGCCAGTAGCCAACCGGCTCCGTGGATCGCGTCGGAGCGCACCGCGCGTGGTGACACCTGCCACACTGGGCGTGAAAGGAGGCCGCGTGAACAGCGACGAGATGCGATTTCACGTGCGGGTGGACCCAGAGCGAGTCGACGTCCGCCTTCTCGAGTCGAGCATCGCCGCTTTCGCACGCCTCGTACGTTCTACCGGGGCCGAGAAGTGGACCGTCAGCGACCTGCGACTGGCGAGCATCACGGCCGCGGTGCGACCTCGCGAGGGCATCGACTTCGACGCCGAGTTCGCCAGGCTGACGGCAGGATTCGCCACACTCAGCGAGGTTGCTCGCCCACCGTCCGGATGGACGGACGACATGCTCGACAGCGTCGCAGAGCTGCGGAAGCTGATTGACGCAGAGGGCGTCGAAGGTGTCGACCTCACCCTAGGCGAGCAGCCGACACTCACGATCACCCCTGACGTCGTCCACAACGCAGCAGCCGCGATGACATCCATGCCCACAACGCTCGGCGCTGTGACCGGGAAGGTGGATCGGTTCTACGACCGAGATGGACGGCGCAACTTCGGCTTGGTCGACGAGGCGACGGGAGACGCCGTCACCGTGCGCTTCACTCGCCAGAGAGAGGACGAAGTGCTCCGTCTCGTGGGTCAACGGATCACCGCGTGGGGAGCCCTCCGGCGCACGCCGGGCGGCAAGAAGAAGGAGCTGACCTTGGAGGGACTCGAGGCGGCTGCCCCGCCGGGCAGTCAGCTGCTGAGCGTTGACGACGTCACCGGGCTGTTCGGAGCCGATTGGGCCCAGGGCCAGACGTCGGTGGACTGGGTCAGGGGGCAACGTGGCGAAGCCTGACTGGCGCGTGGCGGTCGACACCTGCGTGATTATCAACGTCCTCACCAACGGCGGCGTCGACGACCCGTCGTGGCTGCCGTTGAGCCAGAGCGTGCTTCGGGCAGGCGAGGCGGGTGACTTCATGGTCACCATCTCGACGGTGACGGTCGCCGAGGTGTTCGGTGACGGTGGCACGCGGGGTAACCAGCTCAAGCCGCGCGAACGACGCGAGAACATCGCCGCCGCGAGGAGCTGGCTCACAGCACACCGATTCCTCGTCGTAGAGGCAGACATGACGCTCGCGCGGCAAGCGGCGGATCTCGCCGTGGAGCACCAGCTCAAGGGTGCCGACGCGATCGTTCTCGCCTCCGCGGTTCGTGCTGGCGCCAGTCACCTGTGCACATGGGACAAGGGGCTGCTCAAAGTTGGTGACGCGATCGGTGGCCTCGCCGTGGTGACGCCCGCGGAGGTCCCAGTGCCGCACGACCTGTTCAACTCCACAAGCAGGTAGCGGCTGCAATGTGAGCAGCGCCGGGCGACGTTGAAAGGACATCGCGGACGCCCTCGGGGAGAGGAGCGGGACCCCGGTGCCGCTCTAGCGCTCTGCTGGGGCGTGCTCTCTCGAGAGGTCGCGCCGGCGCCGCAGGTGGCGTGCGCCGGTCCGGACCGGCGGCTTCAGGGGGCGGGGGCAGGCGCAGTGCGTTCAGAGTTCGTCGAGTCGCAGCGTGTCGTCGTCGGCTGTGACCTTCTTGCGCGCCACGCGGTCGGCTGTCGTGGTCGGCCAGCGAGTACCGGCATCGACGAGGTCCGTGCGTGTCAGGAGCGGGCCCGCGGTGATCTCGTCCAGGAGTTCGCCCTGAACCGCCTCGATGTCGACCAGGCGTGTGAGCAGGTTCAGCAGGTCGAGGAGCTCGGTGCTCCAGTCCGCGGGCCAAGTGTCGGTGTGGATGTCATCGAGGGGCGAGGTCTTCTTCCCGCCCGGGGTCGCCTTGCGGTAGTTGAACCAGGACTTGAGCACGTTCTTGCCGCCGACGGCGTACTGCCACACCTGCGGTGCCACCGGTGCGAACTGGCCATCGCCAACCCGCAGCGTCTCGGCGGCGGGGTCGTAGGCCATCGTGGCGGGCATAACGCTCACGGGGGTGAGGTAGTTCGGGCGCCGGGGATCACCCGCTGGCAGCCGGATGTCACCCTTGGATCGCTCGGGCCCGTCGTTGGTCTCGCCGTAGGTGTGCAGCCAGAGCACCATGCGGCCCAACTCCACTGCTCTCGCCCACAGCTCCGCGTTCGCGGTGATTGGGACCCGGATGCCCGGGGTCGACAGTTCATCGGCGTACCGGCGCGTGAACCCCGGATGCGCCACGACTGCGGCGACGTACGCCAGCACGTCGCCCGGGCGCACCCTCGCACCCGGGATCCGGGCCGTGAGCGCGGGAACCATCCCGGCGGCAAGGTTCCACGACCCATCCGGGTGCAGCAGCGGCAGCGTGCGCCCGCCCTCCGAGCCTTTGAAGTAGTCCATATCGGGCACGAGAGCGGAGAAGACGATACCCGGGCCGTCGTCGATCGGCTTGGAATGCTGCTCGATGACGAACACCTGCCCGGGCACGCGCGCCGCCCACAGGTCGGGACGCGGGCGGTCCAGGACCCGCCCGTCGGTGATGACCCACTGCCGGTCAAAAGCGCGGTAGCCGACCGGCGCCATCGGCGGGGTCAAGTCCGTTTCCTGGGCCAGGACCCGCTGCACGGGCACCTGCCCGGGAAGCGCCTCGGCATGCTTGTGCAGTGAGCGGTCGGCGGTCTGCTTGAGCAGTGCGGCCTTGCGTGCGGAGTCGGACTCGGCGATGAGCTGACGCCAGCGCTCGGCGAGGATCGAACGAGCCGGCGCATAGACCCAGGTGCGGTTCATCTTGGCGCCAGGGCTGGTCCACGGCATCAGATCATTGAGCGCGGGGTATTCGTCCCACGCTCCGGTCGCCGCAGGGGTCAGCGGAGCTGTCCAGTCGGTGCGGGCCGGGTGCCAACCGTCGTCATCGAGGTTGATCTTGGCCAGGGCGTCGAACTTCTCGCCCTGGCGGCCGGTGACCTCGCGCACACGGATGGCCGCTGGGGTTGAGGGGTCCTCGCCAGGCTTGCGAACGAACAACGCGACAGCCAGTGGCTGGCGAACGCCGGGGAAGATCCGGGTGGGCACTTCGGGGGTCTGGCCCTCGGGTGTCAGGTTGACGATCCACCCTTCGGACGCCCACTGACGCATGTAGCGGCGCATCCCCTTGAAGCCGGGACCGCGCAGGTACCCGGCGGTGGAGATGAAGCAGACCACGCCGGCGTCGCCGTCGAGCTGCTGAGGTGTGGACTGCCAGACCTTCCAGGTCGCCCACCGCCAGAAGTACACGTACAGGTTCTTCAGGACGTACTCCACCCGCCCGTTGCCGTCCTGGCGGAAGTCGTCGAGGATCCCGCGGGCCTTCTTCCCGTCGCGGGCGCTGCCGGACTCGACCCACCCACCCATACCCTCGGCACGCTCCCGGTACGGGGGATTACCGATCACGACGGTCACCGGAGTGCTGGCCTTGACCTGGTTCGCCTGGCGCCGGGACTGAGCGATCTGGACGAGGTTGTGCCCGAGCTCGGCCTCGCCGGCGTACGGGTCGTCGAGAGTGTTCGTCACGTACAGCTTCAGGGCGTCGTTGGTGTCGACCCCGTGCAGGCTGAGCAGGTCAGCGGTGCGAAGTTCGGCGACAGCGTACGGGCCCATCTGCAGCTCGAACCCGATCAGGCGGCGGGCGACCTCGGCCAACGCGCCCGGCACGGCCCCCGGCCCGTCGCCGGCAGCGACCTGCTCGGCGGCGCGCTCAAGGATCGCGAGCAGATAGGTGCCGGTGCCCATCGCGGGGTCGACCGTCACGACGGCCTCGTCGGCGAACCCCTTGGTCTTGCCCAGGCGCGTGATCAGCGCCTGCTCGGTCAGCCGCACCATGTGCTCGACCACCTCGCGCGGGGTGTAGTACGTACCCGACTGCTTGCGCAGCTCGTTGTCGTACTGCTCCAGGAAGTGCTCGTACAGGTGCAGGTAGGCGTCCCGCTTGCCCTTTCGAACGCGCGGCCAATCGACGGCACCGACGATCCGCACCAGCAAGTCGAGGGTGACCTTGAAGTCTGCCGCGACGTCATCGGTGAGCAACTGCAGGGCGCGCCCCATCAAGGAGTGCTGGGTGGCGAGTTCGCGCCCGACCTCGTGCAGCGAAACGCCTTCGAGTTCGATGCCCTCGGTGCGCGCAAGCAGCAGTGCGAACGCGACGGCCTGGGCATAACCATCGGCGAAGGTCTCGTCGTCCGCCTGCGGGAACAGCAGGTTGCGCCAATCGCGCGCCAGGCCCGTGAACGGCTGCGTGTAGTCCTCCGCGCCCGCAGCGATCGCGCGGTGTTCTTCCGCAAGCTGGTCGACAACCTCGCCGCGCAGCAGTCTGGTCAGCGGCGCGATCGCGCGAACGAGGGCACCCACCGACGTGATCGGAGCAGGCTTCCAGGACAGGAAGTCCCTCATCAGCCGCTCGAAATCGACGGGGGCGGACAGGTCACTTCCGGCGGCATCCAGGGCGCCCCCGGTGAACCGAACCGGCTCTCCGTGCGCCTGCCCGTCACGGTACAGCCGCCACTCCGTGCCGTTCGTGTACAGCAGGTTGGGCAGGTCCTTCTGGCGCTCCCACTGGCGCAGATCGTGGCCGCGGAACCGGCCAGGATCGATCGGCTTCTCGGGTGCCTTGACCTCGACGTATCCGGAGATTGCGCCGTTGACGGCCACCCCATAGTCGGGGCGGACCTGCCGGGCTGAGTCGCGGACCTCGTCGTAAAACTCGGCGGGCACCTTCAGCCTGGCGCCAACGGTACGCAGAAGTCCCTCCAGCGGAGCGCGGATCGCGGCCTCGCGATCGCCAGGGCCCGCGAGTTTGGCGTGGCAAGAGGCCCCGAACGCGCTCACAGCCTCCGAGAGCCACAGCGATGTGCCCACTAACGCTCCCCTTCGTGATCAGCCGTCCAGCGAACGATATCCGTAGCCACCGTGTGGGACTGTGCGTCGGTACGCCTCGGCATGGGACGGGCCGGGTCCGTCCAACGAGAGTTAGGGCCGACGAGTTCATTCAGGCCAGCACGCGACGCACCGAGCCCGGCGCACTGCGGGCTGGAGCGAGTTGAGGAGCAGGAGACCGGAGCAGTCCCGCGTAGTGCCCGTTCTGTCCCTGCCTCTGCCTCTGCCCCTGCCTAGGGCATCCCGGCTCACGCAGTCCTCAGCCGCACGCCGCCTCGTCGGCCGCCCCGTCCGACCTGCGCGCCGCCGTTGCTGACGCCCGGCCGCTCCCGCGCCGCGGGCCAGGCCGCAGCTTCGGACCGGCCGGGGGCCACCCCACCCGGCCCGTCACCGAGGCCCGGGGCGACGTCCCGTCGTCGGCGGTCTCGCGTCCGAACCGTCTGCCGCCCTGTGCCTGCCAGCGGACGAGGCCCTCACCTCGACTCGCCCGGACTAACCCCAGACCGCCTGCTGGCGTGACCGGTCGCGCAGTCCAACGTCGACGGCTGTGAAAGGCGCCGCTCGCCGCTCGCATGGCGACCGGCACGCCCTAAGTCCACCCGCATGACCTTTTCTTTCCCATCGCTGTACTCCGTACGACTTCGTCGACGGAGTACACACTGGGGTAGTAAAATACGCACCGTGACAGGTTCTGCGCAGCCCACCTTCGCCGAGGTCGATCAGCACCTCCGTGAGGTGCTGCGCCGCCACGACCACGACCCGGTGTGGCCCACTTGCCTCGCGGTCCTCGCCGCTGCCGACCGTGCCGGCTACCGGCCATCGCTCGTTCGCGCCTGGCTCCGCCCCCGTGCCGACCACCGGCCCGAGGTGATCGCAGCGGCCGAGTCGCACACGACCTGGTCCCGGATCGTCGCCGTGCACCGAGGCTGGGCTCGCCGTCGACGCACCGACGACCACCAGCGGACCGTCCGGATCGCGATCGCCCGCCGCGCCGTCGGCGTGCTGCTCGCCGAGCCGCCGGCTGGTGTGTCGCCGGTAGCGGCGCTGGGGGCGCGTGCTGTTGCGGTCGACATCGCCGTTCGGGCACTGGAATCGGGGATCGACGCGCCGCTGACCCCGCTGCCTGCACTCGGCGCCCGACTCGGCGCCGAGCGATCGACCGCCCGCCGTTGGCTCCGGACCGCGGAGGCCGCCGACTGGGTCCGCCAAGTCGGGCAGCGGGCCGGATCGGCCCAGGCGCTCCGGCTCGGAGGGGCGGTTGACGCCTCCGCTCGCGAGCTAGTGCTCGACCACGCGGAGGTCGTCGACGCCCTCGCGGACCGCGACACCAACCACCTCGCCGCCACCGCTCTGCTGGCCGCCGGGCACCCGTGGTTCGCCTACGGTCCGCTTGGTCTCCGCGGCTGGGCCGTGCTCACCCTGAGCCTGGTCGGTGCGGATCTGGACCAGCTGGGCTCACCGCGCCTGGCCCGAGCCGCGGTTCGGGACCTGGACCGGGCCGGGCTGCTCGTCGCGGAGTGGACCGGACCGGAGTTGCTGGCCGAATTGGACCGCCTCGCGGACCGGACCGACGGCGACGGGTGGACCAGTCCCGCGATGCGGGCCCGGACCGCGCACGAGACCGTCGCGGCCCAGACCGCGGCACGGGTCGCCAGTCTGCAGACCATTCGGGCCGAGAAGGCATCCGCGGCCGCCGCGAGGCGCGCCGCGAGTGACTCCCGCCCCGACCGGCAGGCCGCAGCGGCCGCCGAGGTGGTCCGCGCCGCCCTGCCAGCAGACTGGACCGGCAGCGCGGCGGACCACGAGAAGCTGCGGATCCTGGCTGATCGCAAGGGCATGGTGGTGGTCGCGGTCGACGACGCAGCGCGGGTCGCGACGCTGACCCGGGCCGCCGACGCAGACCGCCGCTCCGCCTGACGCGGTCGGGGGCGCCGGTGTCAGTGGCCCGGCGCACCCTGGGCTGCATGACCCGTGACCTCGCCGCCTACCGAGTCCTGCTGCACGGCACCGACGCGGACCGGCTCGCCTCGGTCCGCACCGCCACGGACCTCGAGGGGCTCGCCGCCCTGTCGGCGGCGCCGGGGAAGAGTGCCGGAGGTCCCGATCCAGCGACAGCTGTGACACAGGTCACTCGACTGGTTGCCCAACCCTGCACGCGAAGCGCGGCGTTGAGGCAGCATCGCACTGGCCCGCGAGTCGCGGAGGCGGGGAGGACGAGGTGCCGGACAACGAGCGCGTCGGCCTGTCAGGGCGCGGCGCGCCACAGCTGCTTGCGTACCGGCGGACTCTCAGCCATGAGGTCGGGCTCGCGCACCCGCAGCCGGACCAACTCGATAGTGCATCGAGCCCTGGCGATGAAACTTCCGGGCCCGCGCCGGATGTTCGCCGTGGCGCGAGAACCACAGTCGCCCCGCGACCCCGCCCCGACGCGCCGCGACGGAGCCCAGCCTGCTCGGTCGCTACCTATGGTGGCCGCTGCTGACCAGTGCAGCATGGGTATGCGCCGTCGCGGTAGGGGTGCCCTGGCCGGCCGTCCTGCTGGCGCTACCGTGCGTGGTGACACCTATGCTGCTCCAGCACCGTGGGGCGCTCCGGGACGTCACGCTCCCGGCGGTGCTGCGACTGGCGTGCGTGCTCGTGCAGCTCGTCGTAGTCGCCGCCCATAACCCTCGGTACGACCGGTTCGGGCTCAATCAGGGTCAGCCATGGGTGATCACACCCGCAGAGTTCTGGTGGCACGTCGCCCGAACCGCGCGTCGACGAGAGGGGCCCATGAGCACGTCGCCGCTGTGATGAGTCCCGCGGTCCGGGCCGTTCCCGTGGCGTCGGACTACACGGCACCCAGACGTAACACGCACTAGTGGTTCTGAAGTAGGACGAGTACCAACTAGGTGAGAGGTGCGGCTGCTGTCGATCATCGCCGCCCACGACGGCGGCGAGGCGTGCGTCTGCGATTTCACCGAGCCCGTGGAGCTGTCCCAGCCGACGGTGTCGCACCATCTGAAGGTGCTCACCGAGGCCGCCTTCGTCGCCCGCGAGAAGCGCGGGGTCTGGGCGTACTACACGCTCGTGCCGCAGGCGGTCGGGGAGCTCGGCGCCCACTTGGCGCTGCACCTGGACGGCGCCCGCTAGGTTCCCGCGGCTTCGAGTACGACCGATCCTGATACTCAGAGGCGCCCTTGAGCCGGTCAGCGAGCTGTATGGCGAGGCTGATGGCGTCGCCAACACCCAGCACCGCCGACGCGGGCGGCACTGGGTCGAGGTTCAGGCGTGAACGCTTCGGTGAGTTCACAGCATCGACGTAACTGGCCCGGTGGACCGGTGGGCGGAGTAGCGCCAGGTGGATGAGAGGTAACGCGTTCGCGGGCGCGAGCTTGCGGGTAGGCGGAGGCGTCCAGGTCCGAGCCGGCGCCGGCGCCACCGGGGACGCAAGCCCCGGTGCCCTATCCGGACGATGCGGCAGCCCACCTGACCGCCTCGGCACGGGTCGAGACACCGATCTTGCGGTAGAGCGACCGGACCTGCGTCTTGACGGTGTTCCGGGTGACGAACAGGCGGCGGGCAATCTGCTCCAGTGTCTCGTCCCGGTGCAGCGCCTCCAGGATCACGCGTTCACGGACAGTCAGCGGCCGTCCGGTCGTGCAAGCACCGGCCCTCTGCAAGTCATCGGTCGACATGGAGCTCCAGCTTCTCGTTCTCCGCATCGGATCTCGAAAGAGGACGACGAGGGCGGGGGTTGGGTTCATCGGGAGCTGGTGCGCAGCGTGGCGGCGAGTTCCTGGACGTAGGTGTCGATGGAGATCGATCTCCTGGCGTCGCCAGCTGCCGGGATGCTGACCGTAGACGTTCAGCGCCACGGTGGTGGTGTCGTAGACGTACCCTGGCAGGGCGAGGAAGGAACTGAAGCCGAACGACCGGGCCACCTGCTTCCACTCCGGCCACCGGTCGTCGCTGTCGAGGTCGAGGTCGTCGAGAATGATGCTCGACAGCTGCTCGACAGCTGCTCGATCGCCGTGAGGCAGGGCCTGGTCCTGAGGCGTACCTCGACCCGGCCGCAGGCCGCGGCACGAGGGTCGTTGCTGGCGACCTGGTCCACGGTTGACCCTGTGCGGAGCATCAGGGAGCAGGAGGTGCTCCGCCCGAGTCGGTCGGTTGCCCGGGCGGCGTAACGATCGAGGGTCGCCTGCATGTGGACACCTGGACTTTCTGGCGCTGCGCTCGCCAGGGCCGGTGATGGGCGCCCTCGTGGGTGCTGGTCGACCAACGACGTGCCCAGTGTCGCACGGACGTGTCCACCTCGGGTGTCCCCTGACTCGTCCGGTGGATCTGGCCGGCCGGCTGGGCTCCAGAGGCGCCACTGAGCCGGGCGTGCGATCTTGTCTGTACACCGTCGTCAGCCACCTTGACTCCCGACGGCCGTGCCTCCGATTGCATCCGGAATCGGGTCGGCACGCCGGGACGCGAGGAGCATCCGATGGGCATCGAGTTGCCCGACGTGCACGTGCTGGTCCAGGACCTCGACGGAGACCGGGTGCAGAGGTGGCGCGAACCCGCTGGTCCCGATTCCACCCGGGTTGTGATGGAGCGGCGCCTGCCGCGCCGTAGGGCGGTGTGGATCGCTCGGCACTAGGCGGCGGACCGCGCTCGCGAGGCAGGCGTGAGCGAGGACGTGCTGCCCGACATCGCCCTGCTAACCAGCGAGCTCGTCGGCAACTCCGTTGTGCACGCCCGCACGGGGGAGGTTGAGGTGCGGATAGGCGTGGGCGCCAGCCGGGTCACCGTCGAGGTGCGCGACACCAGCCCGGACCCGCCCGTGCTACGCGACACCGGCACCAGCACGCCCGGCAACGAGGGACTGCGTCTCGTCGCAATCATCGCCTCAAGCTGGGGCCACCAGATGTACCCCGACGGGCGCGGCAAGGTCGTGTGGTTCACCCTCGCGGAGTGAGGGCCGGGCGGCTGCTCACATCCGCCACGCGGCATCGAAGTCCCGATGACCGTCGTACACCGAGGCCAACGCGCGCAAGATCCGGTCGCCGACGTAGTGCACGCCACTGTCGCTCCGCGAGTCGGTCTCCCGCTCCATGTCCACGGTCTGGTCCAGGCCCGTCGCTTCGTACGCCAGGACCAGGAGCTCCCGTTTGACGCGGCACTCGGCCAAGACGCGCTCCGGGTCCCAGGAGTGCAAGTGATAGCTCGGGCCCACCGCTCGCTCCGGTGCCCCGCGCGGATCAACGTCGCTCCTTGTGTGCAGCTGGCGACGGGCCGCAGCCTCGTCCTCCCCGATCCGCGCGAGGAGGAACGTCGTGAGCGTCATCGAAGGACCATCCTCGGTTAAGCATCTGGTGTTGAGCTCGACGTGGTCCTGCCCGGAGCGGGACGAACCACCGAGGCTAGTTTGGTTTGGTCTGGTCTGGTCGGTGGCCATCGCCCCGATCCAGCGCTCCTGAGCAAAGCCGGGAGGAGGACGCTATGCCCGTCCTCGACGAACGGAACGGTGCGCGTTCCAGACCGGGTGCGTGGCCGGCGACGTGACGCCGCTGCGACCCGGCGAACGTCTGGTCAGCGACTTCGCGGCGCTGAGCCGGCGCGTCCAGGAGTCCGGCCTGATGAGCCGACGTCACGGCTACTGCTAGACCGGTTCTGCCAGCCCACGGCCCTTCTCGCCGGCACCCCGACGTCGTTCGTCCTCACTTCCAGGTCGAGCACCACCTGTTCCCGAGCATGCCCCCTTCGAACTTGCGCCGGGTCCAGCCCACCGTGCGCGCGTTCCGCGCCGAGCGGGGCATCGCCTACACAGAGGCCTCGCTGCTCGAGTCCTACGCGGTTGTCGCACGGCACCTCAACCGGGTCGGGTCGTGGCCACAGGCCCGTTCCGGTGCCCCGTCACCGACGAGTTCCGTTCGGCCCGCTGAGCCCTCCGGCTCAGAGACGGTCTTCCCGCCGACACCGCTGCAGCCTCAACCGCCTGCGCGTGCTCGATCCCGCCAGGCATCGCGTCGTCCACCGGCGTGCGCTACGGCCGCGGCCAGGAGCTCCAACCGTCGCGGCCCCACCCGTGTGAGGTCGCCCAGGCGCACAGCCGGCGCCGCGTCGACGTCGGACAGCGACGCGGCGAACAGCAGCACCCGCCGTTCGGAGGGCGACACCAGCCCCACGTACGCGGACACAGCCGCGAAGTCGATCCACGCACCGGCCGGTCTGTCCGCACGCGCTGGTGCGCGGCACACCCACGGGCGTGCGGGCCCCGCTAGACCCGCACGGATCAACAGCTCGGTCGCGGCCTCGAGAGCATCGATGCCGCGTGCCCATGCACGCAGCAGGGCATCCAACTCCGCATCCTGCGCAGGCGCCCAGCGCGCAGGGCCGCGGTCACCACCGGCCGGGGCCCTGGTCACTCGAACGCGATCGCATCGACGAGGTGCTGGACACCGGCAACCCGGGCCTCCTCGGCCGAGGTCAGGACTCGTGCGGCAGGCTGCCGCTGCGCGCGCTCGGCGTCCAGCCGGTGACCGATGCCCCGCAGCATCACAGCGAGCTCGTGCGCAAGCCCGGAACCCAGCTGCTCGACGGAGGTACCACCGACCAGCAGTCGCCGGTCTGAGACCGCGAGCGTCACCCACGGGAAGCCGGCCGCAGCGAGCATCCGAGCGCTCTGTGGGCTCTCGATCACCGCCCGCTCGTCGGCACTGACCCGACGGGAGAACACTGCGGGCACGGTGTACGACCGCGGCGCTTCCGGCGTTCCGAGCGTGATCGGCAGTCCGGCCGACAGGACCGAGACCAGCCGCAGCGGCGCGGTGCCCAGATCACCGCGCACCGAGGGTGACTCCCCGGCTTCATGGCGCTGCTCCATGGTCCGAGGAAGGATGCGAACGGCAGGCGGGACGGGCATGGCGCCCTCCGAGGAAAATCCGGGACGATATCCGCCAAGAGGTGAGATCGCTGCCGGGCACTCACGATGCTACGCCTGGGTGATCCAGGGCGTGCCTTTACCCTCATCCTCCGTGGGTTGAGAGCCTTCATGGAACCCGGGGCGGTTCAGCCCTGCCTCGGCGAGGCGCGGTGATCAGCGCAGGCTCTGATCCCGGGGCGATGGCGCCGAGCGGCGGCCTGGGGCCGGGAGGCGTACGCTCGGGGTAGCCCGGTGTCGAGGACTTCTGAGTGAGGCGACGACCCGGATCCAGCATCGGAGGGCGTCATGCCCGTCCAGCCAGTCTCCCGCTCTCGCCCGCAGCGTGGCCGTGAGCCGTTGCTGCCCGAGATCCGCGACCCCCAGGACGACGTGCGTCAGCGCGGCTCGGGGACCCGGACGAGCGCCGCGTGGTTCGGCGTCACGGTGGGCGTCCTCATCATGATCGCGCTGGTCGTGTTCATGCTGCAGAACACCGAATCCGTGGCGGTGTCCTTCCTCGGCATGACGGGCACGGCTCCGCTGGCCGTGATCCTGCTGATCGCGGCGTTGGGGGCGGCCCTGGTGGTCCTGCTCGTCGGCGGCCTGCGGATCGGGCAGCTGCGCCGCCGTCTGCGCAACAGCGAGCAGCGTCTCGCGCTCTGAGCACGTCGGCGACGCCGTGCGTTCGCCGCCCACCCACCGGACCGAGGTCCTGCCATGACCGCACTCTCGCCCGTCTCCTCCACCGCCCGGACCGACAACACCGCGGGTGACTTCCTGCGTGTGGTGTCCGTGCTCGAGCCCGGCCTCCCTGTTGAGCTCGGCACGGCCGCCCAGCCCGCCTCGTACACGGTCCCGCTGATCTTCTCGCGCCGCGTGAGCCCGCACGAACGTCAGCACATCGAGGATCCGCGGACCGCGGCCCGCATCGCCGAGGAGTGCGGCGCGGGCCCTGGCCTGCACCTGGTCGTGTCTGACCGGCGTCTGCTCGTCGAGGGCACCACGCTCGAGCAGCTCCGCGACGGGCTGGCCCGTGCGCTGAACGACATGCTCCAGGAGCTGGGGCGGGAGCTGCGCAGAGTCGGTGACGAACGTGCGGCGGCCGCCGAGATACACGCGCAGGATGAACGCCGCCGCACCGCCACGGTGCATGACGCGGTGTCGGCGATCAGGTTCGAGTAGGCCACCGTGGACACCCGCACGTCAGCCCCGACCGGGAGAGCGCCGGTCCGACCGGCACGGGAGCGGCAGGTCAGCGAGTACACCGACCTGAGCCGCCAGGTGCAGGAGTCCGGTCTCATGCGCCGCCGCCACGGCTACTACTGGACGCGGTTCGTGGTGCTCACCGCCCTGCTGGCGGCCACGGTCGTGACGTTCGTCGCCGTGGGCCCCTCGTGGTGGCAACTGGTCACCGCCGCTGTCCTGGCCGCGGTGCTGGGGCAGGTGATGTTCCTGGGACACGACGCCGCCCACCGCCAGATCTTCGAGTCCGGCCGATGGAACGACTGGTCGAGCCTGGTCATCGCGAACCTGTACGCCGGGATGAGCTACGGCTGGTGGCAGCACAAGCACTCCCGGCACCACGCCAAGCCGAACCAGGTCGGCGCGGACCCCGACATCGCGACCGACGTCATCGTGTTCCACACCGAGGACCTACCGACGGCCCGCACAGGCCTCACGGGGTGGCTGACCCGACGCCAGGGCTGGCTGTTCTTCCCCGTCCTGCTGCTCGAGGGCCTGAACCTGCACGTGTCCGGAGTGAAGACGATCTTCGGTCGCGGGCCGGTCAAGCGCCGCCCCGTGGAGATCGTGCTCATCACCCTGCGCCTGGGCGGGTACCTGGCGCTGGTGTTCTGGATGCTGCCGGTCGGGATGGCGTTCGCGTTCCTGGGGGTGCAGCTGGGGCTGTTCGGTCTGTACATGGGGGCCGTGTTCGCCCCCAACCACAAGGGAATGCCGCTGGTTCCGCGTGACGCGCGGATCGACTTCCTGCGCCGGCAGGTGCTCATGAGTCGCAACATCCGCGGCAACCGGGTGATCGACACGTTCATGGGCGGCCTGAACTACCAGATCGAGCACCACCTGTTCCCGAGCATGCCGCGTCCGAACCTGCGCAGGTTGCAGCCGACCGTGCGCGCGTTCTGCGCCGAGCACGGCATCGCGTACACCGAGACCAGCCTGCACCGCTCCTACGGCATCGTCATCCGCCACCTCAACAAGGTCGGGCTCGCCGCCACCGACTCCTTCCAGTGCCCACTCGCGGCGCAGTACCGCTCGTCGCGGTGACCCGCCTCGCCTGACACCCCTCGGTCGACCCAACGCCGGCCCTCAGGGCCGGAAAGGAGCCAGCACCATGAGCGCAACGCCTGTGCCGCACCCCGCACGCCGCGACGGATCGTCGGACGCGGTACCCGCGCCCTCGGCGAGCCCTGGAGCGAACCTCGACGACATCAACCCGTCCTACGACTCCCAGACCGATGCCGACCGCGACGCCGACGACACCGGTACACCTGCCGCGCCGCCGACCAGCCCTGGGCCCGACCCGGACGACATCAACACCTCGTCCCGCACCGCGTGACGAGCAGTGCACCTCGCCCGGACGGCCAGGGTCGGGTCCGCCACGGCCGCGTCGTGGGCCTCCGGTGTGAAACGGGTCGGGGACGCGCGTCCGGCCTCCCGAGGGGCTCGAGGCGCCCGGAGCGCACGAGGATCGCTACGGGGACGCTGGAGCACCGCGGGCGGCGCCGCGGCGCCCTCGGAGCGCGCGCATGAGCATGGGCCGGTCGTCGGGGCTGGCCGCGGTGATCTCTGCCGCCCTCGGCACCCCGCACAGCGGGGGGCGCGCACGGTGGTTTTGCGACGCGGCGCGCGAGGTCCTGGACGTCGACGGCGTGTCGCTCGCGCTGCCCCATCGGCACGCGGGCGCCCGGGCACTGCTCGCGGCGACCGATGACATCACAGCGGCGATCGAGGCCGCCGACGACGTCCTTGGGATCGGTCCCACGCACGTGGCGGGCGCCGGGACCGCCGTCCTGCTCAGGCCCGAGACCGCCGCCCCGCCATGGGGTGCCCTGGTCGCCCAGTTCAGCAATGCGCCGGCACCGCGGTGGGTGCTCGCCGTGCCGGCGCGCGACCGTGACGCCGTCGTCGCGACGCTGCTGGTCCACACCGACCAGCCCGACGTCGTGCAGCAGGCCGAGTGGGTCGGTGAGGTCGCAGAGGCCGTCGTCATCATGCTCACGGCGCGCCCGCCCGAGGAGTGGCTCGAACCGGCTCTCGCCGCGGGCGACCTGACGAACCAGGCCATCGGCATGCTGATGGCAGAGCACACGATCGACGCGCACAGCGCGCTGGACGTGTTGCGCAGCCGCGCATTCGCCGCCGGGTCACGGCTCGACGTCGCCGCTCTGCGCGTGCTGGGCACCCGCCGCGACGATTGCTGAACCGCGACCGCGTCGCCCCGAGTTGGGTGGCGCGGAGCGACTTAATCTGCTGAGAGCTACTACCGGGGCCCGATGTCCAGCTCGATCACGCCCGTAAGGCCGCGACAGCCGCTCGGGTCTGTCCCGAGTGCGTCGGTTACCGTCCCATGGGGAGCGTGACGCGTACGACGAAACCCGATGAGGATGGTGCGAAGTGTCCACGATGCAGGAGCCAGGCTGGCGTGACTACACCGCCGACCACACGTACTGGACGGGTCGTCAGCGAGGTGAGTACGTCGAGGTCGTCCGCCTCCACAGCGGGACGTTCGCGGAGGAGGAGATCTGGGGGTCGTACCGCAGCACCGGCGCAGCAGTCGGAGCAGCAGCACAGCTCGCCTACCTGCAGGGTAAGGCCGACGCCGAGCGGGAGCTCAAGACCCGCCTGCACGAGGTGCTCGACTCGATCGGACTCGGGGCGCTGCCGGTGGTTGCACCCGACCTGACGCCTCACGAGACGGCGCAACTCCCTGCTGACGACCTCGGATCCGGGCGCTGAGGCCCGCCGACGCGTGGTGACATCCGGAAGTCCCCACGAGCCACGCACCTCGTGGCCTGTTGCGTCGGGCTGACGCGGCGGGATGGGGAAGGCTCGCGGGAACGCCCGAGATCAGCCCGGCAGACTGCCATTTTAGAACCTCCGAGAGCCTGAAAGACGGTCGGGAATGCCGCGGTGAACGACCCGGTCGATCACCGCGGCCGCGACGTCGTCGAACTGCTGCGCATCATCGAGGCGGGCACGATCGATATGCGAGACCTGACCCGACACGTTCCAGGACGACATGTGGGGCTTCGACTCCCTGGACGCCGCGCTCGCGTCCGTCCAGCCCCACCTCGACGCGAACCCGGGGCTCCAGGTAATCGTCGCGCCTTGATCGCGGCGGGCCACCAGAACGACCATGAGGTGAGGGGGAGCGTAGAAGCGGCTCAGGTGGCGATGCGCTCCACCGGTGCGATCTCCTCGAGCGCCGCGATGATGCTCGTCGGGTCACCCGGCACCCCGAGGGTTCGGGCGCTCGCTGTGAGCGGCGAGGTCCCAGCCGCACGCAGCGCCGCGGCCGCGCGGCGCAGCGTGGCCGCGTCGGCCGAAACCACGATGACGAACGGCCCGGACCGACCGTCGGCGAGCTTGACCGACAGGCGAGGGACCGGGGCCGCCCCCTGCAGCGCGGCGACACGGTCCGGCCGGTGACCGGACCACACCGACACCGTGCCGTCGGGCTGCTCGACCTCGACGACGGGTGCCGTGGCGTGGCCCGCAGCGACGTACCGGTCCCGGTCAGCAGGGCGCTCGCCCAGGTCGAGCACCTGGTGGGGGACACCCAGGCGGGCGAGCTCGCGCAGCGTGGCGCGGCAGCGCACACAGGTCGAGCCGGTCGACCAGACCCTGACCACCGGCGCGGTCACCGCGCACCGCCAGCTCGCCGGGCGACCGCACGCGCCTTGGTCGCGGCGAACTGCCCGCCCGCGGCGGCCACCTCCTCCGCCCACGCCGCCTGGGCGGCGGCCCTGCGGTCGAGCCGGTCCGCCAGCGCGTCGTCACTCCAGCGGGCGACCTGCCCGAACAGCTCGTCGCGGCCGAGCTCGTCGCGGAGCCGCTCGAGCTCGATGCGGGTGTACCCGCGGTCGGTGTCCATGGTGGCCTCCATGCCTGGTGGGTGTGGGTCTGTTGGTGGCGTGTGGGTGGTGACCTCGGGCAGCAGGGAGGTGGTCACCTGCCGCCCGGGGTGGATCAGGCGGCGTGGAGCCGCTGCAGCTGCGCCGGGGCGAGCCGCAGCGCCAAGGCCGCGACCTCGTCCAGCGCCTCGCGCTGGTCGGCGGTCTCGCGGGCGACGCGCATGCCGTGGCGGTGGTCGCGGCGGCCGCGGCACGGCCGGCACAGGCCCGCCACGACGTCGCTGCGGATCTGGCGGCACGCCCGGCAGGTCGCCGTGGTCGCGGCGATGGTGTTGGTCATGTCGTCGTCCTCCTCGTGGTGCTGCGGGTCATCGGGGCCCCGAGCGCGGCCAGGCGCGCGACGAGTGCGTCGCGGGTCACCTCGGTGGCGGCCACGTGGACCACGGCCTCGGCGTGGGCGTGGGTCACGCCGATCACGGTGCCCATGTCATCTCTCCGTCCGTCGCACCCTCGTCCTGGGCACGGACTCATCGTCTGGCGGATCGCTGCCTCGGTTTTCAGACCCGCACCTAAATCGCAACGCAGCTACGCGGCGGCGAGCCGCTGGACGTCGTCGAACAGGTAGGCCGGACGCCCGTCGCGCTGGTCGACCCGGGTCAGGCGACCCCGGTTCGCCCACTGGCGCACCGTGCCCGCCCGGACGCCGAGCTCGGCAGCGGCCTGTGCCGCCGTGACCGTCCGGAGCATCTGCGCAGCTGCGCCGAGCACGAGGTCCACCGTCACGGCACTCACGGCAAGCTCGACCGGGCCACGATCGAGCAGCCGGTCGGCGCGTACGGCGAGCCGACCGAAGTCGCGAGCGGCGCGGTGCGCTGCATCGCACTCGCCGGCCATCATGGCGAGCTCGGCGACGTCCAGCAGGTCGCGGACCGGGGGCGTGGCCCTGCGGGGAGGGCGCAGCGGCCCAGCCACCACGGCGCGCAGCGCGGCGCGGTGCGCGCGCGCCGCGCGTGCGATGTCGACGGTCAGCGCGCTGGCGGCTCCGCCCGGCATCGGGGACTGCCCTGTGTGCCGCTGGTAGGTCACGCGCTCACCACCGCGGGTGGAGGGGTGCCGGATCGCGGAGGCGGCCTCTGCGAGCGGGCCGGCGACCAAGCACGCCAGGTCCACGGCGCTCTGCGCCAGGGTGGCGCCCATCAGAAGGCCGCCGCGTCACGGGGCTCAGCCGGCGCCAACGCCACGGCGTCGAGCCCGACCTTGGCCGCGGGCACGACCCACCCCCGCGGTCGCGTCGCGATTCCCAGCGGCTCGGGGCAGCGCACCTCGCGGCCACCGGGGTAGCCGGCCGCGCTCATCGCGGCCGCGAGCTTGGCGGGCGCGATGGTCCGACCGGCCGCGCGCATCGCGCCGGTCACGGCGGCGGAGGTGACCACGACGCTGGCGCGGTCACGCGACAGCCGCAGCACCGTGGCGCCGCGCGGTCGCTCGTGCTCGCCGGGACGGATCTCGCTGGGCACCCATCCGAGGGTGCTGGGGTCGGCGACCGAGGGCTGGGTGCCGTCGTGGGCCTCGACGACGATCCTGCGGGCCGCGATCTGCTCGGCGACCTGTGCCAGGGCGAGCGTGGCCGGGTCGCCCGCGGCGTGCTCCTCAGTGCCGCCGTCCACGAGACGGTTCAACGCCAGGTCGACGAGGTCGCTGTCGGGCAGCAGGTCGAGGACGTCCGCCTCCTCCGCCCAGTCGTACAGCGCCGCGAGCCCGGCGGAGATGACCGATACGGCCTCCGCGGCCCTACTCGTACCGAGGTCGGCCATCGCGAGGCCACGACCGTTGTCGCCGTCGCGGCGCAGGGCGGCCAGCGGGTCGTCCTCGCCCTGGACGCGCCGCGCGAGCCAGCGCAGGTAGTGCGCCCACACGGCGCGCGCCAGTCCGGTGCGGCCGTAGGCCGCAGCGAACTGGTCGACCGGCCCTCCAGCGGTGCGGTCGACCTCGCCGTCGACCAGCTTGAGGGCGACCACCCGCTGCATGGTGGCGGCGTCCGGGTGGGCCTCCTCACCGGCCATGAGGGCGATGGTCGCGGTCGAGGACCGGCGGCGCAGGCCGCCCTCCTTGGTCGCCTTGGATCCGCTCGCCCCGGTGTAGCCGGCGCGCGCGAGGGTGCCGAAGGCCTGAATCACCGCCAGGTCCCCGTCGCCACCCTGCAACTTGAAGTCGTCGGCGAACACGACGCCGTCACGGCACCACGAGGCGATGGCGGTAGCGGAGGCTCGCGAGGAGTCCGGCAGGTCGATCGCGAACTCGCTCGGTCCGGTCGGCGTCCAGAACCAGGCGGCGGCGCCGAGCAGGTGGCCCTTGCCGACCTTGGGCAGCGCGTCGAGGTAGACCGAGCAGCGGCGCGACAGACGCAGGGGCGCGGCAGCCATCGCCCCGATGAGTGCGATCCCCACCTCGGGGCGGGTCGGCGCCATGTCGATCAGCGCGGCGAACGCGCGCACACCCTCGCGAAGCTCGTTGCCCTCGGCGATCCGGTCGAAACCGATCTGGCCCAGAGCATCGGGCAGGGAGTCCTCGTCGGAGCCGAGCGGCGGGCCAACGGTCAGCTCGGTGGTCACGCCGGTGGCGCTGATCGACCCGGCGGGCGCGGCCCAGACCGGCCCGAGGTCGGGGTCCACCACCCATCCGGTGGACACGAGCTCCTCACGTGCGGCACGCCCCGCCCGGTCGCCGAGGATGCGCAGCACGTTGCCGAGTGCGACTCGGTGCGCCGGGGTGGCGGGCACGGCGACGGCGGCGCCGGCGGCGTCCACCACGCGGGTGATGTCGGTGCTCTCGGAGTCCGTGAGGCGGTCTGCGCGCGCCACCCTGCCGTCGACGCGCACGATCTCGACCGTCCACCGGGTCGGGATCCCGTCCACGGAGACCATCTGACCCGTGGCGGTGGTCCGGACCTTGCGGGTCGACGCCGACCGCCACGGGATGTAGTCGGCGATCTGCTCCAGCGCCAGCTGGTTCTCACCGGTGACCGGGTTGGCGCGGTTCGCCCCGACCCAGATGCCGTGCTGCGGCCCTCCGAACACCGCGAGCAGGCCGTCGGCGACGAGCACCTGCTCGCCCTCGCCGTAGGTGAGCAGGTCGCTGACGTCCAGCATCGCCTCCGCCATCTCGGACGCGGGGGTCACGTCGCCGGCGACGACCAGGCTCCCGGCGGTCGGGGCGGTGGCCGTGGCGGGGCGCCGCTTGGCGGCGGGCTTGCGGCCCAGGCCGGTGCCGGCGGCGTCGAGCAGGCGCTTGAGCATCGCGGGGCGCGAGGTCGGGTCGGGGTTGGAGCCGAGGAAGTCGTCCAGGCCCGTCTTGAGCCCGGAGATGATCTCGATCAGGCGGACCTTGGAGGCGCCGGCGCCGGTCTCGAGGTGGCCCTTGAGGTACTTCGCCGCGGCCCACACGTCGGGGTTGGTCTGCCAGTCGGCATCGAAGCCCAGCCAGACCTCCGCGCCCTGCGGGACGAGCTCGCACAGCACGGACAGCGGGATGCCCTCGGAGGACCAGTTGCGCGCGCCCTGGATGCCGAACACCAGGAAGTCCTCGGGGGCGTACAGGGACGCCGCGATGGTCTGCTTGGTGCCCTCCACGACGAGGACCTTGGTGGCCACCCCGACGCGCTCGGCCATGATCGCCGGGACGTTGATGATGGCGCCGACGCCGCCGGCCTGGGCGTACTTGCGGATGCCCTTGTCGGGGTCGACGAGGTGGTCGTCCACGCGCATCTGGTACGTGACGCGGTAGTCGCCACCGCCGAGCGCCTGGCGCAGCGGGAACACCAGGCCGGTCTTGCCGTGGTTGCCCTGGTGGTCCAGGTCGGTGCCCTCGAGCCCGTCGGGGGTCGAGCAGGACCAGATCCCCCAGGCCTCGGCCTGCTCGCGCGAGATGCCGGCCTTGGCGAGGATCTGCTCGTGGTTCGGGTTCAGGCGGCGTGCGGTCGCCATGATCGTGCTCCGTCCATCGTGCTCACCGGCCCCCGTCCGGGGCGGCAAGAGCACGATCGCTCGGATCCGAGGTTCACCCGTTCGGGTCTGCACCTAAAGCGCAACGCTGCATAGGCTGGTCCTACCAGCGATGACGACGCGGGGATGGACGGCACCATGACGCTCCTGATCGACCAGCACCCGAGACTGGCGCCACTGATCATCGGCACGGTCGACGGCCGCCCTGTCGAGGCGCTCGGCTCCGGGTCCGGGGTGAAGGTGCGGGCCAGGTGCCGCGGCTGCGGAGTGGTCCGCGAGCTGCGCGTGGTCGACCTCGTGCGCCGTCCGACCTGCCGGGCCTGCGCCCCCCGCAAGGGCCGCAGTGACGCCGCGCCGTCCGGCAGCGGGCGGATGACCCTGCTGGAGTGGGCGATCGACCGCGCGATCCGAGTCGGGGACGCTCCGCTCTCCCCGTGCGTCGAGTGCGAGCGTGACGGTGGCCCCGGTGCCCGCGTTCCGGTGCCCGCCGCCGTTTCCGGCCCCGCCTCGGTCGCCGACCTGCTCGCCGGTACGCCTGCCGCCCCGACCGTGGGGTGGGCGGTCCTGGACCGCCCGTGCGTCCACCGCCCCGCCTCGTGGGGCGCCACCCTGGCCTCCGAACTCGTGTATCCAGGCGACGCCTCGGTACCCGCCGCGTCCACGCGACCGCTGGACTGGCACTGCCGCCTGTGCGGGCACGGGTGGACCGCGGCGCCCGCCGACCGGACCGTCCGCGGGCGGGCCTGCCCCCGGTGCACCGAGGCCGGCCGCCGATTCACCCTGGCCATCCGTGCGGGCGCGCGCCGCCTCCCGATCCCCGGCAGCGTCCTGGCCGAGCTCGTCGGTATCGTCCGCGACGGGGCCGGGGAGCCCGTCGACGCCGAGCGCGCCCCGCATGTCGAGGCCGCACGGACGATGGTCCCTGTCGTGCTGGACCCGGGCACCCTGGTCGACGGGTGGCGCGTCGACGAGGCGCCGGTCACGATCCGGGCGGTGGCCGAGGGCACCGACGCCCGCCTGGCCATGTGGCGGTGCAGCACCTGCGGGCACGAGTGGGTCGAATCGATCTCCGACCGCACCGACCCGGACCCCGTCGCGGGCACGGGCGTGTGCCCCGTCGAGACTTGGACGCGCAAGGAGGAGGCAGCCAAGGGTGGCGTCGACCGCTCAGGGGCGCTGCTCGACGACGAGGGGCACGCCGTCGTGAACCGGCACGCCGCCGACCTGAACCGGGCGCTGTGGGCGGTCGCGGCATCCGGGGGCGGGATCGACGTCGGGTACGCCGCGACCCCCGAGGAAGCAGCGGAAGCCGGCGCCGGACGAACCCCCCGGTACCTCGCCCGCATCGCCGGACTGCCTACGGCACCGGTCGGCACCCCGAAGGCGCTGCCCCCCTACCCGCTGCTCGCTGACACGATGTACGCCACCGACGTCGTCCATCGTGCAGGGAAGCCGATCCGGGACCGCCTCGCCGAGGTCCGCAGCCACTTCGCCTTCTCGCCGCTGCAGCGGGATCTGCGCGGCGAGGCGCCCCAGGGGCCGCGCATCCCGGCCACCTGGGCGCCGTACCTCGCCCCTGCCGCTCGCGCGGTCGCCGCCCGGGCCGCAGGCCGCGCGGTCGCCGCCCGGGCCGCAGGCCGCGCGGTCGCCGGCCTCACCCCAGCGGAGATCAGGGGCACCCAGCCGGTCCGCCGTCCGGTGCGGACCCGCCCCCACCCCGGCACTGAGCCGTGGTAGGGCGCTGCGGGGCGCGGCACCGGCGCATCCTGTCCGCCGCCGTCCATCCCCGTCCAGCCCTCTGTCCACGCGAAACCGCCTCTGACCTGCGGTGATGCGGCTGTCCATCCTGTCCAGAGGTTTGGACGCAGTCAGATACCAGCAGCGCGGATACTCACGGGTGCGGGGCAAACGGACGCAGTGTGAGTGTTCCAGTTGTGTATGGGTTGAATCTCTATGGACAGGGTGGACAGACACATCTCTCGCTACTAAAAGTGCAGGTCAGACGCTGTTTCCAAGTGTTCTTCGATCTGGACAGCCCTTGGACACGAGTGGACAGCGATGGACAGCCTCAAGTCGTGTCCCCTGGGCATCGCGACCGTAGAATGGTCGTAACGCTCCGCGGTATTCGTCATGCCCTGGAGCTGCGAAGGCCCCGCTCCGGCGGGGCCTTCGCCGTTGCTGTCGCCGCCTGGTCGAGGTAAGCGGGCCGTCCCCCGCGCTCCCGGGCGGCGACAGCAGCTCCCTCGTCGAGACCCCCCAACCAGGGAAGGAGGTCGCCGTGCCCACTCACCCCGGTGCCCCGGCCGACTGGCGCGACTCCGCCTCCTGCGCGCAGTCCGACCCCGAGCTGTTCTACGCCGACTCGGCGGCAGCCAAGGCCGCCGCCAAGGCCGTCTGCGCACGCTGCCCCGTCCGAGACACCTGCCTAGCCGTAGCACTGGTCACCGGCGAGCGATTCGGCGTCTGGGGTGGGCTCGACGCCGACGAGCGCGCCCGTCTCGCCCGCCCGCCCCGGGCGGCCTAACCCCACCACCCCAGCCCTCGCCGCACACACCCGCGGGGGCGTCGTCGTCCCTGCCCGAGGAGGTGCCCATGCCCCGCCGCAGTCTCGCCGTCGCATACGCCGCCGCGCAGCGCGCCGCCGCCCGCAGCGGCCTCGACCTGCTCGTCGCCGTTACTGCCGACGGCGGCGGCCACGTGGTCGTGGTCCCCCGCGACGAGGCCGAGATCATCGAGCCCGCCGTGCTCGACAACCTGCCCGAGGAGCTGCTCGCTAGCCACGCCGACGTCCTCGCCCAGAACGCGACCCGCGTGCTGGTCGACGACGCGCGTGACGCGCGTACGCGGCGCGGCCGAGTCGCCGCGGCCTGGGACGCCCTGCACGGCCGCTGAGCCGCACATCCGACCTGCACCCGCAATCTCGCAGCCCGAGAGGAGCCCCCCATGACCGATCCCACCACCCCGACCGAGCCGCCCGAGGCCGCCGAGGCCGCCGAGGCCGCCGTGCAGCGTCCGCGCCGCGGCGCGGCGATCGCCATCGCCGGAGTGCAGGTGGGGGCCGCCGTCGTGCTCATCGCGGTCCTCCTGCTCGGAGGCCGCGGGCAGAGTGACCCGGCACCGCCGGCAGAGGTGTCCCCGGAGCCCTCTCCGTCGGCGACTGTCGGCCAGGTCGAGAAGCAGGTTGACGACGTGCTGGCCGAGCGCGTCGAGGACGGCTCGACCGAGCCGGTCTACGACCCCGTCGACCCGGCCGCCCTGCCCGAGCCCGTCCTGTCCGGCGACCTGGAGGACGAGCAGGTCGACCCCGAGGCGTTCGCGACGTTCACCCGGAGCGTCGTGGCGCTCGTGTGCTCCTACCCCGAGGAGGACGCTGTGGCGGCGTACGACCGCCTCGGCGACGCCGGCGTCCAGCTCTACGCCGACCAGCAGGTCATCGACTCGAGGTCGATGGGCGACCTGGGCTACGCGCGTGCCGACAGACTGCGCCTCGACGGCACGGCCTACGTCTTCCGGCACGTCGCCGAGGCGTACGCCTACCCGGTGCCGGCGGGGTTCCAGGTCGACCTGTCGCCGCGCGTGGGCGTCGATGTCACAGCGCTCATCCCGGCCTCGCCGGCCTGCTCCTGACCCCGCTTACCGCTCACCCCTACCCGAATGGAGGTGCCTACCGATGCTCCCGTACGTCCTTATGTCCGTTGTGCTGCTGGGTCTGGCGGCAGTCGCCTACGCGGTGGCCCCTCGGGGCGTGAAGGCCGCGGTCCGCTCGGTCGGTCGGTTGGCCCGCTCGGCGGGGCGGTCCCGGATCCGGGTCGCGGTCACCGCCACGGTGGTGTGCGCCCTGCTGGCCGCCGTGGTTCCGGCATGGTGGACGGCGGGCCTGGCCCTGCTGTGCGCCGCGCTGGCCGCGGCGGCGGCTGATCGGGGCTCGCTGCGCGTCGACGACCCGGCGGTCCTGGTGGCGCTGGGTGGGTCTGCGGCCAGCCCTGCCGCAATGTGGATCGCACAGTCAGGACTGCTCCCCGACCTCTCGGTCGAGGAGTGGCTGCCCCTGCTGGCGGCGGGGTCCGTGGTCGTGGCGGCGGTCGCTGGTGCGTGCGTGGGGCTCGCCCGCCGTGGCTCGCGCGGGCCGCGTCTCTCCGAGGCGCACGTCGCGCTCGGGGTCACGGAGGCGGCCGCACTGGCCGCCCGGGTTCGCCTGCGACGCACCCGTGATGGCCGCGTCTCGATCAGTCCCGTTCCGCCCGCCGCTCGTGTCCGTTCTGATGTGCAGGAGCGGGTGGCGCAGGTCTGGCCGGGTTGGGCGGTGGAGAGCATCTCGGATCGGGAGATCATCCTGGCGCGTGAGGGGGTTGCCTCGGCTCAGGAGCGGGCTCTGCTCGCGGAGACGGGCGGCTTGATCTCGGCTGTCCAGCCGATCGTGGACCCGCCGGCGTGGCGCCCGAGCGCGATGGCGATCTTCGGACCGGCGCCCTGGCGTGCGGGGGACGTCGCCCGCTTGGAGGATGTCGTCGCCGAACGTGGCCTGAGCCTGGTCGAGATCGATCTCGACCGGGGGCGCGCAGTCGCCGCGGCGATCAGCGGCCGCATGCATGCGCTGCGTGAGCAGGTGGCTGCGGTCATGGGCTGGCGTCCGACCGAGATGGAGCTGCTCGCTGAGGCCGGGGAGGACGGCCGGCCGGCACGTGTGCGGGTCGAGCGCGCACCGGTCATCCCCGAGGCGGATCGCCGCGTCGAGGCGTGGCAGCGCGCACTGAACGACGCCGTCCCGCCCGCCCGCGGGGACCGCTGGCGCGTCCGTGACCTGCGCGGCGGTCGCATGGAGGCCGTCCGGGTGGCCGATCCGCTGCTCGCCGTCCAGGACTACGACTGGCGCGCGCCCGCGTCGCTCACGGGGGTGCCGTTCGCGGTCGACGAGGAGGGCTCGCTGGTCACCCTTGGACTGCTTGAGGTCAACCAGCTGCTCGGCGGCACACCCGGTGGAGGGAAGTCGGGCGGCGTCACCGCCCTGCTGTGCGGGATCAGCCGTCTGGAGCACGTGGCGTTGGTCGGTCTCGACCCCAAGAGGGTCGAGCTCGCCCCGTGGGCGCCGCGTTTCTCCCGGGTCGCGAAGCTCGAGGACGACGCCACCTCCGTGCTCGAGGCGCTCGTCGAAGAGATGGAGCGCCGCTACGGGTGGCTCGAGGAGCAGGGACTCAAGAAGATCACGCCGAGCGAGATCTCGAATGAACTTCCCCTGCTGGTCCTGGTGATCGATGAGCTCGCGGACTTGGTCTCGGTGGGCGCGTCGAAGGAGGAGAAGGAGGCGGAGACCCGGCGTTCCACGATGATCCGCCGCCTGATCGCCAAGGGACGGGCCGCGGGGCTGGTCGTGATCGCCGCGACCCAGAAGCCGCAGTCCGACGTGGTCCCGACGGCCCTGCGTGATCTGATCCAGTTGCGCGTGGCGTACGCGACGACGAACGCCGCGATGACCGACACGATCCTGGGCGCCGGGATGGCGCAGAACGGCGGCCTCGCGCACGAGATCTCCGCGGATCAGCGCGGCGTCTGCTACCTGGTCTCGGAGACCTCGCGAACCCCGCGACGCGCGCGCACGTTCTGGGTGCCTGACGAGGAGGTGGCGGGAATCGCGCGGCGGTTCGCTCAACTGCGCGTGGAGCTCCCGTGGATGCCGCCTGCCCCGCAATCGGCGGCCGCTGCCGCTTCCGCTTCGGCTTCGTTCGTGGCCGAGGAGGTCCAGATGCAGGACATGCAGCTCTCTTGGGACGACCTCGCCGACCTCTGACCACACAGCCACCCATCACCACCGCCCCGGCGCCTTCACGGTCCCGGGGCGGTGGTCGTTCCGGGCGCCCCATGCGCCCCGAGAGGAGCTCACATGCCCTTCACCAGCGTGTTCGCCGCGGCCGCCGTGCTCGCGAGCATCATCGCCCCGGCGGCCGACGGCGCCCCGATCATCCTGGCCGAGGACCGCACCGTGCAGATCGAGGCGGGCGGCCAGATGGAGATCCCCCTGACCGAGCTCGTGACCGGTGCCGAGACGCCCGTGTTCTTCTCCGGCGATGTCTCCGCCGAGGGGCCCTGCCAGGCGCAGGCCGGCCGGGCGTGGGACTCCCTCGTGATCGCGGTCCCGCGATCGGCCACCGGCACCTGCGAGGTGGCCTACCGGCCGCGCGACGCGCAGACCGGGAGCGCGCCGCTCACCGCCGGCGTCGTCACCGTCGAGATCACCGCGGCGGGCGCCGACGACACCCCCGCGGCGGACCGCGACGAGGGGTCCGCCGCCGCGGCGCCCGCCAGCGACGACCAGGAGGAGGTCGCTCCCGAGACGGCCGGCGAGCCGGCGCCCGAGGCCACCTCTCCGGAGCGGGCCACGGCGGCCAGCACCGAGGAGACGATCACCGTCACGCTGCGCCGCAGCGACCTGCCCTACGTGGGCGGAGCCGCCGCGCTGGTGCTGCTAGTCGCCCTGATCCGCCGTGCCGTGCGCCGCTCCCGCCGAACCACCCCGCCCTCCTCGACCACTGCCGCCCCGCTGTGGGCGCCCACCGCTACCACCGACTACGAGGAGCCCCGATGAGTGAGCCGACCCCCGCCCCTCAGCCCGCAGCCGGGCCGGCGCAGCCCGCACCGTCGGGCGCCGCCGGGATCAAGGAGTTCGTCCTCCGCGTCGACGCACTGCCCCACCAGTGGAGCGTGCTCGCGGCGATCCTGATCGGGGGCGCCGTCGGCGTGATCGGCTACTGGCTGGCGCAGGGAGGGCTGCTGACGATCGCCTCGACGATCGTCACGGCGTGGTGCTTCGCCTACGCGCGCTACACCTTCGCCGGGCGGAAGCCGGCCGAGGGCGCCGCGTTCGGCGCGACCCGCTCGCTGCTCGCCACGATCCGCGCGGACGCGGCGGCGTTCACGGCGTCCCGCAGCGCCCTCGCGCGGGCGCTGATGGCCCTCGGCTACGCGCTCGGGTTCGCGGCGCTCCGCGAGCTCGCCGCCCTCGCGCTCGGGGCGATGGCGAGCCCGCTGCTGGCGATCGCGGCCGGCCTGCTCATGGCCTCCATCATCGCCTCCCCGGTGCTCTGGAAGGCGATCGCCGGGAGCTTCGCGGGCTCCACGAAGCCCGCCGCCTGACCCGCCCCACCATCACCCGCCCCGGGACCTTCCCGGGGCGGGCCGTCGTGCTGCCCGCAGCGGCAGCAGGAAGGAGGTGGCCCTCCGGCCCAATCACCCCCAACCAGCCACCACCACACCTACCCGTCGCCCCGGTATCCGGCCCCGTGCCGGCCCGAGGCGTCGTCGCGCCGGAGCCGCTCAGAGGTTTCGGCGCATGTTGGAAGGGTGGCGGGGCCTCGTGCCCCCGTCATCGACCACAGCATTACCGGCGCCCTTCGGCGCTGAGCGAGAGGGGAAGCACATGAGCACCACCCGTACCCGAACCGCAGCCACTGTCATCGGGGCCAGCCTCGCCGTGGCGATGACGGCCCTGCCGGCCGCCGCGACCATCGCCGCCGCCGACGAGCAGGCCGACCAGACGCAGTCCACCGTCGAGCCGACGGTGGAGACCGAGGAGCCCGGCCAGGGGGTGGAGACCGACCCGGCCCAGGAGCAGTCGAGTCCCGCGCAGGACACGGTCGAGCCGACGGTGGCCGCGACCGTGAAGCCCGAGGAGCCCGCCGAGCCCGCCGAGCCGGTCCAGACGCCGACGCCGACGCCCGCTGAGGCCCCGGAGGCGTCGGTCCCGGCCCCGCCCACCGCGTCCACGGCCCGGGCCGCGACCCACACCGTCACGGCACTGTCCACCGCGACCGGCTGGGGCGCCGCCGGGTTCACCACTAACGACCCGGCGAACGTCGCGGTGGCCGTGGTCGACGGCACGACCGAGATCACCGCGATCGCGTGGGGCGGGAACTGCGGGTCGACCGGGGCGCCGCTGTACGCGCTGGACTGCGACACGACCCTGATCCCGGCCGGTGCCGCCGTCACGACCCTGGCTGCGGGTGCGCGCGCCGAGATCACCGACACCGGCACGATCATCTACACCCCGGCCCCGGGGTGGACCGGATTCGACCTGCTCGAGGTCACCGACGGCGCTCGGACCACCCAGGTGCGGGTCATCGTCAACGCGACGACCGGCGCCGTGAACTCGGGCCAGGAGCTCCAGGCGACGCCGTCCAGCCCCGTCGACGGCTTCTACGTCGCGGACGTCTACGCGATTGATGCACCGGCGGGTGTGGCCTACGTGACGGTCACGGGCCTGTCGGGCGTCGTGACCGGGGTGCAGGTCTTCGCGAGCGGCGTGCGCGTGGTCGGCCCGCTGAACGCGGCCGGCGGCTTCGACGGCGGGGCCGCAACGCTGACCGTGTGGTCGCTGGACGGTGCGGCGTCGAACGTGACGGTCACGGCCCCCGCGACGGTCACCTCGCCGTCCACCCCGCAGACCCACACCGTGTTCGTGGCGCCGGGCGCGACGCAGGAGGTCGACGTCCTCGCGCGAGCCGGTCTGAACCCGGCCGAGCTCACGTGGTTCGAGGTGACGGGGGCGACCCCGGACCTCACCGCGCGGGTCTCCGCGGACTGGACGATCCGCGCGACGCTCGCGCCGACGACCGTGCCCGTGGACGGGTCCCGCGACGCCTCCTGGGTGTCGTGGCGGGCCACGCTCGCCGACGGCTCGACGGTCGAGGGGATGCTCTACGTCTCCCCGCAGGCCGAGGCGACGCTGCAGCCCGCGACCCAGCGGGTGCTGACCTGGGCCGGCGCGCCGGTGACGTGGGACCTCACCGCCGGCAACGAGGGGACCTTCGAGGGCGACGGGCTGACCGCCGCGACGTCGGACTGGGCCGTCACGCCCGGCCCCGTCGACGCCAACGGCTGGACCGCCGGCATGGTCGCCCAGTCCGGCGACGAGGTCACCTTCGCGCCCGCCCCGGGCTGGGTCGGGACGGTCAGCGTGCCGGTCACGTTCCGGACCGCGATCGAGCGGCAGGACGGCGTCAGCTACGCCACCTCGACCTCGACCTACGTCGAGGTCGAGGTGCTGGGCCCGGTGGCGACCGGCAAGACCATGTCGCTGAACACCGGCGAGTCGCGGGCCGTCGACCTCGCCAGCGATGCTCTGTGGGGATCGACCGCAGACCTGACCGCGTACGGCGACCAGCAGGTCACCGACGGGGACACCGAGCAGTCCGGTGACGAGCCGGCCCAGTGGGTGGACCACCCGACGGACTGGGACGTAGTCGGGACGTGGACCGGTGCGGTGGAGTCGGGCGGGCGGGCGACCTCGGGCACCCGCCTGGTCGTGTCAGCCTCCGGGCAGGCCGACCTGCGCGAGGCCGACCCGGTCGTCGACGCCGAGCTCGAGGCCGACGGCTTCGACGGCGCCCTGGACGTGACCCGGGCCGTCGCGACCCTGTCCGCCGCCACGGCGCAGGCCGCGTCGATGCCGTTCACCCTGGTGACAGAGTCGGGGCTCCGGGGCGAGTCGGCGGCCTTGGACATCACTGTGGTCGGCGGCGAGGTCCCGCCCGAGCCCGAGCCGCAGGAGCCCGGCGGCAACTCGGAGCCCTCGGCCCCCGAGGTCACGCCGGCCGAGCCGGTGCGGACTGAGCCGGTCATCCCGAACCCGGAGCTGGCCGCGCTGGCCGACCAGGAGCCGACGCCCGCCGCAGCAGCCATCCGGTTCGAGACGGGTGTGCCCACTGCGTCCGCCGAGGTGGCCATGCTGCCGGGCGGGTCGCGGATCGGTGCCGCTGCGGCGCTGGTCGGTATCGCGGGGCTGGTCGGGCTGGGCCTCCGCCGTCGCCGGGCGTCGCGATGAGCACGCCCCGGGCCAGGGTCGTGGCTGCGGCACGCGCCGCTGCCACCACCCTGACGGCGGGTGCGCTGCTGTGGGGTGCTGGGGCGTGTGACGCGTCGCCCGCGTCATACACCCCGGTCCCCGTGGTGGCCGCGGCGCCTGCGCCGGCGCCGACCCCGTCGACCACCGCGGGGGCGAGCACCACAGCCCCGGCGCGCCCCGAGCCGGTGTCATACACCGAGGGTCACCTGCGGGTCGGCGACCTCGTCGACGTGCCGGTCGTTGAAACGGTCGGCGTCGACGAGGAAGGTGTCGTACGTCCGTCGACCACGACGGGTGCCGCGCTGGCGGACCTGCCCGGCGTCGCGGCGACCGTGTACGTGATGCACGCGGGAGGGGCGACGCCCGGCACGGCGCTGTCCGCCCGGGACGGTGATCCTGCCGTCAGGGTCGGCGTCCTCGTCGTCACCCCCGACGGCGGGACCGCGAACGTGTCGGACGTGTTCGTCGCCGACAAGGACGAGACCGGCGAGCGCGCCGCCGCCGCGTTCGCCGACGGTGCGAACGTCGTGGTCATTACGTGCCGGCCGGAAGGCACGGCCGTGTCGACGTCGAACGTCGTCATCGTGGCCCGCCGCACATAGGCGCATAGGCCTGGCGGGCGTACCTCTCCGCCCGTCGCCGGCGCCGAGCTGTGGTCACCCGGCGCCACAAGCCCCCACCCGGATCCGCTCCGGGTGGGGGCTTTCTGTGCGTCCGGGGTGGTCAGCCGGCCTGCTGCTCGGCGACGGTGTCGTAGAAGTCGCCGGCCCCGAGCCCCTGGTTACCGGTGCCGGCGAGCCACAGCCCGGCGAGGGCGGTGACCACGACAGCAGACGTCAGGGCGCCGAGGCGCTCGCCGATGGTCGGCCGCGCCGTCACTGGTCGGGCCCCGCGCCGTCGTACCTGGCGTCGAGCTCGGCGATCCGGCCTTTCGTCGCGCCGCCGGTCTTCACGAACTCCTGCCCGCGCTCCAGGCCGTCGCCGACGGTGCCGACGGTGCTGTGCGCGATGGCGAGCACGAGGAGCAGGGCCACCGCGGCAGCGAGCGCGCCGATCACGACGCGCAGGCGCAGCGCCGGCGGGTCGTGCGGCGTCAGGTCGATCTCGATCGGGTACGTGCTCATTGGTGTCCCCTCTCCGTGGTATCCGCCGGTGGTCGCGGCGGGGGTGTGGTGGCGCTCAGCCGTCGCACTCGTCAAGGCCGAATGCCTGGCCCAGCTCGCCCGTACCGGTCTCGACCGGGCCGATCTCGTCGAGAATTCCGTTCATGCGCATCGCCTCGTTGTTCCGGTCGACGCCGTTTACGAGGCGCGCGAGCGGCTCCAGCGCGTCGGCGGCGGCGCACGCGCCGCTCTCGGTGACCTTGACCGCGGAGGACTCCGGCTTGCCGACCGCGGCGAACTCGCGCCAGATGGTCGGCCCGTACTCGAAGATGCCGGCGATGACCGCGACGAGAGCGGCGACCTTGGCGAGCGCCCACACTCCGCGGACGATCCACTCCACCGCGCGTCGCAGCGCAGCGTCGACCGCGTAGGTGGCGCGCAGGATCGCCGCGCGAGCCCGACGACCGCGCGTCGGTGCGGCCGGTCGCTGCTCACGCTCCCGCTCCCGACGCTGGGCGTCCGCGTCCACCAACTCGATCGGCGCGACCCGCCGCGGACGCAGCGCCAAAGGGACGTAGTCGGGGCCCCAGGGACCGGTCGTCGTGGTGGTCATGCCGCCTCCCCGAGCTGCTCTTGTTGCCTTACAAGAAGCCTACGACATTGCTTGGTGTCTTACAAGTGGAGATGTTCCGCACATACGGGTGCCATGACCACGTCCACGAACCGTTCGTCTGCGGGACGGTCTCGGCCAGCTGCCGACACGCCGCCCGGGGCCGTCCAGAAAGCGCGTCCCGGAACGTCCGCCATCCCGATATCTGGCCTGGCCCTTGCGGGACCGACTGGCGCGCTCGTCGGGTACGCCCGCGTCAGCACCGACCGGCAGGACGAGGCGATGCAGCTCGATGCCCTCACGGCCGCCGGCGCGGCCCGCATCTTCGTGGACCGGGGTGTCTCCGGCTCGGTGCCGCTGGACGAGCGGTCGGCCTGGCGCGATCTGCTCGGCTATGTCCGAACCGGCGACACCGTCGCTGTGTACCGCCTCGACCGGCTGACGCGCCGTGGCCTGCGTGACCTCCTGCAGGTCGTCGCGGACTTGCGTGAGCGGCGCGGCGTCGGGGTGCGGTCGCTGACCGAGCCCATCGACACCGGCGGCCCGGCGGGCGAGCTGATCCTCGCCATCGTGGGCTGGGTCTCCGAACAGGAACGCGAAACCCTCCGCCGCCGAACGCGAGATGGCCTGGCGGCGGCCCGCGCGCGGGGGTCCCGACCCGGCCGCCCGCCCGTCGATCCGGAGAAGGTCACCGCCGCCCGAGACCTGGTCGTCGCTGGCCACAGCATCACGAGAGCTGCCGCCGCGGTGGGCCTGGGCCGCTCCACCCTGTACCGCGAACTCAAGGAGGCTCGATGAGCACCCAGACCTGCGACGACACGACTACCGTGCCCGCCACGATCCCCGCGTGGCTCGTCGACGAGGTCGTCGCCGCGCTGCCCGAGCCAGAGGTCGCAGAGCAGATCTGGTGGTGGCGCCCGGGCTGCCTTGAGTACGCAGTCCCCGGTCGCGACTGGCTTCGCCGGCAGATCGGTCTCGTCCTGCCCGACTCGTTTGGTGCCGTGCGGAACGGCCTCACCGGCGCGTTCGGCCAGGTCGTCCGCGTTGGTGGCGGGTTCGCGGTCGAAATCGGATTCTCGGCCGAGTGGCCCTCCCAGGTAAGCAGCGACGGCTTGCCCGACGGCGACTCGGTCGTCGCGCTCACCGAGGTGGTGAGAGGCAACGGCGCACCCGCCGCGGTGCGCACCGGCCGCCGGTGGCGCCTCGGCGCGGTCGCGGCCGCCGAGGTCGCCTGGACCTGGGTGTCCGAGTCGCGCCTGCCCGGTGGGTACGCATCCAGGCCCGCCCTGTGATGCGCATCGACGCGTGTCCCGACCACGTCCCGGCGTGGGTTTCGGCGAACGAGCCCGTCGCCGACTCGGTGCTGGCCGTCGCCGAGCTCGAGTGGCGCCCCGCGGGCACCTCCGCCTGGCTCGGGTGCCGCGCCGGGGTCGAAGAGCTCTGCGACCTGCTCCGCGACTGCGGCGCGGTCGAGGTCCGGCAGCCCGGCGTAGCTGATGGTCGCTCCGGCCTGGCTGTGCCGGTGGGGGCCGGCTGGGTCGTCCAGATCCGGGCATCGTCAGCGGACGGCGTGGTCGACCAGGTGGGGTCGCTCGGCGCCGCGCAGGTTGGCCCCCGCGGCCGCGTCAACGCCGCGGAATGGGCTCGGCCGGCGTACATCAACTCGGCGGGGTGGGTGGTCCGCCGACTCCGCGCCGCGGACGCCCTCGCCCAGTGGGTGGGGGCGGCGGCGCTGCCCTCCCTGGTCACCACCGCGCTATTGGCGCCGGAGTCAGGGCGGTGAACACGGGCCGCCTGGTGCTCGACGGCGTCGACCCTGAAGCCGTCGGCGGCCCCCGGGTCCGTGTCGCGCTCGCGCGGTCGGCGGAGCGAGCGCTGCGCGCCGGTCGCGGCGTCGACGCCCTCGGCCCCGTCAACGAGCTACATCTGCACCCTGCAGCCTGCAGCTGCCATGCCACCGCGGTGCACGTCGAGGGGCCGCACGAGCTCGCACGATGGCTCCTCGCTCGCCCGCACGACCCAAGCGCGCCGACCGCCGATCTGCTGCCCGTCGCGCTCGCCGCCCGGACTGCAGCGGCTGTCGGTACCGGCTTCCCGCTCCCGGCCGCCGTCGAGCTCGGAGCACCACCGGGGCTCCGCTGGCAGATCTGGACGCCCGACGGCGGTGGCTCGACCCTCGCCGTCCTGCTGCACCCGCGCGACGTCGTCACGGCAGCACAGTGCCTGCCCGCCGCCGGGCACATCGACCTGCAGCTCGCCGGCTCCGCCATCCGTGGCGTGACCGTGGTCGTCGACGAGCCCGGACGCTGGGTCATCGAGTTCACTCGGCCGCGCGGGTACATCGTTCGCGAGCTCCGCGCCGACTCGGTCGCGGACCTCGGCAGACATGTCGGCGCGGCCGTCGAGTGGCTCGCCCACCGCGGATGAGAGGCGCGCAAGCGGCGGGCCGACTCCAGAGTTTCCGGCGGGTAAGCGGCGGGTCGGGCCCCGTGGACGGCCGACCGGGTTCGCGATGCGAGCGTTTCCGCTGGTCAGCGCCGCGGTCCAGGTGGGCCCCGTGGGGATCGAACCCACAACCCGCGGATTAAAAGTCCGCTGCTCTGCCAATTGAGCTAGAGGCCCGGGTCGTGCGGGAATTGGCCTGAACAACCCTAGGTGAAGACAAAGGGAGAGGTTCCGGCGCGTAGCCGACCCCGTTGCTACCCGGTGACAGCGTACCCGCGCGCCGGGTCGGTCGAACGCGCTACGCGCGCTCTTGAGCGGTGGACGGCTGTCGCTCGACGAATCGACCGGGCACAGCGAGTGTCTCGTCGAGGACGTCGCGCAGGATGGGGTCGTCGTCGTCGGCGGCTCCGTCGCGGAGCAGGCGGCCGCGTCGGTCGACCGTGAGGTGCGCGGTCCGGACGACCAGGAGCGTCAGGCCGTGGGCTGGGACCTGCGCACGCCGGCGGTCGTCGTAGATGCGGCGCTGCTCGCCGCGATGGACCCTGCTGACCGTGTGAGCCGTTCTGGCTTGTCAAAGTGCGCGACGGGGCGGTCGTGCTGGCGCTCGTACACCTCGACCACGAGGTTGAGGTCCGGCCAGAAAGCGTCGACGGGCAGGGCGCTCGACCGGCCGGACCGACCGGGGTCGCCCCGGAGCCAGTCGGAGCGGTGTTCCCTCAGCCCTCGCGCGCCGAGGAGCGTGTCGATCCGGTCGAGGATGTAGCCGGCCTCGTGGTCGGCCCGTCGCCTAGCCAAGGCTTATCTCCGGGCCTGCCCTCGTCGTCCTGATGCCGGGCGCGTAGCCCTTGCCGACCATCCACACCAGGACGTCGAACACGCGCAGGAGCGAGATGTCGGTGCCCAGGCCCGCCGCGGAGTGGATCTGCACGAGTTGGGTTTCGCGAGCGCATCCGTCGGAGTTCAGCCACTGGTTCAGTGGCTGCCACAACCGCCCGTCGATGAGCCCCAGCTGTTCTCATCCACGACCGAGTCATAGACCGAGAGGAGGTGGGGGCGTTTGCGGGCGAGCAACTTGGATGCCGTCGTGGGTCCGACGTCGCGGATCGACCGCAGCAGCAAGAACGTCTGCCAGGCGGGCCGCGAAGGCCCGATCACCTCGGGGTCGACCGCCGCGAGCGTCAAGTCGGTTGGTATCTGCCGCAGGAGCTCATGAAGCTGGTTGCGGCGGTGCATCAGGATCTCGAGCGCGGTGTCGCCCACGACGGGGATCGAGAGCATTGGGACGGCGACCAGGTCTTCAGCGGTGAACTCGTCGGCGACCTCTGGTCGGTCACCACCACCGCCGAGCCGCTCGAAGTGCGCCCCTGTGAACCGACCCGTGGGGCGAGGCAGGAAGCATGTGCGAACGACCTCAGCCGCTTGCGGGATGCGATCGAGCGCGAAGTACGGGGTGAGGCGTGGACTCGGAGAGAGCACTACGCATTACCCGGTGCGGCCTCTGCCGAGGTGGGTGTTGACGGCTTCGTTGCTGGCGGTCTGCCTATCAATTGTTCATACCCCTCGGCCGTTGCCAACGCGTTGATCATCCGCTCGATCAGTTTTGGTGTGTACACGAACTGGCCAAAAGCGGGCGAGTACAGGCAGTAGCCGTCAGACTTCCCGAGTTGGTCCTTGCTCCCGGAACGAACGGGTCCGATCTGCCACATTTTGCGCACCTTGGTAAAATCGTTTACCGCGAACGTGTAGGGGATTTTGGCTTCGACCGCCTTTGCCGCGGCCGCGGGAAGCCGCTCCCCGCCATGAATCGCTTCGCGATACTTCTCCGCGACGATAACGCTCCCTTGCTGCCCTAGAAGCGCTTGCAGTTCCTCATCGTCGAGTTCGTCCTGGCGTACGAAGTTCAGGGCAAGGTCCGCCTCGGTCTTGGGTCCCTTCATCGGCATCAGCAGTAGTCGATACGCGAACTGCTCATGGCTTCGGACATCGTCGGTCAAGGTGGCCTGGAACTGTGAGATAAATGACGAAGTCGCGGCAGGGAGGCCCCGGCGCAGATCGCGCTGCTCCTCGTACCTCGCGGGGCTGAGCGAGTGTACGAAGACCGGAAACTTGAGCTCGCGGCCCAGGCTCTCCGCCGATCCGAACCGGTGTACAAGTTCGGCCTCAAAGTTCAGAATGCAGGCGTGGGCCTCGGCGGCTGTTGCTACGAGGACGGAGTCCTGGTATCGATGCTCGACATGGTTGCGCAACCCAATGAAGAACTCGATGTTTGCACGGACGGGATCGCCGTCCTTGAATTCGTGCCTGAGGCACTGGCTTAGATCCCATGTTCGCTTCGAACCGTCAGGGTTGCGCTTGAATCGACGCTGCGGTCCGGACTCGCGGTAGTAGATTTCGACGTTTCGTCGCATCCGATCGGCGTGGATGAGGTTCTGCCAACCAAGATGGATGTGAACGATGAAATCGCTAAACGAGCGGCGATCGCCTGGACGATTGTAAAAATCGATCGCGACTAGCGACTGCCGTCGCGCTTCCTCAAGCGTGTGTCGCCACGCAGGTGGTCGCGCCATGGCGTCGTCCTCCATCTTCGGGGGCTGCGAGCGGGCTGCGCTACCGGGCCTCGTTCGATGCGGGCCGAGAGGGCACTTGGTATGGCCCCACGATAGGCCCTGGCCCGCTCGGCGGAGGGGATTTTGGGGTCGCGCTACTGAGACTAGGGGCGTGTCACCTCCTTCTGCTCCTGGGACGATGCGCACCCGGGGTTCTAGTCCGCGTGGCCGTAGTTTGCTGGGCAGTTGTCAAGGTACGGCTGTGGAGCTTGACGGGGTACGGTGGGACAGGCGTCGAGTGGTGGTCGCACGCGTTCTCAGAACGCCGCCGGGGAGCCCCGTGCCTTGGGCTGGGTGGTCGGCTTCAGTTCTCGGGTGATGTCGAGCTCGAACTCGACGGCGGCCTTGCTGGTGCCGGCGATCTCGACGGCGGCGTCGAGCCCCTGGGTGTCGCGGGTGTGCTGGACGTGCTAGCGAGCGGCTGAAGCCGGGAGTAGGTCGGCGTGCTTGAGGCCGAGCGCGGCCGTGAGGGAGGTCAGCGCGCGGGTCGCGGCGCCACCCGTGAAGTCGCCTGCATCGAAGGCGCCTCCCCTGGGGCGGGCCAGCAGAAGAGCGTCCCCGTTCCCGCTGCGGGGGTCGACGGTCATTGCCAGGACGGAACGGTGGAAGGTGCTCAGCGGGAGGAAGCGGGCGTTGCGGTTCGGAGTGCCGCCTGCCAGGAACGTCTCCGGCTCGTCGTCGCCGCACAGGTCGCTGTGGCATGCGCCGGGGAGCTCGCCGAGGCGTGCGCCGGCGTCGCAGATGGTGTAGACGGTGGCGGCGTACCGCTTCTGTGGGTGGTGGGCGGCAACGAGTGCCCAGGTGCGGGCGAGGACGATCTCCCGCCGCGCCGGCCCGGCATCGCCTGCGCGGACGCGCGGCTCAGCGTCACCTCCTCGTCGGTCAGCGGCCGGGCGACCCGCAGGCCGCATGAGGGCAGGCCCAGGTCGAGCGTCGGGTCGCCGTCCGCGAAGTTCAGGTGCCGCAGCGTTCGGTACAGGGTGCGCACCGCCGTGCGGCCCGCGTGCTGGGTGTGCACCTGCGGCGGGCACCCGCCGCTCGTCGGAGCCAGGACGAACGACGCTGCCTGCTGGTGCGTGACCTCGATGAACGTGGCCACGCCCTGCGCCGCAAGCCGAGCGGCGAACCGGTGCACCGTCTCAGTCATCCGGTCGTACGTCTGCGGGGAGTGCAGGTCCGAGACCTGCCAGTCGAGCATCACGCCCTGCAGCTCGTCGTCCATGGCCCTCACCCGTCGGTGCGGGACCTCGTCGGTCGCCAGTCGTCGTGCCATGGGGAGTCACCTCCGGCGCCGAGGCACCCACGGCCTCGTAACGCGCCGACAACGTGATCGGGCAAGGCCCTGCGGCATCCGCCCGGCGTTTCGGGCCTGTGGCGCGTTCCGCGAGTCCAGAATGGTTGCGTGGTCAGGATCTTCGAGATGAATGCCGACAGACAGAGCGCATGGCGGGCGATCAGGCTGACGCGCGCGACACTCCCAGCCGGCATGGCCGATTCGCGACGTCTTCTCTACGCGAGCTCACTCGAGCAGGCCGAGCAGCAGTTCCGCGCGGCGGCCTCGGTGGGACCGGAGTCGAGACCGCTAAACCTCTTCTACGGGCTGTCGCAGGCCGGGCGTGCGATCGCGGCCGCCCGCACGCCGGACGGTCAAGGAATCAGCCCTGTGGTTTCCGGGCACGGACTGAAGGTCCACGAGTTCGACTCGCTGCGCCCCGGCGGCGACATCTTCGACCTGCACGTACGCGGTGAAGGGGGCAGAAACACCTCCTTCGGTCGCCTCTCGTGGCTGACGGGATCCGACAACCTGCAGCCCGAAGGCGTCAGCCTCGCCGCAGTGTGGATGATGCTCCCCGAGGTGTGCCTCGACTTCCCGATAGACGGGTATCACCCCACTCAGTTCGTCGACGCCCACGGCGACTCCTTCACCCTCGCGGTGCCGAATGAAGACGAGAACGCGGCAGCGCTCCGCGTTACGTACCCGCAGCTCCAAGGAGCTGAAATGGCAGATGGGGTGTCCGGGTACACAGGTGGAGGACCTGGTGACGGGACGCCGATGCGCCGCTTCAACCTGCCGGATGCATCGCGGACCTTGAGCAACTACCGCGCGTCGTCGGCGCTCATGCCGGCGTGCCGGGAAGGCGGCGGGTACCTCGACCCGCTGCTCGCTTGGTGGGTGATGCTCTACGCCCTGTCGATGCTTGCCCGCTACCGGCCGGTCGAGTGGACCCGAGCCATCGATGTCGACAAGAGCCCCCGCGCGGTCTGGCTGGAGCAACTGCTTGACAAAGCACTCGACGCCGTTCCGCTCCAGCTCCACATCGCGCTCACGGACGCGCACCCCAGCAGGCGATAGCGCGCGGTGCGCCACCGCCACACGAACGCATGACGTCCGACGCCCCGATATGAGCACAGTCGAGCGCCGCAGCTCCTCGCCGCGTCGAGGTCGTACACGGCGCTGGACCACATCGACCATGGCCGGATCTTGCGTGCCTCCGAAGCGCGCCCATGGCCGTGAACATAATCAACCCATCGCCCTCATCCTCACCGTGTCCGACCTGCGACCACGACCGTGACGCACACGTCTTCGCCGTGCTGCCCACCGGGCACACCACGCCCATGGGCCTCGTGCTCTGCCCCTCCGACGAGTGCGAGTGCGCCGCGACCTGGCGCGCCGGGACCCGCCAGTGCACCGCGGACGAGATCCACGAGACGCAGGCACTGGTCCGCGAGACCCTGGCCCGCATGGGCCTGCCCATCCCTATGATTCTCCGCTGACGTGTGGCCCGGCTGTTGCCGGGCCGCACGTGTGCTCCGCAGAGCGCGGCGCGACGAATGCGCGCCCGGCCGCGTCAGCCCGTCGCGACAAATTTCACGAGTGTCCACACGCGCAGTTCGCCGTACGCGCCGTGCTCGTCGAGCGCCGGCGCCTCGGCGTAGGCCAGCCGCCAGTACGACGGCGCGGGCATACCGCGCTCGACCAGGCACCGCGTCAACGCCTGGCGGCTGGAAGCAGCCAGCGCGTCGAGGCCCGGGCCGGCGTGCGCGCTCAAGTCGAGGTCCTCCTGCTCGAGGACAACGAGCTCGTCGCCGTCGGTCAGCACGAACTCCGCGAAGGTGACTTGCCGGTCTCCAGTGAGCTCGATACGGACGGTCGCGCGCTGGACACCGGCGTCGAGCAGTTCCGCCCACCGTGCCGGCACCGAGAACCTGACGACCTCGCCAGTGGCTGCGAGCTCCAGCTCGCCGTTGTCCCAGTCGACGTCCAGACCGAAGAAATCCGCGTCGTAGGCGACAGCGAGCCGCGTCAGCAGCAGCGCGGCGTCCTCCGCCGTGTGCTCGCCTTCGCGCATCCTCGTCCATCGCGCCTCCGCCGCGTCGACGGCGGACACGGAGACGGCACCCGTCCACGACCGCCCGCCCGGGGCAGTCAGAGTGACCACCCCGGCCAGCGGCCGGCCTTCGCTATTGAAGTGCACCCGGCCCGACAGAGTAGTCGTGTGCCGCAGCTCGAACCGTCCGTGCAGGTGCGTGGTGTCGTCCATGCCCGCCATCGTGCAGCGCGAGCGGGACACGATCACTGATCGCTCCTCCCACGCGCACACCGTGGAGCCTTGCCCAATGCCGCCGACTCGACGGCGAGCACGGTCGCGGGATGACGAAGAACGAGACGACACGGACCGAACTGCGGATCGACGAGGGCGGGCGCTGGCTGCTGCGCAGCACCACCGTCTGCCTGCTCGACCTCGACGCGATGCTCCTGTTCCGCCAGCGCGGCCCGGGCAGCCCCGACATGCCGTACGACGACCAGTGGGTCCGTCTCGTCGAGATCGCATCCACCCGCGACGACACCGGCGTCATCCGCGTCGGCGACCGGCACCGCTTCCTCACCGAGCCCGCCCCGACCTCCGACGAGCACCGCTGGTGGATCCCACGCACCTGCACCGCGATCGAACCGCTTGACGACGACGCGTAGCCCGTGGCGAGCAGAGGCGCCGTCAGCGGCCCCTACAGGACACGGGCTTCGGGCTGTTGAGCTTGCGCAGCCCGGGCCCCGTACCGGGCATCAGCGCCGTGTCTCAAGTCATGGCGCGGCGGGCGCGCGACTGCGTGCGGCGACTGCGGGCTGCCGATCACGTCGGACGGTGCCGACAGCACCGCACCTTGAGACCTGAACAGTGATTCGCCCAACGGACCGGGAGAAGGCAGCCACCGACGAGAGGAGGTGATACGGCCGGCTGCCCTCCCCACCACAGGGGCCACTGCCACGGAAGGCGAGGCCAGCACGGTGCGCGACGAGCACCACCGGTGCTCCGCACGACGGGCCGCCCCCCGTGACCCGCGTGCCAACAAGGAGGACGACATGCCCACCACGACCCACATCAGCGGCCTGCGCTTGACGCGCCACGTCGCGCGGCTTCTCGAGGTCCGCGACCGTCTCGCTCTATACGTCACCGAGCGCGAGAGCCACAACCTCGACGACGCCCACGACGTGTTCATGGCGATGGTCGCCGTCGAGGACCAGCTCGCCGTCCAGGCGCCGCAGGTCCACGCGAGGCTCGTCGCAGCGTGGGCCACGGCGCACGAGGCGATCGCCCACGAGCCGGGCGAGTTCAACGCTCGGTGTGGGACCTGTTGTGGAGCGAGCGCGAGGCCGAAGGCCGAGTCCGGTGCTGCCGTAATGGTCAACCGTGCGGCAGGAGACAGGGCGTCGCGCCCCTGCGTCTGTCACGGGACGGTCTCTATGGTGACGCCGGGAGGCTGAGTCAGGCAGTGAGCACACGCACGCGTTCGGTGTGCAGCAGCGGGACGTCGCCGGGTCCGGACTCGTGGTCGTCGATCCAGATGACCTTGTGGGTGTTCAGCGCGGGGTACCACTGGCGACGCCAGTGGCCGCGCACCATCCAGCGGTGGTCCGGGCGGCGGCGCTCGGCGGCGCCCGCGGTGGCCTTCTGCTCGATGGGTGCGCTGCGGTAGACCAGCACCGCCTGGCCGTCCGCGGTTGCTTGGCCATCGTCGCGCGGGACCGTGCCGACGGTGCGTGGGGCTCTCCGTTCGCTGTGCTGCGGTGGCAGTGTGGCGTACTCGGTCAGCAGGCGAACGTGCCGAACGGCGCCGTCGAGGGTGTCATCCTGCCCGGACTGCCACGTCTCGACCTGCCGGGGGTTGTCTCGTACCCGCAGCAGCGCGGCGCCGAGTTGCCCGCGGGACACCAGCGCGGCGCGCAGGTGTTCGCCGTCGCTGGTCCACGCCACGACGCGGGCCGGTACACGCTCGTCCTCCTCAGTGGTGGCGGCCAGGTACGCGAACCCAGCTAGGTCGAACGGGCGGGTCGATGCGGGGTGCGCGACGGCAGGGGAGTGCCGGTATGCGGCGGTCTCGGCCACGGCGTCGGGAGTCATGAACATGTAGTTCCCTGCGGTAGCGGCGCGGGCCAGCAGTGCGGCGAAGGTCGCCGCGTACTCGACGGCGGCCACGTCGGCGACGACGCCATCGCAGAGGCGGTCCAGCGTGGGGCCGACTGCCAGCACGCCGTGCGCGCGTGCGTACGCCGACAGCAGCGGTCCTGGTGTCTGGCCGCGGCGGTGGGATGCGATCTGGCGCGCCAGATCCAAGCGTGCTTGCCACAGAGGTCTGACCAGAGCCTCGGCCTCAGCGACCACGGCCGCGGCTTGGGGCACACCGTGCGGACCGTCGTTGAGGATCTTGCCGAGGCTCGATGTGAGCTTCTTGGCCTGGACCAGTGTGGACAGGTGGTTCTCTGCGGTGACGGCCACGAGCGGAACCGGTAGGCGCGTGTCGATCGTTGTGCCGACCATTCGCGCCTGGATCCGCACGATGTTCGCCCCCTGGGCCAGTGCGTCCAGAGCGGTCACCGTGCTCTGGGTGTTCAGGGGGCGCCGTAGACGTGCGGGGGTCACGTGCACCGACGTATCCGGGCGTCGGGTGGTGTCGCGGCACATCGCGGCCCAGTGTGCTTTGTCCGTGGGGATCCCCGCGGCCGTCCATGTGGCCGTCTCCGAGGCGCTGAACCCCAGCGCGGCCCAGTCGCTGTTCGCGCGCAGCACTACGTCGGCGCGGGCAGCGGCCGCGACCGCCTCGGGGTGCGTGGGGTGCTCGGGCTCGGGCAACGATGTCTCCTTGAGGGCGATTCGTTCTGTTCCACGGCGCACGGATGGCACCCCTGCAGAACCCAGAATGTAGGTGCCGACGGACATGGCGGCCCGCGACATGCCGGACTTGGCGTGTTGGCCTCGGCGTCGATCAGCGCGCAGTCGGTCAGGCCAGCAACGGGCGGTGCCACGACTGGCGCCGCTACTGGGCTCTACGGGTCGCTGGCCTGCGTTCCGAGGCGCACACAGGCGCGTCCAAGCTGCCGCCGTGTGTGGCGTTCCCCAGTGACGTCGATGCCGTTCTCGGGAGGGGATCAGCTCGTCCCCGGTTGCGACGCGGGCAGCGCCCGCCAGGCGAGTCGCAACTGCCAGGCTTGACTCAGCGCGGACCGAGCGCGCCGACCCAGGCGAGATCTGGCAGCCCCGCGGCTCTCCGCGGGGGACTACGTGCGCGGGCGCGCAGAGCTCCCCCGTCAACGGCGTCCGAACCGCTTCGCGCGAGGTCGTGCGCCAGGCAAACTATCGAGCAACGGCGCGTGTAGGGCGATGGTTGGTTGGAGCGGCAGATGAGCGAGAGCGATAACGGCACGGAGGATCCCGCGACGCGGGATCGACTGGGCTCGGTCACTGAGCGACGCGAAAGTGACGACCTCGTGCTTGTCCGGCACGGTCGCGGCGACGATCATGGCGTCGAGCTTCTCCGCTTCGACGTTGTCACCAGGCTCCTGCGCATCTTCCCCAAGAGCTGGCGTGGCACCAACTACGGGCCGCAGTTCAAACAGATCATCGAGCTCCAAATTGATGGTTTCGAAATGGACCTCGATGACTACTCCGGATACAGCGAGCGGTTCGGGCTGGCCATGCTCAAGGGGCTGCCGAAGGGGTTCGGAGCGGTCTACGAGTACGGGCTGGGCATCAGGCAGGAGTACCGAGGGCTGATCCGATCAATCGAGGAGCACAGCGGGTGCACCATCGTCCGGCTCGTCGGTACCGGGCAGGAGGAGGGGCAGCGCGGAGACGTTTACCACCTTGCCCGCTCGCGCTTCGAGTCTTATCGACAGGCCGTTGAGCGGAACAAGTCTCGTGCACGGACAGCGACATGGCGCGTGAACGAAGCCGAGCGCCACAACGCCGTGGCGGACCTCTTCGGACTCACACACGTCGAACCGAAGTACGCAAAGCACCCGATCATCAACGCCATCACTGAGGAGGTCGCGACCGGGCGGGTCATGACTCTAGAAGACCGGACCGCACTTCTCGACGAGGCGCGTGCCCAGGCGAGCGAGGTCGCGCGGGAGGCGCCGGAGCGCTTCGGGAAACTGCGCGACGACGTCATACTCGTCTCCCTCGAGGAGTTGATCGGCCGGTTCGAAGCCGGGTTGACCGGCGCCGCAGCCAGCGACGAAGCTCACTGGCAGAGGTTCTTCCGCGAGAACCCGTTTGCGCTGCAGCAGGTGTTCGGGACTCCCATCGTCCAGAAGCGTGAGCAGGCTCGCGTCCGCGAAGGCGACGTCGACGGCGTGGGCGCGCGGATCACCGACTTCCTTTGCATGAACACCGTCACACGCACTGCGCTCGTCGTGGAGATCAAGACACCGACCGCCCCGTTGATGGAGCCTCAGCCTTACCGCGGCCGAGGCGCTTCTGCGGCGTACGCGCCGCACCACGCTCATCTCGCCGGGGCCGTCGCACAAGTGCAGTCGCAGGCCGCTTCGGTCCCCCAAGACTTGGCCCCTCGCCTCTATCGAACGGCCGACCTAGTCGACATGGACCCGTGGCACACGAGCGGTGCCGTGATCGTGGGCCGTGTGGGCACCCTCACCGCAGAGCAGCGCGAGTCGTTCCTGCGGTATCGCGATGGTCTGACGCGAGTGACAGTTCTCGGCTTCGACGAGGTGTGCGAGCGACTCAAGGCCCTGCGTGACCTGTTGCGTGCGGGTTCGACGGGGGATGAGGGTGCCGGGCACGAGACTCAGACGCTCTGATCGCCCCGGCGGTGCGCCCTGCCGGAGCCCCGGCGAGCGAAAGCTCTGACCCGACGTGGATCAGCGAGGCCGTCGCCGGCGATCGCGTTCCATCCGGCGAGTGATCGTGTACCGCAAGGACGTGCGTCGCATCCCAAGATGGTTCTCGCTGGGATGCCTGCAAAGCCGTCTTCTCCCTGGAAGGAGCACATTTCTCCACGTCCCAGAGGCCCGGTGCACCCGCCAGCCTAGCGGTGGCACCGGGCCTCCCCGTGCGGCTCAGCGTGCCCGATCCGGCGGTTCAGCGGCTCACCGCGTCCGTGCCACCTCCCGCAGGAACCGCGCCGACCGCTCCTGCAACCCGGCGATCCGCAGCTCCCGCATGATCAGCAGCTCCTCGTCGGTGGCCTGCCCGGCCTCGGTGCGGGTGGGCTTGCGGCGCACGTTGGTGGAGCAGCGGAAGTCGGTGCACAGCAGGGTGCCGATGGTGTCGCCCTTGCGTCCGGCGGCACCGGCGCGGCGGGCGACGTAGAGGCCGACGTCGTCGGTGACGATGACGTCCTCGCACCAGCCGCAGACGGCCTTACGGCGCTTGCCGGTGCGTTCGGCGGCGCGGAGCAGGACGCCGATCAGTTCGCCGTCGACCTCGGCGACGACGTAGGAGGACAGCGGGGCCCTGCGGTCACGCCAGCCGAGGAAGTCCAGGTTGTCCCAGTCGACGGCGTCGAGGTCGGGGAGGGTGGCGTTGGCGGCTTCGCGGCGGGAGGCGTTCACGAAGGCGGCGCGGATCTGCTGTTCGGTCAGGGCATGCATGATGACGGGTCCTTGCGATGGCGGTGTGCGGGGTCGACAAAATCCCGCGTCGCCGGGACCTCAGGGGGTCAGGCGACGCCGGGGCAGTCGGGCGTGATGCAGGCCATGCAGGCCACCCCCACCATCGGTGCTCCTCGTTCGTCATTGCTGCGGACCAGGGGCGACGGTACGCCGGTCATCGGGCGGGTGCCAGTGTTTTCCTGCCGGGTGCTGAGGCGAACGTGCCGTACGGGGGCGGTGCAGCACATCGGTCGGCAGACGGTGTCGCTCAGCCGTCGTCGTCGGCGGAGCCGTTGAGCGGATCGGTGGAGCTGGTGTCGGTGGGTGCCGGCTCGGCCGGCCCGGGGCTGGTCGGCGCGATGGTGATGCTGATCGTCACCGCGGCGCTGCTGCCGAACTTCGCGTGGGCGATGCCCATCGTGGGCAGTCCGAGGGCGAGGGCGAGCAGCACGATGGCCAGCGTCAGCCGCTTCCGGTCACGCGAGCAGGCGCGCATCGTCCTCCACCTCCCGTCGGCTCGGGGCGCTCGCGGTCCGGGATCGTCGTTCGCGGAGCAGGGCCAGTCCCTCCAGGGTGGCGAGGGCGGCGAGCGGGGGGCCGAGCAGTACCAGGCGACCGACCGGCGACCCGGCCCAGTCGAGCACCCAGCCCCACTTGGGGTGGACGTCGAGCACGATGCCGCGGACCTGGGACAGCGGGGTGGCGTCGGGGTCGGGGTTCAGGTTCGCGTCGCCCTTGGTGAAGATGTACGGCCGCATGATCGGCTCGCCGGTGTCCGGGTCGAGGGTGGGGACCATGCGGCCGGTGTCGGTGTCCTGTTGCATCACCGGCAGGGACTGGAGTGCGACGATCCGGTGGGTGACGAGCTGATCCGACCCGACCGGCCAGAACGAGGCGACCTGGCCGACCCGGAGCTCGGAGGGGTCGCTGATCTGGCGCAGGACCACGGCGTCCCCCGCGTCGAAGGCGCCCTCGGCGGAGCCGGACATCGACCCGGAGGTGACGATCATCAGGCGCTGGTCGTTCAGGGTGAACCACAGCGGCACCGCGACCGAGACGGCGTAGGCGAGGCCGAATAGCAGCACGATGGTCCACAGCCCGGCGGTGACCACGCGACGGCCCGGGGTGGGGGGCGTCTGGCGGTGCCGGGGCGGCGCGGGCGCACGACGGTCGTAGGCCGGTTGCGTGGCGTGCACGCTCCGGCGACCGAACGCGGCGGGTGCTGTCATCGGGTCACTGGTGCGGGTTGGCCGCGTCCTGCTCGGCGTTGAAGGTCAGGGTGAGGTCGGCGCGGGAGTCCTGGTACTGGTTGTCCAGGTCGGGGACGTTGACCCGGACGCACAGTTCCTCGCTGGCACCGGCGATCAGGCCGCGGCTGGCGGTGGTGAGGTCGACGGTGCTGCCGGACAGGCCGTTCGCGCTGCCGATCGGGGTGGAGGCGCCGATCCGGTCGGCGGAGCAGCTGGCGGCGGGCACCGCGAACAGTTCCATGGTGAGCACCTGGGCCAGGCCCTTGTCGTCCGGGCTGGTGGCGGAGTACTGCACGCCGTAGGTCAGGGCGAGCGACCCGGCGTTGTTCACGGTGACCGGGGAGTAGATCGAGTCCCCGGGGGCCAGGTTGCCGGGCGGCAGCACGAAGGCGACGTCCTCCCCGGCCTCGATGTCGACGGTGCCGGTGACGATGCCGGTGCGGCCGGTGTCGTCGTTGTCGGTGAAGATCGCGGAGGTGACCAGCGTGGTCAGGCCGACTCCTGCCAGGCCGAGGATCGCGACGGTGCCGACCAGTCGGCGGCGGCGCGCGGGGTCACGTCGGGGGGCCGGCGGGGTGATCATGTCGCGCAGCAGGTCGTCCATCGGTGGTCCTGACGAGTGAGCGGATGTGGGCTGTTCGGGTGTTATCGACCCGACTCTCGGGCGACTTGAGGTGATGTGTCGGATTTTTAGTCACCCAGTCGGCGCAAGTGTTCCACGCCCAGTCTTTCCGCTGGTAAGGCCGCTGCATACAGGTAGCCCTGCGCCTGATCGACGGTGAGCTGACGCAGCGCGTCGGCGGTGGTCTCGTCCTCCACGCCCTCCGCCACCACTTGCAGCCCGAAGGAGTGCGCCAGGTCGACCATCGCCTTGACCACCACCTCGGAGCCACGCTTGCCGCTGGTCGCCAGGTCGGCCACGAACAGCCGGTCGATCTTCAGGCCGTGCACCGGCAGATCCCGCAGCTGGGAGATCGAGGTGTTGCCGATGCCGAAGTCGTCGATGGCGACCCGCACACCGATCTCGCCCAGCCGGTGCAGCACCGGGACCACCCGGGAGGGGTCGGAGACCAGCGCGGTCTCGGTGATCTCGACCTCCAGGAGCTCGACCGGGACCCGGTGCAGGGTGAGCAGGTCCTCGATCACCTCGACCACGTCCTGCGCGGTGACGTCGTGCGCCGACAGGTTCACCGCGACCGGCACCGGCACCCGGTCCACCGACCAGGCGGCGATCTGGGCGACACAGGACCGCAGGGCGTACCGGGTCAGGTCGTGGATCAGCCCCGACTGCTCGGCCAACGGGATGAACAGGTCGGGCGGCAGCATGCCGCGGGTCGGGTGGCGCCAGCGCATCAGCGCTTCCAGGCCGATGGTCTCGCCCGTGTGCAGGTCGATCTTCGGCTGGTAATGCATCTGGAGCTCGTCGTCGACGCTGAGCGCGCGGTGCAGGTCGCCGAGCAGGACGAGCCGGGCGGGGGAGGAGTCGTCCTCCTCCGGGGAGTAGACCGAGACGCCGAGGCGGTGGGTCTTGGCGGTGTACATCGCCACGTCGGCCATCCGCATCAGCGACGAGGCGTCCTCGGCGTGGTCCGGCAGGCAGGCGACGCCGATCGAGCTGTCCACGTGCAGGGCCAGGTCGCCGAGCGGGAACGGCGGGACGAACAGCTGACGCACCCGGCGGGCGGCGGCCTCGGCGTCCGCGACCGAGCGCACGTCCGGGAACAGGATCGCGAACTCGTCACCACCGAGTCGGGCGACCACGTCGTCCTGGCGCATCGCGTCCCGCAACCGGGTGGCGACCTGCTGCAGGAGCTCGTCGCCCCGGTCGTGGCCGAGGGAGTCGTTGATGTCCTTGAACCGGTCGATGTCCAGCAGCGCCAGACCGACGGTGGTGCCCGCGCTGGTGTGGTCGGCGATGGCCCGTTCCAGCCGGTCGCCGAGCATCCGGCGGTTCGGCAGCCCGGTCAGAGCGTCGATGAGCGCGAGCCGGGCGTTCTCCAGCGCCGAGGTGTGCAACCGGTGCGAGGCGTTGCGGACCGTGCGGAACAGGCCGAGCCAGAGCAGGACCAGCCCACCGGCGACCACCGCGGTGACCGTGCGGATGGCGCTGCTCAGGGCCGCCTGGGTCTCCGAGTAGTCGAGCATCACCTCCGCGGCGCCCACCACGGTGCCGTCCCGGTCGATCGGGACGTAGACGTCCAGCTGACTGGACTCCGTGCCGCCGAACCGGGCCCCGCGCACCTCGGTGACCACCTGGGCGTCCGGCTCGCGCTGGCGGACGGCGGCGTCCAGCCGGTCGCCGTCCGGGAAGCCGGTCGAATCCTGCAGGGAGTCGAAGAGCAGCACCCCGTCCACGGTCCACAGCCGGAGTCGGGTCAGGTTCTCGAAGCCGGCGACCTGCTCGGTGATCCGGGTGAATGTCTCCGGGGCCAGCACGCCGACGGTGTACGCGTCCTCCGGGACGTCGGAGGTGGCGTAGGACTCGATGCTCTGCGCCATGACGATCCCGTCCCGGCGTGCCTGGTCTCGCATCACGTTCGCGGTGACCCAGACCAGCGCGACGCCCAGGGCGAGCATGGCGAGCACGCTCACGACGGCGAAGTACCGGGTCAGGGACCAGCGGCGTCGGGGGGTAGCCAGCAGAACCTCGCGGAGGGGGCGGAGGGTGGTCACCGGCGGGTGCTGGTGACTCGGGGCGAGACTAGGGGTTTGTCCGCAAATGAGCGAGGGGCCCGGCTCCCGGCGTTTCGGATGAAATGGGCGCTCCGAGCACCGAATTCACCCGCTCTCCTGGGCTGAAACCCCCGGACAGCGCACGCGGAGGGGTGGCCGATCTGCGTAGCGTGACCGCGCCCCCCGTCCGCCCACCCGAGGACTCTCCCCATGCACGAGCTCGCCGTCACCACTGTCGAGGTCGATGGTGTGATCCGGCTGGACGGCTACGTCCGGGAGTTCGAGGACGGCGTGATGTGGGTGGGATCGGACACCCTGGTGCGCGGGTTCACCGAGGGGGAGCGGGTGGTGCTCCGGGTGATGGACGACCAGCGCGGCGAGTGCGTCTACGGCGGGGTGATCGGCCGGGTGTCGGCGGACATGCTGGGCTGCGCCGAGGTCGAGCTGCTGTCCACCCTGCAGAAGCGTGCGGTGGCCCGGGTGCAGGTACGGGTCGAGTGCGAGGGCTGGGTGACCTTCCCCGAGGACGCCGAGCTGCCCGACGACAAGCCCGCCGACATCGACTCCACCACCGGTGAGCGGCGGCGCACCTTCGTCGCCCTCGATGTGTCCGCACACGGCATGCGTATGATGTCCATGGCCGAACTCCCGATCGGGAGCACGGTCCGGTTCGTCTTCCCGGAGCTCTCCGAGGCGTTCTGGCTGCACGCAGAGGTAGTGCGTGCCCAACCTTCCCGCAGCGGCACCCACTACGGCTGCCAGTTCCGGGATGCCACCCCCAGAGAGCTCGACGAACTGTTCAGCTATGTCCTGCGCACGCAGGGCGCCCTGCGCCGCCAGCAGATGCTCAGCCGAGACTGAGCCTGCGGGTCAGCGCAGCCGAGCGCCGGCGAAGCGCGCAGGCCCGATCCGCCGGAAAGGCGACATGACCTTCATCGACCTCGGCGTTCCTGCTGTCCTGGCCCGCACCCTCGCGGACGCCGGCATCACGGAGCCGTTCCCCATCCAGACCGCCACCCTCCCCGACACCATGGCCGGCACCGACGTGCTCGGCCGCGGCCGCACCGGGTCCGGCAAGACCCTGGCCTTCAGCCTCCCGGTGGTCACCCGCCTCGCCGCTTCCGGCCGTCAGCGCACCTCGGGTCGCCCCCGCGCCCTGATCCTCGCGCCGACCCGTGAGCTGGCCAGCCAGATCCACGCCACCATCGCGCCGCTCGCCGACGCCCTCGGCCTGACCAGCACCACCGTCTTCGGTGGCGTCGGACAGGGGCCGCAGGTCGCCGCGCTGAAGAAGGGCATCGACATCCTGGTCGCCTGCCCCGGCCGGCTGGAGGACCTGATCAAGCAGGGCCTGTGCTCCCTGGACGCCATCGAGATCACCGTGCTGGACGAGGCCGACCACATGGCCGACCTCGGCTTCCTGCCGGTGGTCCGTCGCCTGCTCGACCGCACCCCCGCCGGTGGTCAGCGCCTGCTGTTCTCCGCGACCCTGGACAACGGTGTCGACACCCTGGTCAAGCGCTACCTGCACCAGCCGGTCACCCACTCGGTGGACCCGGCCGTGGCGCCGGTGTCGACCATGACCCACCACGTCTTCGCGCTCGCCGACGCGGACGCCAAGAAGCAGGTGCTCCGCGAGCTGGCATCCGGCACCGGGCGGCGCGTGCTGTTCACCCGCACCAAGCACCAGGCCAAGAAGCTCGCCAAGCAGCTCACCGCCGACGGCATCCCCGCTGTCGACCTGCAGGGCAACCTGGGCCAGGGCGCCCGGGAGCGGAACCTCGCCGCCTTCACTTCCGGTGAGGTGCGCGTGCTGGTCGCCACCGACATCGCCGCCCGCGGCATCCACGTCGACGACGTCGAGCTGGTCGTGCACGTCGACCCGCCCGCCGAGCACAAGGCGTACCTGCACCGCTCCGGCCGCACCGCCCGTGCCGGTTCCGGCGGTGTGGTCGTCACCCTGCAGCTGCCCGAGCAGGCCGGCGACGTCCGCGACCTGACTCGCAAGGCCAAGATCAACGTCACGCCCGAGCGGGTCACCCCGGGCTCCGCGGTGATCACCGAGCTGGTCGGCGAGGTGGCGCCGTACGTGAAGCCCGCGCCGGTCGCCGCTCCGGTGCAGGGCACCTCGACCGGTCGGAACGCCACCGCGAAGCGGGCTGCCCGTGCGGGTGGCGCTGCCGCCGGTGGCGGTGAGCGTGCCGCCGGTGGTGGCCGCCGCCGCCGTGGTCGCGGCGGGTCGGGTGCCGCAGCCGCTCCGGCCGGTGCCGGTCAGGGTCGGTCCGCCGCGCCCGCCGCCCAGGGCCGTGCTGCCGGGGCAGCCCAGAGTCGCGCCGCTGGCCAGGGCTCCGGCCGGGCCGCACAGGGTGCCGGGTCCGCCGCTGGCCGCTCGGCGCAGGGCCAGGCGGCCGCTGCCGGCTCCGGTCAGCCGCGTCGCAGCCGCAGCCGTCGCGCCGGCCGTCCCGCCGGTCCCGCGCAGTCGGCACACGCCGGTCGCTGACCTCCACGAACGGGCGCCCACGGTCTCGCGGACCGGGGCGCCCGTTCGCATGTCCGAGCGCCACCCGCAGGCGGTGCCGGGTGCGGGGTGTCAGGGTGGAACAGGCTGAGGGCGAGGGTGGTTGGACCGTGTGCGCCCGGCCCCTGGGCGCGAGGAGGAGGAGCACATGTCGACCTACGAGGTCACCAAGAACGAGTCCGAGTGGCGTGCCGTGCTGAACCCGGAGGAGTTCCAGGTGCTGCGCCTGGCCGGGACCGAGCGGCCGTGGACCGGCGAGCTGCTGGACGAGCACCGGGAGGGCGTCTACCGCTGTCGCGCCTGCCAGAACGAGCTGTTCCGTTCCGACACCAAGTTCGACTCGCACTGCGGCTGGCCGAGCTTCTTCAGCCCGCTCGCGGGTGACAAGGTCGAGCTGATCGAGGACCGCAGCCTGGGCATGGTCCGCACCGAGGTGCGCTGCGCGAAGTGCGGTTCGCACCTGGGACACGTCTTCGACGACGCGCCGCAGACCCCGACCGGCGACCGGTTCTGCATGAACTCGGTGAGTCTCACCTTCGAGCCGACCGAGAACTGACAGCCGGTGGGTTCAGGTAGGGCGAGGACCTGCCGATACCCCTCACATGGAAGAGGCCCTGATCGTGCATCGGTGGCGCCGCTACGGCGCTGACCGGTTGTACGTGCGGGCGGGGACCGGTGCACCCCTGGGCAGCATCGATCTGATGACCGGCGCGGTGGATCTGGCGCAGGGGGCCGCATGGGCCGACGCTGCCGTCCGGTCCGCCGCGCAGGCATTCCTGCGCCGGGACCTGCCCGAGCTGGTGCTGCCGCTGTCCGAGGTGCTCGGTGAATCCGGAGCACGGGGTCGGCGTGCCGCCCCCGGACCTGCTGACCAGTTGGCCGGTCGGACCCCGATCAGCCCGGCGACGATGCCGGGCTTCGCCACGCTGGCGGGTCCGGTGCTGCCCACCCCGCGCGGTCGGCACCGCGCTGACGAGGCCGTCGGTGACGGACTGCGCGACCGGCTCGACCGGCTGGAGCTGTCCGGCTGGTCGGTGCTGCACGATGTGCCGCTGGGGCGCCAGGGGACCGTGCTGGAAGACTTGCTGATCGGGCCCGGCGGGGCCTTCGCGGTCGCCGATGCCACCCGGATCGCGGCCCGCTCCTTCGTACTGGAGGGTCGGCGACTGTCGGCCGACGGGGCCGCGGTGGCCGAACTGCGCCAGGTGCGCCTGGCCGCCACCCGTGCCGGTGCGCTGCTGCGTGCGGCGGTCGGCACCCCGGTCGAGGTCCGCGGCGTGCTGGTGGTCGGTGCCCCCGTGCAGGAGGTGGCGGCGGCCGATGCCTGGGCGGTGCCGCTGGACGCAGTGCCGGAGTTCTTCGAGCGGCAGGCCCCGCGATGGGATGCCGGGCGGGTGGCGGCGTTGACCCAGGTGGCCCGGCGCACCAGCACGTGGTCGCTGACCTGGGCGCACTGAGTCGGGCGCTCGGAGGCCGTCAGACCGGCTCGTCGTCCGCCAGGCGGTGCTCGGTGAGGTCGCGGTTCAGGCGCGCCAGCTGGTCGGCGAGCACGCCACGGTCGTCGTCGGACCAGTCGGTGAGGGCGGCCGCCAGGTAGTCCCGTCGCGCGCGGCGGGCCTGCCGCATCTGCTCCTCCCCGGCGTCGGTCAACCGGATCAGCTGCCCCCGCGAGTCCTGCGGGTCCGCCTCCCGCTCGATGAGTCCCAGCTGCTCCAGCCGGGCGAGCTGCCGGGACATGGTGCCGCGCCCGATGCCGATCAGCCGGGCCAGCTCACCGGCCCGGATGCCGGGCGCCTGCGCGATCCTGACCAGCAGCGGATACGCGGAGGGCTCCAGATCGGGGTGCACGGCGCGGGACAGGCGTTCGGCCTGCGACCGGGCGCGCCGCAGCAGGAGACCGAGCTCGGCCTCGATCCGGGCCAGCGGGTCGAGTGCGTCCATGGGCGCATTCTCCCGTACGTGCGCACTCGCCCCCGCCCGGACGACCGGACAGGGGCGAGTGGTGGAGGGACTCAGGCGTCGACCGACTCCAGCTCGTCGACCACGGCGGCCCGCTGCTGCAGACCGGACCGGGTGCCGAGCGGGACCTCCTTGAGGAAGAGCACCGCGATCAGGGCGACGATCGCCAGCGGCGCGGCGACCAGGAACAGCTCGGCGATCGCGTCACCGTAGGAGGACTCAACGATCACCCGCAGCGCATCCGGCATCGAGTTCACGTCCGGCACCGTGCTGCTGCCACCGCTGAGCTGGCTGGGGTCGATCCCGGCCGAGACCAGCTTCTCCGTGATCAGCGTGGTGATCCGGGAGGCGAGCACCGCGCCCAGCGCGCTGACGCCGATCGCGCCACCCAGGGTCCGGAAGAAGGCCACGGTCGCGGTGCCGGAGCCGATCTCCTCCACCGCCAGGGTGTTCTGCACGGCGAGCACCAGGTTCTGCATCAGCATGCCGACGCCGGAACCCAGGATGAACATGAACAGGCAGACCAGGGCCAGGCTGGTGTCGTAGTGGATGGTGCCCATCAGGGCCAGCCCCACGGTCAGCACGGCGGCACCGGCGATCATGAACTTCTTGTAGTGGCCGGTCTTGGTGATCCGGCGGCCGCTCAGGGTCGAGGAGATGAACAGGCCGAGGATCATCGGGATGGTGAGCAGACCGGACTGGGTCGGGGTCTTGCCGCGCGCCACCTGCATGTACTGGCTCAGGAAGACCGAGGTGCCGAACATGGCGACACCGACGGCGACCGAGGCGATCACCGAGAGCACCAGGGTGCGGTTCTTGAACAGGTGCAGCGGGATGATCGGGTCGGCGACCTTGGACTCGACCCACACCGCGAGGGCGAGCAGGACCACGGCGCCACCGACCATCGCGCCGGTCTGCCAGGAGATCCAGTCGAAGCTGGTCCCGGCGAAGGTCACCCACAGCAGCAGCGAGGCGATCCCGGCGCTGATCAGCAGGGCGCCCCAGTAGTCGATCCGCACGATCTTGCGGACCATCTGCGGCAGCTTCAGGGTGATCTGCAGGACGATGATCGCGGCGACCGCGAACGGCAGTCCGACGAAGAAGTTGTAGCGCCAGCCCAGGGTGTCGGTGATGACACCGCCGAGCAGCGGGCCACCGACCATGCCGATGCCCATGATGCCGCCCATCAGGCCCATGTACTTGCCGCGCTCGCGGGGGCTGAGGATGTCGGACATCAGGATGGTCGCCAGGGCGGTCAGACCGCCGGCGCCGATGCCCTGGAAGGCGCGGGCACCGATCAGGAAGCCGACGTTGTGCGCGAAGCCGGCGGCGGCCGACGACACCACGGAGATGATCAGCGCGATCTGGATCAGCAGCTTGCGGTCCATCAGGTCCGCGAGCTTGCCCCAGATCGGCGTGGTGATCGTGGTGGTCAGCAGGGTGGCGGTGACCACCCAGGTGTAGGAGTGCTGCGAGCCGTTCAGGTCGCTGACGATCTTGGGAAGCGAGCTGGAGACGACGCTCGTGGCCAGGACGGACACGAACATGCCCAGCAGGATGCCGGACAGCGATTCCAGCACCTGACGGCGCGACATGGGCGCGGGGGAGGTCGCGGCGGGTGCCGCGGCGGGGGACTCGGTCATGCTCTCGGCTTTCGGTTCGTGGTGGTGGAACCCGGCGCCGTCGTCGGGAAAGGGGTGTGGAGCAACGGTCAGGGGGCGACCAGTTCGGGTTCGGCGTGCGCGTCGATCGCGCCCACGGTGTCGGCCACCCGGTTGATCTGGCCGGCCGCCGCTTGGATCTGTTCGGGGGTCCAGTCGCCGAACACCTCGGCGAGCAGGGCGTCCATTCGGACCCGGGTCTGTTCGGTGAAGGTGCGACCGGCGTCGCTGAGCCGGACGGTGCGGACCCGGTGGTCGGCACCGGGTGCGCTCTGTCGGGTGCGCTCGGCGTAGCCCGCCTCGACCAGGGCGCTGGTCTGTCGGCTGGCGACCGAGAGGTCCACCCGCAGGTGGGTGGCCACGTCGCCGATGGTCAGCTCACCGCGCTTGTCCAGCAGCCACAGCAGCCCGAGCGCGGCGCGGGGGCAGTCGAGCTGCCGGGACAGCTTCTCCCCGATCTCCCGCTGGACACGGGTGAGGCGGCTGATCGCGTCGATCAGTGCGCGGGAGTGCTCGGGGATCACGGCTGCCTACTTTCTTGGTTGCAGCAGGCAACTTATTACCTGTGGTTGCAGAAGGCAACTGATAGCGGCTGTGAGCTGTGCCGCACCCGGGCGGACGATCAACGCCCCGCGGCGTAGCCCTGCATGCCGCGCGGGTTGGCACCGGCATGCAGCAACCCATCCCGGCGGACCCCTGCGGCGCTGACCCGGCCGAGTGACCACGGCCCGGCGTCCCGCACCGCGTGCCCCCGGTCGCGGAGCCCGGCCAGCACGTCGTCGCCGAGCCGACTCTCCGCCTCCACGCCGAGTCGCTCGCTGACCCGCGGGTGGAAGGACGACGGCACATGCGTCGAGTGCCACCCCGGTGCGTCGATCGCCGCTTGGAGGTCGGCGCCCCAGAGCAGGTGGTGCAGCAGGAACGGGACCGTCCACTGGTCCTGCTGGTCGCCGCCGGGGGTGCCGAAGGCGAAGCCGGTGCCGTCCGGGCGCAGGGCCAGTGCCGGGCTGAGGGTGGTGCGGGGTCGTCGGCCGGGGGCGAGGGACGCGGGCAGACCCGGCTCCAGCCAGAACATCTGCGCCCGGGTCGGGAGGCCGAAGCCCAGGCCGGGGACCACCGGCGACGACTGCAACCAGCCACCGGACGGCGTGGCCGACACCCGGTTGCCCCAGCGGTCGACCACGTCGACGTGGCAGGTGTCGCCCCGGGTCTCGCCGGTCGGTCGGGTCGGCAGCGTCGGGTCGGTGCCCTCGCCTGTCCCGGTCGTCTCGATGCGCATCGCGTCCGGGCCGGTGAGCTCCGTCGGCTCGGCCGGGCCGCGGGTCGGTTCGCCGCCACCCGCGCCCACCGCGGCACCCTCGTACCGCCCGGGCCACACCCCGTCGACCGCCTCGCCGAACGCGCTCGCGAGCCGGGGTGCGCGGCCACCGGGTCGCCCGGGTCGCAGCCCGTCGGCCGCCGAGTCGCCGACCAGGGCCGCGCGCTCCGTGGCGTACCGGGGGTCGAGCAGGTCGGTCAGCGGGGTGTCGTCGTCGCCGTACCAGGCCTCCCGGTCGGCGAAGGCGAGCTTGGCCACCTCGATCGCGGTGTGCACCAGCTCCACCGACCCGGGCTCGGCCTCCGCGACGTTCAGCGCCTCCAGCATCTGGAGCTGCTGCAACAGCACCGGACCCTGACCCCAGGCTGCGGTCTTGTGCACCTGCACCCCGGCGAAGTCCACCGCGACGGTCGGCTCCTCGGTCGGGTGCCAGGCGGCCAGGTCGTCGGCGGTCAGCAGCCCGGTGTGGTCGTCGCCGGTGGAGTCCCGGACCGGAGTGCGCAGGAAGTCGTCCATCGCCTCGGCGACGAAGCCGGCGTAGAACGCCCGGTGTGCTGCCTCGATCTGACTGAGGCGGTCGGGTCCGGCGGCCTCGGCCTCGGCCAGGACCCGACGGAAGGTGGCGGCGAGGTCGGGATTGCGGAACCGGGCACCGGGCTCGGGCAGCTCGCCGTGCGGCAGGTAGATCGACGCCGAGGTCGACCAGTGATCGGTGAAGAGATCGCGCACGGTGGCGATGGTGCGCACGGCGGCCGGGACCAGCGGGTACCCGTCCTCGGCGTAGCCGATCGCGGGGGAGAGGACATCGGCGAGCGGGAGGGTGCCGTAGCGGGCGAGCAGGTCGAGCCAGGCACCGAACGCCCCGGGCACGACAGCGGCCAGGTGGCCGGTGCCGGGGATCTCGCTCAGGGCGAGCTCACCGAAGGCACCGATGGTCGCATCGGCCGGAGCGGTGCCCTGACCGCAGATGACGAAGGTGTGACCGTCGGTCGCCCGGTGCCCGACCAGCGGGGCGTCGCCGCCCGGTCCGTTCAGATGGGGTTCGACCACCTGCAACGTGAACCCGGCGGCGACGGCAGCGTCGAAGGCGTTGCCGCCCTGTTCCAGGATCCGCATGCCGACCGCGCTGGCGAGCCAGTGCGTGGAGCCGACCATGCCGAAGGAGCCGACGAGTTCCGGGCGGGTGGTGAACATCGGCCCACGGTACGTGCTCAGTCGGTCGACGCCCGGTGCAGCCGCGAGTGCCGGTAGGAGTACCCCGCGTAGACCGCGATGCCGATCGCCAGCCAGACCAGGAACCGCAGCCACGTGGTCACCGTCAGGTTGCTCATCAGCCACAGGCAGGCCACTCCGGCGATGATCGGCAGCACCGGCGACCACGGCACCCGGAACCCGCGCGGCAGGTCCGGGCGGGTGCGACGCAGGATCGGGATGCCGAAGCTGACCAGCACGAAGGCCGACAGCGTGCCGATGTTGATCATCTCCTCCAGCAGCTCGACCTTGGCCAGACCGGCGATCAGCGCGACCGCGATGCCGCAGATGATCTGCAGCCGGGCCGGGGTGTGGAACCGGGGCGAGGTGCGCGAGACGCCGCGCGGCAGCAGGCCGTCGCGGCTCATCGAGAACACGATCCGGGTCAGGCCGAGCAGCAGCACCATGATGACCGAGGTCAGGCCGACCAGAATGCCGACCGAGATGACCTTGCCCGCCCAGTCGGCACCGACCAGGACGAAGGCGGTGGTCAACGAGGGGTCACCGGATTCGGCGAGGGCGGTGTAGGGCACCATCCCGGTCACCACGATGGTCACCAGGATGTAGAGCACCGTGACGATCGCCAGGCCGCCGAGGATGCCGCGGGGCAGTGCCTTCTGCGGGTTCTTGGTCTCCTCGGCGGTGGTGGCCACCACGTCGAAACCGATGAAGGCGAAGAACACCAGCGCCGCACCGGAGAGGATGCCGACGATGCCGTAGGTCGTCGGTTCCAGGCCGGACAGGAAGGCGAACAGCGACTGGTGCAGACCGGAGTCGGAGTCGGCGGGCTGCGCGGGCGGGATGAACGGGCTGTAGTTCTCCGCCTTGACGTAGAAGAACCCGGCGACGATCACGAACAGCGTGATCCCGACCTTGAGGATGGTGAAGATGCTGTTCACCCGGGTGCTGAGCTTGGTGCCCACCGCGAGCAGGGTGGTGAACACCCCGACCACCAGCACCGGACCCCACTCGACGTCCACCGGGCCGAGGTGCAGCGTGGTCGGCACGTCCAGGCCGAACAGCCCGAAGGCGTCGGAGAGGTAGACGCCCCAGAACTTCGCGATCACCGCCGCCGCCAGCAGCATCTCCAGGATCAGGTCCCAGCCGATGATCCAGGCCACGAACTCGCCCATCGTGGCGTAACTGAAGGTGTACGCCGATCCGGCGACCGGCAGGGTGGACGCGAACTCGGCGTAACACATGATCGCTAGCGCACACACGACGGAGGCGATGATGAAGGACAGGATCACGCCCGGTCCGGCGTAGTTCGCCGCCGCGGTCGCCCCGACCGAGAAGATGCCGGCGCCCACGGCCACGGCGACGCCGAGCACCGCGAGGTCCCAGGCGGTGAGGTCGCGGCGCAGTGAGCGCTCCGGATCCTCGGCGGTGGTCAGCGAGTCCTCGACGGACTTACGACGCAGGATGCTGCGGTTGATGCCCACGGCTGGCTCCCCTGGGGTCGGCGACGGCGATGAAGCATTCCGTGTGTCACAGGTCCCCGCATCCCGGGTCCGCCATGTGGTCCGGTCAGACGCCGCCGGGGAAGTCGAGCTGCCGCCACGCCTCGTAGAGCGCGATCGACGCCGAGTTGGTCAGGTTCAGTGACCGGCGGCCGGGCAGCATCGGGATCCGCAGCAGGCCGGAGACGCGGGGGTGGTCCAGCACCTCCTGCGGCAGCCCGGTGGGTTCGGGCCCGAACAGCAGGGCGTCACCGTCCTGGTACTCGACCCCGGTGTAGCCCTGGTCGGTGTGGGTGGTGAAGGCGAACACCCGGCCGGGCAGCGCGGACATCGCGTGCTCCAGGTCGGGGTGCACCACGGTGTTCGCGAGGTCGTGGTAGTCCAACCCCGCCCGCTTGAGCCGTGGCTCGTCCATCACGAAGCCCAGCGGTTCGACCAGGTGCAGGGTCGCCCCGGTGGCGGCGGCCAGGCGGATCGCGTTGCCGGTGTTGCCGGGGATGCGGGGCTCGAAGAAGACGACGTGCAGCACGCCGTGATCCTCTCACCTGACATGATCGGGGGTGCCAGCCACCCAGCGTCGAAAGGCCAGCCATGCCCGTCCTGCCTCCCTACCGCGCAGCGGACGACCGCTACGAGTCGATGCCCTACCGCCGCGCCGGTCGCTCGGGGCTGGACCTGCCCGCCCTGTCGCTCGGGCTGTGGCACAACTTCGGTGACGTGAACCCGATGGAGACCCAGCGGGCAGTGCTGCGCCGGGCCTTCGACCTGGGCATCACCCACTTCGACCTGGCGAACAACTACGGCCCGCCCTACGGCTCGGCGGAGACGAACTTCGGTCGGCACCTGGCGCAGGACCTGGCGCCGTACCGGGACGAGCTGGTGATCTCCTCCAAGGCCGGGTATGACATGTGGCCCGGGCCCTACGGCGACGGCGGGTCGCGCAAGTACCTGCTGGCGAGCCTCGACCAGTCGCTGGCCCGCACCGGGCTGGACTACGTGGACATCTTCTACTCGCACCGGCCGGACCCGAGTGTCCCACTGGAGGAGACGATGGGGGCGCTGCACACCGCTGTGACCAGCGGCAAGGCGCTGTACGCCGGCATCTCCAACTACAGCCCGTCGGCGACCCGGGAAGCAGCGCGCATCCTGGCCGAGCTGGGCACGCCGCTGCTGATCCACCAGCCGTCGTACTCGATGTTCAACCGGCACGTGGAGCAGGTCGCCGAGGGACAGACCGAGGCGCTGCTGGACACCGTCGGTGACCTGGGGGTGGGGATGATCGTGTTCTCCCCGCTGGCGCAGGGCCTGCTGACTGGCCGCTACCTGTCCGGGGACGTGCCCGCCGACTCCCGCGCCGCGCAGGGCAAGTTCCTCACCGCCGAGGCGATCAGCGACACCTACCTGGAGCGCGCCCGCGGTCTGAACGCGATCGCCGAGGGCCGCGGTCAGACCCTGGCCCAGTTGGCGCTGTCCTGGGTGCTGCGGGACGCCCGGGTGACCTCCGCGATCATCGGCGCCTCCTCGGTGGCCCAGTTGGAGGACAACGTGCGGGCGCTGAGCGCCGAACCGCTGACCGACGACGAGATCGCCGCGATCGAGCCGCTGGCGGTGGACGGCACCGGGCGCTGACGATGACCGGTCCGCTGCCCCTGGTCCTGCTGCACGGGCTCACTGACTCCGCCGCGTGCTGGCCGAGTGTGGTCGCGGAGTTCGGCGGCACCCGCGACGTGATCGCGCTGAACGCCCGGGGGCACGGCGGCCGGCCGCTGCCGGACGAACCGTTCACGATCGGCGCGCTCGCCCGGGACGCCGCCGACGCCCTGCGGGACGTGGGTCCGGCGATCGTGCTCGGGCACTCGATGGGCGCCGCCACCGCCGGGGCACTGGCCCTGCACGCCCCGGACCTGGTCGCCGCGCTGATCCTGGAGGACCCGGCCTGGACGGGCGGGAACGACGACGGGGGAGCGCCGCCGTGGTTGGCGGAGGTGGTGGGTCGTTTCTCCGGCCGATCCGTCGAGGAGCTGATGGCGCTCGCCGACCGGGAGTGCGTCGGATGGTCCGACGTGGAGAAGCGCGGGTGGGTGGCGGCCAAGCAGGGGCTCGACCCGCGGATCGCCGAGGTGGAGCACCGGTGGCGGGAGCGGGACTGGGCGGCGGCGATGGCCGAGGTCCGGGTGCCGGTCACCCTGATCACCGGCGACGTCGACCGTGGGGCGATCGTGACCGCCGCGCGGGTGGCCGGGGTCCGCGCGGCGCTCGGGGAGCGGTTGACCCACGTGCCGGTGGCCGGGGTGGGGCACAACATCCGGCGGGAGGCGCCGGAGGAGTTCCTGGCGGCGGTCCGAGCGGCGGTCGGCCGGGCCGACCGGGGCTGACCGAGCTGACCGGGGCTGACCGAGCTGACCGAGGCTCATCTAGGCGACCGGACCGGCCGGGTCGATCCGCTCAGGTCCCCGTCACGCGTCGTGCTCGGGCTCCCGCCCGGCGACCACCGCCAGCACCCCCTCGCCGTACTTCTCCAGTTTGCTCGCCCCGACGCCGCTGATCGTGCCCAGCGTCCCGGTGTCCTCCGGCCGCGCGGCGGCGATGGCCCGCAGGGTCGCGTCGTGGAACACCACGTACGCGGGCAGCCCGTTCGCCTTCGCCGTGCGCGCACGCCAGGCCCGCAGCCGCTCGAACAGTTCGGTGTCGGCGTCGTCCAGCGGGGTCGTCTCGGCGGCTGCGCGACGGGACCGGGTGGCGGTGGACCGCGCCACCCGGGTCTCGGTGCGCAGCGGCACCGGCCGCTCGCCGCGCAGCACCACGGCGCTCAGCTCGGTGAGCCGCAGGGTCCCGTAGCCGTCGGTGTCCACGCCGAGGATACCCTGGGCGAGCAGCTGGCGGACCACCCCGCGCCACTCGGCGTCGGACAGGTCGGCGCCCAGGCCGAAGGTGCTCAGGCCGGCGTGCCCGAGCTGGTCGATCCGCGGGGTGTGCTTGCCGCGCAGGATGTCCACCAGGTGCCCGGCGCCGTAGTGCCGACCGTGCTCGCGCTCCAACCGCACCACGGTGGACAGCAGCTTCTGCGCCGGGACCGTGCCGTCCCAGGTGCTCGGTGGTGCCAGACAGGTGTCGCAGTTGCCGCACGGCTCGGACTGCTGACCGAAGTAGCCGAGCAGCTGCTGGCGACGACAGGTGACCGTCTCGCACAGCGCCAGCATCGCGTCCAGGTGCTGGCCCAACCGGCGCCGGTGCTGGTCGTCGCCCTCCGAGCTGTCGATCATCTTGCGCTGCTGCACCACGTCGGCCAGGCCGTAGGCCAGCCACGCGGTCGACGGCAGTCCGTCGCGTCCGGCGCGCCCGGTCTCCTGGTAGTAGCCCTCCACCGACTTCGGCAGGTCGAGGTGCGCGACGAACCGGACGTCCGGCTTGTCGATGCCCATCCCGAAGGCGATGGTCGCCACCATCACCAGGCCGTCCTCGCGCAGGAACCGGCTCTGGTTGCGGGCGCGCACCGCCCGGTCGAGGCCGGCGTGGTACGGCAAGGCCGGGATGCCCTGGGCGGACAGGAACTCGGCGGTCTGTTCCACCGAGGCCCGGGACAGGCAGTAGACGATCCCGGAGTCACCGGCGTGCTCCGTGCGCAGCAGGTCGAGCAGCTGGGCGCGGGGGTTGTCCTTGGGCACGATGCGGTACTGGATGTTCGGCCGGTCGAAGCTGGACACGAAGTGCCGCGCTCCCTGGGCCGCGGTGAGTTCCAACCGCTCGGCGATCTCCGCGCGGGTGGCGGCGGTCGCGGTGGCGGTCAACGCGATCCGGGGCACCTCCGGCCAGCGGTCGTGCAGCACCGACAGCCCGAGGTAGTCGGGTCGGAAGTCGTGCCCCCACTGGGACACGCAGTGCGCCTCGTCGATGGCGAACACGCTGATCGATGCCCGGCCGAGCAGGTCCAGGGTCTCCGGCACCCGGAGTCGTTCCGGTGCCAGGTAGAGCAGGTCGAGCTCACCGCCGAGCAGTGCCTGTTCCACGGCGCGGCGCTGGGCGAAGTCCTGGGTCGAGTTGAGGAAGCCCGCCCGCACCCCGACCGCCGACAGCGCATCCACCTGGTCCTGCATCAGCGCGATGAGCGGCGAGACGACCACCCCGGTGCCCGGTCGGACCAGCGCGGGGACCTGGTAGCACAGCGACTTGCCGCCACCGGTGGGCATCAGGACCAGGGCGTCCCCGCCGGCGATCACCGTGTCGACGATCGCCGCCTGCTCACCCCGGAAGTCGTCGTAGCCCCAGACCTCGCGCAGCACCGCCAACGGCGACTGCCCGGTGTGCGAACCGGCGGCCGGTCCCGTGGGCGCGGCGGTGGTGGCGCGGGGTGCGATGTCCGGGACGCCGTCGTACTCGGGGTCATACGGCGGTTCCTCGGGGAACGGCCAGTCGTCGGGGGATGACACCCGACCAGCCTAGGCCGGTCACTCCCGGGGGTGCCCCGGTCGTCCCCAGAATGTGACGCTCGACCCGGGTGTGGAGAGTCGCGCCGTCGAGGGCTACCCTCGATCCCGGACCGGTCGGTCCGCCACGGCACGACGCGAGGAGGTGGCGCGATGAGTGACTCCGCAAGTAGTCCGCATCCGTCGACGCCCGTCGTGCCCTGCGCGCTGAGCTGACCCGGGTGCCGCGCACTGCGGTGACAGTGCAGCCCGCGTCGAGCCCACAGCCTCGGATCGTCGAGCGTCGTCGGAGAGCTCCGGCACCCATCGGGTGCGCCCCGCCCACCGCTCTGCCGGTCCCCTGATCACCCCTGTACCCGGGTCACGCCTGCGTCGACGTCGACGGCGTTGCCCGGGTGTCGGCGTGCGCACGGAGCCGGTGGCCCTCCCGGTCAGGAGATCCGCCATGACGCCCACGACCACCCTCCACACCCTCGACACCCTGGACCTGCACGACGTGCTGACCGTCGGCACCCCGCGCTCGGTCGAGATCTGGCTCGACACCGTCGGTTCCCGGCGCGCCCGGTCCGACCAGCTCGCCGACCTCTCCGACGAGCAGGTCCGCGCGCTGGTCCGGCTGCTGCGGCCGGACACCGCCCGTGAACTGTTCGGCACCCTCGACCCGCATGCGGTGGCCGAGGTGCTGGACGTGCTGCCGCCGGCCGTCGCCGCCGGGCTGGTCGACTCGATGGAGCCGGACACCGCGGCCGAGGTGCTGCGCGCGGTGGACGACGACGAGCGCACCCGGCTGCTGTCGGCGATGGCGCTGGCCCGCTCGGCGGTGCTGCGTGGCCTGCTCGCCTGGCCGGAGGACTCCGCCGCCGCACAGATGAACCCCGAGGTCGTCACCGTGCAGCCCACCCAGACGGTGCGCGAGGCGGTGGACGCGATCCAGACCCAGTCCCCGGCCCAGGACACCACCGAGGTCTACGTGACGACCCCCGACGACGACGGCCGGGACGTGCTGCGCGGGGTGGTCAGCTTCCGGGACCTGGTGCTCGCCCCCGCCGACCAGCTGGTCGCCGACCTGATGCGGGACGACCCGGTGTGCGTCGAGGCGACCGCCGACCAGGAGCGGGCCGCCCGGTTGATGGGCGAGCACCGCCTGGCGGCGCTGCCGGTGGTCGACGACGGGCGGCTGATCGGGGTGCTCAGCCCGGACGACATCGCGGACATCATGCGCGAGGAGACCACCGAGGACGCCGCGCGGCAGGGCGGCAGCGAGCCGCTGGACGTGCCGTACCTGCGGGCCAGCCCGTGGCTGCTGTGGCGCAAGCGGGTGGTGTGGATGCTCGCGCTGTTCCTGGCCGAGATGTACACCGGTTCGGTGCTGCGGGCGTTCGAGGACGAGCTCGCGACCGTGGTCGCGCTGACCTTCTTCGTGCCGCTCCTGATCGGCACCGGCGGTAACGCGGGCACGCAGATCACCACCACCCTGATCCGGGCGATGGCCACCGGCGAGGTCCGGCTGCGCGACGTGGGCCGGGTGCTCGGCAAGGAGATGACCACCGGCACCCTGATCGCCGTCACCATGGCGGCGATGGCCTTCGTCCGGGCCTGGACCCTGGGCGTCGGGCCGGAGGTGGGGCTGACCGTGGCGGTGTCGGCGGCGGCGATCGTGCTGTGGGCGTCGTTGATCGCATCCGTGCTGCCGTTGGTGCTGCGCCGGATCGGCATCGACCCGGCGGTGGTCTCCGGGCCGATGATCGCCACCATCGTGGACGGCACCGGGCTGATGATCTACTTCACGGTCGCCCGGCTGTTCATCTCCGCGCTGGGGTAGTGGGCGCACCTGGTCTGCGCCGGGTCGGTCGCGGGTCGGTGCCGGGTTGACTCGGCGGCACCGGGAAGCCCCTACGCTGACCCGGTGCAGGAGAACCCGGCCCCGGTGGAGAGCGTCGACCGTGCCCTGCGGGTGCTGGACCTGGTCGCCTCCGCCGGACCCGGGGGCGCGGCGCTCGCGGACCTGGCCGGGACGCTCGGGCTGCACAAGACCACCGTGCACCGCTCGCTGGCGGCACTCCGGCACCGGGGCTTCGTGGCCCAGGACCCGCTGACCGGGCGGTACCAGCTGGGCGGCGCGGCGGTGGCGCTGGCCGACCGGTTCTTCGCCGAGGACGACCTGCCCGCCCGGCTGCGCCCCGCGCTGCTGGAGGTCTGCGCCGCCACCGACGAGCTGGTGCACCTCGGGGTGCTCAGCGGCGTGCAGGTGGTGTACCTGGACAAGGTCGAACCCGAGCGGGCGGTGCGGGTGTGGTCGGCGGTCGGCCGTCGGAACGGGGCGGCGGCGACCGCGCTCGGCCGGGCGATGCTGGCGTTCCGCGATCTGCCCCGGTCCACCGCCGACGACTACGCGGCCGCCGCCGGATCGGATCCCGACCGGCTGTGGGCCGAGCTGGTCGCTGCCCGGGGACGCGGCTGGGCGCAGGAGACCCAGGAGAACGAGCCGGGGATCGCCTGCGTGGCGGTGCCCCTGCTGCGCGGCCCGGGCAGGCCGGTGGCAGCACTCAGCGTCACCGCCCCGGTCGAGCGGATGTCCCCGGAGCGGATGGCCCAGATCCACCGCCAGCTGACCGGTGTGCTGCCCGACCTCCTCCCGCCGGGCCTGACGCTCCCGCGCTGACCCGCCCGACCCCGCCGCGCTGTACGTGCGGTGCTGGTCGGTCCCGGTCTGGTCCCGGATGGGATCCCTGCAGCTGTGGCATGCTGGCGTTGCATCCAGTAGCACGCGCGTTGCGCAGAGTGAAACGGAATCCCGATGGACGTCCTCACGCAGTTGTCAGCCTCCCGCCTGGTCCCGGTCGTGGTGCTCGACCAGGCAGCCGATGCCGACGGGCTCGCCTCGGCGCTGGTCGCCGGGGGACTGCCGGTGGCCGAGGTGACCTTCCGCACCGACGCCGCCGCCGAGTCGATTCGGATCATGGCCGACCGCGGTGACGTGCTGGTCGGTGCGGGCACCGTGATCACCCCGGCGCAGGTCGACCAGGCGGTCGCCGCCGGGGCGCGCTACCTGGTCTCGCCGGGCACCTCCCGCGCGGTGATCGAGCGGGCACAGGAGCACGGCGTCCCGGTGCTGCCCGGCGCGGTGACCGCCACCGAGGTGCAGGCGGCGCTCGAACTCGGGCTGGACACGGTGAAGTTCTTCCCGGCCGGGACCTCCGGCGGGGCGCCGGCCATCTCGGCGCTGTCGGCTCCCTTCGGCGGTGTGCGGTTCGTGCCGACCGGCGGCGTCGGGCCGAAGAACCTGCACGAGTACCTGGCGCTGCCGTCGGTGGCGGCGGTGGGCGGCTCGTGGATGGTGCCGCGCGACCGGGTGCGGGCCGGGGACTTCGACGGGGTGCAGGCGCTGATCGCCGACGCCGTCGCGCTCGCGCAGTCCCTGCGGCCCTGACCCCCGCGCGCCGAGGACCCGCGCGTCACCCCGGCGCGCGTGCCATGCACCCACGGCGCGCATCCCGTCCGGGCGGCAGCACCGCCCACCCGAGCCGACCTCGAGGAGACCCACGATGACCACCCTCCCGCTCCGTCCCGCCGCCGACTGCCGCTACGACGCGGTGTCCCTCGGTGAGGTGATGCTGCGCCTGGACCCCGGTGAGGGTCGGGTGCGCACCACCCGTCAGTTCCGCGCCTCGGAGGGCGGTGGCGAGTACAACGTCGCCCGCGGTCTGCGCCGCGCCTTCGGCCTGCGCACCGGCATCGTGACGGCGTTGGTCGACAACGAGGTCGGTCGCCTGGTCGAGGACTGCATCCTGGCCGGCGGCGTCGACACCGAGCACATCCGCTGGGTGCCGTCGGACGGGGTGGGCCGCAGCGTCCGCAACGGACTCAACTTCACCGAGCGCGGCTTCGGGGTACGCGGCGCCGTGGGCGTCTCGGACCGGGGCCACACCGCCGCGTCCCAGCTGCGGGCCGAGGACGTGGACTGGGACGACCTGTTCGGTCGCCAGGGGGCGCGCTGGCTGCACACCGGTGGCATCTTCGCCGCGCTCAGTGAGACCTCCGCCGAGACCACGCTGGCGGCGGTCAAGGCAGCCCGCGCGCACGGCACCCTGGTGTCCTACGACCTGAACTACCGGCCCAGCCTGTGGAAGTCGATCGGCGGCCAGGCCAAGGCCCAGGAGGTCAACCGGGCGATCGCGCCGTACGTCGACGTGATGATCGGCAACGAGGAGGACTTCACCGCGTCGCTCGGCTTCGAGGTCGAGGGCGTGGACGCCGACCTCGCCGAACTGGACGTCTCCGGCTTCGCGGCGATGATCGACCGGGTGGCGGCCGAGTACCCGAACTTCCGGGTGATCGCCACCACCCTGCGCACCGTCCGCACCGCCACGGTCAACGACTGGGGTGCGATCGCCTGGTCCGCCGACTCCGGCCTGGTGCGGGCCACCCACCGCGAGCGGCTGGAGATCCTGGACCGGGTCGGTGGCGGCGACTCCTTCGCCTCCGGGCTGATCGCCGCGCTGCTCGACGGCGAGCCGCTGGCCACCGCGGTCGAGTGGGGCGCGGCGCACGGTGCGCTGGCGATGACCACCCCGGGCGACACCTCGATGGCCAACCGCGCCGAGGTGCTCAAGCTGGCCGGCGGTGGCGGCGCGCGCGTCGACCGCTGAGCCGGGAGGACACGACGAGGCCCGGTGGTCGAGCTGACCACCGGGCCTCGTCGGGTGCGGATCACTTCACGTCGTCGTCGACCCAGTCGAAGGTCTTGGTCACGGCCTTCTTCCACAGCCGGTACTGACGGTCACGCTCGGAGGCGTCGATCTTCGACTCCCAGCGGGTGTCCTCGGCCCAGTTGTCGATGACGTCCTGCTCGCCGTTCCAGTAGCCGACCGCGATACCGGCGGCGTAGGCGGCACCCAGGGCGGTGGTCTCCGCCACCTTCGGCCGGATCACCGGCACGTCGAGGATGTCGGCCTGGAACTGCATCAGCAGGTTGTTGGCGGTCATGCCGCCGTCCACCTTGAGCTCGGTGAGCGCCACGCCGGAGTCGGCGTTCATCGCGTCCATCACCTCGCGGGTCTGGAAGGCGGTGGCCTCCAGCGCCGCACGGGCGATGTGGTTGCGGTTGACGAACCGGGTCAGGCCGACCAGCGCGCCGCGGGCGTCCGACCGCCAGTACGGGGCGAACAGCCCGGAGAACGCCGGCACGAAGTACGCGCCACCGTTGTCGTCAACCTTGCTGGCCAGGTACTCGATGTCCGGGGCGTCCATGAACATGCCCAGGTTGTCCCGGAGCCACTGCACCAGCGAACCGGTGACCGCGATCGACCCCTCCAGTGCGTACACCTGCGGGGCGTCACCGATCTTGTAGGCGACGGTGGTGAGCAGGCCGTTCTTGGAGGCGACCGGCTCGGTGCCGGTGTTCAGCAGCATGAAGTTGCCGGTGCCGTAGGTGTTCTTGGCGTTGCCGACCTCGAAGCAGGCCTGGCCGAAGGTGGCCGCCTGCTGGTCGCCCAGGATGCCCGCGATCGGCACACCCGGGACCAGTCCGCCCTTGCGGCCCTCGCCGTAGACCTCGGAGGAGGAACGGATCTCCGGGAGCATGGACATCGGGATGCCCATCTCGGCGGCGATCTCCTCGTTCCAGGTCAGGTCGTCGACGTTCATCAGCAGCGTGCGCGAGGCGTTGGTGACGTCGGTGACGTGGATGCCGCCGTCCACACCGCCGGTCATGTTCCACAGCACCCAGGAGTCGGTGTTGCCGAAGGCCAGCTCACCGCGCTCGGCCTTCTCCCGGGCGCCCTCGACGTTGTCCAGGATCCAGCGGACCTTGGGGCCGGAGAAGTAGGTCGCCAGCGGCAGACCGGTGCGCTCCTTGTAGCGCTCGGCCCCTCCGCCCAGCGCCGCGAGGTCGTCGCAGATCTTCTGGGTGCGGGTGTCCTGCCAGACGATCGCGTTGTAGACCGGCTGACCGGTGGTGCGGTCCCAGACCACCGCGGTCTCGCGCTGGTTCGTGATGCCGATCGCTGCCAGGTCGGTGTAGGTCTTGTTCGCGCGGGACAGGGCCAGGCCCACGACCTCGCGGACGTTGGTCCAGATCTCGTTCGGGTCGTGCTCGACCCAGCCGGCCCGCGGGAAGATCTGCTGGTGCTCGGTCTGGCCGACCGACACGATCTGACCCGCGTGGTCGAAGATGATCGCCCGGGACGAGGTGGTGCCCTGGTCGATGGCCATGACGAACTTGTCGGACATGTCACTTCCTCAAATGTCAGGGGAAACAGGGTGCTCGCGGGCCGGGCGCGGCTCTGCTGGTCCGGCCCGCGAGCGGGGTCAGGTCGGGTCAGGCGACCCAGCCGAGGGCGGCGGCCACCAGACCACCGAGGATGCCGCCGACGGCGGGACCGGCGACCGGGACCCAGGCGTAGGCCCAGTCCGAGCCGCCCTTGCCCCGGATGGGCAGCAGGGCGTGCGCGATGCGGGGCCCGAGGTCACGGGCGGGGTTGATGGCGTACCCGGTCGGGCCACCGAGGCTCGCACCGATACCGACCACGACCAGCGCCACACCGAGCGGGCCGATCTGCGCCGGGGTGTTGCCGCTGATCACGACCCAGAACACCAGCACGAAGGTGGCCAGCACCTCGGTGACGAAGTTCCAGCCGTAGGACCGCACCTCGGGGCCGGTGGCGAAGACGCCGAGCTTCACGCTCGGGTCGGCGTCCTGGTCGAAGTGCTTCTTGTAGGCGAGGTAGGCCAGCAGCGCGCCCACCGCGGCACCGGCCATCTGCGCGGCGATGTACACGAAGCCGTTGACGGCGTTCACCTCGACACCCGGGGCGAACTCCTCCTTGCCCGCCGCCCAGATACCCAGGGTCACGGCGGGGTTGAGGTGCGCTCCGGACTTGAAGGCCACGTACACACCGGCGAAGACACCGAGGCCCCAGCCGAAGTTGATCATCAGGGTGCCGCCGTTGAAGCCCTTGGTCTTCGGCAGGATGACATTCGCCACCACACCGGCACCGAGCAGCAGCAGCACCGCGGTGCCGAGGAATTCGGACAGGAACACCTGTCCCAACGAGATGGACTCCACAGTCGACCTCTTTCTGGACGTCGTTGTCTCACAGGGGTGACCGGTCGGTCGGGAGAACCTTCCCCCGACCGACCGGGGTGGTGCTGGTCAGATCAGGTGCCGGCCGGCCCCGCCGCAGCGCGGGTGTCGGGCGAGGAGCCGGGCTTGGTGCCCGACTCCACCGTGTCGCCGCCCGGCATGGGCAGCATGGGAGCGAGGTCCTCGGCCTGCAGTCGGGCCACCTCGGCCGCGACGTCGTCCGGCTGCTCGGCAGCGGCGAACTCCGCCTCGGCACGGGACCGGTAGGCGGCGATCTCCTTCTCCCGGGTGGCGGCATCCCAGCCGAGACGCGGACCGATCAGGTCGGCCATCTCCTCCAGGGCGCCGACACCCTTGTCCGCCTGCTCGTAGTTCAGGCGGGTGCGGTGCATCAGCACGTCGTCCAGGTGCAGCACGCCCTCGTGGGTGGCGGCGTAGACGACCTCGGCCCCTATGTACGCGGGGGCGTTCTTCAGCGGCTCGGCCAGCTCCGGCTCCGCCTCGATCAGGTCGATCAGCTCGTGGATCAGCGACCCGTACCGGTGCAGCAGGTGGTCCATCCGCCCGCGGTCCCAGCCGTAGCGCTTGGCGATGTCGCGGGACTGGCGCTGGACGACCTCCAGGCCCTCGGCACCGACCAGCGGGATGCGGTCGGTGATCGACGGCAGCGTGGTGGCGCGGGAGCCGATCGCGAAGTCCACGGCGTCCTTGGCCATCACCCGGTAGGTGGTGAGCTTGCCACCGGCGATCACGGTCAGACCCGGGGTCGGCGAGGCGACGGTGTGCTCACGGGAGACCTTGGCGGAGGACGTGCCCTCCTTGGTGCCCGGCTGCAGCAGCGGCCGCAGGCCGGCCCAGGTGCCGATGACGTCCTCGCGGGTCAGCGGCCGGGCGAGCACCGCGTTCGCGTGGTCGATCACGTAGTCGATGTCCTCGCTGGTGGCGACCGGGTGGGTCAGCTCCTGCTCCCACGGGGTGTCGGTGGTGCCGATCACCCAGTAGCGCGACCACGGGATCACGAACAGCACCGACTTCTCGGTCTGCAGGATCAGGCCGGTGTTCCCGGCGATCCGGTCGCGCGGCACCACGATGTGGATGCCCTTGGACGCGAGCACCCGCAGGCCGCCGTCGGTCCCCGCCAGACCCTCGGTCTTCTCGGTCCAGACCCCGGTGGCGTTGATGACGTGCCGGGCGCGGACGGTGAACCGCTCGCCGGTCTCCAGGTCGACCAGCTCGGCACCGGTCACCGCGCCGCCCGGGGTGGTGGTCAGGTCGACCACCTGGGTCCGGGAGGCGGCGTGCGCGCCGTAGCTGACCGCGGTGCGGATCAGGGTGGAGGTGAGCCGGGCGTCGTCGACGGCGGCGTCCCAGTACCGGACGGCACCGACCGCCGCGTCGTGGCGCAGGTCGGGGAACAGCTTCTCCATGCCCTTGCGAGACAGGTGCCGGTGGATCGGCATCGCGCGCTCGCGGCCGGAGACGCTGGCCAGGGTGTCGTACAGCGCGACACCGGCACCGACGTAGGCCCGCTCCCAGACCCGGTGCTCCAGCGGGTAGAGGAAGGACACCGGCTTGACCAGGTGCGGGGCGAGGGTGTTGATCAGCAGGTCGCGCTCGGTCAGCGCCTCGCGGACCAGGTGGAAGTCGAGCATCTGCAGGTAGCGCAGACCGCCGTGCACCAGCTTGCTGGACCGGCTGGAGGTGCCCGACGCCCAGTCCTGCGCATCGATCACCGCGGTGGACAGGCCACGGGTGACGGCGTCCAGGGCGATGCCGGCGCCGGTGACACCGCCGCCGATCACCAGTACGTCGAGCTCGGGACCCCCCTCCGAGGTGGAGCGCAGGGTCGCCAGGGCGTCCTCGCGCAGCTGGGGGGTCAGTGCTGCCGTCCTCATGGGTGTCTCTCCGATGCGTCGCCGTCGGCCGCTCGTCCTGCCCGTCCGCGGCTGCTCGCACGGGTAGGACTTCGGTCCTGCCTGGAGCTATCGTCAGGGTCCGCGAACAGACGCGCAACCGCTGTGCACGAACGTGCAGGGACCGGGGAGGGTGAATGGCCGAGCGCGATCAGGACGTGTTGCGGGCCGCCTCGATGTACTACCTCCAGGACGTCAAGATGGAGGTCATCGCGCGGCATCTGGGCACCTCGCGGTCCACGGTCTCCCGGTTGCTCAAGCAGGCGCGGGAGAGCGGTCTGGTCGAGATCACCCTGCGACCGTCCACCACCCGGGCACCCGGACTCGGCCGCTCCATCTCCGCGGCATTCGGCATCGAGACCTATGTGGTGCCGGTCCCGGACTCAGCCGAGGAGATCGACCGCCTGGACCAGGTGGCCAAGACCGCCGCCCGGCTGCTGGCCAGCTGGTTCGACTCGGACATGATCCTCGGCGTCGCCTGGGGCACCACGCTGGCCGCCATCAGCCGCCGGTTGCAGCCCAAGGCCACCCGGGGATCGGTGGTGGTGCAGCTGAACGGTGCCGCCAACACCCGCACCTCCGGCATCGAGTACGCCTCGGACCTGATCGCCTCCTTCGGCGCCGCCTACGGCGCGGCGGTGCACCACTTCCCGGTGCCCGCGTTCTTCGACTACCCGGAGAGCAAGGCGGCGATGTGGCGGGAGCGGTCGGTGCGGCGGGTGCTGGACGAACAGGCCCGGGCTGACATCGCGCTGTTCTCGGTCGGGTCGGTGTCCGGGTCCCTGCCGTCGCACGTGTACTCGGCGGGCTACCTGGACGCGGCGGATGTCGACCTGCTGCACGACCAGGGAGTGGTCGGGGACGTCTGCACCGTCTTCCTGCGGGCCGACGGCTCCTGGCAGGACGTGCCGCTCAACGCCCGCGCCACCGGCCCGACTCCGGAGCAGCTGCGCCGGATCCCGCGCCGGCTGTGCGCCGTCGCCGGAGACACCAAGGCGGTGCCCCTGCTCGCCGCCTTGCGGGCCGGGACGGTCACCGATCTGGTCATCGACGAGCGCACCGCCGCGCGCCTGCTCGACCTGACCTGACCCGACCTGACCTGCGCGTAGGTTGGGGCCGTGACCTCGCGCGACGACTCCCCGATCCGGATCCGACCCGCTCGCCCGGCCGACGTCCGCGCCATCGGCGCGCTGGTCCAGCCCTACGCGGAGGAGCGCATCCTGCTCGCGAAGGAGTGGGTCGGCTACTACGAGGCGGTGCAGGAGTTCCTGGTCGCCGAGGCGGCCGACGGCGCCCTGATCGGCTGCGGCGCCCTGCACGTGATGTGGGAGGACCTGGCCGAGATCCGCACCCTCGCGGTGGCGGCCGACTGGCGCCGTCGAGGTGTGGGACATCTGCTGCTGGACGCCCTGACCGACCGCGCGCGTGCCCTGGGGCTGCGCCGGCTGTTCTGCCTGACCTTCGAGGTCGACTTCTTCGCCGGGCACGGCTGGTCGGAGATCGACGGTACCCCGGTCGACCAGCAGGTCTACGCCGAGCTGCTGCGGTCGCAGGACGACGGCGTGGCGGAGTTCCTCGACCTGGCGCGGGTGAAGCCGAACACGCTGGGCAACACCCGGATGCTGATCGAGTTGAGCCCGGCCGAGCCGTCGGGGACGACGGTGCTGCGGGGGCCGGTCCGCTAGCCGGGCACCGTGCTCGGTCAGTGCGGGAGCCGGTACCGGTCGCCCACCTGTTCCACCAGTCGGTCGGCGAGCAGGGACGCCAGGCATCGATCGCGCTGCTCGTCATCCGGCCAGACCGCCGCGACCGCATGGGCCGGCGCAGGTTCCAGGGCATCGCGCAGCAGCGCCATGATCCGGCCGCGCACCTGACGATCGGTACCCGCCCACGCCTGGGGACGACGGCGCGCGGCGTGCACGTCGGCCGGGAACCCGGCGGCGCGCCAGGCGCACAGGCCACGCACCGGGCAGTCGTCGCAGCGGGGCGAGCGGGCGGTACAGACCAGGGCGCCCAGCTCCATCGAGGCGGCGGCCCAACGGGCGGCGGTGGCGTCGTCCTCGGGAACGAAGGCCCCGGCGAGTCGCCGTTCGGCGGCGGTGAGGGTCGGTGCCGGGAGCGCGATCCCCTCGGCGACCCGGGCCAGCACGCGGCGGACATTGGTGTCCAGCACCGTCGACCGCAGCCCGAAGGCGAAGGCCCTGATGGCGGCGGCGGTGTACTCGCCGATCCCCGGCAGGGCGCGCAGCTCCGCCTCCTCGGTGGGCAACTCACCGCCGTGCCGTTCGACAACTGCCTGCGCGCACTCCCGCAGCCGCAGCGCCCGACGCGGATAGCCCAGCCGGTCCCAGGCGCGCAGCACGTCGGCGGGTGCGGCGGCGGCCAGGTCGGCGGGGGTGGGCCAGCGGGTCATCCAGGCGTGCCAGGCCGGTTCGACCCGGACCACCGGGGTCTGCTGCAACATCACCTCGCTGACCAGCACCCCGTAGGGCGTGCGGTCGTCGGCGCGCCACGGCAGGTCGCGGGCGTGGGCGGCGAACCAGTCGAGGGTCAGGTCCCGGATCTCGGCGACCTCGTCGGCGGGGACCAGATCGGCTGCGTGGTCGGCGGGGGCGGCTGGCACGGGGGACATCCTCACATCCGGCGGCTGGCCGCCCGCCCGGGGACCATCGGTGGTGTGGTGTCCCGGCGCGCCGTCCGCACCGACCTCGGCCCGCTGGTTACCGTGATCGCCAGCCGGACACGGGAGGATCGACGATGAGCGTGCTGCGCCCGACCGGGCCGGAACCGGCTCAGGTGTACTGGCGGCGCCGACTGGTGGTGCTCCTGGCCCTGGTGCTGGTGATCGTGCTGGTGGTGGTCGTGATCCGTGCGCTGACCGGCGGGGGCGACGAACCGACCGGCACGCCGACCGACGGCACAGCCGTCTCCGACCCGGCCGCCTCGCCCAGCGCACCTCCCGGGACCGAGACCGCCGCCTGCGACCCGGCCGACCTGACGGTGCAGCTCACCGCCGACGCGGCCGCCTACCCCGAGGGTGCGCAGCCGCTGTTTACCGCGACCATGACCAACGCGGGTGCGACGCCTTGCCTGCTGGACGCCGGGGACGCGCAGCGCCAGGTGGTCATCACCTCCGGCTCGGACCGGATCTGGGGCAGCACCGACTGCGGTGAGGGGCAGGCGCTGCAACTGCTGCTCGCGCCGGGCCAGGCCGACCAGCGGCAGACCCAGTGGGACCGCACGCGATCGGACGAGGCGTGCTCCACCGACCTGCCGGCACCGGGTGCCGGGACCTACCAGGCGGTGCTCACCCTGAACGGCGTGAGCACCGACCCGGTGGTCTTCACCCTGGACTGAGCCTCAGGGCTTGACGACGATCTTGCCCCGGGTGTGACCGGAGGCCAGATCGTCATAGGCCTCGGCGGCCCGGTCCAGCGGGTAGCTCGCCGCGACCTCGACCCGCAGCTGCCCGTCCGCGGCGAGCTGGGCCAGCTCGGCCAGCCCTTCCGGGTCGGGGCGGACCCACACGTACGCGCCGCCGAACTCGGTGCGGGCGCGCGGGTCGGCGATCGACACGACGGTGCCACCCTCGCGACGCAGCTCGTTCGTGGCGTCCATCGCCGGGCCGCCGACGTAGTCCAGGATCACGTCCACGCCTTCGGGGGCGAGCGCGCGGACAGCTTCCACCAGGCCGTCGCCGTAGGTCACCGGCTCGGCGCCGAGCTCCCGCAGGTAGTCGTGGTTGCGCTCGGAGGCGGTGCCGATCACCCGGGCACCCGCCCGCAGGGCCAACTGCACCGCGATCGACCCGACACCACCGGCGGCGGCGTGCACCAGCACGGTGTCGCCCTCGCCCAGCCCGGAACGCCGGATGCTCTGCAGGGCGGTCAGCCCGGCCAGCGGCAGGGCCGCCGCGTGGTCGAAGTCCAGCCCGGCGGGCTTCGTGGTGGCGGTGCGCACCGGCACCTGCACGAACTCGGCCAGGGTGCCGTCCTGCACGGTGTCCTTGCGCGCGTAGGCCAGGATCTCGTCCCCCTCGGCGAACTCGGGGGTGTCCAGCCCGGCCTTCACCACGACACCGGCCACGTCCCAGCCCGGGATCGCGGGGAACCGGGTGTCGATCAGCCCCTGGAGGTAGCCCTCCCGGACCTTGTAGTCGACCGGGTTGATCCCGGCCGCCACCACCTTCACCAGCACGGAGTCCGGACCGACGTGCGGTTCGGGCTGCTCGGTGACCTGCATGACCTCGGCGCCGCCGAAGCGGTCGTACGTGACTGCCTTCATGCTCGGCGCAACGACGATGGCACCGATCGCATTCCTCGGCTCAGACGTAACGCTCCAGGATGCTGGACTCGGCCAGCCGGGACAGGCCCTCGCGGACCGCCCGGGCACGCTGCTCGCCGACGCCGTCCACCGCCATCAGGTCGTCGATGCTCGCGGCGAGCAGCTTCTGCAGGCCGTTGAAGTGCCCGACCAGCCGGTCCACGATCGCGGCCGGGAGCCGGGGCACCTTGGACAGCAGGCGGTAGCCGCGCGGGGCGACCGCGGAGTCCAGCACCTCGACCGCGCTCGGCAGGCCCAGCACCCGGGCCATCGACGACAGGTCCAGCAGCTCGGTCGAGTCCAGGGCGGCCAGCGCGGTCTGCACCTGGTCCTGGGTACGCCGGGTGGTGTCCACGTAGTCCCGCACCACCAGATCGGCGTCCGACCCCACACCGCCGGTCAGCTCGTCCAGCTGCAGCGACAGCAGACGGCCGTCGGTGCCGAGCTCGACCACGTACCCGGCGATCTCGGCCGAGATGCGCCTGACCATCTCCAGACGCTGCACCACCACGCACACGTCGCGCACGGTGACCAGATCCTCGATCTCCAGCGCCGACAGGGTGCCCGCGACCTCGTCCAGCCGTGCCTTGTACCGCTCCAGGGTGGCCAGCGCCTGGTTCGCCCGGGCCAGGATCGCGTCCGCGTCCTCCAGCACGTGCCGCTGGTCGCTCACGTAGAGCGCGATGATCCGCATCGACGCGGACACCGAGATCACCGGCAGGCCGGTCTGCTTCGCCACCCGCTCGGCGGTGCGGTGCCGGGTGCCGGACTCGGAGGTGCTGATCGAGGCGTCCGGCAGCAGCTGCACCGCCGCGCGCAGGATCCGACCGCGGTCCGGATCCATCACGATCGCGCCGTCCATCTTGGCCAGCTCGCGCAGTCGGGTCGCGGAGAACTCGACGTCCAGCTCGAAGCCACCGGAGCAGATGCTCTCGACCGTGGCGTCGTAGCCGAGGACGATCAGCGCGCCGGTGCGGCCGCGCAGGATGCGCTCCAGGCCGTCGCGCAGCTCGGTGCCGGGGGCGACGGCGGCCAGGGTGGAGCGGAGCAGGTCGTCCGCCGGGGTGGTGGGCACGGCGTGATCCTACGGGTCAAGCCGGGATCGTGGGGGTCGGACACCCGATGTGTGGGTGGCCGCCGTTAGCGTGACCCGGGTGAGCACCACCACCTCCCGTTCATCCCGCACCGCCCGGGCCGGTTACCGCTGTTCGGAGTGCGGCTGGACCACCAGCAAGTGGGTGGGCCGGTGCGGTGAGTGCCAGACCTGGGGGAGCGTCACCGAGGAGGGCGCCGCCGGTGGGGCGGCCCCGCGCACCGTCGCCAGCACCCCGCCCCGCGGAGCGGCTCGGCCGATCGCGCAGATCGACGTCGAGACCAGCCGCTCCCGGCCGACCGGCGTGGACGAGCTGGACCGGGTGCTCGGCGGTGGCCTGGTGCCGGGCGCCGTGGTGCTGCTGGCCGGGGAGCCGGGGGTGGGCAAGTCCACCTTGTTGCTGGACGTCGCGAGCCGGGTGGCCGAGTCCGAGGGACGCACCGTGCTCTACGTGACCGGCGAGGAGTCGGCCGGACAGGTGCGGCTGCGCGCGGAACGGATCGGGGCGCTCGCCGACCGGCTGCTGCTGACCGCCGAGACCGACCTGTCGACGATCCTCGGGCACATCGAGCAGTCCGACCCCGACCTGCTGGTGCTGGACTCGGTGCAGACGGTGGCCTCCGCCGCGGTGGAGGGGTCGCCGGGCGGGGTCGCCCAAGTGCGCGAGGTGGCCGGGTCGCTGATCGCCGCCGCCAAGCAACGCAACCTGCCGGTGGTGCTGGTCGGACACGTCACCAAGGACGGTGCCGTCGCCGGGCCGCGCACGCTGGAGCACCTCGTCGATGTGGTGTGCCAGTTCGAGGGCGACCGGCACTCCCGGCTGCGGCTGCTGCGGGCGACCAAGAACCGGTTCGGCCCCACCGACGAGGTCGGCTGCTTCGACCTGAACGAGGGCGGCATCGTCGGGCTGGCCGATCCCTCCGGGCTGTTCGTCTCCACCGAGCGGAACCCGGTCCCGGGCACCTGCGTCACGGTGACCCTGGAGGGACGGCGGCCGCTCGCGGTGGAGGTGCAGTCACTGGTCGCCCCGAGCATGCTGTCCAACCCGCGCCGCACCACCAGCGGCATCGACGGCTCCCGGCTGGCGATGGTGCTGGCGGTGTTGCAGCGGCGGGCCGGGCTCAAGGTCGCCGACCAGGACGTCTACGTGTCGAGCGTCGGCGGCGCGCGGGTGGTCGAACCCGCTGCCGATCTGGCCCTCGCCCTCGCCACGGTGAGCTCCCGGGAGAACGTGGCCCTGCCGCCCCGGTTGATCGCGATCGGCGAGGTCGGGTTGGCCGGGGAGATCCGACCGGTGACCGGGACCCTGCGCCGCCTGTCCGAGGCCGCCCGGCTCGGTTTCACCCATGCCGTGGTGCCTGCCGGGTCCATCGAGCAGGGTCAGGCTCCGGCCGGGATGGCGGTGGCACAGGCCGCGGATCTGATGGAGGCGGTGCGCGCCACCCGGTCCGGACCTCGCGGCGCCGACGGCTGAGGGACGTGGCGGCGCCGGGCCGCGCTGGTGCCCGGGGCGCGACACGTCGGTGCAGGTCGGTATCCCGAGCGGGTGACTCTGGCGGCTAGGCTGCCCGAGATCATGCGGGAGACACCAATGAACGAGCGCGACAGCCTGCCGGACGCCAGCGACGGGCAACGGCCCGCCGACCCCGCGACCGCCCCACAGCCGGCCGTGCCCTCGGCCTTCGGCAGCGCCCCGGCGTTCTCCTCCGAGCCGGCGCCGGTCACCGGTGCCCAGCCGATGGCTGCTGTGCCGAGCCGCCGTTCGTTGCGCGGCAAGCCCCCGGTCAGCACCGCCGCGATCCCGGTGGTGCCCGCGCCCAGCGCGACGACCGGCGGACCGCAGCCGGCCGGGGCCCCGCAAGCCGCCGCCGCCTCGGACACCCGCGCGCCGATGGGGTCCGACGCCGCGACGTCGGCTGCGGCTCCGTCGACTCCTGCCGGGTCGCCGGATCCGGCTCGGGCAGCGGATGTCACGCCACAGCTCAGCGGCACGGCGTTGCCGCGTCGCAGCTCGTGGAAGCGGGATGGAGCAGCACCGGGCACGGCCGCGCCGACTCCGGACGCCATGAACCCGGCCGCAGCGAACTCGGTTGCGCCCGCCCCGACCGACCCGGCAACGGCTGCGCCCGCAGCCGCTCCGATCGGCACCCAGGGCGATGCCGCCGGGTACGCCGCCCTGGGGGCGATCGGCGCCCACGCCACGCTGCAGCCCACCGGCCCCTCGGCGCCCGGCTCCCGGCCGACACCGCCCGCATCGTCCGCGCCGAGTCCGGCCGCTCCAAACCCGTCGGGGGCTGCTCCGAACCCGGCTGCGCCGACGGCCTCGTTCGCGCCGACCGATCCGACGGCCCCCACCGCGCCGCCCGCCTGGCACCCGGTGAGCGCTGCGGACACCGCAGCCTCGACGGGACCGCAGACCCCGTGGAAGCCGGTCACCGGCGCCCAGGCGATCGTCCCGCCGCGTGACACGGCCCCGCCGTCGACCCCCGATGCGGCCCCGGACGTGACTCCGGCCGCCGTGGAGAACTCGGGCGCTCCGGTCCCGGTCCCCGACGACCGCAGCCAGGTGCCCGCCGAGGCCCACGCCGCCCCCGGCTGGGACCCTTCCGCTCAGTCACCGCCGACCACCGCCACCCCCGCTGTCGCGGGCTTCGGCGCCCACTCCTCGGAGGAACCCGTGACCTCGAACCGTCGCAGCCGTCGCGGCCTGTGGATCACCCTGATCGTCGTCGGCATCGTGGTGCTGGCCGGTGCCGGGGTGGCGGCGTGGTTCCTGCTGGACCGGGACGAGCCCGCCGCGCAGCAGCAGGAGGTGGTGCAGGCGCCGGTGCCGACCAGTGCACTGACACCGGTCGACCGCGCGGCGACCTCCGCCTTCGCCGCGAACCTGCCCGGCACCGTCCTGCAGTACGCGCTGACCAGTTCGCAGCAGGACACCGAGTGGTCGACCGTGGGGGCCCTGGAGTCGTACCTGGACTCCTACGCCGACGAGGCGGGTGACCAGATGACCGTGCACTCCGGCCAGTGGGCGAGCGCCGACCAGGCCCGCGCGCAGCAGGAGTCGATGGCGGGTGCGCTGACCGGCGAGGTGCTGAGCTCCGGCCCGGTCACGGTGGACGGCCAGGACACGGGTGCGGTCACCGTCGTGGACCTGGGCGATGGCAACGGTGCGGCGGTGTGGAGCAATGGCACCGGCGTGTTCGTCCTGACGGCTCCGGTGGACGACGTGACCAACGCGTACGCCGCCTACCCGGTCTGATCGCCGCATCGCGCTACCCGGTCTGATCGCCGCATCGCGCTCCCCGGTCTGACCGCCGCATCGCGCTCCCCGGTCTGACCGCCGCATCGCGCTCCCCGGTCCGACCGCCGCATCGCGCTCCCCGGTCTGGCCGCCGGTCGTCCCCTCGCGGGTCCCCGGGCGACATGTCGCCCCGACGCCCGTCGTCGGACCATGGTGTGCGCCGGGAAGAGTCCCGGCGCCTTCCGGGTTGCCCCCGTGGTACCCGATCACCCGACCGGGCGCTGACGATCGATGGACGCCGCCCCGCACGGCGTCGAGGAGGATCATGACCCGCATCGGCACCACCGACCTGGACGTCCTGCCGCTCAACCTGGGTGGCAACGTCTTCGGCTGGACAGCTGACCAGGACCAGTCGTTCGCGGTGCTGGACGCCTTCGCGGCGGCCGGCGGCAGCTTCATCGACACCGCCGACGTCTACTCCCAGTGGGTGGAGGGCAACTCCGGCGGTGAGTCGGAGGCGATCATCGGGGCGTGGCTGGCCGCACGCGGCAACCGCGACGACATCGTGATCGCGACCAAGGTCGGTCAGGCCAGCGCCCAGCCGGGGACGTCCCGCGCCGCGGTGCAGACGGCCATCGACGGGTCGCTGCGCCGCCTGGGCACCGACCACGTGGATCTGTACTACGCGCACATCGACGACCAGGACACCCCGCTGGAGGAGACGGTCGCCGCGCTGGGCGAGGTCGTCACCCAGGGCAAGGCCCGGTATGTCGCAGCGTCGAACTTCACCGCCGACCGGCTCGCGCAGGCGCTGGCGATCGCGGATGACCTGGGTGTGGCCCGGTTCGTCGCGCTGCAGCCGCACTACAACCTGGTGCACCGGGACGAGTACGAGGGTGCGTTGCAGGACCTCGCGGTCGCGGAGAACCTGGCGGTGCTGCCGTACTGGTCGTTGGCGAGCGGGTTCCTGACCGGCAAGTACCGCGACGGCGAGACCGTGGACTCCCAGCGCGCCGGTGGTGCGGCCCGTTACCTGGACGACCGTGGTCGCCGGGTGCTCGCGGCGCTGGACGCGGTGGCGGCGGACACCGGTGCCTCGGTCACCGCGGTGGCGCTGGCCTGGCTGCGCGCCCAGCCCGGGATCGCGGCGCCGATCGCCAGCGCCCGCACCGTGCAGCAGCTGCCCGACCTCATCGCCGGTGCCACCCTCGACCTCACCCCCGAGCAGCTCACGACGCTCACCACCGCCTCCGCCTGAGCCACGGCGTCGAGACTACGGAAAACGACGCCTGGCCTCGCCCGTTGCGACGTTTTCCGTAGTCTCGGCGGGCCCTGGAGTCTCGGCGGGGGCGTGCGCGTTTCGGCGCGAGTCTGGGCGGACGGATGGGGTCTGGGCGGGCGGTTGGGGTCTGGGCGGGTTAGGCGCGGGGCAGGTGGACGGTGAAGGTGGTCGCGCCCGGTGTGCCGTCGGCTTCGATCGTTCCGCCGTGTGCGGTGACCACTGCGTGCACGATGGCCAGGCCCAGGCCGGTTGATCCGGCGGCGCGGTTGCGTGACGCGTCGCCGCGGGCGAAGCGCAGGAACAGCCGGGACAGCAGCGGTTCCGGGATGCCCGGCCCGTCGTCCCGGACCCGGAGCACCACCTGGTCGCCCTCGTCCCGGACCGACACCACGACCTCGGTGCCGGGTGGGGTGTGCACCCGGGCGTTGGACAGCAGGTTGAGCAGCACCTGACGCAGCCGGTGCTCATCGCCGAGCACCGGGGCCGGGGGCTCGGCGCCCTCGGTGCCCAGGTCCAACGTCCAGACGTGGTCAGGACCGGCGACATGCGCATCGGCGACCGCGTCCACCGCGAGTCCGGCCAGGTCGACCTCGGTCAGGTCCAGGTCGCGTCCGGCGTCCAACCGGGCGAGCAGCAGCATGTCCTCGACCAGGGCGGTCATCCGCCGCGCCTCGGACTCGACCCGCCCCATCGCGCGCAGGGCGTCCTCGGGGAGATCGTCCGGCAGGCGCTGCACCAGTTCGGCGTAGCCGCGGATCGATGCCAGCGGGGTGCGCAGCTCGTGCGAGGCGTCGGCGACGAAGCTGCGGACCTGGGTCTCCGATGCGTGCCGGGCGGTCAGCGCCGACTCGACGTGGCCGAGCAGCTGGTTGAGCGCGGCGCCGACCTGGCCGACCTCGGTGCCGGGGTCGGTGTCCTGGACGGGGACCCGCTCGGCGAGTTCGACCTCGCCGCGGGACAGCGGGATCTGCGCCACCCGGGTCGCGGTGGCCGCCACCCGGTCCAGGGGGCGCAGCTCGCGGCGGACCAGGACGGTGGCGAGCCAGGCGCCGACACCCAGCGCGATCACGACGACGGCCAGCTCGACCACCAGGAACGTGTCGACGGTCGCGGTGACGTCGGCGAGCGGCAGGGCGGTGATCGAGAGGTCGCCCAGGTCGCCGGTGGTGGAGACCGCCCGGTAGTCGCCGAGTCCCGGCAGCGCGACGGTGGCCGTCGTGCCGTCGGGGGTGAGGCCGAGCAGCGCGTCGAGTTGGTCGGCGGTCAGTTCCTGGCTCACCCCGTCGTCGTCGAGGTAGCCGGAGAGGGTCAGGCCGTCCATCCGGTAGACGTTCACCGTGCCGACGTCCTGCCCGGGCATGACCAGGGCCGGTGGCACATCGGTGCCGGGCGGCGCGGTGGGTGTGGCGTCGCCGTCCGGCTCCCCGTCCGCGAACCGCTCGGGGGCTCGCTCCGCGCGCTGACTGGCCGCGGTCAACCGCTGGTCGATCTGTCCGATCAGCGTGCTCCGCAGGGCCAGGGTGGAGACCACGCCCATCGCGGCTGCCACCGCTGCCAGCAGCACCAGGACCACCGCGACCAGGCGACGGCGCAGGGGCCAACGGCGGCGTCCGCGGCCCGGGGCTGAACGTCCGGCTTCGGTCACGCGGCGGGCTTGAGGACGTACCCGACCCCGCGGAGGGTGTGCAGCATCGGCGCGCGCCCCTTGTCGATCTTGCGGCGCAGGTAGGAGACGTACAGCTCGACGATGTTCGCCTGCCCGCCGAAGTCGTACTGCCACACCCGGTCCAGGATCTGTGCCTTGGACAGCACTCGCTTCGGGTTCCGCATGAAGTAGCGCAGCAGCTCGAACTCGGTGGCGGTCAGCCGGATGTCGTCACCGCCGCGGGTCACCTCGTGCGAGTCCTCGTCCATCACCAGGTCGCCGACGGTCAGCACCGCCTCGTCCCGCTGGTTCACCGCTCCGGTGCGGCGCAACAGGGCGCGCAGCCGCGCCACGACCTCCTCCAGGCTGAACGGCTTGGTCACGTAGTCGTCGCCCCCGGCGGTCAGCCCGGCGATCCGGTCCTCGACGGCGTCCTTGGCGGTGAGGAACAGCACCGGGACCGTGGGGTGGGTGGTCCGGATCCGGCGGAGCACGTCCAGCCCGGACAGATCCGGCAGCATGACGTCCAGCAGGATCACGTCCGGATCGAGGGACTTCGCCTGCTTGATCGCGCTCTGGCCGGTGAGGGCGTGCTCCACCTGCCAGCCCTCGTAGCGCAGGGCGGTGGACAGCAGTTCGGCGAGGGTGGCCTCGTCGTCGACGACCAGCGCGCGGACCGGCTGTCCGTCCGGGCGGGTGAGGGCTTCGCGGGTGAGTGTGGAGGCGGTCATGCGTTCACTGTGCGCCGGCTGACTGAACCGGTCCTGACCCGAAGCTGTGAGAAGGCTGTAGATCGTCAGTCGTCGGCGACGACGGACAGCACGTTCCCGGCCGGGTCGGTGAACCATGCGATCAGCGGACCTCCGCCGCGGAACACCCCGTCCTCGTCGGTCTCGGTCGGCGTGCCGCGGTAGTGCTCGAAGGTGACTCCCCGGTCGCGCAGCTCGGCGACCGTGCCGGGCACGTCGGCGACCCGGAAGTTCAGCACGGTGTACTCGGCCGGCCGGTGCGCGGGGCCCTTGGGGTAGAGCAGCACCTCGGCGCCGGTGCCCAGGCGCAGCCAGAGCAGGCCGTTCACCGGCCTCGTCTCCAGGCCGAGCACGTCGCCGTAGAACCGCTGGGCGGCGTCGATGTCGTCCACCGAGTAACCGCTGAACGGATTGCTGAGATCGGCCATGTCCGCACCCCTGGTCGCCGGTGGCCACCACGTCGTGGCCGACAGCTCCAGGATGCGACACGACGACGCCCCCCGCCCACCGAGGACGAGGGGCGTCGTGGCGTGCCGACTCAGACGTGGACCGCCGTCTCCGGCCACAGGGAGTCGTAGTCCTGGCCGGTGAGCTGCTGCACCACGGTGCGGGTCTCCGGGTCGACATCCGCCTTCGCGCCACCCGACTGCAGGCGGTCGATCTCGGCGCGCAGCACCGCGTGGGTGCCGGAGTTGAGGTACACGAACCGCGAGCAGATGAAGGCGGCGACGATCAGCGCCATCGGCAGCAGGACGGTGACGGCGGCGATCGCGTGCTGGGCGCCGGAGCTCTGCACCAGCGGGCAGGAGTCGGTGCAGGCCAGGTCGAGCTGGACGCCACCGGCCGAGCCGGGCTTGAGGAAGCCGCCGAGGTCGAGCAGCCAGGACACCAGCAGGGTGGAGACCGCGCCGGTGGACTTGCGGCCGAAGGTCATCACCGCGGCGTAGATGCCGGAGCGGTCCTCGCGGGTCATGATCCGGTCCACGTCCGGGATGAACGGGAACACGTTCCACGGCGTGAACTCCAGGATCGAGCGGCCCGCCTGGTAGCAGACGCCGACGATCACCATCAGGGTGATGACCGACGTCGGCTGGATCAGGTAGATCGCCCCGATCGACAGCAGGCAGGCGATGATGATGCTGAACGAGGTCGCCCACAGGAAGCGCGGCCCCTTGCGCACCATCAGGAACCCGGCGGCGACGGTGACCGGCAGGCCGACGATGGACAGCGCCTGCAGGGTCAGCCCGAAGGACTCGGTGCCGTTCAGCGCGTAGACCACGAAGAACGTCAGCGCGGACGCGAACACGTCCTTGCCGGTGAAGGACAGCAGGTACACCGCCAGGTGCTTGCGGAAGCTGGAGTTGCGGAAGGTCGAGCCGAAGTCCGCGAGGTTCTGCCGCAGCGCGGCCATCGGGGTCAGGCGGGGCTTGGCGTCCAGCTCGGCGACGAACTCGCGGGTCAGCGGCCGTTCCCAGGTGGTGAAGTAGGTGATGGCGACGGCGGCGGCGAACAGCACCGAGAAGATCAGACCGGTGATCAGGTACGCGTCCGGGTTGTCGGTCGCCTTGATCCGGGCCGGGATGAAGAACACCAGGAAGGTGCCCAGGGCGGACAGGAACATCCGCGCCGAGCTGAGCTTGGTGCGCGCGGTGTAGTCGTCGGACATCTCGGTCGGCAGCGTCTCCCAGGGGATCAGGATGACGGCCATCACGATCTCGACCAGCAGGTAGACCCCGAGGTAGTACCAGAAGCCCTGGTGGGAGATCCACAGCAGCGGGAAGACCACCAGCAGCGCCGGAATGCCGGCCAGCAGGAAGAAGTGCCGCCGTCCGAACCGGCGGCCGAGCCGGGTGCGGTAGAAGTTGTCGGTCAACGGGCCGATCAACAGGGAGGCCACCGCGTCGACGATCCGGGCGATGAACAGGATCGTGCCCGCCTCCACCGCCGTGACGTTGCCGTAGGTGGTGAAGAAGTACAGCATCAGCCCGCTGATGATGGTGTTCCAGCCACCGCCCATCAGGTCGAGCACACCGAAGCCGACGGCGCGGGCCAGGGTGATCGGTTTCGGCGTGTATACCCGCCGGGTGGTGAGGTCGTCAGACGTCGTCATCGTGCACCTTTGCTGATCAGGGGGTCGTCGAACGGCTGGTCGTGATCACTGCGCGGCGTAGGCCTGGACCGGCAGCCGGTACGCCAGGTCGGTCGCCGTGTCGATGGCCTCGTCCAGGTCGAGGCGGTGTTCGGCCACCAGGCGGGCCAGATAGCCCGCGTCCACCCGGCGGGCCAGGTCGTGTCGGGCCGGGATGGAGCAGAACGCGCGGGTGTCGTCGACGAACCCGCTGACGTTGGCGAAGCCGGCGGTCTCGGTGACCGCCTCCCGGAACCGGCGCATCGCGTCCGGGGCGTCCAGGAACCACCATGGCGCGCCGACCCGCAGCGACGGGTAGGCACCGGCCAGCGGAGCGAGCTCCCGCGAGAAGGTGTCCTCGTCGATGGTGAAGGCGATCATCCGGAAGCCCGGGTGGTGACCGAAGGCGTCCAGCACCGGGCGCAGCGCTTCGGTGAACTCCACCGCGACCGGGATGTCGTAGCCCCGGTCGGCGCCGAACCGCGCGGTCTGGGCGCTCGCGTGCCCCCGGCACACCCCGGGATGCAGCTGCATCACCAGGTGGTCGTCGGCGGCCATCGTGGCGAGCTGGAAGAGCATGTGGGCGGTGAAGGCGTCGCGCTCGGCGGTGCTGACGCTCGCCCCGCGCATCGCCCGGTCCCAGAGTGCGGCGGCGTCGGCGGCGTCCATCGGGGTGGTGTCGGCCAGGAAGGGGCCGTGGTCGGTGGCCAGCGCACCGGCCCGCTTGAACCGTTCGCGCTGGGCGCGCAGGGCGTCGAGGTAGGCGGCGTAGGAGGTCGGGTCGATCCCGGCGGCCTGGCCGAGTCTCTGGACGTCGGCGGCGAAGGTGGGCGAGTCGACGGCGAGCACCGGGTCCGGTCGCCAGGTGGGCCGGATCCGGTCGCCCCACCCCTGTTCGCGCAGGGTGGCGTGGTCGTCCAGGGTGGCCCAGGCCGGGTCGGTGGTGGCGATGGTCTCGATCCGGAACCGGTCGAGCAGGGCGCGCGGGCGGAACGACTCCTCGGCCATCACCGCGGCGATCCGGTCGTAGATCGCGTCGGCGGTGTCCGGACCCGGGCGTTCGGTGACCCCGAAGATCTCCACCAGCTCGGTCTCGATCCAGAACCGGGTCGGGGTGCCGCGGAAGTGCCGCCAGCCGGCGCAGAACCGCCGCCAGATCTGCCGCGGGTCGGTCTCGGCGGGGGCGCTGCCGTCCAGGGCGGGGATCCCCAGCTCGGGGAGCGTCGCGCCTTGGGAGACCAGCATCCGGATCAGGTAGTGGTCGGGCACCACGAGCAGATCGGCGGGGTCGGAGAACGCGGTGTCCTGGGCGAACCACTCCACCGGGACGTGACCGTGCATGGAGACCACGGGCAGGCCGGCGACCGCCTGGTAGATCTCCCGGGCGATCGGCCGGGTGGTCGGGTCGGCGGGAAGCGCACGGTCCGGGTGCAGGGTCCAGGTCATCGTCAGGTCCGCTCCTCATCCAGCAAATGCAAACGATTGCATTCGTCCCATTCCCGACGTTCGTTGTCGGACACGACGATGAAAGCGCACAGAATGGCGTCCCGATGTGACGTAGGTCCCATCGCAAAGGCGCTGGGTTCGCCATAGTTGTGCAAACGTCAGCATCAGGAGGGGAGCACCGTGGCCGTCACCATCCACCAGGTCGCCGCCGCGGCGGGCGTCTCGCCCGGGACCGTCTCCCGCGCGCTGACCAGGCCGGAGAAGGTCGCCGCGCCGACCCGTGACCGGGTGCTCTCCGCCGTCCGCGCCCTCGGCTACGTGCCGAACCGAGCCGCCAGCGCCCTGCGAGCCGGGCGGACCCGGACCATCGGCCTGGTGGTGCCGGACATCGCCAACCCGTACTTCGCCGCGCTGACCAAGGGCGTCGCCGACCGGGCACGCGATCACGACCTGACCGTCTTCGTGGTGGACGCCGACGAGGACCCGTCGATGGAGAGCGAACGCACCCGAGCGGTGATCGCCCAGGCCGACGGCATCGTGCTCTGTTCCCCGCGCGCCCCCGCCGAGGAGGTCGTCGTCCCGACGTCGGTCCCCGTGGTGGTCGTGAACAACGAGCTCGCCGGTGCCACCTGCCTGGCATCGGACGCCGAGGGCGGGATCGAGCTCGCGCTCGACCACCTGCACGCGCTCGGCCACCGCCGGATCGGCTACGCGGGCGGGCCGGGTCGATCCTGGTCCGACCGGCACCGCCGCCAGGCGCTCGCGGACGCGCGCAGCCGATGGCCCGAGATGGAGCTGATCGAGCTGGGCGGTTTCAGTCCGGACGTGGACGGCGGGATCGCCGCCGGCGGTCTGGTGCTCGCCTCCGGTGCCACCGCGGTGATCGCGTTCAACGACGCCATGGCCGCCGGGCTGATGCGCCGCGCCCGGGAACTGGGCATCGAGGTGCCGAACGCGCTGTCGGTGGTCGGCTTCGACGACACCCCGCTGGCCCGGGTGGTCGAACCGGCGCTCACCAGCGTGCGGACCCGCCCCCGCGAACTCGGCCGGGCCGCCGCCGACGCCCTGGTCGCGCTGTTGTCCGGCGTCGTCGACGGGCCCGACCCGGTGCCGGTGCCCGCCGAGCTCACCGTCCGCGCCTCCACCGCCCCCGAACCCTCCCTGCTGTCCCGCTACCCCCGATCCTGAGGAGATCCCCGTGTCGCACGACCTGCCCCGACTGGGTGCCACCACTCCACTGCCCGACGGCGTGACCGGACCCCGGGTGCTGCCCGAGTCGGTCGGCATCGTGCACCTGGGCTGGGGTGCGTTCCACCGGGCGCACCAGGCGGTCTACACCGAGGACGCGATGGCGCTCGGCGGCGACCGGAGCTGGGGCATCCTCGGCGACGTGGAACGCACCCCGGTGCTGGTCCCGGCGCTGCGCGAGCAGGACGGCCGCTACACCGTCCTCACCAGCGGGGTCGACGACGACGGCACCGTGGTCCGCACCGCTCGGGTGATCGGCTCGGTGGTCGACGTCGCCTACCCCGGCGACGAGACACCGCGGCTGCTGGCCGCGATGGCCGCCGACAGCACCCGGCTGATCACGCTGACCGTGACCGAGAAGGGTTACACCCGCACCGCCGACGGGCACCTGGACCTCCCGCAGGTCGCGGCGGACGTCACCGCCTTCACCGCCGCACTGCGCGGCGAGGCCGACCCGGTCGCCGCCGTCTCCGCGATCGGCCTGCTGGTGCGTGGCCTGCTCGCCCGGTTCCACGCCGGGGGCTCGCCGGTCACGGTGCTGTCCTGCGACAACATCCCGCACAACGGCCGGGTGCTGTGGTCGGTGGTGGACGAGTTCATCGCGGCGGCCGACACCGACACCGACGCCTTCCGGTCCTGGCTGGCGGACAGCACCACCTGGCCGTCCTCGATGGTGGACCGGATCACCCCGGCCGCCACCGACGCCACTCGGGCCGAGATAGCCGCGGTGCTCGGTGCCCGGGACGAGGCGGGCATCCTGGCCGAGCCGTTCAGCCAGTGGGTGATCGAGGACCGGTTCGCAGCCGGGCGTCCCGCCTGGGAGCTGGCCGGTGCCGAGTTCACCACCGACGTCACCGCCTGGGAGAACGCCAAGCTGTTCATGCTGAACGGCACGCACTCGCTGATCGCGTACGCCGGACGCCTGCTCGGGCACACGACGATGGCCGACGCGGTGGGCGACCCGCGGATCGCCACGGCAGCGCGGGAGTACATGATGCGCGACGCGCTGCCGACGCTGACGGTGCCGGAGGGTGCCGACCTGGCGGAGTACGGCGAGGGCCTGCTGCGCCGGTTCGCCAACCCGGCCACCGGCCACACCACGACCCAGGTCTCCACCGACGGCAGTCAGAAGCTGCCGATCCGGTGGGGCCGGGTGGTCGCCGACTCCCTGGCCGCCGGCCGGGTGCCGCGGGGCGTGGCCTTCGGGCTGGCGGCCTGGAGCGAGTTCGTGCGCCGGGCGGTGCGGGACGGGATCGACCTGGGCGACCCGGCCGGTGCCGAGACCCTCACCGCGACCGTGCGCGCCGCTGTGTCGTCATCCACCGCGGCACCGGAGGACCTGGCCGCGACCCTGATCGCGCTGCCCGGCCTGCTGCCCGACGGCGCGGGGACCGACCCCGGCCTGGTGGCCGCCGTGGTCGCACAGGTCCGCGCGCTGACCGCCGTCGGCGACGACGTCATCTGATCCACCGACCCCCACCGAGAGGCACCCCATGAAGATCGGATTCCGCTGGTACGGCGAGGGCAACGACACCGTCGCCCTGGACGACATCCGGCAGATCCCCGGCGTCGAGACCATCGTCTGGTCGCTGCACCACAAGCAGGCGGGCGAGGCATGGTCCGAGGCCGAGATCGCCGCCGAGCTCGCCACCATCACCGAGCTGAACGAGCAGCACCGCGCGCGCGGCATCACGAAGACCTTCGACGGCGACGTGGTCGAGTCGGTGAACGTGCACGAGTCGATCAAGCTCGGGCGCACGGTGCTCGGGATGAGCCGGGACCAGGCGATCGAGAACTACATCGTCACGCTGGAACGGCTGGGCCGGGCCGGGGTGAAGGTGGTCTGCTACAACTTCATGCCGGTCTTCGACTGGCTGCGCACCGACCTGTGGCACCCGCTGCCCGACGGGTCCACCGCCCTGTTCTACGAGCAGGCGGTGGTCGACCAGCTCACGCCGGAGAAGCTGATCGCCGACATGCAGGCCAACTCCGGCGGGCTGACCCTGCCCGGTTGGGAGCCGGAGCGGCTGGCGTCCTTCACCGAGCTGGCCGACGCCTACGTCGGCGTCACCCGGGACGACATGTACGAGCGCTACCGGTACTTCCTGGACGCGATCATGCCGACCTGCGAGCAGTACGACGTGAAGATGGGCGTGCACCCGGACGACCCGGCCTTCGACCTGTTCGGCTGGCCCCGGGTGGTGTCCACCAAGGCGGATCTGGAGCGAGTGCTCTCCCTGCACGACAGCCCGCACCACGGCCTGACCCTCTGCCTGGGCAGCTTCTCCTCCAACCCGGGCGCGGACGCGGTCGACGCCGTGCGCACCTTCATGGACCGGATCCACTTCTCCCACGTCCGGAACATCAAGCACCTCGGCGGCGGCGACTTCACCGAGGTCGCTCACCGGGCCTGCGAGGGGTCGGTGGACACGGTCGGGATCATGCGGGCCTACGCCGAGGCCGGGTACACCGGGTACATCCGGCCGGACCACGGCCGGCACCTGTGGGACGAGAACACCACCAACAAGCCGCGGCCCGGTTACGGGCTGTACGACCGGGCGCTGGGCATCCAGTACCTGCTGGGGGCGTGGGACTCCGCGCGCTACGGCAGCTGAGCCGATCCACGGACGAGCGCTGTCAGGGTCGTGCACGTTCGGTGTGCACGACCCTGCGGCGCGCTGGGAGTCCGCGTCGTCGCCTACCGTGATCGCCATGACCTCCGTCCAGACACCGCCGCCCGCCCCCGTGCGGACCTTCGGTGCGTCCCGGTCCACCGCGGTGGCCTGGACCGTGCTGGTGGCGTTGGTGGCGGCGCTCGGGGTGATCGGCTGCTGGCGGCTGTTCGTGGCCACCGAGCACGGTCAGGCGGTGGATCAGGCATCGCTGGAAGGCGCGCACATCGGCCAGGGTCGGCTGTGGCAGGTCGCCGAGCCGGTGCTGGACGTGGTCTCGGTCGGGTTCATCGTCGGTGCCGTGCTGTTCTGCGGGGCGATCGCCCTGATCCGCCGCCGCTGGTCGCTGGCCATCGCTGCCACCCTGGTGCTGGGCGGCGCGAACCTGAGCACCCAGTTCCTGAAGAAGATGGTCTGGGACCGGCCCGACTGGGGTCACGGTCCGGACTTCAACACCCTGCCCAGCGGGCACACCACCGCCGCCGCCTCGGTGGCTGTGGCGGTGCTGCTGGTCGTCCCGCCGCGGGCCCGGGCCTGGGTCGCGGTGCTCGGTGCCGGGTACGCCGGGGCGACCGGGATCTCCACCCTGGTCGGCCAGTGGCACCGGCCCTCCGACGTGATCGCCGCGGTGCTGGTGGTGCTCGCCTGGGGTGCGCTGGCCTGCCTGGTGCCGGCGGTGGGGTCACAGGATCAGCGCGGCACACCGACCGCCGCGGTCCCGACGGTCACCCGTCGACCGGTCGGCCGGACAGCTGATCGGGTCGCGATCGTCCTGTTGCTGCTGGTCGCACTGGCAGCCGGGGTCGCCGGAGGGCTGGGTCTGATCAGCACCTGGAACTCGGCCGACCCGCTCGCCGACCGCACCTCGCTGTTGACTGCCTACGGTGGTGGGGCGCTGGGCATCGTGGCGGTGACCGCCCTCGCCTTCGCCGTCCTCACCGCCGTCCGTCGCTCAGCGGTGGCGTCCGGGTTGCGGGACGGTCCGTCGTAGAGTGCCCCCGTCGCCCGAGTCCGCTCGGCCGTCCCCGTCACCACAGCCCGTCGTTCTGGTCGTCACAGCAGGGAAGCAGGAAGTTCATGTCCGCAGGTCGCAAGCTGGTCATCGTGGAGTCGCCCGCCAAGGCGCGCACGATCGCCGGGTACCTCGGCGACGACTACGACGTCGAGGCGAGTGTCGGGCACATCCGTGACCTGCCGCAGCCCTCCGAACTCCCCGCGGAGATGAAGAAGGGCCCGTTCGGCAAGTTCGCCGTCGACGTGGACAACGGCTTCGAACCGTTCTACGTGGTCGACGCGGACAAGAAGAAGAAGGTCGCCGAGCTCAAGCGCAAGCTCAAGGACTCCGACGAGCTCTACCTCGCCACCGATGAGGACCGCGAGGGCGAGGCCATCGCCTGGCACCTGCTGCAGGAGCTCAAGCCCAAGGTGCCGGTGAAGCGGATGGTCTTCCACGAGATCACCCGCGAGGCGATCACCCGCGCGCTGGAGAACACCCGTGAGCTGGACGAGCGCCTGGTCGACGCCCAGGAGACCCGGCGCATCCTGGACCGGCTGTACGGCTACGAGGTCAGCCCGGTGCTGTGGCGCAAGGTCCGCCAGGGGTTGTCCGCCGGTCGCGTGCAGTCGGTGGCCACCCGTCTGGTCGTGGAGCGCGAGCGGGAGCGGATGGCGTTCACCGCCGCCGACTACTGGGACCTGACCGGCACCTTCTCGGTCGAGACCGCCGACGAGCCGTCCTTCGAGGCCCGCCTGACCCGGATCGGCGACCAGCGGGTCGCCACCGGCCGTGACTTCGGCGACGACGGCATGCTCAAGGCGTCCGCGGGTGCCGTGGTGCACCTGGACGAGACGGCGGCGACCGGCTGGGTCTCCGCCCTCGACTCCGCGGACTTCGCGGTCAGCGCGCTGGAGTCCAAGCCGAGCACCCGGCGGCCGGCCGCGCCGTTCACCACCTCGACGTTGCAGCAGGAGGCGTCCCGCAAGCTGCGGATGGCCTCCCGGCAGACGATGCGCACCGCGCAGAGCCTGTACGAGAACGGCTACATCACCTACATGCGTACCGACTCGCCGGTGCTGAGCACCCAGGCGATCGACGCGGCCCGGCGGCAGGCCGCCGAGCTGTACGGCGCCGACCACGTGGCCGACAAGCCCCGGGTGTACGCCGCGAAGTCCAAGGGCGCCCAGGAGGCGCACGAGGCGATCCGGCCCGCCGGTGACAACTTCCGCACCCCGGCGCAGGTGGCCCGCGAGCTGTCCGGCGACCAGTTCCGGCTGTACGAGCTGATCTGGAAGCGCACCGTCGCCTCGCAGATGGCCGATGCCAAGGTGCAGACCACCACCGTCCGGCTGTCGGCGACCGTGCCCGCACCCGGCACCGGCGAGGCCACCGCCGCGCAGTTCTCCGCCTCCGGCACCGTCATCACCTTCCGCGGCTTCCTGGCCGCCTATGAGGAGGGCCGGGACGTCGAGCGCTACGAGGGCAAGGAGTCCGCCGGCAAGGAGGAGACCCGCCTGCCCCGGATGTCCGAGGGCGACCCGCTGACCGCCGCCGACCTGACCGCCGACGGACACCGGACCTCCCCGCCGCCGCGCTACACCGAGGCCAGCCTGGTCAAGGCGCTTGAGGAGCGGGGCATCGGCCGCCCGTCGACCTACGCCGCCACCATCTCCGTGATCCAGGACCGCGGCTACGTGACCAACCGGGGCCAGGCGTTGGTGCCGACCTGGCTGGCCTTCGCGGTCACCCGGTTGCTGGAGGAGAACTTCGACCGGCTGGTCGACTACGACTTCACCGCCGGGATGGAGCAGGACCTGGACGCCATCGCGGCGGGCACCGAGGACAGGGTGGACTGGTTGACCCGGTTCTACTTCGGCTCCACGGCCGCGGACGGTCCGGATGGTGAGGGCCTGCGCGAGCTGGTCGCGAACCTGGGGGAGATCGACGCCCGCGAGGTGAACTCCATCGACCTCGGCGACGGGCTGACCCTGCGGGTCGGTCGCTACGGGCCGTACATCGAGGACAGTCAGGGCGAGCCCGGGCCGGACGGCAACCCGCGCCGCGCCTCGGTGCCGGACGACATGGCCCCGGACGAGCTGACCGCGGCGAAGGCACGTGAGCTGCTGGAGGCCGAGCCGGAGGGTGACCTGGTGCTCGGCACCGACCCGTCCACCGGCACCACCATCGTCGCCAAGAACGGTCGCTACGGGCCGTACGTGACCGAGCTGCTGCCGGAGCCGGAGCTGGATCCCGGGCTGTCGGCCGCCGCGAAGAAGAAGGCCCTGGCGGCCCAGCCCAAGCCGCGCACCGGTTCGCTGCTGAAGTCGATGTCCCTGAACACCGTCACTCTGGAGGACGCGCTCAAGCTGCTCAGCCTCCCGCGGGTGGTGGGCACGGACCCGGAGACCGGCACCGAGATCACCGCGCAGAACGGTCGCTACGGGCCGTACTTGAAGCGGGGCACCGACTCGCGCACGCTGCCGTCGGAGGAGGCGATCTTCACCACCACGCTGGAGGAGGCGCTGGCGATCTACGCCCAGCCGAAGCGTGGCCGCGGTGCCACCGCCGCGCCGCCGCTGCGTGAGCTGGGCGACGACCCGACCTCGGAGAAGCCGATCGTGGTCAAGGAGGGCCGGTTCGGCGCGTACGTCACCGACGGCACCACCAACCGGACCCTGCCCCGGGACGTCACTCCGGAGACGATCACCCGGGAGCAGGCGATCGAGCTGCTGGCCGACAAGCGCGCCCAGGCACCGAAGAAGAAGCCCGCCGCCCGCAAGACCACCAGCCGGGCGAAGGCGTCCAGCAAGAAGTAGCGCGTCGTCGAACGCCCCGACCCGCGGGTCGGGGCGTTCGTCGCGTCAGTGGACCGGTCAGCGCGGCGCGGCGATCAGCCAGCCACGGGCCGGGACCATCGCCCGCACCCCGGCCACCGACCCCGCGAGCGGCACCGCCGCCGGGTCGCCCTGCCCGACGCCGTCGTCGGCCGCCGACACCACGAGGACCTCGGCGTCGTCGTCCCCGAGCGGCACGTCCGCGACCGGCTCCGGCGCCAGGTTGAGCGCGACGACCAGGCGCGGCTCCGGTCCGGGACCGGTGTGCCCCTGCGCCACCTGCCGGTACACCAGCAGATCGCCGGTGACGGTCAGCACCTCGGTCCGGGCGGAGGCCAGCCACGGGTGCCGGTGCCGCAGCCCGAGCAGCGCCTGGTGCAGGCGGCGCAGGGCGGTGCCGCCCGGGGTCAGGCCGTCGTCGGGCAGGTCGGCCGGGGAGGCGGGGTACTCCGGCCGGATTGCGTCGTCGCCGCCGATCCGCTCCTCCTTGACGCCGGTCAGCGCCTGCTCGTCCCCGTAGTACACCGCGGGGGTCCCGGCCAGGGTGCTGAGCAGGACCAGGGCGTGCCCGGCGATCCGCGGGTCACCGACCTGGGTGACGATCCGGGTCACGTCGTGGTTGCCGATGAAGGTCCACGGACGGAAGTGCCGCACGAACTCGTCGTGCCGCCCCAGGGTCCAGGCCAGCTCGTGCCAGTTGTGGTCGACGATCGAGCTCCAGATCGCCTTCCACAGCTCGTACTGGGTCACGCTGTCGATGCCGGACTCCGCGACGAACCCGGCGTAGTCGCCGTGGATCACCTCGCCGAGCAGGTAGGCGTCCGGGTGCCGGTCCCTGACCCGTCGCACCACCTGTGCCCAGAAGGTCGTCGGCACCGCGTACGCGGCGTCCAACCGCCAGCCGTCGATCCCGGCGTCCAGCCAGTGCAGCATCACGTCGGCGATCCAGTCGACCACCCGGGGCGAGTCGTGATTCAGGGTGACCAGCTGGCGGTGGCCCTCGAAGCAGTCCCAGGTCGGGTCGTCGGCGGACCAGTCGATCCGGAACAGCTCGTTGTCCGGGTGCTCGGGTCCGCCCGCCAGCACGGCCTGGAACACCGGGTGCTCGGCGCCGACATGGTTGAACACCCCGTCCAGCAGCACCCGGACGCCGCGCTGGTGGGCGGCGGCGATCAGGGCGTCGAGGTCGGCGCGATCACCCAGGCGCGGGTCGATCCGCAGGTGGTCGACGGTGTCGTAGCCGTGAGTGCTGGCGGCGAAGACCGGGCCGAGCGCCAGCCCGTTCCACCCGGTCTCGACCAGATAGTCCAGCCAGGCGGTGATCCGGGGCAGTCGGTGGGCGGGCTCGGCGGTCGCACCGGTGAAGCCGAGCGGGTACACCTGCCACCAGAGGGCGTCGGCGGGTCGGACGAGGTCGCTGCTCACCCGACCCACCGTAGGCCCGTGACCCGGCTCGTCGCTCAGTGCCCGCGGTGCGGCACCGGCTCCGGCAGCCCGGCCTCGGCGCGGACCCGGCGGCTCAGGCCCTCGATGGAGCGCAGCGCGTCCACCAGCTCCGGTACCCGCACCGTGAACGGCATCGCGTGGATCGTCTCGCCCTCGACCGTCGCCGCCTCGGCGACCCGGGTCAGGTCGTCGACGTCGTCGGTGGTCAGCCCGATCTCGGTCAGGGTGTTCGGCAGCCCGACCCGGGTGGTGAACTCGATGAAGTCCCGCACCTCCTGGGTGGGTGCCCCCTCCAGCACCAACTGGGTCACCGAGCCGATGTTCACCTTCTGCCCGTGGGTCAGCCCGTGGGTCTGCGGCGCGGCGGTCAGCCCGTTGTGGATCGCGTGCGCGGCCGCCAGCCCACCGGACTCGAAGCCCAGGCCGGACAGCAGGGTGTTCGCCTCGATCACCTTCTCCACCGCCGGGGTCACCAGGTGGTCGCGCACCGCGTCGATCGCGGGCAGCGCGTTCTCCCAGAGCGCGTCCCAGGACAGCCGGGCCAGGGCGGTGCCGGTCATCGTCGGCAGCCCTCCGGCCATCGTGGTGGCATCGGTCTTCGCCACCGCGCGGGCCTCGATCCAGGTCGCCAGCGCGTCGCCGACCCCGGCGATCAGGAACTTCACCGGCGCGTTGGCGACCAGCTGGCTGTCCACCAGCACCAGGTCCGGGTTGTGCGGGAAGAACCGGTACTCCTCGAAGGCGCCCTCCTCGGAGTAGATCACCGACAGCGCCGAGCAGGGTGCGTCGGTGGAGGCCACGGTCGGGACCGACACCCACCGGACGCCCGCCAGGTGCCCGGCGGCCTTCACCGCGTCGATCACCGAGCCGCCGCCGACCCCGACCACCACGTCCGCGCCCACCTCACCGATCCGCGCGGCGATGGCGTCGACGGCCTTGGCGGTGGCGTACACCCCGAAGCCGTCCCGGGTCAGCGGCAGCCCCGCCTCGGCGAAGGACGCGGTCACCTGCTCGCCGACGAAGCCCCAGACCACGTCGTCGGCCACCACCAGCGGGGTGCCACCGATCGGCTTGGTCAGCTCGCCGAGCCGGGACAGGGCGCCCCGGCCCTGGGCGTACCGGCCGGGGGAGATGACGGTGCGGATGCTGGACATGCTGCCTCCTCGGATCGCGCCGACGGCGGGCCCGGCATGGTCCGCGCCGACATCCCCACCCTAGGAAGGATCGGTGCCCGCCGCTGGGACTAGGGTCGGTGGCATGACGCTGATCGCAGAGCCGCGCACCGCGCCCGCCCTCCGCTGGGGGATCCTCGGCGCGGGGAACATCGCCGGACACTTCACCGACGCCCTGCACGCCGAGACCGAGTCGAGGGCCGTGGCCGTCGGTTCCCGCAACCGGGACAAGGCAGCCCGTTGGGCAGCCCAGCACGGGGTCGAGACCGTGCACGGCAGCTACGACGCGCTGGTCAACGACCCGCAGGTGGACGTGGTCTACGTCGCCACCCCGCACTCCGAGCACCGCGAGCACGCCCTGCTGGCGATCGCCGCGGGCAAGCACGTGCTGGTGGAGAAGGCCTTCACCCGGAACGCCGCCGAGGCCCGCGAGGTGCTGGACGCAGCCCGGGCCGCCGGGGTGTTCGTGATGGAGGCGATGTGGACCCGGTTCCTGCCGCACGTGCAGGCGCTGCACCAGGTGATCGACTCCGGTGAGATCGGCGAGGTCGTGTCGCTGCTGGCCGACCACGGTCAGGCGTTCCCGCTGGACCCGACCAGCCGGCTGTACGCGCCAGAGCTGGCCGGTGGCGCGCTGCTCGACCTGGGGGTGTACCCGGTCAGCTTCGCCCACGACCTGCTGGGCGTCCCGCGGTCGGTGCACGCCGTGGGCCAGCTGACCGAGACCGGGGTGGACGGCCAGATCGGCATCGTCCTGGACTACGGCGAGCGCACCCAGGCCACGCTGTCCACCGCCCTCTGGGCCCGCACCCCGACCACGGCGGCGATCACCGGCACCGACGGTGCGATCACCGTCGAGGGGCCGTTCTACGCCCCGAGCAGCTTCACCGTGCGCCGCAACGACGGCCGGGTCTGGACCTTCGAGCGTCCCACCCCGCACGGCCTGCAGTTCGAGGCGGCCGAGGTGGCCCGGCGGATCAGCGAGGGTGCCACCGAGAGCGAGCGCATCACCTGGGCGAACACCCTCGAGGTGATGACCACGATGGACAGCATCCGCGAGCAGATCGGGCTGCGGTACCCCGGCGAGTGAGTGCCCTGCACGCGGACCCGGTGCCCGATCGGGTCCGCGTGCCTAGGGTCGGGGGATGGACACCATCGGCCCCTGGACCAAGGGCTTCTGGCAGCCCGAACCCGTGTCGACCGACGACTGGCTCGCCGCGGACCATCACCTGTTCGATGGGTCGTTGAGCTGGCCGGTGCTCACCGTGGACACCGCCGCCGTGGACTACAACATCGCCACGATGGCCGCCTTCGCCGCGGAGCACGGGCTGCGTCTGGCGCCGCACGGCAAGACGTCGATGGCCCCGGCGTTGTTCCGGCGGCAGCTCGACGCCGGTGCCTGGGGGATCACCCTGGCCAGCGCGAACCAGGCACTGGCCGCCCATGCCGCCGGGGTGCGGCGGATCCTGATCGCGAACCAGGTGCTCGACCCGAGCGCGCTGCGCTGGATCGCCACCGTCGACGCCGAGATCCTGCTGCAGGTCGACTCCGATGCCGGGATCGCGGCGCTCGCGGCGGTGGCCGACCCGGTGTGGCCGGTGGAGGTGCTGATCGAGCTGGGGCACCCGGCCGGACGGACCGGCGCACGCGACCTGCCGTCGCTGCTCGACCTGGCCCGCCGGGTGCAGGACACCCCGGGCCTGCGGCTGGCCGGGGTGACCGCCTACGAGGGCGGGCTGCCCGACGCGCAGCGGGTGCGGGACTTCCTGGGGCTGCTGCGCGAGGCGGGGATGGCGGTCGGCGAGCTGATCGGCGGCGAGGTGATCGTCTCGGCCGGTGGTTCGGCCTGGTTCGACCTGGTCGCCGAGGTGCTGGGCGGGATGCCGGACGCCACCGTCCTGCTGCGCAGCGGGTCGACGGTCACCCACGACCACGGCATCTACGCCGAGCGCACCCCCTTCACCCGGATCGCGGGGGAACTGCGACCGGCGCTGCGGGTGTGGGCGCAGGTCACCTCCCGACCGGAGCCGGGGCTGGCGATCCTCGGCGCCGGGAAGCGCGATCTGCCCTACGACGAGGGGCTGCCGCTCCCGCTCCGCGTGCACCGGGACGGGGCTGCCTGGGACAGCCACGGCTGGACGCTCACCCGGACCAACGATCAGCACGCCTACCTGGAGGCCGCCGCCGACGCGACCGAGCTGGCAGTCGGCGACGTGGTCGAACTCGGTCTGTCCCACCCGTGCACCAGCTTCGACAAGTGGCGGGTGGTGCCGGTGATCGACGACCGGCAGCGGGTGGTCGAGCTGCTGCACACCCTGTTCTAGGCGGCCCCGTCCGGGGTGTGCACCAGCCGGCCCAGCTCGTCGAAGCGCAGCGGCCAGCCGGGCACCCCGGGCCGTCGCTGCCAGGGGTGCGGTCCGTCCAGCGGGCGGTACTCCACCCCGGCGGCGTCCAGGCGGGCGAGGTGCGCGGTCCGCAGCCGTCGGTCGAAGTCCGGCCAGTCCCGTGCCTCGCGCGGTGACCACACCACCTCCGCGAAGGCGGCGAGGCGGGGGAAGGCGGCGTAGTCCACCCGGCGCGGGGAGTCGAGCTGCTCGCTCCACAGCTGGGCCTGAGCGCCCAGGACCGTCCCGGCACCCGGTTCGGCCGCCGCCTCCGCGACCTGATCGATCATCGGCTCGAAGCGGTACACGTCGGCGAGGGTGTGCACCGTGCCGACCGGTGCCGGTTCGTCCAGGCCGGGTGCGGCGCGGTGGTCCAGGTAGACCTCGTGCTCGGGGCAGACCACCACGTCGTGGCCGTCACGTAGGGCGTCGATGCCACCCCGGTAGCCGCGCCAGGAGTTGATCGCCACGTCGGTCGGCAGCCGGGAGCCGCCCACCTCGTCCCAGGCGGTGGCCCGGCGACCACGGCTGCGCAGGTGATCGGCCAGCTGCCCGATGAACCAGGGCAGCAGCTCCTCCAGACCGGACATCCCCAGTTCCTCGGCGCGGCGCACGCTGGCGGGGTCGGCCGCCCACTCGTCCACCGGCACCTCGTCGCCGCCCAGGCAGATCAGCGGTGAGTCGAAGATGTCCAGTACCTCGTCCAGCACCGTCCGGTAGAAGTCCAGCACCCGGTCGGCGGTGCTCAGCACATGCGGGTTCAGCCCCCAGCGGGTCCACACCTGCCAGGTCGCCGCCTGCTCCGGCAGGGCCGCCAGCTCCGGGTAGGCCACCATCGCCGCCTGGGAGTGCCCGGGCAGGTCGATCTCCGGGATCACCGTCACGCCCCGGCTGCGGGCGAAGGCCACGATCTCGCGCAGGTCGTCCTGGCTGTAGAAGCCGCCGTGCGGCGCGCCGTCGTACCGCGACGACCGGGACGAGCCGACCTGCGACTCGGTGCGCCACCCGCCGACCTCGGTCAGCCGGGGGTAGGCATGGATCTGGATCCGCCAGCCCTGGTCGTCGGTCAGGTGCAGGTGCAGCACGTTCAGCTTGTGCGCGGCGATCAGCTCGATGAACCGCAGCACGCCGTCCTTGGGCATGAAGTGCCGGGCCACATCCAGCAGCACGCCGCGGTGACCGAAGCGCGGGCCGTCCTGCACCACCAGCCCGGGCAGTGTGATCGTCTCCTCGCGTACCGGCATCGCCCGGAAGGCCGCCGGTCCGATCAGCTGCTGAACGGTGCGCAGCGCGTGGCGGGCGCCGTCGGGTCCGTTCGACTCGATCAGGACGCCGCCGTCGATCACCAACCGGTAGTGCTCGGCGGGCAGCGCCGGGTCGTGTCGCAGCCGCAGCTGTGCCGTGCCGTCCTCCGGTGCCAGCTCCCGGCCGAGCCGGATGGCGAACAGGTCGATGAGCGGGGAGCGGGCGGCGGACAGCTCGGGGTCGACGGCCACGGTGATCCGCTCCGGCAGGGTCCAGGCGGTGTCGGTCGGGGCCAGGTGGGTCGGGGCGGGGATCAGGGTGTGCGCAGGGGTGGTCACGTCAAGGCTCCCGGTCGGCTGGTCGGGGTCACGCGGTCGGGTCGATGGTCGGCGGGGGAGGTGGTGACGGGGCGACGGGGTGGTGGGGTCCAGCCCAGGGCACCCGACAGCGACCGGGCGACCTCGACGGTGGCCCGGGCATTGTCGCGCAGGGTGGCCGGTGGCATCCGGTGGTGGTCCAGGGCCACGCCGACGGCGGCGACCACCATGCCGGTGTGGCCGAGCACCGGTGCGGCGACCGCCCGCACATGCGGGTCGTGCTCCCGGTCGTCCAGTGCGAAGCCACGCTGGCGTGTGCGGTCCAGCTCGCCGCGCAGCTCGGTCGGGTCGGTGATGGTGCGCGGGGTCAGCGCGCGCAGACCTGTGGCGATGGCCCGGTCGATCCACGCGGCGGGGGCCATCGACAGCACCGCCTTGCCCCAGGCGGTGCAATAGCTCGGGACCACGGCGTCGGTGCTCAGGCTGCCCCGGCCCCGCCCGGCGGTCAGCACCAACCGGATCCCGTCCTGCTCCGGGACACCCAGGACGCACACCCCGCCGGTCCGTGCCGCCAACGACCGCAGCGCCGGATCGGCGAGGGCGGGCAGGTCGATCGACCCGAGGTACGACTGACCCAAGTGCAGCGCCCCCAGACCCAGCCGGTAGCGACCGGCGCCGTCCCGGTGCAACAGACCCTCGTCCAGCAGCGGGGTGAGCAAGCGGGCGGCGGTCGAGCGGTGCACCCCGATCGCTTGGGCCAACTCCATCACCGGCACCCCGCGCTCCGCGGTGGCGTGGGTGCGGACGTGTTCGAGCAGGTGCAGACAGCGGCGGACGGAGAGGGACTCGTTCCGCATCGTCGTCTCGCCAGGGGGCATGGCAGGGACGGTAGCGGTCGGACCGGCTGTCCGGGGTCGCTCGTCGCGGAATGCGCGCGCTTTCTGGATCGATGGGCGCTGACCTGGACCGACACGCGGTCCCGCCCGGTGTCATGCGTGTGCAGTGCACACGCGGTGGTGGTCGGGCGGTCGCCAGGGATGGTGCCCGGTGGCGCGCGGGACGTGCCTCGGGTGGTCGGGCGGGAAGTGCCGGGGGTGTCCCCGGCAGTCGATACCCTGGGCCGGTGACTTCCGCTGCGACCGTGCCCGGTGGGCTGTTCATCTCGCTGGAGGGCGGCGACGGGGTCGGCAAGTCCACCCAGTCCCGGCTCCTGGGCGAGTGGCTGACCGGTCTCGGCCTGCCGGTCGTGCTGACCCGCGAGCCGGGCGGCACAGACCTGGGCCGGACCCTGCGCGAGGCGGTGCTGCACGGCGAGCACATGGACGCCCGGACCGAGGCGCTGCTCTACGCCGCCGACCGGGCGCACCACGTCGCCTCCCTGGTCCGCCCGGCGCTGGACGCGGGGCAGGTCGTCATCACCGACCGGTACCTGGATTCCTCGGTCGCCTACCAGGGCACCGGCCGCGACCTCGGCGCGCAGGAGGTCGAGGACCTGTCGCTGTGGGCCACCTCCGGCCTGCTGCCCGCGCTCACCGTGCTCCTCGACCTGGACCCCAGCATCGGGCTGTCCCGCCTCGCCGACCGCGACCGGGGACCCGACCGACTGGAGAGCGCCGGCGACGACTTCCACCGTCGGACCCGGGAGGCGTTCCTGACCCGGGCCGCCGCCGACCCCGCACGGTGGCTGGTGCTGGACGCCGCCCGCAGCCCGGAACAGGTCGCCGCCGACATCCGCGGCCGGGTCGCCGCCCTGCTGGCGGCACGCGGGGTGCCGGCATGACCTCGGTATGGGACGACGTCGTCGGGCAGGAGCCCGCGGTCGAGGTGCTGCGCGCCGCCGCCGAGGACCCGGCCAGGATGACGCACGCCTGGCTGCTCACCGGGCCGCCCGGATCGGGACGCTCGAACGCCGCCCGCGCCTTCGCCGCCGCCCTGCAGGACCCCAGCGCCGACCCGCGCAGCCCGGGCTGCGCGCAGGTGCTCGCCGGGACCCACCCGGACGTCACCGTCGTCAACACCGAGGGCGTGGTCATCCGGGCCGACACCGTCCGGCCCCTGGTCGAGCTGGCCCAGCGCAGCCCCTCCCAGGGCCGGTGGCGGGTGATCGTGATCGAGGACGCCGACCGGCTGAACGAGACCTCCGGCAACGTGCTGCTGAAGGCGATCGAGGAGCCGCCGCCGCGCACCGTCTGGCTGTTGTGCGCCCCCAGCCCGCAGGACGTGCTGGTGACCATCCGCTCCCGGTCGCGTGCCGTCGCGCTGCGGGTGCCGCCGGTGCAGGCGGTGGCCGATCTGCTGGTCCGTCGGGACGGCATCGACCCGGCGGTCGCCCTCACCGCCGCGCAGGCGGCGCAGAGCCACGTCGGGGTGGCACGACGGCTGGCCCGCGACCCGGAGGCCCGGGCACGGCGTGACCAGGTGCTCCGCCTGGCGTCCCGGGTGCGCGGCGTCGGTGACGCGGTGCTCGCCGCCGCCGATCTGGTCGAGACCGCGCAGGCCGATGCCAAGGCCGCCACCGAGGAACGCGACGCCGCCGAACGCACCGCCCTGCTGCACGCGCTCGGCGCCGAGGGCCTGACCACGGTCCCCCCGGCGCTGCGCGGACAGCTGCGGCAGCTGGAGGAGGAACAGAAGCGCCGTGCCACCCGGGCCCAGCGCGACGTGCTGGACCGCGCCATGGTCGACCTGCTGTCGCTGTACCGGGACGTCCTGGTGATCCAGCTCGGCGCCGACGTCGACCTGGTGAACCGGGCGCAGGAGGAGGCCATCCGCGACCTCGCCCGCAGCAGCACGCCGGAGCAGAGCCTGCACCGGATGGACGCCGTCACCGAGGCCCGCGAGCGACTTTCCGGAAATGTCGCCCCGCTGCTGGCGGTCGAGGCGATGATGATCGGACTGCGACCGCAGCAGGTCTGAGCCACCCGCTACGGTGACCCGGTGACTTCCGTGCGCCACCAGACCGTCCGAACCCTGGCCCTCGCCACCGTCGCCGTGCTGGCCCTCGGCGCCTGCGGTGCCGGCGACGACACCGACACCGCCCCCACGGCCCCCGCCGTCGTCCCCACCTCGGTGCCGGACGGCGCCGACGCCATCTACGGCCAGGACGTCGACTGGTCCACCTGCGGTGACCTGGAGTGCGCCACCGTCACGGTGCCGCTCGACTGGTCCGACCCGGGCGGCGACACGATCGACATCGCGGTCAATCGGCACGCGGCCACCGGCGACAAGCTCGGGTCGCTCCTGATCAACCCCGGTGGCCCCGGTGGTTCCGGCATCGACGCGCTGTCCTCCATCGCGCTCGGCCGGTTCGGCGACGAGGTCGTCGACCGGTACGACCTGATCGGCTTCGACCCGCGCGGCGTCGGACAGTCGACCGCCGTCTCCTGCGTCTCCGACAGCGAGATGGACACCCTGGTGTCCGCCGACTACGACTTCAGCACCGACGACGGCGTGGCGCAGGCCGAGGCCGCCTACGCGAAGCTCGGCGAGGGCTGCTTGGACGGCACCGGGCCGCTGCTGGAGCACGTCGACACCGTCAGCGCCGCCAAGGACATGGACGTGATCCGTGCCGTGGTCGGCGACGACACCCTGACCTACGTCGGCTACTCCTACGGCACCCAGCTCGGCGCCACCTACGCGGCCCTGTTCCCGCAGCAGGTCGGCCGCCTGGTGCTGGACGGCGCCGTCGACCCGACCCTGTCCTCGCAGGCGCTGTCCCTCGGTCAGGCGGTCGGCTTCGAGAACGCCCTGCGCGCCTACGTCACCGACTGCCAGACCGGCGCCAACTGCCCGCTCACCGGCACCCCCGACGAGGGCCTCGCCCAGATCCGGACCATGCTGGACCAGGCCATCGCCAGCCCGCTGCCCACCCAGGACGCCCAGCGCCCGCTGACCGGCTCCCTCGCGTTCAGCGGCATCGCGCTCCCGCTCTACGACGAGACCAGCTGGCCCTACCTCACGATGGGCCTGCGGGACGCGATCAGCAACGGCGACGGCTCGGTCCTGCTGCAGCTCGCCGACCTCTACTACGACCGTGACGCCGACGGCACCTACACCACCAACTCCACCGTCGCGTTCTGGGCGATCGGCTGCGCCGACGACCGTGCCACCACCGACATCGCCCAGATGCGCACCGACGCCGCCGAGATCGAGGCAGCCGCCCCCACCGTCGGCCGCTTCTTCGGCTACGGCGGCGTGCTCTGCGCCGACTGGCCGGTCCCCGAGGCCGGCGGCCTGGACTCCTACACCGCCACCGACGCCGCGCCCATCGTGGTCATCGGCACCACCAACGACCCAGCCACCCCCTACGCCTGGGCCGAGTCCCTCACCCAGACCCTCGGCGACTCCGCCACCCTGCTGACCTACGAGGGCGAGGGCCACACCGCCTACGGCCGGTCCAACGCCTGCATCCTCGACACTGTGGACGCCTACCTGATCGACGGCACCGTGCCCGCCGAGGGCACGCGCTGCTGACACTTTGGAGCAGCGCCCGCCCGCCAGGTAGAGTGGGGCCGCTCGTCCTGCTGGACGACGCCGCCTTAGCTCAGTCGGCAGAGCGTCTCACTCGTAATGAGAAGGTCAAGGGTTCGATTCCCTTAGGCGGCTCAGACATGAAGGCCCGGGATCATCACGATCCCGGGCCTTCGTCGTCTTTGAGCTGACGATGTCGGGGGGCCATCTGGGGGGCCAATCAGGGCGGGAGCCACTCGGCATGATGTGCGCATGGCTGGATACCGTCCTCCCCCTGCCGGGTATCAGATCGAGCTACTGCGCTGGGTCGCCAGCGGATGCCCCGGCGGTCAGCATCACGGCTACGGGTACAGAGGTTCCGCTCGAACCCTTGCAGCGCGCGGACTCTTGCGCGTGTCGGGACGAGGATCCTCGTGGTCCGCCGCGATCACATCCGACGGTGAGTACTACCTCGAGCACAACACCTATGCACCTCCGTCAAGGGGCGAGGCGCCAGAGGCGAAGTCTCAGCCGAAGGCGAAGGCATACGGCGCCACCGCTCAAGAACGCTCGATGCGCGAGTCGAAGAAGCCCAAGGCCTCGACGTACGTTCGCAAGAGCGACGTGATGATGCAGGCGCTGCTCGACTCGCCCGACCACCGGATCGTGATCGAGCGCACGGAGTACGAGAGGTATGCGCGCCTCGTCTCTCTTGCCGAGCGCAAGGGACTCGTTCCTGTCGGCACGACGACTAAGCTCACCTGGAGGCGGCAGAGCGATCCTGAAGGCTCTGCGGTTTGGCTCGAACCGTTGCCAGCTTGGCAGACCTGTGAGCTACCGCCGATCCACGTTGCCGACCGTCCGACAGGCCTCACGGACGTTGTGGCGAAACTCTCCGCCCGAAGCGACGTCAAGTTCGGACCCAAGGTTCACGGACGAGCGATGTGCATCCTCGATGCGCTGGTTCGAGAGTCGCGGCAGCGTGGGTACAAGGTGAGGGCAGGCCAAGCGCGCATCGTGACGCGGCCGGTCCGACGAGACGAGTACGTCAACCCCGAACGCCGCGGGCATCTCCGTATCCAGATCGGCGAGGACATCTTCCAGATCTGTCTCGCGCAAGTTGTCGACCAGCTCGCCCATATGGCAACAAAGGCCGAGATAGCTCGTTCGGGAAGATGTTGGGCTCACCGCCGGAATTCGACGAGGTGCAGTCCGATCGGCTCGGACTTGTGCTGCACGGTGAGGGTGCCGTGGATTGGGGTTCACGATGGGTGGATGGAGATCCCCCTTGAGGACAGCTTGGCGCGCGTGGTGCAAGAGTTGGAACTGCGGCACGAAGACCGTGAGGGTGTCCGAGCGAAGGAAGCGGCTGAGAAGGCGAAGCAACGTGAGGATTGGGAGCGAGTGCGTGCGCAGGCCATAGAGCGATTCACCGTCGACCACCGAGTTCACTCGCTGCCCGACCAGGTCAAACAGCTTCGCCTCGTGACGGAGATCCGGGAGTACGCCGCTCGGATCCAGAGCGTCGCCCAGGGGTATGCGTCGATCGGCGACCGGGAAGCGGCACTCACCTGGGCGGCGTGGGCAGCGGGCTACTGACTCGATTGACCCACTCTCCGGAGTGATCACCACGCCGGCGACCCCGAGCCGACTTACAAGGCGCTTGCGGAGTACATGGATCCGTGGAGTCCGGATGGCCCGTACATCAGGACCCGACGTGTCAGTGAGTTCATGTCGGCGCCCAAGCCCGAGTCGCGCTCATGGTGGCAAGACCGAGCCGTTCCGCCATGGCAACGATGACTGCGTCTGATTGCCCACTCCCTCGGGACGAAGCCTCTGATCCGGCGATTGATATCGACGCCTGGGTAGCGTTTCTGCGGACGCGGACAACCCACCACCGTTCACGTCGATCGCGTACTTGTACCCGAAGATGAAGTTGTCCGACATGACGAGCGCGTCGATCGCGAAGTTCGATTCGGCGGTTGCGGTGCCGTTGCCGAGGACGCGCAGCCAGGCTCCGTTGTTGTTGGCGTACGTGCGCATGTAGAAGAAGGTGGACCCGGCTTGGGATGCTCCGCCGCTGTAGTGCATCGTCTCTTCATTGAAGAACCCGAACCCGAAGAATCCGCCGCGGATGAAGATGGTTTCCGCGGACTCCTTGAACTCGAAGCAGGAGTGGATCCCGTAGACCCGGCACGAGTCGAAGTGCACCAGACCGCACGAGTCGAGCCTCGCGAAGATGTATGGGTTGATCTGGGTGAACCGCAGAAGCGCGCTGTTGGCTCCCTGGCCCTGGATGCTCGGGGGGTACACGGTGGGCGCCCCGGGTCGGTCGAGTTGGTCGGGGTACAGGATGTTCAGGTCGGTGATCGCGACGTAGTCCTCGACGAGGAACAGCGGGCTGACGGTCCCGACGGCAAGGATCGTCGCGCCGCTGTACTCGGCGGAGGGTTGGGTCCCTGTGGAGGCCGGGCCGAAGACCAAGACCCGGTTCAGGACGTGCCCACCTTGGGTACGGTACTTCCCCGGTCGGCCCCCGATGGGCCTGGCTGGATCTTCTGGCGCCTTGGTCACCACCACGACTCGATCTCTTCTCCGAGGCCCGATGATGGTGCCCGGTTCCCGCGGTTCTGGTTGCACAGCATGTGGCTGTGTCACCAGTTGGTCACGTCGTGCTGCGGCTCGGGGTGCGTGGACACGGGGAGGTAGTGGTCGAGGTTGTGCGAGTCGGGCGTGGTGTTGGGCTCGACGTCGTAGGCGATGCGTTGCTTGCAGATCCAGCAGTTCGCGAGGTGCCGCGTGTCGGGGTCGGCGTCGAGTCGCTTGACCTCGTTGAAGAACGCTGTCCGCGCGGCCTTCATTGCTCGCGTGTCGGAGCGCGCTGCGGTCGCCATGCGTGCGCGGGTCATCGCTCGCCTGCCTCGGGGCTCGTCGCCGGCGCCTGGCCGGTCCGGAGCACGTAGCGACGGAGGAGCCATGCCTTAGCGCGGCGGGGCCGGAGGCTCGAACAGGCGGGCGGCGTGCTCAAGAAGGGCGAGCGTCATGTCGCCCACCTGCCTCTAGCCGGGATCCGCCGGGGTCGCTAGGTTCGGCCGCATCGCTGCGCGCAGTAGCACAGCCGACCAAGGGAAAGATGATGGCGAAGCTTGAGGTCCACCCGCGGGGCACGAACCCGCAGACGTGGGGGTGGCGGCTGCGCGCCGACAACGGTCACATCGTCGCTACGGACGGCAGCCAAGGGTACGTCGACCGTGACACTGCGGCCATGTACGGCATTGGCGTGAAATCCGGGGTCTACGCGGACGCGGAAGTCATCGACACGGACGACTAGCCAGCACCGTCACGAGTCCCTTACCCGCCTTGACGCGGTCAGCCTTCGGAAGGGCGCTGCCTGCGTGCTCGCCTAGCCGTGACCATCCCGTCGTGCTGATACACCTCGGCGAGGAGTGCGTCCATGAACGAGAGGATCTCCGCCGAGTCTTCCTCGGTGGGGCTGTCCTCAAAGTCGCCATGGGCCATGGTGTTGCCGAGCTGGCGGATGTCGTGGGCCATGGTCGTCATGACCTTGCGGATGACGCCCTGGTCGCCCAACGCCTGGATCCGCCTGAACAGGTTGTCGCCGCCGGCGCCCTTGTTCTTCGCAGTCGCTTCCACGACCGCGCGGGCGAGGATGCTAGCGCCCCGGTAGGCGCCGATCGAGTGGCAACTGTGAGCTTCGCTCGCGGGAGAAGCGATGTGCTCGGGGACGTGTTCGAATTCCACGACAGCGCCTGCCTTCGGGAGCCAGAGGAGGTGCTCCTCGTCGAGGACCGTCTCGCCCCTGCGCGCGCTGCCGTACCGCTCGCGCTCGTAGGCGTAGCCGATGCTCAGGACGCTGCACTCGTCACAGCGGTACGTCGCGAACCAGACCGAGCCCTGCCGCCAGTCCGCGACCGTGCTCTCGACGTCGGGCCCGATGCGCGTGTGGTGAGCCGTGGTACCGCAATGCCAGCAGACTCGGGATGCCATGCCGGGATGCTAGACGCCGCGGGCGAAGCGCGGTGGTCACTTGGTCTTGCGGACCACCTCGAGGATCTTCTCGAAGTCCTTCATGCTGTAGCCCGAGGCGTCGACCTTCTCTCCCTTCACGCTGATGGTCTTTCCGTCGTTGCGGTGGAAGTACGCGTTGAAGCAGTTCGCGATACCCGACAGACCCCCATAGGGACGAAAAGTAGCGACCACTCGAGGAGCGCCTCCGGGACGCTCTCCTGCGCAGGTAGGGCTGGTCGAACGCCCTCTGCGCACAGCGCGACCATGATCTCGTCCACGAGATTATGCGGAGCGCGAACGGCAAGCCGTCCTTCAGAGTCAAGATCGACCGCGATGTCACTGTCCATGCGACATGGTTACATCAGCACATCGTCGGGCGGTGGTTCCTCGTCGTGCAGGTCTCACCAGGCCACCGCCACGCTGCGCTCGGCCTGACTCCGCGATCACCTCGTAGTCGCAGACGGCCCACTGGGGCTCGGGGCACCTCTTGCCACGGTGCGCGGTCCGATTGACTTTCGAGCAGCCGCTGTCGGCATCTGGCCAGTCGGACCGGGTCGGGGCGGGGCTTGCCCGGCCAACGGTGGGGTTGTTTGTCAGGTGGTCTCGGTCGTGGCCTTCTCGGCCGCTTCCTCGTACCCGAACTTGGGCCGCACCTTCATGAGCTGCGGGACTCCGCCGGCGAGGATGAGCAGCGTCGCGAACGAAGCCAGCAGGACGGCGAGGATCCGCCAGATCAGTGGGTCGCGCCACAGCAGGTACGTGCCCACGAATCCGACGGCCCCGATGGACACGATCGTCCAGAAAACCCCACTGTCGATCGTCCGCCTGGCCCGCTGGTCTTCTTGGAAAGCGAGCTCGCTACTGAGGCGGGTGAGGGTCGCGTCAATCGGGTCCTGCGCAGCCTCTGGCACTTTGGCTCGGATGTCGGTCAGTCGACCGACCCTGCGCGCGAGCCCGCGTTCACCGGTCGGAGTGAAGACCTTGAGCAGTGCTGCAATCGACGGCAGGGAGCCGAGGATCAGCGACCATGGGATGTCCTTCATGGCCCGGATCGTAGAGTGCGAGTAGGCGGCGGTGCGCTCAGGGAAGAAGGCTCCATCACGCCGCGGTGCGCTGTGGCGGGTCAGCGCACGGCGGTGGGGTCTGCGGCGGTGAGTTCGGCCGCGAGGTCGGTCGATGCCGCTCCAGGCGTGCTCGGCGGCGATGAGCTCATGCACCTCGCCGGCCGGAGCATGAGGCGGCGCCGCGACGGAGGCCCCTGACAACCCTCGACGAAGGACCCTGCCGCCACCGCGGCCGGGGCGGGTGAAGCCGCGGCCCGACCCGATCGTGGATCTCGCGAACGCTCTGCCTGCCGAGGACGTCGCTGCCGAGCTCGACGTCCCGCTGGAAGCGGTTAAGCGATGGATCACCGAAGCGATCCTCCCGGTACACATGCAGGCCAGTCTTGGCTAGTCGATGCCGTTGCGTTTACGGGATGGAGGAAGATCCTCGCCGGCAGCGATTATCTGGACGGCCTTCCCCGCTGGTCGCGCCCGGACGACAGCGATACGCCACTCCATCGTGTCGAACCTTCACCGCCGTATGGGCATCGTCTACGGCGAGCAGTCGTGGACTCGGCAAGGTGAATCGTTACCAACGTGGGCAGAAGCGGTCCTCGACGACCGCCGTTTAGTTCTCGCGTGACTACACCTCAGTCCCAGTCCTGCCGCTCAGAGGGCGTGATGCGCGCCCGGGTCTGACGCTGGCCCAATCGGCTGAATGATCGGCTGAACCGCCCGGCGTGCCCTAGTCCGGTGTATACCGTGCCGGCATGAGGATACTGCTGCCGGTGATCGCTGCCTCACTGCTGCTGATTTCGGGATGCAGCTCCGATGGTGGGGACGACGGAGCTCAACCGAGACCGGACCAGAGCACGGCGCCCGCCGTGACCACGGCCGCGGTGATCAAGGACTCGGAGTACTCGACGATCGAAGACCTCCGCGATGCCGTCGAGGGTGCCGGCGTGGAGTGCACCGCATGGTCTGAGCGCACGGAGTCGATGTACGCGGCGGCCGGAGCTGACTGCACGAGCGCAACCGTCCTGCTGCTCTTCACCTCGACATCGCAGCGCGATCAGCAGGTCTCAGTCCTCAAGGGCATCACCATCGACGACGACGGCCAGCCTCTACTCGTCGGACCGAACTGGGTCATCAACTCAGACCTCGCGACGCTCGAAGTGCTGCAGCCAACCCTCGGCGGGATCATCGACACGTCCATGCCTCAGGCGGAGGACAGTGCCGTCTCGAGCGCAGACCGTGAACTGCAGGTGCTCGGGCTCCAAATGGCGCTCCAACAGTCAGGGGCCGTCGATGAGATGTGCGAGGCCTACCGGCAGCTCGGAGCAGAGATCACCGCTGGTGCAGTGAACGCCGAGGTGACCCCTGGTAACGAGTTCCTGGTGGATGTGGTAGCAGAAGTCTTTGACGCTTCTTGCTGAGTGATGCTTGAAGAGCGCGTGAGAACATCCGAAAGCAGCCCGTCGGCGAAAGCGCCGGACGTGACGACGGGGGAGGGGCCTCAGTAGTCCCGAAGTTCGTCCGGTTCTGAGCTGGGCTGGACGCAATAAGCGGCACACACCCGGGGTGTGTGCCGGGTATCACCGGCGGAACCAAGTTGGGCCGCCGTGAGAAGCAGGGGGTCAGGGATGGCAAGTCGTGAGGCGAAGACGCTTCCGAAGCTCCAGAGCGCGTGGGTGGCGGCTCGAAACTCTCCATCGGGGTGGCCGCAGTTCTTGGAAGCGGTGTACGTAGATGGGCTCCGAGGTTGGAAGCAGCAGTGGGTGGAGTTCCGATTCCCGGTCGTTGCTATCGCTGGAGAGAACGGATCAGGTAAGAGCACCATCCTCAAGGCTGCTGCGACCGCATATGGTCAAGCGGCTTCAGGTAAGGATTACACGCCTGACGACTTCTTCCCTTCGACGCCATGGGAAGACGTTGAGGGTGTGCGCCTCGCCTACCGCGTCCGCCGCGGATCGGACGTGGCGACTCACACCGTTCGGAAGCCGACCTCACGATGGCGCGGCATGCCGGAACGCCCCTCCAGGGAGGTGCTCTTTCTGGACGTATCCAGAACTCAGCCGATCGACAGTCTAATCGGCTACGGCAAAGTGGCGCGGACCGAACTCGCGAAGAGCAAGGATCGTTTGGTTCTGGAGGATGGCTATCGCCTCAGTCTGTCCCGGGTCATGGGTCGCACCTACACAGAAGGTTCGATCGTTCGCGACGCGCGGGGCAAGCAAGTGGGGGTGGTTAAGCACGATGGCTCAGTCTATTCCAACTTCCATCAGGGAACCGGCGAGGACACAACCACTGACCTCATGGCAGCCTTGCAAATCGCGCCTCGGCATAGCCTCGTGTTGATCGATGAGGTCGAGGCTTCCCTTCACCCCCGCGCGCAACGCCGTCTCATGACTGAGCTGATCGACATCGCCACACAGCGGCGACTGCAGCTGATCGTCACCACCCATTCTCCCTACGTGCTCGAGCAGCTCCCGGCGGAAGCTCGCATCTACCTCCGAATGGCTAGGGGTGGTGGTCGAGAGCCCATCTATGGGGTCACGGCCGACTATGCGCTCTCGCTGATGGATGATGAAGCTCACCCTGAGTTGACGCTTTATTGCGAAGATGGAACAGCTTCGCAGATGACCGAGCAGATTATTCGTTCGGAAGATCCCGTACTACTTGAGCGCGTGCAAATCGCGCCCGTAGGCCCGGCGGGCACGGTTCGAATCCTGGGCGACTTGGCTGGCGGTGACAGACTGCCTGAAGGTGGAGTCGGTGTTCTTGATGGTGATCAGCCACCAGCGCGAGGTTGCATCGTGCTGCCTGGCAAGCCCGCGGCTCCCGAGCGAGCGATATTCGAATCACTCAACGATGACCACTACGTGACGATCGCGCAGCGACTGGGCGTTGACGCCGGAACCTTGATGGATGCCACCGAAGATGCGATGCGGTTGGAGGACCATCACGCCTGGCCAGCCCGCGTCGCGAAGAAGCTCGGGACGATGCGGACCTCGCGCGTACTGGATGCGTTTCTGGATGTGTGGGTCCGGGACGTTCTCACGCACGAGGAGCGAGAGGTGTTTGTGGAGCATGTTCGAGAGCGCCTGCCTGCGATGGAGGCGCCCAGAACCGCGGAGTGATGTCGGCGGAAGGCGCCGGCTTCACGGCATGTTCACCCATGGCGCAGGCTTCGAGGGAAGCCAGAGATCGACGTGACGTGACCCGTGATGCCGGGTCGGCTCGACGGGCGGGCGCCATAGCGGCCCGCATGAGCGGTCTCCACGCTACGGCGTCAGCACCGGCCCGCCCGCTAGGCCCAGTCGACTGGCGCCGTCGTCGAGGGCCTTGCGCGCGAGGGCCTGAGAGACGTGCTGGTATCCGCGGCTGGTGATGATCGAGGAGTGCCCGAGGATCACCTCAACGACCTTCGGATCGACGCCAGCCTCCAGCAGCATCGTCGCGGTCGTGTGGCGGGCCTCGTGTAGTTCGTACCTGCGACCGGTGGTGTCGTCGACCCTAGCCACTTGGGCACCGTCCTGCAGCGCCCACCACGCGCGTCGGTCGTCAACCTCAGATCGAGGCATGCCGTCCGCAGTAGGCCACACCAGGCCCCACCTCGAAGGCGGGCACACCTCCCGCCAGGCCGTGAGGGCGGAAGCCATCCAAGGCACCAGCGGGATGATCCGTTGGCCTCTCGCGGTCTTGGGCGGGACGAGGTGCCACTGGTTGATCAGGCGCTTGTGCGGGAGTCCGGGCTTGATCCGAAACCCCCATGACCGGTCTCGGGTGATCCGGTAGGGGATCGCGTCGAGCTGCCAACTGATGTCGATCGTGCCGCCGTCGAGGTCGACGCAATCCCAGGTGAGCCCTAGGCACTCGAACTGGCGCATGCCCTGCAGGAATGCGTGTCATCGGGTCTCCAAAAGGGGGGCATTCAGGGGGCATCTCCTGCCGGCGCCGGGCTGGAAGGTGGGCACCCATTATTGCAGGTCACAGGCCAGATCGGATCCTGCTTCTGATGCCGAATCTACCACTCGCAATGAGAAGTTCAAGGGTTCGATTCCCTTAGGCGGCTCAGGCACGGAAGGCCCGGGATTATCGCGATCCCGGGCCTTCGTCGTCGCCGCAGCGTTCAGGACCGGTGTCGTCTCCGGGCAGCCGTGATCCGGTCCACCCACCGGCGCACACCGTTGACGACGAACAGGTGCTGGGCTCCGTCGCCGGTAGTCACCCGCATACGCGGCCGCAGGCCACCGGTGAACAGGTCGCGCCAGCGCAGGCTGACCGGCGCGGTGTCGACCAGGGTGATCGCGGACAGCGGCACGGCCCAATCCGACGTGTCCGTCAGCACCTTCTCCACACCGTGGGTGTGGTGCAACAACCGTCGATCGGTCAGGGCCAGCCAGCCACCCGCGGCGATGTACGGGGTGCAGTGGTTGGCGGCCGACCGTGCGATCAGGCTCTCGCCGGGTTCGAGGATCAACCAGGAGGGGGCCGTGGGGGTGCTCATCCGGGGGAGGGTAGTCGCCTTGGACCTGCGGGATCAGCCGCTCGACATACTGTCCCGGTGCCGATGACGTCGCTCCGCCGCCCGGGCCATGGGGTCCTCGCCCTCTGCGCCGCACTCGCGCTCGCCGCGCTGGTGATCGTGCTGACCGTGATGCCGGAGGGAGCTCCGGTGTCCTCCGACCCGGGGGCGCCGGTGGTGCCGTGGTGGGTGGTGCTGCTGCCCCCGGTGGTCGGCATCGCGCTGACCCTGGTGCTCCCACGCCGTCGCACCGCGATGCCCGCCGAGGTCGCCGACCGGCGCCGGTTCACCGCCTCCACCGCCGTGCTGCTCGGATTGGCAGTGGCGTTCCCGCTCGTCGTCGGCCTGCTCGATCTGGGTGGCTCGGAGTGGTACGTGCTGGTGAAGCTCGTGCTGTTCATGCTCGTGCCGGGGGTCGTCGTCGCGGTCGTCCGGGGCGTCCGGATCGAGCGGCTCCGCGCCGCGTGGCGGTGGTGGGCGCCCGCCGTGGTGATCCTGGTGTGGACGCTGCTGTCCCAGGTCGCGCCGTGGAATCCCCGCCACGACCTGTCCGACATCGACCCGACGATGCTGGTGATCAGCGCGACCGCGACGGCCATCACCGCCGGGCTCGGCGAGGAGCTGTTCTACCGACGGTGGTTGCAGACCCGGCTGGAGGCCGGGCTCGGTGCGGCGCCGGGGATCGCGCTGGCCTCGTTGGCCTTCGCGCTGATGCACCTCGGTTCGCACGGCTCCGGTGAACCGCTGGTGGACGTGGCCAGGGTGATCGTGGCGCAGGGGTCGTTCGGGGTGTTCGTCGGTGTGCTGTGGTGGCGGTACCGGAACCTGGTGGCGATCGTGGTCGCGCACCTGATCGTGAACGGGTGGCAGGTGGGGGTCCACCTGGTGTCCGGCACGGCGGGGTGATGGAGAGAGTGCGCGGTCCGTCCGATGCCGGTGGCCACTCAGGGCTGAACGGGTGATATCGGTACGGGAGGAACGGTTCGACCCCGTCGCGCTCCCTCCCGTGCCTACCGTGCGCGAGTGACCTCTCCCGTGCCCGGTTGGTATCCCGATCCGCAGTCGCCCACGCAGCTCCGCTGGTGGGATGGCTCGCGCTGGACCGAGCACGCCCGACCGCTGCCAGCTGCCGGTCCGACCGCAGGAGGTGCACCCGCTCGGCCGCCGCACGACCAGGCCCCGAGCGCACCGCATCACGCACAAACCGAGGGGCCACAGGGGCAGCAGACAGCCGCTTTCCCGGAGGCACCGCGCTTCGAACCGGCGCAGCGCGGAATCCCGGGTCAGTACCCCGGGATCGAGCAACCGACGAAGAAGCCGCTCTTCCGCCGGACCTGGTTCATCGTGACCGCCAGTGTGATCGCGTTCTTCGTGGTCGTCGGGGTGGCAGCCGGGCTGAGCGGTGGCTCCGACGACGCAGCGTCGCGCGGTGACGGTGCGCCGACCACCGCGGTCGACCGCGAGACGTCGGACACGATCGAGGTGCCCGACGTGGTTGGGATGTCTCTCGCCGACGCGACCGCTGCGATCGAGGCGGCCGGGCTCACGGTGGGCACCATCGGCGACGCCGGTGAGGTCGAGTCGCAGGCACCCTCCGGCGGGCAGTCGGTCGATCCCAGCACCCAGGTCATGCTCACCGTGGTGGACCGGGCAGCGGAGGAAGCAGCCGCCGCGGCGGCTCAGGCGGAGGCGGATGCCGCCGCGGCAGCGGCCGAGGCAGCCAAGGGGACGGTCTCCCAGCAGAACGCCTATCAGGCGGCGCAGTCGTACCTGAGCTTCACCTCCTTCTCCCGCGCCGGTTTGATCGATCAGCTCACCAGTGAGTACGGCGATGGCTACCCGCCGGAGGACGCCGAGTTCGCTGTGGCCCGGCTGGAAGCCGAGGGCGGCGTCGACTGGAATGCGGAGGCTGCCGAGGCCGCCGCGTCGTACCTGGGCTTCACCTCGTTCTCGCGGCAAGGTCTGCTGGACCAGCTGACCAGCGAATATGGCGATGGATTCACGCCGGAGCAGGCCGAGTACGGGGTGAGCACCACCGGGCTGTAGGAGGGCGGAGCGTGCGCTCCGAACCCAGCCGCCGCTGCCACGCCGCATGATCGGCGCGACGGGCTCCGGTGAACCGCTGGTGGACGTGGCCCCCGCAGTCGCTCCGCGGTGCGGGCGTCGCTATCGTGCGGGAATGGCCCGAGGACTGCGACGCCCCCAGAAGCGTCCCTACCGCACGCCCGCCCTGTGGTGCCTGGGTGTGGGGACCGTGCTGGTCCTCGCGTCCCTGCCGCAGTTCTTCTTCGGCATCCCGGTGTCGGAGGGGTTCGCGCCAGCGGGCTTCACGTTGGGGCCCGCCGCGATCATCGCCGGTCTGGTCCTGTACTTCTCCCAGCGTCCCCAGCGCGGTGAGCGCTTCGTCGAGGACATCCACACCTTCCGGCACATCGACCTGTAACCGCCCGCGGACCGGCCGGTCGGCGTGTAGGAGGATGGAGCGTGCGCTCCGAGCCCTGCCCCCGCTGTGATGCCGCCACCGTCGTCGTGGACTGCTACGACACCCGCAGTCGCCGGTTCACCGCCGTGGAGCTGACCGACCAGCAGATCCCGGAGCAGGAGCGCTGGTACTTCCACGGCACCCGCGGTGTGATCCACGGCGGCCTCATCGACGCACCGGCGACGCAGCCCTTCGTCGTGTTGCACGCCTGCGATCGCACCCGGCTCGGCTCCGGTCAGGGTGCGCCGAACAAGTCCGGGTACATCGGGGTGGACACGGAGATCGCCCAGCGCGACGACCTGCCGACCACCGACGACCACGAGCTGCGCATCCCGGGCCGGGTGTACAGCTACCGCTTCCCCTCGCACTGGGCGCACATCGTCGCCGGTGCCGACGGTCGGGGACTGTGCGGGGACCGGGTGCTGGTCCCGGAGGAGATGACGCCGCGGGAGCGGGCCCGGATCGCGGGGATGAAGGTGTGCCCGCGCTGCCGAGGTCGGAACGCGCGGGACGAGGCGAGCGCGGGCGACCCGCGGTAGGACGGTCACTCCACCCCGACGACCGCCTTGGTCCGCGACCGCCCGGTGGCATCCTTGATCACGATGTACTCCAGGTCGACATGCGGCTCCAGTGCGCTGAACTTGTCGTTCGGGGCGCCGATGACCAGCTGGAAGCCGAGCCCGCGCCAGGCGTTGATCGCGCGGCCGGTGAACCGGGCATCCGCCTTGATCAGCGCCTCGTCCAGGAACACCGGCGCGTAGCGCGGCCGGTCGGCACCGGCGTCGCCGAGCTGGTAGCGCAGGGCGGCGCCGACGATGAACGCGACCAGCTCCTGCGACTCACCACCGGACTTCTCCCCGATGTGGTCGTACAGCGCGACGTGGTTGCCCTCCAGGTCGACCTTCTCCGCGGAGAGTCGGACGTGCCGGCGGACGTCGACCAGGTCGGCGAAGTCGGGTGCGGTGCGCCGGATCCGGTCGATCACCCGCGCCATCCGGGTGTAGCGGCGCTCGCGCTCCTCGTCGGTGGCCTCGGTGGCCAGTTCGTCCCGGAGGTCGCGCAGCTCCTTGCGGAACCGGGCGACCACGGTGGACTGGGTGTCCCGGGCGTCGATCCGCAGCCGGTGGTCGTCGTCGGCGAAGGGCAGCACGGCGAGGATGTCGTTGACCGGGCGGATGCGTTCCTTGATCTCCCGCACGGACCGGGACAGGGCGTTGTAGAGGTCGGTGAGGTCGTTGCCGGACAACCGGAGCAGGCTCTTGCGCCAGTCGGCCTCCAGCTCGTGCAGCCCGGAGGTCTCCAACTCGGTGAGGATGCGGTCGAAGTCGGCGAAGGCGCCGTCCGGTTCGGTGCCGAGGTTCGGGTCCGGCCAGCGCTCGACGAAGGTCTCGAAGATCCTGCGCAGGGTGTCCCGGGCGGTGCCGATGCCCTGCTCGGCCGCCTGCCGGTCGGTGCGCAGCAGCTCGGTGGCCCGGGCGGCACGGGTGTCGAAGGCGTCCAGGGCGGCACGTGGCGTGCTCGGCGGCTGGTCGTCCGGCGTACCGAGCAGGGCGTCCAGGTAGGCGCGCTGGTCGTCGGCGACGGTCACCTCGGCGTCCAGGGCATCGTCCAGTGCGCGCTGGGTGGCGTCCACGTCGTCGGTGACCGCGGACCAGGTGTCGGCGATCTGCTCGGTGTCGCCCTTGGCCCGGCCGAGCTGGTCGCTGAGCGACCGGATCTGCGCCTCCAACTCGGCGGCGCGGGCCTGCAACGCGGTGACCTCGGGGTTCCCGGCGGTGACGTCCTCGATCACCTGGGCCCAGCGGTCGCGGTCGGCCTCGGCGGTGTCGGTGTCGACCTCGTCCCAGCTGGTCGCGTCGACGGCCCGGTAGGCCTCCAGCTCCGCGTCCTGCTGGTCCAGGCCGGCATCGGCGGACTCGACCTGCTGCTCGGCCAGCAGCAACCGGCGCTGGGCGGCCTCGATCTCCCGGTCCAGCTGCGCCAGCCGCCGGGTGTTGCTGAAGCCGAGCAGGTTGGCCCGGCCACCACCACCGTGCGCACCGCGGCTGCCCTCGGAGGTCTGACCGGTGCGGGTGAGGGCCTTGCGGTGCTGGGACAGCTCGCCGGTGGTGTCCACGCAGACGTAGGCGAAGCGGTTGGCGAGCTCGGTGCGCAGCCAGCCGGTGAACGCGCCGGACTTGAAGTCGAGCCGGCCGGGCAGGGTGCGCGGGTCCAGGGCCACGTCGGTGTGCAGGTCGGTGGGCACGCCCTCGAACCGGAGGCGTCGCCCGAGCTGCACGCCGTCGATGGCGTCCCGGAATCGGCGCAGATCGGCCATGTCCAGCAGCAGCTGGGTCGCGAAGCCACCCAGTGCCAGGTTGAACGCCTCCCGCCACGGCTCGTGCTCGGCACGGACCTCGATCAGCTCGGCGACGAACGGCAGCTGCTCGGGGGTCATCCCGGCCGCCTCGGCCAGTGCGGCGCGGGCGTGCAGCAGCTCGCTCGGGATCGCGCCCTTGTGCGAGGTGGCGGCGACCCGGTCCGACCGCAGCCGGGCCAGCTCGATCGCGGCGTCCTTCTTCTCGGTCATCGCGTCGCCGAGTGCCCGGCGGGCGGTGGCCTTGGCGTCGCCGTCGGCGAGGGCCGCCCGCGCCTGGTCGACCAGCCGCTGGTAGTCGTTCTGGCCCTTGATGTCCCGGTCCAGGGCGTCGCGCACGATCTGGTCGATCCGGGTGCGGGCGACGGCGACCCGGGCCAGGCGCTCCTCGGCGGTGCGGTGCTCCCGCTGGGCGGTGGCGAGCCGGTCGCCGCCGGAGGACCACAGCGTCTCCTTCACCCCGTCCAGCTCGGCGCGGGCAGCCTCCACCCGGGCGGTGGTCTCGCTGACCTGGCGCTGGGCGCCGCGGTGTCGCTGCTGCAGGTCGTGCTCGACGTCCCGCAGCAGGTCCAGGCGCTGCTCGTGCCGCCAGAGCGCGGCGGGGGAGTTCGGGGCGTCCACGTCACCGAGCTGCGCGATCACCCGGAGCCGGTCGGCCGACTCCTCGATCCGCTCCCGCAGCTCCCGGATCGGCTCCAGGGCCTTGACCTGCTGGCGGGCCGTGATCATCTGCTCACGGGTGCCGGAGAGCTTGTCGAACTGCTCGACCACGGCGTCGGCGGTGGCGAAGGTGCCCGGCTCCTCCAGCACCATGGCCTTGTACAGCGCATCGACGGTGGTGATCTGCTGCCCGGCCTGGATCCGGCCCAGCAGCCCGACCGCGCGGCTGCCGTCACCGGTGGCGCCGATGCCGAGGGTGGACCACAGCCGGGCGGTGAACTCGCGGTCGGTGTCGTAGGCGGTCAGCCCGGTGGCGGTGACGGCGGTGCGGCTCAGCCGCTCGGCCGCGGCCGGTTCCAGGGTGCTCAGGTCGTAATCGCCGTCGACGGTGGCCCGGACGGCGGTCACCTCCTCCAGATGCCGCGCGGCCGACGGCACGTACCAGGCGCGCACGGCGGTGAACACCCGGCCGCCCTGATCCGCCCAGGTCATCGCGATCGCCGACCAGGTGTCCTTGCCGTCACCGCGCAGCACCCGCTCCCGGGTGCCCTCGTCGGTGCGCGACTCGTCCAGCTTGCCGCGCGAGTAGGACAGGATGTTGCGCTGGTCCTTGCCCCGGGGGCGGCCGACCACGCCACCGTTGGACGCCCCGTTGAACGGGGTGGTGTGCGGCATCAGCAGCGCGATGTAGGCGTCCATCAGGGTGGACTTGCCGGAGCCGGAACCGCCGGACAGCAGGGTGGCGGTGGGGGCCAGCAGCACCCGGTGGTGGCCGTCGTAGCCGCCCCAGTTGACCAGCTGCAGGTCACGGGCCACCCACTGCTGACCGGTGGAGGCCGCAGGGATCAGCCCGAACAGGGTGTCCACCATCGTCATCGGTCGGTCTCCTCGAACAAGTCGTTCTCCTGCGGCGGTTCGGGCACGTCGTCGACCGGCGTCGGCTCCGGTGCGGGTTCCGGCGCGTCCTCGTCGACGACCACCTCGGCGCCCGGGGTGCGCAGCCACTCGCGCAGCTCGACCAGGCGCTCGTTGCTCAGCACCACCTCCACCAGCGGGGTGATCCGGTAACGACCCTCGGACGCCTCCTCGATCAGGCCGTCCTTCGCCAAGCGGGCCACCGCCGCGCGGATCTCGCGCTGCCGGGTCGCCAGGTTGGTGCCGGTCGGGTCGAAGTAGGTCAGCGCCGTCTGCTCGATCTCCTCGACGTCCACCCGGACCGAGGTCTCGCCGGCACCCCGCTCGCGCTGGAACACCGTCCGCAGGTGCACCAGGACCAGGGTCTCGGCGCGGGTGTAGGCGTCGTCGCGCAGCAGCACCGGCACATCCAGCTCGTCCGAGCGCACCTGCTTCTTGTAGGCGATGCCCCGGTCGTGGTCGACCACCAGGTGCACGAACAGGTCGTGCAGCCGGGACTCGATCACCTGCTGGTTGGCAAGCAGGGTCTTCCACTGCGCGGCGTTCTTCTCGGCCAGCAGGAACCGGCGCTGCAACAGGCGCACCAGCACCCGGCGCACGTCGGCGTCCAGCGTGCCGGAGTCCCCGGCGAAGAGTTCGCCCGGGTCCTCCTCCATGGAGACGGTGTCGATGAAGGCGTCAGTCATCTCATGTCCTCCGCCCGGACCGTGACGCCCTCGAAGGCGAAGCGGCGCGGGGTGCCGTCGGGGCGCACGGCCTCGACGTAGGCGATCGTGTCGGTCTCGGTGGGGCTGAACTGCTCGGCGATCTCCAGCAGACCGAGCAGGTCCACCGGTCGGCGCAGGTGCGCGGGTGCCGCTGCGAACGCTGTGGCCAGATCCGCGCTGTCGGCGTCGGTGTGCTCGGACAGCCAGCGGGTCAGGTACGCGCCGAGTTCGGCATAGTGCGGGCCGCCCCAGGCCCGGGCCTCGGCGTGCGAGACGTCCGGCTCGGAGTCGTCCTGGGCGGTCAGCGCATCCGGCGGCTGCGGCGGCCGCAGGTCACCCGGGGTCTGGCGCAGGTGGTCCACCTCCGCCACCGGCAGGCGCCGCAGCGGTTCCACCGCCTGACCACGACGGGAGTCCGGCATCCAGGTCTGCAGACCGGTCATCACGTCGCGTAGCAGGTCGTCCACCTGGCGGTCGCGCAGCGGGTCGTGGTTGCGCACCTGGGTGGTAATCACCGACGACGCCTCCCGCTGCGCGGCGAAGACCTGCTCCAGACCCTGCTCGATCCGGCGGCCGATATCGCTCAGCTCGGTGCGCTGCTGCGCGGGCAGCCGACGGGTGAAGGGGTGCCGCAGCACCACGTCCAACCGGGTCGCCAGGTCGTCGAGCTGCTCCGGGTCGCCGATCAGCCGCAGCGCCCCGGCGAACGCCCGGCCCTCGACCGTTGACTCCATCACGTGCTCGCCGCGCTCCAGGTACTCCCGCAGCACCTCGCCGGTGGGCCGCTCGTCCTGGCGCAGGGCGGTCACCACATCGCGCTGCATCGCCTTGATCGACTCGGCCACCCGGGCGAAGTCGCCGGGCAGCTCACGCACCAGGTGCAGGAGATTCTCGGCCTCCTCCAGCAGGGTCTCCTCGCCGACCTGCTCGACGGTGCCGGTGCGCTGGATGCGGGCGAGCTCCGCCTGCTTCTCCGCGATCTCGGCGTCCAGCCGGGCCATCGCGACCAGCACATCGGGGTCGGCGTGCTGGGCGAGCCGGTCCACCGCGTCCAGCAGGGTGCGCACCCGAGACTGGGACACCCGCGCCCGCGTCCCCCCGGCGCGACCGGCGACCTCCAGGGCTCCGACGGCGTGCGCCGACACCTGGTAGACCTCGACCTCGTCCTCCAGCACCTGCCGCACCAGCCAGCCGGCGTCGGCCCACTGGCGGCACAGATCGCGGGCGCTGCCGGTCGGCAGGTCGTCGCCGTGTCCGGCGGCACGCAACTGGTCCAGGGCGTCGGCGATCTCCGTGTGCGCGTCGTCCACCGGCACCGTCGGCCGCTCGGCGGTGAAGACCAGCGACAGCAGGGAGACGATGAGCGGGGCATGCCGCTTGTGCAGCAGGTCGAGCATCGGATTCTGGAACGCCCGGACGGCGCCCAGGTAGGCACCTTCGGCACGAGTGATCATCGCGGGCCAGCCTAGTGAAGTCCCGACGGTGCCCGTGCCACCCTGAGGCGGTGAGCTCCTACCGCGTGACCCTGATCGTCGGCCGCCTGCGCCCCGGCGCCACCCCGGAGCAGGTGCTGCCCGCCGCTGCCGACGCGGCGGGCGAGCTGGCCCGGGTCGAGGCGCGGGACCTGGAGGTGGTGGCCGGTGAGGCCCGGATCGTGGTGCGCTTCCTGGCCGACGACGACGCCCACGCCCGCTCGGTGGCCGGGCGGGTGGTCGGTGAGGTCTCCGGGCTCGCGACCGTCCCGGCCTCAGTGATCACCCGCCGCGAGGGGAGCCGCTGGCTCCCGGTCCTGACCCCGATCCCCTGACCCGGCCCCGCTGCCCGCCTCCGCCGCCCGCCGCCCGCCTCCGCGGCCCGGCTGCCCGCCTCCGCCGCCCGCCTCCGCGGCCCGGCCGCCCGCCTCCGCGGCCCGGCCGCCCGCCTCCGCCGCCGAGTTCGGCACTTTCGCCCCGAAGTCGCTGTCTCAGGTACCGACCTCGGGCCCGAACTATCGAACTCGACACCTACCCGGGCGACGCCGACCGACCCGCGGTGCGGTGCGCCGCCGAGCCCGCCCCCGGCTGCCGAGGGGCCAGAACTCGAGGCGATCCGGGCGCGATGTGGCTCGGGTACTGCCCCCTCGGCGTTGGCCGGGCTAGCGTGCGGGTATGTCCGAGGTGATCGTGTCCGCTGAGGCACTGGCGCAGGAGCTCGCGCGGGTCCGGGTGCTCGACGTGCGGTGGCAGCTGAACGGCCCGCCGGGGATCGACGGGTACCGGGCCGGCCACATCCCCGGGGCGATCTACGTCGACCTGGACACCGAGCTCGCCGCACCGCCCAGCCCGGCCGGTGGTCGGCATCCACTGCCCGACCCGGCCGCCCTGCAACGGGCCGCCCGCACCTGGGGCCTGCGCCAGGGCGAGTCGGTGGTGGTCTACGACGACTCGGGGTCGATGTCCGCCGCCCGCGCCTGGTGGCTGCTGCGCTGGGCCGGGGTCGAGGACGTGCGCATCCTGGACGGTGGCCTCGCCGCCTGGACCGCCGGTGGCTTCGAGGTGGACCAGACCCAGGTGCACCCTCCGCTCGGCGACGTCGAACTCGACGGCGGTCACCTGCCGACCCTGGACGCCGACGGCGCCGCCGCCTGGCCGCAGGAGGGTCTGCTGCTGGACGCCCGCGCCGGTGAGCGGTTCCGCGGCGAGGTCGAACCTGTCGACCCCCGCGCCGGACACATCCCCGGCGCGGTCAGTGCGCCCACCGCGGAGAACCTCGGCGACGACGGCACCTTCCTGCCCACCGACGCTCTGACCCAGCGGTTCGCCGCTCTCGGTGCGCCCGCGGGTGGCCGGGTCGCCGTCTACTGCGGGTCCGGGGTCACCGCCGCGCACCAGGCGGCGGCATTGACCATGGCCGGGTACGAGCCGGTGCTGTACCCGGGCAGTTGGTCGCAGTGGTCCAGCGACCCGGATCGGCCGGTGGCGACCGGGGGCTGAGTCGCTCGTCGTCGTTGATGCGCAGACACCGGCTGGCTCCTCGTGTAGCCTTGAGTCACTAGACACCGGCCCCCACTGATGAGTTCATTCTCACCATGGGGCCGGTTTTCTTTTGTACGGTCATCAGGTGAAGTCCTTCCGCTCCCACGATGAGCTGGTCGCTCTGCTGCAGCAGCGTGGGATGGACGTCGACGACCCGATCCGAGCGCGCGCGACGTTGCGTCGCCACGGCTACCACCGTCTCGGCGGTTACCGGTATCCCTTCCGCCGCCCTCTGCCACCCGAGCGGGTCGACGTCGACGCGAGATCGTTCCGCTCGGATGACTACCAGTCAGGAACGCGCCTGGACGACGTGATCCAACTCGTCGAGTTCGACGCACGACTCCGTCAGGTCTGCCTGGTCGGATTGTTCGAATTCGAAGTTCGGTTGCGTGCGGCGATCGCTCACGCGCTCGCAGCACGGGACCCGTTGGCACACCGCGACGTCATGCATCTGGACGGGGCTGTCTGCGCGTCTTCCGCGAAAGGAGGCACCAAGTTCGAAGCGTGGATGGCTACGGCCGACAACGCGGAGAGGCGTGGTCGCGACGAGGACTACTGTGTGCACCACCGCGCACGAAACAGTGATCCTCAGCTACCGGTGTGGGCGCTGGTCGAGCTGTTGGACTTCGGGTCCCTGCCCTATCTCTTCGACCTACTCAAGGTGGACGACCGTCGGGCGGTAGCCGAAGCGTTCGAAATCCGACACCCATCCAGCTTCGTCAAATGGGTGCACTCCTTGTGCGATCTGCGCAACGTCTGCGCGCACAACCAGAGGCTGTTCAACCGGTCGTTCAAGCGCACCCTCGTCGTGCGCACGCCAGGTATCGCGCCGGACCTGGATCACTTGGTGGCGTCGCACTACTACCCCGTCGGCACCGCCGCCAAGAAGCTCTACCCGGTTGTCGCGGTCCTGGCCACGGCGCTACGCGGTCACGAGAGCGGCAGCCAGTGGCCACTCGCGTTCAGGACGCAGATGCGCAAGCTCCCATCGATCAGACTGTCGGCATCCGCGCGTCCACTGATCACCGCTGAGGATTCGATGGGATTCCCGTCGAACTGGGAGACGCTCCCCATCTGGAGCGGAGCCGTCACTCGGTAGTGGTGCCGCGGTCGCGGTCCTTGCTCGGCTGCACCCGCTTCGGTTCGCCGGGCATCTTGGGATACTCCGGCGGATAGGGCAGGTCGGCCAACCCGTGGTCGCGCTCGTCCCGGTCGGCCAGCTCGAGCAGGCCCGCCAGGGATCCACGGTCCGGCGCACCGGCGGTCAGCGGCGCGAACAGGTCCCCGACCTCGGCGAACCGGGCCGGCACGGTGCGCAGGTCGAAGTCGTCGGGATGGACGTCGCCCACCTCCTCCCACCGCAACGGCGTGGAGACGGTCGCTCGCGGGTTGGGTCGGATGGAGTAGGCCGAGGCGATGGTGCGGTCGCGGGCCATCTGGTTGTAGTCGACGAAGATCGCCTCGCCGCGCTCCTCCTTCCACCACTTGGTCGTGACCTGTCCTGGCAGCCGACGTTCCAGCTCCCGGCCGACGGCGATCGCCGCACGCCGACACTGGGTGAAGGTCCAGCGCGGCTCGATCGGCGCGAAGATGTGCAGCCCGCGGCCGCCGGAGGTCTTCGGGTACCCGGTCAGTCCGTGTTCGCTCAGGATCTCCCGGACGTGCGGCGCGACCCGGGCGGCGTCGGTGAAGTCGGTGCCGGGTTGGGGGTCCAGGTCGATCCGCAGCTGGTCCGGCGCCTCCACGTCGTCGGCGGTGACCGGCCACGGGTGGAAGGTCAGGGTGCCGAGGTTCGCCGCCCAGACCACCACGGCGAGCTCGGTGGGGCTGACCTCGTCGGCGGTGCGACCGGAGGGGAAGACGATCCGGGCGGTCTCGACGTACTCCGGCGCCCCCTGCGGCACCCGCTTCTGGAAGAACGCGTCACCGCGGTTGTCGGCGCGGGTGGACAGGGTGGCTCCGGGGAAGACGCCCTTCGGCCACCGCTCCAGGGTGGTGGGCCGGTGCAGCAGCGCGTTGAGGATGCCGTCGCCGACGGCGAGCAGGTACTCGACCACATCCAGCTTGGTGTAGCCCCGCTCGGCGAAGTACACCTTCTGCGGATTGCTGACCCTGACCGTGCGACCACGCACCTTGATCTCGGTCGCGGGGGAGGCACTGGGCGTCATGCCGCCACGGTAGGGCGGTGCGGGGTCCGGCGCTCGATGTGTGCGGAGCGCGACCGGCACCCGCCACCCCTGGCCGAGTCATCGATCCCTGTGACTACCGTCACTCCGCGCAGTCGGTAACGAGGCCGACCGCGGAATCGCAGGGGGACATCATGAATCGACGTCAGCGACTCACCAGCGCCGCGGCGGCCGTCGCCGTCACCGCGGGACTCGGCTTCGCCGCGGCACCGACCGCCTGGTCGCACGGGTACATCGGCGGCAGCAGTTCGCAGCTGATCGCCCGGGCCGCGATGCCGGGCAACACCGGCCTGGGCGCCGTGCAGTACGAACCGCAGAGCATCGAGGGACCGAAGGGCTTCCCGGCGCAGGGACCGGCCGACGGCACCCTGGCCTCCGGCGGCAACACCCGGTTCTCCGAGCTGGACCAGCAGAGCTCGACCCGCTGGGTGAAGAACCAGGTGACCACCGACCAGGTCAAGGTGTCCTGGAACTACACCGCGTTCCATGCCACGACCAAGTGGGAGTACTACATCACCAAGCAGGGCTGGAACCAGAACGCCCCGCTGTCCCGGTCGTCGCTGGAACTGATCGAGACCGTGCCGGGCAACGGTGCGGCCCCGGTCCAGGGCGTGCAGCACACCCTGGACATCCCGGCCGACCGGACCGGCTACCACGTGATCTACGCGGTGTGGGTGGTCGACAACACGACCAACGCGTTCTACAACGCGATCGACGTGAACATCCAGTGACCCTCAGCCGAGCTGGACGTCGTGCCCGGCGGCGAGCGCGGCGTCCAGCTCGGCCAGGATGCGGCGGCACTCCGTGACGTCCCACGGGGTGCCCGCGATCTCGAACTCGAAGAGCACCGGACGGCCCGACCGCTCAGCGATCTGCCGACACGCCATCTGGTAGTGCCGCCCGAAGTTCCGGTTCCCGGAGCCCATCACCCCGACCATCCGGCGACGGTTGGTCGGATCGCGCAGGAACCGCCGGACCGCCTCGGGGATCGTGTCGTTGTTCTCGTTCCCGGTCTTGTACGACGGGGTCAGCAGCACCCAGGGGCCGTCGACCCGGCTCATCCGGTGCTGCCGTTCGGCCAGGTTGAACACCGGCCGGTCGAGGCGCTCGGCGAACGACCGCACCAGTCCGCTGGCGCTCGAGTAGTAGTACACCGGGGTCGTCCGCACCCGTTCAGCGAACCTCGGGTGATCGTGCGCGGACGAGGACGTTGGTCCCGGACAAGCCGAGGGCCGGATCCCCGTGCGGAGATCCGGCCCTCGGGTCAGCTCACTGCTGGTCGCCGGTGCCCGACGCGGTCGGGGCCGAGCCCTCGCTGGTCGGGGTCTGGCCGCCGGCTGCGGCCAGCGACTCATGCGCGGCGGCGACCACGGCCTCGGCGGTGATGCCGAACTCGCGGTACAGGGTCTGGTAGTCGGCGGAGGCACCGTAGTGCTCCAGCGACACCGCGCGACCGGCCTCACCCAGCAGCTTGTGCCAGGACATCGCGATACCGGCCTCGACCGACACCCGGGCGCGGACGGACGTCGGCAGCACCGACTCGCGGTACTCCTCGTCCTGCTCGTCGAACCACTCCAGGCTCGGCGCCGACACCACGCGGGTGGCGACACCGGCGGCCTCGAGCTGCTCGCGCGCCTCGACGGCGAGCTGCACCTCGGAGCCGGTGCCGATCAGGATCACGTCCGGGGTACCGGAGGAGGCCTCCAGCAGCACGTACGCACCCTTGGCGACGCCCTCCGCCGAGGCGAAGCCCTGCTCGCCGCGCGGGAAGGTCGGCACGTTCTGCCGGGTCAGCACCAGGCCGACCGGGCCGTCGTGCCGCTCCAGGGTGGCCTTCCACGCCTGGGCGGTCTCGTTCGCGTCGGCCGGGCGCACGATGGCCAGGCCCGGGATCGCCCGCAGCGCGGTCAGGTGCTCCACCGGCTGGTGGGTCGGACCGTCCTCGCCCAGACCGATCGAGTCGTGGGTCCAGACGTAGATCGCCGGGACGCCCATCAGCGACGCGAGACGGACGGCGCCGCGCATGTAGTCGGAGAAGGTGAAGAAGGTGCCACCGTACGGCCGGGTCAGACCGTGCAGCGTGATGCCGGACAGGATCGCGCCCATCGCGTGCTCGCGGATGCCGAAGTGCAGCGTGCGGCCGAACTCGTCACCGGCGAACTCGTGGGTGGAGCGCTCCGCCGGGATGAAGGACGGCTCGCCCTTCATGGTGGTGTTGTTCGACCCGGCGAGGTCGGCCGAGCCGCCCCACAGCTCCGGCAGCACCGAGGCCAGCGCCGACAGCACCTCGCCGGAGGCGGAACGGGTGGCGACGGACTTGCCGGACTCGAACACCGGCAGCTGGTCGGCCCAGTCGGCGGGCAGCTCGTGCGCCACCAGGCGGTCGAGCAGCTTCGCGCGGTCCGGGTTGGCCGAACGCCAGGCCTGGTAGCCCTTGTCCCACTCGGCCTGCGCGGCGGCACCGCGGTCGATGGCCTTGCGGGTGTGCGCGATCACCTCGGGGTCGACGTCGAAGGACTTCTCCGGGTCGAAGCCCAGGACCTCCTTCAGGCCACGGACCTCGTCGGTGCCGAGCTTGGAACCGTGCGAGCCGTGGGTGTTCTGCTTGGTCGGGGACGGCCAGGCGATGATGGTGCGCAGCCCGATGAAGGACGGCCGGTCGGTGACCCGCTTCGCCTCCTCGATGGCGGCGTACAGCGCGTCGACGTTCTCGGTGTAGTCGCCACCCTCGGTCCAGTCCACGAACTGCACGTGCCAGCCGTAGGCCTCGTACCGCTTGACGACGTCCTCGGTGAAGGCGATCTCAGTGTCGCCCTCGATCGAGATGTGGTTGTCGTCCCACAGGGCGATCAGGTTGCCGAGCTTCTGGGTGCCGGCGATCGAGGACGCCTCGGAGGTGACGCCCTCCTGCAGGTCGCCGTCGGAGGCGATCACGTAGACGAAGTGGTCGAAGGGGCTGGTGCCCGGGGCCGCCTCGGGGTCGAGCAGGCCGCGCTCGCGGCGGGCGGCCATCGCGAAGCCGACGGCGGAGGACAGACCCTGGCCCAGCGGGCCGGTCGTGATCTCCACGCCGTTGGTGTGCTTGTACTCGGGGTGGCCCGGGGTCTTGGAGCCCCAGGTGCGCAGCGCCTCGATGTCGGACAGCTCCAGGCCGTACCCGGACAGGTACAGCTGGATGTACTGGGTCAGCGAGGAGTGCCCCGCCGACAGGATGAAGCGGTCACGGCCCAGCCAGTGCGCGTCGGCCGGGTTGTGGCGCATGACGTTCTGGTAGAGCAGGTAGGCCGCGGGGGCCAGGCTGATCGCGGTGCCCGGGTGGCCGTTGCCGACCTTCTCCACGGCGTCCGCGGCCAGGACACGCACGGTGTCGACGGCCTTGCGGTCGAGCTCGGACCAACCGACCTGCTGGGCCAGGGGAGCCTTGGCGTTCACCACACCTCATTTCTGCCCGGATGCGGCACCCGGGCTCGGGGACGGGCTCGGACCGGTGGCGACCGGCCTCGGGCACTGCCACCGAGCCTAGACTCCCCGGGTCGGTCCGTGCCTGTGGCGAAGCAGACGTTCGGACCCTCCCGTCCACGGATCTGACCGAGGAATGGACTTCGATGTCCGCAGCGCGGGACGTTGACCTAGTCTTGACCGTGTGACAGACCCTCAGATCTCCCGCGAGGCCCGCAGCGGCCTGGCACGTCACGAGGTCCCGGACCCGCTCCGCAATGACGTCCGCATGCTCGGCGAGTTCCTCGGCCGGGTCATCCGGGAGTCCGGCGGAGACGATCTGTTCGACGACGTCGAGCGTGTGCGCGCGCTGACCATTCGTGCCCACGACGAGCAGGACCAGGCCGCGCTGGCCGAGGCCGAGGAACTCGTCGCGTCCTTCAGCATGGAGCGTGCGCAGCAGGTCGCACGCGCCTTCACGTGCTACTTCCACCTCGCCAACCTGGCGGAGGAGCACCACCGGGTGCGTGTGCTGCGCGACCGCGAGGCCGAGCTGCCCGCCGGTGAGCTGATGCAGGACGACTCGCTGCCCGCCGCCATCGACGCCCTGGCCCAGGAGGTCGGCCGCGACGAGGCCCTGCACCGGTTGCACGAGCTCGAGTTCCGCCCGGTGCTGACCGCGCACCCGACCGAGGCCCGTCGCCGGTCGGTGTCCCGGTCGATCCGGCGGCTGTCCGACCTGCTCGCCGAGCGCGACGCGCTCGCCGCCGGTGGCACCTCGCGGGCGGAGAACGACCGACGGGTGCTGGAGGAGATCGACGCGCTCTGGCGCACCTCGCCGCTGCGCGCCCAGAAGCCCACGGTGCTGGACGAGGTCCGCACCGTGATGAACATCTTCGACACCACGCTGTTCGAGACCTACCCGACCGTCTACCGGCGGCTGGACGACTGGCTGCGCGGTTCCGAGGCCGGTCGCACCGCCCCGCTGGTGAAGCCCTTCGTGCGACTCGGCTCGTGGATCGGTGGCGACCGGGACGGCAACCCGAACGTCACCGCCGAGGTCACCCGCGCCGCCGCCGCCCTGGCGAACGAGCACGTGCTGACCGCGCTGGAGGACTCGGCGCGCAAGATCTCGGCCAAGCTCACCCTGGACGACACCGGCACCCCGGCCTCCGCCGAGCTCACCGCGCTCTGGCACCGGCAGCGTGACCTGTCCGAGGACGCCGCCGCCAAGGCCGCCGCCGAGGTCAAGCACCAGCCGCACCGCCGGGCCCTGCGGATGATCGCCGAGCGGATCGCCGCCACCCGGCGTCGGGACGCCGACCTGTCCTACCCCGGTCCGGAGGCGCTGCTCGCCGACCTGGACGTGGTGCAGCAGTCCCTGGTCACCGCGGGCGCCCCGCGCGCCGCCTACGGCGACCTGCAGCGGCTGATCTGGCAGGTGCAGACCTTCGGGTTCCACCTCGCGGAGCTGGAGGTGCGCCAGCACTCGCAGGTGCACGCCGCCGCCCTGGCCGACATCGCCGCGAACGGGGTGGACGGCGAGCTGGAGCCGCGCACCCGGGAGGTGCTGGACACCTACCGCGCCCTCGGCGCCGTCCAGCGTCGCTACGGCGTGGCGGCCGCCCGGCGCTACATCGTCTCCTTCACCCAGGCGCCGGAACACCTCGAGGCCGTCTACCAGCTGGCCGAACTGGCGTTCCCGGACCCGGAGACCCGGCCGATCATCGACGCCATCCCGCTGTTCGAGACGTTCGCCGACCTGGAAGCCTCGGTCGACATCCTCGAGTCGATGCTGACCCTGCCGCAGGTGCAGGCACGGCTGGCGCAGAACGGCCGGCATGTCGAGGTCATGCTCGGCTACTCGGACTCGTCGAAGGACGTCGGTCCGGTCGCCGCCACCCTCGCCCTGGACGTGGCACAGAGCCGGATCGCCCAGTGGGGCAAGAAGCACGATCTGCGCCTGACCCTGTTCCACGGTCGCGGCGGTGCGCTCGGCCGTGGCGGCGGCCCGGCCAACCGCGCGGTGCTGGCCCAGCCCCCGGGCTCGGTCGACGGCCGGTTCAAGCTCACCGAGCAGGGTGAGGTCATCTTCGCCCGGTACGGCAATCCGACCATCGGCGCCCGGCACATCGAGCAGGTCGCCGCGGCGACCCTGCTGGCCAGTGCCCCCTCCACCGAGCAGCGCAACGCCGCCGCCACCGAACGGTTCGCCGGTCTGGCGTCCGCGATGGACGGCACCTCACGGGCCAGGTTCTACGAGCTGGTCCGTGCCGAGGGCTTCCCGCAGTGGTTCGCCCAGGTGACCCCGCTGGAGGAGATCGGTCTGCTGCCGATCGGCTCCCGGCCCGCGCGTCGTGGCCTGTCGGTGGAGTCGCTGGACGACCTGCGGGCGATCCCGTGGGTGTTCTCCTGGTCGCAGGCCCGGACCAACCTCGCCGGGTGGTTCGGCCTCGGCACCGCGCTGGACCAGGTCGGCGACCTCGCCGAGCTCCAGGCCGCCTACGCCGAGTGGCCGCTGTTCACCACGATGATCGACAACGTCGAGATGTCGCTGGCCAAGACCGACGAGCGTCTGGCGGAGCGGTACCTGGCGCTCGGTGACCGGGACGACCTGGCACGGTTGGTGCTGGAGGAGATGGCGCTGACCCGGCGCTGGGTGATGGCGATCACCGGCTCCGAGTCGATCCTGTCCCGGCGGCGGATCCTCGGCCGGGCGGTGCAGCTGCGCAGCCCGTACGTCGACGCGCTGTCCCTGCTGCAGATCCGGGCGCTGCGGGCGTTGCGGACCGGCGTCGCCGAGGAGCAGGTCGAGGAGAACAAGCGCCTGCTGCTGCTGACCGTGAACGGCGTGGCCGCCGGTCTGCAGAACACCGGCTGATCCGCCGACACGACGAAGGCCCCTCGGGTGATCCCGGGGGGGCCTTCGTCGTGTCGGCCGGAGGCTGGCCCGGCTGTCCCCGCAGGTCGGGGACAGCCGGGCGCGCGGCTCAGCCCCAGAGACGCTGGGTGGCCAGCTCGGCCCCCTCGACCAGGCTGCGCAGCTTGGCCCAGGCGATCTGCGGGTGGATCCGGCCGCCCAGACCGCAGTCGGTGGAGGCGATGACGTTCTCCCGGCCGACCAGCTGCGCGAACCGCTCGATCCGGTCCGCGACCAGCTCCGGGTGCTCGACCACGTTGGTGGCGTGCGAGACGACGCCCGGCAGGATCAGCTTGCCCTCGGGCAGCGTGACGTCCTGCCACACCTTCCACTCGTGCTCGTGCCGGACGTTCCCGGCCTCGAAGGAGTACGCGCCCGCGTTGACCTCGAGCATCAGCTCGACGATGTCCTGCATCGGCAGGTCGGTGGTGTGCGGGCCGTGCCAGGAGCCCCAGCACAGGTGGTACCGGATCCGGTCCTCCGGCAGGCCGCGCAGGGCGTGGTTCAGTGCCTCCACCCGCACCCGACTGAACGCCTGGTAGTCCGCGACCGACGGCTCGGGGGTGATCTGGTCCCAGTTCTCGGCCAGCGACGGGTCGTCGATCTGCAGGATCAGCCCGGCGTCGATGATGGCGCGGTACTCCTCGCGCATCGCGTCGGCGCAGGCCCAGACGAACTCCTCGTCCGTGCCGTAGAACTCGTTGTCGATCCGGACCACGCTGCCCGGCGCGATCGAGGTGAGGAAGCCCTCGGTGTAGCCGTGCGCGGCGAGCCCGGCCTGGAAGTTGCTGATGTCCGCGGCGATCGCGTCCTGGCCGGTGTAGGTCACCGGTGCGACGGCGGTGGGGTACGGCTTCGGTGCGCCCCCGGTGAAGATGCCCGAGGTCGGGTCGTCGTAGGCCTGCTCGAACCGGGCGCGGTCCCGTCGGTGGCCGAATCCGGTGGTGTGCACGTCGCCGGGGCCGGACTGCACGTCGCGGGTGATCCAGCTGTAGCCCTCGCGCAGTTCCAGGCCGCCGAGCCGCTGGAAGCAGTACGACCACCAGGCGCCGTAGTCGATCGGGGAGCTGGACGCCTTGCCGAGCTCGCCGTCACCGGGCACCGAGATGCCGATCTCCTCCTGCAGGCGGACCGTCTCGCCGACCGCGTCGGTGAGGACCTGGGCCACCTCCGACTGCTCGCCCGCCTCCGCCGCGGCGTGGGCGGCGGTCAGGTCGTCCAACCGCGGCAGGCTGCCGGCGTGGGTCGTGAGGATGCGGTCGGTGCTGCGCTTCATCGGGGCTCCCGGGTGACGGAATCGTGGCGCCGTCATCGTGGCACAGGGGAGTGCTTGATGTGGCAGGCGTCTCAGCGTCGCGCCGGGCGGTTCAGGCCATCCGTGCGAACGGCGGGGTGAGTTCCCGCAGGACGTGCATCAGGATCCGGTTGAAGGCGACCGGCGCGTGGCTGTTCACGTCGTGCCCGGCGCGCGGGACCACCCACTGACGGCTGCCCGGCCGTGCCGACAGGTAGCGCCGCGCTCCGAAGCGCAGCGGATCGCGGGCACCGTTCACCAGCCACACCGGAAGTCCCACCCGGCGCAGATCCGACAGCGGCGAGTAGCCGTGCATCGCGCCCAGCATGTCGCCGACCACGTGCCAGGTGCTGTCCCGACGCCCGAACATCCGGACCGCACGGGTGGAGAGTCGACGGTAGGTGCGCAGCGGCTTGCCCTTGATCTCGGTCGAGCACCCGGCCAGCACGACGCCTGCCAGCCGCTCCTCGTGCCGGGCTGCGTAGGCGAGCGACATGTAACCGCCCAGCGACAGGCCGACCAGCAGCGGCGGGGCAGCGCAGGACGCGACCGCCGCGTCGATCGCCGCCAGGGCCCCGTCGAAGCTGAAGCGCTCGCTCGCCCGGGTGCCGTGGCCCGGCAGATCGATCGCGAGCGTCGGATGCCCGTCCGCGGTGAGCGCCCGGACCTGGTCGTCCCAGATCTGAGCGGACGTACGGGTGCCGTGCACCAGGACGATCGGCTGCTCGATGGACATGTGCGCTTCTTCCGGTTCCGTGCCGTCGGGGTCTTCCTCCAGTCTGCACCCGCACTGTGTGCGCGGGGTGTGCCCTAGGGGGTGCTTGAGTACGGATCAGGGTCCGATCAGGGGACCTCCCCGATGTTCGTGAGTGGTGCCCCGGGCAGGCTGAGGGCACGGCCCGATCAGGGCGTGGACAGTGCGAGGGAGAGCAGAGCGATGACCGGCATCTACGAGTCGATGTGGCGCGGCGGACTGGTGCGGCCGCGGGCCGACCGGGTGATCGGGGGCGTCTGCACGGGCCTGGCGCGCAGGTTCGGGATCGATCCCTGGCCGATGCGATGGCTGTTCCTGATCGCGCTGATCGTCCTGCCCGGCAGCCCGATCCTGATCTACCCGGTGCTGTGGATCGTGATGCCGGACGAGGAGTGGGTCGCCCGCGAGCGCGGCGGCGTGCACTACTCCTGACCCGGCCGATTCCCACTCACGTCCCTGGCTGATGGACTCAAATTCGCGTCGACCAGCACTCAACCTGCCCCTTCACTGCTGATCCGACCCTGATCCGCTGCCACCGTCGATCTCCGGAAGTGCTCCAGGACGACGGGTGGCGTGGGATGAGGACGACTGACAGGCGGATGCGACGGCTGCGGTGGTGGGCGGCGCTGACGGTGGTGCTCCTGCTCGGTTCCGGGCTACCCGTGCTCAGCGGGAGGTCCGGGCTGTCCGAGGCGGTGGCCTTCGAGACGACCAGCAGCGTCAAGGGCGCGGAGCAGAACCAGTTCCACGCCTATGTCCGCGCCGGGGAACGGATCCAGGTCGCCGGGGCACCGATCGACGAGACCCTCGGCGTCACGATCACCGTCACCTCGCCCACCGGCACCGTGGCGGAGGTCCCGCCGACCGGTGTGGCCCAGACGTTCAGCACCGCCTCGGACGGCATCTGGCTGATCGACTACCGCGGTGCCACTCCCCGGGACGACAAGTACGACTGGACGATCCGGGTCTTCGACGGTGACGCCGAGCAGACCGGTCGCGTGTGGAGCTACGCCTATCGCCGGTACGACAGCACCGCGGGCGACTTCACCTACTGGGTGGTCAACGACCTCGGGTACCTCTACCGCGCAGAACTGACCGACTACCGCGGGATCTTCTCCCTGTTGCAGGCGACCTCTGTGGGCTGGACCGAGACGGACGACTGCACGCCGACCTACTCCTCGGTCGACATCACCGGCGGCGAGGTGCTCACCGGGGAGACGCTGCCCGTGCTCGACCAATGCGGTGCGCAGTACCGGGTGTTCCTGGAGGAACCCGACCCGACGCTCCCCGCCACCGGCACCTCGGCGACGGGGACCGAGACGATCGTGCCGTCCCCGCTCGGCGTCGAGCAGCTCCAGGTCTCGCCGATGCGCTTCACGCCGGACAGCACGGCCACGCAGGGCACCTTCCGCTACACCATCGACAGTCGGTTCACCGGTGGGTACCTGTTCCAGGTGGACGCCGACGGCAACGGTTCCTACGACGACCCGGTCGACCGGGTGGTGCAACTGGGAGCCGACGGTGCCGGCGAGTACGAGTACGTCTTCGACGGACTGGACGGCCGAGGTCGGCCGATCGCCCCCGACGCGCTGCCGTCCGCCCGCCTGTTCTTCGACAAGATCGGCGAGATGCACATGGTGCAGATCGACGTGGAGGGTCGGGACGGACTGCGCCTGCTGCGCACGACCGGGCCCTCCGCACCCGATGCGACGACCTACTGGGACGACTCCGTCCTCAGCACCGACGGACGGGACAGCCTCACCGAGCCGATGGCGTCCGGAACGGACGGCGTGGCCAGCACCCTCAGCACGCACGGCTGGTCCAACACCGGCACCAACCCGTGGGGCAACGACCGGATCATCGACGACTGGACCTATGCCCCGGCTGCTGTGGGATCGACCTCGGTCACCTTCGGTGGGCAGCAGCTCGGCGTCACCAAGGAGTCCGACCTGCCCGACGGGGCGCGACCCGGTGACACCGGGCACTACACGGTCACGATGACGAACACCGGGCGCGGTGACTTCACCGCCGAGACGCCCGCCACGCTGATCGACGACCTCGGTGCGGCGGTCGACGACCTCGCGGTCGACCCGGGCGGTGTGACCGCAACCGTCGACGGTGCCGACGTCTCGGCCGGCCTGACCAGCTCGGACACCGAGATCCGCTGGCAGGGTGCGTTGGCGGCGGGCGCGAGCGTGGTCGTCACCATCCCGGTCACGGTGATCGGCGGTGGCGACGGCTCGGCCACCGACACAGCGTGGGCGCACGCGCCCTGGGACGTCACGACCACGACCCCGGCCTGCGACAGCACGGAACCGGCGGTCGCCTGCGTCACCGATGTGTTGCCCCGCCTCGTCGTGCATAAGGCCGCTGACACCGCCGACCAACCGGCGGTGGGGGATCGGGTGCACTACACGGTCACCGTCGGCAACGCCGGCCCCGGTGACACCACCGACGAGCGACCGGCCACCGTCGTCGACGACCTCGGTGGGGTCGTCGACGACGCCACACTCGTACCGGACTCCCTGACAGCGGACATCGGGGAGGTGGAGGCCACCGACGGCGGGCTGCGGTGGTCCGGCACCCTCGCCGCCGGTGGCACCGCCACCATCGGCTACGACGTGATCTACCGGGGTGGCGGCGACAACACCCTGGTCAACTCGGCCTGCGTGCCGGAGGGCCACCAGGTCGCGGGCGAGGAACCGTGTCGAACGGTCACCGTGCCCGGCCGGGTGGTGTCCTCGCTGGACCTCGCCAAGACCGCGACGCTGCGCGACACCGACGAGAACGGGGTGGCCGATCCGGGAGAGTCGATCGGCTACGCCTTCACCGTGGTCAACACCGGCAACACCACCGTGACCGGACTGACCATCGACGACCCGACGATCGCCGCCGACGGCATCACGATCAGCTGTGACGTCGACACCCTGGCCCCGGGACGGGTCGCCACCTGCGCCACGACGGCGGACCGGCCGGTGACCGAGGCGGATCTGCTCGCCGGGTCCATCGAGAACACCGCCACCGCCGTCGCCACGGACCCTGACGGTGGCCGGGTCGCAGCCGAGGACCGGGCCACCGTCCCGTCCGCCCAGGTGCGGTCGGCGCTCACCCTGGCCAAGCACGGCACGCTCGACGACGCCGTCACCCCCAACGGGACGGCGGACCTGGGCGAGGCGATCAGGTACGGCGTCGAGCTGACCAACACCGGGAACGTGACGCTGCACGACGTGCGGATCGTGGACCCGACGCTGAGCGACGCCGGACTGTCGATCGAGGACTGTCCGGCGTCCCTCGCCCCGGGTGAGTCGGCGGTCTGCTGGGCCACAGCGGACTACCCGGTGACCCAACAGATGATGGACACCCTGACCGTGGTCGCGAACACCGCGTGGGCCACGGCCACCGATCCCACCGGCCGGGACGTCACGTCACCGGAATCCACGGTGGAGATCCCGGTGACCGCCGCGGCACCGGCGCTCCGCCTGGTCAAGCACGCCGCCCTGGACGACGCGGTGACCGCCAACGACACGGCGGACGCGGGGGAGTCGGTGCGCTACAGCTTCGAGCTCACCAACAGCGGCAGCGTCACCCTCGGTGAGTTGCGGGTCGAGGATCCGATGCTGACGGACGCGGGCATCGCGGTCACCGAGTGTCGGCAGGACGGGCAGGTGGTGACCTCCCTGGCCCCCGGTGCCACGGCGATCTGCGACACCGATGACGCCCTGGTGATGAGTCAGGAGCAGTTCGACGCGCTGGCGGGGACCTCGCTGTCCAACACCGCAGTGGCGTACGGCACCGGTCCGGACCGCGCCGAGGTCGCGGCGCCCCCTTCCACGACGGACACCCCGGTCACCGACCCGGCACCGGCTCTCACCCTGAGCAAGGAGCAGGGCACCTGGACCGATGTGAACGGCAACGGGTCAATCGATGCGGGTGACACCACCAGCTACCTGTTCCGGGTGCGGAACACCGGCACCGTCACGGTGTCCGACATCGCGGTCACCGATCCGCTCCTGACCGAGCGCGGGGTGGACCTCACCGACTGCCACGTCACCACACTCGCCGTCGGCTCGACCACCAGCTGTGAATCGGGGCCGTTGACCCTGGACGCCGACGATGCCGCGGCGGGGCACCTGCTCAACACCGCCACCGCGACCGGAGCGACCGGAGACGGCACCGCCATCAGCTCCGATCCGGCGACCCACGATCTTCCCCTGCCCGACGTCGAGTACCGGAAGTCGGTCGAGGCCGACAGCGAGCCGGTGCTCGCGGGCAGCATCCTGACGTACACCATCGCCCTCACCAATCACGGTGCGGCGGCGGGGCCGGTGGCGCGGGACGACGTGCTCTCGGACGTGCTGGACGACGCGGAACTGCTCGACCCGCCCACGGTGGAACCGACGGATGCCGGGGTGAATCTCGGTCCGGTCACCGACGGACGGTTCGCGATCGACGGCACGCTGGCGCCCGGCGCAACGGCGACCGTCACCTACCGGGTGCGGGTGCTGCCGGACGACGGGCGGGGATCGGGCTCCCGCGCGGTCAACTACCTGGTGCCGCGGGGTGAGGACGCACCGGACGGCTGCGCACCCGAGGCCGGGCAGTGCACCGACACCCCCTTGTCGGTGCTGCGGGTGCTGAAATCCGTGGACGCCGGGCCGGACGCCGACGTGCAACCGGGTCAGCGGCTGACCTACACCCTGACCTTCGGCAATGAGGGCACGGCGTCGGTTCCGGTGGATCGGGTCGACGACCTCACCCACGTGCTGGACGACGCCGCGTGGGTACCGGGGTCGGAGCACTCCTCGGATCTGACGGCCCTCGCGGTCGAGTTCACCTCGCCCCGGCTGCGCGTGGTGGGTCGGCTGGACGCGGGGGCGAGCGTGAGCATTACCTATCAGGTGGTGGTGAATCCGGCCGGTGAGCTGGGCGACCACGTGCTGAGCAACTACGTCCTCGCACCGGATCAACCACTCCCGGATCCGCGGGCGTGCACCGGTGGCGGTACCTGCACGGTCGGGTACTCCGGCGAGCTGGGCATCGGCAAGACCTCGTCCGCCTCCAGCACCCCGCTGGTCGCGGGGAGCACCGTCGACTACGTGCTGACGTTCGCGAACTCCGGTGCCGGTGCCGTCCCGGTCGACCACCGGGACGACCTCACCGGTGTCCTGGACGACGCCGACTGGGACCCGACGACCCTGGACGTGTCCGCCGGATTGCGAGCCGAACGCGACGGCGAGCAGCTGGTGATCACCGGTTCCGTCGCCGCGGACAGCGTGGCGACGGTGCGCTATCGCGTGACGGTACGGGCCGATGCCGACCGCACGGGCGACGACCTGCTGATCAACCACCTGCTGGCCGCGGGTGACCCCGGGCCGGGTGAGGTGTGCGCCCCGACCGTCACCTCGACCTGCGACCAGGTCGCCCAGATCGAGTACGCCAAGACGGTCGCGGCCGAACCGGCAGGTCCGGTCGTCGCCGGCAGCGTGCTCACCTACACCGTCACCGTGCGCAATGCGGGGCAGGGTGCCGGGGTCGTCGACCGGGAGGACGTGCTCGGTGATGTCCTGGACGACGCGGCGCTCCGGTCCGCGCCGGTGGTGACCCCCGCGGATGCCGGGGTCCAGGTCGGTCCGGTCACCGACGGCCGGTTCGCGATCACCGGGGCCCTCGGGGCAGGTGCGGAGGTCACCATCACCTACCAGGTCGAGGTGTTGCCGGATGCCCGGCGCAGCGCCGGGTCACAGGCGGTGAACTGGCTCGTGGAGCCGGGCACCGCGCCCGACCGCGCCTGCCGGACGGAGGATCCGGCATGCACGGCGACCGGGCTTCCCATGCTCAGCGTCACCAAGACCTCCGATCCGGAGTCCGGGTCTCACCTCGAACCCGGAGACCGGGTGGACTACACGGTCAGCTTCCGGAACACCGGCACGGCGGACGCTCCGGTGGATCGGGTGGACGATCTGACGCAGGTGCTGGACGACGCCGCGCTCGCCGGCGGCTCGGTGACGTCGTCCGACCCGGAGCAGGTGACGGCCGAGCTGACCGGCTCGCGGCTCGCGCTCACCGGAGCCGTAGCACGGGAGGCCACGGTCACGGTCACGTACTCGGTGATCGTGCGCCCGGACGGTCAGCAGGGCGACCACCTGCTGACCAACCATGTCCTGATGCCGGACGACCCGACGCCGACCGAATGTCTGGCCGGGGCGGTGTGCGTCACGCACTTCGCCGGTGACCTCGCCGTCAGCAAGACCGCTGTCCCCTCCGCCACACCCCTGCTGGCCGGCGACACGGTGGAATACGAGCTGCGGTTCACCAACTCGGGCACCGCCCCGGCGACGGTCTCGCACATCGACGACCTGACGCAGCTGGTCGATGACGCCGTGGTCGGTGCCGCGACTGTCGATGACGCCCTCACCGTCACAGCCCAGGACGACCGACTGGTGATCGGCGGCGCGGTCCCCGCGGGGTCCAGCGCCAGCGTGCGCTACACCGCCACAGTGCGTCCCGACGCTGAGCGCGGTGACAACCTGGTGGTCAACCACCTGGTCGCCGACCCCGACGGCACCGGTCAGGCCACCACGTCGGAGCCACCGGACCCGGACGGAGCCTGCACCAGCACGACCACCAGCACCTGCCACGAGGTCGCCCAGGTGGTCTACACCAAGTCGGTCGTCGCCGACCCGGCCACCCTGATCGACGACCAGATCGTCGCGGGCACCCTGCTCAGGTACACGATCACGGCACACAACCAGGGCCGGGGCGTGGGTGTCGTCCAGCGCAGCGACGACCTGTCCGACGTGCTCGACGATGCCGACCTGGCCACGCCGCCGGTGTCGGACAACCCCGCGGTACGCGTGTCGGAACCGGTGGACGGCAGCTTCACTCTGACCGGCAGCCTCGGCACCGATCAGAGCGCGCGGGTGACCTACACCGTGCGGGTCCGGGACGAGGCGGACCGGGTATCCGGTGACGCGACCGCGACCAACCGTCTGCTGTTGGACGGTGAGGAGACATGCGACACAGCCCCCGACGCATGCACCAGCACCCCGCTGCCGCGCATCGGCTACGCGAAGTCGGTCGAGCTGAGCGAGGACGGCAGCACGCTGGCCTACACGATCACCGTGACCAACGGGGGGACGGCCACCGGTGTGGTCGACCGGGAGGACGTGTTGACCGACGTCCTCGACGACGCGGCACTGACGGGCGAGCCGGAGACCGATCAACCGACCGTGACGATCACCCCGGTCGGCGAGGACCGGTTCGCGCTGGGCGGCACACTCGCGGCCGGTGCGGTCGCGCACGTCACCTACACGGCGACGGTCCGGCCGGACGCGGAACGGGCGACAGCGAACGCGGTCGCCCGGAACGCCCTGGTGCGCCCCGGTGACCCAGCGCGCTGCGGTCCGGACGTTCCGTGCACCAGCACCCCGCTGCCTCTGATCCGCTACGACAAGTCGGTCAGCGCGGAGGACTCGCCGCTGGTCGAGGGATCGGTGCTGCGGTACCGGATCACGGCTACGAACGCCGGCTCGGCCCCCGGACGAGTCACCCGCGAGGACGACCTGAGCGACGTGCTGGACGACGCCGAGCTCCTGGACGATCCGGTGTCCGACACGGCATCGGTCCGGGTAACACCGCTGGACGCGACCACGGGCCGCTTCGGTATCGACGGCACCCTCGATCCCGGGGCCACGGCGACGATCACCTACCGGGTCCGGGTGGTGAGTGACGCGGATCGGGTGAATGGCAACGACCTGGCGTTGAATGTCGTGGTGCCGCCGGGTGAGCCCGGTGGGGCCGACGCCTGCGGGCCGGACACCCCCTGCACCTCCACCCCGATCCCGCGGCTGACCTACACCAAGGACGTGGTGGCCGATTCGGACCCGGTGGTGTCCGGCACGGTCCTGACCTACACCGTCACCGCGACCAACGCGGGCAGCGGCGTCGGTCTGGTGGATCGCACGGATGACCTGACCGGGGTGTTGGACGACGCCGCCCTGCTCGACCGGCCGGCGCTGACCGACGGGCCGACCACGGTGACGGTGTCGCCGGTGACCGACGGCCGCTTCGATCTCGGCGGCACGCTCGAACCGGGGGAGACCGCCACGATCCGCTACCGGGTCCGGGTGCTTCCCGAGGCCGAGCGGTCCGACGGCGACCGGCGCGCGGTGAACCTCCTGATCCCTGGCCACGGCTGCACCGACAGCGACGACTGTGGTGCGCGAACCGAGACCCCTTTGCCCTTCATCGAGGTCACCAAGACGGTCGATCCGGCATCCGGGACGTCGACCGAGGCGGGGCAGGAGCTGACCTACACCGTGCAACTCAGCAACACCGGCACCGCGGCGGAGCGAGTGGAGCGGGTGGACGACCTCGGTGGCGTGCTGGACGACGCCGATCTGGTCGCGGACTCGATCCGGTTCGACGGCGGGACCGGGTGGACCATGACCCGCGAGGACGCGTCCAGGATCGCCGTCAGCGGCACGCTCGATCCCGGCCGGACGGTCACGCTGACCTACCGGGTGACGGTGCGCCCGCAGGGTGCTCTGGGCGACCACGTCCTGCTCAACCGCGTCCTACGACCCGCTGAGCTGACCTCCACCGGCCTGAGCTGTCTGCCCGACCAGGTGTGCACCAGCAACCCGGTCGGTGAGGTGGCGGCGACCAAGACGTCGGACCCGGAGTCCGGCACGACCGTGCACGTCGGGGATGTGGTGCGGTACGCGCTGACCTTCGGGAACGTCGGCGAGGGGACCGCGGGCGTTGCCCACCGGGACGACCTGTCAGCGGTGCTCGACGACGCCGAACTGACCGAGGCACCCACCTCCTCCGATCCAGCGCTCGCGGTCGGCCGGACCGGGGATCAGCTGGTGATCACCGGGACGTTGGCGCCGCACGCGACCGTGACCGTCCGGTACGCGGTCACGGTGCGGGCACAGGCGGACCGTGGTGACGCGATGCTGACGAACCAGGTGCTCCGCGACGGTGAGCAGCCGACCGTCGGGTGTGATCCTGGACGGCCGTGCACCCAGCATCCGGTGGCCGACGATCCGGTGCCGCACCGCCTGTTGTCGATCCCGGGCCTCGCTCGGACCGGTGTCGCCCTGGGTGGGGTGCTGGTGGCGGCCGGGTGTGCCTTCGTGATCGGGTTCGTGCTGACCCGGTTCGGCGGACAGGGTGTCGGAGGTGGCGGCTCCGCGGGCGGCAGGCGCGGCAGTCTCGGGTACCGGAACCGCCGCTCGGGGCGGCAGGGCGGCACCTCGTGAGCCTCAGCCCCCGAGCACCTCGACCTCGATCTCGTGCGGCCACCCGTCCAGGATCTCGGCGGCATGCGAGCGCGCGACCCGCTCGGCCGTCACCTGGTCCGGAGCCTCACCACGCAGGTCGAAGACCACCACCGCCGGTCCGACGAAGTCCGGGGGAGCGTCGTCGCGCAGAGCGCCGAGAGCGTCGGCCATCCCGGCGCGGGTCTCGTCATCGGGCACATCGGAGACGGAGAGATGAGCGACGTAGTCCGGCATGGCCGCATCCTGCCGCGAGGGTCCGACATTCGGGTGGTTCTGCCCGCGTTCGCGCCCGCCGGATCACTCGTCGGCGCGGTTCAGTCGGCGGACCGGCGCAGCTTCGGGCAGAGTGTCCGGGTGGGCGATGTCAGGGACCTTCGATCGGCACCGGCGGTGCGTCGTGCCGACGCCCGGGCGGAACGCGACGAATTGGTCCTCGATGCCCGCCGCACGGCACCGCGGGCGGCGCGGCACTGGATCATGAATCGTGTGGCTGCCTCCGGCGTGTACGGCTCGGAGAACCAGGTGATCGAGCTGCTCACCGGCGAGGTGGTGGCGAACGCCGTGGTGCACGGACCCGAGCACGGGCGGATCCGGGTGGGCATCCGGGTCGACGAGCGCGGCGTGCTGGTCTCGGTGACCGACGAGAGCCCGGCGACCCCAGTGGTGCGGCACCCCGAACCGACAGCCGTCAGTGGACGCGGCATGGCCCTGGTCGAGGCACTCGCCCAGAACTGGGGAGTCGACCACCAGAAGGTCGGCAAGACCGTCTGGTTCCTGGTCGCCACCGAGTCGGACTGACCGGCCCCGGCCGGATCGGCCCACCGTCGGCCCAACCGACCGGGGGATCGACCAACCGGCGCCACCCGGCCAGGCTCCTCGCCGCCGGTCACACGGCCAGGTCCACCACCAGCGCCCGGTGGTCGGACATCCCGGTGTTCACCGCGATGGGTTCGCTGGTCGCACGCACCGGCCCGTCCAACAGCACGTGGTCGATCTGCCGCTCGGGCACCTCCACCGGGAAGGTCATCGCCTGCCCGGCGCTGCGCCACCGGCTGATCAGGGCCGGCGCCCTGCCCTCCAGGTTCAGGTCACCCGTCACCACCAGCGGCCGGGCCAGCGGTCGGCAGGAGCGCACCAGGCGACGCAGCTGCACCGCGTTCCAGCCCGGGATGAACGTCAGATGGGTCGCCACGACGGTCACCGATCCGGTCTCGGTCTCCACCTCCGCCGCCAGCGCGGCGCGCTGCTCGTCCCGCACCAGGGAAGGGCGCCGGTTCCCGCGGTGCACCATCGGCACCCGGGTCGGCAGGGTCGGCAGCGCGAGCACCCGCCAGCGACGCACCGGCAGTCGGCTGAGCAGGGCGATCCCGTAGGCGGAGGACTCGGGCTGCCGGTCACCGGTGGCGGCGGTCCAGGTGCCGGGCTGCCCGTGCAGGGTGGCGACGAACCGGTGATGGGTGGCGCCCATCGCCTCGGCGGCCACCGCGGTCAGGTCGGCCTGGTGCGAGCGCGGTTGATCGCGGTCGACCTCCTGCAGTGCCACCACGTCGGCGTCGAGTCCGGCCACGGCGGTGCCGAACCGGTCCAGGTCGACCCGGCCGTCGCTGAGTCCACGTCCGTGCAGGATGTTGAAGGTCGCAAGTCTCACCAGGCGATTCTGTCCGCCGGACTGCGACCGCGCCCGTCGTCGTGTACACCCGAGGCATGGCAGCCACCCCTCCCGCCGACGCCACGGTCCGCGCCGGAGCGCTCGCCGCGCCCGGCGACAGCCAGGATGTCGCGCACCCGCCGGACATCCGGACCGCCCTCCAGGACGCGCTGCGGCTCACGGCGGTGGCACTGACCGAGGCGGGGGTCTCGTTCGCGTTGGTCGGCGGTTACGCGGCCTGGGCCCGGGGCGCGCCGGAGCCGAGCCACGACGCCGACTTCGCGGTGGCGGAGGAGGACGCCGACCGGGCGCGGGAGGCGATCGCGGCCGCAGGGCTCGAGGTGCGCGAACCGGCGGAGAACTGGCTGTTCAAGGCCTTCCACCACGGGGCGATGGTCGATGTCCTCTACCGGATGGTCGGCGAGCCGATCACCCCCGCGATGCTGGGCCGGTCCGAGGAGATCGAGGTGCTCGCGGTGCGGATGCCGGTGTTGGACGCCACCGACATCCTGTCCGCCAAGATGCGGGTGCTCGGGGAGCACTACTGCGACTTCACCCGGATGTTGGCGATCGCCCGGGCGCTGCGGGAACAGATCGACTGGGACCGGGTGCGCGCGGAGACCGCCGACACCCCCTACGGCCGGGCGTTCCTGCAGCTGGTGCACCAGCTCGGCATCAGTCCGGTCGGTCCGGTGTCGCCAGCGGAGTGAGACCGCGGTGCAAGATCGGGTCGGCTGCCGACACAGGGAACACAGAGGATGTCCCTGTGTGGCCGCCGACCCGGCGCGCCCACCGACCCGGAGGTGATCAGTGAGCGACAGTGCAGCCGACGACTGGTTCACCGCGCTGTTCCAGGACCACGCCGATGCCGTGCACCGCTACCTGCTGCGTCGTGGGGCCGGACCGGAGGCCGAGGATCTGACGGCAGAGGTGCTCACCGTCGCCTGGCGTCGTCGGGCGGACGTCCCGGCCGGTGCGGAGCTGCCCTGGCTGTATCGGACGGCCGGGTTCGTGCTGGCGAACCATCGGCGGAAGGGCCGACCGGTGCCGGTGGGCGAGCTGCCCGACGAGCCCGACCCCGACGACCCGGCATTGCAGGCGGTGCGGGACGACCAGGTGCGTCGGGCGCTCGCGGCGCTGAGCGTCCGGGACCGGGAGGTGCTGCTGTTGTCCGCCTGGGAGGGGTTGTCCGGCGTGGAGCTCGCGGCGGTGCTCGGCATCGGCCGTGGCGGTGCCGACGCCGCGTTGTCCCGGGCACGCGCCCGGCTCCGGGAGAGCTGGGCCACGCACGCCTGACCGTGCAAGACCGGGCCCGGTGGGCACATAAACCGGTCAGAGCACCCCGAGCCGACCCAGGAGGCAGCGATGGACGAGCAGCACGAGCACGACGAGGCATTCGCGCGGCTCCGGGCGTCCGACCCGGCAGCGGCGGCGCAGCTGGACCATGACGCCCTGCACCGGGACGTCGAGCGACGGATCGCCGACCAGCCGGCTCCGTCCCGGTCGGCGCTGTCGTCCCGGTGGTGGCAGGTGGCGGCGGCGGTCGCCGCGGTGGCGGTGGTCGGCGGTGCCGGGTTCTGGGCCGGACGGGGCACGGAGTCGACGACGGCGGCGGTGCCCGCGATCACCCTGGACCAGTCCGGCACCGAGGGGGGGTTCGCGGCGCAGGATCAGAAGGCGAGCGCCGATCTGCGGATGTGGTCGCCGGGTCGGGTGGTGTTCTCCGCCGCCGACGGCCTGGGCGATGAGGCGGGCGACGCCCACGCGTGGGGGTTGGACGCCGGATCGGTGTTCTCCGCGGACTCGGTGGCCCGGCTGGCGGCCGCGCTCGGGGTCACCGGCGACCCGGTACAGCAGGAGGGCAGCTGGCTGGTCGGTCCGCAGGACGGCAGTGGGCCATCGGTCTCGCTGTACTCGGACGGCACGGCGTCGGTGAACTACTACGACCCGGCGCGCGACCCGTGGAACTGTGCGTCGACGGGGACTGCCGACGACGCGCAGGCGACCATCGACCCGGTGGCTCCCTGTGAGCCGACCGGCCCGCAGCCGTCCGCCGACGACGCGACGGCGGCGCTGCGCGAGGTGATGACGGCGATCGGGCTCGACCCGGCGCAGTTCCAGTTCTCGACACCGGACGTCGGTCAACCGGCGAGCACCTCGGTGACCGCCGAGCGGGTGATCGACGGGCAGGGCACCGGGTTGACCTGGAACGCGACGGTGGTGGCGGACGGGGTGCAGAGCCTGTACGGCCAGCTCGCCCCGGTGGTCGACCTGGGTGAGTACCCGGTGGTCGGGGCGACGACCGCGGTGCAGCGGATGGCGGATCCGCGCTTCGGCGCCGGGTCGACCGGATTCATGCCGCTGGCCCGGGACGGGGTCGCCGTCGCCGACGGTGCCGCCACGCCCGAGGCCGAGCCCGTCGCCCCGCAGTCCCCGGCCCCCGAAGCGACGACCCCGCAGTCGCCGGCGGCCGAGCCGACGGCCCCGGAGGCCACGGACCCGGAGCCCACGACCCCCGACCCGGGCAGCACCGACGCCCCGGCAGCCACCACCCCGCCGACCGCCACCCCTGGCGGCCCGATCGCATGGCCGGTGCAGCAGGTGACGATCACCGAGGCGCAGCGCGGTCTGACCCAGCTGTTCCAGGCGGACGGTGCCGTGATCCTCGCCCCGGCGTACCTGCTCACCGGTGACGACGGCAGCACGTGGAGCGTGCTCGCGGTGGCCGACTCCGGACTCGCCTTCGACTGACCCGGCGCCACCGAGCAGCTCGCCGCACCCGGCCGCGCGTCGGCAGCCACTACCCGCCCCGCGGACCCATCGCGGATCGGCAGGCGGGGCGGGACGACGACCCAGCGGTTGCCGTCCGCCGGCCCGGGCGGCAGCGTCGGAGCATGACGACACCCCGGCACGGTCATGGAGCACGGCACGGCGTGAGCACCGGATCGGTGCTGTGGCGATCAGCGGCCCTCGGGATCGCCGCCGGGAGCCGGGGGAGCCTCGGGGTCGCCGGGCCGGTGCTGTCCTCGGGCGCCGGACGGCTGACCCGGTGGCCGGCACTCTGGGCGGTGGCGGGCGAGTTGGTCGGCGACAAGCTGCCGAGCACACCCAGCCGCTTGATCCCGCCCGGTCCGCAGGCGCGCGCGGTGGCGGCGGCGACGGGTGGGGTGGCGCTGGCCCGGCGTGCGCATCGACCCGTGTGGTCGGCCGCGGTGGTCGCGGCATCGGCGTCGGTGCTCGGCACCTGGGGCGGCGCCGCGTGGCGGTCCTGGTCGGCGCGCCGGGGACCCGACTGGCGGGGTGCGCTGGTCGAGGATGCGGTCGCCCTCACCCTGACGGCGTTGGCCTGCCGCGACCGCCGCTGACCGGCGGCGGGCGGCGGGAGGTGGGCCTGAACTGCTTCGGATCGGGGTCCGGAGGCCGATAGGGGGAGCGTCATTCGTATCCCATGGAGGGGCCCCCACAGATGAGCAGCACGCAGCGACGGGTCTGGGCCGACCGGCCGGTCCTGGTCAAGATCCTCACCGCCGTCGCGGTCATGTTCCTGGCGACCGCCGTGCTCGCCGTCGTGGCGCTCGGCGCGCTGCGCACCCTCCGGGCGGACGCCGCGCAGATGTACGGCGACAACGTCCAGCCGCTGCAGGTGCTGTCCGAGATCCAGCGGTCCTACCAGGGTGACCGTGCCCGGGTGATCCAGTACGGCATCGCCGACGCCGAGACCCGTGCCACCCTGCGGGACGAGCTGACCGAGCGGCAGGGTGACCTCGACGACCTGCTCGCCGACTACCGGCCGAACGCCGCCGACCCGGCCGGGGTGGACGCGATCACCGCCGCGCTGGACGACTATTACGCCGCCGCCGAGGACGAGCTGTTCCCGCTCGCGGACAAGGGCGACGCGACGGGATTCGCCGCCTACTTCAACGACACCGTCCGTCCGCTGACCACCGCGGTGATGGATGCGATGCAGGCCGAGTCCGATGGTCAGGGCGAGCAGGCAGCCGACCTGGCGGCCTCGACCGACTCGCTGGCGAACCGGTCGATCATCACCGTGGTGATCGTGGCGCTGGTGGGCGCGCTGGGCGCGTTCGCGCTGGCCATCGGGGTCGCCCGGTCGATCGCCCGTCGACTGGGGCAGGTGTCGGCCGCGCTGTCGGCCGCCGGCGACGGTGATCTGACGGTCGCCTCGGATGTCACCGGCCATGACGAGGTCGGTCGGCTCGCGGTGGACCTGACCCGTACCCAGGAGTCGCTGCGGTCGCTGGTGTCCGGCGTGGTCGAGACCGCGCAGACCGTCGCCGCTGCCGCCGAGGAGCTGTCGGCTGCCTCGTCGCAGGTGGTGGCCGGGTCGGATCAGACGTCGGCGCAGGCGGGTGTGGTGGCTGCTGCTGCTGAGCAGGTGTCGCGGAATGTGCAGACGGTGGCGGCTGGTGCCGAGGAGATGGGTGCCAGCATTCGGGAGATCGCGCAGAACGCGTCGCAGGCGGCGAAGGTCGCTGGTCAGGCCACGGAT